>Ga0247738_10000015_pt1 | contig 211489 bp, 186 predicted proteins | sample UWRJL013104B2_FD_180936 | JGI IMG/M metagenome (GOLD analysis project Ga0247738, IMG submission 180936) | Plant litter microbial communities from Arlington Agricultural Research Station in Wisconsin, United States - UWRJ-L013-104B-2 | ecosystem: Environmental > Terrestrial > Plant litter >...
TGCTGTCGGCGGTGGTGGCCACGGCATGACCGGAGGACGCCATCGCTCCAATGGCGAACTGGTGGCGCAGGGCATCGCCAATGTCGGTTCGGCCCTGTTTGGCGGGCTGCCCGCCACCGGTGCGATCGCCCGCACGGCCACCAACATCCGCGGTGGCGGCCGCACGCCGGTGGCGGGCATGCTGCATGCGGGTTTTCTGCTGCTGTTCATGCTCCTGCTGGCGCCGCTGATGCGCTATGTGCCGCTGGCCGCGTTGGCCGCCGTGCTGCTGGTGGTGGCCTGGAACATGAGCGAGGCCGAGAACTTCCGCAGCACCCTGTCCGCGCCCTGGGGCGACCGGCTGGTGCTGCTGCTGACCTTCCTGCTGACGGTCTTGTTCGACCTCACCGTCGCGATCCAGGCGGGCGTCGTGCTGGCCGCCTTCGTCTTCATGTACCGCATGGCCGAGGCGGTCGAGGTGCGTTCGGGCGTGCGCCTGATCGACGACGACCTGGATGCGGATCCGGGACGCGAGGTCGATCTCGACCAACGCGCGAAGCTGCCCGCAGGCGTCGAGGCCTACCAGATCGGCGGGCCGCTGTTCTTCGGTGCGGCCAATCGCCTGGACAACCTGCTCGACCAGTTCTTCGAGCCACCGAAGGTGCTGATCCTGCGCATGCGCCTGGTGCCGGTGATCGACGCCAGCGGGGTGCATGCACTGAAGAAGCTTGCCGCGCGATGCCATCGCCATGGCATCGCGCTGATCGTATCGGGCCTGCAGGAGCAGCCGAACCGCGTGATCGCGAAGATGGGATTGGACAGTGGCCAGGTTGCGCTGCACCTGGCATCCAACTTCGAGCGGGCGGTGGCGATGGCGAGATCCATCGTGGAGTCGCGCACAGAGCCCTGATGGCCGCGGCGCGCGCGGCGAACGCAGCGCGCCCGTCACGGATCGATCATTGCGTGCCTGCGAGCATCCCCCTCCATGATGGCACCCGAGGGAAACGCCCCGGCGCGACGCTGGTTTGAAACGCATCCGCGACCGGTACCGACGGCACAGGCAGGCGAATGGGATATCCGCCTCGCCGATGGCCCTGTCGTTGCGACCGCGATCCATGACGGACATGCGATCCGTCCGTCGCTGCAGCCGCTGCTTGCGCTGTCAGGCGAGGAACGCCGGCGCGAAGAAGATCCGCTGACGGGCCTGCTGACCCGCGTCGGCGACGTGCGCATCCGCGTGCCGGTCTCGCGCTTCGAGGTCGATCTCAACCGTCCTCGCGAACTGGCTGTCTACGCGCAACCCGAGCACTGCTGGGGGCTGGACGTGTGGAAGCGGCCGCTGCCCGAACACGAGATCGCGCGCTCGCTTGACCGCTGGGACCGCTTCTACGCCATGTTTGCTGAACTCGTCGAGCACATGCTGGAGCGCTGGGAGTCCGTGCTGCTCATCGACCTGCACAGCTACAACCACCGCCGTGATGGCGCCTCTGCGCCCTGTGCCCCGCAGGCGGGCAATCCCGACATCGAGCTGGGCCTGACCACCGCCGACCCGGCCCGATGGGGCGAAATCACCGAACGCTTCAGCCAGACCCTGCGCAGTGTGCCGATTGCCGGACGCACGCCGGACGTGCGCGCCAACGTGCGCTTTCCCACCGGCGGACACTTCCCCGAATGGGTCTACGCACGATGGGGTGGACGGGTCTGCACCATCTCGCCGGAGTACAAGAAGATCTTCATGGACGAGTGGACCGGGCACGCCGACATCGCAGCGCTGCATGCGCTCGAGCGCGGACTGCACCAGGCCGTCGAGGCAGTGCGGCCCGCTTTCCGCAGGCGCGCGTGATGGACACCTTCGCACCCCCGCTGCGCGCCCTGCCCCCGGTCGCGGCCGATGTCGATGCCGCCCTGCTGGCGATGGATGCCGAACTGGACTGGCTGCTGGCGCTCAACCCGCTGGGGACCGACGCGCTGTGGGACGAGTTCGACGCCAGCGGGCGTACGCGCGTCTCCGCCCTGCGCTACGCCGAGCCGCTGCTCGATCTGGACGCCATGCGCCAGCGGCTGCTCACGCTTCCGGTCGACCACATCGAATCGCCCCTGCTGGCCGAGGTGCTGGGCGAAAAGCAGCGCGACCTGGCGCGCACCATCGACCTGGTCCGGCTGCGCGGAACCGAAGGCTTCGTCGGCGCCAGCGTCGAGCTGTTCGGTGGCGTGGAGGCGGACCTGCTGCAGCTGGCGCGTCGCATCCTTGCCGATGTCGAGCCGGGCGAACCGCTCGAAGCGGACATCGGTGTCGACGCGGTCGTGACCGCGGTCGAGGCGGAAGTGGCCTGGTATCGCGAACGGGCGCCGGATTTCGCGCTGGACGTGACCGTCAACGCCGACGTCGGCTCGCTGATGATGGTCTCGCACGGCCGGCTGTACCTGGACGCCGACCTGCGCCTCCCCGAGGCGCGCCTGCAACCACTGGTGCAGCATGAAGTGGGCACCCACGTGGTCACCCACTACAACGGCGCGCGCCAGCCGCTGCGCCAGCTGGCGGTGGGCCTGGCCCAGTACGATCCGCTGCAGGAGGGCCTGGGCGTGCTCGCCGAATACCTGGCCGGGTATCTGCCAGGCGAGCGCCTGCGCATCCTCGCCGCGCGCGTGCTGGCGGCCGACATGGCCATCCACCGGCAGGGCATCCCCGAGATCTTCGCCTGCCTGCATGACTGCCACGGCTTCGCGACCGATGATGCCTTCGACGTGGCCGTGCGCGCACTGCGCGGCGGTGGTTTGACCAAGGATGCGGTGTACCTGCGCGGGCTGCGCGAACTGCTGGCCGACCTGCGCGAAGGGGGCGACTTCGATGCGCTGTTCATCGGCAAGTTCGCACTCGCCCACCGCGGGATCCTGGCCGCGCTGATCGACGAAGGCTGGGTTGCGCCGCCACGCCTGCTGCCGCGCTACGCCAGCGCGGAAGGTTTCGCCGACGTGCTCGAACGCTGCCGGACCGTCGATGTCGGGCAGCTGCACCACCCCCACCCCGTCCCCCTACCCCTCCAGGAACAACCTGCATGAGCGAGCGCCCCCTGCGCCTGGGCTTCGTCGTCAACGACGTGGCCACCGAACAGGACAACTACACCACCATCCGGTTGGCGCGCAGGGCGCTCGGCATGGGTCATTCCGTCGCGCTCATCGGCCTGGAGGACTTCATCTACGACCAGGACGGGGTCGTGCGTGCCAAGGCGACCGTGCCGCAGGGCGACACCTATGCCGACGACGCAGCGCTGCTTGCGGATATCCAGGGCGATGAGGCCACCGTCGAGCGGATCAGCGTCGAGGAACTCGACGTGCTGATGCTGCGCAGCGACCCGGCCGAAGAGCTGGTCGACCGGCCTTGGGCGCCCAACAGCGCGCTGCTGTTCGCCCAGCTGGTGGTCCGCCGCGGGGTGATCGTGCTCAACGACCCGACCCACTTGACCGACGCCTCCAACAAGACCTATTTCCAGCACTTTCCCGAAGACGTGCGGCCGGTCACCTGCATCAGCCGCGATGCCGACGAGATCAAGGCCTTCATCGCCGCGCAGGGTGGGCGCGGCGTGATCAAGCCGCTGCAGGGTTCCGGCGGCCAGGGTGTGTTCGTGGTCAACGACGACGGCGGCGCCAACGTCAACCAGATGATCGATGCCGTCACCCGCGACGGTTATGCCATCGCCCAGGAATACCTGCCCAAGGCAGCCGACGGCGACCTGCGCCTGCTCACGCTCAATGGGCGTCCGCTGCAGGTGGAAGGTCGCTACGCCTGCTTCCGCCGCTACAACGACAGCGGCGACGCGCGCAGCAACATCAGCGCGGGCGGCAAGATCGAACTGGCCGAACCCGACGCCGATGCCCTGCGCCTGGCCGAACTCGTCGCACCCAAACTGATCCGCGACGGCATGTACCTGACCGGCCTGGACATCGTCGGCGACAAGCTGATGGAGGTGAACGTCGACACGCCCGGCGGCATCAACATGGCCGAGGAACTGACCGGCGTGGATTTCAGCGGCCACATCATCGCCGACCTCGCGCGCAAGGTGCGCCTGCGCGACGAGTATCGCGGCAACCTCACCAATGTCGAACTGGCGATGCTGTAGAGCGACGCGTTCGACTGGATCGGGCTGGCACAGCGTGTGGCGCGGGTCGGCGCGGCCGATCCGGACGGGGTACGCACGTGCACCACTGCGGAGCTGGGCTGGCTCGCGCCGCGCCCGGCCTGCAGCGCACTCGGCAGCCGCCGCGCAGGGCCCATGTCCCGACTGGACGACGACCTTGCACGCTGCATTGCCGAAGCCGCTGCGGTGGCGCCGCCGGCGTAAAGGGCCGCAGCGTCACCGCAGCGGCAGCAGCGATTCCGGGCGGTAATCGCTCCGCGCCAGTTCCTGATCGCAGGGTTTTGCTGCACCGCGCGTGGCCTATGCTCGCCGCGGGCGCGTTTGCGCCAGCGAGGGAGGACACTCATGACAACGAACATCCATTTGCGCCACGCCGCGCGCAAGGCGCCACGCAGTGGGCTGGCGCTTGCCGCAATGCTGGGTGCGCTGTGGGCGCTTGCGCCCGTCGCGTTCGCACAGCACGACAAGATGACGCCGATCGACACGCCCGCGCAGCCCGACGCCATCGAGCTCGGCACGGGCCCGCTGCCGGACGCGAAACAGCAGGAAGCCTGGCACAGCCAGTACGGCAGCGTGTTCACCCGCAACGTCACGGTCGCGACCCTGACCCCGTTCCTGCCCGATCCGGCGAAGGCGACCGGCGCGGCCGTGATCGTGGCCCCGGGTGGCGGTTTCCGCTCGCTGTCGATGGAGAACGAAGGCTGGGACGTGGCGCGGGCGCTGGCCGATCGCGGCGTGGCTGCCTTCGTGCTCAAGTACCGGCTCAACCAGACGCCGGCCGACCTCGATGGTTTCGCGCAGTCGATCCGGGACATGCTGGCCGGCCCCCGCCCGCCGCGCGATCCGGGCGCGAGCGACGCGGCTGCCATGCTCGCGCCGCAGCTTGAGGACTCGCGCGCCGCCTTCGCCCTGGTGCGCAGCCGTGCCGGTGAGTGGAACGTGGATCCCGACCGCATCGGCATGATCGGCTTCTCCGCCGGCGCGATGCTGACGCTCACCACCGCCCTGCACGGCCAGGACGCGAAGCCGGCCTTCATCGGCAACGTCTACGGCCCGATCTCGACCACCACCGTGCCGGCCGATGCGCCACCGATGTTCGTGGCCCTGGCGGCCGACGACGGCCTGTTCTCCAACGCCGGCTTCGGCCTGATCGAAAGCTGGCAGAAGGCCGGGCGCCCGGTGGAGTTCCACTACTACGAGCGCGGCGGCCACGGCTTCGGCATGTACCCGAAGGACACCACCAGCACCGGCTGGTTCGAGGCCTGGGCCAGCTGGCTGAAGATGCACGGTTACCTGGAGCGCAAGCGCTCCTGATACCCGGCAGGCAGCCGGGCCGCCTTGGGCGGCGCGGCTGCTGATGTCCAGCAACGGCTATCGGCGCGCCGCCGGGCGAACCTGTGCTGCGTGAAATGGACGCCACGCCCTGTCGACGGGGACCGTTTTTCGCACGGTCAGGACACATCCCTGCCTTGGCTCGCGCGCGCAACATCCATGTTCCGCTTGTCGCGATCCCGATCGACAGGGCGCGGCTCATTGCAACCGGTGGAGCGATGCTTCGGTGGGCAGCGTTCTCGCAGTCACAAGACGGCGGGATCGCTGCAGCGTGTCCAGCTTCTCCCTGATCGGGAGACGAACCTTGCGGGCACGCCGGTTTCCCGGTGCAGGCTCAATCCGATTCCGCTGCCGCCTCCCTGCCCTGCTGGCGGATCAGCGCCTCTTCGCGTGCATCGTTGATGGCGTGGCGCACGCCGTCGATGTCGGGCGCGGATTCGTCGTGCTCGAACACGCCGCTGAGCTCACTGTCCGGCCGCAGCTCGCCAGCCTCGTACAGCGCCCACATCTCCTCGCCGTACCAGGTGTCCAGCAGCTCCGGCGCGAAGCCGCCCAGGCAGGCGGTGATGTTGTTCACGTCGCGCAGCAGCATGGTGCGCGCGGCGTTGTTGCCGGCGGCGCTGACCACCTGCGGAAAGTCGATGACCACCGGCCCGTCGGCGGCGACCAGCACGTTGTAGGGCGACAGGTCGCCGTGCACCAGCCCGCTGCACAGCATCTTCACCACCTGGCGCACCAGGAAGCGGTGGAAGCCGCGCGCCTCGTCCGGCGACAGTTCCACCTCGCCCAGCCGCGGGGCGGAATGTCCGTTCGCATCGACCACCAGCTCCATCACCAGCACGCCGTGGAAATAGCCATACGGCTCGGGCACGCGCACGCCGGCATCGCGCAGCTGGTACAGCGCATCCACCTCGGTGTTCTTCCAGGCCGCTTCCTGCTGCTTGCGGCCGTACTTGCTGGCCTTGCCGATCGCGCGCTGCTCGCGGCTGCCGCGCACCTTGCGCCCTTCCTGGTACTGCACGCGCTGCTGGAAGCTGCGCTGGGCCATGTCCTTGTACACCTTGGCGCAGCGGATCTCCTCGCCCGCCCGCACCACGTACACGGCAGCTTCCTTGCCACTCTTGAGCGGGCGCATCACGGCGTCGATCACGCCATCGTCGATCAGCGCCTGCAGGCCTGCGGGAGTTTTCATGGCACCTCATGGAAAAACGGGTCGATGGCGCGCCGGGCCGGCGGGAATCGGCGCCCGGCCGGCACGCCAGAGTGCGCGAACGATACACTGCGCGTCCCTGATTCCGTGGCACAGCATTCATGTCCGACCCGGTTCGACTGGCCCGACGCGTGGCCGAACTGGCACGGTGTTCACGCGCCGAGGCCGAACAGTACGTCCAGGGTGGCTGGGTGAAGGTGGATGGGTGCGTGGTGGAAGAGCCGCAGCGGATGGTCACCGACGAGGCCGTCGAGATCGATCAGGCCGCGCGGCTGCAGGCCAACGAACCGGCAACGATCCTGCTGCACAAACCGGCGGGAATGGAGGTGGCAGGTGCCGGGCCGGCCACCGCACTGGTCGCGCCTGGCACGCACTGGAGCGAGGATGCCAGCGGCGTACGCTTGCTGCAGCAGCATTTCCAGCGCCTGGTGGCGCTGGTGCCACTGGAGCGCGAGGCCAGCGGGCTGATGGTGCTCAGCCAGGACGGCCGCGTGCGGCGACGGCTGGTCGAGGACGTGGACACCATCGAGCAGGAGTTCATCGTCGAGGTCGCCGGTGCCATGGGCCCGTGGGGCCTGGGCCGGCTCAACCACGGCCTGAGCTACAAGGGGCGCGTGCTCCCGCCCTGCAAGGTCAGCTGGCAGAACGAGACCCGCCTGCGCTTCGCGATCAAGGGAGCGCGCGACGGGCAACTGCGCGACATGTGCGCGCAGGTCGGCCTGCAGGTGGTGGCCATCCGCCGGATCCGCATCGGCAGGATCCCGCTGGCGAAGATGCCGGCAGGCAGCTGGCGCTACCTGCCGGCGGGCGAGAAGTTCTAAGCCGGCCCTGGCGTACAGGACGGCCGCGCGAGGCGATGCGCCGCCGGCCTAACGCGCCACCGGCATGGCGCGATCGATCGTGAATTCCACGCGCTGGCCGGCGATGTCCGGGCCCGGCTGGCCCGATCCCACCCAGATGCGATAGCGTCCCGGCATCACCTGGCGCTCGCCTTCCACGGCCACGGCGCTCAGGTCGCGCGGGTCCAGTTCGAATTCCAGCGTGCGGGCTTCGCCTGGCGCCAGCGTCACCCGCTGGAACCCGCGCAGCGCGATCCGGGGCAGGCCTTCCCGCTGCGGGAACTCCAGGTACAGCTGGGCCACTTCGTCACCGGCGCGCTCGCCAGTGTTGCGCAGCTGCGCGACCACGCGCACGCCGTGCGAGGCGCCCCCGGTCGCTGGCGTGAGCTGCAGCGGTCCGTAGCTGAAGCGCGTGTAGCTCAGCCCGTGCCCGAACCCATAGACCGGCGTCCCCTCGAAATAGCGATAGGTGCGTCCGCGCATGTCGTAATCGCCGAACGGCGGCAGATCGTCGACGGAGCGGTAGAAGGTCAGCGGCAGGCGCCCGGCCGGATTGACGTGGCCAGCGAGCACGTTCGCCACCGCCAGGCCGCCGGACTGGCCCGGATACCAGGCCTCGACGATGGCATCGGCGTGCGCCCTGGCCCAGGACAGGTTGACCTGGCTGCCGTTCATCAGCACCACCACCAATGGCTTGCCGGTGGCGCGTGCGGCCTCCAGCAGCGCCTGCTGGTCGGCCAGCAGGTCCAGCGATGTCTTGTCGCCGCCCTTGAAGCCGGGCACCTCGATCGGCGCCTCCTCGGCCTCCAGGTCAGAGGTCAGCCCCACCACCGCCACCAGCACGTCGCTGTCCGCGGCGGCGGCGCGCATGTCGGCCTCCGGCGCTTCGGATACGCGCTTCCAGACCATGCCGATGCCGGTCAGGATCCGCGCCTCGGTGGTCACCCTGATCGGATAGCGTTGACCGCCTTCCAGCCGGACCGTCTTCATCGTCGGCAGGCTGTTCCAGGACGCGCCACGCAGGTCGACGAAGGGCTGGCCGTCGAACTGCATCTCGCCGTTGAAGCCGCCGATGCCCAGCCGGTAGAGACCGGTGTCCGGTGGAACCAGGTAGCCGCTCCACTCCACGCGATGCACGTCGCGCACCTGCGCAAGGTCGAGACTGCGTGAGTTGACGTCCGGCTCGATCCGGCTGACCACCGGATCGGCCTCGAAGCCGGTGCGTCGTACCCAGGCATCCAGTTCGCCTTCGGCGAACCGCGCGGGTGGCACCGCAGCCACGTTGTAGTAGCGGGCGAGCAGGCCCGGCGCGCCGTCGGGCGTGCGCAGCGCGCTGCCGGGCACCGGGTCGCCATCGGTGAAGGTCTCGCCGAACGGCACGTGGCGCACCTGGGCATCCGGCATGGCGCGACGCAGCCCTTCGAACACCGACACCGGCGGCGCCGACTGCGGCGATGAATAGTTGCCGCGGAGCACGCGCGTCGCATCGCCCAGGGGGCCGATCACCGCGATGCGCACGTCTGCGCGCAGCGGCAGCGCGCCGTTGTTCTTGAGCAGTACCAGGCTTTTCTCCGCCGCCTCCAGCGCGACCGCGCCATGCGCCGGTGTGCCCAGGTCGCCAGGCGACGCGCTGTTGATGGACAGCGGACGCAGCCCCGGCAGGTCGCCGGTGCGGTAGCGCGCGGCGAACAGCCGCACCAGGGCGCGGTCGATGTCGGCCATCGACAGCAGGCCGCGCGCCAGCGCATCGCGATAGGGTTGGGCCAGTCCGTCGGTATCGGTGAGCGTGGCGCCGCTGCATTCGTTGTCCACGCCGGCCCGCATCGCGGCGGCCACCGCGCTCGGTGCGTCGGGGGCGAAATGGTGGTGCTTGCGGATATCGCCCACGGCATCGCAGTCGGACACCACATAGCCCTTGAACGACCAGGCATCGCGCAGGTAGTCCTTGAGCAGCATGTCGCTGGCGCAGGCCGGCTGGCCGTCGATGCGGTTGTAGGCGCACATCACCGACGCGGCGCCGCCCTCGACGATCGCGGCCCGGAATGCAGGCAGGTAGGTGTCCTCCAGGTCGCGCCTGGACACGAACACGTTCGCCTCGTGCCGGGTGGACTCCGGGCCACTGTGCACCGCGTAGTGCTTGGGCGTGGCGACCACGTCGATCCAGTCCGGGTGCGTGCCCTGCATCCCGCGCACGTAGGCCACGCCCATGCGCGCGGCGAGGAAGGGATCCTCGCCATAGGTTTCCTGGCCGCGGCCCCAGCGCGGATCGCGGAAGATGTTGATGTTGGGCGACCAGGTGTTGAGGCCGGTGCCGATGCGCCCGGTGCGCCCGGTCTGGCGCGCAAGCGCATGCAGGCCGCGGACCTCGGTGCTGATCACCGCGGCCACGCGCTGCACGAGCGCGTCGTCGAAGCTTGCGGCCAGCCCGATCGGTTCGGGGAAGTTGGTCGTGGGCAGCGAACCCATGGCCCCGTGCAGCGATTCGGTCCACCAGTTGTAGGACGGAACATCCAGCCGCTCGATGGCGGGCGCGGTGTTGAGCAACTGCGCCAGCTTTTCGTCGGTGGTCATGCGTGCGACCAGCGTCGCAGCCAACTCTTCGGCCCCACCCGCCTGCGTGGCACGGGCTCCGCCCTGCTGCGCGGCCAGCGGCGACATCGCGATCATCGCGAACAGCGTCACGGCGCAACGTATCCGGTAGCACGGATGCATGCTGGTCTCCCTGGATGGGCTGGCCCGATGACGGGCGGCGGTCGGTCTGCGTGCGCAACCAGCCCGCTTGCCGGCTGCGCCCTGGATGATTGCACGGCCACACCGGACGACTGATCGAAAATCGCGTCGCTGACCTGCCAGTTTGGTGATGGTTGCGCGAAGGCCACCTGCACGTGCCCGTGAGCCGGCCGGTGCTAGAAGCAGGCATGGCCCCCACCCTCACGACTGCCGCACATGCAGGTGCGCTGCGATGCCGGCGCCGCTTCCTGCGGCAGTTCGCCGGCGGCTTCCGCGACCCGCTCTACCTCGACTGGGAGCGCGACTACAAATGGGAGTCGCACCTGCGCTGGGAAGAAGCGCTTCCCCGTGCGACCTTTCGACGGTTGCTGCGCGAGGGCCAGGCAAGCGAGGTCGCGGCCCGCGCGATGCGGGTGGAGCAGCGCTCGCGGCACAGCATGCTGTTCTCGTTCGAGAAGATGGCGCTGCGTGACGCCCTGCGCACCGATGAAGGCGCGGCCGGCTTCGCGCAGGGGCTGTACGACTGGCTGCACGGTCGCGGCAGCCTCGAGCGCCGCTTCGAGCGCTGGGTCTGCGCCATCGACGCGCTGCCGCGCAGGCAGACCCGGGTGCTGACCTGGCCACTGGTCACGGTATTCGGGTTCATTGCCCAGCCTGACCGGCACATGTTCATGAAGCCCAACACGATCCGCGCCGCGGCGCGTGCCTACGGGTATCCGTTGCCCTACCGGTCGCGCCCTTCGTGGGAGACCTATGCGGCCCTGCTCGACCTGGCCGCGACGCTCAAGGACGATCTGCGGGACCTGCGCCCGCGCGACATGATCGACCTGCAGTCCTTCCTCTGGGTACAGGGTTCGGACGAGTACCGCAGCTGAGCCCGGCCCGCCCCGGGCGACTACAATTCCCGCTCCCCGGACCCGGCACGCGAATGGCCCTCAACTCGACGATCTACAAGCTGGAGCTGCAGGTCAGCGACATGGACCGGCACTACTACGCCAGCCATAACCTCACCCTCGCCCAGCACCCTTCCGAAACGCCGGCGCGGCTGATGGTGCGGCTGATCGCGTTCGCCATGTATGCGCACGAGCGGCTCGAGTTCGGCCGCGGGCTCAGCACCGACGAAGACCCGGACCTGTGGCAGCGTGACTACACCGGCGACATCGACCTGTGGATCGACCTCGGCCAGCCCGACGAGAGCCGCATCCGCAAGGCCTGCGCCCGCGCACGGCACGTGGTGGTGGTGAACTACAGCGGCAACAGCGCCGAAATCTGGTGGGGCAAGGTCGGTGCCGCGCTGTCGCGGCTGAAGAACCTGACCGTGATCGACCTGGCACCGGACGACATCGACGCCATTGTCGGGCTGCTGGAGCGCGGCATGCGCCTGACCGCGATGATCCAGGACGGCGAACTGCAGTTGATGAGCGATCGCCTGAACATCGCGCTCACGCCGCGCGTGCGGCTGGCTGCCGCGGGGTGAGTGCTGTATCGACCGTGCGCCGCGCGCCATGGCCGCCGCACGGATTCATCCAGGCTTCCGCGAGATCCAGGCGTGGATCAGCCCGGCCTGGAAGAACTGCGTCGGGGCCGCGAAACCGCCCGCCGCGATGAGCGACGCGATATCGGCCGGGGGCACCACCGCGACATCCGTCGAATAGGCCGTGCGGATGCGCTCGATGGCCTCGGCCGGGACGTCGGCGGCGGCCATCATCCGGGTCCATGCCGGCAGCAGGACTTCGTAGGCGGCGGAGTTCACGTCCGATGCGAGATCCGAGCTCGCCAGCAGGCCGCCCGGACGCAGGCGCGTCGCGATCCCGCGGAAGAACGCCGTGCGCTGCACCGGGTCGAGAATGAACTGCGACACCAGGAAGCAGGTGGCCGCATCGAAGGGGTCATCCGACGGCAACGACGCCAAAAACCCCTCATGGAAGCGGCAGCGCTGTGCGAAACCCCCGGCTTCGGCGCGGGCCCGGCACGCTGCCAGCATGGCGCCCGAGGGTTCCGCTGCGGTGAAACTCCATCCCGGGAAGCGACGCGCCAGGTGGGCCATTTCCTGGCCGGTCCCCACGCCGACGCACAACACGCGCGCGTCCTGCGGCAGCCCGGCAAGCAGCGGTTCCAGCAGCAGGTACAGGCAGTCGCGGATCGCGGCGGTCTTCGCCCACTGGCTGTCGTATCCGGCCGCCTGCTGGTCGAACAGGGCGACGATCTGATCGGTGTCCATCGTGGCAGCTTAGCGCGGGACATCCATCGCAACCGGGCGCCCGCGGGCGACTGCCGCCATCGACACGCCCCCCTCGCCACGGCCGGCAGCGTGGCCATGGCCGCGCCCGGCCCAGCCGCGTTCACGTGTGTCCGCGCGGCCGTCGGCTAGCCTGCGAGGCACCGGGGTGGCGCGGGACCGGCCCCATCCGCCAGCAGTCCCAGCTCGCATGCTTTTGCCCTTCCAAGCCTGTCCAGGATCTCCGAGTCGACATGTGGAAAAAGAGGATCACGGCTGATTTCCAACGGGCGACCGTGGTGATGTTCGGCGCGATCACGGTGCTGGGCATCACGCCATTCGCGGTGTACAGGTTCCTGACCGGGCAGCCCCTGGCGGGCAGTATCGACCTGCTCATCGTTGCCTGCATCGGCGCAGGTGCGGCGCATGCGTGGCGTAGCGGCCGCACCACCGGCGCCGCGACCTTCCTCGCGGTCAGTTATTCCATCGGCTGCGTCGCCGTTGCACACGTGACGGGCCTGGCCGGTGTGCTCTGGCTGTATCCGGTCCTGGTGGCGAACTTCCTGCTGGTGGGACGCAGGCCCGCGCTGGTCATCTCCACGTTCGCGATCGCCGGTGTCGCGTTCAGCGAGCCGGCACTGGGTACGGTCGCCGACAAGGTCGGCTTCATCGCCACGGCGGTCGTGGTGAGCCTGTTCTCGTTCGTCTTCGCATCCCGCACGGCCGTCCAGCGCTCGCAGCTGCAGGCGATCGCGATGCGCGACCCCCTGACCGGTGCGGGCAACCGGCGCGGCATGGAGACCGAGCTGCAGATCGCGATGGCCTCTAGCATCCGCAGCGGGGTGCCGCTGGGCCTGCTGGTGTTCGACATCGACCACTTCAAGCGGATCAACGACAGTTTCGGCCACGAAGCCGGCGACGACGTGCTGGTGCAGATCGCCGACCTGGTGCGCGCCAGCACCCGCATGGATGACCGCTTCTTCCGGGTCGGTGGCGAGGAGTTCGCGTTGCTGCTGCCCGGCGCGAGCGCCGATGCACTGCAGGACATCGCCGGCAAGCTGTGCAGCGAGGTGGAGCGGCAGGTCCAGGTGCAGGGACGGCCCATCACCATCTCGATCGGCGCCACGCCGTTCCACCCCGACGATTCGCCCACCGGATGGTTGGCGCGCGCCGATGCCGCCATGTACGAGGCCAAGCGCACCGGGCGCAACCGCACGGTGGTGACCGGTCTGTGACAGCGGCAAGGGCCTGCGTCTTCGCCCTGCATCGCGCTGGCAGACAGCGGCTTCACCGTAGAATCGCCGACAGCATCGAAGCGGGTTGCCGGGGCGGTCGAGCGCCGGTCCAGCCGATGTCCTGCCCGGAGCACGCCATGCCCGCTTCCACGCGCGTCCCTGCCGCCCTGCCCGCAACGCCACGGTGGCAGCTGCTGTCGATCGCGGCCCTGGTCGCGCTGGCCTGTGGCGCCCGTGCCCAGGACGCCAGGCACGAATGGCCCGAAGGCAGCGCGATGCACACGCTTTACGTCGAGACCGGGCGGCTCGAGGCCAGCCGCGCGACCCTGGCCGGGGCGCACGCCGGATTGCTGGCGGCATTCGACGACGCGCCCGACGACCCCTCTCCCCTCGCCCGACTCGTGGCCTCGCAGCACGCGCAGTGGCTGGCCTACAGCAGCACCGACTGCGAACTCGCCGGGATGCTCACCGGCGCTGGCGGGGCCTGGCCGCACGTACACGCGCAGACCTGCCGGATCGAGCGGATCACGCAGCGGAGCGGGATCGTCGACCAGGCTGCCAGCTGCCTGCGCCAGCTGCCGGCCGGTCACGCCCAGTACGAGCGGGACGAATGCCTGCAGGGCCTGGTCGACTGGACCATTGCCGGGAACTGAGGCCGCCGCGTCCTTGCCATCAGGACAGTGCGTGGCGACGTGTCACCGCGGCGCGGGCAGGCGCATAATCCCCCGCGACGACTGCACCGCAGTCAGCGCCGGAGCGCCAGGAGACGACATGAGCAAGGGCCTGAACCAGAAGAAGGAACAGAAGAAGAAACCGGCCAAGACCATGAAGGAAAAGAAGGCCGAAAAGCGGGAGAAGAACGAAACCAAGCGCTTCGGACCGGCCTGAGCGCGCCGCCGAACTGCACCGGCTGGCGCCAGCGGAACGCGGCTCCAGCGACGGTCGGCGCAAGGCCACGCAGCCTGCTGGCCACGATCCCAGGAGCGTGGCCTGATCGCTTCATGCGTGCGGCCGGACGCACCAGCGTCCGGCCTGCGGTGACGACCCCCGCCGGCGCTAGCCGAACGTCCCCAGCACCCCGGCCACGTTGGTGCCGATCTCCTGCACCGCATAGCCGCCTTCCTGCACCAGCACGGTGGGCAGTCCCAGCCCCGCGATGCGCGCGCCCATCTGCGGGAAGTGCTCCGCGCCAAGCCGGAACGCGCTGATCGGGTCGCCTGCGTAGGTGTCCACGCCCAGCGACACCACCAGTGCATCCGCGCCAAAACCGGTCACCGCGTCCAGCCCTGTATCCAGCGCCTGCGCGTACTCGTCCCACGTGGTGCCGCGTGGCAGCGGCAGGTTGAGCGTGGCGCCCTCGCCCGCGCCCGCGCCACGTTCGTCGGCATAGCCGAGGAAGTAGGGGTACTCGGTGTCGGGCGTCCCGTGGATGGACACGAACAGTACGTCGCCGCGCTCCCAGAAGATGTCCTGGCTGCCATTGCCGTGGTGGTAGTCCACGTCCAGCAGCGCGACCCGCGCGAAGCCGCGATCGCGCAGCCGTTGCGCCGCCAGGGCCGCATTGTTGAGGTAGCTGTAGCCGCCATAGCTGCCGCGCGCGGCATGGTGGCCCGGCGGCCGGCACAGCGCATAGGCCGCACGCTCGCCTTCGGCCACCAGCTCGGCCGCGGTCAGTGCGCACTGCGCGGCGGCGAACGCCGCGTCCCAGGTGCCCTCCACGATCGGCGTGCCCGCATCGAAGGCGTAATAGCCCATCGCTCCGTTGATCCCGGCCGGTACCCGGTCCCGGCGCAGCCCGCGCGCCGGAAAGCCACTGGGCAGCATCGAGCCGCCCCGCCCTTCCGCCTGCCATCGCGCATAGGCGGTGCGCAGGAACTCCACTAGGCCCGGTTCGTGCACACCCAGCAGGACATCGGCCGCGAACTCGCGCGGCGGCACCAGCGCGTGCCCCGCCTCCACCAAGGCCTGGCGGATGTACTCCACCCGTTCGGGGCACTCGTAGCTCGGTACCAGTTCGGCGCGATGGAGCTCCAGGCCGCCAGCGTGGCGCTGGTGCAGGGGCGAATGGACGATCTTCATGAGGGCTCCGCGCTGGCGTGAGGGCCGATGCTACGCAAGCGCCGCGCCTTTGCGAAGGCAGGCCCCGGCGACGGCGCGGCGGAAGCACGTGGGGCTGAAGTTCCTGCCGAGAAGCCTGCAGACGATGGCGAAGGTGTTCAGGCCGCACGTCCCGGCAAAGCGTCCACAGCCGGCGTGCACAGCCACGCCGACGCGGCCGCCAGCATCGCTTCCAGTCCCGTCCTGAACGTGGGATCGAGCACCGGGGCGAAACGCGGCGAATGGTTGTCGGGAATCTCCTTCACCGTGCCGGCCAGCCGGTGCCGCTCATAGGTCGCCGGATCGGTGCCGCCGACGAACCAGAACACGTACGGCACGTCCCAGCTGCGGCCGAAGACGCTGAAATCCTCGCTGGCCGCTACCGGCCTGGCTTCCAGAGCGCGCTCGCCGAACCGGTCATGGAATACCGCGGCGACCCGTGCCGTGGCCGCGTGGTCGTTGTCGGTCAGCGGATAGCTGCTGAGCGTGGCGAACTCCGGCGCCTTCGGTGCGTCCGAGGCCTGCGCCTCGGCGCAGCAGATCCTGCGCACCGCGTCCAGCATGTGCGCGCGCACGCCCTCATCGTAGCTGCGCATGTTGAGCTTGATGGTGGCCTCCTCGGGAATGATGTTTTCCTTGGTACCGGCCTGCAGCGAGCCGACCGTGAGCACTGCGCTGTCCAGCGGCGCGAGCTCGCGCGAGACGATGGTCTGCAGGCGCAGCACGGTGGACGCCGCCATCACCACCGGGTCGACCGAGTTCTGTGGCTGCGCACCGTGCGCGCCGCGCCCGAACAGGCGCACCTGCAGGCTGTCGCCGGCCGACAGGATCGCGCCCGGTCGACAGCTCACCGTCCCTGCGGCGCCGACCATCACATGCTGGCCCAGTACCACGTCGGCCCGCGGCAACCCGGCCCTGTCCCAGTCATCGACCATCGCACGCGCGCCCTGTGCGGTTTCCTCGCCCGGCTGGAACACCACCAGCAGCGTGCCGCGCCAGGCGTCGCGCGTTTCGGCCAGCACCTGCGCCGCGCCCATCAGCCAGGCCATGTGCAGGTCGTGTCCGCAGCTGTGCGCCACCCCCGCCACCTGACTGGAATAGGGCAAGCCGGTGTCTTCGTCCATCGGCAGCGCATCCATGTCGGCGCGCAGCAACACCGTGGGCCCGTCGCCATTGCGCAGTACGCCGACCACGCCGGTCACGCCCACGCCGCGACTGACCTGGTAACCGAGCCGGTCGATCCAGTCGGCGGCGATCCCGGCGCTGCGCGCTTCGCGCATGGACAGCTCGGGATTGCGGTGCAGGTCCCGGTAGATCGCCAGCAGTTCCGGCGCGATGGCCTCGAAGCGCGAGTCGAGCGCGTCCAGCAGTGGGTTCATCACCGTGCCTCCGGGCGGACAGTGGCTGGAGCATAGGACATGCATGGCGGCCGGGGCGGCGACGGCCCGTCGTGCGTCCCCAGGCCTTCAGACATCCCTCCGTGCCTTCGTCGCGGCGGCGCGAGAGCCGTCGTACCGCAGCCGGTGCAGCCGCGAGGACGCGGTTCCGATTCCGGGCCGGCATCGGTGCGCGCGGATATGGAATCGCAGGCGGTTTGCGCGCCCCGCGCCGCGCCGGACATGGCAACCTGCCACGCGCATCTTCTTCCCGCCATCGCGAGACACCCATGACACGACCGTCTTTCCGCACCATCACCCTGCTGCTGGGCGCGCTGCTGCTTGCATGCCTGGCGGTGCCAGCCGCGCTTGCCGGCGAAAAGCAGACCTTCGTCCTCGTGCATGGCGCAACCGCGGGCGGCTGGGAGTGGAAGCGCACCGGCCAGTTCCTCCTCGACGACGGGCATACCGTGTACCGCCCCACCCTCACCGGCCTGGGCGAGCGCGAGCACCTCAACAGCACCGAGGTCGATCTGCAGACCCACATCGACGACATCGTCAACCTGATCCTGTTCGAGGACCTGCACGATGTGGTGCTCACCGGCCACAGCTACGGCGGCATGGTGGTGACCGGCGTGATGGACCGGATCCCCGAGCGCCTGCGCCATGTGGTGTTCCTCGATGCTGCCGTGCCCGAAGACGGGCAGTCGATCTGGGACCTGTTCGGCAACCGCGGCCCGATGCCGGCCGACCGCTTCCGCGACGGCTTCATGCAGGTGCCGTGGGTGAAGCCGGGCGACAAGCCGCCGTACAGCGTCAAGCATTCGATCAAGTGCTTCGAGCAACCGGTGTCGTATCGCAATCCGGCCGCGCTCGCATTGCCGGTGACCTATGTGGCCTTCGTACCCGCCGACCAGTCGGTCGAGCAGCGGGCGAAGACCGACAAGAGCTGGCAGAACGCGCAGGCACGCGGATGGGCCATCCGCAGTTTTCCGGGCGGACATGTCGCGCATGAGGAAGACCCGCGCGGCGTGGCGACGCTGATCGCGCAGTCGGCAGGCGCTGGAGCGAGCACTCGCTGAAGGACCCGCTGCCGCTGGCGGGCGCAGCTGGAGGCCGACGCTTCGTGCGGATCGGTCGATCCCGACCGCCATCCTCTCGGCCCAGCGCCCTCTCTTACCTTCCCATCTCAAGCCCGCTCATCTCATTCATCCCGACGCCCCGCGCATCTTGTCGTCTTCCCCCTCACCTTCGCGTCTCGAAGCTCACTCATCCTGTCACCGCCGGCCCTCACCCTGTCATCGACGGTCCTCACCTTGTCATCTCGACCGGAGGGAGAGATCTGCTGTCAGCGGCCCGAGATTTCTCCCTTCGGTCGAAATGACAAACTTATTCTTTCGTTCTGTCAGAAATGACATGGGAAGAGATCTCTCCCTTCGGTTGAACTGACAAACGCGCGCAGGGCACGTCGCATCCCGTGCGCTACCCGCATCTTCTCGTCATCTCGACCAACGGGAGAGATCTATTGTCCGTCGCCAGGGATTTCTCGCTACCGTCCCGCCGAGCCCTCAGGCGCCCACATCGAATTCCGGTGCAGCGACGAAGTGCCGTGGCTCGCCGCTGACCGGATCATCGAAGGCAAGCGCGTGGGCGAACAGCCGCAACGCGCAGCGTGGATCGTCCGGCCCATGCGCGCGGAGCTGCGGGTACAACCGATCGTGCAGGATCGGCGCGCCCAGTGCGGCCATGTGCACGCGCAACTGGTGCTTGCGCCCGCTGACCGGCTCCAGCCGATAGGTCCAGGCGTCGTCGCCGCGCGCGACCACGTCGATCACCGTCTCGCTGTTGGGCGCGCCAGGCACCTCTTGCATGCGGAAGAACGGCTCGCCGCGCTCCAGCCGACTGCGGTGCACAAGCGGGAAAGCCAGCCCGGGCAGCGGCGGCGCGATCGCGAGGTAATGCTTGCGGATACGCCGCTCGCGGAACAATGCGTGGTACTGCGCGCGGCTGCCGGGATCGGCCGAGAACAGCACCAGGCCGGCAGTGTCGCGATCGATGCGGTGCAGCGGCACCAGCGCCGGGTTGTCGAAGCGCCGGACCAGGCGGGTCAGCAGTGTTTCGCGCGCGTAGGCACCGGTCGGCGCCACCGGCAGGAAGTGCGGCTTGCAGGCCACCACCAGGTGCGTGTCGGCATGCAGCACGGTTTCGAAGAACGGGATGTCCGGCTCGTTGGCCACTTCGCGGAAGTAGCGGATCTCCGCGCCAGGGCGATAGGCAGCCGACACATCGAGCGCATGCCCATGCGCATCGAATATGCGCCCGCGTGCGAACCGGCTGCGCCAGGTGACCTCGTCCACGCGGGGAAAGTGCGCGCACAGCGCTTCGAGCACTGTCGCCCAGGGTCCGCGCGGAAGCTGCAGGCGGCTGGCCGGCGGAGAACCAGACGCGCCACCGGCTTCCTCGTCGGCGCTCATCTCCGGAAATGGGTTCGGGTGGGCAGCATGGTCATGCGGTGCGCAGCGAAGACCCTTCGCAAGTCCATGGCCGCGATGGACCCGTTGGCGTCGCCCGGCGACGCCCGCCCGCCCGCCGCTCCACTACCGCAGTTCGTACCAGAGGAAGAACCTGCCCGCCTCTGCCATCGGCGCGCTGCCGAAGGTCACCTGCCTGCGCTGCCCGGCGATGTCGCGATGCCACACGTGGGACGCATCCTCGCGTGTCCAGATGCCTTCGCCGTCGATGTCGGCCGCAATCAGCGCGAGCAACTCGTCCGCCGATGCCGTGCTCTCGACCAGGAACCGGGCCTCCCAGCCGCTGGCGTCTCCCACCGAGTAAAGCGACTCGAAGCGGGTCCCTTCCGGCCACACCACGGCGGCCAGCCGCGGCGCCTGCCGATCGGCCATGCGCCCGCGGACGAAGCCGCCGTCCGGATCCCAGTCGTACTCCAGATGCAGCGCGACGCTGCGCGCGCGCCGCTCGTCGTGCAGCTGCGCGACCATGTACAGCGAAGCATCGATGCCCGACGACAGCCCGGCCGAGGTCACCACCGGGCCGCTGTCCACCCAGCGCTGGTCGCGCACCAGGCCGACTTGCGGAAAGGTCCGCTCGAAGCCATCAAGCGCGCCGTGGAACGTCGTGGCCTTGCGCCCGTCCAGCAACCCGGCCGAGGCCACGATGTGCGCGCCCGTGCAGACCGACAGCATCCGCCGCCCGCCATCGTGCCGACGCAGGTACGCCAGCAGCTGTTCATCGCGCATCGCCGCCTGCACCTCGCCACCGGGGACCACCAGCAGGTCGAATGCGGGCGCATCGGCAAACGAATGATCCGGCGTGACCTTCAGGCCCATCGCCGTCGTCACCGCGCCCCCGTCGGCCGACACCGTCGCGACACCGAAGCCGGCGGTGCCGAAGACCTCGTACGGCGCGGCGAAGTCGATGATCTGCACCCCGTCGAACAGCACGATGCCGACCCGCACCACGGGCTGGCCGTACATCTCGCGCACCGGGCTGGCGGCATTGGCGATCAGCGGGAGCAGCGCGACCAGGCCGGCCAGCGCAAGCGCATACACTCTGGAAATGCTCATCCTGGTCTGTCCTCGCGGTTGGTGACGCAGCCTCCAGGTTCCCTAGCTGCCACGCAGGCGCAGCGTCAGGCCCTTGAGGAAATTGCGCAGCAGCTGGTCGCCTGCGGAGCGGAAGTTGCGGTGTCCGGCCTGGCGGAACAGCGCAGACAGTTCCGGCTTGGTCAAGGGGAAGCCGGCATCGGCGAACACCTGGTGCATGTCGAGGTCGGACAGTTCGAACGCCACCCGCAGCTTCTTCAGCACCACGTTGTTGCTGATGCGCTTCTCCACCGGTCGCGGCGGCTTGCCCTCTTCACGACCGCGAAGATGCACGATCAGTCCGTCCAGCACATGCGCCAGCACCTCGTCGCTGCAGGCCTGGTAGCCCGGCTCCTCTTCCTTCAGCAGCATCGCGCGCAGGTCGTCGCGCTCCAGGGCAAACGCCGGATCCGCCAGGCGGGCGATGTCGACCACTTTCTGGTCGCTCAGGTCGAGCATGTAACGGATGCTGCGCAGGACGTCGTTGTTGATCATCGAACCGGAATGGGCCTGGGGATGCGGCGCAGTCTACCGACTGCCCCGTTCCCGCGCGCGCACCGGGCCATCGCCGGCCGCGCGGATATCCGCGGACAGCGCCACTGCAAGCGGCCCGGCAGCGCCGAACGGACATTCACTGCCCGCCGTCCCGGTCGTGCCGACGGGCACGGAATGCCGCCACCTTCATCCGGTTGCCGCATAGCGCCATGCTGCACCAGCGCCGCCGGCCCGACCGGGTCGCGTCCTCGAAAAGCAGCGTGCAGTCATGCGCCTCGCACTTGCGCACGCGTCGCAGGTCGCCTTCCGAGACCAGGCGCGCCACCAGGGTCGCGACCGGCTCGAGCAGGCTGAAGATCCCGTCGTCGCGCCGGCGTTCGACCAGGCCCGGCCTGCGTTCCGACGCATTCCATTCCAGCACGCTCAGCGGGCGTCCCTGCTCGCGGATGCGATTGACCAGCGCCATGTCTGCCGGCACCGGCGAGGCTGGCATGCGGACGAGCCGGCCAGCCGCATCACGCAGTTCGCGGGCGAGCGTCGCGAGTCCAGCGGGCGGGTCCGGGACCGGGTCCTCCAGCAGGCCCGCGGCATGCAGCCACGCCACCACGCCGCGGTCGTCGGGCAGCACCTCCCGCGCGTCCGGCCCCATGCCGAAGGCGGTGTTGATGAAGTCCAGCGCGGCATGGTTGGCGATGAACAGCGGTTCGGAACCAGTCACGACAGCCATACCCTAGTAACCTTTAAAATAACTATTGACAGGTTACATCATTCCTGCGTAACCTTCAAATCACAAATTGACAGGTTACAAAAGGAGTCATCCCATGCACCTGCGCTTCTTCATCGCGGCTGTCCTCGCACTGGCGATGCCCGCCGTGTCCCTTGCCGCGCCCACAGCAGATGCTTCCCAGGTGTGTCATCGCTACGAGCAGGTGGGTGACGTGAGGGTCTTCTACCGGGAGGCGGGGAATCCTGCGGCCCCCACCGTCCTGCTGCTGCACGGGTTTGCCGCCTCGTCCTACATGTATCGCGAGCTGATCCCGGCCCTGGCCGACCGCTACCACGTCGTCGCCCCCGACCTGCCCGCCTTCGGCTACACCGAGTCTCCCGCCCGCGGGCAGTACGCCTACACCTTCGAGAACCTCGCCGACACCATCGACCGCTTCACGCGGCAGCTCGGGCTCGATCGCTACGCCATCGTGGTGCACGACTATGGCGCGCCGGTCGGCTGGCGCCTGGCGCATGCGCATCCATCGCGCATCACCGCCATCGTGTCCCAGAACGGCAACGCCTACGAGGAAGGCCTGGGTGCGGGCTGGGCGCCCATCCAGCGCTACTGGAAAGCGCCCAGCGCCGAAAACCGCGCCGCGCTCAGCGACTTCCCCACGCCCGCATCGATCAAGTGGCAGTACCTGGAAGGCGTGCGCGATCCGGACACGGTTGCGCCCGATGGATACACGCTGGAAGGCATGCAGGTCTCCCGCCCCGGCAACGCCGAGATCCAGCTCGACCTGCTGCTGGACTATGCGTCCAACGTCGAGCTGTACCCGCAGTTCCAGCAGTACTTCCGCGCGCACACGCCGCCGCTGCTCGCGGTGTGGGGCAGGCACGACCCCTTCTTCCTGCCTGCGGGCGCGGAGGCGTGGAAGCGCGACATTCCCGACGCCGAAGTCCACCTCTACGACACCGGGCATTTCGCGCTGGAAACCCATGCCAGCCAGATCATCCCGGTGATCCGCGGGTTCCTGGACAGATCAGTGCGCTGAAGGCGCTGCCAAGGCCCGAAGCGGGCCACTGCGACCTGTACGGCTGCGGCGGCCCGTCGGCTCAGCCCAGCTGGTCGAGGGTCGGATAGTCGGTGTAGCCGCGCTCGTCGCCGCCATAGAACGTCGACGGGTCCGGTGCATTGAGTCCGGCGCCCGCGCGGAAGCGCTCGACCAGGTCGGGGTTGGCCAGGTACGGCCGACCGAAGGCCACCGCATCGGCCACGCCCGAGGCGATCAGCGCTTCCGCGGTTTCGGCCGTGTAACCGCCGCAGAAGACCAGCACGCCGGCAAACGCTTCGCGCAGGGCACGGCGGAAGGCGTCACTGAGTTTCGGCCCGCCGGCCCAGTCGGGCTCGGCGATGTGCAGGTAGGCGATGCCGCGCCGGTCGAGCTCGCGCGCCAGGTACAGCGCGCTCTGTTCGGGCTCATCGTCGGAGATATCGTGCCCGGTGAACCGCGGCGACAGCCGCATGCCGACCCGGTCTGCGCCCAGTTCCGCGATCACCGCGTCGGCCACGTCCAGGGTGATGCGGGCGCGGTTCTCCAGCGATCCGCCATAGCCGTCGCTGCGCCGGTTGCTGTTGGTCGACAGGAACTGCTGCAGGAGGTAGCCGTTGGCGGCGTGGATCTCGACCATGTCGAACCCGGCACGATCGGCCCGTCGGGCTGCCTGCGCGTAGTCGGCCACGATGCCCGGGATTTCCTCTGTCTCGAGCGCGCGCGGCATCGCGCAGGGGACGTTTCCGGGGCTGCCATCGGCCTGCACGACAAAGCACTTCGCCCCCTTGGCGACGATCGCGGACGGCGCCACCGGGTCGGCGCCGTCGCGCTGCACCAGCGGATGCGAGATGCGTCCCACATGCCACAGCTGCGCAGCGATGCGTCCGCCCTGGGCATGGACGGCATCGGTCACCAGCGTCCATCCGCGCTCCTGCGCATCCGAGTGGATGCCTGGCGTCCAGGCGTAGCCCTGCCCCTGCGGCGAGATCGGCGTGGCCTCGGACACGATCAGTCCTGCTTCGGCGCGCTGTGCGTAGTACTCGGCGTTCATGGCCGTGGGGACGTCGCCGGGTTGGCCTGCACGCGACCGCGTGAGTGGCGCCATGAACACGCGGTTGGGCAGCATGCGCGAGCCGGCCTGGAGGGGTGAGAGCAGGTGCGGATACATGGAATGTCCTGGGGGAGACGTGGTGGAAAGGACCCGCCGCGGCATGCGCACCGGATCGGGATGAGAGTTCAGCCGTAGCGTTCGCGATGGCGCCGGAGCGTGCGCGAGACCCGCGCCAGCGCCGCATCGACTTCCAGGGAAAAGCCCCCGGGCGGCAAGCGCCGGACCGCCGAATGTGCGGCGCAGACCAGGTGAACATCGGCCCAGCGCGAGGACAGCCCCCGCGCCCACGCTGCATAGGCATCCGCCGCGCCGGCTTCCGGCCTGAGCGCACGGGCCAGCAGCGGATGCATGCGCAGCGAGGATTGCGGCAGCACCCGCCGCAGCCATCGCGGCGCGGCCACCACGTTGAGCGTGTCGTCCACGTGCACGATGCCTGCCTGCCGGTGCCGCACCAGGACGGACGCGACGTGCACGCGTTCGTCGGGACAGACGAAGTCGACGCCGTCGGGCACCGAGAGTTCGAGCACATCGGCAAGCGGATGATCCTTGCCCCACGCCTCCACCGGCGCGCCGGCCCACGGAAGCGAAGGCGCGATCTGGCGATGGCGCGCCGTGCCATACAGCGCAGCCGACGGAAACAGACGCCGGGTCGCCTCCACGTGCAGGGTATGGAACGGATGCACGTGCACCACCGCATCCACGCGTTCGCCATTGCCGGTGAGCGCCAGCAGCGCGGAGCGCCCGGCATCGTCCAGCGGGCAGCCGTCGATGACCACGAATCGACCGTTGTCGCGCCGGGCCAGCGACATGTGCGTGCCCACGTCGAGCACGCCCGCGACGCGGTGCGGGCCACGGATATTCCAGAAGGCGTCAGCGAGTTTCTGCATGGGCGCAGGATAGGCGGCGGGCGGTGAAGGCCCTGCGCGCGCAGCGCGCCCTCCCCGGTGCCAGCCGGCATCTCCCGGCTGGGGCGATGGCCGTGCCTCGACGCCAGACGCTATCCTTGCCCGATGCTGCGCACCGTCACCGCCACCCGCTACGTCACACCGCTGCGCGAGGGCGGCTCGATGCCCGCCATCGTCGAAGCCGACGACGACGGCATGTACGTGCTCAAGTTCCGCGGCGCCGGGCAAGGGCCGCGTGCACTGGTGGCCGAACTGGTGTCCGGGGAAATCGCGCGTGCACTGGACCTGCCGATTCCGGAAATCGTGTTCGTGGAACTCGACGTCGCGCTGGCCCGGACCGAGGGCGATCCCGAGATCCAGGAGCTGATCCGCGCAAGTGGCGGGCTCAACCTCGCCCTGGACTACCTGCCGGGCGCGGCCAACTTCGATCCCGTGGCGGAGCAGCCGCCGGCCAGGCTGGCTTCGGAAGTCGTGTGGCTCGACGCCTACACCAGCAACGTCGACCGCAGTGCGCGCAATCCCAACCTGCTGGTCTGGCGCGGCGCGCTGCAGCTGATCGACCATGGTGCGTCGCTGTACTTCCACCATGGCTGGGATGGCGACACCTCCGGCGCCGGCAAGCCCTTCCCGCTCATCCGCGACCACGTGCTGCTGCCATTGGCCAGCGAACTGGCGCAGGCCGACCAGTCGCTCAGCGCACGGCTCACCTCGGACCGGCTGGCAGGCATCGTGGCGTTGATCCCGGATACGTGGCTGCAGGGCCCCGATGCCTTCGGCAGCCCGCAGCAACAGCGCGACGCCTATGTCGAGTACCTGCAGCAGCGCCTGGCGCTGCCGCATGCCTTCGTCGAGGAGGCCGAACGTGCGCGCGCATGAGAGCTACGACTATGCGGTGATCCGCGTGGTCCCGCGGGTGGAACGCGGCGAGTTCGTGAACGTCGGCGTGATCGTCTCCTGCGAGCAGACCCGCTATCTGGAGGCCGCCGTCGAACTGGACGAGGCGCGCCTGCGCGCGCTCGACCCGCGACTGGACCTGGCCACGCTTCGGCGCCACCTCGACGCCATCCAGCGCATCTGCCGCGGGGGCGCGGACGCCGGGCCCATCGGCCTGCTGCCACAGCGCGCACGCTTCCACTGGTTGACCGCGCGGCGCAGCGCGATCATCCAGACCTCACCGGTGCATATGGGCCGCTGTGGCGACATGGACGCCATCCTCGCCCACCTGATGGACAGGATGGTGCGGCTGCCTGCGGTCTGAGTCGGGATCTTGCCCGGCGTTTTCAGCCCGCGTGGACGCGGCCCTCTTCCAGCAAGCGGTCCAGGTCCTCGTCCTTGTCGCGCCACAGGCCGTTCATCCATTGCTGGAAACGGGCCCGGGCCGCGCGCTCGTCGCCATCGCCGCTGCCGGGAATGTCGGTCGGCAGTGGCCGCTGGCGTACGGAAACATGCATCGCCGGCACGCGGCCGGCCAGCAGATCGATCAGTGTCGGCCGCCCGCCGGGATAGGCGATGGTGACGTCCAGGATGCCGTGCAGCGCATCGCCCATCGCATCGAGCACGTAGGCCACGCCGCCGGCCTTGGGCTTGAGCAGGTGCCGGTAGGGCGACGACTGGCGCGCGTGCTTGCCCGGCGTGAAGCGCGTGCCCTCGACGAAATTCATCACCGCCACCGGGATCTCGCGGAACTTCGCGCAGGCCCGTCGCGTGGCCTCCATGTCGCGCCGGCCCAGTTCGGGGTTCTTCGCGATCTCGGCGCGCGTATGCCGGCCCATGAACGGGAAATCCAGCGCCCACCACGCCAGGCCCAGCAGCGGCACCCAGATCAGCTCGCGCTTGAGGAAGAAGCGGAGCAACGGGATGCGCCGGTTGAACACCTTCTGCAGGACCAGGATGTCGACCCAGCTCTGGTGGTTGGCCAGCACCAGGTAATGCCCATCGGGCCGCACGCCTTCGGCGCCGGTCACGTGGAAGCGCGCGCCGCTGCAGCGGTCGATGAGGAAGGTGTTGACCGCGATCCAGCTCTCGGCGATGCCCGTCAGCAGCGAATTGCTGGCCAGGCGCACGCGCCGCGACGGCAGCAGCGCTTTCAGCAATGCCGCCAGCATCAGGGGCGTCACGTGCAGCACGGTGCTGACCACCACGACGGACAGGATCAGTACAACGCGTAGGGACGACATCGGGCGTGCGGGCATGGCTGCGGGGATGCGAAGGGTAACAGCCGCGCCCAGCCAGATCCCATCTGCTCACACCTGCGGGTCGCGGCGCGGACGCCTGTGACCCGCAGTGGAGATGAAGGTCGTGGCGCCGGAAAGCGGCAGGCGCCCGGCCCCCGCGCAGGTCAGGGCGTGCCCGCGTCCTCCGCCCAGCCCAGGTCGGGCTCCGGGTGATACGCGATTCCCATCGCGTCCAGATGCGGTCGCAGCGCGCCCATGCGCTTGACGAAGCCGGCATAGCTGCGCTGGTTCGCCGGGCTCCAGGCCAGCTCCGCAGCGGCGGCCAGGCGCGGCCAGAGCCGGTTGTCGGCGGCCTCGTCGGTATGCACCAGCTCGGTCCACAGCGCGGCCTCGATGCCTACGGCGGTCCTGAATGGCGCGGGGTCGAAGCTGTAGAGCCGCGCCAGCGGCACGCCCTCCTTGCGGCACCAGTCGTAGGTCTGCGGCTGGCCGGCGTAGTTGCCGTGGTCGATGTAGAAGTGCGAACACGGCGACAGGATCAGCGGATGTCCCTTCTCGACCGCCGCGGCGATGTCGTAGCCGTCGTTCCAGAACTGCAGCAGCACGTCGGGACTGGTGTCGGCCACCGAGCCTTCTTCCCAGAAGATGGCGGTGCGCCCCATCTCCTGCACCATCGCCGCGGTGCGCGCCACGAAATCGGCATAGAGCGGATGCTTGATCTCGTCGCCGCCCATGTGGATCTCCTGCGACGGGAAGATCTCCAGCACTTCCTCCAGCACGTGGCGCACGAACGGATACACCACGTCCGGCTTGTCCAGGCACAGCACGCTGAAGCCCACTTCCAGGCCCGAGTACGGCGCCAGGTTGTCTTCGTCGTCGCAGGCCAGATCGTTGTACGAGGCCAGCGCCGCCTGCACGTGGCCAGGTACGTCGATCTCCGGCACGATGGTGATGCCGCGTGCCTGCGCATAGGCCACCAGGTGCCGCAGCTCGTCCTGCGTGTACCAGCCGCTGCGCCCGCCCTCGACCGCGCTCGCGCCGCCGACCTCCACCAGCCTCGGATAGCGCTTGATCTCGATGCGCCAGCCCTGGTCGTCGGTCAGGTGCAGGTGCAGGCGGTTCAACTTGAAGAAGGCCATGCGGTCGAGCGTCTTCTCGACATACTCGACCGACAGGAAACTGCGCGCCACATCGAGCGAGAGGCCGCGCCAGCGGTATGCCGGCACGTCCGAGATCGCCAGGTGCGGGATGGCATGACGGGGTTGCGCCTGCGCCGGCAGCAGCTGGCGCAGCGTCTGCACCGCGTGCAGCAGGCCTGCATCGGTGCGGGCGGTGAGCTGGATGTCCTCGCCGACCACCAGCCGGTAGCCCTCCTCGCCCAGCGTCGCGTCATCGGTCAGCTGCAGGCGGACATGCGTGCCGGCGGCGGCGTCGGTGGCGATCCCCAGCCCGTCCAGCGCAGCCTGCACCGCCCGCTTCGCATTGGGTGCGGACGCATCCACTTCCAGTGCCACGGCACCGTGCAACTCCAATGTGCCGTTCCGTGTTTCCAGGGTCTGCGGCACCGGCACCAGGTGCAGCGGCGCGGCGGGAGCATCCGCCGCCAGGGCTGGCAGCGACGCACTGCAGGCGATGGCCGCGGCAGCCGCGACGGAGATCAGGAGGGCGTTGATCTTCAAGGGCATTCCTCTCGACTGTCAGGCGCAGGGCCCGCGGAACCAGCGCGCACTTTCCCTGCCGCGGATGCAAATGTCCACCCTGCCTGCCCGTGTCCGATCGATGTTCCGCAAACGCGCTGAAGGGACATTTCATGTCCTGCCTGCGGCGGCGATGTCCGGCTGTCGATGGATGATGGCGTGCCCGTCAGCGCCCGCATCACACGCGGACATCCACATGCGGCGAAGGCCTCTCGGGCCCGAACCGGAAGCGCCACCCGGCCCTCAGAACACCGACAGCCCCGTCATCCGGGTGAAGCGATGCAGTGCATAGCGTCCGAGCAGCGAATTGCCTTTCGCGTCGAGGCCTGGCGACCACACGCACAGCCCCATGACATGCGGTACCACCGCAACGATGCCGCCGCCCACGCCGCTCTTGGCAGGAAGCCCGACATAGAACGCGAAGTCGCCCGCGGCATCGTAGGTGCCGGCCGTCATCATCACCGAGTTGATGCGGGTGGCACCCTCCGCAGTCGTCACCTGCACGCCCGACGGACCGCAACGCCCTGCATCGGCCAGGTACTGCATGCTGCGCGCCAGGTCCACGCAGTCCATGCGCAGCGCGCATTGCAGGTAGTAGAAATCCAGCACGTCCTGCACGTCGTTGTGCAGGTTGCCGTAGCTGCGGATGAAGTTGGCCAGCGCCACGTTGCGATATCCGCTCTCGCGCTCGGACTTCGCCACCACCTCGTCCGTGCCGACCTCGGGATTGCCCGAGCGCGCGCGGATGAACTCCAGCAGCGCGCCTTCCGCATCGTCATGGTTGGACAGGATCACGTCGGCGGAGATGAGCGCGCCGGCATTCATGAACGGATTGCGCGGGATGCCCTTCTCGTGTTCCAGCTGGATCAGGGAATTGAATGGATCGCCGGAAGGTTCGCGATCCACCCGCTTCCACAGCCCGTCGCCGATCGCCTCCAACGCCAGGGTGAGCGTGTACACCTTGGACACGCTCTGGATCGAGAACCGCTCGCGCGAATGCCCCGCCTCGTGGATATCGCCGTCCAGCAGGGCCAGCGCCATGCCGAAACGGTCCCTGGGCACGTCCGCCAGCGACGGGATGTAGTCGGCCACCTTGCCTTCGCCGAAACGCTGGCGCACCTCGTCGTTGATCGTGCCGAGGATGTCGTCGAGGTCGAGCCTGCCGAGGTCGTAGGGGTTGGGTGGCGTCTTGCGCATGGAGATCCGTCGCTGGGCGGTTGCACGCACTGTAGGCGACCGGGTGTGAACCCGCCGACGGCGGAAGGTTGCGGGCAGGATGACGCGGGGCACGCTTAAGCGTGCAGCCCTTCACTCGCTGCGTTGCAGATATCTCGCTGCCTCGTCGCCATACGCCTCCCGCCCAGGCGCCAGATGCGGCATCAGCAGGCGCAGCCAGGCGCGGCTGACCGTGCGTGTTTCGCGGGCGCAGCCGACGGCACGCGCCGCGGTCAGGTCGCCCGCCGCCACCATGCCGGCAAATCCAGTGGGATCGGTGCCGTAGATGAGGCACTGCAGGTTGAAGTAGCGCTGCTCGCCGAGCGCATGCTCGTCGGCATAGGCGTCCAGGCTATAGGCGCCGGTGCTGCGCGAGAGCATCCAGTTCGCCGCCAGGCGCAGGTTGTCGGCCACCTCCTCCGGCGATTCGTCCAGGCCGGCGAAACGCAGCATCAGGATCGCCGCAAGCTGGTCCACCGCATCCTCCTGGCGACCGGTGACCGGCAGGTCCAGCAGGTGCACCAGGGCGTGGCCAGTCTCGTGCAGCACGATGAAGCGCACGTTGGCCCGTACGTAGCGCAAGGCGTGCGCATCATCCAGGCCCAGCGCACGCTGGTGCGCCTGGCCGCGCTCGTAGAGCGCGCGCAGGGTTTCGTAGCACAGCACCACCTCCGCATCGGCAGGCCGGTAGAAGGCGCCGAACTCGCCACACTCGGCAGTTACGTAGCGCAGCCTGCGCGGCAACGAGAACATGCCGTCGATCGCCTGCACCTCCGGCAGTCTTCGCAGCAGGTCCGCGTCGCGTACGCGCACGTGGATCTGCTGCAGGCCTGGCGACTGCGGCGGTGCGTAGGCGTACTCGAACGCGGGCGTCGCGGGCCGCACGGGTCCCCCAGGAGGCGACGAGGCGCGCCGCACGACCGCGCGCGACATCGGCGCATGCGGCCGCACCGCCGTTGCCTGGGCATGACCGGCCGACGCAGGCAGCGGCATGCTGGCGCAACCGTTGATCGCCGCCAGTACCACCAGCAGCGCGCAGAACTTGAAAGACATGGAGTGGATCGCCGGCCCCGACGGTGGGAAAGACTATGGGAACGCGCCGCCATAATCCACGACGGCAAGACGCATGGATGCGTTGAAAGCGTTGCGGAGCACCACCTTCGCCCTCGCAGCGCGGTACGAGCGGCCCCCGCCGCAGGGCAAGAGGCCACCCGGTCCGGCCCGCAGGCACAACCACGCCGGTTTCACCGTCCCGCTGCCATGTTCTGGCCACCGCCGACCCGCAGGCGCGGCGCATGTCTCGCAAGGCGCCTGCTGCGTCGCACCTGTCCGAGACGACGATGCCAGACACCCCAGCGTCTCCCCCCGACCCACGCACCGGCCAGCCCGATCCCCGGCTCGACCGCGAGGAATTCGAGCGCCGTTACCGGATCGCCTTCGTCGATCCGGCCTTCGACACGCAACGCGAGGCCATCGAGCGGATCACGTCCATCGCGTGGGATGCCTACCGCGAGGTCCGCAAGGCACCGCAGACGCATCCCGCGGGACCCGGCTTCCACGATCCGGACTATGCGCTGTCGGACGAATGGCGCGCCGCCCGCGATGCCATCGAAGCTGCCGAAGCGCGCCAGCGCCAGCCCGATACCCCCGATCGCATCCTGCTGGTCTGCGCCTCGCCGCGCAGCGAGCACACCTGCCCGGGCGAGATGTCCAAGACCTGGCGCCTGCTCGAGGCTGCGCGCGATGCCGCATCCGAGGCAGGCGCCAGCTGCGACGTGCTCGAACTCAACCGACTCGCCTCCGAGTACAGCCGCACCATCCATCCCTGCAAGGCCTGCGTCTCCACCGCGATGCCGCTGTGCCATTGGCCCTGCTCCTGCTACCCCAATCACGGCCTGGGCCAACACCACGACTGGATGAACGACATCTACCCACGCTGGGCCGAGGCGCATGGGGTGATGATCCTGACCCCGGTGCACTGGAACCAGGCCACATCGCCGCTGAAGCTGATGATGGACCGCCTGGTCTGCGCCGACGGCGGCAATCCCGACCCGACCTCCACCGCGGGCAAGGATGCCGCGCGCGCCAAGCGCATCGAACTGGAAGGCTGGGACTACCCGCAGCACCTCGCCGGCCGCGCCTTCTCCATCCTGGTCCACGGCGACAGCGAGGGCACGCAGGCGGTGCGCCATGCCCTGGCCGACTGGCTGCGCGGCATGGGCCTGGTCGACGCCGGCGCGCTGTCGCAGGTCGACCGCTACATCGGCTACTTCGCGCCCTATGCAACCAGCCACGATGCGCTCGATGCGGACCAGGGCATGCTTGAAGAGAGCCGCAATGCCGCGCGTGCACTGGTCGAACGCATCCGCCAGCTGCGCGCGGGCCAGCACGAGGCCGGTTTGCAGCTGCAGATGCCGCGACAGAAATAACCGGCCCGCGCGACCCCTGCCCCGGGCTCAGTCCTGCAGCAAGCCGCGTCGCCGATGCCAGTCCTCCAGCGACTCGTCCGGCGCTCCCTCGCGCAGCACCTGGGAGGCTCCCGAAGGCACCGGCACCCAGTTTGCCTTCGACCCAAGCAGCATGTGCACGCGCTCCGGCGCGCATGGCAGCGGCGTGTCGATCGCGGACGCGTGCGGATGTACCAACTCGGGCCATTGCGGATCGAACAGCCACAGCGCGCTTCCGCAGCCCGTGCAGAAATGCCTGCGCCCCGAGCTGGTGCGACAGCTGCCGCCATCCAGGGTGATCTGAGCGCGATACACGCCCAGGTATTCCCGCCCTTCCACTTCCAGCGTGTCGGCGCGTGCACCGAGGTTGACCGCGCTGCCGGCACCGCCCGCGGTCTTGCGGCAGATCGAGCAGTAGCAATGCAGGAACGGCACAGGCGCGTAGGCTTCGCAGCGGAACCGCACCTTGCCGCAGTGGCAGGAACCTTCGAGTCGCACGGCAGCCTCAGGCATCGACCTTGGGCCTGGACCGTAGCGCCACGCACGCGAAACCAGCGTCATCGCGCCCGCCCTGCCCCCGACCATCGGCCCTGGCACTCGCACCACCAAGGCCGCTGCGCCCTGCGACTCGCATGGGGACACCCGGAGGGGAGCGGGCGTTTGATCGGGCTGCGTCGCCGCGCGTTGGCCGGTTGGCGCGCGGATCCACGGCCCCGGCCCCGCCCCGGGCCGTGGCGGCAGCGCCGGCGCTTTCCGGTTTGCCTTACCATGACGCCCCTGCAGGCATCGCCGCGCTCTCCGCGCCGGCCGCCACCCGGTCGCCAGCCGCGCGACCCCGATCCGACCTCCGTTGCCCACACCATGAACAGCCAGCCCCGCGCCTCCTCCGACGACGGCGACGCCTCCCTGCCCGAACGCGCACGCATCGCGCTCGACGTGCTCGAAGCGATCCGCGACGACCGCAGCCTGCTCGACACGCTGCCCGATGCCGACCGCATCCGCCTGCTGCAGGCGGTCGCGCTGGTGCACCACCCAGAGCCACGCGCGCGGCGCAAACAGGCGAAGAACGACGCGCGCGAGCGTGCCCGCGAGAAGGCCCAGCAGACCGAGGCGCTGCTGGACCAGACCGGCATCCGCACCCTGCGACGCAAGCCGGTGTTCAGCACGCCCAACTATTTCCCGCCGCAGCCCCCGGGACAGCACGATCCGCGCAACAACGCGGTCGATCCTGTCTCGCACGGCGAGTCGCCCGAACTGCTGCACTGCTACGTCTGCAAGCAAAAGTACACCACGGTCCATCACTTCTACGACCAGCTGTGCCTGGATTGCGCGGAGTTCAATTTCCGCAAGCGCACCGAGACCGCGGACCTCAGCGGGCGGGTTGCGCTGCTGACCGGCGGGCGGGTGAAGATCGGCTACCAGGCGGGACTGAAGCTGCTGCGCGCCGGCTGCAGCCTGATCGTGACCACGCGCTTCCCGCGCGACTCCGCGCAGCGCTACGCGCAGGAACCGGATTTCGGCGAATGGGGCCACCGCCTCGAAGTGTTCGGTCTCGACCTGCGGCACACGCCCAGCGTCGAAGCGTTCTGCGCCGAACTGCTCGCCACCCGCGAGCGACTCGACTTCATCGTCAACAACGCCTGCCAGACCGTGCGCCGCCCGCCGGCGTTCTACGCGCACATGATGGCGGGCGAAACCGTCGCCCTGGACACCTTGCCCGAACACGTGCGCAAGCTGGTCGGCGGCTATGAAGGCCTGCGCGCCGCGGACCTGCTGCCAGGCGGCAGCCAGTCGCTGGTGGCGGGTGCCTCGTTGTCCACCGCGGCCGGCGTGGCGCGGGCGGCGGAGCTGTCGCAGGTGCCGCTGCTGGCCGACGAACTGCTCGGCCAGGCGCACCTGTTTCCCGAAGGCCGCGTCGACAAGGACCTGCAGCAGGTGGACCTGCGAGGACGCAATTCCTGGCGCCTGCAGATGGATGAAGTGCCGGCGGTGGAACTGCTGGAAACCCAACTGGTCAACGCGGTCGCGCCCTTCATCCTCAACGCGCGCCTCAAGGCGCTGATGCTGCGCACGCCCGACGGCGAGGCGCCGGCGCGCGACAAGCACATCGTCAACGTTTCGGCGGTCGAGGGGCAGTTCTATCGCAACTTCAAGACCACCAAGCACCCGCATACCAACATGGCCAAGGCCGCGCTGAACATGATGACGCGCACCGCGGCCGCCGATTACCACGGCGACGGCATCCACATGAACGCCGTCGACACCGGCTGGGTGACCGACGAGGATCCGGTCGAGATCGCCGCCCGCAAGATCATCGAGGAGCGCTTCCACCCGCCGCTGGACATCGTCGACGGGGCGGCGCGCATCGTCGATCCGATCATCGACGGCATCAACACCGGCACCCATGTCTGGGGCCAATTCCTGAAGGACTACGCGCCGACGGACTGGTAGGCCGCAACGCGTCCTGGCGGCATGGGCCGGCGGGTTGCCTGCCGCGACACCGGATCCGCGCCGCGGGCGCCGCTCCTGTTCAAGGGCGGGTCCGGCCACGGACCGTCACTCTCCGGGCACGCAGCTGCGCCCGCCTGGATCCGACCTCTGGACCCGCGCCGGCCTTGCGGAAGCCATCACGCGCTGCAGCGGGGCGATACGCCAGGCTGCGGCCCGACCCCCCCGGAACGCCGCCGATGTCCATCGACCCCAGGTCCGTGCTTGCCACAGCCAACCACGCAGTGTCGCGTGGCGACCACGATGGCTTCCTCGCCTGCTGCACCGATGACGTGGTCTGGCATTTCGTCGGTGATCGCACGCTCCGCGGAAAGGCCGAGGTGAAGGCATACATGGATGCCGTATATGTCCAGCCGCCCGAGTTCGATACCGCACGCTTGATCGCCGACGCCGATCATGTCGTGGCCATGGGCCGCATCACCCTGACCAGCGGTGGCGGTCGCAAGACCCGTTCCAGCTACTGCGATGTCTGGCGGCTGCGCGATGGCAAGCTCGCGGAGCTGCATGCCTTCGTCATCGAGACCCATGAGCCGCCAGGCGGAGTGGAACCGCACGACTGAACCTGCCGGCCAGGCAGGCCGCCTCGCCCGGCGGCCCGCCTGCCCTGCACCTCCGCTCAGAACCTGTAGCCGACCCGCGCGTAGTAGAAGCCGCCGTTGAAGCCGTACGGTGCATGCACCGGATAGCGCGCACCGGCCACGCCGCCCCACGGATTCTCGTCGGGCACCTCGTCGAACAGGTTCTGCGCGCCGAGGTTGAAGTACAGGCCCGAGGCGAACTTCCAGCCGACCTCCGCGTCCACCGTCACCGCGCCGCCACCGTAGATGGGCAGGCCACCGTCTTCGGCGAGGATCACGTCGCTGTCCAGGTGGTCCTCGTAGAACCCGCCGTAGTAGTTCAGGCGCAGGTTGGCATTGAAGACCGTGCGCTGGTGGCTGATGCCCAGGTAGCCCTTGGTGCTGGGCAACGAGTCCTCCAGCTTCTTCACCCGCGCCTCGGAGATGATGCCGGGCGTGAAGCTGTCCACTTCGGTGCGGTTCCAGTTGGCCGCGAGCGAGTACGTGGTGGCGCCGCCGAAGTGCTGCGTGGCCAGGCTGGTGACCAGGTCGACACCGGTGGTGGTGGTGTCGAAATCGTTGACGAAGAAGCCCACTCGGCTGAGCGTGGCCGCCTCGCTGATGCCCGCGGCCACCAGCGCGGCGCGGTCGGCGTCGGTCAGGGTGAAGTCGGTGCTGCGGGCGATGCGGTCGGTGACCTCGATGCGGTAGGCGTCGAGCGTGGTCTGCCAGCCCTCCCCTACCCAGACCAGGCCCAGCGACGCGTTTCTCGATTCCTCCGGCGTCAGCGGCTCGGCCCCATAGAACGCGGCCACCGGGTTGGTCGGCGGCAGCGTGGCGGTGTCACGCAGCTCCCCGTCGATGAACGCGCTGGTGACCTGGCTGACGTTGGCCTGCCCGGGCGTCGGCGCACGGAAGCCGGTGCTGAGCGCGCCGCGCAGGGCGAAGGCGTCGTTGAAATCGTAGCGGCTGGTGAGCTTCCAGTTGGTGGTGCCGCCGAAGTCGCTGTAGTCCTCATGCCGCACCGCCGCCGCAAGCAGGAAGCGCTGGGTGAACTGGGCTTCGGCGTCCACGTACAGCGCCCAATTGTCGCGGCTGAACTCGCCGGCAATGCGTGGGTTGAACCCCGGGAACCCGTTCGATCCGATGCTGAAGCCCTGCTCGGTCAGCGGCCCGATCGCATGCGAGGCCAGGTCTCCGGCCTTGATCTCGAACTCCTCCTCGCGCCATTCCGCACCCAGCGCCAGACGGATCGGCCCCTCGGTGAATCCGGTCTCGATGTCGTGCCCGAGGTCGAAGTTGACGTTGCGCTCGGTCTGCACGTTGCCGCCGGGATTGAAGCGCAGATCTCCCGGCTGTTCCGGCCCGCGCGAGGCGTTGACCGTGTTGAGCAGGAAGAAGTCGACGACATTGCGCCCCCAGGACACGCTGGCATCCCAGCTCCAGCTGTCGGCCCACATGCCCTTGGCGCCCGCAGTGACGGCACGGTCTTCCATCTCGCCGCCGAAACTGGGGGTAAAGCCGCCCGGCAGGCTGTCCAGGAAGGTGAAGCAGCCGTCCGGAAGCGCGTCGACCTGGGCGCCGACCGTGGCGTAGGGGATCAGGTTGCCGTCCCCATCGCGCAGGGCGATCGCCGGGCAGACGCCGCCGTCGAGCGAGCCGATCAGCAGCGTCTGACCCCCGTCGTTGGAGTAGACGCCGGCGCGCGAAGTCGGATCGCGGTAGTAGAAGCCCCCGATCACTTCGCGCTTCGCATAGTTGCCGAACAGGTACAGGTCGGCGACCTCGGTGGTGATGCCCGCGTTGGCGACGAACTTCAGGTCATGGTCGGTTTCCGGCGAGCCCCAGACCTGCACCGGGTTGGCCACGGAGGGATAGCCGGCGGCCGCCGCGGCAGCAGCGTCATCGCGCTGCACGCTGCGCGAGGTCGGATCGGCCGCGCGCCATTCGGCGGTGAGCGTGACGAAACCGTTGTCGGTCAGCGGCAGCCCGAGCTGCGCGCTGTACTGCTGGGTGAAGCCGTCGCCGTCGTAGAACTCCCCGCCGAAAGCTTCCACCGCGCCGCCGGCGTCCAGCCGCTTGAGCTGGAAGTTGACCACGCCGGCAATGGCGTCCGAGCCGTACTGCGCCGCCGCCCCGTCGCGCAGCACTTCCACCTGCTCCAGCGCCAGCGACGGGAACACCGAGATGTCGGGGCCCTGCGAACCATCCGACAGGCCATGGCCGAGGAAGGTGATGACCGCCGCGCGATGGCGGCGCTTGCCGTTGACCAGCACCAGGGTGTTGTCCGGCGGCAGTCCGCGCAGGTTGGCCGGCCGCACCAGGGTGGCGGCATCGTCGATGGGGATGGTGCTGACGTTGAACGACGGGATCAGCGTGCGCAGCTTGTCGAGCACGTCGACCGAGGGCTGGTTGTGGAACTGCTCGCCCTCGATGATGTCGATCGGCACCGCCGAGGTCGTTTCCGAACGTGGACTGGTGCGCGAGCCGAGCACCGAGACCGTGTCGAGGGTGGTGGCTGCCTGTGCTTCGGGAGGCGGCGACGGCGGCGCCTGGGTTTGCGCCGAGACGTTGCCGGCAGCCGCCAGCAATGTCGTGGCCAGCGCCAGCGCCAGCGCGACACCAGCGGAGAGGGAGTGCGGCGCAAGGCGGCGCCGGGGATGGTGATGTCTCATCGGAATTCCTTCTCATCGTTGAATGGGACCCGCTCCGTGGCCGTCCGCCCCTGTCCGTACCGGCCCGTACTGCGTTTAACAGAAAATTAATGCGATTGGCAATATCGGGCGTGCCCCGGGCTGCGCCCGGTTCATTTCAGTGGCATGAGGTGGCGGTCGCGGTCGCCAGCCGCGGGGCCGGTCGCCGCGAGGGCGGCTGCAATGGATCCTGCAGGCCAGGCCTGCCCGGAAAGCGGGCCTCGCCAAGGACGTTCTCAGGCGTGCGTGCGTGGCCTGTAGGAGCCGGCCTCGGAGCGGAAGGCGATGGCAACGCGGTTCCAGGCGTTGATGGCGGCGACGACCCAGGCGAGGTCGGCCAGTTCCCTGTCGGTGAACTGGTCGCGCACCGCGTCGTAGACCGAATCGGGAACGTGCCCTTCGGTGATGTTCGTCAAGGCTTCGGTCCACGCCAGGGCGGCGCGTTCGCGATCGCTGTAGTAAGGCGCTTCGCGCCAGGCGTCGAGGCCATACAGGCGCTGCTCGCCCTCGCCTGCGGCACGGGCGTCCTTCCAGTGCATGTCGATGCAGTAGGCGCAGCCGTTGATCTGCGATGCACGCAGTTTGACCATGTGCAGCAAGCCCTGGTCCAGGCCCGTATCGTGGAGATAGGCCTCCAGCGCCATCATCGCCCGGTAGCCACCGGGCGCGGCTTTCCAGTATTCCATTCGCGGCTTCATTGCGATCTCCCTTGGCTTCGTACGCCTTCGGTACGGCACCCGGTCAGCTGTTCCGGATGGACCTCCACTCTCCGACCCGCTTGGCGATCAATCGCGCACGCGCGTGGTTGTCGCTGCCGTCCATGACCCGCACCTCGTCCGCGTCGGCGCGCAGGTACACGCCGGCCGTACGCGCCTGCACCTCGTCGCCGCGGGTCGTGAAGTAACCCGTTGCACGGTCCACGGACTCCAGCCGCATCTCACCGGTGCCCTCCAGCCGGGGCGCGTCCGGATGCAGCGGTCGCTCGCCCTTCCAGTAGTAGAAGATACCTTCGGCCTGCTCTTTCTCCCTGGCGGCCTCGCTCCAGTAGCGGGCCGACAGGGCACCGTCCTCCTGCCAGGCGCGGCCGGTCATTTCCGGCACGCCGTTGCGGTCGCGTGCAATCCGCAGCAGCCCGAGTACCGAAGGTTCCTGCGCCGTGCGCTGGGTCAGCGAGTATTGCCACCACAGGCCTTCGATGCGGCGGGCGCGGCCGACTGCCGCGATCGCATTGCGCAGCTTGCTGCAGATGCCCTCGATCTCGGCCGCGGCGGTCGAGCCGTCGTAGCGCACGCAGGTCAGCCCCAGCAGGTCGGTGGGGAGCTTGGCGCCGTTGGCATGCAGGATGAACGTGCGGCGCAGGCCGAGGATCCCGCCAAACAGACCCGCCTCGAACACCACGTTGTCGCGCGGCGACGCCTGCCCCGGCGCGGGCGCGGTGGTGGCGGCCGGTTCGTGGCCGGTCCAGTCGTCCTGCGCGAACACGAAGGCGGCAAAGTCCACCTGCCGGGTCAGCTCGAACAGCCGCTCCAGCGTGGTCGTCCCGGGGTTGAACGAGGACATCCAGGCTTCCACCTGCGCGACGTCCGCCAGGCCCAGCGCCAGCGCCTGCAGCAGTTCGGCCTGCTTGCCCGATGACCCCAGGAAGATGAGGGGTTTTTCCATCGGAATCCTCCTCGGTGCCGGCTGGCCGCAGGGCCGCCGTCGGGGGGATCGTACGCCGATGCGCGGACCCGAGACAGCGCTGAATGCGAGCGTCCCGGGCGCCGTACCCGCTTGGCGTTGCCACTGCGCGGCGTGGTGGAAGCGGCCACCGGGCGGCATCAGGACCGGTTGTGCGGCCCCGAGCTCAGCGACTGGACACACGCACAGGGAATGCCGGCCCCGTTTCAGGTCGCTGTCATCGCGCCAGCCGCCCGCGCGCGACTGCCACGCAGCGCCCGGCCGAGGTCGCCCAGGTCGTCGTCCGCCCTGCCGCCTGCCAGTTCCTCCAGCGCCTGCTGCATCCGCACCGACAGGCCCCAGTCCGCCGAGATCGAGCGCGCGCAGCGCAGCGACCAGGTGTCGAGCAGGGAGACCAGCGTGTCCATGTCGGGCGCGCCCCGGCCGCGCTTGCCCCAGATGTCGCGCAGCACCTGCACGACCGCCACCGATCCCAGCCCGTGGAGCAGCGCCAGCAGTTGCCTTGCATGCAGTTCGTCGCGCGTGGCGGTTCCCGCCGCGCGCGTGGCGATGTTCGCCGACAGCAGCGTGTGCTCCCACAGCAGCGACGCACACCGTGCGAACACGCTGCCGTCGTCGGCGATGACCGGCTGCAGCAGGGCCGCCATCGCGGTCTGTCGCAGACCCTCGGTGCCGAGCAGTGTCACCGCCCGCTCCAGGTGCTCGACCGCTGCACCCCGACGACGATAGAGCGCGCTGTTGGCGATACGCAGCAGATTGCCGGCCAGCGCCGGATCCTGCCCCAGGATCGCGGCGATCGATTGGGCACTGGCCGCCGGGTCGTTGATGGCACGGGTCAGCTGCGGCAACAGCTGCGGACGGCGCGGCGTATAGCGCGGATGCGCGTCGATGCGCGCAAGCACGTCGACCGCGGCAGCCACGGCATCTGCCTGCGACACGTCCGACGCGGCTGGCGTGGTTCCCGCTTCCGCAAAGGCCCGCGCGCACAGCCGCTGCAGGATCTCCCGCTCGGGTTCGGGCACAGAAGCGTCCAGCGCCGCGACAGGATCACCGCTGGCTGCGTCGCCATCGGCTACGTGCAACGCGGCACCGCCCGCAGCGTCACGCTGCGCTGTCGCCTCCAGCGCCGCGACCGTCGGCTTCGGGCCGCCTCGGCGGCCGCGCGCGAACAGCCAGCCAGAGGCACCCAGCAACAGCACGGCGGCAATGACGGCAATCCACGATATGGGCACGGTTCTGGTCTTCCGGATCGCCGGGATCCCCTCCCGACTGTGCCGCATATTCAAGCATGGGCAAGCGATGCAAGCGCACGCTCTGGTGGACAGCATGAGCGACGTCGAGGACCTGGCATCGCCGGCCTGTCCCGGCAGGCGTGTGTCGATACGCCCGCAACGCCAGGACGGACGGTCAATGCCGGCTATCCTGTCGGCCCACCTGATGCGTATTCCATATGTCCGATCGCCTGTTCCGCCACGCCGCCATCCTGTCCGTCATGCTGCTGGGCGCCGCCTGCGGTGGTCCGCCGCCCTACACAGGTGGCGACGTTGCCGAGCTGCAGCAGCTCGACGTGACGCCCGGCGAAGGCAATGCGGCCGCGCCGGGCGACGAGGTCAGCGTGCACTACACCGGCTGGCTCTACGACCAGGACGCGGCCGGCAAGCGTGGCGAGAAGTTCGACAGTTCCCGCGATCGCGGCCAGCCCTTCGTGTTCAGGCTGGGCGCGGGCCGCGTCATCCGCGGATGGGACGAGGGTGTCGTGGGCATGCGCCCGGGCGGCACGCGAGAGCTGCATATCCCCGCCTTCCTGGGCTATGGAGCGGACGGCGCAGGCAAGGTGATCCCGCCCGGCGCATCGCTGGTCTTCGAAGTGGAGCTGCTCGATGTCCGCAGGTAGCTTCGCGGGCGCGCCGCGGCGGGTATCAGGATCAGGCGGCACCGCGAGACTGCTTCGACCCGAACGGATGGCCGGTGTGCGCCCGCGCTGGCCGGACCATGGCCACGACCTGCAGCCCGCCTGATCGATAGCCTTGCAGGCGAGCGGATAGCGGAGGGGGAAGCTCACCGATGGGCACGCCGAAGCCCCCGCGACGATAGAACGCGACCAGATGGTCGTATGGCAGGCAGCAGCACCAGCGCGGGCCGATCTCCTCGCTCAACCGGTCCAGAATGCGGGTCCCGACTCCAGACCGCTGGAACTCGGGCTGGACCTGCATCCCGCGCAACCAGAGCAGATCATGCTCGCGGCTGAGCCGGCCGATGCCCACAATCTGTTCTTGATGCCTGGCAAGCACAACGAAGTCGGACGGTCGGATGGCGGCACCACCATAGCGCCGCGAGTCGTAGAACCGCTGCGCCGCGGGCAGGTCGTCCGGTCCGGCATCGACGATCTGGATATGGGCCATGTCCCCAGCCACCTGGTACTCCCCGCCTTCCAAGCCCATCGGCCGAAGCACGATGCTTTCGGTGGCCGACTGTAGCGGAACATGGTCGACCAGCAAGCACGCAGGTTGGAGTGGGCCTTGTTCCGGACCGATCCTGCCGAAGAGTTGAACCCGACTTCGTGACTACAGCCGGCAAAAACCTGCCCGTGCATCATTCTTCCAGGCCGGCTCAAGCGGGCCCGGCGCCGTCATTCCTCACCGACAGGCAGATTCTCGAACAGCAGCAGCCGCGGATGATGTCTGCCGGCGCCAGGCGCAGGCGTGGGACGCGTATCCTCGTTCACCGGCATCTTCAGCATCTCCTGCAGCAGGTCCATGCGGAACGCGCCGGCCACGATGTCGAGCCGGCCGTCGCCGTTCATGTCGGCCAGCTGCAGCGTGGTGAGCCCGGCCGGCTGGCTGGCAATGCCATGCGCGGTGAAGTTCTGCCGGCCGTCGTTCTCGTACCAGACCAGGGTGTGGCGGCCCGGGTCGCGCCAGTAATTGACCCAGCTGCTGGCCACCACGTCGAGGTCGCCGTCGCCATCCAGGTCGCCCACCGCCGTGGCCACTGCGCCGTAGAAGCGGCCGATGTCGCGGAACCCGAACTGCATGCCGCCCAGGTTCTCCAGCCACTGCACGCCGTGATAGGGCTTGGGATCGGTCTGCAGATCGAAGGCATCGCCGTTGGTGAACAGCAGGTCGATGTCGCCGTCCTGGTCCAGGTCCACCGGTCGCAGCGAAGTCGAACCGAACATCGGATGCGGCGCACGCGCCAGCTCCGTCTGCTCGAAGCCTCCGCCTCCCAGGTTGCGGAACGCCAGCACCATCTCGTGCTCCTGGGAGATGAGGCTGACCAGGTCCAGCCGGCCGTCGCCGTCGAGGTCCACCGCGTCGATGCCGAGCGCGCCGGCCAGCGAGGTCAGGTTGTGCCGGTACAGGGCGCCGTCGCGGTTCTCCAGCCAGAAGATTCCGCCGATGTCGTTCATGCCGAACACCGCCACGGCCAGGTCCATGTCGCCATCGCCGTCGAGGTCGGCGGCCCGCACGTCGGTGACGCGGCCCAGGTTCTCGACAAGCGTGCGATGCACGAACGTGCCCGAAGGCTCGCCCAGCAAGGCGACCACCTTGCCGACCGGTTTGCCCGAAGGTGCCATCTCGCCCAGTTCGGCCACCACCACGTCCAGCAGGCCGTCACCGTCCAGGTCGGTCACCTGTGCATGCGCCGGTGCCACCAGCTTCGCCAGTGCGCGTTCGTGCCACTGGCCGTCCTCGCGCCACAGCCGCAGCACCTCGCGCCGGCCGGCGTCGGAGACCAGCAGGTCCGCCTGGGCTGCGCTCAGCCCAGTGGCGACGTGGGTGACCAGCGGGGTTTCGGCAGCCTCGCCGAGTGTGGAAACGCGGAACTGCAGCGGCGAAGACGCCGGCGCCAGATAAGGTAGCCGCGGCAGTTCGGTCGGGCTGCTGCCATAGTAGAAGGCCTTGATGTGCGGCAGCACGTCGGCGGGGATGAACGCATGCCCCCGCATCTTTTCCGACAGCTCGGCCATGGTCTGCACGGCATAGGGCCAGTCGCGCTTGGGCAGGATGTCCGGCGGCGGCACCCGGTGACAGGCGCCGCAGTACTGGTTGACCAGGCCAATGGCCTCGTCGAGCGAGATCGGTGCCGGGGGCGCGTCCTGCGCGCGGCCGGGCGTGGCCGACAGCAGGCCGAGCGAGGCCAGACCGCACAAAAGCGCGGCGCCCACCCCGGCCCACGCGATGGTCCGTGCATGGCGGTGTCGCTTCATTGCAGCTCCCAATGCAGTGACAGCCGCAGCCGTCGCCCCGGCGTGTCCAGTCCGATGACCTCTTCGCCGCGTGTATCGGTCACGTCATCCAGCATGACCAGCAGCGTCGCCGGCCCCCACCGCTGACGCAGCGAGAGATCGAGGGTGGTCGCGGACGCCAGCCACCGATCCCCGGTGGGAATCGACGAATCGAAGCGACGCGCGAGGTAGTGCAATCGCAGGGACAGCTCGGATTGCTGGCCCAACGGCAGTGCCAGGTCCGTACCGACCTGCAGTCGCGGCCGATGACGCAGCACGATGTCGCCGACCGGATCACGCACGCGCATCCAGGTGCCGTCCAGCCCCAGCCGCCAGTCGGTGTCGAAGCGATGCGTGCTGCGCCACTCCACGCCGTCGGACTCGATCCGTGCACGATTGACCAGCTGCGGCGGCGGCCCGCCATCGAAGTCCACCAGGTCCCTGTAGCGCGCACTGAACAGGGTGATCCGGCTGGGCCAGGTCACGTCTTCGGCGGTGGCGTAGTACAGCTCGCGATGTGCCGCGCGCTCGGTCCGCAGCCCGGGATTGCCGACCAGCGGATGGCCAAGCGCATAGAAGCTTGGTGGCCTGGCGCTACGCGAGACCGCAGCCCCCCAGTGCGCGTCGGATGTGCCCACACGGCGCTGCAGCGACAACATCGGCTGGACGGCGCTGTCGCCATCGGCGTCCGCATCGCGGTGGCGCTCGTGGCGCAACCCACCCTGCGCGGTCCAGGCCCCATGGCGCCAGCGCAGTTCTGCAAACGCCGCATCGGTGCTGCGCTGCATTGCGAACCCGACCGGCGACTGGAAGAAACCATAGTCTATCCGTCCGTTGTAGCGGCCGCGCTCGCGCTGGTGCAGCAGGCCGGCGCCGAACTCGCCGGCATCGCCGATCGGCCCTCGCCAGCTGGCCTGCAGTTCGTCGCGGAGATAGTCGGTGTGCGCGGCCAGCGCGGGCAGGCCGAACGGATCGCGCATGCCGCCGGCCACGCCCGGAGCATCCTCGCCGCCCTCGCGCGCAAACCGGGCCCACTGCACCTCGATAGTGCCCACGGCGGGTCGATATCGCGCCTGCAGCGAGAACTGGCGCACCGTCGCATGACGCTCGTCCAGGTCACGCAGCACAGCGTAGCGTGGGCCGCCGCTGTCGTCCGGGAATCCACGGCCCTCGCTGTCGCTGTAGCCGAACGCTGCGCGCAGCGACAGTGCCGCGGCCAGTTCGCGCTCCCAGGCCGCATCGAAGGCGCGCACGCCCTGGAAACCGCGGCGACCATCGCCATCCTCGCGGTCGCTCGCTGACAGGCTCCAGTCCGTGCCCGACAGCCCAGCCTGGACCGCACGCAGACCGTCGCCGCCAATCGCCACCCCGACGGTCGCCCCGGTGGCGGCGCGTCGGGTATGCAGATGGATCAGGCCCGCGATCGCCTCGGCATGCGCGACACTGGCGCTGCCGCGCACGATCTCGATGCGCTCGATGCGTTCCAGCGACAGCGTGTTGAGATCGACTGCGCTGCCGCGCGAGGACAGCGGATCGTTCTGGCGCACACCATCGACCAGCACCACCACGTGACTGGCATCCGCGCCGCGCAGGTACAGCGCGCCGTAGCCTCCGCCGCGCGCACTGCGGTCCACCACCAGCCCGGCCTGTGCGGCCAGCAGCTCGGCTACGCTGCGGCCGCGCCATGCGTCGAGCTGTTGCGGCCCCAGCACGGTGATGCTGTGGCTGGCATCGGCTGGCACGGTGGGCAGTACCGTGGCCGTGACCCGCAGGGTGTCCAGGTCCCGGGTGGGCGCCGCCACCGGGTCTGACGTCTGCGCCGCCACCTGTCCGGTGATGCACAAGGCGCACGCGACAACCCACGCGGGCGGCCTCACTGCATCGGCCACGGCAACGGATGGGTGGTGCTTGTGGATGTCACGCGTTGCGTACTCGTCAGGGACCGTGTCGCCGGCATCGGGGGCGGAACTCCGCCATCCCCGGACTCTACGCACCGCTCGCGCAGCCCGCGTTGACCTGGGTCAATGGCGGCGGGCGACCTGGGCAGAAGCAACACAGAAGGATTCCCTGTCCGGCCTGGCGCGCTTCGACGGCAATCGCATCGTCAGCGACGACATCGGCAGGGCGTGAATCACTTGATCTGCATTCGATCCTTGATCTGCCCCGGTCGAGTGTCGACAAACACACGCAGCGAAGCGGCGTTGAAGAATCCGAGACGGGGACAACATGTGCGTTCACCTTCATGACTTCGACGACGACCCTGCCTTCTCGTCAGGCTTGCATCTATCGGGAGGACTGACCGCCCCGCAATTCGATCCGAACTCCCTCGCGATGACAACGCTGCACATGTCCTGTGCCTGTGAGCCGTGACACGAATTCACATTGGCGATTGCGTTTGACTACCTTCGTCGCCGCGACACGGATCGTTGCGGCGACTTCCCCCAACGTGGTGTGCAGTGACCGCCCCCGCGGTCGTCACCTACCTCGCAAGCCAAGGAGATTGTTCATGAAGGAGTTCCTGTTCCCCCGCCGCCGCAGGCTCGGACGTGCCCTGCTGATGTCGCTGACTACAGCTGCCGCCGTAATGCTGCCTGTCGCCACCGTGTCCGCGAGCGAAGCGTTCGACCCCGCGCTGAAGGCCGCGATCGAGCGCGATCTCGGCATTACGCCGGCACAGGCATCGCAGTACCTGCGTACCGAGCGCCTGGCTGAACAGAACGAGGCGCTTGCCAGGCGGCAACTTGGCGATGCCTACGCCGGCAGCTGGGTCGAACGGCGTAGCGATGGCAGCTTCGTCTATGTCGTCGCTGCCAGCGGCCTGTCGGCGGCGAAGACCGCGCTGCCCGGTGAGATCGAGGTGCGCAATGTACGCCACAGCCTCAAGGCGCTGGAGGCGGCGAAGAGTGCGCTTGACGATATCGTGCTGCAATCGTCCAAGGGCGCCGCCGCACTACAGGGGGTGCACGCCTGGCACGTGGATCCGCAAAGCAACAGTGTCGTCGTCGCGGTGGCGCAGAGCACGCTGGCCAAGGGCATCGATCTGGTCGCGCGCAGCAGGGCCGACGCAGGGACGGTCCGGTTCGAGACCATGGTCGGTCAGCCCGAGCTGTTCGCCACCATCCGCGGCGGCATCGAATACGTGATCACCAATCAGTACCTGTGCTCTGTCGGGTTTTCGGTGACGCGTGGCAGCACCAAGGGCTTCGCCACCGCCGGCCATTGCGGCAATGCCGGCAACAGCGTGCGCGTTGGCAGCGAGAACGTCGGCTCGTTCGCGCAGTCCAACTTCCCAGGCAACGACCGCGCATGGGTGCAGGTAGGCAACGCGCACACCCTGCGGCCATGGGTCAGCAACTGGAGCGGCGGCAACGTGGTGGTGCGCGGCAGCACCGAGGCCGCGACAGGCGCCTCGCTGTGCCGGTCCGGACGCACTACCGGCTACCAGTGCGGCACGATCACCGCCAAGAACGTTACCGTGAACTATGCAGAAGGCGCCGTGTTCGGGCTCACCCAGTCCAGCGCCTGTGCCGGGGGTGGCGATTCGGGCGGCTCCTGGATCACCGGCGCAGGACAGGCGCAGGGCGTGACCTCCGGCGGCAACCGCGCTGCGGGCAGCAACAGCAACTGCAGCCTGCCCACGTCGCAGCGGCGCACGTACTTCGACCGGATCAATCCGATCCTGAGCCAGTATGGCCTGAGCCTGGTGCGCGGCTGAGGTAATGCGGAGGCGCGCCGCGCTGCGCGCCTCCGCAGCCGCATCCCGGACAAGGTGTCAGGAACACCGCCGCTGACTTGTTGTCTCCCGCCCACAGTCCTGCGAATTGCCTGTGCTGGTGAACCACGCCTGGAACCTGCTCCGTCCAGCCTCTGCAGCTGGACACACCTGCCAACTTCCTCTCATTCCTTCCCAACCACGTGTGTGCTGAAGAACTGCATCAGCTGCGCATTGAACGTCCTGGGGAAGAACGCGCGTTCGAAGCCGGGGGGATCGGTGCACAGGAAGTGCGACGCCTCCGCTACCTCCTCCGGGCGGAGGAACAGAAAGGAAGACTGCCGAGCTGGAAATGGCAGAGGGTCACGATCTGGTCCTGGCTGATGCCAGGGTAGTGGCGCTGGAGTTCGGCGAACAGGCCCTGCGGCGTGCGGCACGCGGGATCGTGCTCGAACCGCAGTGCGTCCTCATCCAGATCGCGAAGCACGCGCACTTCGGTCTCCAGTTCGACTGTTGGAGACAGGCTGCCATCCCTGCACCGCAGCCGGGCAGCCGGTATGCCATGCCAGCGCGTTCCCCGGCGCACGGTCGTGTTGCGCCCGTGCAGGAACGTGGCGTTCTCGAACTCGAGTATGGGATGCACGGCAGTCACCGCAGGACGCTCAGCCCTTGCGCTCGAGCAGTGCCTTCAGGTCGGCAAACGGATTGGCCTTGGCCGACACGGTGGCATCTTCCGCGGCCATTGCACTGACCCCGGTGTGATCGATCTGGCGCGAATGCTCGTTGTCATGGCAGTACACGCACAACAGCTCCCAGTTGCTGCCGTCGGCCGGATTGTCGTCGTGGTTATGGTTGCGATGGTGGACCGTCAGTTCCTGGAGGTTGGCGCGGGTGAAATCGCGCGCGCAGCGGCCGCACGTCCAAGGGTACATCTTGAGGGCACGCTCACGATATCCCTTGGCGCGCTGCTCGGCGCTGCGACGGGCTTCGGCCACGATGCGGTCGAGCTTGGCGTTGTCGGGCAAGGACATGGGCGTTCGTGCCATGGGGCGTCGGGCAAAGGGTAGCACCCGTGCGCATGGCGTACTGCCACGGACGGGGTGCCAGGGACAACTGCGGTCCTGTGCAAGCCTCCCCTCGCCCGGAAGCCCCCAGACCACCCTTTCGCTGCGTGACCCGCGCCTCGAACCTGTCCGAGCCGAGCGCTGAGACAGATGCGACGAGGATCGACATTCAACTCCCTCTGTCTCGATCTGTACCGGTTCCAATCTCTACGGGCGCGGCCCGCTCCCGCGCCCGCTCCTCTGCGAGCCGTTCTGTTGCCAGCAGCAGGCTTGCCTGCCGGAGCAGCCCGGGCGAAGGCTCCTGCGGATCCGGAGTGCGCACCATCGCGAACAGATTGCGGACGATCTGAACCGGCGTCATCACGATGCCGAGCGGCAGCCCCCACCAGCCCAGCAGCATGCTGGACACCACACCGCGGCACTGGTCGCGCAGCGCACAGCGGCGGCAGCTGATGCGGTGACGGCTGCTCCAGTGCGTCAGCACCACGACAGACCACACCCGATAGGAGGTCCTGAGTTCTACCGGTCCTGGTCCATCACAGAACCCGCACCGGCCGGCATGGATCTTCAGCGCCCGGAGTCGGACGTCGGGCGCGGGGAGTTGCAGCGACCGCGGAAAGATCGGCCCGTCCTCCACGCACGGCGCGCTGCAGTAGTGATGACTCCCCTGATCGATTCCCCACAACGGGATCCAGAAATTGCAGGCATGGCATCGACGCAATGCATTACCCCTGAGACTTGCCCCGACCAGGCGTACATATGTTAGCGACCACAGACGGCGGACAAGTGCGCAGTTGCACCGGAAGCCTGCCAGGGACAATGGCGGACCAGACCAGACGCGGTCATCCGCCCATAAAGCGCCGCCGCCCCCGCATCCAGCCGAGCCGCCTCACGCCTGCAAGCCAAGTGACTGCCACTGAGGCTTCCGCGCCCGCATGGATAGGGAATCCCATCCCGTTCTTGCCGGTATCCAGGTCAACCCGGTCGAGGAAGACGATCCCGCCGATTGATGGGTCGACTTGCAACAACTTTACGGCCTGGCCGCCCGCACGCCGCCAGACTATCGATGATGGAGAGCCACCGGAAGCCGGCTGCCGTCAATCCCTCCGCCGCGCCAGCACGGTACGCCACGTACCGCCCCGACCGACTCTGGCCTCTTCCCACGCAACCGTGAAACCTGCCCGGGCGAGGTGCGCATCGAGTGCCGCGGCAGTCCAGCGCACAACACGATAGTCGCCGGCCGCGCCGTGCTCCCACACGTCGTCGTCGCCTTCCGGATACATCAGCAAGAGCGCGCCCCCTGCGTGCAACGCCCCCGCCAGCGAGCGCAGGGCAGCATCCAGCTGCGGACGATCGAAGTGCTGCAATACACAGAGCATCATCGCGCCGCCATAGCGGCATTCCAGGGTGTCGGACAGCACGTCGAGCCGGTCGCAGCGCTTGCCGCGGCCAGCCTGAAACTCGCAGAAGGCGCTGGCGGCGTCTGTACGATGCACGTCGATGCCGAACGTCTCCAGTGCATCGGCATCCCATCCGGGGCCAGAGCCGATCTCCAGGACAGGTCCGCCCAGACCCACGGCCTGCGCCAGCTGATGCAATGCCTCGGCACTGGCCGACGGTCGCCCGTCCACCGTGCCCACGTATTCGCGGGCCGTCCGTTCGTAGTCGGCGACGGCGCGCTGGTTGTCAGCAACGGATTCGCGGGGCATGCCGTATGTTCCTTCTCTCCCACCCCACCTAGTCGCGCGCCATCGCAGCAAGCCGCGATACGGTGTTGATGTTGCGGGCCGTTCCCTTTGCGGCGGCGGGCAGCTTGAGCTTGGAGCGCGCCATACTCTCGCCGTAATGGATGTAGAGCTCGCGGGTGCCGGCGCGGACCTCCTCGCCATCGGGAGCCAGCACGCCATCGCGCCAGCCCGCCGGCGGCGGGGTATCGAGGAAGACCACCACCGTACGGTTGGGCGCCTTGTCCGGGAACGGATTGGCATCCAGGACCGCCGCCATCTCCTCGGCATTGCGCACCATCACGCCCACCGGCTTGCCCGCGTAACGTGCCAGCGCCTTTTCCAGCGTAGCCTTGACCTGCTGTTCCGCGTGCTGGCTCTCCAGGACCAGGTTGCCGCTGGCGATATAGGTCCGCACGCGTTTGAAGCCTGCCGCAGTAGCCATCGCCACCAGATCAGACATCGGCAGCTTGCCCGTGCCACCGACGTTGACGGCCCGTAGCAGCGCGACGAAGACTGGCATGACGGCCTCCAGTAGGGGCGCCGGGAACCCGACGGTGAAAACGCGCAGTGTATCGTCAGGATCCCGTTAGCCGGCAGGCTGCGCGCGTCTCCAATAGCCGGTCGCATGTCGCCCGGAAACCGGGCCGAAAACGGGCCAGGTTTGTGGCCGGCTGGGGCCAAGCAAGGTATCAGTGCTGCGCTCGTTTCCGTTCCCACCGCTCTGACAGGGCAGGCCTGGCGCTGGCGCAGGCCTCGCGAAACCGGGATCAACGTGGACTTTTCCGACGCTTTCGAGAGCGGCTTCCCGACACCGGGCGACCGGCACAAGCGGCACGCTTCGCTCTCGATCATCGCAAGGACGCGATCATGCCCCGCCAGCTTCGCATCGACCTGCCCGGAATCCCGCAACACATCGTCCAGCGCAGCAGAAACCGCCAGCCCTGCTTCTTCACCGACGTCGACCGCGTCCGCTACCTCCAGGACCTGCGCGACATCGCCCGGCGCGAATACTGCAGCATCCATGCCTACGTGCTGATGAGCAACCACGTCCACCTGCTGGTGACGCCGATGGCAGCGGGCCATATCCCCCGGCTGATGCAAGCGCTGGGTCGTGGCTACGTGCGATACATCAACGACCGCTACCGCCGCACCGGCACCCTCTGGGAGGTCCAGTACAAGACCTGTCCGATCCTGGACGACGCCTACCTCCTATGCTGCCAGCGCTATATCGAACTCAATCCGCTGCGCGCACGGATGGTCGAGGATCCAGCGCACTACCCCTGGTCCAGCTTTCGCGGCAACACCATGCCGCCCACCGACCCGCTGATCACCCCACACCGCGCCTGGACCGCACTCGGCCCTGATGCGCCAACCCGGCATCGCGCGTGGCGTTCCCTGGCCATGGAGACGATCGACCCGACCGAGATCGATGCCATACGGCTGCATCTGCAAAGCCAGCATCTCTACGGGCCGGACCGCTTCCGCAAGACCATCGAAGCCACACTCGGGTGCACGGTCGGCAAGCGGAAAAGCGGATTGCCGCGGTGCGCTTCACCTGTGCTCACCGAGGGATGAGACAGTCGACTCTGATCCCTGCCCACTCGGCTTTCGACTGTTTTTCTTTGAGAAGCGTCAGGACAACGGAAGCCCCTCATGCTCGACCAGCGGCATGCCCAGCTTGGCCCACGCGGGGCGATGCGGGGCGAACAATGCATCGGTCGGCGCGAACGCTTCCAGATCGTCGAGGCTGCCCGCGTAGATCGTGACCATTTCCTTGGCAGCCTCCGGCGTTCCGAACAGCATGCTGCCGCACTCGCTGCAGAAGTTGCGTACCGCCATCTGTCCGCTGCCGCCGGCCGTGCGCGACTGCCTGACAGGCCCCAGGCAGGTGAACGAGGATCGCGGCACCCCGAGCACCGGAACACCGCCACTGCCGGTTGCACGCTGGCAATCCCGGCAATAGCAGATGACCGAGAACAACGCTGGTCCCGGTGACCGGTACTCGACAGCACCACACAGACATCGACCGGTGATCATCACAGCGTGTACTCCTCACAGTGCCAACCCACAGGACGGAAGTACCAGGGATTTGATGCGGAGTTGCGCCCTCGGCCGGCCAGGCACGAGGCCGGCCGCCGCTGGCGGCGGGAAGTGAACCTCATGCGATCTTACCTTGCTACCCAGACCCGATATCGAAGGACAAAGTGGCAATGGTCAGCACAATCCGCTCCAACAGCTGCATGCGTTCCGCCTGCCGGCCCGTTGTCGAGTGTGCTCCGAGTTTTTTCGGCTACTCGCCAGCGTCCCAGACCCGCCCCGAGGCGGTACCGTCCTTCTCGACCAGGAACACTTCCACCGCGAACACCTGGTAGGTGGGATCGTCGCTGGCGTCGAAGTTGTCCATGTTCGGGATCTTCCAGCCGGTCTGCTCCCAGGCGGCGACGTGGTCGGCGAAGATGATCTTGTGGTCCTCGCCCAGCGGCAGCTGCGCCTTGGGCCGGCTCCAGTATTGGTAGAACGTGGCGGTGTTGTTGATCGAGGGCTTCTGTGTGCGGACGGTGCGGTAGGTGGTGTATTCCACACCGTTGCTGACGAAGGTGACGCCTTCCTCGCCGCCCTGCCCCGGGGTGCGCACGCCGCGCTGGATGACGTAATACTCGACCAGGTGGGCCGGGTCGGTCGGATCCATGTCCTTGTCGTAGCCCCAGCCATACAGGGTGACGTAGCTGGCGCCCGAATCCTCGTTGAGGTGGTAGCCGATCACGCGGTTGCGATCGCCTGACGCCCAGCCCGGCCCGCCGACGTAGTTGTAGTCGCCGCCGATCCAGTCGATCTTGAAGTTGCCCTGCTCGTCCAGCTCGAACGAGGCTTCACCGCCATCCTTCCAGTGGGTGAAGAACACCTCCCCCACGTGGCCGGTGGCATGGCTCTGGGTGAGCAGGGTCTCGCCGTCGAAGCGCTGGGTGTAGGCCTTGAACTTCGTGATCGACGGCATGGCCTGCCCTGCCGCGGCGGCCTCTGGTTGCGCCTGTGTCACCTGGGCATCGGCGTCAGGCGCCGGGGAAGCACCGCAGCCGGCAATGCCAATGATCAGGGCGGAGGTCAGCATGGCTTGGTTGAAGCGATAGGTCATGGGTCCGGATGCGCTTTGGGTCGAGCGTGCAGCATGACCTGTTGGCGCCATTTGGCCAAGGACGCAGATGGAGATCGGCTGCACCCTGACGCTGTTCTTGCGCGTTCTTCGCGTCGCACTGGCTATGGTCTACAGGTGCAGTCCGGATAGTTGCCCGGGCAGCTGCACTGACACGGCTGTCCAACCGGACAGCTGATTCCTCCGACGCGATTGCGCGGACACACGATCTGGCAAGCAGTCCCGGATACACCCTTTTCAAGGACCCGGGAAGCCAACCGGGCGTGAGCCAGGTCGAACTCGAACCTCCTGCCAACGACACGCCTGCCTGCTCCACCTGTCGTTCGACCGTCTGGATGGCGACCTGACCGACCGGTGTGGTCACTGCTGGCTGAGCCTGCCGTTCGGAAGCCCACAACGCGAGGCTGAGGAGAAGTGCTGCGCATACGACGACTGCGGATCTAGGCCTGGTGCTCTCCCTGACCTGCAGACAAGTGCGTTCGCAGCTTCGTACCCCGGGCTCGCTGCCAGAAAAGCGGACGGTCCATTGCGGACTCATAGGCAGTGATGGCAAAACAATGCGCCTATTTCACCCCCCGCAAAACCCGGGTCCGCAAAGCCCGACAACCCGGATCAGAATGGACTTTTCCGACGGCCTCTCGTGGGGCTTTCCCGACACTGGCTGGCCGCCGCAAGTGGCATGCTTCGCTCTCGATCATCGCAAGGACGCGATCATGCCCCGCCAACCTCGCATCGACCTCCCCGGAATCCCGCAACACATCGTCCAGCGCGGCAACGACCAGCAACCCTGTTTCTTTACCGACGTCGACTGTGTCCGCTACCTGCAGGACCTGCGCGACCTCGCCCGGCGCGAATACTGCATCGTCCATGCCTACGTGCTGATGACCAATCACGTCCACCTGCTGGTGACGCCGATGGCAGCGGGCCATCTCCCGCGGATGCTGCAAGCGCTGGGTCGCGGCTACGTGCGATACATCAACGACCGCTACCGCCGCGCCGGCACACTCTGGGAGGGCCGATACAAGGCCTGTCCGGTCATCGACGACGGCTACTTCCTGCGCTGCCAGCGCTACATCGAACTCAATCCGCTGCGCGCACGCATGGTCGAGGATCCAGCGCATTACCGATGGTCCAGCTTTCGCGGCAACACCATGCTGCCTACCGACCCGTTGATCACCCCGCACCGCGCCTGGACCGCGCTCGGACCTGACGCGCGAGCCCGGCATCGCGCATGGCGCGCTGTGGTCATGGAAACCATCGACCCCATCGAGACCGACGCCATCCGCCTGCATCTGCAGAGCCAACAGCTTTACGGGCCGGAGCGCTTTCGCAAGGCAATCGAAGCCCAACTCGGACGAACCGTCAGCCCGCAGCGAATCGAAAGGCCGCTGCGCGCGTCACGAGTACTCGGGGAGGGATGAGAAAGTCCCACTCCGTCCCCGATTTTCCGGCACATCGTTCGCGCCGCTCAACCCAGCCAGGCAAGTGAACCTGACGCCGTCATTAAGCCCGCTATTGATGCGAATCGTGTGCAAGTCATTGACTAGGAAACACTTTGACCCGTCGTTTCAAACAGTACTTAATGCCTGAAACTCCAGAAAAGAGGCAGAGCATGCTGCCCTGCCCAAAGTGTCAGCCAATCCTCAAGCTTAGTCGAGCGTGCATCCAGCGTTCCACAGACAACGTTCGTAGGCGTCGCGACACACGAGGTTTGGATCTCCGTTCGTCGCGGATCTGCACTGATGGTACTGCTGCAAGCAGGCGAGTCGTGTCTGTTGAGTGCAAGCTGCATAAACGGTTGAAGAGAGGAAAGCAGATAAGATCAGCGATGCAGTCACGACATGTCTTCTGTTTCTGAACATGATCATCCTCCATGACAACTGCGCCACTCGATCGTGGCGAGTAAATTGTGTCTTACATTCATGTGGGGGGCTGTGACTGGAGTCTCGGTTGCGCCGGCGGTCGTTAACTGTGCTGAATTAGCTGTTCTAAGATGTCCGGAAAATTCCTCGGAGAGGATCGGGCAGCCTATTGATTTTGCACAAACACATACGCCCCTGGCAGGCGCTGCTGCTCATAGAGCGCACGGTTTAATTGCACTTCAATGAATGCATAAGCAGCGACACTCGCCTCGGCGATGGCGGACGTCATAAGCAGATGTGCGTAGTTGCTCATCAGCACGTAGACGTAAAGCCGGCAATCAACGGGGCGCTGTCGTGCTGCAGGCACGCAGATGCTGCCGGCAGTCGCCATCGTCCAGAGAGCTGGGCAGCCCGCTGTTCCCGCGCCGCACAACATGCTGCGGGGCGCCTGCGAGGTCGCAACGCAGTTGACGGGTGATGGCTCAGCATCACCGGATCGCCTGCGCGACTACCACCAGCAGCAGTCGGTGATTGCCTTGAGATAAGGCTGGCCACGGTGTTCGGCTGCCTCTCTACATCTCTTCGAGAAGGATGCCCCAGCCCTCGGGCGGCCGATGGGCGACCAGCGCGTCGCGCACAACCTCGCCCACCACCAGGGTCTCCGGGCTGACCACCAGGCGGAACATGTGCAGCCCGTCCGCTCCGCATGCCGCGACATCCGCTTCGCCAGTCCCGGTGCCTGGGAGGCTGGCACTCCCCAGTACATTGAACAGCTGGTAGCCCGACCACTCCCTGCCCGTCTGCGGATTGACCAGCCGCGCCGGGAAACACTGGAAGTTGCCCACGCCCGCGCCGCGCAGAACGGCCACCAGCGTGTCGCTGGCCAGTACCGTGCCGCCGGTCATGAAGTGCGGACATGGCTCGCCATCGGGCACGTTGACCTCAAACCGCAGCTCCGGCAGCAGGCTTGCCTCGACGGGCTCACCGGCCATGACGCTGCGGTCGGGCAGCTTCGGCCCTGTGGTGATGCCGTAGTCGTGCAGGTAGTCCTCGGACAGTTCGTAGTAACGGGACACTACGTGGCCACTCGATTGGGGCAGGTTGATTAGGCCCCAACACCAATAGGATCGGGTCAAATAATCATACCCCGCTGCTGGAGCCAGCCGACTGCCGGGCGGGGATCGGCACGCCATCATCCTGACCAGCCATTCGCAATGACGCGAAATGGCCGGCCCGCCACGGCTGGATCTGCCCGGCACTCCCAGCGCATCGTGCGGCGGGGCAACGACCGCCAGCCATGCTTGGCGGGCCCCTACTGGGTGAGATGCGCCGAGACAAGGTGAAGCTCAATGGCGTCGCCAACGCAAGCGCATGCTCGAAAGTCCGCTGCGCGCGTCACCTCGCACACACAGCTCAATACCTCCTCCATGCTCCCGCAGCCGCAGTACGTCGCGCCAATGCAGCAGGCCGGATGGATGGCCCGCACGACGCCACCCAACGGTCATGACGCCTGTCCCTTGGCGCCCACCTCTCGACGGTGCTACACCAGCACACCCCTTGGAGACCACACGATGCGAGCCTGCCTGCTGATCGCCCTGGCCTTCGCGGCGGCCGCGCCGGCGGCCCACCCGCAGGGTCTGCAACCCGGTCCGACCATCGATGGCCGGTTCGATATCGGGGGTCGCGCCATCCGGATGGTCTGCGAGGGCACGGGCCTGCCGGTGGTGGTGATCGACGCCGGGATGGGCACCGCGCCGGTGGAGGACGCGGGCTGGCGCGGCATCGCCACACGCGTCTCGCCGGTCGCCCGGGTCTGCCTGGTCGATCGCGCCGGAGTGGGCGGCAGCGATCCGCCAAAGCAGCCCACCCGCACCAGCGGCGATGCGGCCGACGATCTGCATGCCGCGCTCGAAGCCGCGGCGGTGCCCGGCCCGTACCTGCTGGCGGGCCACTCCGTCGGCGGCCTGCACGCCCAGGTGTTCGCGCATCGCTATCCGGACGCTGTCGCCGGGCTGGTGCTGCTGTCGTCCACGCATCCCGAGCAGATGACCACCTGGCGGTCGCTGCTGCCGCCGCGCGCCGTCGGCGAGGACGCGGCCATCACCGACCTGCGCGACTTCCTGGACGGCATGCTCGAAGACCCGACGCGCAACCCCGAGGCACTGGATGTCCGTGCGAGCAGCGCCCAAGCCAGGGCACTCGGCACGCTCGGCGCGAAGCCGCTCGTCATCGCCACGCACAGTCCGCGCTACCGCATGGCGCCTGGGATTCCCGAAACCCTCGCCGTCGAGCTGGAAGCCGCCACCCAGGCGATGCAGGCAGGGTGGCGATCGCTCTCGTCCAACGCCACGCAACGGATCGCCGCCACCGCTGGACACGGGCTCCCGCATGAAGACCCCGACTTCGTGGTCGACAGCATCCTGGCGGCGGTGGAGGCCGTACGACAGGTGCCCGACGCGCCCTGACACCGGCGGGTGGGCGTCCCCGGCCATGGCGCACGCCTCCGTGTGCATCGGGGGATACGCGCGAATCAGGGACGCCCAGGCCACCTCGCGGAACCGCCGGGCCGCCCTGCCGCACACCCGCCATCCGCGATGGAAGGATCGGTCTACAGGTACGCAGACGGCACGTCGCAACGTGCCGGCAGCCCGGGCAGCGCATGCGCGTCCTGCCTGGCGGCGTCGGCCAGCGCCCAGCAGCGCCTGAGCGCGTCCCAGGCCTGCTGGCGCGTCATTCCGCGCGCCTGCGCCAGCGCATCGATCACCCAGGGCCGCACCCGCGCATGGTGCGCGCTCGCGGGCGTGCCGACGCTCACCACCGGCCCCGCGCCGCAGGCGGCGCGCAAGGCCTGCAGGCCGGCATCGCGCGCGTCGATGCCGCGCGGCCCCGCCCAGGTCATGCGTTCGCCGACACGCGCAGGCGGCCGATCGCTGCCGCGCGCCTGCAGGGCCAGGTACCCCGCCTCGTCGACCACCAGCGCCACGTCGCGATCGAACATGACCAGGGGCGATTCCCCGCCGCCGCCCTGCCCGGTCAGGCGGAAGCAGCCATCGCGCAGGATCACGCGTCCCGACAGCGATGCCAGCGTGGTCGCCGCGGGGACCCGGTCGTGCCGAGGCAGGAGCCTGACCAGCGGAGCGATGGCGGAAGGCAGTGCCGTCGGCGCCGGTGGTGGCGTGAACACCAGCACCACCGCCGCAGGCAGCTGCCAGCCCTGCGCCTCCGCGATCGCGCGGAACGTGGCCTCGTCGACTTCCATGGTGAACCGCACCACCCCGTTGAACGCGTCCATCTGTCCCACACCCAGCCGGTACGGTGCGAAGCGCGCATTCCACGCTTCCGTAAAGGGCTGCAGCTCCTCGGCAGGGCGGCCGCCCTCCCGCGCGACAAAGCGCGGATCGCCGCTGTGCCGCGCCAGCGTCGCGGCTGCGTCGGACGCGAAGTGGAATGCGAAACGCGGTGCCGGATCGCGCACGATCCGCATCCCGATGTAGTGGTGCCCTTCCGCCGCAGCCAGCCTGCTGTCCAGCGCCATCGCAGCGCGGCGCGCGTCTTCGGGAGGATTGGCGGCCAACTCGCGCCGCAGCGCCGTCGCCGGATCCAGCTGCTCCCGATCCGAGGCCGGTGGTGCATCCGCGTAGGGCAGCGGCGGCGCGTCCAGCACGGTGGCGAACCCCGAGGGCTCGAGGCTCGCCGCCACGGGAACCCGACTTCCACCCTGGCCCGCCCCATCGGCCAGCACCGATGTGGACAGCGCCGCGCACAACACCAGCCACCGGACACGCGGGGCCTTGGACAGGACCGGTGGCCGCCGATGCATGCGAGGTGCGGGATGACGGGGATCGTTCAAGGTGGCGGTCCGCGGCGGCAGGCCTCACTGGAACGCATGTGCTGCGCGGATGGGGTTACGCGCGCGGCACAGGTGGATCGCGCAGCGCCCATTCCCACCCGGGCGGCCGGCGACAGCCCGGGCGCATCCCGCGCCGCCGTAACCGAACGCACTGCACTCGACGTCCGGTGGCCCCTGCCGACGACGCAGGGGCGAACGCCACCGTCAGTCCAGCTTCAAGGTCGGCGGCACCACGCGCAGGCTGAAGTCGACCGTGCGGTGTTCGGTCGGCCCGCTGACGTGTCCTTGCCAGGGCCCGCTACGCTGCCACAGGCGACCATCCTGGCTCACGGTCATCCCGTCCGGCGGACCGGACTGTCCGGGGTCGGTGGATTCGCGGCCAGTGCAGATCGAGAACGCGTGGTCCAGGAACCGGTGATTGCCGCCATCGTAGGTGGTCGGCGACAGCGCGGAGTAGCCGTCGAGCACCAGGCCGCTCGGATCCATCGGCTCCTCGCGCTGCACGCCCTGCCCCGACACGTGCATCTGCGAGCGTCCACGCAGCGGCACATCGAAGGCCAGGACCACGCACGCGTCCGTCTCCGTGCCGCCCCACGTGCCGAGATCCACCACCCGCAGCATCTCCAGCGCCCCGCTCACGTCCACGTCCTCGCGGATGGTCACGCCGTCGGCGCGGGTGAGGCGTGTCCCCGACAGTTGTGCGGTGCCCGCATGCTGGCCGGGAAAGGGCCGCCCATCATCGCCGTCGCTGCGCGACAGGTCGTAGCGCACGACGCCGCCCTCCTCATCCCAGGCGCAGGCCAGCTGACTGGCCGTGCCTTCCACCGTGGATTTCGCATCCAGTGTCATCGAGTCGGCACCGCCGCCCATGCGGGCACTGCGGGTGGCGCCATAGCGGAAGCTGATATCAAGCTGCACCAGCCGGCCGCGCTCGGCGATCTCGTCGCTGTCGGCGTAATAGCTCACGCATGGCCCGCCCGCGCCGCCACCTGACGCGTCTCCGTCCCCGGACGCCCCGTCGTCGCGCTCCACCGCGCATCCCGCCAGAGCAATGCAGCCCCACAACGCCCACACCCCCAGTCCTTGATGCATTCGCGAGTCCCTGCTTCGATCCGACATCCAGTGTAACGGTGCCCCTGCCGCGGACACGCGACGCGGCGCGCGCAGGCGGCGCGGTCACGCTGCATTCGGCAAACAGCCTGCGTGCATGGCGTTACCGGCCGCGTCGCACCATCCCGCGGCCTTCGCGATCGCGCAGGCTGGGCTATCGATCACTGCCGCCGATGCCGTACCCACCCCGGTAACCGGCCCGCGCGACGCGAACGCCAGGGCGCGGCTCACGACGTCCCCAGGAAAACCACCGGTTTCCTGCGCGCACCTGCGTACCAGGATCGAACCTGGCCGCAGACCTGCCCTGCCACGCCCGGGACGCGCTATCGCATCCCCACGCGAACGCCGCTCGACGTGCGTCCACCACCCGCGCCGGCATCTCAACTGGTGGTCGGCGCGCCTCCGACGAAGTCGTAGCCGTTCTGCCAGGCGTCCTTGATGGACACGTCCCCGTTCGGGCCCTGGTAGGTCCCATTGGGGTCGGTGCGGTTCGGCAGCACGTTGTCGCTCATGTTCTCGTAGAGCTCCTCGCCCAGCTTCGACAGATCCACGCCTTGATCCATCATGTCCTGGACGGCCTCCTCGATATGCCCGGCCTTGATCTTCTCCTGGATGCTTTCCTTCACCGCATCCGAAGCGCCGGTCAGGTCCAGCGCCTGCGACACGACTGCGCCGATCGGTCCAGCCTTGTCCAGGCCCTTGCCGACGCCGAAGTCCACCAGCTTGAACAGGGGATCCATGATCGCCGCCGCCTTCTCCGCATCGTCCTTGACGCGCGTCAGGCCGGAATCGAGCGCCTCGAAGAACACGCCGGTCATCTGGCCGTACGCGGCGGCCATGGCCCCGCGGTTCCGCCCGTACTTGTCCTCGAACGCGGCATCATCCATGGTCCGCAGGTCGTTGCCGATCGATTCGTAGCGTGCGTCGATGTGGCGCATCAGGCTTTCCGCACTGTCGGACAGCGGCGGCGTGAACAGCGTCATCTCCAGGATGGCGGAATACTCCTTGCGCGTCGTGCCGCCGAGGTCCTCGCCATTGGCACCACCGTCGGCGTTCAAGGCCCGGTCCAGGAAGTTGTCGTGTTCCTTGAGCGCAAGCACGCCAAGTTCGTTCTTGAACTGGCCATCGTTCGCGAACTTGTCGAAGATCTCCCGGTTGGTCAACGCGCTTGCGGTCGCGTCGAACAGTGCCTTCTGCAGCTCGGGCGGATAGTCCGGCACCGTGATCCGGGCGTGGTAATAGACGGTCACGTCGTTCGCGTTGCCGAGGATGTCGGAGATCCCGCCGATGGTCACGGTACTGTGCGTATCGCCTTCGCCGAAGTACTTGCGCAGGTCCACGGCTTCGAACTGCCCCTTCATCGACGCCGCGACGAAGCCGTCGAGCTCGGTCTGGCTCATCCCGCCCAGGATCCGGGCCTGGGTGTCGACCGGCATGCTGGCCAGCACGTGCGAGGCGATCGCCGCGGAGTTGTCGTTGCCCTCGGCCATCGCCGCGTTGAAGAACAGCTCCTGCACCTCCGGCGAGCTCTTGCCGAACAGGTCCGAGACCAGGGTTGCGCCAAACACGTTCTGGTCGCTGGTATCCAGGTCCAGGGCCTGGTACAGGCCGTTCATGTCCGACTGGGTCAGCCGGCCGGCGTCGGACAACGTATCGAGGGCGGTGCGAAGATTGTCGACCGTGGCCTCGTAGTGGTTCAGGGCGTCTTCGTTGCCGTAGGTCCCGAGGCCGGTGGAGGCGTGGGGATTGCCGGTGGAAGTGATCGACAACCGCATCAGGTCGGCGACGCGATCTTCGCCGAGCGCGGCGAAATACTGGCTCAACCACTCCGGGTCGTTCTTGTGGGCCTCGATCTGCTCGTTGAAGTACTGGGCGTGCGTCGACTGGTCGCCGTGCCCCCAGCGCTGCTCGTGGATCATCGAGGCCGCGGCATCGCTGCCCGAGGCGCTGGTATCGCCCATCGCGTAATTGCCGGCCTCGTAGACCGCATCGGAATTCTCGTCGAGCCTCGCGCCGGCGTCGAAGGTGGGACGGCTGTTCACCGCTGGCGTGTGCAGCGGCGTCACCTCCGCCGGCCGCTGCAGGATCGGGCTGGCCAGCAGTTGGCTGGTGCCGGAGTCAAGGGTGATGGGCATGGAAGACGCTCCTGGAGGCGGACTGCCGCCACGGTAATCCGCAGCGGCATGCCTTGAGAGCTAGGGCGTACCCTATCGATCCGCGGCGCCTTCGCTGCCGCCTGCGTGCGCGAAGGCCGGTATTGCCCAGCCAGCCTACCGCAAGGACACACAGCGTGCGCCTGGTGCACAACCCGTTCACGGGCGACACAGGACCTGAAGCGGGAATGGCCGGGATGCCCAGAACAGTCCAGTCGTGTCCCTGACGCCCCCTGCCTCGACGCGTCGCTTCTGACAGACCATTCCGTCGGCCGTGCCCTGCAGGGGAAGAACAGGAGATAACAAACTTGATGCCGTGCTACTCGCCAAGCTTCGCGCCTCAGGGCGCCAGGTCGATCTCCGGCGTCGTCTCGCGCAGGATCTCCATCGACTCGCGATTGCGACGCTCCCACTCCTCCATCGATATGGAGGGCTTGGCCATATCCTGCGCCGGTGTTGGGATGGTGACTGGCTGCGTCGCCTGGTTTGTGGGCGGTGAGTGGGAAGGTGTTGCGACAGGCGACACGGGCGCACGTCGTCCGCTTGTCCGCGGGTCGGGCCGAGAGCACTGCCACAACACCAGTGCGACGAGGACCGCCATGGCGACTGTCGCCTTCGCGCCGTCTTCTCTGTTCCGTTCCCGTCCCCGAGGGCCGCGCGCCGGCGCGGTCGGGCGGCCACCAACGGGCTCCCAGAGCGGTTCGGCTGCTGCACTGGCCAGCTCGGGGAACCATTGGCGCACTTCGTCACCGTCGACCAGCGTCAGGCGGGGTTCCCGCCGGGCACTGCGACGGGCGGCGTCGGTGAATTCCCCGCTATTGACCACAATCGCGCCGGTCGCACCCTGCGTACACATGACGCCGATCAGCTCGTGGCCCACGTTGTGGGTCACCTGGTAGGCGTTCTCGCGCTTGCATTGGACAACGATGTACTCGTCTCCCCGTCGCAGCTCGAGGTCGATACCGCCGTCGAAGTGGGCGCCGCCGTGCCCCACCCGCTCGACCTTGTAACCCTGGCGGCGATAGTGCTCGGCCACCCGGCCCTCAAAGGCGGCAGGATGCAGGCGCGCGAACTGGTCGTCCCTGCGATTCCTGACGGGGGGGCGCCCCTTCTGCCATTGATAGCGCGCCATCGTTAAACCGTGAAGCTCTCGGGCCAGAGGAAGTACGGGCCAAAGCGCTGGCTCATCCGGAATTCGCCGCCTGCCTGTTTGCCCGCGTCCGTCAGGTAGTGCTTGCCGTCGCGGAGTTCGAGCAGGCCGCCGGCCACGAGTTTGTCAAGCAGGTCCTGCGTCTTGAGTCCGAGCTTGCGTGCGACCTTCGAGGACGTGAGCCTGGTGCCATCGCCGGCCTCCGCCTCCGCGTCTGCCGTTCCTGTGCTGGTTGAGGCCGCGTCTTCAGGATTTTCATCGCTGCTTGGCACGCGTTCCATCGAGATGCGTACCTCGTCGCTGATGCGGATGATCCGCTGCGCCTCCTCATAGGCGTCGCGATACAGTTCCGCATCGTCGCTTCGCCGGATCAGGATGCCCATCTCGTTGTTGTTGACCTGACTGAACTCGTAGAGGTTGAGGCTGGTGACGATGCACAGCTCCTCATTGAGATAGCACTTGGCATGCAGGTTCTTGCAGAAGCTGGTGCGGATATAGGACTGCTCCCGCAGCCAGGTGATCTCGGCGGGCTGCAGTTCGCTCTTGCCGTACACCATGCGCACGTCGATCTTCAGCCGGTTCTTGTCGGCCAGTAGCTCCTTCACCCGATCGTTGAGCTTCAGATACGGGCTGATCAGGATCAATCGATCCTTGGCATCCTTGATCAGCTCTTCGAGGAAGTAGTTGGTCGCGCTGGTGTTGAGGAACTTGGCCATCATCGGTCCTTGTTGATTATCGGGTGGCGACGCATCAGGTCGCCGGTCCAAACTTGTCATCCGAGTCGATACGACACCTTCGTGCCCTCGATCAAGATCAGCTTGCGGTCCTTCAGGATTGCGATCACCTGGGGTACCACGCGCGAGGCCTGCGCAGGCGTGGCCCACGCGTTGAGCGAGGATGTCAGCGTCTTGAGCCTGGCGGGCTTGGCGTACTTCAGGCCCTTGAGCCGATCGACAACCTGATCGGTGAACGCGGACACGTCCGACGCGACCGGCCTGAGCTTTGGCTTTGGCGTAGGAGCCTTCGCGGGCAGCACGGTGCTCTCGACATTCCTCGGGTGCTTGACAGGCGCGGCCAGCACGGCGGGCGGGACGGGTGCCACGGATTGCGCCATCGCAGCGACCGCGGCCGGCTTGAGTACCACCACATTGCCGCCTGTCGCGTGGACGGAAGGGGGGGCGCTCGCCGCCGGGATCGACGCCGAGGCTGGGCCTTGCCCGCTTGCCGACGCAGGCACAAGCTGCGCTGCCACCACTTTGCTCGCGTGCGCGGGCAGCGCCCCGATCCGGCGGCACGCGATCTGGAGCGTGCCAGACAGATGCCGGACCAGCGGATCGAAGCCGGTATCGCCGGACACGATGGTGAACTTGGCGCCCAGGTGCCTCTGGGCCAGATGACCGATGTAGAACGCGATGTGGAAATCGACCGCGTTCGGCCCAGTGCCCGAGATACTCAAGTACTCCACGTCGGCGCCGAAGGGCTGCAGCGCACGGGTCAGCTCCACCGGCACCTTGTTCTGGTTCTGTCCGAGAAACAGCATGATCCGGCATGTACCCGGCACCAGCCGCCCCACGCTGGTCGGCTGCACGTTCTCGTAATCAATCAGGAAGATTTCCAGGCTCAATCCATGGCCCCCTTTCGCCCCGAGTGACTGTACCCGAGCTTCGCCTGGCATGGAGGGTGTGGATGCGGCACTTGTGACCGACGTGATGGCACGCGGCGCAAGGCATCCAGCGTCGACCGGGCCGATCGGCCGCCCCGGCCGGGCGGCATCAGGTTCATTACTCTGGCAACACTAGGCCGCCGGTCGCAGGTGGCCGCACGAAGGAACGCCCGTCGCGCCCGTCGCGCCCGGCCGCCCGCGTCGGGCGCAGCATGCGGGTGTCGGACGCGTCGGACATGGCGCGAAGCCAGCACGGCGCGTGTCATGCACCTGCCGCGCGTCATCGGAAAGATCAGGGCGATGCGGCGGTCGTACCCGGACAAGCGCCCGGGCATGGCCAACCCCGGTCAGGCACGCTCGAAGTGGTAGATCTCCACGCTGGCCGGGGCGATGGACAGCGCGCCGGCCGAGGCATCGAACGCCGACTCCGTCGCTCCGACCCGCTCCCGCTCCCCAAGCGGGTTCTTCGCGTCCGGGCCGGGGCCGGTGAACTTCCAGCACCGCCCTGCCGCGTTGGGCCAGAAGCCCTCCAGCGCGAGCGACAAGCTGTGCGGTTCCTCGGTGGCGTTGACCACGGCCACGGCCAGGATGCGGCCGTCGGGCGTCAGCGCCGCGGACACATCCAGCGGATACGTCTCGCCACCGGTATTGACGCTGGGCTGGTCGCCACCGACGGGGTACTTCGGCGCGGGCGTAGGCGAGTTGCCGTTGACCGTCACCGGCACGGTGCCGAAACGTGCCTGGTAGAACTGGAACATCCGGCCCTTGATGCTGATCTGCGAGCGCGTGCGGTCGAAGTTCAACCAGCCGGTGGCCATGGTGAAGCCCGCCATCTCGATGAAATCTGTGTGGCGGAAGAACTCGTGGAACGCGGCGGCGATCGCCAGGGCGCCCTTGAGGTCGTCCTCGAAATGGAAGGCCCACTCGTCGAAGAACACCTTGACGCTGCCCTTCTCCAGTTCCGGGAAGTGGCTCTTGTACTGCTCCCACGCGTCCACCATGGTCCGGATGCGGTCGGGCATCTGGTGCGCCCACTCGTTGAGCGTCTGGGTGACGTCCGCCAGCTTGCCGGTGGCCAGGTCGAAGCGCTTGTTCGCCGGCGGATAGGCGTGCGTGCCCAGCGCATCGAGCCGGCCCCAGCTGTTCTTGAGCATGCCGTAGGCCCAGTCGCGCTCGGAACCGACGTGCACCTGGGGCTGGCCGGCAATGAAGATGCCCTGCCCGGTGGTCATCTCGTCGACGAAACCGCCGGGGGCCACGATGTAGATCTCCGGGTCCACCTTGCGCATCGCATCGACGAACAGGTTGTGCTTGACGGTGTACTGGTCGCGCGCCATGTGCCCGTACTGCCAGTGGCCGTACATCTCGTTGCCCACCGCCCAGTACTTGACGCCATAGGGCTTGCTGCGGCCGTTGGCCGCCCGCTTCGCGCCCCACTCGGTCTCGGCGCTGCCGTTGACGTATTCGAGCAGCTGCGCACCGGAGCGTGGATCGCCGAAGCCGGTGTTCACGCACCAGAACGGCTCGCATTCGATCAGCTCGCACAGCTGCAGCAGCTCGTCCACGCCCACGTCGTTGGGCTGCACGGCGCTCCACACCGGGTCCAGGATGGGCGGGCGCCTGTCGGGGTCGCCGATGCTGTCTTCCCAGTCGTGCGCGGAGATGAAGTTTCCGCCGGGCATCCGCAGGATGTGGCAGTTCATCTGCTTCATCAGTGCGACGGTGTCGGCGCGGAACCCGCGCACGCTGTCCGACGGCATCAGCGACACCGCTCCCACGCCGAAGCGGCCGTGGCCCTGGCCGACGATCTCCAGGCGCGCGTCGGCGGTGTCGATGCCGGGATTGAAACTGAAGCGCTGCGTGTCCCACTTCGATGACCCACGCACCCGGGTCGAGAGCGCCTCGCCGCTGTTGCCGGTCACCAGCCTGACGGTCACCGTCACGCCGGGATCGGCCCACAGGACGATGCGGCCGTCGTAGGCGGTACTGGATTTCAGCGCCAGGCCGTGCTGCACCATGCCCCGTTTCTGCGCACCGTCGAGGGTGACGACGGGGCTGTGTTCGCCCACCCAAGGGCGATCGGTATCCAGCGCGATCGCCGAGACGGGGCCGATGGCCACCCACTTCTCCATGAAGCCCATCGCGCCGCGGCGATCGGCAGGCTTCTGGTCGCGCTGCGCGACGACACCGTAATAGAACTTGCGGTCGTCGAGCGTTTCGCTCCACAGGCTGTGGTTGATCAGGTTGCCGATGTGCTCGATGAAGCCGCCGTAGATCATCGGTGAAATCGGCGGACGCGTTGCCCCGGGATCGATCGTGGCCGCGATGCTGCCGGATGCCGCGAAGACCGGCGGAATCCACGTCGCCGCGCCCAGCGCCGCCGAACCCAGCAGCAGGTTGCGCCGCATCAGGTCCACCTTGTGTTGATGCTCCATCGATCGTCGTCTCCAGCAGGATTCGGGGTACTTGGCGCAAGGCGCCAAGGCGGCGCGTATCGGCAAACGAGGGCATCGCCCCGCCTCGACACAGCATAGCCGCGGTATGCGGCCGAGCCCCGGGGACTGCCATGCAGATCGCGCGCCGAAACATGCCAAACCGGACATGCCAGTGAACCGAGGCAGGGAACGGACCAGACCCGATCACCGTGCTCCATGGCGCGATATGGTCTGCGCAAGGGCGCTACCTGCTCCGGGCTTACGTCGCTGCCGGCAGCACCCACGATCTGCCCGTCAGCGCCTGTAATGTTCGAGCACCGCCCTTGCCGCATCTCCAGCGGCGCGCGCCATCGGCACCCGTAGTAGGTACAGCACGCGCGTGGACTGGACCGTGACCGAGGACGTGCGCGCGAGCGACGCCAAGCCGATGGAGCACTCGAGGGTCGCAGGCACCGCATCGGAACGGCGCACGCTTTCCAGCTGCCGCAGCCCGGCGGTCGGCAATGGAAAGTAGCTCTCGCCGATCAGTACGCCATCGCCCGCGAACACCACCTCGATGCCTGCATCCGGCACCGCTGCGGGCGGCCGGTAGTAGTTGACCATCACGCTGCGCGACGGGATCCGCGATTCGGCCTCGACAAAGCTGCGGAATTCTTCGGCCGGCACGACCCATCGCGCAACCAGGCCCGCCCCGCGCCGCATCGCGCGAACGCGCCCCGCGTGGTGCAAGGCGATCGGGAAGCCGACCAGCCCGAACAGGGCCGCGCCTCCTCCCAGGAGAATCCAAGGCGACCCGGTACCGTCGTGGTTGCGGATATCGACCCCGCCGATCGCGAGCAGCGCGATACCCGCCAGCCCGAGCACACCCGTGATCCATGCATTGCGCCGTGGCCGGATACCGCGGCTCCTGGATCGCCTGGCCATGCCCTGCCCCTCTTCAGCCCCAGTCCTCGAAACGGGGTTCGTTTCGGGATGTGGCCAAGTCGAAGAGTCTTTGGACCGAGCCCCGACGGAATGCTAAAACAGGTGCCAGCGTGGGGGCTCAGGCCCGCGCCACAGGTTCGCGCGCGTCGTCGCCTGGGTGCGACGACTCCGGTCCGCGATCGGGGAATTCCTGCGTCGCCAGGCGCTCTCGACCACTCTCCACGAAAGCGACGCCGCGCGGAGCGTGCAGCAGCGCCATCAGCATGCGATCCGCAGCCGCAGCGTCGCCTGCGGCGACCGCGGAGACAAGCCGATTGAGGTCAGGGTCGGCGAAGCGGCCGGTATCGGGCTCCGCCGCGCCGTGGCGTTCAGCGGTTCCGCCATGCTCGCCACTCCCGTCGGCGGGATGCCGCAGAGGCTGTTCGTCGTGCCCCGTTCGTTCTTCCACGTGCACCGGGAATCGTCGAGGGTCAATCTCGCCGGCATCGAATGTCTCTTCGGTGAAAACATGTGCTTGCGCGGGATACCGCTCGCGCAGATGTTCGAGCAGGACGGTGCGCGCGGGCGCGAGCGACTCCCGAAGCGTGCGGATGTCGCCGTACTCGGCAACGATGTCCGGGTAGTCCCGGTTGGCTTGTGCGATCCGGTCGGGGCGCGCCTGCGTCCCGTCGATCGCCACACCGAAGGCGCGCTCCACGCGATCGATTTCCAGCCGGTGCGTCCGGTACATCGCGTAGACGCCCGCCGCTTCCTGCACGCCGACGTTCGCCGGGTCGTCGTAAAGGCCCAGGATTTCGGATTCCGCGAACCGGCGCTTGCGCAGGCCGCCCTCCATGTCCTCCCGCGATCCCCAACAGTTGTACCGCAGTTGGTACCACGCCTCGGCGCGATCTTCGTCCCGAAACGCATCGACCACAGGGTGGTCGCGCAGCGCGCCCACGCCTCGGTTATAGGTCAACGAAACCAGTGCGACGCGCTCATCCGAGAGCGGCAGGGCGGCTGCAACGGCGGGCCCTTCATATTCGTGCAGGGTCGCGACGAACAGGCGGTCGGACTCCGCTTCGGTCAGGGTCCTGTCGAATCCCAAGCCGATCCGCGTCTTGTCGCCTCTCGGCGCCTGGTCCACGCGCTCCAGCGTCGCACGCTGCGCAGGCGTGAGTTCGATGCCCGACCGCATCCATATCTCGACGTTGTTGTTCCGGTTGAGGGTGTAGCCCCAGCCGATCGTGGCACGCCCGTCGCCCACGTCCTGCACGTGTGCATGCAGGCCTTCGGTGCCGGCGATCACCGTCCGCAGCTTGCGTTCGTACTCCGCCTGCTCCAGCTCCCTGACTTCCATGTCACGTCACTCCGGTTCACGAAGGGGGCGTCATGCACGCCTTCGGCGTTCCCTGCCGGCGGCTGGGATCGGGCTCAAGCACATCGTCCAGCGCGATGACGGAGATGTCGGAGCCACCCTCCCGAACCGTGCCCTCGTCCTTCCAGTGGAGAGTCGCACCGAGCCGCGTGGCGCGGACCCGGACGACGGAACCGTTGCGGCCACTGCGTACGTCCAGGAGTGCGACGCCGTCCTCGACCCGACCGCTGAGATCGCCCTCGTCGACCTGCCGCAGGTTGACGAGCGCCCCACTGAAGTCTCCGCAGAGCGTGTCGCCCTTCTGGACGAGCGTGACCCGGAAGCCACCGCAGTCGAGGTCGGGACGCATGCGATCGCACCACTGCGTCGACCAGGTGCCATCAAAATCAGCGAGATCCGTTGCTGCGGTGGATGCATCGCGGTGCACCGTTCCGGCGCAGCCAGTTCCCACAAAGACAAGGACGAGGAAGGCTGTGCTGACGAGGTTCCGTCCCATCGGTTTGCGCTCCCTGCGCCTGGCCTGGGGGAGAGCGTGCCAGAGTGCGTCCTGATTGCAACCCGGTCGGTCGTGTCGACCGAACAGTGCGACGAACTCGAACTCCCACCCGCGGCCGGGCGGGCAGTCGGTCCGGCAATCGCCCGCTCGACCAGAGGCAGCGGTGGTCACTGGGGGGGTGGACAAGTCGGCTCTGACCCCTGCTTTCTAATAGCTGCTTTCGGTTTGCAGCAAATCAGAAGGCCAAGGCGTGCGTGATAGCGCTCGCCGAGTAAAAGAAAGTCGACTCTGACACCGGTTCTAGAAAGTGTCCTTCCTCATCGCGCCAGACGGAATGTCACGGCCACGTCAGGCACATCGGGCCTCAGTTGAGGCGGACCCTCGACGGGACGGACGCACCAGTACTGAGAGGCGCATCCAGCGACCCGACCCGCTCCAGGCGCTCCGCCAGTTCCTCATCGGACAACACCCCCTCGCGGTGCAGCCAGTTGAAGCGCTTCCGGTGCTGCTCGGCGGTCTCGCCCTCGTGCATGAAGTCGTACTCGTTACGCAGGTACCGGGCGCGACGCAGGGCGATCTGGTCCAGAATGCGCTGGCCGTCGGCGTCATCGATCACGCACAGGTTGCCCTTGTCGCTGGACACCAGCGTGAATCGGGTGCTGCGCAGCCGGTAGAAGGCATAGCAGGCCGCACCGACCACCAGCCAGACCGAGACGCGCAGCCCATCGGGCGTGGCGAGGCTGTATGCGGTGAGGCCGGCGCCCAGGACAAGCCAGAGCAGGCCCACGTTGCGCAGCCATTGGTTGCGTTCCACCAGGGTCTGACGATCGCGGCCGATCTGGGCGTAGTCGACGGAGAAGGCCCGACTGCCGGAGCCGTCCTCGATCGAATAGTCGAGCGCATCGTCGTGGAACACGAAACGGATGCGGTTGGAATTCTTCTTCTGCTGGATGTCCATGCGTGTGCTCCCCGGCACGTGATCGGCCCCGGGCGGATCGTACCGTGTCACCTGCCAGAACGCCGCCGGTCCCTTGCCCAATCCGCATCGCACCGAAGACGCCGGGTACCCGGAGCGTCAGAGAACCCCTCAACTGCAGTCGGTCGTGACTCCCTTCCTCCTCAGCAGCAGTCGGAAACTGTCGCTGACACATTTTTTACCCCGACCTCATCGCCCGCCAATGTCCCTGACACCCTTTCTAACTGACACCCTTTCTAACTGATCGGGACGCGCAGCTGGGAACGGGACAGTGACCATGACCGCGTTATGGCGCACCGGGCTGTATTCGCCCGCTCAGAACGGCGGCGCCTTCCGGCCCTTCTGCAGCCGTGCGGCCTCCATCCACCAGGCCAAGTCATCGGCGAAGCGCGCGAAGCTCCTCTGCAGCGACTTGCCGGCCTCGTCAATGGGCTGCCCGTGTGCATCCAGCGTCTTGCCGATGGATCCCACGTTGACGGTGCTGGAGATCACCACCATGCCCATCTCCGACAGCGTGCTGTGCCAGGGGACGCTACCGCGCGCACCCGCCAGGCGCCCGGCCGAATAGCTGACGATGCCGGCGGGACGCCAGAACCACTCTTCCAGGAAGTGGTCGGTGAGGTTCTTCAGCCCCGGCTGCACGCCCCAGTTGTACTCGCCGGTGACGAATACGAATCCATCGGCGCCGCGGATCTTGCTGGCGAGTGCCTCCATTGCCTCCGGCGCCTCGCCCGGCGGGTACTCCTTGTACATGCGGTCCAGCATCGGCAGGTTCACCGTCTTGGCGTCGACCAGCTCGGCGGCCACGCCACGAGCCTGCAGGGTCCGTACGCAGTAGTCAGCCAGGCGGATGCCCATGCGGTCGGAGCGGTAGGAGCCGTAGAAGACGAGGACGCGTTCGGACATGTCGGACCTTGGCAGTGGCGAGAGCTTGCTCAGCACTCTACGACGATGCCTCGTCGACCTCCACCGGAAGTGACACCTCGCGCCTGGGCGCTTTCTGCATTCTTTCCAAACTCGGAAAATGCACGCTGCCCCCTGTTTCTCGCCCAGGCCCGACGGCCTTTTCTGCACCGGTTTGAGGACCTCGCACTCCATTCCCGGGTGAAGGCGCGTCGTACTACGCCAGGCCCGTACCAGGCCTTCCCTCAGGCATCAGGATGCGGACGTGGTCCTGCCCCTGCCATTCGTCAGCCCGACTTCAGAACTAGACACAAATGTCTAGACAAGATTGTCTAGACGCGCTAGCGTGCCCACATCGACCACCCCAGGCACGCACTGCGCATGGCCAAGCCCCGCCTTCCAAAACCCACTCCCGCCGAACTGGAGCTGCTGCGGACGCTGTGGCAACTCGGTCCCGCTTCCGTGCGCCAGGTCCACGAAGCGCAGCGCTGCGAACGCCCCGACCTGGCCTACGCCAATGTGCTGCGGCTGATGCAGGTGATGCACGGCAAGGGGCTGCTGAAGCGCGACGAAAGCCAGCGCTCGCACGTGTATGCCCCTGCGCAGAAGCAGGACTCGCTGCAGACGCGGCTGCTGGACGAGTTGATCCACAAGGCCTTCGGCGGTTCAGGCAAGGACCTGGTGCTGGCCGCGTTGCGCAAGGGCCGGGTCAGCGACGGCGAACGCGAAGAGATCCAGCGCTTCCTGGAGGAGACCCGCGATGAATGAGCTGCTCCCGCTGCTGGTGCCGGTCATGGCCGCCACCCTGCTGCACTTCCTCTGGCAGGGACTGCTGATCGGCCTGGTCGCCGCGGCGGTGCTGGCGCTGCTGGGCAATGCGCGACCACAAACGCGCTACGCAGTCGCCTGCGGCGCACTGCTGGTCTGCGTGCTGTGGCCGGCCTTCACTCTGTTGCAGGCGGTGATGCAGGCGAACGATGCCGCCCCCGCTGCCGCGCTGACCTACGTGGCCGCCGATGCCTCCGGCTTCGGCGACGTTTCCGCCCTGCGCGAGGCGCTGGTAGCCCCAAACCTCCTGCCGCTGCCCTGGATCGTCGCGCTGTGGGCCGCGGGCGTGGCCGTGTGTTCGCTGCGCATGGTCGGCGGGCTGCTGTGGGTGCGGCACATGTGCGATCGCGCTCAGGTCGCGACCGGCGCGGAATGGCAGGCCTGCACGCAGCGCCTGGCCGCGCGCATGGGCATCCGCCGCACGGTCGCGCTGCGCATGAGCGAGGAAGGCGACAGCCCGGTCACGGCTGGCTGGCGACGGCCCGTCGTGCTGCTGCCGGTCGCGCTGCTCGCGCGCATGCCGGCCGAGCTGGTCGAAGCGCTGATCGCGCACGAACTGGCCCACATCCGCCGCCACGACTACCTGGTCAACCTGCTGCAGGGCGCGGTGGAAACGCTGCTGTTCTACCACCCGGTGGTGTGGTGGCTCTCGCGACGCATCCGCATCGAACGCGAGCTCGTCGCCGACGGCATTGCCGCGGCGGCGCTGGGAGAACCGCGCCGTCTGGCCGTCGCCCTGTCCGAACTCGACCGCCACGCCGGCGTGCGGTCGCTTGCCCCACAAACGCGCTATGCGCCGGCCGCGCACGGAGGTCATCTGATGTCACGCATTCGCCAGCTCGTCCGCCCCCAACCCCGCGCCATCGCCAAGGCGGCGGCACTGCCCCTGATCGGCCTGGCCGTGGCCGGCGCCGCGTTCTACGCCCAGGCCCGGCTTGCGGTTCCGTCGGGTCCCGCGGCACCCGCGGCACCCGCGCATGCCACACCGCCCGCGCCGCTGTCTTCGCCCCTGATGCCGGTTGCGGCTGTTGCGTCTCCTGCGGCGGTTCCCGCGCCGCCGGCGACGCCTGCCCGGTCCACACGGCGGGTGGTGAGCTCGGACGACCCGTCCTACGCGCTGGTGCGCAAGGGCCAGGATGGCTTCAGCCTGTCCGGCAGCACCCACGACATCGACGCGATCGAGATCGCGCGCAACAACATCGACGCCGACTTCATCTGGTTTCGGCGCGACGGCAAGGCCTGGATCATCAGCGACGCCGACACCGTGGCCCGCGCGCACCAGGCCTGGGCGGCGACCGAGGCGCTGAGCGGACAGATGGAGGGCCTGAGCCAGCGCATGCAACCGCACAGCGAACGCATGCAGGCACTGGGCGAGCGCATGGAAGCCTTGTCGGCCGGCGATGCCTTCGAGACGCCGGAAGTGCGCGCGGCCAGCGAGAAGATGGAAGCGCTGGGCGCCAGGATGGGCGAACTGGGCGAACGCCAGGCCCGGCTGGCGCTGCAGTCGATGGATGGATCGAACGCGGAACGCGAGCGGCTGCATCGCGAGCAGGAAGCGCTCTCGCGCCAGCAGCAGTCGCTTTCGGCGGAGATGGAGCGCCATGCCGCAGTGATCGAAGCGGCCGGTAAGCGCATGGAGGCGCGGTACGCGCCCATGGAAGCGCTGGGCAAGGAGATGGAGGCAGCCGGCAAGCCGATGGAAGCCATCGGCAAGGACATGGAGGTGCTGGGCGCGAAGATGGAACGCGAGGCCGAGGTCGCCGGCAGGCAGGTCCGCAAACTGATCGACGAAGCCTATGCCAGCGGTCGAGCACGCCCGGCGCCGACGCGGGATTAAGCGCGCGTCCAGAGCCAACATCGTCGACGGCGGCAAACCTGGGCCTGCGGCGCCACTCTGGCTTCAGCCCGCGTCCCAGCGCGCTCGCGTTCGGATGTAAGCCGACCGAACGCTCCGACCGCAACAGGAACCTGCTCCACGAATCGATGCCCGAAGGCACGCTGACCGACGGCCGCCTCTACATCCAGCAACAACGCGCCCAGGGCCGCGGCGAGTTCCGCGCCATGGTCGAACGCAAGACCAGGCGGTTCTCCGGCGTCGGACCCGCACACCGCCCACGCAGCACGCCCTCAGGCGAAGTAAGTGAACCTGACCCCGTCATTCGGTCGGGTTCATTTACTCGGCGTGCGGACCTTTTCTGCTGGAAGGCGGGCCGATTTACCCGGCGCGCCGGCAGATTTGGCCCGTGCTCCGGCCGATTCGGCCCGCCAGCCGGCAAATGTTCTCGGGTGCCGGGCTCTATCGGGCGGCGCGCCGGCTGATTTGTCCGGCGAGAGAGATGCTTCGGCCGGAACGCCGACTTCCGAAGCCGGCCGACGGGCCAAATCAGGCGGCCAGCCAACAAAAAAGCCCCGCGAACGGGGCTTTGAGTGCACTGCGATCCCGGAGCGGGCCAGGCCCGCCCCCGCCTCCGGCCCGTCACTCAGCCGGCGTGGCACTGGGGCGGGAGTGGCGGCGGCGAAGCGGGCGCCCAGGGCTTCGGCAGCCTTCCACGCCGCGGTTGCGGCCGGAGACCTTGAGCAGGCCGTAGCCTTCGAGCGCGGTGTTCATCAGCTCGCTGCCCAGCGCCATTTCCAGCAACAAAGGTGTCAGGGCCAATTCCCTTGGAAGTCCCGCCCGCATGGCGGGCACGATGCAACGATCGGATACAACGGCTACTGCGTCCTGCATGACCGGATCCTCTCGATGGGGTCCCCGCTCTATGGCAGAAGTAGTCAGCCGCACACACCTTTCGACTGCGCTGTTCGCCTACCTGCATTCATCACAACGCGGGCCGTGTTCCAGATCGGGCAGGCTGAATCGACCGTTCGTCGGAAAACGTCAAGCGACCGTCCAGTGTGCTTCGGCCAGGACGAGCGTCTGGGGCCTCCAGTTGGACAAAACCCCGCTGACAAATGTTGCGAGCCAGGAGTGTCGGTTCGTTTTCCGAACCGGCACCATGCTGCCATCCGCCATCCGCCATCCGCCATCCGCCATCCGCCCTCCCCTCACCGCAGCGGCGGCGGCCTGCTGGGGTCGCCGACGCGCGCCTCGCCGTCGGCCGCCTGATCCCGCGCCCAGGCCTTGACCGCCCGGCCGAACCGCGCGATCAGGATCATGTTGAAGAAGTGCGTCAGGCCCAGGACCAGCATGCTGATGCCGACGCGGGCGCCGACCTCCGGGATCAGGCCTACCGTGTCCACCTGCCAGTTGCCCAGCCGGTAACTGATGAAGCCCAGGTTGACCAGGTAGAAGCCGATGACCAGCAGGCGGTTGGTGGAGGCAGCCAGCTCGGTGTCCTGGCCGAAGCAGCGGACCAGGAAAACCTCGCCGTTGCTGGACAGGGCGCGTGCCACCCAGATGGTCATCCCGATGGAAATGGCGATGTACAGGCCGTAGGCAAAATGCGTCATGACGAAATCTCCGAGTTCAAGCATGGGTGTCTCTCCTGTGTGGAGTGACCCCAGCCTGCCCCCGGCGCCGGTGACGGACCTCCTGAATGATCATTCCGGAGCAGATACTGCGTTCGCCGCACGCAGGATCAATAACTTGGCAGCGCGGACACTCACTCCGGAGCGCCACTCCCGCCCACCCGCATGCGTTGCCGGTACGCACCGGGCACCTCGCCCACCTGCTCCTTGAACGCAACGTAGAAGCTCGACTGGGAGTTGAAGCCCGACGCCATGCCCACCGACAGCACCGAGGCGCGCGGCTCGTCCAACAGCATCCGCCGCGCGGTCTCCACCCGGTAACGCCGGACCAGCCGCGGGAAGCCCATGCCGAACTCGGTGTTCACCAGTTCCGACAGCTGGTGCCCGCTCAGGCCGAGCAGCTCGGCCACCCCCACCAGGCTCAGCGACTCGGCGCGGTGCACCTGCTCCACCTCGAACAGCTGCCGCAGTCGCCCGGCCATCGCCTCGCGATCCACCCGGGTGAGCGTCGACTGGGCGTAGGCCACGGCGACGGCCTCCCGCGCCTTCGGCACCAGGTCCGGCACGGCCAGCAGCAGCCAGCCGACCACGCCGAACCCCAGCGCGATCAGCGTGGCGTAGGTCCAGACGTAGACCTCCCACCCCAGCCCGTACGGCGCCAGCAGGCCCGTGGCCGCCACCGCCAGCGCCATCGTCGCGAACACACCGAGCACCTTCAGCTCCAGCGCGAACCACTGCCGCGACCCGCGCAGCCGGTACACCAGCGCGAGCAGGTGCAGAGCGGCGGCGGTGCCCATCGACAGCGCCACCGGGATGGCCCAGGCCAGCGGCACCACCCATGCGATCGCCAGCACCACGGCCGGCAGCGCCCACTCCACCCGGCGCCAGGCGCCCTCCGGGCGCAGCACGCCCAGCAGCAACCCATAGAACCCGAGCGACTGCAGGAACAGCACCACCACGTAGCGGCGCGCAGGCAGCGCGTCGCCCGGCCGCGCCGCCATCTCGAGATGCCCGAACTGGGTGAGCGCGAGGCCCGCGAGCATCACGAAGCCGGCCACCCGCGCTTGCCACGGCAACGGCGCGTGGCGATACCCGGTCGCGAAGGTGAAGGCCAGCAGCATCGACATGCCGATGGAGAAGCCCACCATCATCTGCAGCATCGGGTCACCGGCCCGGCCAGCGGAAACGGAGTGCAGCCTTCCGATCTGTCGATCCGCACGCAGGCAGAGCGAACGGCAACAGCAAGGACAGGTGACGCTTCTTCATCACTCCCCTTCCCCGGGACGGATCCGACGCAGGGAGTGTATGCCCGTGCCCACCCTGCGGCACTGCCGGAACCGGGACTTTTCCGACACGGTCCCGAGAGGCTTCCCCGATTCCCGGCGCCGGGCAGTCCGAGGGAATTGAACCTGACTCCTGCGGCAATCGCCATTGCCGAGGCCATGAGGCCCGTGCTGTCAGCGTGCGGGGGGCTGCGGCGCCTTCAGCCATGCCACATCCCTGACGACCACGTCCTGCTCCTCCGCGCTCAGGGAATACCTGTGTTGGCCGCGGTCAGCCACCTGGAACGCCTGCCAGACCTTCTTGCGGGCTTCGAGGTCGTCGGCGAAGTAGGCTTTGGCGTAGTCGTCCCCGAAACGGCCAACGAGCTTCAAGGCCGTGGCGCAGTTCTTCCGGTATGGCGAGTACCACCTCGCCACGCGCGCGCCCGCGTGCTTGGCAAACTCGGACGAGTACACCTCGACCGACCCCTCGTTCAAGAACGTCGACGCGGACAGTTCCGCCCCCTCGAAGGTGTGCAGGATCTCGTGCCACGGCGCCAGGGAGTATCCCGGCATGTGGGCATTCAGGTGGATCCCTCCATCCACGCACAGCCCCAGGAGTTCGTTGAAGAAACCCATCCCCTCGACCAGATTGTGGACATACTTCGGGAGGGCGCCCGAGTTCTCACCCGCGATCAACCCGGGCGCGAGCGTGGGCGCGTTGGGATTGAAGTTCGACCCTACCCGTGGCGTCGGCGCGGCCATTCCGGGCACCCGCCTGTTGAGCACATCGCTCACCAGGAAGTAGCCACCCACCGGGGTCTGCACCAGCCGTGGATTCCCGAGAAGCAGGAGGTGCGCCGTATCCTTTAGCGTGGAGTCCTTGACGATGCCCTTCGTGGCCAGCCAGGCCTTCGCCTTCTCGATCAGGCTGGCGATGGTGACGTCCTGCAGCTCGGAGAATTCCTCCGTGAGCACGCTGGGGGAAGGCGGCGTGTCGCCGTCGACGGAGACGTTGCGCCAGGGGAAGGATGGCACTGCCGTATCCCGCTCCTCACTGAAGAAGTTGAAGCCGGCCTTGAACCACGAGAGCGGAGCGTTGGCGAAGGCGATGTCCTGGCAGATGAGCGTCGCGCCCTCCAGGCCCACTTCCGTGAGCTGCCTGATTGCGGCCGTGCAGACCGCATCATGCATGGCCGAAAGCGAGTAGCACCAGTTGAAGATCACGTCCTCGCCGTCCTCGAAGCACTTCCTGGCAAATGCCTTCAGGTGCGCGGCCGACTGACCATGGTTCGGGAACGCATGCGGGTCCTTGAACGAAACGATGCGCCCCACGTCGCCAGGCGGCTTCTTCAGCGCCGCGGCGACGTTGTTCAGCGCCACGGCATCCCCGCTCCCGCTTCCGTCGCCCTCCTGCGCCGATGGGTGCAGGCGCTGCGAGTCAGGGGCGAGCAGCTGGTTTCCGCACTCGCGCCCGTGCCGACCGGAGACGATGACGATCTTCCGCGGATTCGGACGCGAAGCCAGGTGCCTGATGAGCGGCTCGGCGGACATGTTCCCGTTCATCGCGCAGCTCACGTAAAGCGAGCCCCCCTTCAATCCCTGCACGCGCAGCCATGGGTAATCTTCGTAGTCGCCTGCGATGAACGCGGGAATGTTCTCGTCCGGGGGATCGAGATTCGGCTTCAGATTGTTGATCGAACGATAGGTTTCACGGGAGTTGAAGTCCAGGATTCTCGGCATGATGGCACTCCATACAGATAGGCGTGGTCGCGACGACCCAAGGGCGGGCGCAACGCGTCAGGTGTTATTGGCAAAGCGGTGCTGCCCGAATCACGAGCGGACGGTGGTAATGACCCAGCGCCTGCTGCCCAGGCGAGCCCGCAGAGGCATAGCCCCGTTGGGCGTCCTCGTACCCAGCGCGTGATGCGGGCATCGGCGGTCGTCGAACCGGATCCATTCGGAAATCGCCCGCATTGCCTGCTCGTGTATCCGAGCGGCAGCGGTGGACGCGATGCTCGTCATAGTCCGGATACTGCGTCCGCCACCCAGCTTCTGTTGCGGGAAGCGGGTGGATGCTGGAGCAGCGCCGCCTCCAGCACCCACCTGGTGATGCGACCGAGGGGACGCGATGCAGTCGCGTAATGACGGTCTACCGAAGCGTATCCGCTGGCGACGGCGCGCCGAGTCCGCCCTACTTCCCCGTGATCAGCAGGGATGACTTGTTCAAGTCGAGCGTATTGGCCACATGGTGTTCGCCCATCTTGAATTTCTCGAGGATGCGCTTTGCGGCGTCGATGGCCTCGTCGAGCTTGGTTTCGTCGTAGCCCATCGCAGCCAGCTGCTTGCCGTACAGGATGAGGAACGTGTTGAGCTTGATCTTGCTCAAGTCCACGGCGGAACGAACGCCGACGAACGCCGTGACTTTCGACACCTTCGTCTTGATTCCGGACCCCGTGATCTCACGCTTCCACACCTTGAAATCAAGACGCTCCACGCCGAAGCCGCTGAGGTACACGACCATCCGCTCCAGCTTGTCGTCGCTTGCACTCCCCTTGCCGAGGAACGCATCCACGGCGGCCCCAAGCATGTCGCCGACGCCATCGATGATGTTGGTCGACTTGTCCTGGTCACTGTTGGACGGCTGCACGAACTTCTTGATCCCGTCCGTCACCTGCTTGACGATCTCGACCGAATCCGTAGAGATCGCATGCGTCTCCTTGGTCGTATCGATCCAGGATTCGACCGGCAGCGACTTGTTGTACTCCGAGTCGGCCTCGGCGATGTACTTCTCGATCTGAAGCGCGAACGAATCGGCCTTGGCGTCGGCCAGCTGCGCGAGTGCCTCGATGAGTTCTTTCTGCTCGTTGTATTCCGGCTTGCTGGAATCCAGGCCGTCGATGAATGACTTGATGGCGCCCATGTCGACAACTCCGTTTGGTGGTTATTGAAGAGACCTCGCCCACATGGCGGCAGTCCCTCTTATGTCGGGAGGCAGCTTCGCGGAATGCAGCCGGCCCTCCCTGACCCCGTCTGCAGCGAAATGGCGACCAGCAAAAACGCCCCGACCTCTGCTTTGTCACGCCTGGTTCGTCAGGAAAGCGTGCTATCCGAGGTCGGCAACCATTCCCTGGTACGCATTGATCTTAGGCCCGCGTTCCAGAAGATGCCCGCACGGAATGTTGCGCAGCGCTCATGCATATCGAGCCACACGCAACTCAAGCGCCCCCAACCATTTCCAGACCCACGACGATCGCTGTTCGATTCCATGCCCTGCATGCGCGGTCGCACGTGAGGCACCATCGCTTGATCGGGGAAATCAAGGAAGAGTGGAAACATGCAGACGACACGAGGAATGCGTATGCAGATAGCCATGCAAGCCCGTGCATTCACCAAGTTGAGCGCACTGGCGGCCGCAGTCGGTGTCACCGAAAGCGCGATCAGCCGTTGGTGTCACGATGGGACTATTACGACCAACAATCTGGTGAGCCTGTGTGCAGCCCTGGACATCTCTATCGATTGGCTTCTGCTGGGCAGGGGCGATATGCAGCGACGGGAAGACGTGGTGACGGAGGGCGGGGAGATCATGCACATAATCGAACGCCTGAATCCGCGCACACGGGAACATCTTTCGCGTTTCCTCACGTCAGTGCGCGAGGACGTTGCATGAATCGAGAGTGCGGTGAATGCCGCTGTACAACCGACGCCTCCCTGATTTGGAGTAGCGCGGCAATCTCGACGTGCCAGCCCGTCAACGCGTATGTTGCGTCGCGGTAACCAACGACCCAGCCGAGGCCGATGCCATCCGGCTGCGTCTGCAACGCCAGAATTTCTGCGGACCGGGTCGTTTCCGCAAGGCCATCGAAGCCCAACTCGGGCGGACGGTGGGTCCGCGGCGAGTCGGAAGGCCACGGCGCGCGTCACCAGTGCTCACGGAGGGGTGAGAAAGTCGAGTCTGGCCCCTGTTTTACTGTTTTACGCCGCGGCGCGTCCTTCGCTGACCTTGGGCGCCCGCGACCTGCATCAACCCTCCTGGTACCCGCTCGCATGGACGCGACATGGCCCGCCTGCCCCGCTCGTCGACAGCGACCCCTGTCTGCTGACCTGCTACCGCTACATTGAGCTCCACCCGTCCCCTTCAGCCGTCCAATCGCGATTCGTTCCGCCCTGCGCGCGCAGACTCTGACATGCTGTTTGCCACCGCGTTCCCAAGCGACACCCTGTCCAGCAATGAATCCAACCCTGCCCCCGCTTACCGATGTGCTCAACCTGCTGCCCGACGCCGTCTGCGTGGTCGCCGAAGACGGCCGCTATCTGTACGTCAGCGCCGGCTTCGAGCGGATCCTGGGCTACCGGCCCGCTGACGTGCTCGGCCGGCCGGCCTTCGACTTCGTCCATCCCGAGGATCGCGAAGACACCATGCACCAGGCCGCCGGGGTCACCGCGGGCGCAATCCAGCGCCACTTCCGCAACCGCTACGTCCACAAGGACGGCCACATCGTGGACATGCAGTGGTCGGCCTGCTGGTACCCGGACTATCGCGTCCGCATCGGCGTGGGACGCGAGGCCACCGAGTTGCGCCGCATCGAAGCGGAGCTGGAGCATCTGGCCAGCCACGACACGCTGACCGGATTGCCCAACCGTCACCACCTGCAACAGGCCCTGACGGGCGCGCTCGCGCATGCGCGGGCGAACGACGACGGCCTCGCGCTGCTCTACGTCGACCTGGACGGCTTCAAGGCCGCGAACGACCTGGGCGGCCACGATGCCGGCGACCGCATGTTGCAGGACGTCGCCGCCCGGCTGAAGGAGGGGCTACGGCATGGCGACGTGGCCGCGCGGGTCGGCGGCGACGAATTCGTGGTGGTGCTGCCCGGATGCAGGGATGCCGCCGCCGCTCGCCGTGTCGCCGACGCACTGCGCGGCAGGCTGCGCCAGATCGATCATCTCGCCGGTCAGCCCTTCCAGCTCGATGCCAGCGTGGGAATCGCCTGCTTTCCCGGCGACGGCGACGACGTGGCCACGTTGCTCGCCCATGCCGACAGCGCGATGTATGCCGTCAAGCGACGTTCGCGGGCGGACGCCGGGTAACCAGCGCAAATGGTGTCCGCAAATGGTGTCAGGGACAATGCGGGCGGCGCGGCGGTCGTCCGGCGGCTCTGACTTCCGTGAACCGACCCGTCCGGGTTTCGACCCATGACCGGAAGCGATCCGTCCCCAGCGCTCTCTGCTGTTGCAGGTAATCGCGGATCTCCGCCACGAGGTGGGCCGGCAGCGCCTCCGCGAACAGCGCCCGGTAGGCCGCCGCGCGGACGGCAGGATCGCGGCCAAGGGCGAGATACTCGGGATGCGGAGTCAACAGCGGGTCGGCCTGCCCTGCCGCGTTCGCGGCATAGCTGGACCACGGGTAGTGGTCAGGCTGGGCCACCATCCAGGCGCGCACCGGGTTCAGCTCGATGTAGCGGCTGCACGCCAGCAAGTAGGACCCGGAGTCCACAAGGCATGCCTTGTACCGCCCCTCCCAGAGCGTCCCCGTGCGGCCATGACGTCCATTGAACAGGCCCACGTAGTTGCGGGCAAAGGTATGCATCAGCCGCGAGACCGCGCCCGCCTCGTCCGGCGTCAGCAACAGGTGCACGTGATTGCTCATCAGGACGTAGGCGTGCAAACGGCAGCCGAAGCGCGTCAACCCATTCCGCAGACATTGCAGATACCGCTGCCGATCCTCGTCATCGAGAAAACACGGCAACCGATTGTTGCCTCGCTGCACGATGTGCTGCGGGATATCGGCCAGGTCGAGACGCGGGAGGCGTGCCATGGGCGGCAGTTTCGCAGCCTGCCACGTGCGCGACGCTCAGGGTCAACCGCGCACCCGCTTCAGTCGATTCCCCGGCCTGGCGTCAGAGTTTGTCCCTGACGCCGTTTCGACACGCCTATGCTGACGGATATTGTCCCTGACACCATTTCGGACCAACATCATTTCGGACCAGTGTCGGAGATCTCGTCAGCCGGAGGGTGTCCCTGACACCTTTTCCGCGCGTGCTCGAGGTGGAATTGCTGGGACGTGTGCAGACAGGTTTGGGACGTCTACTGCTTTCGGTACGTGATAGGCCCGAAAATGAACCTGCCCCCTTTAACCGTGACAGACTCTCCCATGCTCCGAATTACCGACCTCAAGCTCCCGCTGGACCATGACGAGGCCGCGCTGCGGTCCGCGATCATCGCGCGACTGGGGATTGCTGCCCACGAACTGACCGGATTTGTCGTGGCCAAGCGCAGCTACGACGCGCGCAAACGCGGTGGGATCGCGTTGATCTATGCGGTGGATGTGCAGACCACGCGCGAGGCCGACATCCTGGCGCGTCTCGCCGCAGACCAGGCTGCGCTGGATGGCAAGGTGGCCCTGACGCCCGACACCACGTATCAGCCGGTCGCGACCGCGAGCGAGCAACAGCATCTGCGTCCCATCGTGGTCGGCATGGGGCCGTGCGGTCTGTTTGCGGGGCTGGTGCTGGCGCAAATGGGACTGCGCCCGATCATCCTGGAGCGCGGCAAGAACGTGCGCGAGCGCACCGTGGATACCTTTGGCCTGTGGCGGAAGAAGATCCTCAATCCCGAGTCCAACGTGCAATTTGGCGAAGGCGGTGCGGGCACCTTCTCCGACGGCAAGCTGTACAGCCAGATCAGCGACAAGCGGCATTACGGCCGCAAGGTGCTGACCGAGTTTGTCAAGGCGGGTGCACCCGAGGAAATCCTCTACGTCAGCAAGCCGCATATCGGCACGTTCCGACTGGTGTCGATGGTCGAAAACATGCGCGCCGACATCGTGGCGCTGGGCGGTGACATCCGCTTCTCGCATCGCGTCGATGATCTGTTGGTGGAGACCGATGCGTCTGGCACGCGTCATGTGCGCGGCGTGACGCTGGCCGATGGTAGCGAAATTCGCGCCGACCACGTTGTCATGGCGCTGGGGCACAGTGCGCGCGATACCTTCTTCATGCTGCATGAGCGCGGCGTTTTCCTGGAGGCCAAGCCATTCTCGATTGGCTTTCGCATCGAGCATCCGCAATCGGTTATCGACCGCGCGCGCTTTGGCCCGCAGGCGGGCCACCCGATCCTGGGCGCGGCTGACTACAAGCTGGTGCATCACTGCGCAAGCGGGCGCTCGGTTTACAGCTTCTGCATGTGTCCGGGCGGGACCGTGGTGGCCGCAGCCAGCGAGCCCGGACGCGTGGTGACAAACGGCATGAGCCAGTACTCGCGCAACGAGCGCAATGCCAACGCGGCCATCGTGGTCGGCGTTACGCCCGAGGATTACGCCGAGTACGACAACAGTGGTAGTCCGTTGGCGGGTATCGCGCTGCAGCGGCATTGGGAAGCGCAGGCATATCGGCTGGGTGGCGAGACCTACGAAGCGCCAGGGCAAATGGTCGGCGACTTTCTGGTTGCGCGTGCATCGACAGCATTCGGCACGGTGCAGCCCTCTTACACGCCGGGCGTGAAACCGGGTGACCTGTCCACTGCATTGCCACGCTACGCCATCGATGCCATCCGCGAAGCGTTGCCGGCGTTCGACCGGAAGATCAAAGGTTTTGCCATGGACGATGCCATCCTGACGGGCGTGGAGACACGCACCTCATCGCCGGTGCGCATGACACGCGGTGAGGATGGCCAGAGCCTCAGCACGCGGGGGCTGTTTCCCGCAGGCGAAGGTGCCGGCTACGCGGGCGGCATCCTGTCGGCGGGCGTTGATGGCATCAAGGTCGCGGAAGCCGTCGCCATGGCGATGATCGCGGCAGGCACCGCACGCGCGATCTGACGAGCAAACGGGGTCAGGTTCACTTCCGACGCCCATCCGCCAGAACCTCCTACGCTCGCGCACGCGACTCGCCCATCCCGGCGCCGCAACGCAGCGGCGATGCTGCTCGCATGGCACGCCTACCGAGACTCGAGCTGCCCGGCATCCCGCAGCACATCGTGCAGCGGGGCAATAATCGCCTGCCCTGCTTCCTGGACGACACCGACCGGGCCTACTATCGCCAGCTACTGCGCGAGGCACTCCTCACCACCGGATGCCGGCTCCACGCCTATGTCCTGATGGACAACCATGTCCATTTGCTGGTGTCTCAGCCCGAGGTGGGCGCGATCGGCAGGATGATGCAACGGCTGGGTCGGCACTATGTAGGGCAATTCAATGCCCGCCACCGGCGCACCGGCACGCTCTGGGAAGGCCGGTACAAGTCATGTCTGGTCGACGGCGCGGACTACCTCTTGCGTTGCAGCCGCTATATCGACCTCAACCCGATGCGCGCGCGCATGACCGACGATCCCGCTGCATTCGCTTGGTCAAGTTGCGCAGCCCTTTGTGGACTGCGCGACGATCCGCTGCTGAGCACGCACCCCGTCCAACGCGCACTCGGGCCCGCGGCGTATCGCACGATGCTGGCAGAGGCGATCAGCGAGGAAGACCTAGCCACGATCCGCCTCTATCTGCAGCAGCAACGCGCTTACGGCCGCGATGACTTCCGGGCGATGGTCGAAGCCAAGACCCAGCGCTTTGCGGGCGTGCGGCCGGCACATCGGCCAGCCAATCCAAAGCTCTCAAGCGCGGGTAAGTGAATCTGACCCCGTTTTGCCCTAAGTTTTCCCCATCACTGACGCGGCGTCGGGCCTCGTTGCCGAGCGACACCACACCTGTCCGCTCAGTGCAGCATGGCTGCCGGCGCATAACAGCCCGAGGGCCGGCCCCTTCTTCCGCTCACGCCGCAATCCGCTCGATCCTGCCGATGGCCTTGCCCAGCACCCGGTGCGCCTGCTCGAGATCGTAGTCCGCCTGCAGGCCCAGCCAGAACCGCTCGCTGGTACCCAGCGCGGCGGCGAGGCGCACGGCGGTATCTGCGCTGATGCCACGCTTGCCCAGCACGATCTCGTTGATTCGGCGCGGCGGCACGCCCATGGCGCGCGCCAATGCGTTCTGGCTGATCTCCAGCGGCACGAGGAATTCTTCCTGAAGGACCTCGCCGGGGTGGACATTGGGGAGAGTAGCCATGGATCGACTCCTGGAAGTTCAGTGGTAATCGACGATTTCCACGTCGTGCGCATCGCCTTCCCGCCATCGGAAGCAGATGCGCCATTGATCGTTGATCCGGATGCTGTACTGCCCCTTGCGACCACCCTTGAGCGCCTCCAGCCGATTGGCGGGCGGGATGCGCAGATCGTCGAGGACGGCAGCGGCATTGAGCATGCGCAGCTTGCGACGGGCGACCTGCTGGATGGTGGACGGCAGCTTCCGGGAGGGAGTGCCCACCCAGATCTTCTCGGCTTCCCTGTCGATGAAGCTTCGGATCACTGCCGCACCATAACGTTATCCGTTATATAACGCAACCCGTCATACGCAGGCTGTACAGGTCGCGGTAATGCCACGTTCCGGTTCCGATCCGCTCCGGGCGCAGTTGCACAAACGCATACGCATCGCACCGGTCGCGGTGCCGGGCACCGTTTGCCGGGCCCGGCACCGCACCCTGCCCGCTCAGTGCAGGGTCGCCACCTGTGGGTGCCAACCTGCATACGCGGGCGGCGGCAGCATCGGCATGGCCGCGTCGAATGCGGGATCCAACGCGGCGTGCAGGCCGTAGGCGCCCCGCTCCTCGCGGACGCGGTTTCGCGACCTGAGCGCATCGGGAAGCATCTGCCGGTTCACCTGACACATGAGGTCACTGGCGGTCTCGGACACCTCGAAGATCGCATCGCCCAGCATAGTGAGCGTGCCCTTGGCCAGGTCGATCCGCTCGACGCCGAAGACCAGGTCGCCGAAGGCATGGAGCCGGTCGTGCAGGCGGTTCAGCGTGTCCAGCTGGTCCATGGTCATGCCGAAGACGTAGGGCGCTTCGGCCTGCTCGCCAGGCGCGACGCCGTCCGGCTCGGCCGCCTGGTCCTCCTCCAGCGTGTCGCCCGATGCTTCGTCGCCCTCGTAGTCCTGCGTGCGCACGGTCAACGCCTCACCGGCCTCGTCGTCCTCCGCACAGGCAGCCAGCGCCTCGCGGGCCTGTGCCGGTACTTCCAGCGCCTCGTCCTCATCCCGTGCCTTAGGGTGATCGTCGTCCAGCACCCGCTCGGCCGGGTACGTCGCCTCGTCCAGCACGCGCTTGGCCTGCTCGGCCAGCAGTTCCAGGCAGACGGCCAATTCGTCCCCATTGATCTCGGGGCCGCGGCCCGTCTCCACCTCGCCGTACGTGCGCGGCTGCGCCAGCTGCGACAGGAACACCATGTGGCCGTGCAACTTCTTGAGCCGAAACTGGCTGTCCTCCGGCAGGAAGTAGCCGGTGGTGTCCATCTCGTCCAACGTGTACTTCGACATCGTCGTCTCCTCGTTCCATGTAGGACCCGCCCACCGCAAAGCGGCCAACGGGAAGTCGGGAGGTTCGAAACCGCACACAGCCGGCGGGCGTATTCCCCTTGCGGGTGTTGTATTAGCCGCCCTCCCGACGCAGGCATCGCGTCGGTCTGTGCTTGCAAGAGATGCAGGCACAAAAAACCCACCAGTTTGACGGAGGTGGGTACCGCTGTGTGAGGAGTTTCGACGCTCCTTGGGATCGAGTCTGCTACTGGATTTGAGGCGTGTCAACAATGCGAGGCGCGGGGAAACTCAACTGGCTCCCTCACAACTCCATACTCTCAAGGGTTGGAGCCTCTAGGCATCCCGCGGCAACCGTTTGTTCCCGCGCTGCACAACGTGCTGCGGGACACCTGCAAGGTCGAAACGCGGTTGACGGGCCATGCCCCACCCTCGCCACATCGCCTCGACAGCTACATCAGGCTCCAGCGTACAGCAACGTCGGAGAACCCCTCAGCAGCAGCGAAATTGTCCCTGACACCTACTTCTCTGCGACGGCGGCGCTTCGTACGTGCCCGTGCACCGTACCAGCGCACGGCGACGGCTCCCAACCTCCTGGCATGGCCGTTCACCAGTCCCGCTCCAAACCGGGTATGGGTCGGCGATATCACCCACTTGCCTACCCGCGAAGGCTGGTTGTACTTGGCGGTTGTGGTGGACGTATGCAGTCGGCGCGTCGTCGGCTGGGCCATGGCCTCCAAGCAGACGCAAGATCTTGCCGAACGCGCACTCGCCATGGCCCTGCTGCAACGGCGCCCGGGAGCCGATGTGGTCCTTCACCATGACCGTGGGAGCCAGTACACAAGCGCCCGCTACCGGGCGAAAGTGGAGGCAGCGAATATCGTGTTGAGCATGAGCCGCCCCGGCATGCCTTACGACAATGCAATGGCCGAGAGCTTCTTCAGCACCCTCAAACTGGAACTCAACCTTGGGCGGGCCTTCATATCACGCGAAGCAGCGCGCCTGGCGGTGTTCGACTACATCGAGGCCTTCTACAATCGGACACGCATGCACTCGGCGTTGGATTATCAATCGCCGGCTCAGTACGAAGAGCGGCTCAACCGCCTAGGGTACGTGCCCTAGGTCCACTGTCCGAAAAACCCGGGTCGCTCCAACCTGACCCCGTTTTGCCCCCTAGGGTATGTGCCCTAGGTCCACTGTCCGAAAAACCCGGGCCGCTCCACTCCGTCCCCTTTAGCGCTTGGCCCCGTTCTTGCTTGCCCCGCTCTTGCTTCAGTCCCTTTCAATCAGATATGGGGCCCCCAAGTCTTGCCAAGACGGCATAGATCGACGTAGCTTCACATTCAGGGGAATCAAAACGGCTCCATGCGATCCAAGGGGGATGCATTGGCCACGTTCACGATTTACCTGCTACGCGAGGCCATCAAGCGTGCAGAAGACGGATTGGTTGACGGGACATTCGCCCACGAGATCAGGGAAGGGGAGTCCGCGTATGGAACGCTCTACGTAAAGCAGACGCGTCCTCGATCTCCAAAGTGGGCGGAGATGTTCGACGACTATGTGGAACGACGCTTGCTCGGAACTGTGCAATCCTCTGCGGCGGTTTTTATCGTGTCGGTTGACGGCCGTCTCTTTGCGCTGACCTTTGGCCAAGGCAGGTTTCTTCTCAATCCAGATGCTTACGAAGAGCGGTTCGGCCTGGTTGTAACGCTCAATTCCATTAGGTCGGATGCGCTTCGCAGTGTTGACAAGCGTGCTCTGGTCGATGACCAGAACAGTCGCGTACAGACCAGTCAGACAGCTCCCGCCCTCAGTTTCGGGGTGGACATAGAGCGTGATCTGGTGCGCGGCATTGTTGGCCGTCCGACTGACTTGGCCCTAGGAAGACGACTGGCCGGCGCGGATGCCTTAACGGTGACTGCGGACGTAACCGTTCCGACGTTACGAAAACTTCTCCGTCGATATCTCAAGAAGTTCGCATCAAAAGACTACCAAGCAAGCTTCCCTTGGGTAGATCAAGTCCGACAGCTGAACCCTCGAGGACAGATTGCGACTTCGCTGGACGCGATCATGGTTGAGAAGATGAAGGCGGCGTGGAGTAAGAACGGCTTGATTGAGGGGTGTTGGTTAGCGGTGCCGGATATCGTGGATTGGGACGTCGTTGACGGATTCAAGTTTACCTTGGCTCGCTCGGAGGGAGTCGCAAACGACCTACATCTTCCGGGCCTGGTGCAGGCTTATCCGGATGAGGAACCGACGCTTGTCTTCTTGCGAAAGCACTATGCCATGTCGGTCGATGGGGATGAGCAGCCAGTAAATCGGTGGCCGATCTACCGCTGCATCCACTGTGAAATCGAAGAAGACGGGAAGTCGTTCATTCTGTCAGGCGGGCGCTGGTTCGAAATCGATAAGGATTTCGTGGGGGGAGTGGAAGCAGCCTTTGCATCTATGCCGAGATACGATCAGCCGCTACCTGTTTATAACCATGCCAACGAAGACGAATACAACAAGTTCGTAGCGGATGGGAGCGGAGGTAGCTGGTGCTTGATGGACAAGAAGATGCTTCGAGTCGGAGGCGTTCATGACAAAGTCGAATTCTGTGATCTCTACGGAAGCAAACAGCTTGTCCATGTGAAGCATTACGGCAGTTCCAGCGTGCTGGGGCACCTTTTCAATCAAGGGCTTGTGTCCGGAGAGCTGCTGAAATCGCACCAGTCTTATGTGGATCTGGCTAATGCACAGCTTTCGAGAGTACATCAGTTGCCTGTTGATCCGATCGGCAAGAAGTTTGCTGCCCGGGATGTCTCTAGCTACACCGTGATCTTTGCGATCATCAGTCAGTCAGAGAAGCCAGACATACACCTTCCATTCTTTGCAAAGGTAGTACTTAAGAGCGTCAATACGCGCCTTATGGAACTGGGGTATGGAAAGGTCATGTTGACCAAGGTTCCGTGTGATCCCTTGGTAAGGGTGAGGACGGTGTTGAAACCAAAGAAGCTAAGGCGACGAAGGCGACGCGGCTGACAGGAGTGGGAAGCATATGACGGGGAAGGCTACGTACATGCTTTAGGTAAGAAAGGTGTCAGGGACAATTGTCGCGCATCGGCGGCCTGCCCCTGCTCCGCAGTCCCGCGAACTTGCCGGTGCGCTGCGTGACCCACGCCTGGAATCTGTCCGAGCCCAACGCCTTCTGCTGCTGCAAGTGGGCCCTGATCTCCGCGACCAGACCATCCTCTACGCCTTCCGCCACGATTGCGCGGTAGGCCGCTGCACGCTCGCACGGATCCGCTCCCAGCGCCAGGTACTCGGGATGCGGGACCAGCAAGGTATCCTTCCGGTACCCGGCGTTCGCCCCATGGCTCGACCAGGGATAGTCGGCGGGCCGGGCCACCATCCACGCGCGCACCGGATTGAGTTCGATGTAGCGACTGCACGCTAGGAAGTAACGGCCCGAATCGACCAGAAACGCCTTGAACCGCCCTTCCCACAAGGTCCCTGTGCGACCATGGCGCCCGTTGAACAGCCCGGTGTAGTTGCGCGCAAACCTATGCATCAGCCGGGACACCGCCCCGACGCTCGCTGGCGTCAGCAGCAGATGCACGTGGTTGCTCATCAGCACATAGGCGTGAAGCCGGCAGTCGAACCTGGCGAGGCCCTGCCGCAGGCATTGCAGATACCGCTGGCGGTCGCCGTCGTCCAGGAAGCATGGCAATCGGTTGTTCCCGCGCTGCACAACGTGCTGCGGCACTCCTGCAGGGTCGAAACGCGATTGACGGGCCATGGCCCAGCATCAACGAAAAGCCTCCCCGGCTATATCAGACTCCCGCAGGGGCCAGTGTAAGAGAACCCCTCAACAGCTGTCGGTAATTGTCCCTGACACCTTTTCTCTCTTCGCTTGCATTTCGCCGGGGGTTTGCGTCTGAGACTTAGTTCCCTCCATCCCCTTTAGTCGGCTGCCCCAGCCATCCTCTCCAAACCAGCCAAAGCCAGCGAGTGTCTTTCAACTTCCGAGCGCAACCAAATGTCCTGCCCGCCGCCCGCGCTCTTTTCAAGCCATTCTTTTGATTCGGACAAGCGCCGCCTAGCGACCACCATCTGCTCAGAAAACTCAGATTCACTGCCCCCAGCACCAGCTTCGGCAATGGAACCCGTGGCTACCTGTGCGTCAAACGCTGGATCAAAGTTTTGAACGAGGGCAAACACCAAAAGATGAACTGCATCTACCAACTTGAGAAGATCGGGATAGGAAGAGGCCGGGATCGCCTTCTGGTCATGTACGAGGACATTTCTAACCTTATAGAACATGTCCGCAGCTGACATTGTGTCGAGCCCTTCGGTCGCCATCGCGCCGAGAATGCGCTTAGCAGCACGTTCCACGTCCCCCACCACGTTCGAAGCGCCGCGCATGCAGTTCGCAAACAGAGCGTTAACCCGCTTTCGCTCGTTTGCTGCCTCCGAAAGCTTGTCTTTCAACAGCCACGAATCAGCGCGATACACTGCATCATCGGCAATTCTCGCTACCTCGCTCTTGAACCTTTCATGCGAAAGAATCTCAACAACTTGGTAATAGGCAATAAAGGCCGCTATTGGCGATTCCTGCCTAGATGCGATTGAGACGACCTCCGAAATCTCTCGGACGAACCTTACAACCCCAGCCGATACCGGCGCGACCTTCCTCCGCCCTGGCTCAAGTGAAACGTATGGCCGGTACCCAGCCTTCTCTTGAGGCGCGGTAGGAAAGTAGCCATATTCTTGAAGTGCTAGCTTGACATACCCCTCATCAACCCCCTCCTGAGCCATTATGCGAGAAGCCAGGACTACAACTGCGCAGTCCGCATCAAAGAGATCAGAGAGATTCGACTCATCTGGCAGCCCCTCAAAGGTTTGACGAACCAGATCATTGGCAATTCCCCGCTCAACGATCAGCGTGGCAGCTGCATTCGAATAGATGCGTTGGAATTCATCGTCTAAGTTTGAGGCCGAGAAGTCAGACGCTGGATCGAAGGTGCCGATAGGAAAAACGTAGCCAATCGTTCTTCGAGCACCTCCCCGATATACGATCGGCCTAATCTGCGACTCTGCGTTATCTAGGGTCTGAACACCCCAGCCCGTATACCTGCTTAGGTCCACCGCAGGATCAGGGCGAGCTACTCGCAGCGACCTAACTAATCCTCGAACACTAATCGAAACTCCCGAAGCTTCCCAGGCATGAGAAGCAGAATCGAGCAAATCATGCTCGACCAACGCGCTCAGTACGCTCATGAAGGGTCAGGATCGAACGTCAGCCGTGAGACTCTCGAACTTTTGCTGCCCTGAGATCCAGCACTCCGTGAGGTCCCGATATTCATCCGAGTTCTCATTAAGCAATGCTCGGAACGAATACTGAAATATCTCTCGCTGCGCCGTACCAATCTTGGAAGCCTTCTTTTGAGCCTCATCCAGGACAAGAACCAAAGTATCCAAGGATGCCGCGGGCTCGCCGGAGAAATAGAGGCTATTGATCAGACCACCGACATCCGAGATGCGCCGCACTTGACCTTGTCGTACGAGTCGCTTGCACTCGGCCCCGAAGGCCGTCATGGGCTGAACACGCTCGAAGATCGATGCGACGTTGCGACCGAAAGGCCTCTCAACAATTGCATCAGCCATTTGAAGCCTCAAGCGATCACCGTCAAACACCCAGTCATTTGTTAAAGACTCCAGGTGGCGCACAAACTCGTTGTAAACGATCAGAAGTGACTGGAGATCTTCGTCACCGACTCTGTATTCATCCAAGAAGTCCAATTCAGCCAATTTGCTTACCAAAGTCGGCCGATCCATCGATTCCGGCTTCCCTGTTGAGAAAGCATAGAACATATCCACAACATCGGCATACTTGTACTTCCCGGCGCCTCTAGCCCGCAAGTTATCAGCCTCGCGGACAACCGCAATGCCGGCAGGCAGGCTCTTTGCGTCGAGATAATCACCATAGAGCATCTCAATCTGATGCCGGAATGACATCGGCGTCTGCCCTGTGTTCAACGTGAGCATTCGATAAAGAATCCCCATCTTGTTAAGTCCAAGGTAGACCTCAAGCCGCATCTTCTGTGACCGGAAGGCAGACAACGCAATCGGATCGTCTGCGAGTTGATAAAAGCACTCACCGATCGTGAATGTTCGCTGCAATCCATCCAGGATAAGCAACTGCTTGTTCGCGAATGCGTTGCAGATCTCTGCCTCCAATTGACCGATCACTTCACTTGAAAGATCAGGCGTGAGAAGGCTCGACAGCCTTGCGCTTGATTCCTGCCTCAGCGCAAGAATGACCGGAGGCATCACGCAGCCATCAATCAGATCCCGTTGAAGCAGTTGATAGGGCTTGCCCTTGGCCGAAACCCTCCGACGCTGGAATTCGTTCTCGTCAATAATTTCTCGGCCAACATCCCAATAGTCACCGATGGTCATGACAATGCCAACGTTGATACCGCGGACTTTGCTGTCGTACAACCAAGAAGAGAACTGCATCCAAACCCCCATGTCGTTCGCGAAACCTGCTCAAAGCTAAAAAACTAGATTTTCAGCTCACATATTCCGCCGATACTCCCCCCCCACCTCATACAAGGCATGACTGATCTGCCCCAGTGAGTGGGTCTTCACCGCTTCGACCAGCGCCGCGAACACATTCCCCCGGCGCCGCGCCGTGTCCTGAAGATACGCCAGCCCGTGCCCGTCGTGCACCTCGGCGGCGACCGTTTCATCCTCAACCACATGCGCATGCGAGGTCTCGCCCTCCGGCGCCAGCCGGTTGCGGTTGCCCTGCCACCCCAGCACGTTGGCAATCTGCTGCCCCTTCTCCCCTTCCGTCGACCGGATCAGCTCGATCTCCGTCGCCACCTCGCCCGCATGCTCCTTGGGCAGGAAGGTGTTCACCCCCACCAGCGGCAGGCTGCCGTCGTGCTTCCTGTGCTCGTAGTACAGCGACTCTTCCTGGATCTTGCCGCGCTGGTACATGGTGTCCATGGCGCCCAGCACGCCGCCGCGCTCGCTGATGGCCTCGAACTCCTTGTAGACGGCCTCTTCCACCAGGTCGGTGAGGTAGTCCACCGCGAAGCTGCCCTGCCAGGGGTTCTCGATGAAGTTGAGGCCCAGCTCCTTGTTGATGATCATCTGGATGGCCACGGCGCGGCGCACGCTCTCTTCGGTCGGCGTGGTGATGGCCTCGTCGTAGGCATTGGTGTGCAGGCTGTTGCAGTTGTCGAACAGCGCGTACAGCGCCTGCAGCGTGGTGCGGATGTCGTTGAACTGGATCTCCTGCGCATGCAGGGAGCGGCCGCTGGTCTGGATGTGGTACTTCATCATCTGGCTGCGTTCGTTGGCGCCGTAGCGCTCGCGCATGGCGCGCGCCCATATGCGGCGGGCGACGCGGCCGATGACGGTGTACTCCGGGTCCATGCCGTTGGAGAAGAAGAACGACAGGTTGGGCGCGAAGTCGTCGATCTGCATGCCGCGCGCCAGGTAGTACTCGACGATGGTGAAGCCGTTGCTCAGGGTGAAGGCGAGCTGGCTGATCGGGTTCGCGCCGGCCTCGGCGATGTGGTAGCCGGAGATCGACACCGAGTAGAAGTTGCGCACCCCGTTGTCGACAAAGTACTGCTGGATGTCGCCCATCATGCGCAGGGCGAACTCGGTGCTGAAGATGCAGGTGTTCTGGGCCTGGTCCTCTTTCAGGATGTCGGCCTGCACGGTGCCGCGCACGGTGGCCAGGGTCTCGGCCTTGATGCGGGCGTAGGTCTCGGCGTCCACCAGCTGGTCGCCGGTCATGCCGAGGAAGGCCAGGCCGAGGCCGTCGTTGGTGGGTGGCAGCTCGCCGTGGTAGCGCGGGCGCTCGCGACCTTCGAAGAAGGCGTCGATCCTGGCTTGCGCCTTGCTCCAGCGGGCGTCATCGGCCTTGAGGTACTTCTCCACCTGCTGGTCGATGGCGCAGTTCATGAACATCGCCAGGATCATCGGCGCCGGGCCGTTGATGGTCATCGACACGCTGGTGGTGGGCGCGCACAGGTCGAAGCCCGAATAGAGCTTCTTCATGTCGTCCAGGGTGGGGATGTTGACGCCGGAGTTGCCGATCTTGCCGTAGATGTCCGGGCGCGGCGCCGGGTCTTCGCCGTAGAGGGTGACGCTGTCGAAGGCGGTGGACAGGCGCGCGGCGGGTTGCCCGACGCTGAGGTAATGGAAGCGGCGGTTGGTGCGCTCGGGCGTGCCTTCGCCGGCGAACATGCGGATCGGGTCTTCGCCGCTGCGGCGGTAGGGGTAGACGCCGCCGGTGTAGGGGTAGCTGCCGGGCAGGTTCTCCTTGCCCAGGAAGGTCAGCAGTTCGCCCCAGGACTTGTAGGTGGGGGCGGCGATCTTGGGGATCGGCTGGTGGCTGAGCGACTGGCGGTAGTTCTCGACGCGGATGGCCTTGTTGCGGACCTGGTATTCGGTGGCTTCGTCGGTGATGGATTTCAGGCGCTGGGGCCAGTCGCGCAGGTTGCGCAGGTTCTCGGCTGTGAGGGCCTGGATGGCGTCGTTGTAGCGTTGGCGGAGGGTGAGGAGGGAGCGGTCCGCGGGGAAAGCCTGGCCCCCATCCCCCGCTTCGCGGGGACTTCCCCCGCTTTGCGGGGGAAGAGGCGACTGCGGGAGAAGATCGTCGGCGTGGTACAGATCCAGCGCCTTCGGCAGCTTCGGATCTTCGAGCTCCTGCAGGGCCTGCCAGAAGGACTGGGCGCGGTCGGCGGCTTCGGCCTGGCGTTCGATGGAGGCGTTGATCGCCCTGCCCTGTTCGGCGATCTCGGCGAGGTAGCGAACGCGGGCGCCGGGGATGAGGACGGTGGCGCGGGGTTCGCGCAGGCTGGTGTCGATGTCGGGCTGGAAATCGCAGCGGCTTGAAGCGCCCAGCCCCTTGTCCCGCAGCAGCCGGCACAGGTTGGCGAACATCCAGCTGATGCCGGGGTCGTTGAACTGGCTGGCGATGGTCGGGTAGACCGGCACGTCCTCGTCGGCCATCTGGAAGGCGACGCGGTTGCGCTTCCACTGCTTGCGCACGTCTCGCAGGGCGTCTTCGGCGCCGCGCTTGTCGTACTTGTTGAGCACGATCAGCTCGGCGAAGTCGATCATGTCGATCTTCTCCAGCTGGCTGGCCGCGCCGTAGTCGCTGGTCATCACGTACATGGGGAAATCGACCAGGTCCACGATTTCCGAATCGCTCTGGCCGATGCCGGCGGTTTCCACGATCACCAGGTCATAGCCCAGGCCCTTGAGGAAGCCGATGCAGTCGGTGAGCACCGCGTTGGTGGCGACGTTCTGGCGGCGGGTGGCCATCGAGCGCATGTACACGCGGTGGCTCCGCAGCGAGTTCATGCGGATGCGGTCGCCCAGCAGCGCGCCACCGGTGCGGCGGCGGGTGGGGTCGACGCTGATCACCGCCATGCGCATCTGCGGGAAGCTGGACAGGAAGCGGTTGAGCAGTTCGTCGGTGACCGACGACTTGCCGGCGCCGCCGGTGCCGGTGATGCCGATCACCGGCGTGGTGCCGGCGTGCCCGGCCGCGCCCGCGGCCCACTGCTTGCGCAGCATGGCCAGCTCGGCGTCGGTGTAGGCGCCATCCTCGATCACGGAGAGCACACGGCCGATGGCGATCTCGTCCTCCAGCGCGGGACGGGTGCTGGCCGGCTGCCGCGCCTGCGCGGCATTGGCCTCGCGGGCACCGGACACGCGCGCCACCACGTCCTCGATCATCTCCACCAGGCCCAGTTTCATGCCGTCGTTGGGGTGGTAGATGCGCTCGACGCCGTAGGCCTCCAGCTCGCAAATCTCCTCGGGCGTGATGGTGCCGCCGCCGCCGCCGACCACGCGGATATGGCCGGCGCCGCGCTCGCGCAGCATGTCGACCATGTACTTCATGTATTCCACGTGCCCGCCCTGGTAGCTGGACAGGGCGATGGCGTCGGCATCCTCCTGCAGCGCGGCGCGCACCACGTCCTCGACCGAACGGTTGTGGCCGAGGTGGATGACTTCCGCACCCTGGGCCTGGATCAGCCGGCGCATGATGTTGATGGCCGCGTCGTGGCCGTCGAACAGGCTGGCGGCGGTGACGAAGCGCAGCGGGGTGGCGGCATCGGGCTGGCGTTGGGGAAGCGGGTTGGCTGGCGTGCCCATGGCGCGCTCCGGCATGATTTCAGATGAGACCGATTGTAGCGCGGGGCTGGAGCGCCTCCGGCAGCGCGCCCCCGCATGTAATGCCACACTTCCGCCCACATGCCCCACCCCATCGCCAGCAGGCCACCGGATTCATGAAAAAACGCATCAAACGCATCCTGGCCTGGGGCCTGTTCTCGCTGGCGCTGCTGATCGGCAGCGGCTTCCTGCTGGCCGACCACCTGATGCCGCCGGCGACGGGCGCGCCCGGCCTCACGCTGCCGGTGGTGCCGGGGCAGACCGCGCTGGACAAGGAACTCGAGCCGCTGCTGGCGCGCAATCCCGGCAAGACCGCGGCGCTGCTGATCCCGGACGGGCTGGATGCGTTCGCCTCGCGGGCGATCTCGGCGCGCCAGGCCGGGCGCAGCCTGGACCTGCAGTACTACATCTGGCACGACGACCTCACCGGCCACCTGCTGATGTACGAGGCCTGGAAGGCGGCCGAGCGCGGCGTGCGCGTGCGCATGCTGCTCGACGACATCAACACCTCGGGCAAGGATGCGGCGCTGCTGGCGCTGGATTCGCACGACAACATCGAAATCCGCGTCTACAACCCGTTCCGCAACCGCGACGGCGTGGCGCGCGTGATCGAGATGGTGCAGCGCATGTTCTCCATCACCTACCGCATGCACAACAAGGCCTGGATCGCCGACAACCAGGTGGCGATCGTGGGCGGGCGCAACATCGGGATCGAGTACTTCGACGCACACAACCAGACCAACTTCCGCGACCTGGACGTGCTGCTGTTCGGCCCGGCGGTGTCGCATGCCAGCGCGATCTTCGACGACTTCTGGAACAGCGATGCGGTGGTGCCGATCGCCCAGCTCAACCGCAAGCCGCGGCAGAAGCTCGAGGCAGTGCTGGCGGGCATCAAGGAAGAGGCCAACGGCCGCGTGGCGCGGCGCTACCTGGACCGCGTGGACCTGTCGCCCAACGTGCGCGCCTACCTCGCCGAGGAACTCAGCCCGCACTGGTCCGACCGCATGCGCGTGCTGTCCGATCCGCCGCTGAAGTGGAAGGACAACCAGCCAGGCGAGTACCTGGTGTCCGAGTTGTTCGAGGTGGTGCGCAACACGCAGCACAAGGCCCTGCTGATCTCGCCCTACTTCGTGCCGGGCAAGGAGGGCGTGGCCGCGCTGGCGGCGCTGGTGCGCGAGCGCGACGCGCACGTGGGCGTGATCACCAACTCGCTGGCGGCCAACGACGTGGTGGCCGTGCACGGGGGTTACGCCAACTACCGCAAGGACCTGCTGCGCACGGGGGTGAAGCTGTACGAGATGCGGCCGCAGGTGACGCAGTCGTCCGATTCGAGCCTGTTTGGCAGCAGCGGCGCCAGCCTGCACACCAAGGCCTTCGTGGTGGACGACCGCTATGGCTTCATCGGCTCGTTCAACATCGACCCGCGTTCGATCGACCTCAACACCGAAATGGGCGTGCTGTTCGACGACAAGCCGCTGGCGCTGGCGCTGCGCGAGGAGTACATGCGCCTGTCCGGCGGCGAGAAGAGCTACTGGGTGTACCTGGACGCGGAGGACGACCTGCGCTGGCTGGACCGGGTGGAAGACCCGCCGGTGGTCCTGGACCGGGAGCCCGAATCGGGCCTGTGGCCGCGCGCCCTCGCCCGCATCGTGGGCTGGCTGCCGGTGGAATCGCAGCTCTAGGGAGTTGTGGACAAGCCGCGTCTGGTCGTCATTCCCGCGAAAGCGGGAATCCATGGGCCTTCGAACCGGACGTCTTGCCGCCAGTGGATCCCCGCTTTCGCGGGGGATGACGGCAGTTGTTCAGGGTTCCCAGGGCGCGCCGCGCCGTGCCGCCTGTCTTCACACCGCTCACGGGCATTTACCGGGAGACGGGCGTAGAATGCCGCGCCTGTCACGCCTGACCGCCCGCCACGCGGGCCGATCGCCACATCCAGTCAGCCCACTTCCCAACCTGATCCAGGGTCCCGCACGCAGCACGCGCGGCGCCCGCGACGGAGTTTTATCCATGATCTTCGAAACGCTTGCGACCTACGGCCATGAGCAGGTCGTGTTCTGTCACAACCCGGACGTCGGCCTGAAGGCGATCATCGCCATCCACAACACCGTGCTTGGCCCCGCGCTGGGCGGCACGCGCATGTGGCCATACGCGAGCGAACAGGAAGCGCTGGACGATGTGCTGCGCCTGTCGCGCGGCATGACCTACAAGAACGCGGTGGCCGGCCTGAACCTGGGCGGCGGCAAGGCCGTGATCATCGGCGATCCGTCGAAGGACAAGTCCGAAGCGCTGTTCCGCGCCTTCGGCCAGTTCGTCGACTCGCAGGGCGGGCGCTACATCACCGCCGAGGACGTCGGCATCGACGTCAGCGACATGGAATACGTGTATCGCGAGACCCAGTTCGTCACCGGCGTGCACCAGGTGCATGGTGGCTCGGGCGATCCTTCCCCGTTCACCGCCTACGGCACCCTGCAGGGCCTGATGGCGACGCTGAACCGCAAGTTCGGCGACGAGGAAGTGGGCAAGTACAGCTACGCCGTGCAGGGCCTGGGCCACGTGGGCATGGAGTTCGTGAAGCTGCTCAAGGAGCGCGGCGCGAAGATCTATGTCACCGACATCAACCAGGCGCGCGTGGACCAGGCGGTGAGCGAACACGGCGCCGAAGCCGTGGGCCTGGACGAGATCTACGACGTGGACGTGGACGTGTACTCACCCTGCGCCCTGGGCGGCACGGTCAACGAGAAGACCCTGCCCAGGCTGAAGGCCAAGGTCATCTGCGGCGCTGCGAACAACCAGCTGGCCAACAACAGCATTGGCGACGAGGTCACGCGTCGCGGCATCCTGTACGCGCCGGATTACGCGGTGAACGCGGGCGGGGTGATGAACATCTCGCTGGAGATCGACGGCTACAACCGCGAACGCGCGATGCGCATGATGCGCACGATCTACCACAACCTCGGCCGCATCTTCGAGATCGCCGACCGCGACAATATCCCCACCTACCAGGCCGCCGACCGCCTGGCCGAGGAGCGCATCGAGATCATCGGCAAGCTGAAGCTGCCGATGGGTCGCGGCACGCCGCGCTTCCAGGGTCGCGTGCGCGGGAGCTGAGCCCCGGGTGGTCGCCTTCCCCCGCTCGCCGAACACGCCCCTCCCCGCACGCCGGACTACTCCTTCCCCCGCTCGCGGGGGAAGGTTGGGATGGGGGCGCGCGCCGAAGGCGCGTGTTGGAGTGTCGCGGCTACCTGCTGGCCCCCGCCCCGACCTCCCCCGCAGTGCGGGGGAGGGAGCGAAGCGACGCGGGCTACCGGCACCGCATCGGGACGCGACCCGTTGTAGCATGTGAAACCAATCCCACAAGGAAGCACGGCATGCGCACGTTCCCGCTTGGCGAAGACATCGACTCGCTGCGTGAGGCGGTGCGCCGGTTCGCCGAAGCCGAGATTGCGCCGCGGGCCGCGTCGATCGACGAGGACAACGCCTTCCCGCAGGACCTGTGGCCCAAGCTGGGCGAGCTCGGCCTGCTGGGCATGACCGTGCCGGGCGAGCTGGGCGGCAGCGAGATGGGCTATCTGGCCCATCTGGTGGCGATGGAGGAAATCTCGCGCGCCTCCGGGTCGGTGGGCCTGAGCTACGGCGCGCACTCCAACCTGTGCGTGTCCAACCTCTACACCAACGGCAACCAGGCGCAGCGCGAGAAGTACCTGCCCAGGCTGTGCACGGGCGAATGGAAGGGCGCGCTGGCGATGAGCGAACCGGGTGCGGGCTCGGACGTGGTCGGTTCGATGTCCTGCCGCGCCGAGCTCAAGGGTGATACCTGGATCGCCAACGGCAACAAGATGTGGATCACCAACGGGCCCGAGGCCGACGTGCTGGTGGTCTACATGCGCACCGCCAGCCGCGAGCTGGGCAGCAAGTGCATGACCGCCTTCCTCGTCGAGAAGGGCATGCAGGGGTTTTCCACCGCGCAGAAGCTCGACAAGCTGGGCATGCGTGGCTCCAACACCTGCGAGCTGGTGTTCGAGAACTGCGAGATCCCCAACGAGAACGTGCTGGGCGAGGTCAACAACGGCGTCAAGGTGCTGATGAGCGGGCTCAACACCGAGCGCCTGGTGCTGAGCGGCGGGCCGCTGGGCCTGATGCAGGCCGCGCTCGACATTGCCCTGCCCTACACGCGCGAGCGCCGCCAGTTCGGCCAGGCGATCGGCACCTTCGGGATCATGCAGGCCAAGATCGCCGACATGTACACCTCGCTGCAGTCATCGCGCGCCTTCGCCTACCAGGTGGCGCGCGACTACGACGCCGGACACCGCTCGCGCATCGATGCGGCCAGCTGCCTGCTGCATGCCAGCGAGGCCGCCGTGCAGGTGGCGCTGGAAGCGATCCAGGCGCTGGGCGGCAACGGCTACATCAACGAGTACGCCACCGGCCGTATCCTGCGCGACGCGAAGCTGTATGCGATCGGCGCGGGGACCAACGAGATCCGCCGGATGCTGATCGGGCGGGAGCTGGTGGCTGGAAACCACTGAGGCGGGATTCTGTCATCTCCATCGCAGGGAAAGATCCGCTTCGCCGCCAGGGATTTCTCCCTTCGGTCGAAATGACAAACTGAAGTCCTGGTCGAATGACAGGCGGGTACGCCCTCAGAACCCCAGGACGTAGCGCACCGATCCCATCCGCTCGCTGCCGCGTGGGCCGAAGCGCTGGTCGAAGGCGAGCGAGAGCTGCGCGTTGCGGCCCAGCCATGTGTCGATGCCCAGGCCGACCAGGCCGCCCGACTTCGCCGCATCCGCCAGCGGCAGTGCCGACCAGCTGTCGATGCCGGTGAAGCTGGCCTGCATGTCGAAGCCATCCGCCTGCAGCGTCTGCTGCCATTCCGACCAGGCATGCAGCCGCGCCCTGCGCCAGTCGCGGTTGGCGCGAAGTCCGGCTGTCGCCTGCGTGCGGGTGAGCGTGGCGGCATCGGCGCGAAGGGCAAAGCCACTGCCCCATTCCTCGAAGCCCTGGTTGTCCACGCGCACATAGTCGGCGCCGAGATAGGGCGTTATCTGCCACTCGCCCAGCCGCTGCTGCCGGCCTGCTTCCAGCCCCAGGCTGGTGTAGCGGCCCGAATACGCACTGGACACGCCGGCGCGCGCATCCGCTCCGTTGAACAGCCTGCGCTCGATATCACGGTCGAAGCGACCCACCGCCAGGTGGCTCACGGCATAGCCGTCTGCCCACAGCCTGCCGAGGTACAGGCTGGCGGCGGTCTGCCGGTCTCGGCTGCGATCGCGATTGCCGCCGACCCAGCCGTCGGCGCGCGTCTCGCCGAACGCGAAGCCGGACACCAGGCCGCCGACCTGCCCCTGGTCGCGGCCCATCATCCAGCCATCGAGCTGGAAGCCGCCGCCGGCGATGCCGGTGCCCGCGTCGCCGGCACCCAGCGCCTGTCGCCACGTGCCCGCCGCCCCGCCCGGCTGCAGCTGGCCAATCCGCGAGGACAGTGCGCGCCGCCCCATGTCGATCGCATCGAAGGTGAGCGCGGTGGCCAGCGAATGCGACTCGCCTGACAGACTCTCGAACGCGTCGTTGGCTTGCCCTTCGTTGCCGATGGCCTGAAACGCGCCGGCCAGGCGCAGGACGTCGTCGCCCACGGTGCCAGAGGGACCCGCAGTCGCACGGTCGATGCCGGCGAACGCGTTCTCCACGCGCTGCGCGGCCGACAGCCCTGCGGCGCGCACGCCGCCCATCGCCTTGGCCGCGGCGACGACGTCGACACGCTCGATGTCCAGCCAGGCGGCGAATCCGTCGTAGCCGAGGGTCGCGTCCAGGAACAGGGCGTCGGACCAGGTCATCGCGTCGAAGCGGCCGTCCAGCCCGAGGGTCGTGGACACCACCGGCTCGCGGTCGCTGGTGACGTAACCCGCCCGCACGCCGCGAAGGTGCAGCGTTCCATCGATCGAAGCCGTCCGCGTGGTCAGGAACTGGCCGATGTCCATGGCAAGCACCGCGCCGTCGGCCTGGCTGTAGTGGCCGCCGACCAGCGACCCCAGCAGGCCGCCGAACCCGCCCTCGCGGTCCAGCAGCTCCACCCGCCCGTTGTTGTGCAGGTCGCCATCGACGGCGATGCCGATGCCGAAGCTGGCGTCGCGCGCCACCGCCACGTCGCCCGCCACGTACAAGCGGGCGTGCAGCGCGCCTTCCTCGACGCGGATGCCGCCGGCGTTGCCGGCGGACGCGTCCAGTACCAGCAGCCCGTCGCCGCGCTTGACCAGTGCGCCCTGGCCTTCCAGCGCATTGCCCCAGGTGGAGGTGATGCCGTCGAAGTCGACGCTCAGGTCGCCCCAGTCCAGGCGCGCAGGCCCGGCCACGGCGCGGGCGATGTCGACCCGGCCGTAACCGAACACCGCGTCCACGCCGGCCGCACCCAGGTCGGTGGCGGTTCCCAGCAGGGTCTGCCGCACCAGGTCGTTGTCGAAGTACGGGAACGCCTCCCACACGAGCGCCGCCGCACCCGAGACGATGGGCGCCGCGAACGAAGTACCCGACCCGCGCAGGTATTCCGGCGCATCGGGCGCGCTGTTGGTGCCGGTGAAGACAACCGTGCCCGGCGCGGCCAGGCAGTAGTGCATCGCCACGCCGCAGGCGTTGGAGTAGACCGCCAGCCGCGCCGGATCGGCCGCATCGAGCGCTGCCACGGCCAGCCAGCCGCGTTCCAGGTCCGCTGCAGGCCGGCTGCCACCGGTGCCGGCCTGGCTGGGCAGCGCCGCGGTATCGGAAGGATCGGCAAAGCCTGCGTTGCCGGCGGAGAAGACCACCAGGCCGCCGTGTTCGAAGATGAAGGGCCGGTACTCGGCGGCGATCGGGGCAGTGGCCGCGGCATTGGTCCAGTACAGGCCGCCCCAGGAGTTGTTCATGACGCGTACGCCGTGGCGCATCAGGTCCTGGTGGATCGGCGCCAGCCCCAGCGCGCCATTGACTTCGTTGCCCTGCCCGGTGCCGTCGTCGTCCGGCGGCGTGTCGTTGATGATGCGCGCCGAGACGATCTCCGCGCCTGGCGCGATACCGCCGGGCCAGCGTCCGAACGGCATGCCGGCAGCGATCTGCGCCACCGCGGTGCCGTGGCCGACCACGTCGTCGAGCCGCAGGTTGTTGGTGGCCGGGTCGATGTAGTTGAGGTTGACCACCACGCGGTCCTCGCGCATCGCCGGGTGGTTGCGGTTGACGCCGCTGTCGACGATGCCGATGCGGATGCCGGCACCGGTGAGTCCGGCGGCGTGTGCCGATGCAGCGCCCGTCCAGGCCAGGTGGTGGCTGTAGGCCGGGTCGGGTTCAACCACGACCGGCGGCGGCGTGTCCGGCGGCGTCGTTGGCGGTGGCGCAGGAGGCGGGGCCAGCGGCGGAGGATCGGAGCGGGTGCCACCACCGCCACCGCCGCAGGCCACCAGCAGGCAGGCCGATGCCAAGGCTGCGGCCAGCAACGAAGTCTTCGCCCTTGCACGGTCTTCCATCGCATCCATCCCTGATCGCGCTGCGGGGTCGCGGCGCCCCGTGCCTCTATAGCGTCATTCCAGGGGCGGCACCAGCGCACCAGCGTCCGTTTGCCGGGCTGCTCCGGCGGGAGCGATAATCGGCGCTTCCCCACGCGGTCGGAGTTTTTCCATGAGCGACGTCGTCATCGTCGGTGCCAAGCGCACCGCCATCGGTTCCATGCTCGGCCAGTTCACCGGCGTGCCGACGCCGACCCTGGGCGCCACCGCCATCCGCGGCGCGGTCGAGCAGGCCGGGATCAAGGCCGAGGACGTGTCCGAGGTGATCATGGGCTGCGTGCTGCCGGCCAACCTCGGCCAGGCGCCCGCGCGCCAGGCTGCGCTGGCGGCCGGCCTGCCCAAGGGCACCGGCTGCACCACCATCAACAAGGTCTGCGGCTCGGGCATGAAGGCGGTGATGCTGGGTCACGACCTGATCAAGGCCGGCTCGGCCAGCGTGGTCGTCGCCGGCGGCATGGAGTCGATGACCAATGCCCCGCACATGGTGTCGGCGCGCCCGGGCCTGCGCTACGGCGAGGCCAAGCTGGTCGACCACATGGCCTGGGACGGTCTGACCAACCCTTACGACGGCCAGTCGATGGGCGTGTTCGCCGAGGCGACCGCCGACAAGTACGGCTTCACCCGCGAGGAGCAGGACGCGTTCACCATCGAGTCGGTCAAGCGCGCGCAGGGGGCGATCGCGTCGGGCGCGTTCAAGGACGAGATCGTCCCGGTCAAGGTGTCCACCCGCAAGGGCGACGTCGAGTTCGACACCGACGAGCAGCCGGGCAAGTCGGACGTGTCGAAGATCCCGGGCCTGCGCGGGGCGTTCCGCAAGGACGGCACGGTCACCGCCGCGAGTTCGTCGAGCATCTCCGACGGCGCGGCGGCAACGGTGCTGACCAGCGCCGAAAATGCGGCAAAGCTCGGGCTGGAACCGATTGCACGCATCGTCGGCCACTCGACCTTCGCGCAGGAGCCGGAGTGGTTCACCACCGCCCCGGTGAGCGCGATCCGCAACCTGCTCGACAAGGTGGGCTGGTCGGTGGACCAGGTGGACCTGTTCGAGGTCAACGAAGCCTTCTCGGTGGTGGCGATGGCGCCGATCCGCGAGCTGGGCATCCCGCACGACAAGCTCAACGTCAACGGCGGCGCCACCGCCCTGGGCCATCCGATCGGCGCCAGCGGGGCGCGCCTGCTGGTCACCCTGCTCTACGCCCTGCGTGCCCGCGGCGGCAAGCGCGGCATCGCCACCCTGTGCATCGGCGGCGGCGAGGCGACGGCGATCGCGGTGGAGCTGGTCTGACCGGTGAACGGTTAACGTAGCCTTGACAAAATTTCCACCCGATCCCGCTTGACAGCGGTCACGGGCTTGTCATCATTGTTATGGCGCGCAACTTTGCGCGTTTGCCAAACTTCAGACGAGGAAGAACGGATATGACCATCAACAAGGCTCTGCTTGCCCTGGCCCTGGGCTTCGCCCTGGCTGCCTGCAGCAACCAGCAGCAGGCCGAGAACGCCGCTGCCGACGCCGCTGACGCCGCTGCCGATGCCGCGACCGCTGCGGTCGAGGCCGAAGGCACCGCTGTCGCCGACACCGCCCAGGTTGCCGCCGACGACGCCGCTGCCGCCGCCGACGCTGCTGCCGACGCCGCTGCCGACGCCGCTGCCGCCACGACCTCGGAGGCTGCTGACGCGGCTGCCGATACGGCCGAGGCTGCGGAAGACGCCGCCAAGGCTGCCGAGGACGCTGCTCAGGAAGCGACCCCGTAAGTCCGACGCCGCAAGGCAGTCAAGGAAGCCGCCGGCCAGTCCGGCGGCTTTTCTTTTTTTAACATTCCGTTCTGCACAATTGCGTCGCGGCCTGTGGGGAGCCCCGGGCCGGCCGAACGACCAATCAACCCGATCCCGGAGAACACCCTTGAACACCAAGCTCATCGCCCTTGCCGCTGCCAGCATGTTCGCCCTCGCCGCCTGCGGTAACACCGCCGAAGGCGCCAAGGAAGACGCGGCCGCCAACGCCGCCGCCGCCGAGCAGGCCGCCGCCGACGCCGCTGCCGCCACCGAACGCGCTGCCGACAACGTCGCCGCCGCTTCGGAAGAAGCCTACGCCGACGCCGCTGCCGCGACCCAGGAAGCAGCTGCCAATGCAGAGGCCGCCACCGAGGAAGCCGCTGCGAACGCCGAGGCCGCTGCCGACAACGCGGCTGCCGCCACCCGTGAAGCAGCCGCCGACGCTGCCGGTGCGGTCAAGGACGCTGCCGCCGAGGCCGAAGAGTCCGCGCGCAACTGATCCAGGCGGCATGATCGACCGGAAGGCCCGCCGCGTGCGGGCCTTTCCTTTTGCGGGATCGGCAGCGCGGGCGCAGCCTCCCGCATGCTCACGTATCCTTCTGCGCATCCCAATCCAGATGCGCACCATGCCGGCACTGACCTCGCAGCTCGATCCGCGTTCGCAGGACTTCCTGGACAACGCCGCCTACCACCGCGCCCTGGTCCAGGAGCTCGAGCGGCGCCTTGCCCGGGCTGCCGACGGTGGCGGCGAACAGTCGCGCACGCGCCACACCGAGCGCGGCAAGCTGCTGGCCCGCGACCGCATCACCGCCCTGCTCGACCCCGGCTCGCCCTTCCTGGAGATCGCGCCGCTCGCCGCCGAGGACATGTACGACGGTGCCGCGCCGTCGGCCGGCATGGTCTGCGGCATCGGCCGGGTGATGGGCCAGGAAGTGGTGGTCGTGGCCAACGATGCCACGGTCAAGGGCGGCACCTACTTCCCGATGACGGTCAAGAAGCACCTGCGCGCGCAGGAAGTCGCGCGCGAGAACCGCCTGCCCTGCGTCTACCTGGTCGATTCCGGCGGCGCCTTCCTGCCGCTGCAGGACGAGGTGTTTCCCGATCGCGAGCACTTCGGCCGGATCTTCTACAACCAGGCGCGGCTGTCTGCGGAAAACATCCCGCAGATCGCGGTGGTCATGGGCAGCTGCACCGCCGGCGGCGCCTACGTGCCGGCGATGTGCGACGAGTCGGTAATCGTGCGTGAACAGGGCACGATCTTCCTGGGCGGCCCGCCGCTGGTGAAGGCGGCCACCGGTGAGGTGGTCGACGCCGAAACCCTGGGCGGCGCCGACGTGCATACCAGCGTCTCGGGCGTGGCCGACCACTTCGCCGAGGACGACCGGCATGCGCTGGAGATCGCGCGCGGCATCGTCGGCCATTTCAACCGCCGCAAGACGCTGCCAGTCGCGGTGCGCGAGGTGCGCGAGCCGCTGCACCCGGCCGAAGAGCTTTACGGCGTCGTGCCCAAGGACACGCGTCGTCCCTTCGATATCCGCGAAGTCATCGCGCGCATCACCGACGGCAGCGTGCTGGACGAGTTCAAGGCACGCTACGGCAAGACCCTGGTGACCGGGTTCGCGCACCTGCATGGCTATCCGGTCGGGATCATCGCCAACAACGGCATCCTGTTCGGCGAGAGTGCGCTCAAGGGCGCGCACTTCATCGAACTGTGCAACCAGCGCGGCATCCCGCTGGTGTTCCTGCAGAACATCACCGGCTTCATGGTCGGGCGCAAGTACGAGAACGCGGGCATCGCGCGCGATGGCGCGAAGATGGTCACCGCCGTGGCCTGTTCGAGCGTGCCCAAGTTCACCGTGGTCATCGGTGGCAGCTTCGGCGCCGGCAACTATGCGATGTGCGGCCGCGCCTACGGTGCGCGCTTCCTGTGGATGTGGCCCAACGCGCGCATCAGCGTGATGGGCGGCGAGCAGGCGGCCAGCGTGCTGGCGACGGTGCGGCGCGATGGCATCGAAGGCCGCGGCGGGCAATGGACCGCGGAGGAAGAGGACGCGTTCAAGGCGCCGATCCGCGAACAGTACGAAACCCAGGGCAGCCCGTGGTACGCCACCGCGCGGCTGTGGGACGACGGCATCATCGATCCGGCCGATACCCGGCGCGTGCTGGGACTGGGGATTTCGGCATCGCTCAATGCGCCGATCGAGCCGGCGAAGTTCGGGGTATTCCGGATGTAGTGCCTCCGTGCGGGCGGTGGGATGCGCAGGCGCCCTGGTCGAGGCTTGCGCCCTGCTCCGAACGTCGGCCATGCGACAGCGGCCACGGCCTCGCTTCCTGCGCCTGCGGGAGAGGATTGGAGTAGGCAGCATCCGCACCGACCCCGTCTGCTACCTTCGTCGGCCCGCAGGCACCACCCCGTCCTCATGCCCAAGCTGCTGCGCCACGCCATCCAGGCCTCCACCCTCGTTCTGGCATGTCTGCTGGCCGCCTGCGCCGCGACCTCGACCGGTACCGCCACTCAGGAAGACCGCGCCACCACCGGTGCAGAAGCCGCTGCCACTGCCGGCGCCGCCGTCACCGGCCATTATCCGAACCTGTTCGCCGAAGCCGGCTACAGCCAGGTCGACATCGACGCGAAGATCCAGTCGAGCTTCGCGCAGCTCTTCCACGGCGACCCGCAGGACCAGGCCATCTACTACGAGGTCGGCAGTAATGCCGATGGCCCGTTGGCCTACATCCTCGACGTCAACAGCGACGACGTGCGCTCGGAGGGCATGTCTTACGGGATGATGATCGCGGTGCAGCTGGACCGGAAGCGCGAGTTCGACGCGATCTGGAACTGGGCGAAGACCCATACCTACCACGACGACCCGAAACACCCCGCGCATGGCTACTTCGCCTGGTCGGTGAAGACCGACGGCACCGCGATCGACGAGATGCCCGCGCCCGACGGCGAGGAATACTTCATCACCGCGCTGTACTTCGCCTCGGCGCGCTGGGGCGACGGCGAGGGCCTTTACGACTACCGCGCCCAGGCCGACCGCCTACTGCACGACGTGCTGCATCGCGAGTCGATCACCGGCCCGACCAACCGCGGCACGATGACCGCGATCAACCTGTTCGACCACGATGCGAGGATGGTGCGCTTCACCCCGGACGTGGTGAACGCCGCGCACACCGACGCGTCCTACCACCTGCCCGCCTTCTACGAGGTCTGGGCGCGGGTCGGGCCCGAAGCCGATCGTGCGTTCTGGCGCGAGGCCGCCCAGGTCAGCCGCGACTACTTCGTGACCGCCGCGCATCCGCAGACGGCGCTGACACCCGACTACGGCCACTTCGACGGCAGCCCCTGGGCCGCCTCGTGGCGGCCCGAGTCGGTGGATTTCCGCTACGACGCCTGGCGCAGCGCCATGAACTGGTCGATGGACTGGTCGTGGTGGCGCGCCGATCCGCGCCAGGTCGACCTGTCCAACCGGCTGCAGGCCTTCTTCCACGGCCAGGGTCTGGACGACTACGTGAGCCTCTACACCCTGGACGGCCAACCGCTGGGTGGTGGCCAGACCGCCGGGCTGGTGGCGATGAACGCGACCGCCAGCCTGGCGGCCGACCATCCGCGCCGGCTCGAGTTCGTGCGCGGCCTGTGGGAGCGGCCCGTGCCCACCGGGCAGTTCCGTTACTACGATGGCGTGCTGCAGATGATGGCCCTGCTGCACCTGGGCGGGCAGTACCGGGTCTGGCTTCCGGAGGGCGACACCCGCTGACGGCCCAGCTCAACAAGGTGCGGCAAGTGCCTGCTACGACACGGATTTGGTGAGCCGCGTCACAGTGTGAAGGCCATGTCGACGTGCTAGGCTCCAAGGCCCCCATCTGCCGTGCCGCGGCGCCAGCCCGGACGGTCCCTGCCCAGCCCGAGGAACTCGCGACATGGCCATTTTCCCCTCCCAGAGCAACGCCAACGCACGCAAGGACACCCCCTCCTTCGCGCCCGATGCGCCGCCAGCGACACCGCCACGGGAGGCTGCGGGAATTGCCGACTTCAGCCCCACCCAGGTCGGCCCGCCCCGTGCGGCCGCCCCCGCGCCCGCGACCGAACCGGTCGCGAAGGAATCCCTGATCGCCGCCGATCTGACCATCGAAGGCAAGATCGAAGGCACCGGCCACGTCCGCATCGCCGGCCGCTTCAAGGGCGACGTCAACGTGCAGGGCAACCTGCGCATCGAAAACGGCGCCAAGCTCAATGGCGCGGTCAAGGCCAAGCAGGTGGTCGTGGCCGGCGAACTGGACGGCAACATCGATTCGGCCTCCAAGGTCGAACTGCTCGACTCGGCCGTGCTGACCGGCGACATCAAGGCCGGTTCGCTGACGGTTGCAGCCGGCTCCAGGATCCGCGGCCACGTCGAATGCGGCTGGGACGCCACCGAATCCGCATCGGCGCAGCGCAAGGACAAGGCCAAGGGCGAGAACGCGGAGACGCGCGAACTGGCCAGCTGAGCCATGGCCGCGCCGAAACCGGGTATGGCAGGTGCCACGCGCACCTGCCCGCACTGCAAGACCACGATCCTCGAGAGCGCGACGATCTGTCCGTCGTGCAAGCACTACCTGCGTTTCGACGCGCCGCGCACGGGTCCCGGCGCGGCGCTGGCCAGCAGCACCGCACTGCAGGTCGAAGGCATGATCCGGCACCCCGCCGAGGGCGGGGCCTGGGAGTACTCGGTGCTGCTGACCATGCGCGACGACCAGGGCAACGAGATCGCCCGCCATGTGGTCGGCGTCGGCGCGATGCATGCCGGGGAAGAGCGCACCTTCAACCTGTCGGTGGAAGTCACCCCGACCAACGACATGCGCAAGCCGCCCAAGCGGGGCTTGCGGCACTGATCCTGGCGAGAGGCGGGATCTCCCACAGCGTTCGAAATGACAGGCCGCGCCTCAGGCGGCGGCCTGCTGCCGCGCCGCCCGGTTCGACAGCATGAACCCGACGACCAGCACCAGCGCCACGAGCACCTGCGCCGCAACGCCTTCCATCGTCGGATACAGGCCCAGCAGTTCGATCCGCGGCCAGCCTTCGAGCCAGGTGACCGGCAGGTAGCCGGCTTCCTGCAGCGCCGACACCGCCTTGCCGATCAGCACCACCGCCAGGACCGCGATCAGCAGCGAGCTGTAGCGGAAGAACTGGCCGATCGGCAGGCGCCGCCCGTAACGCATCATTGCCCAGCCGATCGCCACCAGCAGCATGGCGGCGGTCGCGCCACCGGCGAGCACGGCACCCTGGCTGCCCTGGTTCCAGATGGCGGTGAAGAACAGGATGGTCTCGAACACCTCGCGGTACACCACCACGAATACCAGGCCCAGCAGGAACACGCCCGAGGACTTGCCCAGCGCGTGGCCCAGCCGGTCGCGCACATAGCGCTGCCAGGCCTCGGCATGGCTCTTGCCGTGCATCCACAGCCCGACCCAGACCAGCACCACCGCCGCCAGAAGGGATCCGAAACCCTCGGACAGTTCGCGGCTGGCGCCGCTGATGGTGATGACCCAGGTGGCCAGCGCCCAGGTGACCACGCCGGCCGCCAGTGCGGACAACCAGCCGCCGTGGACCCAGGGCATCATCTCGTTGCGGTTGGCCTTGCGCAGCAGTACGACCATCGCGATGACGATCAGCAGCGCCTCCAGGCCCTCGCGCAGCAGGATGGTGAAGGCGGCGACGAAGCTGGCGGTGGCGGATGTTCCATCGCGACCCAGCACCTGCTCGGCCCTGGCGAACAAGCCGTCCAGCGCATCGACCTGGCCCTGCAGCGTATCGGCATCGACGCGCGCCGCGAGGTTGGAGCGCAATCGCGCCATCGCCGCCTCGATCTCCACCATCAGCGGCTTGTCGCGGGCCGCAAGCAGCGGCTCCACGGGTTCGAAGCCATCCAGGTAGGCCGACAGCGCCAGGTCCTGCGCACGCTTGGGATCGCCGCCCCGATAGGCGGCCATCGCCTCCCCGAGCAGCCCGCGCGAAGTCGCCAGCGCCGACCCTGCATCCTGCGTCTTTGCCTGCGCCGCGTCGGGATGCCGGCGCAGGTAGGCCACGATGGCTGCGGCGTCCTCCGCCGAGCCCAGCGTCTGCGCGAGGTCCGCCGGCGTGGCGCTGACGTAGCGCTCCAGGTCGAACTGCGCGCGCAGCGCCGGGTCGCCCTCCAGCAACAGGCGTCCCTTCCCGGCGAGCGTTTCGGGATACGCGATCGCGCCACTGTAGGTCGCCAGCGCCCACAGGTCTTCGGGCGGCAGGCCGCGGTAGCTGATCATCGAAGTGCCTTCCAGGCCCTGCTCGATCACCTGGTAGAGCGCGAACACGCTGCGCTCGTCGGCGCGCGCGCGGTCGGTGAAGTCGATCGGCGGCGGATCGAGTCCGACGCTGGCCGGCCCGTCGCCGGCACCGGTCGCGCCGTGGCAGTTGGCGCACAGCTGCGCATATAGTGCTTCGCCGCGCGCGTGCTGCGGGGCGCTTGCCGGCATCAGCGGGATCGGATGCGCCTGCACCAGTGCCGCCGCGAGGCCGCGCGCTTGCGCGGCAATGGTGTCGGGATCGGCCTTGTCGACGATGGCCTGCCTCAGCGCGCCGGCATCGCGTTCGAGCTGCCCGGATGCGGGCGTCTGCGGCAGCGCCTGGATCGCGGTCGCTGCAGTGGCCGAGAACTCCAGCATCTCGTCGTACTCGAGCTGGTTGACCACCTCGCCATCGGCCACGGCCTCGCGATAGTCGACCGCGATGTAGTCGAGCAGACGCCAGGTGGTGGCCACGGAGGCATCGGAAGCAAAGGCGAAGACGCAGGTGCAGATCAGGGCAATGCCGAGCAGCATGGCCGGCAGGCGACGTGGGCGCATGGGATTCGATGAGAATGGGACTCATCCAGTCTAGCGCACCGCGCCGCGATTGCATGCCGTGTGCGGCCGGCGCGCGCAAGTTCTACCCGACCAGGGGCAGCACTTACCCGCGACGCGAATTGGCGACCGTTATGATGCAGGGCCTGCCGACGCCCCCAGACGCCATGTCCGAACCGCTGTCGATCCGCCAGACCGGGGCCGTGTTGCGGCTGCGCCTGGAGCGGCCAGAACTGCACAACGCCTTCGACGCCGGGCTGATCGCCCGTCTGACCACTGCCCTGGAAGGCGCCGCCACCGACGCCGGCGTGCGTGTCGTGGTGCTGGAAGGCGCCGGTGCCTCGTTCTCGGCAGGCGCCGACCTCAACTGGATGCGCGGCATGGCAGCCGCCGGCGAGGATGCCAACCGCGAGGACGCCCTGGCGCTGGCCCGCCTGATGCGCACCCTGGACGAACTGCCGCGGCCGACGATCGCGCGCGTCCAGGGCGCGGCCTTCGGCGGCGGCGTGGGCCTGGTGGCCTGCTGCGACATCGCCATCGGCGTGCCCGAAGCAAAGTTCGGCCTGACCGAGAGCCGGCTCGGCCTGCTGCCGGCGGTGATCTCGCCCTATGTGATCGCGGCGATCGGCCCGCGCCAGGCGCGGCGCTGGTTCGCCACGGCCGAGGTCTTCGATGCGGCGCAGGCGCTGCGGATCGGGCTGCTGCACGAAGTGGTCGAGCCCGACGCGCTGGACGCCGCGGTCGAACGCCAGGCGTCGCTGCTGCTCAAGGCCGGGCCCATCGCCTCGGCAACCGCCAAGCAACTGGTTCGCGACGTCGCCCTGCAGCCCGACCGCGATCTGCTCGACGACGCAAACGCCCGCCTGATCGCCGCCCTGCGCGTGTCGCCGGAAGGCCAGAAAGGCCTGGCCGCGTTCCTGGACAAGCGCAAGGCGCAGTGGGTGGAGTGAACGGCTGGCGAGCGCTTGTCCACGGATTGCGCGGATGAGCGCGGACCAGGTGAAGCGGGCAGGCGGAAGTCGAAAGGATGCGGACGCGTTGGCGGTTGCATCGGGACATCAGCAGGCGCGTGACCGGGACGTTCTTCGATACGTACAACAAACCCGGCCATGGATTTCTGGAGGGCGTCGACGAGGCGCGCCTGGCAATTCGGCCGGGAGAATGCGGGCTGGCCGTGGAACGACAGGCGTCCATTGAGGTGCGCTTCCACCGCTGCATCGTCGGCTGCTTTCGCGGCGACCTGCTGCTGGAAAACCGGCCGCGCGTCGAGGGCAAGGCCGGCTGCAGGCTGCTGGTAGCCCACGAAGCCCGATTGCTCGACTCTCTGAAAGCGACCGGGGTCCCGCTCGGCCCGTGCCTCGAGTCCGCCCCCCGCGCCAAGTTCCGCCACCGCGTTTTCTCATAGACTCCGCTTCATATCCGCGTGCATTCGCGCAATCCGTGGCCACCAGAATGTTCACCAAGATCCTCATCGCCAACCGCGGCGAAATCGCCTGTCGCGTGATCCGCACCGCGCGGCGGCTCGGTATCCGCACCGTGGCCGTGTTTTCCGAGGCCGATGCCGATGCGCAGCACGTGCGCCTGGCGGACGAGGCCTATCCCATCGGCGGGCCGCGGCCGGCGGACAGCTACCTGCGGGGCGAGGCGATCATCGAGGCCGCGACACGCTCCGGCGCGCAGGCCATCCATCCGGGCTATGGCTTCCTCAGCGAGAACGCCGATTTCGCCGACGCGGCGGCAGCAGCCGGCGTGGTCTTCATCGGTCCCAGCGCCGCCTCGATGCGCAGGATGGGCAGCAAGGCCGGCGCCAAGGACCTGATGCAGGCCGCGGGCGTGCCGGTGGTGCCGGGCTACACCGGCGAGGACCAGTCGCCGCAGCTGCTGGCGCAGGAAGCGGCCCGCATCGGATTCCCGCTGATGATCAAGGCCGCACACGGCGGTGGCGGCAAGGGGATGCGCATCGTGCGCACGCCCGACGAGTTCCTTCCCAACCTCGAAAGCTGTCAGCGCGAAGCCGCCAACGCCTTCGGCCGCGACCGCGTGCTGCTGGAGCGCTACGTCGAATCGCCACGCCATATCGAGATCCAGGTGTTCGGCGATGCGCACGGCAACGTCATCCATCTCAACGAACGCGAGTGCTCCGCCCAACGCCGCTATCAGAAGGTGTTCGAGGAGTCGCCCTCGCCCTTCCTCACGCCGGCGCTGCGCGAGGCGATGGGCGAAGCCGCGGTGCTGGCGGCGCACGCGATCGACTACGCCAATGCCGGCACGGTCGAGTTCATCGTCGACCCTGCCGGCAACTTCTACTTCATGGAGATCAATACCCGGCTGCAGGTCGAGCATCCCGTGACCGAGATGACCACCGGCCTGGACCTGGTGGAATGGCAGCTGCGGGTCGCCGCGGGCGCGCCGCTGCCGCTGGCGCAGGCCGAGGTGCCCCGGCACGGCCATGCCATCGAGGTGCGCCTGTACGCCGAGGACCCGGACGCCGGCTTCCTGCCCGGTTCCGGGCGCCTGGACAGGCTGGAACTGCCTGCGCCCTCGGCACAGGTGCGCATCGACTCGGGCGTGGTCGAAGGCGACACGGTGACGATCTTCTACGACCCGATGATCGCCAAGCTGATCGTGCACGATCGCGACCGCCCCAGCGCCCTCGCCCGCCTGCGCGATGCGCTGGCGCAGTGCGTGATCGAAGGACCGAAGTCCAACATCGCCTTCCTCGAGGCGCTGGCGCGGCATCCGGCGATCGTCGAGGCGCGCATCGACACCGGCTATCTCGACCGCCACCTGGATGAGTTCACCACCGCGCATGCACCCGATCCCGACCTGCTGCTGGCGGCAGCCACCGCCACCCTGCTCGACCAGGAGCGCGGCCAGCGGCAGGCCGCTGCCGCCTCGGGCGATCCCACCTCGCCCTGGTCGATCGCCGATGGCTGGCGGCTGGGCCACGCCGGCCAGCGCCCGCTGGCATTCCAGCATCGTGGCGAGCGCATCGAACTGCTGGCGCAGGGCGACGGCGGACACTATCGCGTCCGCTGCGGCGACCGCGTGGCCGTGATCGAAGGCGCCCGCCTGTCCGAGGACGACCTCTCCCTGCGTATGGACGGACAGGGACGGCGTTTCCGCGCGTCGCTGCGCCCGGGTCGCGTCGATGTGCACGATGGCGCGCAGCGGCTGTCCCTGCAGTCGCTCGCGGTATATCGGCATGAGCCCGCCACGCAGGACGCAGGGGACGACCGGGTGCGCGCGCCCATGCCCGGGCGCGTGGTGGCGCTGCGTGTCGCTGCCGGGGATCAGGTGGACGCTGGACAGGAGCTGGCCGTGCTCGAGGCGATGAAGATGGAGCTGGCGCTGAAGGCGCCGCGCGCCGGCGTGGTCGGCGAACTGCGTGCCACGGTGGGCGAGTTCGTCGAGGCCGACAGCGTCCTGGTCGTGCTGGAGGCCGTTGAATGACGACGTCACGGGCGCCAGGCGGGTGCCGTGCCGCGATGCCGGAGGCCGAGGGCGCGTGCGCGCGGGCCAGCGACGCCGGTTGCATCGGCACGCACGCCGGGACCCCGGCGCCATACTGCTGCGCCTTGGCCACGCGCCTGGAGCCAGCGCCGTGACCGCGCAGGTGCGCATTGTCGAAGTCGGGCCGCGCGACGGCCTGCAGAACGAGAAGGTGCCGGTGCCTGCGGCGGCCAAGATCGAGCTGATCGACCGCCTCTCGGCCACCGGCCTGCAGACGATCGAAGCGACCAGCTTCGTCAGCCCGAAATGGGTGCCGCAACTGGCCGACGCCGCCGAGGTGTTCGCCGGTATCGACCGGCGGCCCGGCGTGTCCTACCCGGTACTGGTACCGAACCTGCAGGGCTACGAGCGCGCGCACGCGGCAGGCGCCCGCGAGGTGGCCGTGTTCACCGCCGCCTCGGCTGCATTCACGCAGGCCAACATCGGCACGGGCATCGACGAGTCGCTGCGCCGCTTCGAGCCGGTGTTCGAACGCGCGAAGGCAGACGGGGTGCAGGTACGCGGCTATGTGTCCACCGTACTGGGCTGCCCCTACCAGGGCGAAGTGCCGATGGCCGACGTGGTGCGCGTGGCCGCTGCCCTGCATGCGATGGGCTGCTACGAAATCTCGCTGGGCGACACCATCGGTGTCGGTACCCCGGGCAAGGCCCGCGCGATGCTGCGCGCGGTGGCCGGCGAGGTGCCGATGTCCGCGCTGGCGGTGCATTTCCACGACACTTGGGGCCAGGCGCTGGCCAACATCCTGGCCTGCCTCGAGGAAGGCGTGGCGGTGGTGGACAGCGCCGTGTCCGGCGCCGGCGGCTGCCCCTACGCGAAAGGCGCCAGCGGCAATGTCGCCAGCGAGGATGTGGTGTATATGCTCCACGGGATGGGCATCGAGACCGGCATCGACCTGACGGCTCTGGCGGCAACCGGGCGCTGGCTGGCGGGCGTGCTTGGCCGCGAAACCGGCAGCAAGGCCGGCCGGGCGTTGGCGGCCGGATGAGCGCGCGGCCGTCGCCCGACGAAGAGGCGGCGTCCGCCGACGGCGATGCCGCCATCCTTGCGACGCTTCGGGCTGCGGTCGCCGACGCCTCGCTGCCGGCCGATGCACGTGCGCTGTTCGACCAGGCGCACGCCGCGCTGCAGGCCGCCAGCGCCAAGGCCGAAAGCGCGCACCTGCGCTACCACGCGCTGTTCGACGCGGTTCCCGACCCGGTCAGCATCCTCGACGAGAGCGGCATCGTGCTCGACCTCAACCGTGCCGGCATGGCCGCCTACCGGCGTCCGCGCGAGGAGATCGTCGGCCAGCCGATCGAGGTGCTCAACTCGGACCTGCCCAAGGACCACATGCGCCCGGTGCTGGAAACACTGCACCGTGGCGAAACCTACGTCATCGAAGTCACCAACAAGCGCGGCGACGGCACCCGCTTCCCGGTCGAGGTACATTCGGCCGGTTTCGTGCACGAAGGCCGCCGCTGCGTGGTGGCCGTCGCGCGCGACCTCAGCGCACGACGCGTGGCCGAGCTGCGTTACGGACAGCTGCTGGAGGTCATCGACAAGGGCGTGGTGGTGTTCGACGACGGCGGCCAGCTGGTGCAGGCCAATGCGGCGGCGATGCGGATCCTCGGCGCCGACGAGCACCAGGATTTCCAGGCCTACCTGAAGCCGGCCGACTGGGCGGTGGTCGACGAGGCCGGCCACCCGCTCGACCTGGCCGCGCTGCCGCCCATGCTGACGCTGCGCACGGGCCAGGCGACCGGCAGCCAGGTGCTCGGCCTCTACCATCGTCCCGAGCGCCGCCTGCGCTGGCTCTCGATCAGCAGCGTGCCCCTGTTCGCACCGGGCGCGCGCAAACCGCTGCAGGTGCTGTCGTTCTTCAGCGACGTCACCGAACTCAAGCGCGACAGCGCCCTGTTCGACCGCGCGCAATCGCTGGCGCATATCGGCGGCTGGGAATGGGAGGTCGACCGCGACGCGCTGTACATGACCGAGGAAGCGCTGCGCATCATCGGTGGCGAGCGCGACGTGCGTTCGATCGGCGACCTGCTGGCGGTGCTCTCCGAAGCCGACTGCCTGCGCCTGGACGCCGCGCTGCGCCGGGCCATCAACGACAAGCGGCCGATCGACCTGGAGGTCGAGGGCAAGCACGCCGACGGAAGCCCGCTCTGGCTATGCATCATCGGCGAGGCCGAGATCAACCGCTCCGAAGGCACCAGCATCACCGGCACCCTGCAGGACATCACCGAGCGCAAGCAGGAGCAGGAAGCACTGCGCATCCGCGCACGCACCGATCCGCTCACCGGCCTGCTCAACCGCGACGCGATGCTGCACGAGCTGGAAACGCGCATGCGCGATCCGATGCACGGCCCGATGGCGGTGCTGTACATCGACCTGGACCGCTTCAAGGTGGTCAACGACGTGCTGGGCCACAGCGCCGGCGACGACCTGCTCGCCGCCGCCGCGCGCCGCATCAGCCGGGCCGCCGGGACCGAAGGATTGATCGCGCGCTTCGGCGGCGACGAGTTCCTGGTGATCTGCAACACCGGCGACGACGACTCGCGGCCCGAGCGCATCGCCGATGCGATCCTGGACGCTTTCAGCGAGAGCTTCCGTTTCGACAAGGAAGAGTTCGCGATCACCGCCAGCGTCGGCATCGCGCGCGCGCCGCGCGACGGCGACCGGCCACAGCCCCTGATCCAGAACGCCGACGCGGCGATGTACGACAGCAAGCGCCGGATCCGCAACGGCCGCCAGGAGTTCACCCCCGAACTCGCGCAGTCGCAGCAGGACCGGCTGCGCATGGAAACCCACCTGCGCCGCGCCGCCGACAACGACGAGTTCCGCCTGGTCTACCAGCCCCAGGTCGACCTGCGCCACGGCACCACCGTTGCCGCCGAGGCGCTGATCCGCTGGCAGAACCACCAGCTGGGCGAGATGCGGCCGGACCATTTCATCGGCCACGCCGAGAGCACCGGCGACATCGTCCGCATCGGGCGCTGGGTGATGCACGAAGCCTGCCGCCAGGCCGCCGAATGGCGCGACGCGGGCCTGGGCATCATCCGGGTCGCGGTCAACGTCTCGTACCGACAGTTCCTGGCCGAAGACCTCGCCGACACCATCCGCCAGACGCTGGACGAACACCGGCTGCCCGGCTCGGCGCTGGAGCTGGAGTTCACCGAACGCGTGCTGATCGAGGATGCGCCGGACACCCTGCGCACCTTCGCCGCGCTGCGCGACCTGGGCGTGATCCTGACCATCGACGATTTCGGTGAAGGCTACAGCGCGCTCAACTACCTGCGCCGCCTGCCCATCCACGGCCTCAAGCTCAGCCAGCTGTTCGTCGAAGGCGTGCCGACCAACCACTCCGACGTGGCGGTGTGCCAGGCGGTCGCCGGGATTGCCCGCAGCCTGGGCCTGGGGCTGGTGGCCGAGGGCATCGAGTCCGAGGCGCAGCGGCGCTTCATGCTCGAGCTGGGCGTACCGATCGGCCAGGGTTTCCTGTTTGCGCCGGGGTTGCCGCCGGACGAGTTCGCGCGCCGGCTTGGCGCCAAAGGCTGAGCGAGGTCCGGACGCCTGCCCGGGCGGAGAATCGCACGGGCAGCGGGCTGCGGCCTTCTCTCGGTGGGTCGTTGCTTTCGCGCAGGACGCTTCGCAGGCACCATCCAACGCACGCTTCCGCGGCGTGCTCTGCCGCCCGGCACCCGCCGACACGGTAAAATCGCGTCTTTCCGACCCGGGACTTTCCGCATGCAGCCTTCCTCCATCCGCGCCGTCATCACCGGCGGCGTCTCTGGCCTGGGCCTTGCGGTCGCCCGACGCATCGTCGCAGAGGGCGGACAGGTCGTGCTGTTCGACGTCAACGACGACAAGGCCGCGTCGGCCGTCGCAGAACTCGGCGAGTCGCAGGCGCGCTACCTGCGCACCGACGTCACCAGCGAGGACGGCGTGGCAGCGAACATCGCCGCCGCGGCCGAGGCCATGGGCGGGCTCGACGTGGCGGTCAACTGCGCCGGCATCATCGGTGCGGGCCGCGTGCTCGGTCGCGAGGCGCCGATGCCGCTGGCGCAGTTCCAGAGCACGGTGCTGGTCAACCTGGTGGGCAGCTTCAACGTGGCCAAGGCGGCTGCGGCGGTGATGCAGCACAACGCGGCCGGCGAGGACGGCGAGCGCGGCGTGATCGTCAATACCGCCAGCGTCGCCGCCTACGAGGGGCAGATCGGACAGGCCGCGTACTCCGCCTCCAAGGGTGGCGTGGTCGCCATGACCCTGCCGATGGCGCGCGAGCTGGCCCGCTTCGGCATCCGCGTCAACACCGTTGCGCCCGGCATCTTCTGGACGCCAATGGTCGACGGGATGCCCGAAGACGTGCAGAAGTCGCTCGGGGCCTCGATCCCCTTCCCTGCACGTCTCGGCCAGCCGGAAGAGTTCGCCGACCTGGTGCATTACATCCTCTGCAACCGCTACCTCAACGGCGAGACCATCCGCCTCGATGGCGCGGTACGACTGGCACCGAAGTGACCACCGCAGCGCGGTGGTCATCCCGAGCGTAGCGAGGCCTCTCCGTCCGATCCGAAGATGTCATCCCGGACGAAGTGAGGCATCTGCTCCGACCGGAGTCCACTCCTCCGGCCGGACTGACAGGCAGGCTGCCGATACGGATCCGCCCGAACCCAGCGCACAACCCCAAGCCCGGAACTCCAGACTCCCATGAAAGCCTACGACGTCAAGAAAGGAAACGTGGTCGAACACAACGGTACCGTGTACCAGGTGCGCGACATCGAGCGCAGCTCGCCCCAGGGTCGCGGCGGCAACGTGCGCTTCCGCTTCATCATGTACAGCGTGCCCGGCGGCAACAAGGCCGACGTCGGCTTCGATGCCGAGGACAACCTGACCGAGGTCGAGCTGCTGCGCCGCCAGGCCACGTTCTCGTACAAGGACGGCGAAGCCTTCGTGTTCCTCGACGACGAGGATTACACCCCCTACACCCTCGACGCCGACGTGGTCGGCGACGATGCGGGTTACATCACCGACGGCCTGCAGGGCAGCTACGTGCAGATCATCGACGACCAGCCCGTGGGGCTGCAGCTGCCGCAGCATGTGACGCTGGAAGTCGTCGACACGCCGCCCGAACTCAAGGGCGGCACCGCCACCAAGCGGCCGAAGCCGGCGACGCTCAACACCGGCCTGGAGATCATGGTCCCGGAGTACATCGTCAACGGCGAACGGGTCCTGGTGAACACCACCACCGGCGAATTCGGCGGCCGCGCCGACTGAGCAGGCGCTTCGCTTCGCAGGCCGGCAGCAACGTCCCCGCGCTTGCGCGCACGCTCCGTATCGTCATCCCGGCGAAAGCCGGATCCGTCGTGCTGTCGCCACTCCCGTGGCGGCAACAACGTCGACGACACTGACGCGCACGCTCCTTGTCGTCATCCCGGCGAAAGCCGGGATCCATGGTGCTGTTGCCACTCCCGTGGCGCAGCGCCTGGCTTCAGCGGAGGGATGTCGCGGTGTCATGCACCGCGCGCAGGCGGCCACCCAGGCGTTCGATGTTGCGCTCCGTTTCCTCCAGCCGCGCCAGCTGCACCGGCGGCAGCCACTCGCGCGCCTGCAGGTGGAGGGCGTCGCGCAGTGTGCGCAGGCGCGCATCGTCGCGCTCCAGCAGGGCGGCCAGACGCTCGAGCTCCTGCGTCTGCGGCAGGCCGTAGCCTTCGTCCTCCAGCAGAAGCGCTGGCCGTCCCGCCCAGGCGCCATCGGCGAGCAGCTGCCGCACGCGTTCGGCGGCCTCCCCGGACGCCCCATCGCCGCGCAGGATCCGCTGCTTCAACGTCTCCCGCGCCTGCGCCTGCTCGCGCCGCAGGGCAGCCTCTTCCAGCACCAGCAGCGCCGCGCTCGTGCGCAGATCGCCGCGTTCGACAAACTGCGCGCGCAAGGCCGGATCGAGCGCGAACCACGCACGCGCATCGGCGGCCGGCAAATCGAGTGAGGCATCCGCAATCGCGAACATCGCGTCGAAGTGCTTGCCCATCGATGCGAACCGGTACCCCTGGCGCAGCGCATGCTCTGCGTCGCCAAGTGCGGACACATCGGCGACGCCCTCGCGCTCCAGGCGACGCAGCAGCCCGGTCGGCGTGATGCTGCGCAGCCGCGTCCGCGACAGTCGCGGCACGCCGTCGTTGAGCAGCTTCCAGGTTTCGACCGCACAGTTGTTGTCGATGAACCGGTAACGGCCGTCGTAACTCCAGTGCATCCGCGCCGCCCGCTCCAGCAGGCCCGCGATCTCGCCGTCGTCCAGCCGCAGCGGGATCGACTGCAGGCCACGCAGTTCGACCCGGGTGTACTCGTCCACCACCTGTTCGAGCGGCAGAACGAACAGCCGCGACGGATAGGACCCGGTCAGGCCGCGCCAGCTGGAGAGCTGCACGTCGTCGACGAAGGCACGGAACGACAGCACCACGTGGTGCTGCAGGTCGAGCCGGCAGTCCGGCCCGCGGGACCGCCCGGGCGCGCACACCACCAGCCGCAGCATGGCATGGCCCCAGCGGCTCATCGGCCGGTCGCTGGCTTCGGCGAACAGGTAGTCCACCGACTGGATCCGTGCCGGATCCAGCGCCAAGCGCTGCAGCATCGCGCCGCCCTGTCCCGCTGCGACAAACGGCAACTGCCGCGGGCAGTCCGGCATCGCCGCGCGTGCCGGCGGCTCGCCGAAGCGGTCCGCAAGATGCCGATGCAGCCCCGGACGCGCGCAGGCATAGGCCGGGTCGAGTACGAAATGCTCGAAGTTCACCGCGACGAATTCGGCCGGTGACGCCAGCTCATAGGCGTCGGGGCTGCGATCGCGCAGGTCGTTGTGCCGCGCGCGCAGCCCCAGGCGCAGCGGTTGCACCGGCCAGCCCGCGAGGTCGAGCAGGCGCGGGGCCCGCGACAGTCCGCCGCGCGGCGAGCGGTCCAGGACGTGCGTGAGTTCGTGGATCAGGGCCGCGAGGGCGGCGCGTGCACCAGGGTCGGCATCGCCTGCCGCCGGGTCGCGGCGCATCCATCCCTCCAGCAACGGGCGACGCAGGCCGATGCGGTCGCCGTGGGCGCGGCCATGCACTGCGTCCGGCAGGTCTTCGCGCCAGCGCAGCGCGACGGTCGCGTCGAACTCCCGCGCAAACTTCGCCGGCAGCAGTTGCTGCGTGCGCGACACCAGCGTCTGGCTGGCCTGGAGCTCGGTAGCCGACAAGCCCTGCGGGTCCACCTCGATCCGCAGGGCCGCCTGCAGCGGCGCAGCCGCCACCAGCAGCCCGGCCAGCAGCCAGGCGCGGCCCGCCGCGGCCATGATCCGGGTCAGCGGGCGAGGATCGCCTGCGCCAGCCGCAGATCGCTGGCGGTGCGGGCGGCCGGATCGTGTTCGCGCAGCTGGCGCAGCGCGGCTTCGAGCCGGGCGCCACGGATCACGCCATCGCTGGCGACGAACAGCGCCGCATCCTCGCGCGCGACGGCGACCACCTTGTCATCGCCGGAGGTGCTGCCCGAAGACGCCGAGCTGCCCGCCGAAGCCGCGCCGCCGGTGGTCCCGGCAAAGCTGCCCGCGTGGGTGGCCAGGCTGGTGCAGGCGCAAAGCGCGAACAGGAATGCGGCAGCTTTCATCGACAGGGTCCAGGTGCGGGGTCGCCAGCTTAGCCGCTCACTGCTCCGGCCGGCTGAATGCGGCGCACACTATCGCGTCGGCCGATCCTGGTCGAACAGCTTGCCCGGATTCATCAGGCCATCGGGATCGAGCGTGCGGCGGATGCCACGCATCAGCCCGATTTCGGCCTCGCTGCGCGTCGAGGACAGATAGGGCTTCTTGACCAGGCCGATGCCGTGCTCGGCCGAAATGCTGCCACCGTGCCGCTGCAGCGCGCCAGCCAGCAGCTTCGTCACCCGCTCGCACTCGGACACGAAGTCCGGCTGCGCCATATCGCCGGGCTTGAGCACGTTGATGTGCAGGTTGCCGTCACCGATATGGCCGAACCAGACCACGTCGAAGTGCGGATACTCGCGCGCCAGCAGCGCCTGGGTCTCGGCCAGGAACGCGGGCATCGCCGAGACCCGCACCGAGACGTCGTTCTTGTAGGGCACGTGCGGCGCCAGGCTCTCGGTGATGCCCTCGCGCAGCCGCCACAGCTGCGCAGCCTGCGCCTGGCTCTGGCTGATCACGCCATCCAGCACCCAGCCCTCGCCAACGCAGTGCTCGAAAGCGGCCAGCACCGCGGCCTCCTCCGCCTCGCCTGCGGCGAACTCGGCGACGACGTAGTACGGGTAGGTGTCGTCGAACGGCTTCTGCGCCCCGTGCGCCAGCACATGGTGCAGCGCCCGATCGGTGAAGAATTCGAAGGCTTCCAGCCGCAAGCGCGCGCGCAGCGCGGCGAACACCTGCATCAGCGCATCGAAGTCCGGCAGCGCCAGCAGCATCACGCTGGTCGGCGGTGGTGGATCGGTCAGGCGCAGCGTGGCCTCGACGATGATGCCCAGCGTGCCTTCCGATGCCACCATCAGGTGGCGCAGGTCGTAGCCGCTGGAGTTCTTGACCAGGCCGCGGCCGAGTTCGAGCAGTTCGCCACGCCCGTCCACGACCTTCAGCCCCGCGACCCACTCGCGGGTGTTGCCATAGCGGATCACGCGGATGCCACCGGCGTTGGTGGCGATGTTGCCGCCGATCGTGCACGAGCCACGCGCCGCGAAATCGACCGGGTACTCGAGCCCGTGTCCGCGTGCGGCGTTGTGCACGGCTTCCAGGGCGATGCCCGCCTGCACGGTCAGGCTGCGGTCGATCGGATCGAACGCCAGCACGCGGTTCATCCGCTCCAGGCTCAGCACCAGTTCGCCATTGGCCGCGACCGCGCCACCGGACAGGCCGGTGCGTCCGCCAGAAGGCACGATCGACACGCCAACCTCGCGCGCCCAGCGCACGATCGCCTGGACCTCCTCGACCGACGCGGGCAGCGCGATCGCCAGCGGCGCGGGCGTCCAGCGCCGGGTCCAGTCGCGTCCGTAGTGCTCCAGGTCGGCGGCGTCGGTCAGCAGGCGCAGCGCCGGCAACGCCTGCGAGAGCACGACTAGGCGCGGATCGGTCATCGGAAGAGGCGGCGGCGAAGGGAGCGCAAGCGTGCCAGCCACGACGGGATGCGTCCAGCGGCACGAGGCGACGGCAAGGCGCACATGCGTGCACGTACCGCTTGCCGACGAGACCTCGAGCCTGCCTCACCTTCTGCCAAGCCTCCGTACAGGGCATTCGGAGCGCGTCGGTTTCGGGCGCAACGGAATCCAACGCCGGCACTGTTCCGCAGGCCCGCGCCCGGTGTTCCGCGCAACGTGGCAAAAACCCTTGTTGCAGTGCGGAAACGTCGCCGCGCATCTGGAATAATGCAGGGCTTCCCCGCAGCCGGATACAGAGCGCATGACGCCACTGAAGACCTCGTTCCCGAAGCAGGACATCCGCATCGTCCTGTTCGAAGGCATCAGCCAGAGCGCAGTCGAGGTGTTCAAGGCGGCCGGCTACGAGCAGATCGAGTTGCTGACCAAGTCGCTCGCTGGCGACGAGCTGAAAGCCAAGCTGGCCAATGCCCATATCGTCGGCATCCGCTCGCGCACCCAGCTCACCGCCGAGGCGCTTGCCGGCGCGCGCAAGCTGATCACCATCGGCTGCTTCTGCATCGGCACCAACCAGGTCGACCTGGATGCGGCCGAGCTGGCCGGGATCCCGGTATTCAACGCGCCCTACTCCAACACCCGCAGCGTGGCCGAGCTGGTGGTGGCCGAGGCGATCATGCTGATGCGGGGCATCCCCCTCAAGAACGCCGAGTGCCATCGCGGCGGCTGGAGCAAGTCGGCGCTGGGCAGCCACGAGGTGCGCGGCAAGACCCTGGGCATCATCGGCTACGGCCACATCGGCACCCAGGTCGGCGTGCTGGCCGAATCGCTGGGCATGAACGTGCTGTTCCACGACATCGAAACCAAGCTCTCGCTCGGCAATGCACGCGCGGCGGCCGGCCTGGAGGACCTGCTGTCGCGTTCGGACATCGTGACCCTGCACGTGCCGGAAACGCCGGCCACGCAGATGATGTTCGGCGCGACGCAGCTCGGGCAGATGAAGCCCGGCGCGCACCTGATCAATGCCTCGCGCGGCACGGTGGTGGACATCGATGCGCTGGCGGCCGCGCTGGAATCCGGCCAGGTCGGCGGTGCGGCGGTGGACGTGTTCCCGCTGGAGCCCAAGGGCAATGGCGATGCGTTCGAGTCGCCGCTGACCCGGTACGACAACGTGATCCTGACCCCGCACGTGGGCGGCAGCACGCTGGAGGCGCAGGACAACATCGGCACCGAGGTGGCGGCCAAGCTGGTGCGCTACAGCGACAACGGCAGCACGCTGTCGGCGGTGAACTTCCCCGAAGTCACCCTGCCCGAGCATGCGGGCAGCCATCGCATCCTGCACATCCACCGCAACGTCCCCGGCGTGCTGTCGCAGATCAACGAACTGTTCTCACGCGAGGGGGTCAACATCGACGGGCAGTTCCTGCGCACCGACGCCAAGGTGGGCTACGTGGTCATCGACATCGCGTCCACGCCGCAGATCACCGCGCGCCTGCGCGCCGCGCTCAACGAGATTGACGGGACGCTGCGCACGCGGGTGCTGTACTGAAAGCGCATTCTGGCCTGCGGTTGGTGTCCTTGAGGATGCACCGAAAATTTGAGGTGTGATTTCAAGCGCAACGAGCAATCTGTTCCGGTGCTTCGTCGCGGCGATTCGCAAGGCAGACGTCCACCGCACCTGTGTGACAGGACAAGCTGAAAGGAGACCCGCCCATGCCGCGTACATCCACCGCCTTCCTGTTCGACCTCGATGGCACGCTGGTCGACAGCGTCTACCAGCACGTGCTGGCCTGGAAGGAGGCGCTCGATCGCGAGGGCGTCGACCTCTCGGTCTGGCGCATCCACCGCAAGATCGGTATGAGCGGCGGGCTGTTCACCAACATCCTGCTGCGCGAAACCGGCCTCGACATCACCGACGAGCGCCTTGAACGCCTGCGCGGCTGGCATGCGGAGGCCTACAACCGGCAGGCCGCCGCTGGCGCGATCAAGCCGTTGCCGGGTGCGCGCGAATTGCTCGCCTTCCTCAGCGCCGAGGGCATTCCCTGGGCGATCGCCACCAGCGGGCGCATGGAAACCGCCGCGCCCAACATCGCCGCACTTGGCGTGGATCCGTCGCAGGTGCCGGTGGTCACCCGTGACCAGGTGCGCTATGCCAAGCCCGATCCGGACCTGTTCCTGGCCGCGGCCGATCGCCTGGGCGTGGACATCCAGCATTCGCTGGTGATCGGCGACAGCATCTGGGACATGCTGGCTGCGCAGCGTGCGCGTTCGCTGGGCGTCGGGCTGCTGTCCGGAGGCTATGGGCGCGAGGAACTGGAGCGCTCGGGCGCATTCCGGGTCTACGACGATCCGGCGGACCTGCTGCGGCACGTGGACGAGGTCGCGGCGCGGCGCTGACGCGCAGCAGGCAGGCAGGCGCCTTTGCCAGGGCGCAGCGGCGCCGGATTCAGCGCTTTGCCTGGCCGTCAGGCGGGTTCTTCAGAGACCCGTGGAAGCGACCGCCAGCGCCGCGCCATCCTGCGCAGCGAGTCGTCCGCATCCGCATCCTCGGCGATCGCGCTGATCTCGCGCCACGCCAGCGCATGCGACTCGGCGCTGACCACGAAGTCCTCGCATTCGCCCGCATGCACCACGTAGCGCACGTCGTAGTGCCAATGGCCGCGCACGCCCTTGTGCTCCGGGATCCAGTGCCGGTCCAGGTCGAACACCTCCGGCTCCACGCGCAGCCCGACCAGCCCCGACTCCTCCTCCGCCTCCCGCAGCGCCACGGCGCACAGGTCGCGGTCGCCGTCGGCATGCCCGCCCAGCTGCACCCAGATGCCGAGCTTGCGGTGGTGGGTCAGCAGCACGCGCGTGCGCGTGCGGTCGACCAGCCACGCCGATGCGGTGAAGTGCCCGTCCAGGCGGTCGCGCACGAACGGGTCGGCCGGATCGTCCAGCAGCGCATGGAAGTCCGCCGCCACGCTGGCCTGGTCCGGCCAGTGCCGCCCGTAGTGGTCGAAGGCGGCCGCCAGCCCGCCGATCGGCAGCGACATCCCGCTCAAGATCGCGTATCTCCAGTGGCATTGGTCATGGGGCGCCGATTCTGACGCATGCTTGCGCGCTTGTGCGCTGCATCGGCGTTTGGCAAGGTAGCGACGGTAACGATTCCGCGGCCGACCCCCCAGCGGCGCCCCAGTCCATCTGCAGGGAACCACCGATGTCCAAAAGTCTGTTCAGGGTCAAGCCGGTCGAGCCGGCGCCGCATGTCGATGCCGGCGAACCGGTCGAAGGCTCCCTGCAGGGGGAGGCCACCCTCAAGCGGACACTCACCGCACGCCACCTGGTCCTGCTCGGCGTCGGCGCGGTCATCGGCGCGGGCATCTTCGTGCTGACCGGGCAGGCCGCAGCCAACCATGCCGGCCCGGCGATCATGCTGAGCTTCGTCCTCGCGGGCCTGGCATGCGCCTTCGCCGGCCTGTGCTACGCGGAGTTCTCGGCGATGATGCCGGTGTCGGGCAGCGCCTATTCGTACTCCTACGCCACGCTCGGCGAGTACGTCGCCTGGTTCATCGGCTGGTGCCTGGTGCTGGAATACCTGTTCGCCTCCTCCACGGTGGCGGTGGGCTGGTCGGGCTATCTGGTCAGCTTCCTCACCACGACGCTCGGCGTGCCCTTCCCCGCCGAACTCGCATCGGCGCCGATCACCTGGGCCAATGGCGAGTTCGTACGTACCGAGGGCGTGATCAACCTGCCGGCGATCCTGATCGTCGCCGCGGTCAGCGGGCTGTGCTACGTCGGCATCACCCAGTCGGCCTTCGTCAACGGCATCGTGGTCGCGATCAAGGTCGCGGTGATCGCAGCCTTCCTCGGCTTCGGCGTGATGTATGTCGATCCGGCCAACTTCACCCCCTTCATCCCGGCCAACGAGGGCCCCGGCCAGTTCGGCATGGAGGGCGTGTTCCGCGCGGCGACCATCGTGTTCTTCGCCTACATCGGCTTCGACGCGGTCTCCACCGCCGCCGGCGAGGCCAAGAACCCGCAGCGCGACATGCCCATCGGCATCCTCGGCTCGCTGGTGGCCTGCACCCTGGTCTATATCGCCGTATGCGCGGTGCTGGTGGGCATGGCGCCCTACCGCGAGCTCGACACCGCCAAGCCGGTGGCGACCGCGATCGAGCTGGCCATGCGCGCCAACCCCGGCGCCAACCTGGCCTGGCTCAAGACCGCGGTCGAGGTGGGCGCGATCGCCGGCCTGTCGTCGGTGATCCTGGTGATGCTGATGGCGCAGCCGCGCATCTTCTACTCGATGTCGCGCGACGGCCTGCTGCCGAAGCTGTTCGGCCGCGTGCATCCCAAGCACCAGACCCCGCACGTGGGCACGATCATCGTCGGCGTGGCAGCCTGCCTGCTGGCCGGCTTCATGCCGCTCAGCGTGCTGGGCGAGCTGGTGTCGATGGGCACCCTGATCGCGTTCGCCACCGTCTGCCTGGGCGTGCTGGTGCTGCGCTACACGCGGCCCGACCTCACCCGCCCGTTCCGCGTGCCGCTGTTCTGGCTGGTCTGTCCGCTGGGCGTGGTGTCCTGCCTGTTCCTGTTCATGCAGTCGTTCATGGAGCACTGGCTGATCTTCGTGCTGTGGACGCTGCTGGGCCAGCTGATCTACTTCGGCTACGGCTACCGCAATAGCAAGCTCAACCGGTCCTGATCCAGACATCGCGGCGCCCTCGGGCGCCGCTCCTTTCGCGACAGCCTGCGCGAGTTCCCGCATGACGGCCCAGACCGCCAAGAAGATCGGCCCGGTCCTCGCGACCTTCGTGGTCGCCAACAACATGATCGGTTCGGGCTTCTTCCTGCTCCCGGCCTCGCTCGCGCGGTCGGGCGCGGTGACCGCTTTCTCGTGGCTGATCGGGACCCTGCTGGCGGTGGCCCTCGGCGCGGCATTCGCGCGGCTGGCGCGCCAGTACCCGGACCTGACCTCGCCCGACGACTACATCCGTCCCTCGCTGGGGCGCGACATGGGCTTCCTCGCCTCGACCCTGTACTGGCTTTCGTCCTGGGTGGGCAACAACGCGATCGCGGTGGCGGCGTTCGGCTACCTGATCATCCTGCTGCCGATCGGCGATGCCCCCGGGGTCCATCTTGCAGGCCAGATCCTGCTGATCTGGGCGATGTTCGGGCTCAACCTGCTCGGGCCACGCAATATCGCGCGCTTCCAGTCGTTCTGCGTGGTGTTCGGCCTGCTGCCGGTGGTGGCGATCCTGGTCGCGGGCTGGGCCCACTTCAATCCCGAGCTCTACCGCGCCGGCTGGAACGTCAGCGGGCAGTCGGACGCCTCGGTGGCACTGGGTTCGCTGGCCACCGTGTTCTGGGCCTTCATCGGCCTGGAAACCGGGGCGATGATCGCCGGCGTGGTGCGCGAGCCGGACCGCAACGTCCCCATCGCCACGATCGGCGGGATCCTGCTGGCCGGTGTCGTCTACCTGGTCTCGTCGGTACTGATGATGGGCATCGTGCCGGTGGCGGAACTGGCCGAGTCCAGCGCACCTTTCGCGCTCGTGGCCGGCGAGATGTTCGGCGCCTGGGCGATCCCGGTCATCGCGGCCGCGGCTGCGCTCAAGGCCACCGGCACCCTCGGCGGCTGGATGCTGGTGACCGGCGAATCGGGCGCGCGCGCCGCGCAGCGCGGCTTCCTGCCGGCGGTGTTCGGCCGCACCCTGCGCAACGGCGCGGCGTTCAGCGGACTGCTGCTGGTGGTGCTGTCGATGACCCTGATCGCGCTGACCACGCTGTCGGATTCGGTGTCGGGCCAGTTCGAGACCATCATCAACATGGCCGTGACCCTGGTGGTGATGGCCTACGTGGCGGCCGGGCTGAGCCTGCTGCTGGGGCGGCGCGACCGGGCCTCGACGGTCGGCGATCGCCTGTTGGGCATGGGCGCACTGATCGCCTGCGGGCTGCTGGTCTGGTCGACACCGGTGGATACGCTGATCGGTGCAGTGGTGATCGCGCTGCTGGCCCTGGCCGCCTACCGCGGATTCGGGCGCAGGCGCGAACCCGCGCCCTGAGCGATGCCCGCCGGGGGGCGAGGCGCTAGACTTGCGACATGAACCAGACGCCCTACGACCCGCAGCGCCTGCGCGAGCGCGGCGCCGACATCATCGCCAATGTGCGCGAGCTCTCGCAGCTGGGCTGGACCCCGGCCACCAGCAGCAACTTCTCCTCGCGCCTGGATGATCGCCACGCTGCGATCACCGTGTCCGGACGCGACAAGGGGCGCCTGGTCGAGGACGACATCATGGTCGTCGATTTCGATGGCCTGGCGGTCGGCAGCGACCATCGGCCCTCGGCCGAGACCCTGCTGCATACCCAGCTGTACCGTCGCTTCGACGAGGTGGGCTGCGTCCTGCACACCCACTCGCGCAACCAGACGGTCGCCTCGCGCCTGTTTTCCGGCGCCGGCCACGTGCGGTTGGAGGGCTACGAACTGCTCAAGGCCTTCCGCGGCAACGAGACCCACGAAACCAGCATCGACGTGCCGGTGTTGCCCAACAGCCAGCACATGCCCACGTTGGCCGCACAGGTCGATGCCCTGCTCGACCGTGGCCCGATGTGGGGCTACCTGATCGACGGCCATGGCCTGTACGCATGGGGCCGCGACATGGCCGACGCGCGCCGCCACCTGGAGGCGTTCGAATTCCTGCTCGGCTGCGAGCTCGACCTGCAACGGCTGGGCGCGCGCCACTGATCGCGGCTCCGTTGCGTCGGCGGAATGCCGCTGTTCCGCTGCCATGACCCATCGGCTTGCCCGTCCCTGCTAGCCTGCCCCTGCCCTCTTCCGTACCGCGAACCTGCCGCCATGAGCCGACTGCGCATCTTTCCCGACGCCAATCCCGACGCCCCCGAGTTAACCAGCCACGACGGCGCGGAGATCGCGCGCGAGCTGGCGAAGATCGGCGTGCATTTCGAGCGCTGGCAGGCCAGCCAGCCGGTCGCGGCCGGCGCGTCCCCCGAAGAGGTGCTGGCCGCCTACAAGGCCGACATCGACCGCATTTCGGCCGAACGCGGCTTCACCAGCGTGGACGTGATCAGCATCGCGCCGGACAACCCGAAGAAGGACGAGCTGCGCGGCAAGTTCCTCGACGAGCACTACCACAAGGAAGACGAGGTGCGCTTCTTCGTCGACGGCTCGGGTCTGTTCACCCTGCATGTCGGCGACAAGGTCTACGAGATCGAGTGCGTCAAGGACGACCTGATCGCGGTGCCGGACGGCACCACCCACTGGTTCGACATGGGATCGGAGCCGCGCTTCGTCGCGATCCGCTTCTTCCAGCAGCCCGACGGCTGGATCGGGCACTTCACCGGCACCGATATCGCGCAGAAGTTCCCGCGCTACGAAAAGGAAGCAGGCTGAGCCGGCGCAGATGATTTCCACGGATTACGCGGATGCACGCGGGTCGGGGCGAGGTGGTTCGCGGGTACGTCCGCCGGTTGTTGCCTTGTCCGCGTTGATCCCGACAACCCGCGGCAGAGAACACGCATGACGATCACCATCCTCACCGACATAGAAGGCACCACCAGCAGCATTTCCTTCGTCAAGGACGTGCTGTTTCCGTATGCGCGGCGCGAGCTGCCGCGCTTCGTGCGCGAACACGGCCAGCAGCCGGAGGTGCGGCGCTGGCTGGACCAGGTGGCGCTGGAGAACGGCGGCCTGTGCCAGGACGCGATGATCGTCGAGACCCTGCAGGGCTGGATCGACGAGGACCGCAAGCACACCGCACTCAAGGCGCTGCAGGGCATGGTGTGGGAAGCCGGCTACGCAAGCGCGGATTTCACCGCGCCCGTGTACCCGGATGCGACCGCCGCACTGAAGCGTTGGCACGACGCCGGCCATCCGCTGGCGGTGTACTCGTCGGGCTCGGTACCGGCGCAGAAGCTGCTGTTCGCGCATACCGATGCCGGCGACCTGACCGGCCTGTTCTCCGCCTGGTTCGACACCGGCGTGGGTGGCAAGCGCGACGCGGCAAGTTACACGAAGATCGCGCAGGCGCTGGGCGCGGCGCCGGACGGGATCCTGTTCCTGTCGGACGTGGTGGCCGAACTGGACGCCGCGCGCGAGGCGGGCCTGCGCACCATCCTGGTCGACCGCGCGCAGGACTATCCGCAGCCGCGCACCGGCGATGCCGCCGGTGGCCATCCCCGCGTCACCGGCTTCGATGGTATCGCGCTGCCGGCATGAACCCGATGCGCAGGCATCGCCCTGCCAGCGCCGCATCGGTGCTGGTCGGGCTGCTCGCCTGCCTCGCCCTGCTGCCGCCCGCTAGCGCCGATGCCCTCACCCCGGGGGCGGCCGATGTCGCCGCCATCGCGATCCGCGACCGGGCCCTGATCGAGGCGCGACTACAACGGATGCCACCTCCGGTGGCCGGGCAACCAGACCTCTACGCACTTGCCTTTGCCGGTGACGGCGGCGAGGACGTGTTCCGCAACGAGGCGCTCTATTTCGAGCAATTGGCCAACGTCCGCTACGGCGCCGCTGGCCGCACGCTGGCGCTGGTAAACCATCCCGACAGCGTGGGCGACGCGCCGTTACCGCTGGCCACGGCCGATAACCTGCGCATGGCATTGCAGGGGATCGGTGCGCTGATGGACCCGGACGAGGACCTGCTGCTCCTGTTCATCACCAGCCACGGCAGCCGCGACCATGCGCTGTCGGTACAGCTTCCGGATTACTTCGACCACGAGCTGCGACCTGTCCAACTGCGCGCGATGCTGGACGAATCGGGCATCCGCAACCGGCTGCTGATCGTCTCGGCCTGCTTCTCCGGCGGTTTCATCCCGGAGCTCGCCACGCCCGACACGCTCGTGATGACCGCTGCCCGCCACGACCGCCCCTCGTTTGGCTGCGGCGACACCGCCAGCGCGACCTACTTCGGCCGGGCGCTGCTGGTGGAAGGTCTGAATCGCGACGGCGGGCTGGTCGACGCGTTCGCCTACGCGCAACGGCAGGTCGCGCGGCGCGAGGTGATGGAGGGCCACGAGGCGTCCTTCCCGCAGATCCATGTGGGCGACCGCATCCGCGACCGGCTGCACGCCTGGGAAGCAGCGCTGGTGCGCGGACCGCTGTTGGCCTATCCGCATCCGCTGTAGCGCGCAGCAAGCTGCAAGGCGGCTGCGTCCCGTCCCGCGATCGGGTCCACCGGGTGTCTGCACCGGCCCGGAGCTGCCTCCGGGCCCGGCGCCGGCCAGCGACGCGGAAGATTCGACCGATGCGATGTCCCGGCCTTCCGCCGCCAGGCCATCCCCTCCCTGCTAGGCGCGCCGCAGCCGTCGTGCCACGCGGCTCACGGCTTCCGCGCAGGGCAGCGCATGGGACTTCGTCGCGTCCAGCCAGTGCGAATGGCCTACCGGCGTGGGCCTCAGCCCGACCGCCTTCGACCAGCGTCGCCAGCGGTGGTTGAACTGCATCGCGCGGGTCCAGCGCAGGGTCTCGTCGGTCTGGAAGAAGAACGAGAGCGAGATCGAGACGTCCTCGGCACCGTTCTTCACGTAGTGCCCACTGGTGTAGGGAATGTGCAGCGCATCGCCGGGACGGAATTCGAACTTGATCGCGTGCTGCTCCAGCTCGTCGCGCCACAGCGGCTCGATCGCCTGCCGGTCCATGTAGGCCTCGCAGACATCGACGGGCACGATGTCCGGCCGGAAGTTCGGGAACACCGCCACTTCCTTGCTGCCGCGGACCTGCATCAGCACGTTGGAGTAGCGGTCGAAGTGGAACGGCGTGATCGCGTTGGGCGAGGCGATGAACAGCCAGATCCGCGGCTCGTGGATCGCCCTGGATCGGCCACCCTCCTGCAGCAGCGCCGTCATCTCGCGGCACAGGTCCTCGTACAGGCCACGGAATGCGGGATGTACCTCCGGATCACTCACCGCGATGTAGGAGTTGCCCGCGCGGATCGTCTCGATGGTTTCCTCGAGGCCCATGCCGTTGCGATGCTCGACGTGCGCGTGGTCGAAGTTGATGCGCAGGTCGGCCAAGCCCTTGGAATACCTGACCCGCTCCGGCGGCAGTTCCGGCAGGACCTTCGCCAGGCCCTCGATGGTGAGCGCGGGATGATCCAGCAGGGCATGCCTGAACTGGAACGGCACACGGTCCCACTGGCCGACGGGCAGCCCGTCGGCGAAGCACTTCGACATGTTGTCCCCTGTGGCGACCGCCGTCGTGGCGGGTACGCGTCCGGATGCGGGATCCGGAACCGGGTCACAATATCCCGACGGTGGGCGGTCCAGCAACAGTAGCGCCACCGCTCAGCGCGCCGTCGCGTCCTCCAGCCGGTAGGACGTGCTCGCCCGCGATTCCCGGCCCGCATCATCGATGCTGCGCACCTCGATGCGATGGCGGCCCGCGTCGAGCCTGGTGGGCAACGCCCCGCGCCACAGGTGCGGCGATGCTTCGGCTTCGGGCGACCGATCGAAACCGCGCAGCGTCTCCGCCTCGTCATCGCGCACGTTTTCCGCGGCCAGCCGCGGGTCGGCACGCTCCACCCGTACCATCGGCTGCCAATCGCCGTCGTCGACGCGGTATTCCACCCGCGTGCCGGCGTGGCCGAGGAAGACGTTCGCGTAGACGCCCCAGGCCGGATAGGCGCCGCGACGCAGCAGTCGCGGCGCGTGCAGGGCCATCGCATCGGTACGGGACGGGTCCTCCGAGAGCCGCGCGGTCGGATGCCAGGCCAGGCGATGGCTTCCATCGCTCGCCACGTGCAGGGAGGCGAATCCGCGCGGCGTGCCGTCTGCCATGGTCGAAACCGGAATGCCGGCGTCGTCGTCGATCCCGGACCAGTACGCGCCACTCATCGCGCCAACATTGAACTCGCGCAGCGGAGCGGCGCCATGCCAGCCGCTGTCGACGCCGTGGTCGAACTGGCGCTGGCTGTGGCGATGACCGCTCAGCAGCAGCAGCTTCGGGAACGGCCGCAGCAGCGAGAACAGGCGTTCGCGATCCTGCGGACGCATCGTTGGCGGGCGCCCCTCGCCGGCCGTGTCGAACCAGGGGATGTGCGCGGCGATCACCAGCAGGCGGTCGTGAGCCAACCCCGCCAGATAGCGCGCCAGGAACGCGAACTGGTCTTCGCGCAGACCGCCGACATAGGCCGGGCGCTGCCCGGGCTGCGCCACCACGTTGTCGAGCACGACGAAGACGGCTTCGCGCTCCTCCCAGGCCAGGGTGTCGGGTCCAAACACGCGGCGGAACGTGGCCAGCGAGGACGCGTCGTCGATGGCGCCAGGATCCAGGTCGTGGTTGCCGGCGGCGTGCAGCCAGGGCACGCCGGCCGCAGCCGTGGCGCGGACCAGCGCCGGATACAGCGACAGATCGTCGTTGGCGATGTCGCCCAGGGTCAGGCCCAGCGCCGCATCGCGATGCGGCGCGAATGCGCGCGCCGCGATCTTCGCGTAATGGTCGACCTCACCTGGCGTGCCGGCCTGGGGATCGCTGCTGACGATCACTTTCAGCCCCTGTGCCGCGTCGTGCCGCCCCAGCGCGAAATCGCAGGATGCCTCGCCCGCGGGATGCCAGAACCGCGGCAGGCCGTCGGCGCCTGTCGAAACGGTATATCCAGCCGGCTTGATGATGAAGACGGGCGCGTCGGCCCGCGTCGGCAGGCGCCAGCGCCCGGCCCCATCACTGGAAACGATTTCCACACCGTTGGAGACCTGCACGTGCGGCAGCGCCGGTTCGGTGGCCCCTCGCCGGCCGTCACCGTCGACGTCCTCGAACACCACGCCGCCATCGCAGGCCCAGGCGGGCAACACCGCTGCCGCGGCGATCAGCAGCAGCGCACGGATGGGGTGCGGACTGGCCACGCACTCTCCCCTTGTCGACGAAATTGTCCCATTATGCCGTCGCTCCACGTTTGCACTGTGAGTCATCAGGACGACGGGCCTTGCGCCATGGACTTCACGACGGAGACGGGATGAGGATTGCCTGGCGATGGTTGCCTGCGCTGCTGGCACTGCTCATGTGCCTGCCGGTCTCGGCGCGATCCGTCCTTGAACTGGTGCCGTCGACGGCCAACGCCTCGCTCTCGCCGTACCTTGGCTACCGCCACGACGCCAGCGGTTCGGATCGAGCCGAGGACGCGTGGCGACGCCTGGAGGAAGGCGGGTTCGCCTCGCTGCCAGGTGGCAAGGATGCATTCGGCTTCCAGGGGGGCGCGTTCTGGTTCCACGCCACGGTGGTGAACCGCCATCCCGGCGAGCAACGCTGGCTGCTCGTGCAGGAGTATCCGCTCAGCGACCAGCTCGACATCTACCTGCGCTATCCCGATGGCCGCACGGTCCACCACGTGGGCGGCGACCACGTCCCATTCTCCGCGCGCTCGGTGCGCTACCGGCATCCCAACGTGCTGGTCGATCTGCCGCTGGACCAGCCGGTGCAGCTGCTGCTGCGCGTCCAGAGCCAGAGTTCGATGCAGGTGCCGCTGCAGCTGTACACGCCCTCGGCGTTCACCGAAGTCTCGCGCGATGCGCAGCTGGCGATCGGCCTGTACTACGGCATCCTGTTGGCGCTGTTCTTCTACAACCTGGTGTTGTGGCTCTCGCTGCGCGATGCCAGCTACTTCTGGTACCTGTGCCACATCAGCGCCTTCGGGCTGGTCCTGTTCACGCTCAACGGCCTCGGCTTCGAGTACCTCTGGCCCAGTTCGCCGTGGATGTCGGACCACATGGTGCCCATCTCGATCTGCCTGGCGCTGATCGCGATGCTGCAGTTCGCGCGCACCTTCCTGGAGCTGCCGCAACGTGCGCCGCGGATCAACCTGGTGACGATCGGGCTGATCGGATTCTTCCTGGTGTTCGGCGTGGCCTCGGTCTGGCTGCCGTACCGGATCGCCACGCCGGTCGCCTCGCGTGCGGTGCTGGTGGGCGTGGTCTGGATCGTGTTCGCCTCGCTGCACGTGCTGCGGCGCGGCTATACGCCGGCGCGCCTGCTGCTGCTGGCGTGGTCGATGTTCCTGCTCGGCACGGCGGTGTTCACCCTGCTGGCGTTTGGTGCGTTGCCCAAGAATTTCGCCACCGAATATGGCGTGCAGATCGGCTCGGCCCTGGAGATGCTGCTGCTCTCGATCGCGCTCGGCTATCGCTACGCGCAGCTGCGCAACGAGAACCAGCGCATCACCGACGAAGCCAACCGCCAGCTCGAGCGCAACGTGGCGCGGCGCACGCAGGAGCTGCAGCAGGCGCTGGTGCAGCTCAAGGACGCCCACGAGAAGCTGCAGGATTCCAGCCGCCGCGACGGGCTCACCGGGCTGTTCAACCGACGTCATTTCCATGAGGGCTTCGACCGCATGCTGGCCGAGTGCCGCGAGGCGCGCCGGCCGCTGTCGTTGCTGATGGTCGACCTGGACCACTTCAAGTCGATCAATGATCGCCATGGCCATCTGGTCGGCGATGAATGCCTGCGCTGGGCGGCACGCCGCATCGGCCGCAGCCTGCGCCCGCACGAGGCGCTGCTGGCGCGATTCGGCGGCGAGGAGTTCGTGGTGGTGTTGCCCAACCAGGACCTGCGCGAGGCGGTGGCGGTCGCCGAGAGCGTGCGCCGCTCGCTGGTGGACGAACCCTGCGAAACCCAGGGCATCCAGGTACGGATCTCGGCAAGCATCGGCGTGCACACCGTGGCGCCCGATGCCATCGACGACATCGACGATGCGCTGGATACGGCCGACAAGGCCCTGTACGCGGCCAAAGCCAACGGCCGCGACTGCGTGAGGACGTCGATCAGCGCGGCGTAAGCGTGACGGGGTGTGCCCACCTGCAGGCGGAACGCTCGACTGTCATCCCGAGCGCGGCAACGGATCCCGATCCGGTGTCCGCAGGCAGATCCCTCGCTGCGCACGGGATGAAAACGATGCCGCCCGGCGACGCATCGCCCGGGGATGCCACGCCCGGTGACGCATGCCGGAGCGAGGGCGCTTCAGCGGCGCCGCGTCGCCAGCTTCGCCTCCACGTCCGCCAGCCCCAGGCCGCGCGCACGCAGCAGGACCAGCAGGTGGAAGACCAGGTCAGCCGCCTCGCCCAGCAAGGCGTCGTCATCCTCCACCACGGCGGCAAGCGCGGTCTCCACGCCTTCCTCGCCGACCTTCTGCGCGATGCGTCGCATCCCGCCTTCGAAAAGCTTCGTGGTGTAGCTGCCTTCGGGCATGTCGTGCCGGCGCCGTGCGACCAGCGCGGAGAGTTCGGCCAGCGCCGCGCCCGGTGCAGTCGGGAAGCAGCTCTCGCGCTGCAGGTGGCAGGTCGGCCCCTGTGGATATGCAAGCACCAGCAGGGTGTCTCCATCGCAGTCCACGTCCAGCGACACCAGGTCGAGGAAGTGACCCGACGATTCGCCCTTGGTCCAGAGGCGGCCCTTGCTGCGGCTGAAAAAGGTCACGCGCCGGCTGTCGATCGTGGCCTGGAGCGCCGCGCGATCCATGTAGCCCAGCATCAGCACGCGCAGGGTCGCTGCATCCTGCACGATCACCGGCACCAGTCCGTCGCCCTTGTCCCAGTCGATCAGGCTCGCAGCCGCAGCCATCGCGGCGGCATCGGATTCAGCCATTGCGCACCTCCACTCCTCGTTCATGCAGGAACGTCTTGAGCGCGGGAATCCGCACCTTGCCACTGTGGAACACACTGGCGGCCAGTGCGCCGTCCACGTCCGCATTCCGGAACGCCGCTTCGAAGTGCGCGGCTTCGCCAGCGCCACCCGAAGCCACCAGCGGCACCGTGCACAGTGCCCGCACCGCACGCAGTTGTTCGAGGTCGTAGCCGCTGCGCACGCCGTCGCTGTCCATGCAGTTGAGCACGATCTCGCCGGCGCCCAGGCGCTGCGCTTCCACCACCCAGTCCAACGTGCGGACCGAGGGCGCGCGCATCCGGTCCGGGTCTCCGGTATGCGTGCGCACGCGCCACTCGCCGTCGGCCTCGCGGGTGGAATCGATGCCCACCACCACGCACTGCACGCCGAACGCGCTGGCCAGTTCGCCGATCAGGGCTGGGCGCTCCAGCGCCGGCGAGTTGATCGAGATCTTGTCGGCACCGGCATGCAGCACCGCACGCGCGGTGTCGACGTCGCGGATACCGCCGGCGACGCAGAACGGAATGTCGATGTGCGAGGACACGCGTTCGACCCAGCCGCGGTCTACCGAGCGTCCCTGCGGCGTGGCGCTGATGTCGTAGAACACCAGTTCGTCCGCACCCTCGTCGCGATAGCGCAGCGCCAGCTCGACGATATCGCCCATGTCGACGTGGTCGCGGAAGCGCACGCCCTTGACCACGCGACCGTCGCGCACGTCCAGACAGGGAATGATGCGGCGTGCGAGCATCAGCCCTGCTCCGCTGCATCGCCGGCCAGCGCCAGCGCTTGCGGCAGCTGCAGCTTGCCTTCGAGCAGCGAGCGACCCAGCACGATGCCGGCGCAGCCCTCGGCCTGCGCGGCGGCGACGTCGGCCAGGTCGCGTACGCCGCCCGACGCCTGCAACGCCAGCCCCGGCACCTGCTCTACCAGCAGGCGATACAGGTCCAGGTTGGGCCCGGTCATCATGCCGTCGCGGGTGATATCGGTGCACAGCAGGTGCCGCAGGCCGTGCCCGGCGTAGCGCTGCGCCATCTCCTGCAGGGTGCCGGCCGCCGTTTCGGTCCAGCCGTGCACCGGCAGGCGCCAGACGCCTTCGCGATCCTGGCGGGTGTCGAGGGCGACGGTGATGCGCTCGCTGCCGAACTCGTCGATCCAGCCGCACACCGCCTCGGCCTCGCGCACCGCAAGCGAACCGATCACCACGCGTGCCGCGCCTGCATCGAGGATGCGCTGCACGTCGTCGCGCGAGCGCACGCCGCCGCCGGTCTGCACCCGAAGCCCGGTGCTGGTACTGATCGTGCGCACCAGTTCGAGCAGGGTGTAGCCACCGGCGCGCGCGGCGTCCAGGTCGACCAGGTGCAGCCAGCCGGCGCCCTGTCCGGCATAGGCCTGCGCGAGCGCCAGCGGGTCGTCGCCGTACTGCGTCTCCTGCGCGTAGTCGCCCTGGGCCAGGCGCACGATGCGGCCGTGGCGGACGTCGATGGCGGGATACAGGGTGTAGCTGCTCATGGGGATTCCATCGTCAGGAAGTTGTGCAGCAGACGCGCGCCGGCCGCGGCCGAACGCTCCGGGTGGAACTGGGCGCCCATGACGTTGCCGCGCCGCACCGCCGCCGCGAACTCGTACCCGTGCGTGGTGCTGGCGATGCAGTCGGGCGTGAGGTCCGCGGCGTAGCTGTGCACGAAGTAGGCGTGGTCGCCCTCGGGGAAGTCCGCCAGCAGCGGATCGGCGCCCCGCAGCTGCAGCCTGTTCCAGCCCATGTGCGGCACGCGGATGCCTGCGCTGCCCGGAATCCGCCGCACCCGTCCGGGCAGCAGGCCCAGGCATGGCGTGTCGTCCTCTTCGGAGTGCTCGAACAGCAGCTGCATGCCCACGCAGACGCCAAGCAGCGGCTGGCGCAGGCCGCGCAGTACGTCGACCAGGCCAAGCGCGTGCAGGCGGCCCATCACCGTTGCCGCCGTCGAGACGCCGGGCAGGAGCACGCGGTCGGCGCCCTCGATCGTGCCAGCGTCGGCGCTGAGCACCGGCTCCACGCCCAACCGCTGCAGCGCGCAGCGCACCGACCCGATGTTGGCGCCGCCGGCATCGACCAGGACCAGTCGCATTACAGCACGCCCTTGGTGCTCGGCAGCTCCGCGCCCTCGCGCCGCACCGCCATGCGCAAGGCGCGCGCGAAGGCCTTGAAGCAGGCCTCGACCTTGTGGTGGTCGTTGTCGCCCTCGACCTTCAGGTTGAGGTTGAGCGCCGCGGCGTCGCAGACCGAGCGGAAGAAGTGTTCGACCAGCTCGGTCGGCATCTCGCCGACGCGCTCGCGCCTGAAATCACCATCGAACACCAGGTAAGGCCGGCCGCCGAAATCGAGCGCGGCGCTGGCCAGGGTCTCGTCCATCGGCAGGGTGAAGCCGTAGCGCGCGATGCCGCGCTTGTCGCCCAGCGCCTCGCGCAAGGCCTGGCCCAGGGCGATGCCCGTGTCCTCGATGGTGTGGTGCTCGTCGACATGCAGGTCGCCCTCGGCCTGCACCGACAGGGCGATCCCGCCGTGCTTGCCGATCTGGTCGAGCATGTGGTCGAAGAACGGCAAGCCGGTCGAGACCTGCGCGTCCGCGGCCCTGTCCAGGTCCAGCTCGACGCGGATGCGGGTCTCCTTCGTGTTCCGCTGCACCCGTGCCCGCCGCGGCGCATCGGCCAGCTCGTGCGCGATGCCGGCCCAGTCCCACTCCCCGCCGAACTGCGCGGTGCGCAGCTGGAAGCCGCGGATGCCGAGGTTGTCGGCAAATAGGATGTCGGTCTCTCGGTCACCGACCATGGCCGAACGGTCCAGGTCGATGCCGCGATCGCGCAGGTAGTGCTGCACCAGGCCCAGGCCGGGTTTGCGCGTAGGCGCGTTGTCGGCCGGCCAGCTGCAGTCGACCAGCACCTCTCGGAACACGATGCCCTGGCTTTCGAACACCTGCAGCATCAGGTCGTTGGGCCCGTCGAAGGAGGCGCGCGGATAGGCGTCGCTGCCGAGTCCGTCCTGGTTGGTGACGATGACGAACTCGAAGCCTGCGTCGCGCAGTTTCAGCAGCGCAGGAATCACGCCGGGGACGAAGCGCAGCTTGTGGTAGGCGTCGATCTGGAAGTCTTCGGGCTCCTCGATCAGGGTGCCGTCGCGATCGACGAAGAGGATTTTCGTGGCCATCATGCAGTTCCTGCGGTCGCCCCTGCCCCGGCCTTTCCCCCGCCGGCAGAGGACGGGTTCAAGGCGGAGATCGTCGACAGCACGCGGTCGTTCTGCTCCGGCGCGCCGATGGTGATGCGCAGTGCGTCGCCCAGTCCCGGCGCGGCGCGCTGGTCGCGCACGACGATGCCGGCGCCCAGCAGCGCGTTGAACGTGGTGTCGGCATCGTCGAAGCGCACGAGGAGGAAGTTCGCCTGCGAGGGGTAGACCCGGCGCACGCCAGGCAGACGCGACAGCGCAACGCACAGGCGCTCGCGCTCGCCGCGCACCTGTTCAATGCGCGAAGTGGTCGCGGCGCGCGCCACGGGGGAGAGCGCTTCGACGCCCAGCCTGGCCACCGGCCCCGGCACCGGATACGGCGCCTGGCAGCGGCGCAGCACGGCGATCAGTTCAGGCACGGCGATCGCCACGCCGATGCGCGCTGCCGCCAGGGCGTGCGCCTTGGACAGCGTGCGCAGCACGACCACGTTGGCATGCGCGTCGAGCAGGCCCGTGGCCGAGCCGGTGTCGGAGAACTCGCCATAGGCTTCGTCGACCACGACCAGGGCGCGGCCGGCGAGACGCTGGGCCAGTGCGGCGATATCGTCCAGTGCGATTGCCGCACCGCCCGGATTCGATGGCGAACACAGGAACACCAGCTTCGCGCCGCGCGCAAGCGCCTCGGCTTCGATCGCAGCGAAATCGGGCACAAGTCCCAGGCGCGGATCATCGCGCAGGGCCACCTCGACCAGGGGCGCGCCCTGCAGCCGTGCGCTTACCGCGTACATGCCGAACACCGGCGGCGTGACCAGCACCGCATCGCGGCCTGGCATGCAGGTGGCGCGCACCAGCAGGTCGATCGCCTCGTCGCTGCCCCGCCCCACGATCAGCTGCGCCGGCTCCACGCCATAGAGCGCAGCCAGCGCCTGGCACAGCGCCGCGGGCTGCGGATCGGGATAGCGGCGGCAGCTGGCATCCGCATCCGCGGCATTGCCCCAGGCCGCTTCGTTGGCGTTGAGCCAGATCTCGCCATCGAGCTTGGCGCTGCGCGCCGAACTGTATCCGGCGAAATCGCGCAGGTCCTCGCGCACCAGCGAGAGCACGTCACCTATTGCCGCGTTCATGCCGCCTCCGGCGAGCGCGCCCTGTCCAACCGCAGGCGCACGGCATTGGCGTGCGCCTCCAGCCCTTCGGCCTCCGCCAACGTGACCGCGCAGGGCCCGATCGCATCGATCCCGGCAACGCTCGCGGACTGCACGCTGACCAGGTTCTGGAAGCTGGCGACCGACACCCCGCTCCAGGCGCGCGCGGCGCCACCGGTTGGCAGCACGTGGTTGGTGCCGCTGCAGTAATCGCCAAGCGCCTCGGGCGTGTAGTCGCCGAGGAACACCGAGCCCGCCGCCTCCACACGCTCAAGCCAGGCGCGCGGCTCGCGCAGCGCCAGGATCAGGTGTTCGGGCGCATAGGCGTTGCTGATCCCGAAAGCTTCGTCGAGCGTCTGCACGTGCACCAGGCGCGACTGCGCCAATGCCTGGCGGGCGATGTCGGCGCGCGGCAGCGCGGCAAGCTGGAGGTCCAGCTCGGCCTCGACGCGCGCCAGCAGCGCGTCGCTGTCGCTGAGCAGCAGCACCTGCGAATCCGGGCCGTGCTCGGCCTGCGACAGCAGGTCCGCCGCGACGAAGGCGGCATCTGCGCCCGCATCGGCGATCACCAGCACCTCCGATGGCCCGGCCGGCATGTCGATCGCGGCCACGCCCGCGCGCGCGAGCTGCTGCTTGGCCTCGGTGACGAAGCTGTTGCCGGGGCCAAACAGCTTGGCGCAGCGCGGCACGCTGTCGGTGCCGAACGCCATCGCCGCGATCGCCTGCGCGCCACCCAGCTTGAACACGCGATGCACACCGGTCATGCGTGCAGCGACCAGCACCGCCGGATCAGCCGTGCCGTCCTTGCGCGGCGGCGTGCAAAGTACGACCTCGCGGCAGCCGGCCAGCCGCGATGGCACGCCCAGCATCAGCGCGGTGGACGGCAGCGGCGCACTGCCGGCCGGGACGTACAGCCCGACCCGCGCGATCGCGCGCACCATGCGTTCGCAGACGACGCCAGGCGCGGTCTCGACTGCATAACCCTCGACCATGCCGGCGCGATGGAAACGCTCGATGCGCTCGGCCGCCTCCTGCATGGCGCCCTTGAGCTCCGCCGGTACCGTCGCCTCGGCAGCGGCGAACTCCTCGACCGAGACCTCGAACGATTCCGGCGCCACGCCGTCGAAGCGCAGCGTGATCTCGCGCAGCGCCGCGTCGCCGCGCCCGCGCACGTCCTCGACCAGCGCCTCGACCGCGGCGCGCGTCTGCGCAGCCACCTGCTGGGCCGGGCGCTGCAGCGCCTGCGCGCGCGCGTCCGCGTCGAGCGCGCTCCAATCCAGGCGCCGCACCAGACCGGTACTCACGCCAGCATCCTCTCGACCGGGAGCACCATCAGGCCACGCGCGCCGGCGCGCTTGAGGTCCTCCAGCCGCTGCCAGGTCATGGCGCCATGGCACAGCGCCTGCAGCGCGAGCGTGTCGGCACCGTCGACCTGCAGCATCGTCGGCTGCTCGGCATCGGGCAGCAGTTCCAGCAGCCCAGGCACCTCGTCGCGCTGCGCCTGGAACATCAGCAGGCGGCTGTCCCGCAGCCGCAGCACGCCGTCCAGGCGCCGCAGCAGCATCTGCGCCAGCTCGCCGCGGATGTCGGCGAACGGTTGCACCGGGCCGGCCAGCACCGCCTCGCTGCGCATGATGGTTTCGACCGGACGCAACTGGTTGGCGGCGAGCGTGGCGCCGCTGGAGACCAGATCGCAGATCACGTCGGCCTGGCCCAGGCGCGGGGCGATCTCGACCGAACCGGACAGCACGACGATGCCGGCTTCCACCCCCTGCTCCGCCAGCCACTTGCCCAGCAGGCCCGGGTAGCTTGTGGCGATGCGCTTGCCCTGCAGCTGCTGCGCACCCTGCCAGTCCCATGCATCGGGCACGGCGATATCGAGCCGGCAGCCGCCAAAGCCGAGCGGGACGATTTCCCGCGACACCTGCGGCTTGCCGGCCGCGGCGCGCTCGGCGGACTGCTCCTCGAGCACGTTGCGCCCGACGATGCCGTAGTCGCACACACCGTCGGCAAGCAGGCCGGGGATGTCGTCGTCGCGCACCAGCAGCAGGTCCACGGGTGCGGTTTCGCCATAGCAGAACAGCTTGTCGCGGCTCTCGCGCCAGGACAGACCACAGGATGCGAGCAGGGCGCGGGCCGGATCGCTGAGGCGGCCGGATTTCTGGATGGCGATGCGCAGGCGGTCGCGCGCCGCGGGGACGGCCGTGGGGCTCATCTCGGGGTTCCTCAGTGGTCCGACGCGAGCCGGGGGTATTGGCGCTTGACCGCGGCCGCGTAGCCGCCGGCGCCATGTTCGAGCGTGCGCGCAACCCGGCCGATCGTGGTCACGCTGACCAGGGTGCGCTCGTGGATCTCGCGGTACGGCAGGCCCTGCAGCAGCAGCGGCACCACGCGCCAGCGGTCGGCCATGGCCTCGAGTTCGGCCGGCGTGCACAGGTCGCGCAGGAAGGCGGCCACTTCGTCGACCCGTTCCAGGCCGGCCAGCGCCTTGGCCAGCGCCCGGAAGGAGGCGTTGGCATCGGAGTCAGGCAGGGGCTCGAGGCGCTGTTTCATGGTCGGCATAATGTAATAGCGCGTTATTACATTAGTCAATAGCGACGGCCGCCTGACGCCGCCCGTGCGGCATCCATGGCAGTCCGGGCAGCGGGCAGCCCTCTTGATGGCTGCAGGGCGCTGAACAAGCGAAGGGCTTGCGGCAGTGCGCGTATCCCTGGTCAGAATGCGGGAGCGTCCAGCACGCGCCCGGTGGGGGCGGAAGCCGCTCCAGCAGCCGCGTTGGCCTGCTCCTGAACTTCTGCAGAAGCGACTTTCGCCGCGAACGGAGACCCTTCCAGCCTGGATTTCTCCCTACGGTCGAAATGACATGGACGCGAGGGCCGCGTGGGGCGCGGGGGTCGGGTTTGTGATCGATCAGCCGTCGGCTGTCTTTTTGACCGCAGGGAGAAATCTGCGTCCACGTCGGAACGTGCCCGGTGCCCTGCCGAGCCGGTGCGCGGCATTTCTATCCGTTACAGCGAGACCGTCGACGCCCCCAGCATGCAGGCAGACGCCCTGCATCAGCCCTGCATCAGCTCTGCATCAGCCGCCGTCCTGCTCCGCCTCCGCCTCCGCCGCCGGCTCCCGATCCCGCACCAGCGCCCAGCCGGCCACCACGCCCGAAAGCGCGCCTGCCCACTCCAGGAAGGCGCGCGTCCCCACATAGTCGGCGTCGTGGATCTTCGCCAGCGCGATGCGCGCGTACAGCGGCGACTCGAGCGTGACCACGCCCAGGTAGAACAGGTGCCAGGTGTCGATGCCGGCGCCGATCGCCACCGACGTGACGCAGGCCCAGCCAATGGCGTGCGCTTCGCTGAAGCCGGCGCGGCGGCCCAGCCAGCGCCAGAACAGCAGGCAGGCGATACCGATGGCGAAGGCGATCACCGCAGCAAGCAGGACCCCGGTCCAGCCGAGCGGCAGCGGCAGGTTCATCCGGTCAGCGGCCGATCGCCGACAGCAGGCTGCCATCGGCCACCATGGCCACTGCCGCGGCGACCTCGCCATCGAGCGCACGGTCGCGATCGAGGAAGGCGATCCGCCGCCGGATCTCCGCATGCGCCAATGCCACCGCACCGCCGGGATGGAACGCGTCGGCTGCCGCGAGTTCCCTGCGCAGCGCCTCCACCTCGTCGAGGAAGCCGCCACGCAGCGGCGAACCCTCGTCCGCGCCGCGGATCTTGCGCGAGAACGCGGCCGCGTCGCTGCGGCGCGCCAGGTCGCGCGCGGCGTTGATCATGTCCAGGCGGAAATCCAGCGCCTGCGCCCCGGTATACAGCTCCAGCGCCAGCACCTTGCCCAGGTCATCGACCATCGACAGCACGTGGCGCGCCTCGTTGGTGCCCATCGACACGTGATCTTCGGCGTTGGCGCTGGTGGGGATCGAATACACGCTGGCCGGATGCGCGCGCGTGGCCAGGTCGTTGACGATCGCTGCGGCGGTGTACTGCACGATCATGTAGCCCGACTCGGTGCCGTCCTCATTGCCGATCAGGAAGGCCGGCAGGCCGTCGCTGGTGGACGGGTCGACCAGCTTGTTGAGCCTGCGTTCGCTGATCGAGGCCAGCACCGGGATCGCGGCCTTGACTGCGCTCATCGCCAGCGCCAGCGGCATGCCGTGGAAATGCCCCGCCGAGATCACCTGCTGCTCGACGTGCTCGGCCTGGCGGTCGGGGAACACCAGCGGGTTGTCTGTGACCGCGTTGAGCTCGATGTCGAACACCCGCCTGGCATGTGCCACCGTATCGCGCACCGCGCCGTGCACCTGCGGGATGCAGCGCAACGAATAGCTGTCCTGCGGCTGATGCTTCTTGCCGCCTCGGAACGGCTTGAAACGCGCGTAGAACTTCTCGCGACCGTGGCGCTGGTCGCTCGGCACCCAGTCCCAGCCGATGTCGAAACTGAGGTCGCGCGCCCCTTCCGTGTCCCAACTGGTAGGCAGCCAGGTCTGGAACCTCGGCACCAGGTGGTAGGGAATGTCGGCCAGGGTCGAGCCGTCCAGCAACTCGCGCAGGTGCGCGGCCGTGTGCACCTGCCCCGGATGCGGGCGCAGCGCGTGGACCTCTTCGGCAAACGCGCCCAGGCGTCCGGCGAAGGCATCGATGGTCATCGCCGCAGCCAGGTCGGCGGTGTCGAGCAGGCGCTCGAGCCGATGCAGCGCAAGCGCGCCGGTGGCGAGCATCTGCGCAGTCCCGTTGTTCAGCGCCAGGCCTTCCTTGTACGACAGCGACACCGGCGTCAGCCCCGCTGCCTGCAGCGCCTGCGCGCCGGGCACGCGCTGGCCCTCGAACCAGGCCTCGCCACCGCCGAGCAGCACGATGGCCAGATGCGACAGCGGAGCCAGGTCGCCTGAAGCACCCACCGAACCCAGCGCCGGCACCACCGGCACGATGCCGGCATTGAGCAGCGCCGTCAGCGCCTCCAGGGTCTGCACGCGGATGCCCGAATGGCCCTTGAGCAGCGTGTTGATGCGGATGCACAGCATCGCGCGCACCACCTCCGCGGCCAACGGCTCGCCGACGCAGACGGCATGGGTGACGATCAGGTTGTGCTGCAGCTCCTCGTGCAGCGAGCGGCCGGATCTGGCGGCGCCGGGCAGTTCGTCGCGCAGCGGATGCGCGCCAAGCAGCTTGTCGGCATTGCTGCCGAAACCGGTGGAGACGCCGTAGATCGGCTCTTCGCGCCGCACCTGTTCGGCCAGGAACTCGGCCGCGCGCGCCACGTCGCGCAGCGACGCGGGATCGAGCGCGACCTGCGCACCATTGGCCACCATCACCAGCTGGTCGCGGGTGAGGGATTTGCCGTCGAGCAGGACAGGTTTCATTGGTCGTTCGCCATTGTCATACAGAGCTTCCCGCCCTCATTGCCGCATTGTCGTCATCGAACGCAGCGGGAAATCCCGCCTGGCCTCGCGCCTGGAATGCAGTCCCGTCGCCGCGTTCGGCATGACACCAGGATGCGGCCAAGTGCCCGCCTAGCCGCCCGCCTTCCCCAGCGCCCGCCACTGTTCGCGCTCCACCAGCAAGGTGCGCGCAAGATCCGCGTCGGCCACCTCGAACTGCTCGCCGCGGCGCAGGTCCTTGACCGAAACCACGCCCTTGGCCGCCTCGTCCTCGCCGCGGATCACCACGAAGCGGATGCCGGCACGGTCGGCGTACTGCATCTGCTTGCCGAGCTTGCGTGGCTCGAGCTGGGTCTCGACGTTGAGTCCCGCCGCGCGCAGCTGTTGCGACAGGCCCAGCGCGTGGTCGAGCCCGGCGTCGTCGAACAGCGTTACCAGCACATCGACCGAACTGTCGGCCGACTGCACCAGCCCGGCTTCGCGCAACTGCCAGAACAGGCGCGTCAGACCGATCGAAATCCCCACGCCGGGCAGCTTCGACTTGGTGTAATGGCTGGCGAGATTGTCGTAGCGGCCACCGGAGCAGATCGAGCCAATGCCTGGGTTCGCGTCCAGCGTGGTCTCGTAGACGATGCCGGTGTAGTAGTCCAGGCCGCGCGCGATCGACAGGTTGATCGCATAACGCGACTCCGGCACGCCCAGGGCCTTGAGCCTGTGCAGCACCTCGCGCAGCTCGTCGCGTCCCTCTTCGAACAGCGGCGTACCGCCGCCCAGCGCGTCCAGCCTGTCCAGCGCATCGGCATGGCCGTTCGAACGCACGCGCGAGAACGCCATCAGCCGGTCGATCACCTCGTGCGACAGCGCAAAGCCATCGCCTGCCAGGGTCCCGCGCACCGCGTCCTCGCCGCGCTTGTCGAGCTTGTCGATCTCGCGCAGCACCGGCACCTGCGCGTCGGCGGCGATCCCCTGCCCCTCGAAATAGCCACGCAGCATCTTGCGGTGGTTGAACTGGATGGTGAAGTCGCCGATGTCCAGCGCCTCGAACACCGCGCTGATCACCGCCGGGATCTCGGCGTCGTGGCGCGTTGACAGCGCATCCTTGCCGATCACGTCGATGTCGCACTGGTAGAACTCGCGGAAGCGACCGCGCTGGGCACGCTCACCGCGGTAGACGCGCTGCATCTGGTAGCGGCGGAACGGGAACGCCAGTTCGTGTTCGTGCTCGGCGACGTAGCGCGCCAGCGGCACGGTCAGGTCGAAGCGCAGGGCCAGTTCCGGCAGCCCATCGGTCGCCTTCTCGAGCGCACCGGTGGACTGGGCGAAATACACCTGGCGCTCGGTTTCGCCACCGGACTTGGTCAGCAGCACCTCGGACAGCTCGAACACCGGGGTTTCGATGGGCAGGAAGCCGAAGCCCTCGAAGATGCGCCGGATCGTGTCGAGCATGCGCTGGAACGCGATCTGGTCGCGCGGCAGCAGTTCCATGACGCCGGGCGGAGTTCTGGGCTTGATCATGCCTGTCGCGGAAGCCTGGGAAAGATCCCCATTCTACCCGCGGGTGTGGTCCCGCCGACGCAAGTCCGGCGCGGCACCTCGATGGGTTGGGACATTTTTTCCAGAGGCCGGACCCGCCGCGGACCGGTATCATGGGAAAAGCCTGCGAAGCACGAAGCCCATGTCCAGCCCTGCCGTCGGCCGCTGCCGCCACCAGAGCCGCACCGTCGTTCCCCTCGATTGCGCCCGCTGCGCCGTGCGCGACCTCGCCGTGTGCGCCGCGCTGCCACCGCCGGAAGTCGACTCGCTGGAGCGCTTCGCATCCTCGCTGTCGCTGCAGGCGAACGCCGAACTCGCGCGCAGCGGCCAGCCCTGCCGCCACGTGTACAGCGTCACCAGCGGCATGCTGCGGCTGGTGCGCACCCTGCCCGACGCGCGCCGGCAGGTGGTCGGCTTCGCCGTGCCGGGGGACTTCCTCGGCCTGTCCGGGGCGCCGCTGCACCGGCACAACATCGAGGCGGTGGTGCCCAGCCGCGTCTGCGTGTTCGAGGTCGAGGCCTTGCGCGACCTGCGCCTGCGCTTCCCCACCTTCGAGCACACCCTGCTCGAGCGCGCCTGTCGCGAACTCGACGATGCCCACGATTCGATGCTGCTGCTGGCGCGCCTGGCGCCGATGGAGCGCCTGGCCAGCTTCCTGTTGCGCCTGCACAGGCAGATGCGGATCCGCGACGACGAGCCAAGGATGTCGCTGCCGATGGGGCGCAGCGACATCGCCGATCACCTCGGGCTGACCGTCGAAACCGTCAGCCGCAGCTTCACCCGCCTGCGCGAGCAGGGCCTGATCGCCCTGCCCGACCCGCAGCACGTGGAGATCCTCGACCGCGCCGCGCTCGCCGAACTGGCTTCGGTCCTGCACTGACGCCGGCCAGGGCTGCGCGCCGCGCGCTCATCGCAGCGCATCCAGCGGATGCAAGCGGCCTTCGCGCAACAGCAGTTCGCGATGCACGGTTCCCGCAGGAAGCGGGGCGTGACTGATGACCAGCACGCTGCGGCCACGGCACCCGCCAGCCAGGCTGCGCATCACCGCGTCGGCGGTGTCCTGGTCCAGGCCCTCGGTGGGTTCGTCCAGCACCAGCAGCGGTACATCGCGCAGCAGCGCACGCGCCAGGGCGATGCGTCGCGCCTGTCCGGCCGACACCGTGGCGCCGCCTTCCCCGATCCATGCCTGCAGTCCGCCCGCGGCCTGCGCCCAGCCGTCCAGGCGCACGCAGGCAAGCGCCTGGCGCATGCGCGCCTCGCTGGCGTCCTCGCAACCCAGGCGCAGGTTCTGCGCCAGCGTGCCTGCGAAGACCGGCGCCTCCTGCGGCAGCCAGGCCACCCGTGCATGCCAGTCCGCCTGCGCTGCCTCGCGCAGGTCCAGCCCGTTCCAGCGCACGGCACCGGCCTCCGGGTCCACCGCACGCAGCGCCAGCGCCGCAAGGCTGCTCTTGCCGATGCCGCTGTCGCCCCGGATCGCGATGCGTTCGCCAGGATCGATGCGCAGCACTGCCCCATCGAGGATGCGGCGGCCACCGGGCCAGGAGAAGCAGACCGCGTCGAACTCCAGCGACCCGGCCACGGCCAGTGCGCGTGGCCCCGGTGGATCGCCGACCGCCGGCGCCAGCCCGGCCAGCGCGTCGATCCGCCGCATCGAGGCACGCCCCGCCTGCAGCGCCTGCCACGCCAGCGCGGCACCCGATCCGATCTCGGACAGGGACAGCGCGGCAAGCGCCAGGCCGGCCGCGTGGGCCGGACCGATCCGGCCATCGACCACCGCCACGCCAGCGAGCCAGAGCAGGCCGACCCATCCGGCCGCAACCGCCGCACCATGCAGGCCGTTGGCGTCGGCAACCCGCTGGCGACGCCCGCGCTCACGTTGCGCCAGTTCCGTGACCTGCCCGGGCAGCGCCTGCAGCCAGCGCGCAGTCGCGTCCATGGCGGCCAGGTCGGCGGCGCCGTCGTACAGCTCGTGCAGGCTGGCGCGCAGCCCGGCGCGCAGCTGCGCGCGCACGGTCTCCTCCTGCTGCTGGCGACGTGCGACGCGCCACGGCACCAGCGCCGCGGTGACCAGGATCACCAGCGCGATCCAGGCGCCCAGCACCGGGACGAGCGCCAGCGCGAACGCAGTCAGCGCAACTGCGGCGAGCGCCAGCGCAAGCAGCGGACCCAGTGCGCGCACCAGCAGGCCGTCCACCGCGTCGATGTCGTCCATCAGCCGCGCCAGCAGGTCGCCGGTGCGCAGCCGCGACAGCTGGCCCGGCGAAAGCGCCAGCATCCGCGAGAACAACCACACCCGCAGGTCCCGCGCGATGCGCAGCATCGCCTCGTGGCCGACCAGTTTCTCGCCGTAGCGGCAGATGATCCGCGCCAGGGTCAGCGCGCGGATACCGGCCGAAGGCAGGAAGAAGTTGAAGCCGCCGAGCACGCCGAAGGTCAGCGCCGCGCCAGTCAGGAATCCGCCCGAGACGCCGAGCAGGCCGATGCCGGCAAGCATGGTCGCCAACAACAGGACCACGGTTGCCGCCACGGCCAGCCAGTGGCCGCCGAGCAACTGCCATGCGCGCTCGCGACTCACCTGCGCAGCACCGGCAGCGTGGCGGCGATCCCGCCTCCGGGCAGTCGCAGCACCTGCCCAGCCCAGGCCATGACCGCCGGACTGTGCGTGGCGACCACCACCGTCCTGCCCCGCACAACGACGTCCAGCGCAGCAAGCAGGTCGGCTTCCGTGACCGGATCGAGGAAGGCACTGGGCTCGTCGAGCAGCAGCACATCCGGATCGCGCAGCAGCGCACGCGCCAGCGCAACGCGACGCGCTTCGCCGCCCGACAGCCCCACACCGCGCTCGCCCACCGGGGTGTCCAGTCCCTGCGGGAGTCGACTGGCGAAGCGCCAGACCTGCGCGGCTTCGGCGGCCGCCCGCACCGCGGCATCCGTCGCATCGGGATCCCCCAGACGGATGTTGTCCGCCAGCGTGCCGCGGAAGATCCAGGGCCGCTGGCTGGCGAGTGCGATGCGTGCGCCAGGCGACAGGTCCAGCCGTCCTCCAGCCGGTGGCAACCAGCCGGCCATGGCCTCGAGCAGGCTGCTCTTGCCCGCGCCACTGTCGCCTGCCAGCGCCAGGCGCCCGCCGTGCGCGAGTTCGAACGACAGGTCCGCCAGCACCGGCACGGATGCGCCCGGGTGGCGCAGCCGCAGGCGCGACGCCACGATCGCCGTCTGCTGCCCCCTTGCCGCGGTGGACGCAGGTACCGCAGGCGGTATGGCCGCATCCTGAAGGCCGCCCAGCGCCTCCTCCACCAGCGCCGTCGCGGCCAGCGCGTTCGCACGATCGTGGTAATGCGCGGCCAGCCGCCGCAGCGGTCCGAAGCACTCGGGCGCGAGCAGCAGGCAGAACAGGCCGGTCTGCAGCAGCCCGGCCGGCAGCGCCGGGCCGAAATCGACCAGCCCGAGATAACGGAAGCCGAAGTACATCGCCACCAGGGCGACGCTGACCGAGGCGAAGAACTCCAGCACCGCCGACGACAGGAAAGCGATGCGCAGCACGCGCATGCTGCGGTCGCGCACCTCATCCGCCGCGTCGGCCGCTTCCGCGAGCTCCGCACGCCCGCGGCCGTGGATACGCACCAGGTCGAGGCCACGCAGGCGATCACCGAAGTGCGCGCCGGCGCGCGCCAGCGCCTGCAGCTGGCCGCGTCCCGCGGTCTCGGCGCCCCAGCCGACCAGCATCTGGAACAACGGGACCAGCGGCGCGCTCAGCAGCAACAGCAGGCCCGCCACCCAGTCGGCCATGAACACCGCCAGCAACAGCACCGCCGGCACCCACATGACTTCCGCGCGTGCCGGCAGGTAACCCGCGTAATGTCCGTCCAGCGCATCGACCTGCGCCATCGACAGTTCCACCAGCGCACCCTTGCGGCCCGTCCGCAGCCACAGCGGCCCGCGCGCGAGCACCCGCTCGGCCAGTCGCGTACGCAGCCGCGTCTTGACCTGCTCGGCCACACTGGCCGCCGCACCCTGCGCCGACCGGACCAGCAGCACACGCAGCAACATCGCCGCCAGCAGCACCGCGAACGGCCCCGTCAGCGCCGCGGGTGCGATCCGCTCGATGAATACCGCCTGCCCGATCGTCGCGATCGCCCAGGCCTGTGGCCACAGCAGCCAACCCGCGAGCACCGTGCAGGCCAATGACCTGCGATGGATCATGCGCACGGGGGCGAGTTGCGCGCCCAGCCAGTCCACGCGGCGCTTGCGGTCTGTCGCGGGGCCTGCGAGGGAAGCGTTCATCGCGTCTCGGAAGCAACGGAGACACGCAGTATGGCGGCCGCGGCATGTGCGCGATGCAATGGCGTTGCAGCCGTCCGGCTGCCTGTCCGGCCCCCGGAAACAGAAAGGCCACCCGCGAGGGTGGCCAACTGCTTGACTCGATTGGTCGGGGAGACAGGATTCGAACCTGCGACCTCTACGTCCCGAACGTAGCGCTCTACCAGACTGAGCTACACCCCGACAGCCGAGCCGCATATTCTAGTGATGCCGATACCCGGCAGGCAAGGGGTTGACGTGTGCGCCTCATTTGAGCTGGGCAAGGATCTCCTCGGCATGCCTGTTGATCAGCCCGCCCGACGACCCGGCCGCGGTGGCATTGGTCGAGGTCACCTCGAACGAGGCCACCTGCGCGCCATCGGCCTCGACCACCCGCACGCGGCTGATGATCTTGTCGCGGCCCGCCATCGCACCGGCCCAGAAGCGTGCGCCATCCGAGCGCAGGTAGAAATGGGTCAGCGCCACCTCGATCCTGCGTCCGGCGGTGCCCGGCACGAACAGCCCCGCGTCCTTCAAGGTGCGCTGGATGGCCCGGTCCAGCTCCGCGATCGCCGCCAGGTCGTCACCGCCCTCGTTGTCGAAGACATAGCCGTAGGGGCCCGCAATCGCCGCGGCCGGAGCCTGCAGGACGGCACTGGTCGTCGAGCAGGCGGCCAGCGACAGGCACAGGACAAACGCGGTGATGATCTGTCTCATGCCGGTACCTGATGCGGAAACAGCTGGCAGCATACCCAGACGGGGTGAAGGCCATCGCAGCGCTCCGACGGCCAGCCCGGCATGCAGGCGTTGACAGCCGCTTGCGCACGCTGCGGCATCATGCTGCGCGAGCGGACGACCGCCGACCGACACGGAGCCGGATCTGGACACGGGCCTCGCCACCCACGCTCACTGGACGGCAGTGCCGCGCGACTTCTATCGACGCCACCCTGCGCTGGTCGCGCCGGACCTGTTGAACAAGATCCTGCTGCGCGACGACGGGCGGGCCGCGCGCATCGTCGAAGTCGAGGCCTATGCCGGCAGCGAGGATCCCGCGGCCCACTCGTTCCGCGGCATGACCGCACGCAACGCCACCATGTTCGGCGAGCCTGGCCATCTGTATGTCTACTTCACCTATGGCATGCACTGGGGCAGCAACGCGGTCTGTGGTGAGTTGGGCGAAGGCATGGGTGTGCTGCTGCGCGCCGCCGAACCGCTGCACGGCCTGGATGCGATGCGGCTGTTGCGTGCGGCCGCGCGTCGCGACCGCGACCTCGCCAGCGGGCCCGGCAAGCTGTCCCAGGCCTTCGGCATCACCGGCGCATTGGACGGCGCCGACCTGGTCGCCGCCGACAGCGGCATCGCCATCGTCAGCGACGGGACGCCGCCGCCGCGCGATCCGGTCGTCGGCCCCCGCATCGGCATCAGCCGCGCGGTGGAGTTTCCCTGGCGCTGGCATGTGCCGGGCAGCAGCCACGTGTCGACCCGTACCTCCGCGTCGGGACGGCGCCCTCCAAAGGCCTGAACGACCTCGCGTCCGATAACGGCAGCGCCAGGGGCGGTATCAGGCCGATGGCACGCAAAGCCCCGCGAGGGCCTGGTGGATGTCCTCGCGCCGATAGGGCTTGCCCAGCAGTTGCACATCGCGGAAGCGCTCGGGAATCCCTTCTGCTCCGTAGCCGGTGCTGAACAGGAACGGCACCTGCCGGGCGCGCAGTTCGTCGGCCACCGGGAACGACACCACGCCGCCCAGGTTCACGTCGATGATCGCTGCTTCGATCCGCGGCAGCGTGGCAACCAGGCGCGTTGCCTCATCCAGGCTGCCGGCGCTGCCGGCCAGCTCATAGCCCAGGTCCTCGACCATGTCCTCGAGCAGCATCCGGAGCATGGCCTCGTCCTCCACCAGCAGGACCCGGCAACCTGCATTGACCATCGTTCCATCTCCCGTGCGACTATCGAACCACGCGTGGCGTCGATCCACCCGATGCGTGGGGCTGGATGCTACTACGCCGCGCATTGCCCCCGTGCCAGGATCGCGCGGCGCCCACCCTTGACGGCCGCTTCACTTTCGCGCGCCTAAGTTGACGACCTGGCGGAGAAAACGACACATGCAGTTGATGCAGGAAGAGGCGGCCACGCTCGAGCTGGAGGATCCATCGCGCCAGTTCGCCCTGCTCCTCAACTCCGTCACCGACTACGCCATCTACATGCTGGACGCGAGCGGGCATGTCCGCTCCTGGAACCCGGGCGGCGAACGCATCAAGGGCTACAGCGCCGGAGAAATCGTCGGCAGCCACTTCTCCCGCTTCTATTCCGCCGACGACGTTGCGGCCGGCGTGCCGGAGCGCAACCTGCAGACCGCGCGGGTCGAAGGCCGCTACGTGGGCGAAGGCTGGCGCCTGCGCAAGGACGGCACGCGCTTCCACGCCAGCGTGGTGATCGACCCGATCCTGGAGGACGGCCGGCTCCTGGGGTTCGCCAAGATCACGCGTGACATCACCGAGCGCTACGAAGCCGAGCAACGCCTGGAACAGACGCGCCATTCCCTCCTGCAGTCGCAGAAGATGGAGGCGATCGGCAAGCTCACTCTGGGCCTGGCCCATGACTTCAACAACCTGCTCACCATCATCATCAACAGCCTCGATGTCATCGACGGCCGTGTCCGCGACGAACGCGTCTCGCGCATGGTGGAAACGGCGCTGCGCGCCTCCGAGCGCGGCGTCGTGCTGTCCAGGCAACTGTTGACCTTCGGCCGCGGCCAGAACCTCGCGCCCGAGCGGCTCAACGTCAACGTGCTGATCGGCAACTGCGAAGAGCTGCTGCGGCGATGCGCCGGCGATCCGGCCGAGCTGAGCATCGATCTGGCCGACGGATTGCCGGAGGTGGACGTGGATGCAGGCCAGCTCGAAGCCGCCCTGCTCAACCTGGTGAGCAACAGCCGTGACGCGATGGTGGACGGCGGACGCATCTGCGTGCGGACGTTCCTGCGTCATGGGCCGGATCCTCTGCTGCCCGGGGCCGGCGATGTCCGCTTCGTGTGCGTCGAGGTTGCCGACACGGGACCGGGCATCCCGCCCGAGAACCAGACCCGGGTGTTCGAGCCGTTCTTCACCACCAGGGAGGTGGGCAGGGGCAGCGGCCTGGGGTTGAGCCAGGTGTTCGGCTTCGCCTCGCAATCCGGCGGTGGCGTGGAGCTGTCCAGTCCGCCCGGCAAGGGGGCGACCCTGGTGATCCGCCTGCCTGTCCCGGAGGCGGGATGAGCACCCCGACCACACTGCACGTGCTGTTCGTGGAGGACGAGGACGATCTGCGCTTCATCATGCAGGGAGCGCTCGCCGACCATGGCTACGAGGTCACCATGGCCCGGAACGGACGCGAAGCGCTGGAGCAGCTCCAGGGCGGGCACACCTTCTCGCACGTGGTCACCGATGTCAGCATGCCCGAGGGGGTTTCCGGCCTTGCCGTCGCGGCCGAAGCGCTGCTCCGGCAGCCGCAGCCACGGGTCGTGGTGGCGTCGGGCTACCAGCGCTCGCAGCTGGAACACCTGCCCGAGGGCGCGCATTTCCTGTCCAAGCCCTATCGCATCAGGCAATTGCTTGCCGCACTCGACGGAGCTTGAGAATCGCCCTTGCGAGGCGCTTCAGCATGGTGAATCCACCGGCCGGCGCTCGCACGTGGCCTTGACGCGGCCTGGCGCAGGCTCGCGCCACCTCGGCATCGGGCCGGGGCAGGAGACCAGCATGCGTGACAGCGAAGACAGCCAGCGCGAGTCGCAGGACCGCGACAACCCGCGTGAGCGCCAGCAAGGGCAACAGCCCGGGCGCGACGAAGAAGAATAGCGCCCTCCCCCATGGCGCAACCCGGAAGGGCCCGCAAGGGCCCTTTCCGCATTTTTTGCGTGCGGCGTATCGACCTGCCTGGCGCGCGGGAACGCGCGCTCAGTCCGGATCGAACGCGAACAGCCCGGCCTGCACGGGCGGATACACCAGCAGGTCGCCGTCGGGCCGCGCATCCGGGTGCAGGACGTGCGGCTGCACCTGGCCCGGCCCGAGGATATGGAGCGCCTCCACCCCACGGTGCACGAGCAGGTCGCAGATCAGCCGCCGGTGGCAGCGCCACCACACCGCCTCGGCACACATCAAGGCGGTACGCCACGTGCTCGCGCTGTCCAGCGCCAGCCCGAACCCCTCGGCGAATTCGGCGCTGCGCAAGTGATCCGCATAGCCCTGGAAGGCGGCATTGCGCCAGGCCCCATTAGGCGAGGCTGCGACAGGCTTGCGCCGCCCTCCAAGCTGCGGCAGCCACTGATAGCGCAGGCCGGCCGCGGGTAGCTGCACGGCCATGGCCTCGCCGGCAAACCAGGGATAGCGCCTGGATCCGGGAAACCGCCGCACGTCCACGACCGCCTCGATCCGGCACGTGACGAGCAGGCCCAGGAATTCGTCCCAGGTCCGCGTCGAGTGCCCGATCGTCCAGATGGTCTGCGCCGGTGGAGGAGCCGGCTGCAATCGGGAAGTGCCGTGTCCGGGCATGGCAGCGCTCGGGAAGATGCGCCATTACACCCGGCGGCGCGTCGTCGCCACGTCGTTCGCCGCGACGTCAGTGGCCGTCATCGGTGCAACGCAGCGCCACGCGCTTCACCCCAGCCGGTCCAGCACCTCGACCAGCTCCGGCAGCAGTGGCGCATTGAGCACGTAGGGCGCCTGCCCGCCTTCCAGCGCGAACTCCAGCGACGCCGCGTGCAGGAACAGGCGCCTGAGCCCCAGTTGCTCACGCAGGCGCTTGTTGACCTCGCCATCGCCGTACTTGTCGTCGCCGGCGACCGGATGGCCGATGTGCTGCGCGTGCACGCGGATCTGGTGGGTGCGGCCGGTCTCGATCCTCACCTCGCAATAGGAATGTCCGCCGCGACGCTCCAGCACCCTGAAATGGCTGAGCGAGGCCTTGCCGGCCGGATTGACCTGCACATGTCGCTCGCCCCCCTGGCGCAGGCCCACGTGCAGCGGCGCATCGACACTCATCACCCCGTCCGGCATGCGTCCGGCCAGCAGGGCCAGGTAGCGCTTGGCGATGCCCCGCGCCTGCACCGACGGGTCCTCGCGCAGCAGCGCCTGCAGCTCGCGCAGCGCCGAGCGCTTCTTGGCGATGATCATCAGCCCGGACGTGTCGCGGTCGAGGCGATGCACCAGTTCCAGCGGCTGCCCCGGCCGCAATGCACGCAGGGTTTCGATCACGCCGAAGCTGATCCCGCTGCCGCCGTGGCTGGCGACCCCGGGCGGCTTGCTGATCGCCAGCAGGCGCGCATCCTCGAACACGATGCTGGCCGCCATGGCCTCCAGCAGGCCCTTGGCGGGCGTGCCCCTGTCTCCGGGCTCCTCGAGACGGACCGGTGGAATCCGCACCTGGTCGCCCTCCTCCAGCCGGGTCTCGGGCTTGGCCCGGCCGCCGTTGATCCGCACCTGCCCGCTGCGCACGATCTTGTAGATCAGCGACTTGGGCGCTCCCTTGAGCTGGGACAGCAGGAAATTGTCGAGCCGCTGGCCCTCGCGCTCGACGTCGATGGACACGGTGCGCACGCCGCCGTTGGGGGGTAACCGGATGTCATTCATTCTTGGGCTTTATCTGCTACACTCGGCGGGCGAGATAAGGTGCTGATTTCGTTGGAAGATCACGGGTCGAAAGCCCGCCTTCCGCGAGGTCCGTGCCAGTACGCGGCCACCGCCCTCGGGGCGGCCATGTTAGCGGCTGGACGGCAGTCCCGGACATCGCCCGATGCCAAGGCAGCGGTGCTGAACATGTCCCGTGCGGCGCAAGCGCCGGCCCGAAAGGCCGTGCGCGAAGCAGCCGCCGGCCCTGCAACACTTTTTGATATTGAAGCGCTCCCGCGGTCCGCCGTGGTGTCGTAGCGCTGGAAACCCGGGATCGCCGCTGCGCTTGCGCGGCTGGCGGCCAACCGAAGCTCCAGGCGAAACGCCCCGGCGTTCCGCGCGCCTGCCCCGCTCGTCGAGAGCGCGGTGCAGCAGCAAGCGCGAGGAAACGCAAACCATGAAGCGAATGCTCATCAACGCCACGCAGGCCGAAGAACTGCGCGTGGCCATCGTCGACGGCCAGTCCCTGTACGACATCGACATCGAACAGCCGTCCCGCGAACAGAAGAAGTCCAACATCTACAAGGGCCGCATCACCCGGCTCGAACCGTCCCTCGAGGCGGCCTTCGTCGAATACGGCGCCGATCGCCACGGCTTCCTGCCGCTGAAGGAAGTGTCCCGCGACTACTTCCAGTCCGGCGCCGACCACCGCTCCGGCAACATCAAGGAGCTCCTGCGCGAAGGCCAGGAGGTCGTGGTCCAGGTCGACAAGGAGGAGCGCGGCAACAAGGGCGCCGCCCTGACCACGTTCATCTCGCTGGCCGGCCGCTACATGGTGCTGATGCCCAACTCGCCCACCGCCGGCGGCGTCTCGCGCCGGATCGAGGGCGACGACCGCGCCGAGCTGAAGAAGGCGATGGACGCGCTCGAGATCCCGGACGAGATGGGCGTGATCATCCGCACCGCCGGCGTCGGCCGCGACGCCGAAGAGCTGCAGTGGGACCTGGACTACCTGCTGAGCATCTGGCGTGCGATCGCCGAGGCCGCGCTGAGCAAGCCCTCGCCGTTCCTGATCTACCAGGAGTCGCGCCTGATCACCCGCGCCCTGCGCGACTACATGCGCGCCGACATCGGCGAGATCCTGGTCGACACGCCGGAGATGTTCCAGGAGGCGAAGGACTTCGTCGAGCAGGTGATGCCGCACAACCTGCGCAAGCTCAAGCACTACACCGACGACGTTCCGCTGTTCAACCGCTACCAGATCGAGTCGCAGATCGAGAGTGCGTACGAGCGCACCGTGCGCCTGCCTTCCGGCGGCGCACTGGTCATCGACCAGACCGAGGCGCTGACCGCGATCGACGTCAACTCCGCGCGCGCCACCAAGGGCGCGGACATCGAGACCACCGCGTTCAACACCAACCTGGAGGCGGCCGAGGAGGTCGCGCGCCAGATGCGCCTGCGCGACCTGGGCGGCCTGGTGGTGATCGACTTCATCGACATGGACTCGAGCAAGCACCAGCGCGAGGTCGAGAACAAGCTGCAGAACGCGCTCAAGTACGACCGCGCGCGCGTGCAGCTGGGCCGGATCTCCAAGTTCGGCCTGCTGGAGATGAGCCGCCAGCGCCTGCGCGCCTCGCTGGGCGAATCCAGCCAGATCGTGTGCCCGCGCTGCGAAGGCCATGGCCGCATGCGCAGCGTCGAGTCGCTGAGCCTGTCGATCATCCGCGTGGCCGAAGAGCACGCGATGAAGGACAACACCGGCCAGGTGCTGGTGCAGGCGCCGGTGGAAATCGCCAACTTCCTGCTCAACGAGAAGCGCGGCGCGCTGGCCGAGATCGAGAAGCGCCACAGCGCGCCGATCGTGATCGTGGCCGACGAGCAACTGCACACGCCGCACTACGAGGTCACGCGCCTGCGCGAGAACGAGCTGGGCGAAGAGAGCGCGCGCCCGAGCTACCAGCGCGGTACGCCGCGCAAGGTGGCGACCATCAGCCTGAACAAGAACAACCTCAACATCCCGCCGCCGGCAGTGACCAACGTGCGGCCTTCCCAGCCGGCACCGGTGCGCGAGCCGCAGCCTGAAGTGGCGCCGGCCCCCGCTCCGGTGGCTGCTCCGGCCGCGGTCGCAGCGCCGGTCGCAGCTGGCGGACTGGTTGGCTGGTTCCGCCGGATCTTCGTCGGCGAGCCGACCGCAACGCCGGCAGCGGCCTCGCGACCGGCCCAGGCACAGCAGCGCGGCGAACGCACCGACCGTGGCAACCGCGGTGAGCGCGGTGAGCGCAACGGCAGCCGCCGCGACCAGCGCCAGGGCAACAAGTCCGCGCGCCGCGAAGGCGGCAACGGTTCCGGCCCGCAGAAGGAAGCGCGCCAGGCGCAGCCCGCGCGCGGCCAGCAGTCCGGCAAGGAGGCCCAGGCAGGCGAACAGCAAGCGCAGGCGCAGCCCCAGCCGCAGTCGCAGAAGAAGGCCCCAAAGCAGCCCAAGGCACGGCAGCCCAGGGCGGCTGAAGCCATCGAGCCGGTGAACACCGCGCCATCCGAGACGCCAGTGAAACCCTTGGACGCGCCTGTCGTCGAGCCGATCGCACAGGCACCCCAGGCCGATCCGGCTGCAGCACCCGAGCTTGCGATCGTCGCCAGCGCAGCAGCCGCTGCAGGGACCCTCGACAGCACGGACGCCAATGGCGACACCGCTGCGTCGAACGGCGAGGAAGGCACGGGCGCGCGTCGTCGTCGTGGCCGCCGTGGTGGCCGCCGCCGCCGTCGCGGTGCCGGCGAGACCGCAGGACTTGCCGATGGCCTCCACGATGATCTGGGCCAGGACGGCGAAGACGGCGACGACGAGGTCGAGGGCGAGGCTGTCGCGACGCCGCTGGCGCAACGCGCGCAGCCGGAGTTCGAGTTCGACGAGCCGGGCACACCGTCGCAGGCTGCATTTGCAGCCGCACAGCCGGAACCGGAACCGGCACCGGCACCGGCACCTGCCCGGCGCCAGTCCGTTGCCGATGCGGTCGATGTGGCGCGGTCGCCGGCCTTCGTCGCACCGGCTGCGGAGCAGTCCGCACCGGTCGAGGCCGCCCAGGCGTCATCCGCTGCCGCAGTCGTCCCGGCCGTCGCCGCGGCCGACGTCGCCACCGCCAGTGCCGAGGACGCGCAGGACACGGCAGTCGATGCCGTAGCCGCCGCCACTGCCGCGGATGTCGCACCCACCGAGGCTGCAGGCGATGCCGCCACGGTCGCCGACGCAGCGCCAGCCGTAACTCCGGACAGCGTCGCGGATGCAGTATCGGTCACGGAACCGGAAGCCGTCGCAGTTCCTGCACCGGTCGTGGAACCGGAGGCCGTGGCGGAGGTAGCGCCGGTCGTTGAACCCGCAGCCGTCGCGGATGCCGTACCGGCTGGCGAGCAGCAGGTCGCGAGTTCCGTCGCCGGCCCCGACACCGCCGTGCCTTCGGATGCCACTGCGCAGGCGACACCCGTGGCAGCGGAGCCGGCCCAGGCCGCGGCGATCGCGGCCGCGTATGCACCGCTGGACGATCAGCGTGCGCCCGGCTTGTTCGATGCGCCCGCGCCACTTGCGTCTGCAGCGCAGGCCGTCTCGCCTGCCGAAACCGCCGCGGAAGCGATCGACGAAGCATCCGCTTCGCAGGATGAAGGCAGCGACGCAAGCGCCAGCAACCGCAGCGCCTGATCGCGGGCGCAACGATGGTCCCTCGCAGGTGCTAGATCACCTGCGAGGGATCGACCAGGCCGTAACGGCTGGCAACCCGCGCCAGCGCGATGTTGTCCTCGATCCCGAGCTTGGCGAACAGCCGCGACTTGTGCGTGTTGATCGTCTTCGGACTCAAGCTGAGCCGGCGTGCGATCTCTTCCTGGCGCAGGCCCTGCACCAGCATCATCGCGATCTCGAGCTCACGCGGCGACAGCTCGTCGAACGGCGTGGCCTCCCCGTCCAGGCCCGACAGCGCAAGCTTCTGCGCGATCGCACTGGCCAGGAAACGCTTGCCGCGCGCCACGTCGCGCACCGCACGCACCAGTTCGGCCGAATCACCGCCCTTGCCCACGTAGCCGGAAGCACCGGCCTCGATCAGCTTGCGCGGCATCGGTCCATCCTCCAGCACCGACACCACGATCACCTTCGCATGCCGCCCCTTGACCAGGCGCTCGGTGATCTCCAGCCCGCTCAGGCCCGGCAGGTGCAGGTCGCACAGCACCACGTCGGGCCGCAACTTGCGGATCATCGGCAGCGCGGTTTCGCCACAGTCGGCTTCGCCCACCACCTCGATATCGGTTTCGCCTGACAGAATCATGCGCATCCCTGCGCGAACCAGCGCATGGTCATCGACCATGAACACCCGGATCGTCATCCCTGTTCCCCTTGTCCCACGCCCGTGTCCACGTCAGGCTAGCGCCATGCGCTGAGCGCGCGCAAGCGCGCCCGCGGTGCTGAACGCGGAAACCTGACGCTCCTGCCCGAAAGAGCAGCCAATGACGTCCCCTCAACCAGACATCCAGCGCCTATCCGCCGACGACATCCCCATCATGCGCGCACTGCTCGCCATCCTGGGCAAGGCCTTCGGCGAGATGGACAACTACACCGGCGCCCAGCCCGATGACCACTATCTGCGAAGGCTGCTGTCGGGCGGGCAGTTCATCGCCCTCGCCGCCCTCGCACGGGACGAAGTCATCGGCGGCCTTGCCGCCTACGAGCTGCAGAAGTTCGAACAGGCCCGCAGTGAGATCTACATCTACGATCTGGCGGTGGACGAAACATGGCGGCGACGCGGCATCGCCACCGCGCTCATCGATGCACTTCGCGCGATCGCGCGCGAGCGCGGCGCCTGGGTGATCTATGTGCAGGCCGACCCGCCGGACGCGCCAGCGATGGCGCTGTATACCAAGCTCGGCACACGCGAGGACGTGTGCCATTTTGATATCGGGGTGTGATGGCGGAGAGAGTGGGATTCGAACCCACGGAAGGTTTGACCCTTCGCCGGTTTTCAAGACCGGTGCCTTAAACCGCTCGGCCATCTCTCCGAATTCCTGCCTGCCACACCACGGCGCTTGCGCGCCGCCTTCGCCGGTTTGACCAGCGGCTGCGCCGCTGTTCCCTCCGGCCTTCGGCCTTCCGGGTCAAGACCGGTGCCGTAAACCGCTCGGCCATCTCTCCGAATTCCTGCCTGCACACCACGGCGCCTGCGCGCCGCCTTCGCAGGCTTGACCAGCGGCTGCGCCGCTGTTCCCTTGGGCCTTCGGCGCCAGATCCATGACCCTGTCATTCCGAACGAAGTGAGGATTCTGTCCTGTCAACAGACCTCACGCTGCACCGGGTACGACAGCTCCCACGGCGTCCGGCTTCCAGCCGTCAGCGCATTGTCGCATGCGCTCCTGCATCGCCAGCGCGACGCGGAACCGCAACCGCCGCGGGCACGCTGCCGTCCTTGCCACAGTTGCGACAGTTGAGGCTGGATTCCTCGATCAGCGCCGGCAGCTTTTCGGCCAGGAAATCGATGAACACGCGCACCGCCGGCAGCATGCCGCGACGCGAGGCGAAGACCGCGTGGGCAACGCCCTGCGGCAGGCGCCAGTCGGGCAGCACCACTTCCAGTTCACCGCTGCGCACGGCATCGGCACACATGGTTTCGGGCAGCATGGTGATGCCAAGGCCCTGCTTGGCCAACGCCATCAGCATCGGGAAATCGAAACCCGACACGCGCGCCTTGAGTTCGACGCGGCGGACCTCGCCATCCCTGCCCTGCAGCTCCCAGCGCTGGCGCCCTTCGTCCTCGCCCATGGTCATCGTGGTGTGCTCGACCAGTTGCTCCGGCGAGGTCGGGCGGCCGGTGCGGTCGAGGTACTTGGGGCTGGCCACCAGCAGTTCCTGTATCTGGCCGAAGCTGCGCATCACCAGGCTGCCATCGTCGTCGAAGCGTGTGCGCACGCGGATGGCCACGTCGAAGCCCTCGTTGATCACGTCCACCCGGCGATTGCTCACGTGCAGTTGCACGCGCACCTCCGGATAGCGGGCGAGGAATTCGGGCAACAGCCTGGGCATCAACTCCTGTGCCAGGCCCACCGGTACGCTGGCCTTGACCACTCCACGCGGCTCGGCGCTGAGCCGGTCGACCACCTCACGTGCGGCCGTTGCCTCGGCCAGCATCGACACGGCGTGGCGGTGCACGCTCTGGCCGACGTCGGTGACGGCGAAGCGCCGCGTCGAGCGCTGCAGCAGGCGCACGCCCAGGTCGGTCTCCAGCTGGCTGATGCGTCGGCTCAGGCGCGACTTGGGAATCCCCAGGGCACGCTCGGCGGCGGCAAAACCACCGTGCTCGACCACCATGGCAAAGTAGTACAGATCGTTGAGGTCCTGCACCTTAACCTCCTATTTGGAACAATGCGTGATATTAAACGGCATTTATTCCATTAATGCAACGAATTACTGTGTCCCCCTCGGCAACCGCCAACCAGAGAGGGACAAGCCATGAAGCTGCTGCAACTCGATTCCAGCGTACTCGGAGACAACTCGGTCACCCGTCAGTTGACTGCCGCCATCGTCGCACGTTGGCAGGCCGAGGAGAGTGGGCTGGAAGTCCAGGTCCGCGACCTCGAGCGCGACCCGATCCCGCATCTGTCCGGCGACATCCTGGCGGGTCGCGACGAGTTGGGCGCCGCACGCAGCGCGGCCGTGCTGGAGCAGTTCCTGGCTGCGGACATCGTGGTGATCGGTGCGCCGATGTACAACTTCGGCCCGCCGTCCTCGCTCAAGGCATGGATCGACCGGATCGCCGTTGCCGGCCGCACCTTCCGCTACACCGAGTCCGGCCCGGTCGGACTGGCCGGCGGCAAGCGCGTGGTCCTGGCGCTGGCGGCCGGCGGCGCCCACCACGGACGGGCGACCGACTTCGTCGAACCCTACCTGCGGCAGGTGCTGGGCTTCCTCGGCATCACCGACATCACCACCGTGCGCGCCGACGGCGTGGGGCTGTCGCCGGAACATCGGGCCGCCGCGATCGAGCAGGCGCTGGCGTCGATCCCGCCGGCGCTGGCTGTCGCGGCCTGAGAAGCCGCGCGTGCGATCCGCCCCGGTAGTCGGCCGACGACGGGCAGATTCGCGGGGTGGATCCCTCGCGACTCCCGGGATGACGCGCCGGGCGACGCTGGGACCGGCACGCCGGGATGTGGGCGGCCGGAAGCCCGAACGGTTCAGGCGATGCGTTCGGCGCCACCCATGTACGGCCGCAGCGCATCCGGCACGGTGATCGAGCCGTCGGCCTGCTGGAAATTCTCCATCACCGCGATCAAGGCGCGGCCGATCGCCGTGCCCGAGCCGTTGAGGGTATGCACCGGTTCGGGCTTGCCGCTGTCCGGGTTGCGCCAGCGCGCCTGCATGCGCCGGGCCTGGAAGTCGCCGCAGTTCGAACACGACGAGATCTCGCGGTAGGTCTGCTGCGATGGCAGCCAGACTTCCAGGTCGTAGGTCCTGCGCGCGGCGAAGCCCATGTCGCCCGAGCACAGCAGCATGCGCCGGTACGGCAGGCCCAGCCGTTCGAGCACGGTCTCGGCGCTGCGGGTCATGCGCTCGAGTTCGGCGTCGCTGTCTTCCGGCCGCGTGATCGACACCAGTTCGACCTTTTCGAACTGGTGTTGGCGGATCATGCCGCGCACGTCGCGGCCGCCGCTGCCGGCCTCGGAGCGGAAACACAGCGAGTGCGCGGTCATGCGCAGCGGCAGCCGCGCGGGATCGACGATCTCGTCGCGCACGGTGTTGGTGAGCGGGATTTCGGCGGTGGACACCAGGTAGCGGCGGTGCTCGCCCAGTTCGGTGGCGAACATGTCCTCTTCGAATTTCGGCAACTGGCCCGTCCCCAGCAGGCTGTCGGCGTTGACGATCACCGGGACATTGGTCTCTTCATAGCCGTGCTCGCCGGTGTGCACGTCGAGCATGAATTGCGCGAGCGCGCGATGCAGCCGTGCAAGCTGGCCGCGCAGCACGGTGAAGCGCGCGCCGGAGAGTTTCGCCGCCGTCTCGCCATCGAGCCAGCCGTTGCGGGCGCCGAGTTCGACATGGTCCTTGACCTCGAAATCGAACGCGCGCGGCGTGCCCCAGCGATGCTGCTCGACGTTCTGCGTTTCATCGGCGCCGCGCGGCACCGATGGATCGGGCAGATTCGGCAGGCCGAGCGCGATCGCGTCCAGTTCGGCGCGGATCGCGTCCAGGCGCGCTTCGCTCGTCTTCAACGCATCGCCGAGCCCGGCCACCTCGGCCAGCAGCGGCGCCACGTCCTCGCCCTTCGCCTTCGCCTGGCCGATGGCCTTGCTGCGCGTATTGCGCAGGTTCTGCAGTTCCTGGGTACGCACCTGGATCTGCTTGCGCTCGTCCTCCAGCGCCTGCAGCCGCTCGACCGGGAGTTCGAAGCCGCGCGTCTGCAGCAGGCAGGCGGCGGTATCGGCAAGATGCTGGCGGAGCAGGGTCGGATCGAGCATGGCGGGAGAGGCTGTGCGGGAAAGCGCGATTATCGCCGAGATGCCCACGCGCTGCCCCGCCGTGTTCGGCGTGATCGGCAGGCTGTGCCAGAATCGGGGCAAACACAGGGCTTTCCCACGCATGTCGACGCCTCGCGCTCCTGCTCCCGCTTCCCGTGGCATCGCCCGGTTCCTGCCTTCGGGGCGGGCATGGTGGCTGGTCGGTGGCGCGGTCCTGGCCGGGTTGCTGCTGTTCGCGCTCGTGCTGTCGAGCAAGCGCGACGAGTTCGAGTTCTACCGCGCGCCGGGCGAGGCCATGCCAGGCGCGCCTGCCCAGGTCTTTGATCCGCTGCCGGCGCCGCTGCCGGCCGGTGAAACCACGGCCAGCGGCATGGACACCGACCCGCCGCCCCCCGTGGACGCGCCACGGATCGACCAGTACGGCGCTCCTGCGACCGTGGCCCCGGATCCGGCCCTGCAAACGGCGCAGGCGCCTGCGGCTGCCATGGGATCGCGCGAGCCGCAGGTGGTCTCTGCACCCCCACCCGATTACCCTTCGGCCGCGCTGCGGGCCGGGGCTTCGGGCGATGTGGTGCTGCGCATTGAGGTGCGTGCAGACGGCCGCCCGGGCGAGGTCACCGTGGTCGGCGGCAGCCGCAACCGTGCGTTCGACCGTGCGGCAGTGCGCGCCGTCCGGCGCTGGCGCTTCGAGCCGGCGATGCGCGACGGTGTGGCGGTGGACGGCACGGTCCAGCAGACCATCCGCTTCGACGCACCGCGCTGAGCCTCACACTGCGTTGACGAAGCAGCGACGCGGCGTGCACGCGGCGCATGGAATTTTGCCAGGGCCACCCGAACAGGAAGCTCTGGCCATGTCCGACCCGACCCCACGCGTTCCCCCTGCCCCGCCACCGCATCCGGACGACGCCGCACAGGCGCGCCGTCGCAGCCCGCTGCCGTGGATCCTGCTGCTGCTCGTCATCGCCCTGGCGGCCTGGTATTTCATCAGCCGCAGCGACATGCCAGCCGAAGCCCCCCCGCCGATCGGCGAGACGACGCCCCTGCCCTCCGAGTCACCGGTGTCCACGCCATCTGCACCACGCGAGCGGCCGGCGTCCGAACGTGTGCAGCCGTCCACGACCCCGGCCGATCGCGTCGCCACGGCGATCGACCAGCCGCAACCCGAATACCCCGCCGCCGCGCTGCGGGCGGGCGAACAGGGCACGGTGATGCTGCGCGTCGACGTGGGCGCCGACGGCAAGCCGACCGACGTGCAGGTGGTCGAACGCAGCCGATCGCGTGACCTGGATCGTGCCGCGCAGCGTGCGGTGCGCGACTGGACCTTCCAGCCGGCCATGCGCAACGGCAAGGCGGTCGCGTCGGTGGTCCAGGTGCCGGTCGACTTCAACATCGACACGCAGTAAGGCGCGCAGACGTTGGATCTGAGGAAACGGCCGCAGCAGCGGCCGCAACCTGGGCCTCAGCCGCGGATCTAGGCATCCGCTGCGAGCGGCGTGCCCGATCCTGCATGGCGCCATGCAGGATCGATCGCAGTTGAAGCCGCTCCTGCGGTGCGCCTGCGCCTCGGCTCAGCCCGCGCGCAGGCCGAATCCTGTCCTGGTGGCCAGCGCATCGAAACCGGGGAACGAGGTCGCCACGTTGGCCACGTCGCCGATGTGCACCTCGCCCTCGGCCAACTGCGCCGCAACGGCGAACGCCATCGCAATGCGATGGTCGCCATGGGCCTGCACGCTGCCGCCGCCGAGGCGGCTGCCCCCGCGAATCGTCGCGCCGTCGGGGGATTCCTCGACCTGCACGCCAAGTGCGCGCAGCCCCGTCGCCATCGTGGCGATGCGGTCGGACTCCTTGACGCGCAGCTCGGCAGCGCCGCGCACCACGGTATCGCCCTGCGCGCAGGCGGCCGCCACGAACAGCACCGGGAACTCGTCGATCATGTCGGCGACGTGCGCTTCGGGCACCTCGATACCACGCAGTGGCGCATGGCGCACGACCAGGTCGCTGACCGGTTCGCCGCCCTGCTCGCCCGCGGGGTGCTCGACGATGTCCGCGCCCATCAGGCGCAGCACGTGCAGCAGCCCGGTGCGGCGCGGGTTGACGCCCACCCGCTGCAGCCGCAGCTCGGACCCGGGCACCAGGGTGGCGGCGACGATGAAGAACGCGGCCGACGAGAAATCGGCCGGCACCACGATGTCGCGCGCCTGCAGCCGATGCCCGCCCTGCACCCGCGCATGGCCGGGCGAAAACTCGATCGGCCAGCCCAGCGCCTGCAGCATGCGTTCGGTGTAGTCGCGGGTCGGATGCGGTTCGCGCACGGTGGTCGTACCTTGCGCATACAGGCCGGCCAGCAGCAGCGCCGACTTGACCTGCGCACTCGCCACCTCGGTCTCGATCTCGATGCCCTGCAGCGCGCTGCCGCCATGGATGTGCAGCGGCGGCACGCCGCCTTCGCCGGTATCGATGCGCGCGCCCATCCGGGCCAACGGCACGGTGACGCGGCGCATCGGCCGCTTCGACAGCGAGGCATCGCCCACCAGGATGGTGTCGAAGGACTGCCCGGCCAGCAGCCCGGCCAGCAGGCGCATGCCGGTGCCGGCGTTGCCGCAGTCGAGCGGCCCGTCAGGCGCGCGCAGGCCATCGATGCCCACGCCGTGCACGATGCGGCTGCCTGCCTGCGGCGTCTCGATGCGCACGCCCATGCGGCGGAAGATCGTCTCGGTGGCGCGCGCGTCCTCGCCTTCGAGGAAACCATCGATGCGCGAGGTGCCGTCGGCCAGCGAGGCCAGCATGATGGCGCGGTGCGAGACCGACTTGTCGCCCGGCACCGCCAGCTCGCCGTGCAGCGGCGCGCCCTTCGATGCGATCCAGCCCATGTCCGTGCCGCTGCTCATTGCATCTCCCCGTACAGGTCAATCATTGGTGTGTGTGCCTCGCGCCGACGCGCACGCATGGCAGCCCGACGCCGGCGAACCGGCGCGAGGGTTATGGCTGGTCAGGGCACCGCGACCGGATACGAGCCGAGCACGCGCACGTCGCCGGCGAAATCGTCGATCTCGGCCAGCGCGTCCTTCAGCGGCGACTCGTCCACATGGCCCTGCACGTCGATGAAGAAGGCGTACTGCCAGACCGCGCCGTGTGCCGGCCGCGACTCGATCCGGTTCATGCTGATGTTGGCGCGCGCGAGCGGCTCCAGGATCCGGTACAGCGCGCCCGGCTGGTCGCGGATGGAGACCATCAGCGAGGTACGGTCGTTGCCGGACGGCGGAAACAGCGCGCGTCCGATCACCAGGAAGCGCGTGGTGTTGTCGCTGCGGTCCTCGATCGGGCCGGCCACCACCTTCATTCCGTACACGTGCGCGGCATTCTCGCCGGCGATCGCGGCCGCATCGTCCGACAGCTTGGCGCGTCGCACCGCTTCGGCGTTGCTCGACACCGCTTCCTTGTGCGTGTCGGGCAGGTTCTGGCGCAGCCAGTTCTTGCATTGCGCCAGCGACATGCCGTGCGAGTACACGCGCTCGATGTCCTCGATGTGCCCGGTGCGCGAAAGCAGGTACTGGTGCACGCGCAGCTCGACTTCGCCGCAGATCTTCAGCGGCGAGGTCAGGAACATGTCGAGCGTCGACTGGATCGTGCCCTGCCCCGAGTTCTCCACCGGCACCACGCCGAAATCTGCGTTGCCCGCGGCGACCTCGTCGAACACCTCCTCGATGCTCACCAGCGGCAGGCCCCTGGCCGAGTGGCCGAAGTGCTTGTGCACGGCCTGCTGCGAGAACGTGCCCTCGGGACCGAGATAGCCGATCTTCAGCGGCTCCTGCTGCGCCAGGCAGGCCGACATGATCTCCCGGAACAAGCGGACCAGCACCTCGTCGGTCAGCGGCCCGTCGTTGCGATCGACCACCCGGCGCAGCACCTGCGCCTCGCGCTCGGGCCGGTAGTAGTCGATGGCCGCGGCCAGCTTGCCCTTGGCCTTGCCGACCTGGTGCGCCCACAGCGCACGCTCGGCGATCAGCGCCTGGATTTCCCGGTCGATACCGTCGATCTGCGCGCGGACCGCGGACAGGTCCGGCGTGGCCTGGCCGGCAAATTCGCTGCGGCTGCGCGCCGAGGCGCGTGCCGAAGCAGGCGTGGGCGACGGCGTCGCGTCGGCTGCCGCGGGCTTGCGGCTCGTCGCCTTGGGCGTCGCCTTCCCGGCTGCGCCGGCCGGCTTGTTCTTGGTGGCCGCGGATTTCGCCCGGGCGCGCGTGCTGCGCTCAGCCATGACGGTTCTGGAACTCGCGCATGTAGTCCACCAGTGCCTGCACGCCTTCGACCGGCATCGCGTTGTAGATCGAGGCGCGCATGCCGCCGAGCACGCGGTGGCCCTTGAGTCCGATCAGGCCCGCTTCGCGCGCGCCGGCGAGGAAGGCGCCGTCGAGCGCGGCATCGGGCAGGAAGAACGGCACGTTCATGCGCGAGCGTACGCGGGCGTCGACCTCGTTGCGATAGAAGCCGGCGGATGCGTCGATCGCCCCGTACAGCAGCCCGGCCTTGGTATCGCTGCGGCGGTCGAACTCGGCGGTACCGCCCTCGTCCAGCATCCAGCGCACGGTCAGGCCCAGCAGGTACCAGTTCCAGGTCGGCGGGGTGTTGAGCATCGACTCGCCCTTGAGCTGCGAGCTGTAATCGAAGATGTCCGCGCGCGGCTGGCCGGCGCGCTCAAGCAGGTCGCGGCGCACGATCACCACGCTGATCCCGACCGGCCCGAGGTTCTTCTGCGCCCCGGCGTAGATCAGGCCGTACTTCGATACGTCGATCGGCTCCGAGGCGATGCTCGAGCTGAAGTCGGCAAACAGCGGCACCTTGCCGGTATCCGGCGGCACCTGTCCCCAGGCCGGGCGGAACTCGACGCCGTGGATGGTTTCGTTGGCGGTGACGTGGACGTAGGCCGCGTCGTCCGACAGCTTCCAGTGTTCGCGCGCGGGGATCGTGCGGAAGCCGCCGGCCTCGCCGCTTGCGGCGATGTTGACGTCGACCGACGCCAGTTGCTTCAGCGCGGTGTGGCCCCAGTGTCCGCTCACCACGTAGTCGACGCGCTGGCCGGCATCGGCGAAGTTGAGCGCGATCAGCGCCTGCTGCGTGGTTGCGCCACCGGCAGGAAACAGCACCGCATAGTCCTGCGGAATGGCGAGCAGTTCGCGCAGGTCGGCCTCGGCCTGGCGCGCAACCTGCAGGAACTCCGGGCCGCGGTGGCTGATCTCGACCACCGATGCACCGCTGTCGCCCCACTCGAGCATGTCGGCCTGCGCCTGGCGCAGGACGGACTCGGGCAGTGCCGCCGGGCCGGGGCTGAAGTTGTATGCGCGTGCCATCGTGCTTCACGGGTCGGTATGACGAGGAGTCCTAGTATGCCGCAGCGCAACAGCGATTCCTGCCGCCCGCGCGCAACTTTTCGCGCCTTGGGACGTCCAAACACGCTTCCAGAGGAAACCACTATGTCGCTACGCAGCGTGCTGGCCATTCCCGCATCGGACGTTACCGATGAAACCGTGTATCACGCACGCCGGCGATTGCTGGGCGCCTTCGCCGGCGCATCGCTGCTGCCGCTGGCCGGGTGCGCCGAAGCCGAGGCGCCGCCATCGACCGCGGCCGTGACGCCCGCGCAGGCGCGCTCGGGCTTCCGCACCGACGAAGCGCAGACGCGTTACGAGGACATCACCGGCTACAACAACTTCTACGAGTTCGGCACCGACAAGGCCGATCCTTCCCGCGCGAAGAAGACGCTTCGCACCTCGCCCTGGAACGTGGCGGTGTCGGGCGAATGCGAGAGGCCCGGCAACCTGTCGTTCGAGGACCTGCTCAAGGGCATCACGCCGGAAGAACGCATCTATCGGCTGCGCTGCGTCGAAGGCTGGTCGATGGTCATCCCCTGGTCGGGCGTGCCTCTGGCCGAGGTGCTGCGGAAATTCGAACCGACGTCGAAGGCGAAGTATGTCGCCTTCACCACGCTCGCCGACCCCGCGCAGATGCCCGGTCTGCGTTTCCGTTCGATCGACTGGCCGTATCGCGAAGGCCTGCGCATCGACGAGGCCATGCATCCGCTCGCGTTCCTGGCCACCGGCCTGTACGGCAAGACGCTGCCGCAGCAGAACGGCGCGCCACTGCGTCTGGTGGTGCCGTGGAAGTACGGCTTCAAGAGCATCAAGTCGATCGTGGAAATCCGCTTCAGCGAGCGCATGCCGCCCACCGCGTGGAACCGGCTGCAGCCCAGCGAGTACGGCTTCTACAGCAACGTCAATCCGGAGGTCGACCATCCGCGCTGGAGCCAGAAGACCGAGCGTCGTATCGCGGGCACCGGCAACCGCCTGTTCGCCGACCGCATCGCGACCCGGATGTTCAACGGCTACGCCGACCAGGTCGCATCGCTGTATTCGGGGATGGACCTGAAGCGATGGTATTGAAACCGGCGCGCCGGAATCGCACGGCTGCTGGGCGGTTTCAGCGCGGGACCAGCCTGCAGCTGGCGGCGTCACGCTGGAACACGGCAGTCATCCCGGAGCACGGCTGCCATCTCTTGGAGTCCGGTGGCCAGTCCGCGGGAGCACGGCTGTCATTCTCGGAGCAGGGTCGTCTCGCGGGAGCACGGTTGTCATTTCGAGCGCAGCGGGACACCCCGTGTCGGCTCCGGGATTCCTCGCTCGCCCGCGATGACAGCCAGCCACGTGACGACCAGCCGAGTGACAATTACCGGGTGACCCTAGGCGGGAATCACAATCCGCCCTGTTCGAGAACTTGCTGAAGGCATCGACCCACATGGCGCAGGCGTCCCGACCTCTCGTGCTGGCCAAGGCCGCCGTCCACGCCCTGGCGCTGACGCCGCTGGCGCTGCTGTCCTGGCGCGTCTGGCAGGTGTGGCGCGAGGCCGACATCGACGCGCTCGGCCCCGACCCGGTGGCGGCGATCGAACACGAGCTGGGCCTGTGGGCGCTGCGCCTGCTGCTGCTGACGCTGGCCATCACGCCCCTGCGCCAGCTCAGCGGGCAGGCGGTGCTGATGCGGTTCCGGCGCATGCTCGGCCTGTACGCGTTCGCCTATGCCAGCCTGCACCTGTCTGCATACCTTGCGCTCGACCTGCGTGGCTGGTGGACACTGGTGTTCGAGGAAGTCGTCAAGCGCCCCTACATCACCGTTGGGTTCGCCGCGTGGCTGCTGCTGGTGCCGCTGGCGGTGACCTCGACCCGCGGCTGGATGCAGCGGCTGGGCCGCAACTGGGGCCGGCTGCATCGCCTGGTCTACGTGATCGCAGCACTGGCCGTGCTGCACTTCTGGTGGATCGTGAAATCCGACTACCGCGAGCCGCTGCTGTATGCGGCGATCCTGGCGGCACTGCTCGGCTGGCGCGTCTGGAAGCGCTGGTCGCGCCGGTCCGGCCCGGTCACGCCGCGCGTGTCGTCCGGTCAGCCCGAAAGGCCGCGCCCTTAATCGCAGGCAGGCAGCTGACCGCCCCCCCTCCTTCAACGCGCGCCGAACAGCAGCAGCAGCGCCAGCAGTGCCGCCATCCCCACCGCGGCGAGCAGCAGCCACGGCAGGCGCATGGCCCGCCCCGGGGCGGGCGGGATGGCGAGCGGCATGTCGAGCGCAGCCGCCGCATCTTCCGCAGCCGTCCGCGGCCGGCGCCTCGGCGCTTCCACCACGAAGCGGTGGTGCCCGTCGAACACGATCTGGTCGCCGGATTCGAGCAGGGCATCGCGCACCGGCTCACCGTTGACCAGGCTGCCCTCGGCCGAACCCAGGTCGCGCAGAACCACGCGCTCGCCCACCAGCTCCAGCCGCGCATGCCGATCGGCGAAGGCCGGGTCGTCGATGCGGATGTCCGCATCAGAATGGCGCCCGACCAGGCGTGGCCGCTCCAGGGTGAAGCAGCGGCCGTGGAAGCGGCCACCGACTCCGCGCAGGACCACGCGCAGGTTGGGCATTTCCTCCTGGGGACCGGCCTCGTCGGTCGCACGCGGCAGTTGCACCGGCTGTGCGGCCAGCAGCCGCAGTTCGACGCCCTCGACATAGATCGCATCGCCGGCACGCAGCATCGCCATGCGCTGGACCTGGCGGCCGTTGACGTGCACGCCGGGCGCGCCCTCTTCCACGTTCAGCCAGACCCCGCGCCGGTCCACGCATAGCCGCAGCGGGAACCCGCCCCCGCCCTCGACCACTTCGATGCGGCCGGCTCCGCTGCGGCCGATGCCGTGCACGCCGACGGACAGCGGACGTTCGTCCCGCTGCTGGCCGGCGATTCGCAATCTGACGGGCTCCATGGCGCGGCAATCTAGCACGCAGCCATCTCGCGGAGGCTTGGCCGGACGCATCGGTCCGTCGCAGAATGTCGGCCCTCCCCGCGAAGGCGCCGCCATGTCCGGCATCGATATCCACCACGCCCATTCCCTGCCGATGGACCAGGCCCGTGCCGCCGTCGAACAGGTGGCGCGCAGCCTGTCCGAGCGCTTCGACGTCGAGTGCAGCTGGCAGGACGACGTGCTGCATTTCGCGCGCTCCGGCGTGGACGGCCGGATTGCGCTGCAGCCGAACGCGCTGCACGTCACCGCCTCGCTGGGATTCCTGCTGTCGGCGATGAAGGGCCCGATCGAGGCCGAGATCCGGCGGGTCCTGGCCGAGCGATTCCAGGGCGACGGCGGCAGCTGAAGCTGCCGAGCCGTACAGCCAGCGGCCGAACCTGAACGGCGTCCGGCCGGGCTGCGAGTCGCCAGCGCGGCCATCGCACCGGACCTGTCCGGGCGGTCGATTCCGCTATCCTTTGCCGTCCCCCCGATTCCTGGTAACCGATGTCCAACTGGCTGATCGCGATCGGCGTCGTGCTGCTGATCGGTGGCGTGGCCACACTGTATTTCCGCACGGCGCAACTGCGGCGCGACGAAACACAGGCGGGCATCAAGGCGCTGTCGGGGGTCTCCTGGCGGAGCTTCATCCACATGGTGCTGGATGCCCTGTCGCGGCGCGGGTTCGGCCGCCTGGTGGACGAGGAAAATCCGGCCGGCGATACCGAATACATGCTCGAGCGCAACGGCGAGCATTGGCTGCTCTCGTGCAAGCACGGCAGCGCTTTCGTGCTGGGCCGACTGACCGTCAACGAGCTGGCGCGCGCAATCGACCTGAAGGGCGCGGCCGGCGGCTTCCTGCTCACCCAGGGGCGCATCACCGACGACGCACGCCCGGTCGCGGCACTGCAGCGCATCGAGCTGCTGGATGGCCCTGCGCTGTGGCCGCAGTTGCGCGAGTTCCTGCCGGCCGAACAGCTGGCCGGCATCCGCGCCAAGGCCTCGCAGGCGGCACGCCAGCGCGTGTTGCTGTCCTGGCTGGCGGCGCTGCTCGCAGGCGTGGCCACCTGGCTGGCCCTGCCCGCACCCGCTGCCGCACCGGCGCGCACACCTTCCCCGCCGCCCGTCGCCGCGGCAGCGCCTGCCGCCGCGCCGTCGACTGCGCCGGCGCCCACGCCGGCCCCCACGCCGACGGCCGCAGCCCAGCCGACTGCAACGCCGCTGCCGTCGGCACCGGCGCCGACGGCAGCCCCGATGGATATTGAGCAGCAGCGCGCCGAAGTCGCCGCCGCGGTGTCCACGCTGCCCGATGTGGACCGCGCGGCCTGGTCCACCGAATCGACGCTGGAAGTCTTTCTCTCGACCATCCAGGACGACCCCTTCGGCCGCATCTGTCCGCTGGTCGAACGCTACGACGATCTCGCGGCGTCGCGTATCCAGCTCACGCCGCCGTCCGGCAGCACCGCCACCGTGCGGTTCCGGCAGTGCCGTTCCTACTGAAGTCCTGGGCGGTTGACGGGGCGCACGCTGCAGCGCCTGCAGCGTCGTGTTGACCACCCCGGGGCTGCGTGGTGTCATGGCCGCCGATTGTCTGCGGAAGGTCGGGATGGCCAGCGCCAGGTTGACGTTCGAACAGGCGGCCCGGGACGTCCAGTCGCTGCCGGAACGGCCAGACAACGACACCCTGCTGCGCCTGTATGCGCTCTACAAGCAGGGCACGGAAGGCGACATCGCCGGCGCGAAGCCCGGTTTCTTCGACTTCGTCGGCACTGCCAAGTTCGAGGCCTGGAGCCGACTCAAGGGCGTCCCCCGCGAACTTGCGCAGCAGCAGTACGTCGAGCTTGTCGCCAGCCTGAAGGGCTGACCGCGCCGATGGCCCGCGATACGCGGCAACGAATCCTCGACTGCGCCCTGGTGATGTTCAACACGCAGGGCGAGCCGACTGTCACCACCAACCATATCGCCGAAGAGCTGGAGATCAGCCCCGGCAACCTGTACTACCACTTCCGCAACAAGGACGACATCATCGAGCAGCTGTTCACGCGCTACGAAACGCGCATGGACGCCTTGCTGACCCCGCCCGACGGCCGCCTGCCCGGGCTGAAGGACATCTGGATGCAACTGCACCAGGTGTTCGAGTGCATCTGGAACTACCGCTTTTTCTATCGCGACCTGCTGGAGATCCTCAGCCGCAGCCGGCGCCTGCGGCTCCGCTTCGCGCGCATCCTCAAACGCGCCGACGACCGCGCGCACGTGGTGATGCAGGGCCTGTTGCAGGCCGACGTCATTCGCGCCTCGCCCGCGGAAATCGACGCCGCCGCGACCAACCTGCTGGTGCTGGCCACGTTCTGGCTCAACTACGCCGCCATCCGCGGCGACCGCGACGAGGGCGCCGCGATCCGCGAGGGCATCGTCCAGGTCATGATGCTGCTGTCTCCGTTCCTGCGCGATGCCGAGCGCGCAGAGCTGGGCCAGCTGATCCGCGCCTACGCGCGCTGAGGGCCGCAGCCGCGCTCCGGCCGGCTCCGCACCCGCGGCCGGAGACCGGCCTGTGCGTCCGGAGCGATCGCCCGCACCGCGAGACTTGCCCCAGACCCACCCTCCCCCGTAGAATTCGCGTCCCGTTTCACCGTCGCCCATCGGCACCACGACGGCAGGGTCGCCAGTTCGCCGGCGACACGGAAACCGGGCGGTTAGCTCAGCGGTAGAGCATCGCCTTCACACGGCGAGGGTCGCAGGTTCGAACCCTGCACCGCCCACCAGACAAGCCCAGCGCCTTGCACGAAACCCGGCCACGCGCCGGGTTTCTTGTTTTCCAGTATGGGCAGCGTGGCTCCGGACGATCTATCCAGCGTCCGCCGAGTCTGTCCGGGTTGGCCGCGGGCCCTTCCCGCCAGCATCGTGCCGCTCGTCCGACACGATGCATCCGTCCACCAGCTGGATCGTGCGGTCGCAGGTCTCCGACAGGCGCGGGTCGTGGGTCACCACCAGCACCGCGCAGCCGAACTGCTGGTTGAAGCGCCGCAGCAGTTCGAACACCTCCGCCGCGGTCTTCGTGTCGAGGTTGCCGGTCGGTTCGTCCGCCAGCAGCAGGGCGGGCTTCGTGACCAGCGCACGCGCGATCGCCACGCGCTGCTGCTGGCCGCCGGAGAGCTGGTCGGGCCTGCGGTCGGTGAACTTCTCCAGCCCCACTTCGGCCAGCAGGCCGCGGGCGGTATCGGTGATCCCGCGGTCCGGCCGGCCGTTGGCGACCATCCACGGCATCAGCACGTTCTCCAGCGCGGTGAACGCGTTGATCAGATGGTGGAACTGGAACACGAAGCCGATGTGGCGCCCGCGCAGCGCGGTGCGGGCTTCGTCATCCATCTCGCGGGTGGGATCGCCAAGCAGGTGCAGCTCGCCACGGGTCGGCGAATCGAGCAGGCCGATCAGGTTGAGCAGGGTGCTCTTGCCCGATCCGGACGGCCCGACCAGCGCGGCGAAGTCCGCGCTGTCCACGCGCAGGTCGACGCCGTGCAGCACCTCGACTTCGTTGGGCTGGGCGATGTTGTAGGACTTGCGCAGGCCCTCCAGGCGCAGCACTTCGCGCGGCTCAGCCACGGATCGCCTCCACCGGGTCCATGCGCGAGGCGCGCGCGGCCGGCACATAGGCCGCGGCCATGCCGGCGACGGTGGCCAGGCCCATCGCCGCCGGCACCAGCGCAGGCGGCAGCGGGATGAAGAACAGCTTCGGCCCGAAGTTGTTGAACACCGCGACCAGGCCCAGCCCGCACAGTGCGCCGATCGCCGAGCCCGCAAGCCCCAGCACGGCGCCCTGCACCAGGAACACGCGCAGCATCTGCGCGCGACGCGTGCCCATCGCGCGCAGGATGCCGATCTCGCGCGTGCGCTGGGCCACGCTTACCGCCAGCACGCTGGCGATGCCGAGCGCGACCGAGATCGCGACGAAGAAGCTGATCATCTGCGTGGACAGGCTTTGCGAACTCAGCGCGTTCATCAGCTGGGCATTGCTCTCCATCCAGCTCTCGGCCTGGAGCCCGGTGAGTCCGCGCACGCGCGCTGCCATGCGGTCGGCGGCGAACAGGTCCTGCACGGTCACGTCGATCACCGTCACCCCGCCGGGCAGTGCGAGCAGCGACTGTGCCTGCTTGAGGTCGACGTACACGTAGCGCGCATCGAGCTCGCGCACGCCGAGCTCGAAGATGCCGGCCACGTTGACCACCGCGTCGCGGCCGTCGCCGGCCTCGAGCCGCAGCTTGCCGCCCAGGCGCAGGCCCAGGTCCTCGGCCAGCTGGCGGCCGACCACGGCATTGCCCGAGCCCACCTCCAGGCGCCCCTCGACCATGTTCTCGTCGAGCGGAATCACCCGCAGGTAGCGCGGCAGGTCCACGCCCACCAGCGCCACCGACTCCACCGCTGCGCCCCGACGGCCGAAGGCCGGACCCGAGACCAGTGGCGACACCGCAGTGACGCCGGGCAGCCGGTCCAGCACGTCGCGCACCTGCAGCCAGTTGTCGATCGGCCGCAGCGACTGCGGACGCGGATCCTCCAGCACCAGCTGCAGCACGCCGTCCGGTGCGGGCGCGACCCGGTTGACCTCACGCGGCGCCTCGACGCGCAGGTGCGCCTGGGTGCCGAGCGTGCGGTCGATGATGTTGTCCTGCAGCCCGGTAATCAGCGCGGTGACGAACACGATCACCGCTACGCCGACCGCGATGCCGAACAGGATCAACAGCGTCTGCGCACGGCCGTGGCGCAGGAAGCGCAGGGCGATGGTCGACTCGATCCACATGGCGTCAGTCGAGCTGGACCGGCAGCTCGCCGCTGCTGCTGCCATCGCCGGCTTCGGGCGCGGGCTGGGCCTCGATGCGGACGCGATCGCCGTCTTCGGGCAACTGGTCCGGCGCGAGGGCGCCAGCGGCCAGCACCTGGTCGCCGGCTTCCAGGCCCCCGAGGACTTCGCTTACCGCCAGGCCACGCAGCCCCAGCCGCACCGGACTGCGCTGCACGCGGCCGTCGCGCACGCGCAGCACGCTGGCCTGCGTGGATCCGGCCCGGGCATCGAGCAGCGCGTCGTTGGGCACGGCCAGCGCGCGTTCGCTGCGGCCGGTGAGGATCGTCGCGGTGACTGTCATGTCCTGGCGCACGTAGTCGGCGGCCGGGTCGATGCGCAGGCGCACGTCGATGGTGCCGCGCGTGGCGTCCACGCCGGGCGCGATGTGGTGCACGGTCGCAGCGAAAGGACGACCGGGAAAGGCGTCGGCGATGCAGGTCACCGGCTGCCCGACTTCGATCCGGTCGAGGTTCTTCTCGTCCAGTGCCAGCAGCACCTCGCCGGGAGCGTCGCGCGCGATCTCGAGCAGCACGTCGCCGGGGTTGACGGTATCGCCCGGCTCCACGTTGCGGACCAGCACGGTGCCGGCAACGGTGGCGCGGATCTGCGCACGTGCCAGGTCGGCCTCGGCGGCGGCCAGGCGTTCGCCGGCCTGGGCCTCGCGCGCGCCGCCGGCCAGCGCCGCCAGCGCCACGCGCGCCTGGTCGGCCGCCGCGCGCGCGGCCACCACGCCCTGCGCGGCCTGTTCGACGTCTTCGCGCGAGACCAGCTGCCGCTCGCCCAGTTCGCGTCGACGCGCGAGGTCGCGGTCGGCCTGGGCGAGGTCGGCGCGCGCCTGGCGCAGGCGCGCCTCCGCGTCGGGGCGTTCGGCTTCGCGCAGGGTGGCCAGCGCCGCGCGTGCCTCGTCGCGGCGCGCTTCCAGGTCGCGGGCGCGCAGGAGTACCAGGATATCGCCCGGCGCGACCCGGTCGCCTTCCATCACCCGCCGTTCCAGCACCAGCCCGGCGATTTCCGCGCCTACCTGCACCCGCGACAGCGCCGCCACGCGTCCGGTCGCCACCACGTTCTGTACCAGCGGGCCGCTGGTCACCTCATAGCCGGGCAAGGCAGGGCCACGGATCCGTGCCACGCCCCAGGCAAGCAGCAGCAGGGCCAACACCGCCACGCCGGCGAGCATCCACGTCCTGCGCCTGATCCTGTCCGCCATGTACGCACCCGTCCGGAAAGGTGCATCTTCGCCGGAACCCGATGAAGAGTGTGGAGTCGGCTGGATCGGGGGCACGGCACGCGCCGCGGGCGCGAGGGCCGCCCACGCCCGACTGCTATCCGCCGCGCTCCGGAGGCGCGGGCTTCGCAGTCGCGCGCGCCGAACGCAGGCGGTCGAGCTTGTCCTTGAGCTTGAGCTCCATACCGCGCTCGACCGGGTGGTAGTAGACCCGCTCGCCCATGGCATCCGGAAACCCGGTCTGATCCAGCGCCACGCCGCCGTCGCTGTCGTGGTCGTACTGGTAGCCCTTCGAATAGCCGAGTTCCTTCATCAGCTTCGTCGGCGCGTTGCGCAGGTGCATCGGCACATCCTGGGTGCCGTACTCGGTCACGTCGCGGCGTGCGGCCTTGAAGGCCACGTACGCTGCGTTGGACTTGGCGGTGCTGGCGAGATAGATCACCAGCTGACCCAGTGCGAGTTCGCCTTCGGGGCTGCCGAGCCGGTCGTAGGTGTCCCAGGCGTCGATGGACATCTGCAGCGCTCGCGGATCGGCCAGGCCGATATCCTCCACCGCCATGCGGGTCATGCGCCGCGCCAGGTAGCCCGGGTCGCAGCCGCCGTCGAGCATCCGCGCCAGCCAGTACAGCGCGGCATCGGGATTGGAGCTGCGTACCGACTTGTGCAGCGCCGAGATCTGGTCGTAGAACTGTTCGCCGCCCTTGTCGAAGCGGCGGGTGCGGTCGGCGAGCACCTGCTCCAGCACCGCGTCGGTGATCGTGCCGCCCTCGCCCACCAGCTCGGCGGCGATTTCCAGCAGGGTCAGGCCCCGGCGCACGTCGCCATCGGCCGCGACCGCGACCAGATGCAGTTGCGCGTCCTCGACCTGGACACCGCGTCCGCCCAGTCCGCGCTCCGTGTCGGCCAGCGCATGCGCGAGCGCGACCTGGATGTCGTCCGCCGACACCGCCTCCATCACGTGCACGCGGCAGCGCGAGAGCAGCGCCGAGTTCAGTTCGAAGGACGGATTCTCGGTGGTCGCGCCGACGAACACGATCGTGCCGCGCTCGATGTGCGGCAGGAACGCGTCCTGCTGCGCCTTGTTGAAGCGGTGCACCTCGTCCACGAACAGCACGGTCCGGCGTCCCGCCGCGAACCGGTGCGCGGCTTCGGCCAGCACCTGGCGTACCTCGGGCAGGCCGGACAGGACCGCGGAAACCGACCGGAACTCCGCGTCTGCATAGTGCGCCAGCAACAGCGCCAGCGTGGTCTTGCCACACCCGGGCGGCCCCCACAGGACCATCGAATGCACCGCCCCGGCCTCGATCGACTGGCGCAGCGCCGAATCGGGCGACACCAGGCGCCGCTGCCCCACCATCTCGTCGAGCGTGCGTGGGCGCATGCGTTCGGCCAGCGGGCGCAGCGCGCTGCGGTCGACTGTCAGCAGGTCGCCGCGTTCATCGGGCGTGGGGGTTCTGGCGCGTGGCACGGACTGGGATCAGGCAGCGGAACGGCCTTCCACGATAGCAAGACCCGATCGCGGAAGCCGCGAATGCCCGCTCAGCGCGCCGCCACCCCGAGTTCGTAGTCGACCCGCTGCCAGGCGTTCGCGACCTGGTCGTACAGCGCCTCGATGCGCACCGGCGTATTGCCGTTGCGGCCGAAGTCGGCCACGCCCTGGGCGTTGATCCTCAGCAGGCGGCGCCCGCCTTCGACGGTGCTGATGTCGTCGAGCTGCAGTCGCGCCGACGTGCCGCCGAACTGCCGGTCGAGTTCGACCGCCACGCGCTCCTCGAGCTGGCGCACGAGCATCGAATCGTTGGGCACTTCACGCTCGCCCGCCGCGACTCCGCCAATCAGGATGCGCGGATAGCCGGCGCTGCCGAACGTGGTGTCGTACAGCGTGCTGAACCGGAACCCGATCCAGTCGGCGTCATCGCCCAGGCGCATGCGTCCCTGCCCGCTGACGGTGCGGTCGCGCACGCTGGCGATGGCCACATCGAACGACTCGATGGCCACCGCGATCGAAGGCGTGGCCATCTGCTCCGAGAGTGCGGCGACGACCACCGCGGCCACCGCGTTGTCCAGCGCCTCGTCGCCGCTGGTCGCAAGGTGCTGCGGCGCGGGTATCGACACCTGCGCCGGGGGGGCCGCCACCGGCGTCGACTGGGCAAGCGCGGGCACCGTGGCCAGGCAGGCGGCGATGAGCAGCAGCCGGGTGTGGCGGCAGCGCGGGAGTCGGATCATCGGTTGCGGTTGTCCCTGCATGCGTATTCCGTCTCCGGCGCCGCCAGCGCAAACTCCGGTCAGCCCTCGCCGACCACGTCGACGCCCGCCGGCGGCGTGAACTTGAACGTGCCGCTTCCAAACGCCGGATTGCGTGCCCAGCCGCTGAAACTGATCTCGGTGCGCTGTCCCAGCGCGTCCACGATCTGCATGCGCACCAGCCCCTGTCCGGACAGGCCGAGCTTCGCCGACTGGAACGCCGCCTCGTCGCCGCCCTGCCTGGGCTTGAGCAGCAGCCACTGCAGGCCGTCGGCTTCGCCGGCGTCCTCGACCAGGAAATCGCGGTCGAGGCGGGCCGGGTCGATCAGCGCGGCGAGCGGGCTGTCCTGCTCGGCGCCGCCCTGTGGTCGCCGGCTGACCTGGTCGAGGTCCGGGTCGTGCACCCAGACGGTCTTGCCGTCGGCCACGATCAGCTGCGGATAGGGTTTTTCGTATTCCCAGCGGAACAGGCGCGGCGCCGACAGCGCGACGCGGCCGCTCGACGACTCGCGCACGCGGCCGTTGTCGTCGAACACCTGCTGGGTGAACTGCCCGTCCAGGCCCTTGAGGCCCCGGGTGAAGGTGTCGAGCTGCTCGCGCGCGCCGGCGTGCGCGGCACTGGCCAGCAAGGCGATCGCGATAAGCAGCCAGCGGTGTGTGCGGATCATGGAAGGCAGTCCTTGGAATGGGTGGCGCAAGTCTGCAAAGAGGAAGCTGAACAAGCACTTCGCCCATCCAGTTCAAAGAACGGGATAAGCGAGCGGAGACGGACGCCGGAGTTCGCGCGCCGGTGGACGCGGCGGGCGGCCCCCGGATGGGCAGGCGCCGCTGGAAGGAAGATGACGGGCCGAGATCACTTCGAACGGGGGCCGTGGTCCACGAAAATGCACCCGCCGCATTCAACTGTAGGAGCGGCTTCAGCCGCGATATCCAAAGCCTGTGGCATCCAGCCGCCTCAATCGCGGCTGAAGCCGCGCCTACTTCGGCGGCGGCGGCGCCAGCACGGTGCGGTCGCCGTTGTGCTCGGGCGCGGACACCACGCCGGCCGCCTCCATCGCCTCGACCAGGCGCGCGGCGCGGTTGTAGCCGATCTTCAGGCGGCGCTGCACGCCGGAGATCGATGCGCGCCGCGTCTCGGTGACGATCTTCACCGCCTCGTCGTACAGCGGATCGGACTCGTCGCCCGCCGCAGCGCCGGTCTCGGGCAGCCCGGTCGCGCCGATCGTGCTGCCGTCGTACATGGTCTGCGACTCGTCGAGCACGCCTTCGATGTAGTCCGGGCCGCCGCCGCTCTGCTTGAGGTGCTCGACCACGCGGTGCACTTCCTCGTCGGACACGAAGGCGCCATGCACGCGTTCGGGCAGGGCAGTGCCCGGTGGCAGGTAGAGCATGTCGCCGTGGCCAAGCAGGGTCTCGGCGCCGGACTGGTCGAGAATGGTGCGCGAGTCGATCTTGCTGGAGACCTGGAACGCGATGCGCGTCGGAATGTTGGCCTTGATCAGGCCGGTGATCACGTCCACCGAGGGGCGCTGGGTGGCCAGGATCAGGTGGATGCCGGCGGCGCGCGCCTTCTGCGCCAGCCGCGCGATCAACTCCTCCACCTTCTTGCCGACGATCATCATCATGTCGGCGAATTCGTCGATGAAGATGACGATGAACGGCAGCGTCTCCAGCGGCTCGGCGACGTCGCTGGATTCCGGATTTGGGCGGAACAGGGGATCGAGCAGCGGCTGCCCGGCCTCCTGCGCGTCGCGCACCTTCTTGTTGAAGCCGGCGAGGTTGCGCACGCCCACCGCGCTCATCAGCTTGTAGCGGCGCTCCATCTCGGCCACGCACCAGCGCAGCCCGTTGCCGGCCTCCTTCATGTCGGTGACCACCGGCGCCAGCAGGTGTGGAATGCCCTGGTAGACGCTGAGCTCGAGCATCTTCGGGTCGATCATCAGCATCCGCAGGTCCTTCGCGGAGGCCTTGTACAGCAGGCTCAGCACCATCGCGTTGACCGCGACCGACTTGCCCGAGCCGGTGGTGCCGGCGACCAGCAGGTGCGGCATGCGCGCAAGATCGGCCACGGTCGGGCGTCCGGCGATGTCCTTGCCCAGCGCCAGGGTGAGCGGGCTTGTGGCCTTGTCGTATTCCTTCGAGCGCAGCAGTTCGCTGAGATAGATCATCTCGCGATGGGTGTTGGGCGTTTCCAGCCCGATCACCGACTTGCCCGGGATCACGTCGACCACGCGCACCGACTTCACCGAAAGCCCGCGCGCGATGTCCTTGTCCAGCGAGCTGATCTGGCTGACCTTGACGCCCGGCGCGGGCTCGATCTCGAAGCGGGTGATGACCGGTCCGGGATAGGCGCCGACCACCTGCGCGTCGATGCGGAAATCCTTGAGCTTGAACTCGATCTGCCGCGACAGCGTCTCCAGCGTGCCCTCGTCGTAGCCCTTGGTCTGCGGCTTGGGATCGTCGAGCAGGGCCAGCGGCGGGATACCGCTGCCGTCGCCGACGTGGAACAGCGGGATCTGCTGTTCGCGCCTGGCCCGGTCGCTCTTTTCCACCACCGGTGCCGGCGGCGGTTCGATCCTGACCTTCTCGCGCCTGGCGCGCAGCTCGGTGTCGACCTTGCGCGTTTCCACGCGCTCGGCGCGGCGCTCGTGCGCCTCGATGCGGTCGGCCGCCTGCTTGCGGCCGCGGCGCAACAGCTCCGGCAGCTTCAGCACCCAGCTGCCGATGCGGTCGGCAACCGCCAGCCACGACAGCCCGGTGGCCAGGGTCACCGAGACCAGCAGCAGCGCGAGCAGGAACAGGTTGCCGCCCAGCGCGCCGAAACCGCGGTCGAGCGAATTGCCGACCAGGCGCCCGAGGATGCCGCCGCCGCCCTGCGGCATGCCTTCGACATTGCCCAGCCGCAGGTACAGCATCCCGGTGCCGGCCACCACGAAGCCGACGATGCCGACCAGGCGCAGCGCCGGACCGAAATCGACCCGGCCATCGCCATCGGAATCCATGCCGAACAGGGCGATCCAGGCGACCGCACCGAGGATCAGCGGCAACAGGTAGGCGACGTAGCCGGTCAGGCCCAGCAGGATGTCGGCGATGCGGGCGCCGACCGGGCCGCCGGCGTTGTGCAGCTCGCTGGCGACGCCGCCGCCGGAGGCGACGAACCAGCCCGGATCGTCGGGCGAATGCGTGGCCAGGCACACCAGCAGGTACAGCAGCAGCGGGGCGATGAGGATCATCGCGATGTCGCGCAGCAGGCGCTGCCGGCGCGGATCCGGCGGCGCGGCCTCTTTGACCGTCGCGCGCGGGCGCTTGCCGCGTTCAGGAATCGCGCGTGCCACCGTCATCCACTGCCTTAGGAAACCGACCCAATGCCTTGATCTTAATTCAAAGGTCGAGCGATTGCAGGGCCGGATGCACGAGCCGCCCGGCCTCGACATTGATACCCCGCACCAGAGCCGGCTGGCCGCGCCAGTCGCCGGAGGCCAGTCGGTCTACCCAGGGCAGGATCGCCGCGCAGATCGCCTCCGAACTGGTCCGCGGCACCGCGCCGGGCATGTTGGTCACGCAGAAGTGGGTGACCCCCTCCTCCACGTAGGTCGGCGCCTGCCAGGTGGTGGGCCGCGAGGTTTCGAAGCAGCCACCCTGGTCGATGGCGATGTCGACCAGCACGCTGCCGCCTTCCATCGCCCGGACCATCCCGCGCGTGAGCACGTGCGGCGCGACCGCGCCGGTGACCAGTACCGCGCCGATGACCAGGTCGGCCGAGGCGACTTCCCGCGCGACCAGATCGTCATAGGGATGCAGCGTGGTGACGTTCAGGCCGATCCGCATCATCGCGTCGCGGCGATCCTGGCGCGTCTCGAACACCACCACGTTGGCGCCGCCCCCGGCCGCCGCGGCCACTGCGGCACCGCCGGCCTGGCCCGCGCCGAACACCACCACCTTGCCACGCGACGTCGACGGCAGGCCGCCCAGCAGGACGCCCTTGCCGCCCAGCGGCTGGTGCAGGTGGGTGGTGCCGACCTGCACCGCGATCCTGCCGGCGATCGTCGACATCGGCGCCAGCAATGGCAGTTCGCCGCTGTCGAGCTCGACCGTCTCGAACGCGATGCCGGTCAGGCCGATGTCGCGCAGGCGCCGGGCCAGCACCGGATCCGGCGCCAGATGCAGGTAGCAGAACAGCAGATGGTGTTCGCGCAGCAGGGCCAGGTCGCCGTCGATCGGCTCCTTGACCTTGACGATCAGTTCGCCCTGCTCGTAGAGGCTGGCCGCATCGGGCGCGATGCGCGCACCGAGGCGCTCGTAATCGGCGTCCGCAAAGCCCGACCGCTGTCCGGCTCCCTGTTCGATCCACACCGCGTGACCGCGCCGCACCAGGTCGCCTGCCGCTGCCGGAACCAGCGCGACGCGACCTTCGAGTGCCTTGGTTTCCTTCGGTACCCCGATGCGCATGCGTCCACTCCGATGCCGTTGTCCGCGTGGTCCGGGCCTGGAAAAAAACCCGCGCGCAGCAACTGCAGGGTTCCGGTCGAAACCGTGCGCCCGGCGCGACGCTGTGGATGCTGCGTTTCGCCGACAGGGCCGGCTCGCGCCTTGTGTTGCCGCCGTCACGCCGCCAAGCTATGGACCAGAACGCCGCGATTTCACGACCTGCGAGTATACATGTCACCTTCCGCACCCCGGCACATCCGCCTTGTCATTCTCGGTTCCGGTCCTGCCGGCTGGACCGCCGCCGTCTACGCCGCACGCGCCAACCTCAAGCCGGTGGTCATCACCGGCCTGCAGATGGGCGGGCAACTGATGACCACCACCGAGGTCGACAACTGGCCGGGCGATGCCCACGGCCTGCTCGGCCCCGACCTGATGGCGCGCATGCAGGCGCATGCCGAACGCTTCGAGACCGAAGTGGTGTTCGACCAGATCCACACCGCCGACCTCTCGCAGCGCCCGTTCCGCCTGGTCGGCGACAGCGGCGAGTACACCTGCGACGCCCTGGTCATCGCCACCGGCGCGACCGCCAAGTACCTGGGCATCGAGTCGGAGGAGAAGTTCAAGGGCCGCGGCGTGTCCGCCTGCGCCACCTGCGACGGCTTCTTCTACAAGGACCAGGACGTGGCCGTGGTCGGCGGCGGCAACACCGCCGTCGAAGAGGCGCTGTACCTGTCCAACATCGCCCGCAAGGTCTACCTGGTGCACCGCCGCGACACCCTGCGCGCGGAGAAGATCATGCAGGACAAGCTGATGGCGAAGGTCGCCGCCGGCAAGATCGAAACCGTCTGGCACCACGTGGTCGACGAGGTGCTGGGCAACGAGGCCGGCGTGACCGGCATGCGCCTGACGTCGGTGCAGGACGGCAGCACGCGTCAGATCGACGTGCACGGCTTCTTCGTCGCGATCGGCCATACGCCCAACACCGCCTTGTTCGAAGGCCAGCTGGCGATGAACAACGGCTACCTCGACATCCGGTCGGGCCTGGCCGGCGGCGCCACCGAAACCTCGGTCAAGGGCGTATTCGCCGCGGGCGACGTCGCCGACCAGGTCTACCGGCAGGCGATCACCTCGGCCGGCTTCGGCTGCATGGCGGCGCTGGACGCGGAGCGGTTCCTGGACAAGGGCGCCTAGCCGCACCTGCGAACTGCCGTCCCGGCAATGCGCGCCACGGGCGCAGGCGGCACGTCCCCAGCCTGCGCCTCCAGCGCGCGATCCCTGGCCGCACGACGGCGTCCCGGCCCTTGCCTGTTCCGGCCTGGCCCGCTCACCAAAGCAGCGGTGAGCCGCGCCTTGGCGGCCCGGGGTCGCGGAGAGCAGAACTTGGATGTCTTGCGCGCGAGTCAGGCCAGGAAGAGCGCGGATGGCCTGCGCGGCATGCCGCGCATCCACGCCAGCGCCGGGTGCGCTGCGTCGGGCCGGACCGTGTAGCGGCCCTGCCGGCGCAAAGCGATCATCGGCCGACCAGGCCTGGCGTACGTCCGAACCGCCCAGCTGCAACGCACCTCACCGGAATGAAGGCGGGACAACATGCCGGACCTGCGGATACATCGACGGCTTTCGGACATCCCGGCAACGGACTGGGATGCCCTGCACGACGGCAATCCCTTCATCGCCCATGCCTTCCTCGCAGGGCTCGAGGACAACGGCTGCCTGCGCGCGGACTGGGGCTGGACGCCGCACCACCTCGCACTATGGGACGGCGACCGCCTGGTCGCTGCCGCACCGGCATACCTGAAGCACAACTCGCACGGCGAGTTCGTGTTCGACCATGCCTGGGCACATGCGTATGCGCAGCATGGCCTGGATTATTTCCCCAAGCTGCTCTGCGGCGTGCCCTACTCGCCCGTCACCGGGCCACGGCTGCTGGCACCCGGCGCGGAATTGCGTGCAGCGCTCGCCGATGCCCTGGTCGCGGAGACCAGGCGGCTGGGCCTGTCGTCTGCCCACGTCAACTTCCACACCCACGGCGAAGACGCGGATTTCGACGGAGACTGGCTGGCGCGCACCGACATCCAGTACCACTGGCGCAACGACGGCGCATGGTCGGACTTCGACGATTACCTGGCCGCGATGGATCACAAGCATCGCAAGAACATCCGCCAGGAGCGGGCGAAGGTGGCCCGCGCCGGCATCAGCTTCCGCACCGTGCATGGCGACGACGCCTGCGCGGCGGACCTGGCCACGATGCACGGCTTCTACCTGCAGACCTTTGCCGAGTACGGCAACTCAGCGGCCCTGACGCCAGGCTTCCTGCAGCACCTGGCCGCCACGATGCCGCGGCAGCTGGTGATGTTCTTCGCCATGCACGAGGGCAAGGCCGTCGCCGGTGCGCTCTGCCTGCGCGGCGGCGACACGCTGTACGGCCGCTACTGGGGCGCCGGCGCCGCCCTGCCCGGCCTGCACTTCGAGACCTGCTACTACCAGGGCATCGACTACTGCCTGCGCGAAGGCCTGCGCGTGTTCGAACCCGGCGCGCAGGGCGAGCACAAGATCGCGCGCGGCTTCCTGCCGACGTTCGTGCGCAGCCGGCACTGGATCGCGGACCCGCGCTTCCGCGAGGCGCTGTCGGCCTGGTGCGGCGAGGAGCGTACGGTGGTCGAACGCAACAGGCGCTGGCTCGAGCAGCGATCGCCGTTCCGGAGCGCGACGGGCTCCGGGTAGAACCGGCTGCAGCCGCGGCCAGCGCGCAGGGCCGACCCGCGCCGAGCCTCCGCGCTGCGATCGTGCACCCGATGGCGCTGCTCCCGATCGCGGCTGAAGCCGCTCCTACAATGGCGAGGTGAGCCTGCACCTGCCGCGACTGGACGACGATCCGAACGCACCGTTTCCCGACGCGGCGGCCGCGTTGCGCCAGCCGGACGGCCTGCTCGCCTATGGCGGCGACCTGTCCGCGCCACGGCTGCTCAACGCCTACCGCCACGGCATCTTCCCCTGGTATTCGGACGGGCAGCCGATCCTGTGGTGGTCGCCGGATCCGCGCATGGTGTTCCGCAGCGACGCGGTGCGGCTGTCCTCGCGCTTCCGGCGCAGCCTGCGCAGCTCGGACTGGGTGGCGCGGGCCGATACGGCCTTCGGACGGGTCATCGGCCGCTGCGCCAGCGCCCCCCGCGCAGGCCAGGCGGGCACCTGGATCACCGCCCCGATGCGCGAGGCCTACCTGCACCTGCATCGACTCGGCCACGCGCACAGCGTGGAGGTGTTCGCAGATGCGACGCCGGGCGCCGCGCTCGTCGGCGGGATCTACGGCGTCGCCGTGGGGCGCATGTTTTTCGGCGAAAGCATGTTCAGCGATGTCTCCGGTGGCTCGACCGCGGCGCTGGCCGCGTTGGCCCGGTGGCTGCACGCGCGGGGCTGGCCGCTGATCGACGCACAGGTGGAGAACGCGCACCTGCTCAAGCTGGGCGCGCTGCACATGCCGCGCGCGGCGTTCCTGGACGCGGTGGCGGAACTGGCCGGCGCCCCGGAAGCCCCGGGTTCCTGGAGCGCCGGCTTCGGTGAGTTGCCACTGTGCGGTCTGGGTAGATGAATGTCCCGCGCCAGCCGCGGCTTTGCACCGGCGGCGCGCCCGTGTCAGAATGCCGCGCTTATTTTCGAGGCAGTGGCGCGCCCGCAACCACTGGCAACAGGACGCATGGCGAAAGACGACGTCATTGAATTCGAAGGCACGATCTCCGAGACCCTCCCGAACACCATGTTCCGGGTGAAGCTGGAGAACGGGCACGAGATCATCGCGCATATCTCCGGACGCATGCGCAAGAACTACATCCGCATCCTGACCGGGGACAAGGTCAAGGTCGAGATGACCCCCTACGACCTGTCCAAGGGTCGCATCACCTACCGCATGAAGTAACCGGCACACCGCCGGTCGCGCTGCCCCGCGGCGCCAGTCTCCTGCACCACGCCCCACGGCGTGCCACCACGGCCCGACGCCCCTGCCATCAGTCGCATGGCGGGACGGGCATGTCACGCCTATGCTTCCGGCATCCACAGATGGAGTCGCCCGATGCAAAGGCCTGCCCTGGTCCGCACCCTCGCCCTGTCCCTGGCGCTCGCGCTCGCCGCGCCGGCCGCCTTCGCCCAGCAGCCGCCCCAGGCCACCGAAACCGCGCGCAGCGAGAGCGCGCGGCTCAACGCGTGGTTCGGGCAGAAGTACGAGGAAGAGCTGCGCTTCAGCCCGATCATGCTCACCTTCCTTGGCCGCAAGGAGCTTTACGACCGGCTCGACGACATGTCCGAGCAGGCCGCGGACCAGCAGCTGGCCTGGCGCAAGGCCACGGTCGCCGAGATGGAGGCGAACTTCGACCGCGACGCGCTCGATGACGAGACCAGGCTGTCCTGGGACCTGTGGAAGCTGCAGTACGAGACCGCGGCCGCCGCCAACCAGTACCAGCGCAATGTCTACGTGTTCAACCAGATGCAGGGTGCGCAGTCGTTCCTGCCGACCTTCCTGATCAACTTCCACAAGGTCGAAACCGAGGCCGACTACCTGGCCTACATCGCCCGCCTGCAGGAAGCGCGCCGCGCGCTGGGGCAGATGCTGGAGCTGGCCCGGCGCAATGCCGACGACGGCTACCGCATGCCGCGCTTCGCCTACGATGGCGTGCTGAAGGAAGCGCGCGCGGTGATCACCGGGGCGCCGTTCGACGAGGGCAAGGACTCGCCGCTGTGGGCCGACCTGCAGGCCAAGGCCGACGGCCTGGTGAAATCCGGCGTCATCGACGCCGCCCGCGCGACCACGCTCAAGGACCAGGCCCGCCAGGCGCTGCTGGACAACATCCAGCCCCGCTACCGCGAACTGATCGCCTGGGCGGAGGCCGACCGGGCCAAGGCCCTCGACAACCCCTCGGGCGTCGGCGTCACCCAGGCCAACGGCGCGGACTACTACCGCCACCAGCTGCGCATGCACACCACCACCGACCTCGACGCCGAAGCGGTGCACAGGATCGGCCTGGACGAGGTCAAGCGCATCCATGGCGAAATGGAAGGCCTGATGAAGCGGGTCGGCTTCGACGGCGACCTGCAGGCGTTCTTCCGGCACATCTCGACCGATCCGAAGTTCAAGTACCCCGACACCGATGCCGGGCGCCAGGCCTATATCGACGACGCCACCCGCGCCATCGACAACATCAAGAAGGTGCTGCCGCAGTACTTCGGCCTGCTGCCCAAGGCCGACCTTGTGGTCAAGCGCGTCGAGCCCTTCCGCGAACAGCCGGGCGCCGCCCAGCACTACTTTCCCGGCACTGCCGATGGCTCGCGTCCCGGCGTGTACTACGCGCACCTGTCGGACATGAACTCGATGCCCAAGCCCGAGCTCGAGGTCATCGCCTACCACGAGGGCCTGCCGGGCCACCACATGCAGATCTCGATCGCGCAGGAGCTCACCGGCGTGCCCGAGTTCCGCACCCAGGCCAATTCGACCGCCTATTCCGAAGGCTGGGGCCTGTACTCGGAGTGGCTGGCGCGGGAAATGCCGGGGACCTACGTCGATCCCTATTCCGAGTACGGCCGCCTGGCCTCTGAACTCTGGCGCGCGGTGCGCCTGGTCGTGGACACCGGCCTGCACGCCAAGGGCTGGACCGAGCAGCAGGCGGTGGACTACTTCAGCGCCAACTCCGCCACGCCGGAGGCGGCGATCCGCTCGGAGATCCAGCGCTACATCACCTGGCCCGGCCAGGCCACGGCCTACAAGATCGGCATGATCCGCATCCAGGAGCTGCGCCGTAAGGCCGAGGCCGAACTGGGCGACCGCTTCGACATCCGTGGCTTCCACGACGCCGTGCTCGGCGGCGGCGCCCTGCCGTTGAACCTGTTGGAGCGCCGCGTCGACCAGTGGATCGCCAGCCGCAAGGTCTGAACCGCGAATCCCGCGATGCGCCGGGGCCGCACAGCCGCGTCGGCGCCATCGCCGGACAGGAAGCAGAGACGGAAAAGGCGGCCATTGGCCGCCTTTTCCATTGCACCGGGAGCCCGGCTATTCCACCGTCGCGGGCAACAGCTTCTCCGGCTCCGGGAAGGTTTCGACCACCAGTTCGTCGTCCTTGACGTCGATGCTGACGCGGCCGCCGTTGGCGAGCTTGCCGAACAGCAGCTCGTCGGCCAGCGGGCGCTTGACCTTGTCCTGGATCACGCGCGCCATCGGTCGCGCGCCCATCTGCGGGTCGAACCCGTGCGCGGCGAGCCAGTCGCGCGCGGCGGGCGTGGCCGACATCGCCACGTTCTTCTCGTGCAGCTGGGTTTCCAGCTCGATCAGGAACTTGTCCACCACCCGCAGGATGTGGTCCATGCCCAGGGCCTGGAACTGCACGATCGCATCCAGCCGATTGCGGAATTCCGGGCTGAAGCCCTTGCGGATGACTTCCATCGCGTCGGTGCTGTGGTCCTGGCGGGTGAAGCCGATCGAGCGCCGCGATGCCTGCGCGGCACCGGCGTTGGTGGTCATCACCACGATCACGTTGCGGAAGTTCGCCTCGCGGCCGTTGGTGTCGGTCAGTACGCCGCGGTCCATGACCTGCAGCAGGATGTTGAAGATGTCCGGGTGCGCCTTTTCCACCTCGTCCAGCAGCAGCACGCAGTGCGGCGTCTTGACGATCTTCTCGGTCAGCAGGCCGCCCTGGTCGAAACCGACGTAGCCGGGAGGCGCACCGATCAGGCGCGACACCGAGTGCGGCTCCATGTACTCGGACATGTCGAAGCGCACCAGCTCGATGCCGAGCTGCAGCGCCAGCTGGCGGGTGACCTCGGTCTTGCCCACGCCGGTCGGGCCGGCGAACAGGAAGTTGCCGATCGGCTTGTCCGGATTGGCCAGGCCGCTGCGCGCGAGCTTGATCGCCGAGGTGAGCATCTCGATCGCCGGATCCTGGCCGAAGATCACCATCTTCAGGTTGCGCTCCAGGTGCTCCAGCACGTCCTTGTCCGAGGCACTGACCTGCTTGGTCGGGATGCGCGCCATCCTGGCCACGATCGCCTCGACCTCCTCGACATCGATCAGGGTCTTGCGCACGTCTGCCGGCAGCAGCCGCTGGCGCGCGCCGGCCTCGTCGATCACGTCGATCGCCTTGTCCGGCAGCAGCCGGTCGCCGATGTGCTTGACCGACAGGTCGACCGCCGCCTGCAATGCCTCGTCCAGGTACTGGACGTCGTGGTGCTCTTCGTACTTCGACTTCAGGCCACGCAGGATCTCGTAGGTCTCGCCCACGGTCGGCTCGACGATGTCGATCTTCTGGAAGCGCCGCGCCAGCGCGCGGTCCTTTTCGAAGATGCCGCGGTATTCCTGGAACGTGGTCGATCCGATGCAGCGCAGTTCGCCCGAGGCCAGCGCCGGCTTGATCAGGTTGGACGCGTCCATGGTGCCGCCCGACGCCGATCCGGCACCGATGATGGTGTGGATCTCGTCGATGAACAGGACTGCGCCGGGGTGCTTCCTGATCGCCGACAGCACCGCCTTGAGCCGCTTCTCGAAATCGCCGCGGTACTTGGTGCCCGCCACCAGTGCGCCCAGGTCGAGCGAATAGATGGTCGCGTCGGCCAGCACGTCGGGCACTTCGCCGTGGACGATGCGCCGCGCCAGGCCCTCTGCGATCGCGGTCTTGCCCACGCCGGCCTCGCCCACGTACAGCGGGTTGTTCTTGCGCCGGCGGCACAGCACCTGGATGGTGCGTTCGATCTCGTCGGCACGACCCACCAGCGGGTCGATGCGGCCTTCGCGGGCCATGGCGTTGAGGTCGGTGGCGAACTCGGCCAGCGCATCGCCCTTGGCCTCGCCTTCGGCGCCCTCGACGCGTGCGGCCGCATCCTCGCCCGCCTGTTCGGCCGGCTCGCCGCCGGCCTTGGCGATGCCGTGGGACATGTAGTTGACGACGTCCAGGCGGCTGACGTCCTGCTGATGCAGGAAATACACCGCGTGCGAGTCCTTTTCGCCGAAGATCGCCACCAGCACGTTGGCGCCGGTGACCTCCTTCTTGCCGGAGGACTGGACGTGGTAGACCGCCCGCTGCAGGACGCGCTGGAAGCCCAGGGTGGGCTGGGTGTCGCGGCCGTCGTCGTCGGGCAGCTTCGAGACCGAAGTCAGGATGGCCTGCTCCAGGTCGCCGCGCAGGCGCGTGAAGTCCGCGCCGGTGGCTTTGAGCACGGCTTCGGCCGACGGGTTGTCGAGCAGCGCGAGCAGCAGGTGCTCGACCGTCATGTACTCGTCACGCGCCTCTCGGGCGCGCTTGTAGCACTGGCCGATGCTGTACTCGAGATCCTTGCTGAACATGGGAGGCAACCTCCTGGGAACTGCAGCCTGTATGGGGCCGCGTCTGCGGCTTTTCCATGCCCGGCCTCGGCCCCTTTTAGGCCTTTTCCATGGTGCAGAGCAAGGGGTGCTGGTTGACCCGGGCGTATTCGTTCACCTGGGCGACCTTGGACTCGGCGACCTCGCGGCTGAACACCCCGCAGACCCCACGTCCGCGGGTGTGGACGTGCAGCATGACCTGCGTGGCCCGCTCCAGGTCCAGGCTGAAGAAACGCACCAGGACCTCGACCACGAAGTCCATCGGGGTGTAGTCGTCATTGAGCAGCAACACCGAATACAGCGGTGGCCGCGCCAGTTCCGGCTTGCCGGTCTCGACGACGGTGCCGTGTTCGTGTTCGGGATGCTTGCGGGTCATCAGGCAATTATACGGACGCGGCGTGGCCCGCTGCTCGAAAGCGGCGGCATGGACGCCGTGCCGGCCGGCGCGAGACAATCCGCCTCCAATCCACAGGGGGAGCCGCCATGCAACACCGTATTCCACTGATGCTGACCCTCGGGGCGCTGGCCGCCCTGCTGTCCCTGCCGGCATGGGCCGACGTGTCAGTGGCCAAGCGCCTGGAAGCGCGCGGCGTCAACTACACCGTGGACGAGGACGGCGATTACAAGGTCATCTACAACTACGCCGAGGAAGGCCGCACCCAGCTCGCCTTCGTCTCCGGCGGCACCGAGGACATCGCCGGATTCCGCATTCGCGAGGTATTCGCCCCGGCCGCGCGGGTGGGCCAGGACGGCATCGACGGCGCCCGCGCCCTGGCCCTGCTCCAGGACAGCCGCACGCAGAAGCTGGGAGCATGGGAGATCGTCGGCGACGCGCTGTACTTCGTCATCAAGCTGCCCGACAGCGTCGATGCGGCCGCGCTGGAAGCGGCGATGGACATCGTCGCCCAGGTGGCGGACGACAAGGAAATCGAGTTCAGCGGCGACCGGGACGACCTCTGACGCATGAGCTACCGCGAAGGCCGCTTCTGGCAACCGGACGTGACCGTAGCGACGGTCGTGGTCGACCGCGGCCGGCTGCTGTGCGTCGAAGAGCGGGTGCAGGGCCGGCTGGTGCTCAACCAGCCGGCCGGCCATCTGGAGCCCGACGAAAGCCTGATGGAAGCGGCGCTGCGCGAGACCCGCGAGGAGACCGGCTGGGACGTGCAGCTGACCGCCTTCATCGGCGCCTATCAGTGGAAGGCCCCCGAGAGCGGGCGCCACTACCTGCGCTTCGCCTTCGCGGCCGAGCCGGTCCGGCACGACCCGGACCGCGCGCTGGACGAGGGCATCGAGCGCGCTGTCTGGCTGGCGCCGTCGGAGCTGCGCGCCGAATCGGCACGCCATCGCAGTCCGCTGGTCTGGCGCGTCGTGGCCGACCACCTGGCCGGGCAACGCCATCCGCTGTCGCTGCTGCAGCACCTGGGATGAGCGGCCCGCAGGTCATCGTCGGCATGTCGGGCGGGGTCGATTCCTCGGTCGCGGCCCTGCGTCTGCGCGATGCCGGGACCGCGATCGCGGGACTGTTCATGCAGAACTGGGCGGACGATGGCAGCGGGGATTGCCGCGCCGAGGACGATCGTCGCGATGCGGTCGCGGTCTGCGGCCGGCTGGGCATTCCGATCCACTTCCGCGATTTCTCTGGCGAGTACTGGAGCGGCGTATTCGAGCACTTCATCGCCGAATACGCGGCCGGACGCACGCCCAACCCCGATGTGCTGTGCAACCGCGAGATCAAGTTCCGGCATTTCCTGGATGCGGCCCGTGCGCTGGGGGCGGAGAAGATCGCAACCGGCCACTACGCCCGCGTGACGCGCCACGGGAGCCAGTGGCAGCTGCAGCGCGCCGCCGACCGCGGCAAGGACCAGACCTATTTCCTGCACCAGCTCGGGCAGGAACAACTGGCGGCGACGCTGTTCCCGCTGGGCGAGCTGCCCAAGAGCGACGTGCGCGCGATCGCCCGCGACGCCGGCCTGCCCACCGCGGGCAAGAAAGATTCCACCGGCATCTGCTTCATCGGCGAGCGCGATTTCCGCAGCTTCCTGTCGCAGTACCTGCCGGCCCGCGAGGGCGAGATGCAGACGCCTGACGGGCGCGTGGTCGGCCACCACCCGGGCGTGTTCTATTTCACCCTGGGCCAGCGCGAGGGCCTGCAGCTGGGCGGCCTGCGCGGCTTCGACGCCGCGCCTTGGTACGTGGTCGGCAAGGATGTCGCGCGCAACGTACTGGTGGTTGACCAGGGCAGCGACAGCCCCTATCTCAGATCAACACGGCTGTGGAGCGAGCCGGCGCACTGGATCGGCGGAACGCCGCCAGCGCGCCGCTTCGAATGCACGGCCCAGACCCGTTACCGGCAACCGGAGGAACCCTGCCAGGTGAGCATCGACGAATCCAGTGGCAGCCTTGAAGTGGCATTCCGCAATCCGCAGCGCGCGGTCACGCCCGGCCAGTCCGTGGTCCTCTACGACGCCGGCGCCTGCCTGGGCGGCGCCGTCATCGCCGCCACCGATGCCACGCTCGAGCGCCGCCTGCGCGGGGCCGCGGCATGATCGACGACCGCGTCCTCGCCCTGGCCGGCCTGGTACAGGCACTCAAGCAGGTGCGCCGCATCGCCGAGACCGGACAAGCCGACGCCGCCGTGCTGGCCACCTGCCTGGACAGCGTGTTCCGCATCGATGCCGCCTCGCCCGAGGAGGTCTACGGCGGCGCGGGCAACCTGCGCCCTGGCCTGCTGCTGCTGCGCGATTACCTCGCCAACGAGGGCGACGACCCGCAACTGCCCAAGCTCGCGCTTGCGGTGACCCAGCTCGAGCGCCGTTTCGTTTCCGACGACGATGTGGCCGGACGCGTGCATGAAGGCATCCTCGCCGTCCGCATCCAGGCCGAGCGCCTGGGCAGCAGTCATCCGGAGGTACTGTCCGCGCTGGGCAGCCTGTACGCCGACACTGTCAGCCATCTACGGCCCAAGGTCATGGTCCAGGGCAACCCGCACTACCTGGGCCAGGCTGGAGTGGTCGCCGAGATCCGCGCCATCCTGCTGTCGTCGCTGCGTTCGGCGGTGCTGTGGCGTCAGCTTGGCGGCAGCGTCTGGGACATCTTCCTGCGCAAGCGCGCGCTGCAGCAGTCGATCGAGGGCTGGCTGGACTGAGCGCGGCTGGCGTGCGTCCCGTGCCCGGGGAGATGGGCGATGCGGTGATGGCGATCGCGGCTGAAGCCGCTCCTACAGCGAAACGCGCAGCACGCCGGACGCGCTTCTGTAGGAGCGCCTTCAGGCGCGAGCGGGATATCGGATGCGGTGACGGTGATCGCGGCTGAAGCCGCTCCTACAGAATGCGTTTTCGGGCGCGGTACGAATGCCTGCCAGCTTAGTCCCGCACCGCAGCGGGCGCCGAGAGCAGTCCACGCCGGCGATACCAGACCTCCAGCGGCAGCGTCACCAGCGGCGGAATCGCGGCAAGCAGGGCCAGCAGCAGCGCCCACATCGGCCAGCGCAGCTTCGCGCCGGCCACGACGGCCACCGCGACGTAGAGCAGGAATGCGGCGCCGTGCAGGCGGCCGAACAGCCACACGCCCAGGTCGGTGGTGCCGGTGCCGTACTTGAGCAGCATGCCGACCAGCAGGCCGGCCCAGGTCGCGGCTTCGACCAGGGCGACGATGGCGAATAGCCTGCCGGCGGGGGCGAACGCGCGGAAACGCGTCATCGGATCACTTCCCGAGATGAGGCAACGTCGCGCGGCGATCCGGCGACGCAGCAAAGTGAGTGAACAAGTACGTGGCCGGTCCCTGGCGTGCCCGTCGCTGCCATGCAGAAAGAAGCATGGAAGCGCCCGCTGCGGGCGCTTCCAGCCGCAGCGGCAATCAGGCCGCGACAGTCGCAGCCGTGTCGCGATACTCCTCGATCTGGTCGAAGTTCATGTAGCGGTAGATCTCGGCGCCCTGCTCGTTGATCACGCCGATGTCCGCCATGTACTCCGCCTTCGACGGGATCTTGCCCAGGCGCGAGCAGATGGCCGCCAGCTCCGCCGAGCCGAGGTACACGTTGGAATTGCGACCCAGGCGGTTCGGGAAGTTGCGCGTCGAGGTCGAGAACACTGTCGCGCCCTCGCGCACCTGCGCCTGGTTGCCCATGCACAGCGAGCAGCCCGGCATTTCCATGCGCGCACCCGCGGCGCCAAAGGTGCCGTAATGGCCTTCCTTGGTCAGCTCGGAGGCATCCATCTTGGTCGGCGGTGCCACCCACAGGCGGGTCGGGATGTCGCGCTTGCCTTCCAGCAGCTTCGCAGCCGCGCGGAAGTGGCCGATGTTGGTCATGCACGAACCGATGAAGACCTCATCGATCTTGGTGCCGGCGACATCGGACAGCGACTTCACGTCGTCCGGATCGTTCGGGCACGCCAGCAGCGGCTCGTGCACCTCGGCCAGATCGATCTCGATCACCGCGGCGTACTCGGCATCGGCATCGGGCTCGAGCAGCTGCGGGTCGGCCAGCCACTCTTCCATCTTGGCGATGCGACGCGCCAGCGAACGTGGATCGGCGTAGCCCTCGGCGATCATCCACTTCAGCAGGGTGATGTTGCTGGTGAGGTATTCGATGATCGGCGCCTTGTCGAGCCTCACGGTGCAACCTGCGGCCGAGCGCTCGGCCGAGGCGTCGGAGAGCTCGAACGCCTGCTCCACCTTGAGGTCCGGCAGGCCCTCGATCTCGAGGATGCGGCCGGAGAAGATGTTCTTCTTGCCCTGCTTGGCGACGGTCAGCAGACCGGACTTGAGCGCGTAGTACGGAATCGCGTTGACCAGGTCGCGCAGGGTCACGCCCGGCTGCATCTGGCCCTTGAAGCGCACCAGCACCGATTCGGGCATGTCCAGCGGCATCACGCCGGTGGCAGCGGCAAAGGCCACCAGGCCCGAACCTGCCGGGAACGAGATGCCCACCGGGAAGCGCGTATGCGAGTCGCCGCCGGTGCCGACGGTGTCGGGCAGCAGCATGCGGTTGAGCCAGCTGTGGATCACGCCATCGCCCGGACGCAGCGAGATGCCGCCGCGGGTGGAGATGAACTCCGGCAACGTGTGATGGGTCTTGACGTCGACCGGCTTGGGATAGGCGGCGGTGTGGCAGAACGACTGCATCACCAGGTCCGCGCTGAAACCGAGGCAGGCCAGGTCCTTCAGCTCGTCGCGGGTCATCGGCCCGGTGGTGTCCTGCGAACCCACCGAGGTCATCTTCGGCTCGCAATAGGTGCCCGGGCGCACACCCTCGCCTTCCGGCAGGCCGCAGGCACGGCCGACCATCTTCTGCGCCAGCGAGTAGCCCTTGCCCGAATCGGCCGGCTGCTGCGGCAGGCGGAACAGCGTGGTCACCGGCAGGCCCAGCGACTCGCGTGCACGCGCGGTCAGGCCACGGCCGATGATCAGCGGAATGCGGCCGCCGGCACGCACTTCATCGAACAGGACTTCGGACTTGACCTCGAACTCGGCGATCACCGCGCCGTTCTTCAGCGCCTTGCCATCGAAGGGGCGCAGCTCGACCACGTCGCCGTGCTCCATCTGCGAGACGTCGAGCTCGATCGGCAGCGCGCCCGCGTCTTCCATGGTGTTGTAGAAGATCGGCGCGATCTTGCTGCCCAGGCAGACGCCGCCGGCGCGCTTGTTGGGGATGAAGGGGATGTCGTCGCCGGTCCACCACAGCACCGAGTTGGTGGCCGACTTGCGGCTCGAACCGGTGCCCACCACGTCGCCCACGTAGGCCACCAGGTGGCCCTTGTCCTTGAGCGAGATGATTTCCTGGATCGGACCACGCTTGCCGTCCTCCTCCGGCACGAAGGGCGCGTCGGGACGCTTGTTCTTCAGCATCGCCAGCGCGTGCATCGGGATGTCCGGACGCGTGGTCGCATCCGGCGCCGGGGACAGGTCATCGGTGTTGGTCTCGCCCGGCACCTTGAACACGGTGATGGTCAGGCTCTGCGGCACTTCCGGCTTGCCCGTGAACCACTCCGCGTCGGCCCAGCTCTGCAGCACGGCCTTGGCATTGGGATTGCCGGCCTTCGCCTTTTCTTCGACATCGTGGAAGGCATCGAACACCAGCAGCGTGTTCTTCAGGCCTTCGGCCGCGACGGCACCGAGCGCGGCGTCGTCGAGCAGCTCGACCAGCGGCGCGACGTTGTAGCCGCCCAGCATCGTGCCCAGCAGTTCGGTCGCGCGCTCGCGCGGGATCAGCGCGCTGGCCTCGCTGCCGAACGCCAGCGCAGCCAGGTACGAGGCCTTGACCTTGGCCGCGTCGTCGACGCCGGCCGGCACGCGATGGCTGAGCAGGTCGACCAGGAATGCCTCTTCGCCGGCCGGCGGGTTCTTCAGCAGTTCGATCACCTCCGCGGTCTGCTGCGCGCTCAGTGGCAGCGGCGGAATGCCGAGGGCGGCGCGTTCGGCGACGTGGTGGCGGTAGGCTTCCAACATGGTTCGATGCTCCAGAAAACAGGTCAAAGTAAAGGTGTCAGGCCTTGGGGACGATCAGTTTCAGGCCCTTGAAATAGTCGCGATGGAATGCAGTGTCGAAGGTGACCAGGCCGTCGCACTGCAGCAGCGCGTGCGCGCCGACCAGGAAATCTGCGATCGGCCGCGGCTCCGCGTCACGCTGGCGCTGGCGACGCGCCATCTCGCCTGCGCGCAGCGCCGACTTGGCCTCGATCGCGTTGAAATGCACGCCCATCTCCTCCAGCGCCGCCAGCGCGTCTGCGCCGTTGCGCAGCGAGGCGCACAGCTGCGCCAGGGCCACGTCGCACAGCACCACGCGTCCGCCCGCCAGGCACTGGCGCAGGCTGGCCTCGACCGCGTCCGCGCGCGGGCCGTCGGCCAGCAGTTCGACCAGGACGGGCGCGTCGGCCGCGATCATCCGTCCTTCCTGCCGCCCGGATCGAGCGCGAACTTGCCGCGCACGCGCGAAATCGCGTCATCCACGCTCTTGCGCAGGATGATGCGGCTGCCGTCGAGTTCGACCTTGAGCACGCTGCCCTTGGTCAGCCCCAGCGCATCGCGCACCGCCTTGGGCAGGGTGATCTGGCCGCGTTCGGCAACGGTGGCTTCCATCGGCGACTCCCATGCACGAAACGGTATGGATTGATTATACATACTTCCACCTCCATACCCCACTGCGCATACTGGGCCAGCGATGCCTGCCCCGTCCCGGGCCGGCGACGGCGACCGGCGTAGACTCGCCGGCAGACGCCGCAGCCCATCAGCCAAAGGAGTCCCACCATGGCCGACACGTTCTCCACCCACGCCCACCTCGAGGTCGGCGGCCAGTCCCTGACCTACGCGAGCCTGCCGAAGCTGGGCGCGCGTTTCGACATCGCGCGCCTGCCCTACTCGATGAAGATCCTGCTGGAGAACCTGCTCCGGCACGAGGATGGCGTGACCGTGCTGCCACGGCACATCGAGGCGGTCGCCAACTGGGACCCCAAGGCCCAGCCCGACATCGAGATCGCCTTCATGCCCGCGCGCGTGGTGCTGCAGGATTTCACCGGCGTGCCCTGCGTGGTCGACCTGGCGGCGATGCGCGACGCGGTCGTCCGGCTGGGCGGCAGGCCCGAGCAGATCAATCCGCTGATTCCCTCCGAACTGGTGATCGACCACTCCGTGCAGGTGGACGTCTTTGGTCGTCCCGACGCGCTGGACCTCAACGGCAAGATCGAGTTCGAGCGCAACAAGGAACGCTACGGTTTCCTGCGCTGGGGACAGAAGGCCTTCGACAACTTCAAGGTCGTGCCGCCCAATACCGGCATCGTCCACCAGGTGAACCTCGAGCACCTGGCCCGCGTGGTGATGACCGCCGAGCGCGACGGCAGGACCTGGGCCTATCCGGATACGGTGTTCGGCACCGACAGCCACACCACGATGATCAACGGCATCGGCGTGCTGGGCTGGGGCGTGGGCGGAATCGAGGCCGAAGCCGCGATGCTGGGCCAGCCCTCGTCGATGCTGATTCCGCAGGTCGTCGGCTTCCGGCTGACCGGCAAGCTGCCCGAGGGCGCGACCGCGACCGACCTGGTGCTGACCGTGACCCAGATGCTGCGCAAGCACGGTGTGGTCGGCAAGTTCGTGGAGTTCTTCGGCGATGGCCTGCAGCACCTGCCGCTGGCCGACCGCGCCACCATCGGCAACATGGCGCCCGAGTACGGCGCCACCTGCGGCATCTTCCCGGTCGACGCCGAGGCGTTGCGCTACCTGCGCCTGTCCGGGCGCAGCGAGGAGCAGATCGCGCTGGTCGAAGCCTATGCCAGGGCGCAGGGCCTGTGGCACGAGCCCGGCCAGCCCGCGGCCGAGTATTCGTCGGTGCTCGAACTCGACATGGCCGAGGTCAAGCCCTCGCTGGCGGGCCCCAAGCGCCCGCAGGACCGGGTGCTGCTGGAGGACGTGAAGCAGAACTTCCGCGACAACGTCGGCCCGCTGGTGGCCACCCGCGACGCCGCGCGCGATCCGCAGATCGGCCGGTTCGAACGGGAAGGTGGCAATCAGCCCCAGGCCGAGCGCCTCGCCGCCAAGCCGATCTCCACCATCAGCCTCGAAGACGCGGAGCATGAGCTGACCGATGGCTCGGTGGTGATCGCGGCGATCACCTCGTGCACCAACACCTCCAACCCCGCGGTCATGCTCGGTGCCGGGCTTCTCGCACGCAACGCCGTGGCCAAGGGTCTCAAGTCCGCACCCTGGGTCAAGACTTCGCTCGGTCCGGGTTCACTCGTGGTCACCGACTACCTGCGCAAGGCAGGCGTGCTGGACGACCTCGAAAAGCTCGGCTTCCACGTGGTCGGCTACGGCTGCACCACCTGCATCGGCAACTCCGGCCCGCTGCCGCAGGCGGTGTCACGCGGCATCGCCGAGAACGACCTGGCCGTGGCCTCGGTGCTGTCGGGCAACCGCAATTTCGAAGGGCGCATCCACGCCGAGGTGAAGATGAACTATCTCGCCTCGCCGCCGCTGGTGGTCGCCTACGCCATCGCCGGCACCGTGGAGATCGACCTGACCCGCGAGCCACTGGGCAAGGACGGCGACGGCAACGACGTCTACCTGCGCGACATCTGGCCGAGCAACCAGGAGATCGGCGATTTCATCGCCAGGACGGTGGGGCCGGAGATGTTCCGCCAGAACTACGCCGACGTGTTCAAGGGCGATACGCGCTGGAACTCGATCGACTCGCCCGACGACGACCTGTACGCATGGGATGGCGGATCGACCTACATCAAGAATCCGCCCTACTTCGACGGCATGACCATGGACGTGGGCTCGATCGACGACATCCGCGGCGCGCGGGTGATGGGCATGTTCGGCGATTCGATCACCACCGACCATATCTCGCCCGCCGGCTCGATCAAGAAGGACTCGCCAGCGGGCCTGTTCCTGCAGTCGCGTGGCGTGCAGCCGGCGGACTTCAACAGCTATGGTTCGCGCCGCGGCAACGACGATGTGATGGTACGGGGCACCTTCGCCAACATCCGCATCAAGAACCTGTTCTTCGGCGGTGAGGAAGGCGGCAACACGCTGTATTTCGGCGCGCCGGGCAGCAGCGCGGACGCACCCGAGAAGATGTCGATCTACGATGCCGCCATGCGCTACCGCGCGGCCGGCGTGCCGACGGTGGTGTTCGCCGGCAAGGAGTACGGCACCGGCTCCTCGCGCGACTGGGCGGCCAAGGGCACCAACCTGCTCGGCATCAGGGCAGTGGTCACCGAAAGCTTCGAGCGCATCCATCGCGCCAACCTGGTCGGGATGGGTGTGCTGCCGCTGCAGTTCCGCGAGGGCGAGAACGCGCAGACGCATGGACTGGATGGCACCGAGGTCATCGACATCGTCGGCCTGGACGACGGACGTTCCAGGACCGCGACCCTGGTGGCGACGCACGCCAACGGCACGGAGAAGCGCATCGAGGTGGACGTGCTGCTGCTGACGCCGAAGGAAGTGGAGTACTTCCGCCACGGCGGCCTGCTGCACTACGTGCTGCGGCAGCTCGCGGCGCAGCAATAGATCGCGCCTGCGGACACGGCGGAAGCCCCGCCCTCGCGCGCAGCGCGAGGGCGTTCGGGCGCACGCGAGGCATGCCTCGCAAACGTGCGCCCTCACCCACCTCGGCGGCCTGCTGCACTACGTGCTGCGGCAGCTCGCGGCGCAGCGATAGATCGCGCCTGCGGACACGGCGGAAGCCCCGCCCTCGCGCGCAGCGCGAGGGCGTTCGGGCGCACGCGAGGCATGCCTCGCAAACGTGCGCCCTCACCCACCTCGGCGGCCTGCTGCACTACGT
>Ga0247738_10000016_pt1 | contig 208670 bp, 186 predicted proteins | sample UWRJL013104B2_FD_180936 | JGI IMG/M metagenome (GOLD analysis project Ga0247738, IMG submission 180936) | Plant litter microbial communities from Arlington Agricultural Research Station in Wisconsin, United States - UWRJ-L013-104B-2 | ecosystem: Environmental > Terrestrial > Plant litter >...
AGGTATGCCGAATTTTTCTTTGAAGCAGGAATGAATGATGCCGATGGCGGGGAAAGTAAAGTTCATAAGTCAGCATGAGTAACCAGGATTCTGTTTATTTTACGTCAATTTTCGGTGGGAAGAGCACGCTAAAAGTGTCGAAAAATTTTACACTTTAATGTGATTTAGTTGGCATTTATTATGACGATTGAGGCGCACCAAGGGTTTTGGAGTGTTGGCGCAAAAAGTGCTATGGCATCAGAAATACTATTACTATATGTTATTAAAGGAATGATTTATGCGCCTGACTGTTTTAAAAAACCTGCTTATCGTGGGTGCTATGTCTGCTTCAACTGCGGCTAACGCCTCGGCTTTAACTGATTACAACATAATCCTATCGGGTGATTTCAATGTTTCTGGTGGCAGCGGCCACATTGAAGGTAAAACCTTCGTTGGCGGGAACATCGTAAACGGTTCTATCTATGCACAATATGTTGATGCCAGCCATTTAACCACGGAGGATACCGTAAAAGTCGTTGGCAATTTCAATGTCAATAATGGTACTCACGTAGAGTCTGGTTATGTGGCCTACGGCGGTACAACCAATGCTGCGGGCTACAATGGCCTTTGCAACAGCAGTGTGCCGGGTATGAGTGGCACTGGTTGCCTAAAGCACGTTACCGATGGCTCACTAGTAGTCGAAAAAACCAGCCTGTTTGCTGAGCTGGCCGCTGACTCAGCTTTTTATAGCGGCCTGTCTTCATCTGTCGGCGCTTCAGTAACTGGCGATATGAACAACAAGGCCTTGAAATATACTGGTGCGGCGACTGATCTAGCCGTTTTTAACTTGACCATGACCGACCTTACCGGCCCTAACTGGGCAGTTGATTTTGGTTCGGCGGTTAATGTTTTGATCAACGTGACTGGTACCGAATTCAACGCCGGTACCACTAAAACCAACGGTTTTAGCAATAGTGTTAATAATGTGCTGTGGAACTTCAGCGATGCAACCACCCTGAATTTTGGTGATTCCTGGTACGGTTCAATCCTGGCGCTGAACGCGACTATCTTCACAGGCTCAAATTTGAACGGTGCTATTGCAGCAAAATCCTACGTCGGCAACGGCGAGATTCACAACGGCAGTTGGGGCTACACCATCACCCAAGTGCCAGAGCCATCGGCCTTGATGTTGACCATGCTCGGTTTGGGTTTTGTGGCCTTAATTCGAATTCGCCGCCGCGCTAAATGATCCACCATAAAAAAACCGAGCCTGGCTCGGTTTTTTTGTCTGCAAATTGGGAAAACAGCACGTCGAGCGCTTAGGCACGGCGACGACGCAACATTATCATTCCGAATAATCCACCCACCAGCAACATTATATTGCTAGGCTCCGGCACCACTATGCTGGTGAGTGAAGCCTGATTAATTCCCCAGCCTTCATCAATAGCACTTTGGGTTCGGCCGGTGTAGCTGAAGAAAATGTGGTTATTACCGGCTAAGAGTTCTACCGGTAGTGAAATCTGGGTAACGCCGCCCGCCTTGGGTGCCTGCTTGGAATTGCTCACCTTATCTTTCGCATTAAAAGTGGTAGTGACAGCTTTTCCGTCAAGAGGATTGAACAATACTTTGTTTGATCCACCACCACCCATGTTGAACGAACCGGTAAAAACCTGGGTGTCGTTTATCCACAAATGAAAAGTATCCGTACAGCAATTGTTATAGCCGTCGAGACTATTAAACCCGGCAAGCTCAAAGTCCAAAATGCTGGCGCCGCCTATGGAGTTTAACGCCCAGCTAATGTTGCCGTTCGTTGGTTGAGCACCGAGATCACTAAAATCTTTTGCTATGACGGAAGCATGAGCCGCGCTGCAAAAAAAGGTTGCCAGCGATAACGCGGCAGTTGCGATAAATTTTAATTTCATAACTTCATCCTCGAATAGGTTACTGATTGGGGTTGACCCTTTTCATTCCCTGACTCGTTGATGTCGACCGAGAGGAGTGACTAATTCCAACGTTGACTCAGAATGTCATGGCGTACCAATCATCAACTGTGCGCTGCACAACAGAGCATAAGATTTTTTTGAAGACGGAAATGTAAATCTAGAAGACAGAAGCAGTAGCGGTGTGAGTAGTAGAGATAAGTAATAGCGGATAAATTGCCGAGGGGGGGTCGGGTGGATAAATGTCACCCGACTGACACTGATATCAGCTATTGAGCGGCCGAATAGTCTTAACGCCTTCTTTAGTGCCCAATAACAAAACGTCCGCCGGTTTTGCAGCAAACAAACCATTAGTCACAACACCGGTAATTTGGTTAATGGTAGTTTCAAGTTCAACCGGGTTGATGATGCTCAAGTTGAATACATCCAGAATGACATTGCCATTGTCCGTAACAATACCTTCGCGATAAACCGGTGCACCACCCAGTTTTACCAATTCCCGTGCAACGTAAGAGCGTGCCATGGGGATAACTTCGACCGGTAATGGGAATTTACCTAATACATCGACCCATTTGCTGCCATCGGCAATGCACACAAATTCTTTTGAAATAGCGCGTACAATTTTTTCGCGGGTAAGCGCAGCACCGCCACCTTTAATCAAATGCAAATACGCGTTGCTTTCATCTGCACCATCCACATAAACCACTAACTCGCTCACAGAGTTGCAATCCCAAACCTCAATGCCTAATTTTTTTAAGCGCTCGGCAGAAGCATCGGAACTTGCCACCGCGCCTGCAAACCTGGTTTTGATGGTCGCAAGATAATCAATAAAAAAATTTGCAGTTGAGCCTGTACCCACACCAATGATGGAATCATTAAAAAGTTTGGGGGTGATGTAATCAACCGCTGCGCGTGCAACCGCTTGTTTGAGTTCGTCTTGAGTCATGGAAAATTCCTGTAGTGATTAACCCCCACCCTACCTCCCCCTTGGCAGCGACACGCGCAGTGGGGGAGGGGTTGACTCCCTATTTAATACAGAGTGTGACTTGTCCCCTCCCGGCTACGCGCCCCGCTTAAAGGGGGGGCTAGGGTGGGGTTTTACTTTTCTCGTGCATTTTAAGAGGGAGGTTTTAGTGCGCGCATTATAAAGAGTTTCTTTTTGGTTGGCGCGATTGGTGTGTGCCAGAAGACGCTAAATTGTTTACTATGCAGACCACATTCTCACCTCTTAAAAATTTCATTCTTATGCCTGAATCCTACATAAAACGCATCCTCAACGCCCGAATCTACGACCTCGCGGTGGAAACCCCGCTCGATGAAGCGCGCCTATTATCCGTGCGCACGGGCAACAAAGTTCTGCTTAAGCGCGAAGATTTGCAGCCAGTGTTTTCGTTCAAACTGCGCGGTGCCTACAATAAGCTTCAACAATTGACCGAAGAAGAGCGTAATCGCGGTGTTATTTGTGCTTCTGCAGGAAATCACGCACAGGGTGTTGCACTCGGTTCGCAGCACCTCGGCATTAAAGCCACTATCGTTATGCCGCGTACTACCCCAGCTATTAAAGTGGACGCCGTAAAAGCTCGCGGCGCAAAAGTGGTTTTGCATGGTGACAGCTATGACGAAGCATCCTCGCACGCCAAAAAATTGATGGAAGAAAAAGGCCTCACCTACATTCACCCGTTTGATGACCCGGATGTAATAGCAGGCCAAGGTACCATCGGCATGGAAATATTGCGCCAGTATCCCGGCAAAATTGATGCGATATTTATTGCCGTCGGCGGTGGCGGTTTAGCGGCGGGAATAGGCGCCTACGTAAAATATTTGCGCCCGGAAACAAAAATTATTGCGGTTGAATCCGATGAGTCTGCGTGTTTGTTTGCAGCCATGGATAAGAAAAAGCGTGTGGTGCTTCCACAAGTTGGCATATTTGCAGACGGCATTGCAGTGGCACAAATCGGCGAAGAAACTTTCCGTATATTGCGCAAAGTTGTAGATGAATGCATCACCGTAACCACAGACGAAATTTGCGCAGGCATCAAAGATATTTTTGAAGACACTCGTTCAATTGCTGAACCTGCGGGTGCAACCGGTGTTGCTGGTTTAAAAAAATATGTCGAAAAATATGGCATAACAGGCCAAACATTAGTGGCGATAGATTGCGGTGCAAATATAAATTTCGATCGCTTACGTTATATATCTGAACGCACTGAAATCGGCGAGCAGCGTGAAGCAATTTTAGCGGTAAGTATTCCTGAGCGCCCCGGTGCTTACAAAGAATTTTGTAAAGCGCTTGGCAAACGCAACATCACCGAATTTAATTATCGTTATGCCGATAGCCAAGTCGCGAAAATTTTTGTGGGTGTTCAAGTTGGCAACAACGGAAAAGATCGGGTGGATTTGGTAACCGAATTGCGTGGCCAAGGTTACGACTTGGTTGATATGACGGAAAATGAATTAGCAAAATTGCATATCCGCCATTTAGTCGGTGGCCATGCACCGACAATTACCGACGAAGTTTTATATCGCTTCGAATTTCCGGAGCGCCCAGGTGCCCTGTTAACATTTTTAAATAAAGTCGCAGGCCGTTGGAATATTTCACTATTCCACTACCGCAACCACGGCTCTGCTGCAGCTCGTGTTTTAGTGGGAATGCAAGTTCCTAAAAAAGATTATGCAGATTTAAAAGTATTTCTAAATGATTTGAATTATCCCTACTGGGATGAAACGAAGAATGAGGCTTATAGGTTTTTTTTGGGGTAGTTTAAAGCAAATTTTCTTATAACTATTTTGCGATTTAAATGCCTCCAATCTTCAAAACTGTTTGTTTGCAAAAAACACATTTGGTTTACATTAAGAAAATAATGGTTAGAATGGCCGGTCCCTCATGACAGGGACTTTTAAAATTTATAATGGAGTTTCTATGAAGAAGCATTTTTTAGTATTGAGTTTGTTAGCTGCAGTTTCTACTTCTGCTTCCGCAGAAGGAGTGTATGTATTTGGTGATATTGGCCAAAGTAAGTTTTCAGGTGATCTTAGCGAAACAGATACAGCGTACGCGGTAGGCCTAGGGTACAAAATAAACCCTACGTTCAGTTTTGAACTTGGCTATCACGATTTAGGCGGCGTTAGTCTAAGCGAGACAATCCAGGATGTAGATGTCAAAGGTTCAGTGGACGCGTCAGCGGTTCAACTGAGTGCGACGGCTGCATTTCCTTTGAGCGACGCATTTAGCGTTTATGGACGTCTCGGCTACGCAAAAATTACTCTCGATGCTAAAGCAACAGCAAGTTACATGGGCCAAAGCTACACTGAGTCTGCATCTGATTCAGAAAATAAAGCTGTTTATGGATTAGGTCTTGGCTATAAAATTAATGAAAAAGTATCTCTTCGTGCCGAATATCAAAAGTTTGGTGACACTGATATTTCTTCTATCACTGCTGGAATTTCTTACACATTTTAAGATACTGGTAGTAATAGATCGGGGTCTTTGACCTCGATCTATAATTTTTAACAAAACCTTTTTGTTAGAAGATTTAACAACTCTTAATTTAGCGACATCCTTCCACCGCCTACCTAAATTCCTTCTGTTTTTTTTATTAGAAATGTCAAGGCAAAACATCGAAAGATTAAACTCTCACCCATATCTGTCTCGATTTTCGTTAGTTACTTCCTTAATTATTAGCATAGTTTTCGTAGCAAATGATGCGAGAGCAATACTTAAGGGAAAAGACATCATGGTCGGCGATATCTCCATGTACGTTGAACAGTATGGCAAAGGCGAGCCCATTATTTTTCTCCATGGCGGAATGGGCAGTGCTAATTCCTGGTCTTACCAAGTGCCGGTGTTTTCGAAAATTTATCGTGTTATTACGTTGGATAGTCGCGGCCAAGGGCGTACTAGCGATTCCGCCGCGCCGCTCAGCTATCATCTAATGGCAGAAGATATTGTGCGGTTGATGGATGTTCTAAAGATTCCGAGTGCTTACATTGTGGGTTGGAGCGATGGGGGAAATATCGGGATCGATCTTGCGATTCACCATCCCACTCGCATTAAGGCCGTTGCAGCTTACGGCGCGAATATAAATCCTGCAGGACTACAAAGTCATTTTCTGAATTACTTGCGTACTGCAACGCCGGAAGAAATGCAGCGTGATAATGGGAGCGATTTTTTAGCCTTGTCGGCTCACCCCGAAAACCTACCTGTTATCGCTGAAAAAATAAGAAACATGTGGCTCAATGAGCCAAATTTTACACTGGCGCAATTGGGTTCAATAAAAGTCCCCACCCTAATTATGGATGGTGCAGAGGAAGAATTGATTCGGACGGATCATGCAAAGGAAATCTTCGCTGCTATTCCAAATGCAAAATTAGTGATGCTTCCCAATGTTGGCCATTATGCGATGTTCAAAAAGCCTGAGCTGTGGAATAAAACTGTTTTGGAGTTTTTGAAGAGTTATGCCAAAGCTAAATGACGTTTAAATGAGGAATGTCGCACAAAATTGATTGGAAGGCGAAAAAACAACCAAAATTTCGCTTCGCAATTATGTCTTTTCAATCAACCTTGCCTATGCTTAGTTTCCATCACCACATTTTCAGCAGTTTGTGGCTGGCGTTGAGGCCGCGCTCGTTAAAGCGGGCAGCCCTTTCTTATACAAGATACGTCAAAGGTGAAGTCATGAAAGTCGATGTTATTTCCGTTGTAGTAATGATTTTTTGTCTCTGTGTCTGCCTAACTATTGCAGCTCAGGCAAAAACATTATTCAGCGCCCCGACAACCGAAGTGGTTGTGAAAGCGCCGTAATTTTCTGTTGCCAAGGACTTGGCAACTCCTTCCTCTAGTTATTTCCCGTCATCACCACTTCTTTATCCGTAACTACCCTGTGAAGGGGAATATCCCAGTCGGCCATGTCCAAAGACTCAACTTCCTGGCAAGCGTGCGCCAAACCGATTAAATAAGGTTTAGTCTTTTTGCCTTTGTGAAAAGCAAAAGTCGTGTCGTAGAAGCCACCACCCATCCCCAGGCGTCCGCCCTTCCGATCAAATCCCACTAACGGAAGAAGCACTATATCCAAAAGCTGAGCCGCTATTTTATGGGCCTGCCGACGATCAGGTTCTGGAATTTTAAAACGGTTGGGCGTTAATACTGAATCAGGAGTGTATTCAACAAACCATAGTTGCCGATCAAGCGTAGGGTGCAAAACAGGCAGATAACACTGCGTGCCCATTTTCCATAACTGTTCGGCGATCGGTGCGGGGTTTAATTCACCATCATTAGGAATGTAGAGCGCGACATGATGTGCTCGCAGAAATTTTGGGACTTTCATCAGATGACGTAAAACCCAGGCAGAAGCAGCTTCTTGCTGGCTAGGGTTGAGAGCGTTGCGACGAGCGCGTAATTCTTTGCGAAGATTGGAGCGGTGTTCAAGCAGAGTCGCATTAGCGGTCATATAACAACGAGCAGCAGAGTGAAAGTAAAAGAGGCCCCGAAAATGCCGCTACCAAGCTGGCCTTGAACCCATAGGTTCAAGGAGGTAGCGCCTGTGGTTTTTAAGGCTTTCCGTCAAGCGGACATGCACACCAAACTAACGAGACACCACCAAGTTTGTGGAAATCGGCTCAAGGACTTGTCGGTTTGCAAACATCCCAGGGCGAACTCAGTATAACCCAGAGTACGTCATCAATCGCAAATGAAATTAACTTTGGGTCTTATAACCGTTTAGGCAAAAACAGTCTTATAAACAGCTGGACTTAAACCAAAAGATAAGCGTTTGTGCGTCAAATAAGCAGATTGGTTTTAGCATGAACAAATTGCCCTACAGACGAGCGAAATAAAAACGCCTGCATATGCAGGCGTTAGACAGAAATTCTCACGACAGGATCAGTGGTTGTTGAGTGCTCGTTCAATCTTTTCACTTAAACGTTGAAGATCAGCTTTGTCAATAGCGGAACCAACGGGAGCTGTAATACCAGATTTTGCCTGTAGTAATTCGTGGCTCAAATTGAGTGCCGCCATAACGGCGATACGTTCCAAACCAATCACAGCACCTGAACCGCGGATGGCTTTCATGCGTTCGTCGAGCAATTGAGCGGATTCCATAAGCGCCTGGCGCTCTTCACGTGGACACGCGACCTGGTATTCTTTATCGAGGATTTTTACAAAAACGGTTTCGTTGGCCAAGTTAGGCTCCTGCTAATTATTTGGTGTCCAGTTATTCGGTATCTAAACTTTTAAGGTGCGTAATCATGGCTTCCACGCGACTACGAGCGAGCTCATTTTTCTCGATCAGGCGCACGCGCTCTACCTGCCATGCGCTCTCGCGGGACTTAAGCTCGGCGTTCTCCTGCTGCAATCGGCTGGTGAGCAGAATCAAGCGATCAAGCTTTGTTTCTAAAGACAGTAAAAGTTCGTCAGACATGATAATTGTGACCAATAACAAGGCATAACACGACAAAGTTACACAAGGCACTCACTATATTGCGGCAGTCCGCAAGGGTCAATCGTAACTATAGCTTAGTAGCAGGATTTAAAGTGAGTTCGAGGAAACGCCGAATACGATTAATCTAATCAGGATTTTTACAGATAAACCCGCAGTTTGCTGCATGCATCGTGATAGCATTCGATTTTTCTTTTTCTCGACGGCGTTTTCCTCTCCATGAACGAACAATACTCTGATCACAACCTCGCCCCAACTATTAACTTCGACGATTTCTGCAATCTAATTGCGCCGCTGGGTGCCATTAACAGTCCCTCGGAATTGCATGGCTTGCTATGCGGAAAATTGAGTGGTGGCGCAGAATTCAGTGAAGTTCGATGGCTGTTGGATGCCGTTGAATTTTTAGATTTTATGCAGGCACCGGATGAAAGAGTCCGTGAAGCGCTCACTGCGCTCTACCATCAAACCCTGCAGCAAATGCGCGATGGTTTTGGTTTGGTACTTATGCTCCCGGATGATGATTCAAATCTTAGCCAACGCACAGCAACTCTCGGCCAGTGGTGCTATGGTTTTCTTACGGGCTTCGGTTCTGCTGGCAAAGCCCCACGAAAGTTGACTGAAGAATCCGAAGACGGATTACGCGATCTCGCCGCTATTTCGCAAATTGCCGTAGAAGACGGCGATGAGTCCGATGAGGCGGACTACATGGAAGTAACAGAATATGTTCGCCAGCTCGCGGCATCATTATTTTTGGAATGCGCTGCGCAAATCAACAAAGCGTCGTCCGATGCGATTGCGATACCAGCGTCTGATCAGGTTCACTAAAATTCCTCATGCGAGGACATCGATAATTTTGTTACGTTCGTATTGAGTGCACAGCCTCGATTCACTGTCGACTTTAGGCTCTTCGACAAGCTCAGAGCGAACGGGCTAAACCATTAAAGAATTCGCAAAAGAGAACTGCTATGAGAATTACCAAACAGGAATTCACTCGCCGTCGTAAAGAATTAATGGCAATGATGGAGCCAAATAGCATTGCCATTGTGCCCGCCGCACCTGAGCGAACTCGCAGCCGTGACACCGAACATCATTATCGTCAGGACAGTGATTTATTTTATCTCTCCGGATTTCCTGAGCCGCAAGCAGTGCTCGTTTTAATTCCTGGCCGTGAACACGGCGAATATGTTTTATTTGTGCGTGAGCGAAATCGAGAGCGTGAAATTTGGGACGGTTATCGCGCTGGCCCTGATGGCGCAATTAACGAATACGATGCGGACGATGCTTTTCCAATAGATGACATCGACGATATTTTGCCCGGCTTAATTGAAGGCCGCGAACGCGTCTATTACGCAATGGGCAAAGACAGCGAATTCGATAAGCAAGTGATGGATTGGGTCAATACAATTCGTGCAAAAGTTCGCTCTGGCGCAACACCTCCCGGTGAATTTCTAGATCTCAGTCATTTCCTTAATGAACAACGTTTATTTAAAAGCGCAGCTGAAATACGCGTGATGAAAGAAGCGGGAGAAATTTCCGCACGTGCGCATGTTCGTGCGATGAAGTTCTGTAAACCAGGCGTTATGGAATATCAACTTGAAGCAGAAATTTCCCACGAATTCCAAATGAGCGGTGCACGTTTCGCAGCTTACAACACGATTGTTGGTGGCGGAAAAAATGGTTGCATCCTGCATTACATAGAAAATAGCGCGGCATTAAAAAATGGCGACTTAGTATTAATTGATGCGGGCTGTGAATTGGAAAGTTACGCCGCCGACATCACACGAACGTTTCCAGTAAACGGAAAATTCTCGCCAGAACAAAAAATACTTTACGAAATTTGTTTGCGTGCGCAATTAGAAGCTATTGCTGTTGCAAAACCGGGCAATCACTGGAACGACCCCCACGAGACTACTGTAAAAGTTATTACAGAAGGTTTGGTCAACATCGGTTTGCTTGAAGGCGATGTCGAGGAATTAATAAGAACTGAAGCCTATAAAGAGTTTTACATGCATCGCGCTGGCCATTGGTTAGGAATGGATGTACACGATGTAGGTGATTACAAAGTCGGCGGTGAATGGCGTGTGCTGGAACCCGGCATGGTGTTAACCGTCGAACCAGGAATTTACGTAGCGCCCGATAACGAACGCGTCGCAAAAAAATGGCGCGGCATAGGCATTCGTATTGAAGACGATGTAGCTATCACTAAAGATGGAAATGAAATCCTGACAAAAGATGTACCAAAAACTGTGGAAGAAATCGAAGCGTTGATGGCTTGATTTAACTATGAGAAGCATCGAAGCCATTTTTGCCGAAATTGAAACAGTTCCAGATTTCTATAATCACAAAATTGATTCAGTAAATTACAGGAATGGCTATGGGGACAGCCCGCTTCACATAGTGAGCAATTGGGGTGACTGCGAAGCCATTCATCTTTTGTTTGAAGCAGGTGCTGATATCAATCTGAAAGGTGAGCGTGGTTATACACCCTTGCATTGTGCCGCTGAGCAAAATCATTTTAAGGCAATTAAATTGTTGCTAATTCTGGGAGCAGAAATTCAATTGGATGATGACGGTTACTCCCCGCTCGAACTAGCGGAACTCGTGGGAAATAGCGAAGCAATGAATGCTTTAGAGAGCACCAGAAAGGAATCATAGGTTTAATCCAACTTTAATAAAAACGCTTTTACGTTAAGACGAATATTAATGACACAAGAAAAAAATTTCGATATCGCCATCATCGGCGGCGGCATGGTGGGCGCGAGTCTTGCTTTGCTGCTTGCGCAACAAAAACCTGAGTGGACGATTGCGGTACTTGAAGCCCAGATACTTGCAGATTCGGATCACGCGCATGAAAACTTTGATGCGCGCTCCACGGCTATATCCCAAGGTAGTGTTGAAATTTTTCGCGATCTTGGTGTATGGAATATTTTGTCGCAACAAGCCACGGCAATCTCGAAAGTGCATGTGAGTGATGCAGGACATTTTATGGGTGGCTTGATTGATTCAGCTACTTATGAATTAGATGCGGTAGGTTATGTCATTCCCAATGCATGGCTTGGTCGTGCGTTACTCGAACAGTTGAAATCGTTTAATAATATTCACTACATTGCGCCAGTTAGAGTAGAGAAATTAATCCCACTACAAAAAGGTGCTCAATTAACTCTACAGTCAGCTGAGCAATCTTTTAACCTGAATTGTAAATTAGCGGTAATTGCAGACGGCGGAAGTTCCCCGCTTAGAGCAGCGCTTGGAATAGATTCACACATAAAAAATTATAATCAAAAGGCATTGATCGCAAATGTTGCCTACAGTGAGCCGCACAACAATATTGCTTATGAGCGATTTACAGAACAAGGGCCTTTGGCCTTGTTACCCTTGGGTAAATCAGCTGCGGCCAACGAATCTGCATTGGTGCTTACTTTACCAAACGATCAAGCAACTGATATTTTCACATTAAGCGACAATGAATTATTACAACATTTGCAACAGCGATTTGGCTGTCGCCTGGGTAAATTTTTGCGCATTGGCCAGCGTCATATATACGATTTAAAATTGGTTACTGCCAGCGAACAAATCCGCTCACATATTGTTTTGGTTGGTAATGCTGCGCATTTTTTACATCCGGTTGCTGGTCAAGGGTTTAATTTATCGTTGCGCGATTGTCTTTGTTTGGTGAATTCGCTTGTTCAGGGCGAATCACGAGGAAAGTCTTTGGGTGAATTAAGCGTGCTGCAAGATTATCTTCGTCAGCAGATGCAAGACCAAACATTAACAATAGAATTTAGCGATAAACTGGTTCGACTTTTCTCCAGTTCATCGCTTCCGTTAACGGTGCTTCGCCATTTAGGCTTTGTCGGGTTGGATTTATTGCCAGCTGTCAAAACGCAATTTGCGGCCCAAACAATGGGTACGGCAGGCGCAAAATTTTTATAAAACTTATTAAAGAATAATCAGGAAAATTTTATGACTGAAGATACAGATGAGAAATTTTTTAGCCGTGCAGATTCACATATTATGTTGGCGAATGAACAGCTAGCGGGTGCTGCTCGCGGTAAGGTCAGTGCATCATTAATGTTCGCGGCGTCGCGTTTTAATGCTTGGTCCTGCGCGGTTGATTTACAATCAAAAACGGAAATGCAAGACAAGCGCGACGAAGTTATTGAATATTTTATGTCGCAATATCGCTCAATGCTCGAAGAAAATCTTAATAATTATATTGAACATTTCGATGACTTTATGAACAGTACTGCAAATTCATAATCTCATTAAATCTTTAATCGATTGAAGAATGACTATGGATACGCAAGAGTTTGATATTGCAATCGTTGGTGCAGGCCTTGTGGGAGCAAGCCTTGCCTGCGCAATTGCGCAACAAGATAAGGCGCAGTCGATTCGCATTGCCTTAATCGAAGCAAGCGATGATGTTCAACATTTCACGAGTGATTCTTTTGACCCGCGTGTTGTGGCACTGACACAAGCATCCCAAAATTTGTTTAGAAAATTGGGTGTTTGGGAAGACATTGAACAAGTTCGCGTATGCGCCTATGGTGATATGCACGTGTGGGATGGGGAGGGCACTGCAGAAATTCATTTTAATAGTGCGGATGTGCGTGCAAATTATTTAGGCCACATTGTAGAAAATTCTGTGATTGTGAATGCACTGCGAAAAAAACTTGCGCAGTATTCGCAAATTATCTTAGTACAGCCTGCATCAGTAGAATTTTTGGATAACGGCAATGGCGTAACACTTACCTTGTGTAATGGTCAGACTATTTTTACGCGGTTGTTAATTGCCGCTGATGGTGCTCATTCAAAAGTGCGCGAACTTGCCGAATTTGAAACGCGCGAATGGGATTACGGTCACAAGGCAATTATTACTACCGTGCAAACAGAACTGTCAAATCAATTGACGGCATGGCAACGTTTTATGCGTACTGGCCCGTTAGCGTTCCTGCCATTACCAACAACAAATGAAAAACATTTTTGTTCAATTGTGTGGTCGACGAAATCAGAACTTGCTGATGAAATAATGCAATTAAGTGATGCAGAATTCAACATTCGCCTTGCTCAATCTTTTGAGTACAAGCTTGGAAAAATTATCCACAGTGCCGAGCGTTTTGTCATTCCACTTCGTCAACGTCACGCTAAAACTTACATTCAGCCTCATATTGTTTTGATTGGTGATGCTGCACACAGTATCCACCCGCTTGCTGGCCAAGGCGTTAACTTGGGGTTGTTGGATGTAAGCGCACTTTCACAAGAAATAGAACGTGCTTTAGAGCGCGAAATTCCGCTCAATGATTTTTCAATTTTGCGCCGCTATCAGCGTCAGCGTTTAGCGAATAATTTAATAATGATGAGTGCGATGGAAGCATTTAAACGCATGTTTGGTAGCGAATCTCTTGCGTTAACCTTGTTGCGTAATACTGGTATGCGACAATTAAATTCACTAACCGAACTAAAGAAAATAATTGTGAAAGCCGCAATCGGTTTAGATTAGCTACATATATTTTTTTTGGAGTTCAGAATGACTTTTGCAGATATTATTTCTATAGCGCCTTTTGAATGGAAGGCGGTGCTTACGTCTTTAGCCTGTGGTGGCATTATAGGTCTTGAAAGGCAATTGCGTGGAAAACCGGTGGGTATTCGCACGTCTGCTTTAATTGTGCTTGGTACTTATATTTTTATTGCCGCATCCATGCTTGTTTCCACAACAGCAACAGATCCTTCACGCATTATCGGGCAGGTTATTACGGGTATAGGTTTTTTGGGTGCTGGTGTTATGCTCGCTCGTGACGGCATGGTGTGGGGCGTAACCTCAGCAGCGACCATTTGGTCTTTAGCATCTATCGGCGTATGCATCGCAATAGGCTACGATTTGGTAGCTATAAAGCTATCCCTTGTTGTGGTCTTTGTTTTGGTTGGTGTGGACACCATGGAGGATTATTCACAAACATTAACGCGTGGTGTTCATAAAAAATATCAGGACTGGTTTGAAAAAGTACGAACGGATGACAAACCGGAATAATTTTTTGGTGTAAAAAAGTAACACTTTAATGGCGAATGTGAATATGACAAAAATTATTATTACCGCAAAAATTTTAAATTGGATCTTGCTGTTTTTATTGATCGCATCTGTTGTTGGTTTTATTTCATTTAAAAATGCGTATGGATTATTTTTGGCGTCTGTTACTGCATTAATTGCGTCTGGAATATATAAAAAGAATACTTTTGCATATTTTTCTGCTGCCGCCTGGGGTTTGGCTGCTTATCAATTGGCTAAAGAGGGTTATGAGTTTCAAACAATTAAGCATGAAGTGATGCTCGCAGGTATTTTGGTCATCCCTGTTGCACTATTTTTGCACGAAGTTTTAGGAAAACCTCACAAAAAAAGTGCGCAAAAAAGTGTCAAAAATGAAACGGATAGCGACAATATGCCGCAGTGAATTGAGTTATCCTTACCCATATTCAGCGTAATTTGTCATATTCAAAAAATTAATTCATAACTGCTTGAACTCACCATTCACAAGTGCTTTAATTTTGAACTGCTACAGATTGAGATTCGCCCGAAGATCCGCTTTTGTAAGACACCCGCTTGCACAAGACACTTGGACGTACCACGACCTGAGCAATAGCTTTATTAACAAGCTATTTCACTCTGGCTTTTAGTAAAGTCGGTTTTTTTGTTCGGTCAGCTTCGCTGACGTTTTATGGTAAGACGAGGAAAGTATGTCAGATATAGTCTCTGGTATTGTTAAGTGGTTTAACGATGATAAAGGTTACGGTTTCATTGAGCGTGAGGGCGGTGCCGATGTATTCGTTCACTTCCGCGCGATTAATGGCAATGGCCGTAAGACTTTGAAAGAAGGTCAAAAAGTGACTTTTGAAGTGACTGCTGGTCAAAAAGGTCCGCAAGCGGAAAACGTAACTCCTCTGTAAGATGGGTTAGGTTTGAAAAAGGGCGATTGATTACTCAATCGCCCTTTTTTATTTTCGAGGAGGATGCAACAGGCTTGTAATAGACACATGTATCCCCCATTGAATGCTCTCTTCAACTGAGTATCCCTTATCCCATGACATTTGATATCAACGCTATTCTCTGGCTAACCTTCATTGCGATCATAGTCTACTACTGGATTCACGCTATGCGTACCAAAGAGGCGGCGAATCGTGCAGCAGAACAACATTGCAAATTAATGGAAGTTCAATTTCTTGATCAAACGGTATTCTTAAAAAAGCTTAATCTAAAGCGTAATGCGCATGGCCATTTAGCGTTTATGCGAGAGTATTATTTTGAGTTCACCGTGAGTGGTGAAGACCGCTATTTTGGCCGCGTATTTATGGTTGGCAATCGAATCGAAAGTGTTAACCTCGATCCTCATCGCATTCACTAGTCATTTATTAATCAGGCACATCGATGGATTTTCTTAATAAAGTTATTTTTGTTTCCAAAAAATTAATTATGGAAGATGGAAAAATTTATTTTGATAATTATTTTGTAACTGTCAAAAGTGTCAGTGAAGATGCTTTGGTTGTTATTAAAGGCAATGACGAAGAGGAAAACCTGCCCACCAATGAAGATTTTTACGACGAAGCTGACGAAGGTCTTTACGAATTGACGGATGGCAATAGTCAGGAAGACCCGGATTACATCGGCGAATTTATTATTTATGAAAACGATGTGGCCTACGAAAAATTCAACCATATTTATTCATAAGTTGAATATCAAGATGACTGACCAAAAAAATCCTATAGAAAAAACCGGCGGTTGGAAAACCAAAAGCACAAACGTTGTTTATGAAAATCCCTGGATTAAAGTTTCTCATGAAGAGGTTATTACGCCGAAGGGCACGGATGGAATCTACGGAATAGTACATTTTAAAAATACAGCCATTGGTGTTGTTCCAATTGACGACGAGGGAAATACCTGGCTAGTAAAACAAAGCCGTTATGCCTTGAATCAATACACGTGGGAAATTCCCGAAGGCGGTTGCCCTCAGGGTGAAGAACCGATTAACGCAGCCAAGCGCGAATTGGAAGAGGAAGTGGGTTTACAGGCTCGTCATTGGGAGCAACTGATGACTATGCATTTGTCCAATTCTGTGACCGATGAATTTTGCGTAGTATTTGTAGCCCGCGATTTATTTGCGGGTACGCAGCAACTCGAAGCCACAGAAGATATCGAATACAAAAAATTACCGCTGGAAGAAGCGATCGACATGGTAAAGCGCGGTGAAATCACGGATGGAATTTCTGTGGCCGCGCTTTTACGGATTGCGTTAATGGAAATAGAATGAGGTAAATTGTTTGAGCAGCAGGACTAAAAAATCGTTCTGAATTGGTATTAGTACTTTAGCCTATCGTGGAAATAAATCTAACTCCTACAGCAATTCTATTCCAGCTGTTAATCGAAACAATTAACGCCGTTAGATTCACAATCTCTGTTTGCGTAAATTCAGCAGACACCTTTGCAAAATCCTCGTCACTTACTCCCTTTCCAGCAATTTGCGTCAAGGCTTCTGTCCAGCCTAGAGCAGCGCGTTCGCGGCTGTTGAAGAAGGGAACCTCGTGCCAAGCTGGCAGAACATCTAAACGGGTTTGGCTTTCGCCATCTTTACGCGCTTCGTTTGAATGCATGTGTTGGCAAAATGCGCAGCCATTAATTTGGGATGCGCGTAACTTAACCAGGTGGTAAAGGGATGCTTCCAATCCGGATGCCAGCACAGCTTCTCCAATTGCAATAAGCGATTTAGCGAGGACGGGTTGAGCCTTGTAAAATTCTGAATAGGAAATTCTTTCTTGCATGATTTTCTCCTGAACGTTAATGAGAATTCAGGTTATATCTTGTCTTAGAGTAAGAATTGTATATTTGCGACATCCATAGCTTATTTTTGGATACCCCTGTTTAAATCAGGGATATCCATTGTCATTCACTATTTTTGTAATTCGAACTCGGTGGGGCTGCCGTGAAAATATTGGGTGACAAGAACGGATTTGCGTTGGTCATCCAAGGTGAAATTATACTCAACGCCATTTCCTTTCAAATAAAATTCCTGCTCTCCAGCTGAACTCAATTTATATTTCTCATCACCGGGTGATTGCACAAATAATTTACCTTTGGAAGCAGTAAAAATAATTTTATCACCATCGGTTTTTGACTTATAAGTACCCGCGAAAGTAGCCAATTTTTTATCAGTCAATTTGATATCGGGCTTTGCATACACAAATTGAAGCCCTTTGGTGTAGCACTCCGGGTTAACACTGGCATGCCCGGCGTTTTCAACAGCAGCGTAGCCGAACTCCAGATTAGCAATTTTTTTCGCCGCTAATTTTTTAGCGAAAACCTGTGAATCATCACCGGTTTCCAAGCTACCCCACGCGAGCCAGGCCCGGGTATTTTGTTTGATGCCATTTTTCGGGAAGTCTGCCAATATTTTATTGATGGCATAGTTATCCCAGTAGAGACTTGGGCTTGATCCGATGTAACCAGTGAATAAATCCGGTTGAGAAATAAGCGTGTAAAAAACAAAAAGTGCGCTGGTAGAACCACCAGTTACAGTACGAACTTTTCCACCTTTGTAATTATTTTCTATATGGGGAAATAATTCATTGCGAAAAAAAGCCTGGAATTTTTTCGCATGGCCAGACTTTGGATCATTTGCCGTAGTGGTGGGCGTAAGGTCTTGTTCGCGCAATTGCATTAAGTTGCCGTTGGTTTCCTTCCAGCTCACGCCAACCACAATTGCTTCAGGCATTAAACCATCATAATTAACGGCACCATAAGTGGTGTACATCAACGGATATTGCCATTGGGCGTCTATAACATATACGACAGGATAGGTTTTACTATTGTCAGCCTGTGAGTAACCACCGGGAAATGCTACCGAAATATTGTAGGTATTACCTGTCTCTTTCGATTCGATAGAAAAAACTTCAGTATTCGGAAGTTCATGGGTTTTTTTAATGGCTGCTGGCTCAATTTGGCTAGCAACAGGTGTAGTTGTGGCACAAGCAGTTAAATAACATATAACTAATGCACCTAACACAAAAAATTTCTTATTAAACATTTTTTACGCATCCTCTTGATTAGTGTGTTTTCCTGAGCTGAAAGTATACAGTTGCAATGCTAAGCTTAGCTAAATTTCCTCACGATTTTGTTGGGTTATTTTGCGGCTTTTATATTGACCAGGAGTTTGTCCGGTGATTTTTTGAAAATGATGGATAAAATGTGATTGATCGTAAAATCCGCATTCTATTCCAATATCCGTTAAAGAGCGTGAAGGATCAAAACTAATACTTTCTCGTGCCAGCTTAATTCTGTGTAGCTGCTTTAGTTGTACGGGCGACATGCCAATTTCTTGCTGAAATTTTCGCTCTAATTGACGTCTGCTAATCGTTTGACTTTTAATAATTTCATCCAGCGAGCTTTTAGGTGCTAAAAAATCTTGCAAAAAATGTTGTAACAGACCGGGGCTCGGATTTCTCTGGTGGCATTTATCCAATAACCAATTTTCTACTTTTAATAAGCGCGCATTTGGGTTGTCCAGTTCCGCCATCTTTTCCTGAATACTATCTAATTCATTGCGTAAAATTTCCGGGTCTTCATCCGCATCAGAAAGCCCGTTCATATCCAACGCAAATAATTTGAATAAACCTCCGGGGTGAAATCGAATACCGATGCAATCAATTGATTCGCAAATTAAAACTTTACTGGCTACTTGTCGGGTTCTCAGTTGAATTGAAGGAAAAGCGTTGCGAAAAGAAAAAGTTAGGCTAATACCGCCATCGGGGTAAAGGGTTTCGGTAAATCCTGAAGCAGGCAAATTATCCTGTTTCGCAGACCAATAATTTTGCACCCAAGGTCGCAAGTGTGGGTGCGGCAAGTAACGACGAAAACCTATATGCGGTAATTCAGGGATAGATTGCGCAATGATTTGAAGTGAACTCATAATATATCCAGCCACTAATCATTTTGATTAGGTTTAACTAAACTTCTCAACCAATTCCAAAGAGAATTTTTTCCCAGTACATATTGGTCCAATTGGTCTTGATTATAAAAATAATGTTCGGCATCTTTAAAAAGTAATTCGCGTTTTAACATGCGTCGCTTGGGATTTATGGATTTAATAACACGTGCTGGGTTACCTGCAGCGATACTATTGGCAGGAATATCTTTGGTCACTACTGATCCTGCACCTATAACGGAGTTCTCACCTACAGTAACTCCCTTATTAATAATAACGCTCTCACCCAGCCAAACATTATTTTCAAGAACTACAGGTTTGGTGCAACGAAAAGGGCGTATGCGATTATAAACACCGTGCCAGTCACTATCGCTGATATAAACATTAGCAGCAAACATGCAGTTGTCACCAATGCTGATAGATTGCGCTGCTGAAATTCTCACGCCGGGCGAAATCAAACAATAATTGCCAATGTGTATTTCACCGGAGTGACTTTTACCTGGCCATGTTGTGAAGCGAATATAATTGTCCGGAGCGGCGATGATCTGCGCATAATTTCCAACATGAATATTACGACCAAAAATCACTAGGCTACGCGGATGCGCGACTTCAAGTCCTTCACCAATACGATCAAATTGTGGCGTAATAAAACGTTTCACGTAAAAGCGATTCATCGCTATGGAAATACGTTTAATAAAATAAGGTGTGTTGTTACGGCGCATGAAATACTTGTCTGTTAGAATGATCGCTTCATTATGCTTGAGACTGATTATGCTGCCAATTGCTACTGATCTTCTTTTGAATGTATCCCTCCCACTCGACATAAATAGCGTTAAAGGTTTTTTGGATGCCGAAGAGGGGGCTGCACTTTATGCTCACGCAATGGCTGCAGCAGCACTAGGCCCGATGTTGGAAGTTGGTAGTTATTGTGGTAAGTCCAGTGTTTATTTAGGCACGGCCTGTAAGCTGCAAAAAACTATTTTATTTGCAGTAGATCATCATCGCGGTAGTGAAGAGCACCAGTTAGGCGAGCAATATCATGATCCCGATTTATATGATGCACGTTTTTCAAAAATGGATAGCTTCCCGCAATTTCGCCACACGCTTGCTCGCGCAGGTTTGGAAGATGTCGTTGTTCCCATAGTTGCGCCCTCTGTGCTAGCGGCACGCTATTGGTCCACACCGCTTGGCCTGGTTTTTATTGATGGTGGGCATAGTATGGAAGCTGCATTGAATGATTATCGTAGCTGGGCCAGTCATGTAATGCGCGGTGGATTTTTAGTTATTCACGATGTGTTTCCAAATCCAGCAGACGGTGGAAGGCCGCCATATGAAATTTGGAAGCTTGCGCAGGAATCAGGTTTGTTTGAAGCACTACCTTTGATAAAAAGCTTGGGAATATTGCGTCGTTTATAAAACAAAGGAGATTAAATATGGAGAGATTAAGAGAAGTTGTAGCCGTTTTTCTATTTTTGCTTGGAATTATTTTAGTTGTTGATGCCTTTGTCAGCCAATTTGATTTATTGTTTTTACTCACGGGCTTGGTTTGCTTATTGCTGGCATACTTTATTTGGCCTAGTAAGAAGGATAGCCATCGCGAAGACAACATCTATTTGGATATCATGGAGTTTGCTATAGAGCTACCATTTGATATTTTACTGTGGGTAGCTCGCTTTTTAATGCGTGTTTTTCGTAAAGCAGATCTTCCTGACATCGATATATAAAATAGCATCAATCTCTGATTACCCAAACAAATGCAAAACCGCCACGCAGCACATGGTTAGTTTTTACCAGAGGGCTGTCCGCAAAAGTAGCGTTATCAATATTTTCGTAACGTAGAAAAAACGCCACTTTGGTCTCTTCATTACCAAATTGCAGAGAACGGCTAATTGCAGCCTGTGTAAAGACGCCGCTGTAACCGCCATGCGCATCGTAAAACTTTCGTTCTGGCGTTACGAATTCCTGATTAACACTGTAGAAGTAATCGTGGTAATCGCTACTGGCAAAACTAACGCCCAAGCGTTGTGAGTAATCCCAGTTTTTCAATTTTTTACGGAACATAAATTGCGGTTCGAATACTAAACCGCTGTAACCACGTTCACTACCTGTCACGGCAAGAACTGCGCGCAGAGGAACTTGTAGCAGTAGACTATGGGGTGCATTTTTTTCTGTGAGCTGAATATTTAGAGCAGGGCCCATTTCAACGGTTGAACCGAGTTCGGGCATGGATTCGCGTGCTTTATTTTCATCGGCTCTTTGGGATACGGTTGCGGTTGCGCTAAATGTGAATTCATAGCGATCAGATTTAAAAATTTTCCCGCGCAATCCATCGCGATCTGATTGAATATATTTTCCGCGATAAATCACATAGGGAATGGGTGCCACATAATTTCGGTATTCATCCGATCCGCGGTAATCGGGGCCGTAAATATCTCCAATGCCTAAACCTAATTCCCATTTTTTTTCAATCACCTCATCTGCAGATGAAAAATGACTGATGAGTATTAAGCTTAGTATCACGGGTAAACGCATAATTGTTCCTAAATGGTATGGGCGACTTGAAGCGATTTTACTGGTATTCTTTGCATATCCTAACCCATTATCACTCCTTCCAGATTACTAAATGGATTTTGCATTAAATTAGAACCATTGAGCTTTTTATGACAGAAACTTCCACAGTGGCAACACAATTTTCATCTCTGACACTTTCCACCGATATGCTCAGCAATTTGGAGTCTCTCGGTTATAACGAGATGACACCTATTCAGGCGCAAAGTTTGCCGTTTATCTTGCAAGGACAAGATGTTATTGCAAAAGCAAAAACGGGTAGCGGCAAAACCGCTGCATTCGGAATCGGCTTGTTAGCACAGCTCGATGTGAAAAAATTCGCCATTCAATCCTTGGTGTTATGCCCAACACGCGAATTGGCAGATCAAGTTGCGAAAGAGATTCGTCGTATAGCTCGTGCAACCCATAATGTAAAAGTGCTTACGCTTTGCGGAGGTGTTGCACTTGGACCGCAATTGGGTTCGCTTGAACATGGTGCACATATTATTGTGGGAACGCCGGGTCGTATTCTTGATCATATTGAAAAAGGTTCGTTGAAACTCGATAACCTCAAACAATTGGTGTTGGATGAAGCGGATCGCATGTTGGACATGGGTTTTGCCGATGCTCTAAAGGCGATTCTTGTGGCCTGCCCAAGTGAACGACAAACCTTGTTATTTTCGGCAACTTATCCCGATGAAATAAAAAAAATAAGTGCGCACTGTCAACGTAACCCCCATGAGGTCAGTGTTGAATCAGTTCACAGCGATACAAACATAGAACAGCATTTTTATGAATTGCGCGAAGGTGATCGTAAAAATATTGCGGTGCAACAGTTGCTTGCACATTTCAAACCGCAATCTTCAATTGTGTTTTGCAATACTAAAATCCAGTGCCAGGAAGTCTGTGATTTATTACGTGCACAACGTATTAGTGCTTTAGCGTTGCACGGCGATTTAGAGCAGAAAGAGCGCGATCAGGTACTGGTGCGTTTTGCTAATAGAAGTTGTTCGGTGCTTATTGCAACGGATGTTGCAGCACGTGGTATAGATATCAAAGGTTTGGACGCCGTTATTAATGTTGAACTTTCCCATGATAGCGAAGTGCATGTGCATCGTATTGGCCGCACCGGGCGCGCGGGAGAAAGTGGTTTAGCCTTAAGTTTAATAGCGCCCAATGAGATAGGTCGTTTACTTCGCTTGGAAGATTATTTGAAAAACCCCCTCGCACTTGAACCACTACCAGCGGGCGATAATTCTGCCTCCACTATCATGCCGGAAATGGTGACGCTGTGTATCGACGGCGGCAAAAAGGAAAAGGTTCGCCCAGGTGATATTATTGGCGCGCTCACAAAAGAAGCTGGTCTGGCATTTGAAAAAATTGGCAAAATTGATATTTTTGAATTTAGCGCTTATGTGGCTGTACATCAATCTATCGCAAAACAGGCGCTGCAACATTTGCAGGATGGAAAAATTAAAGGCAGAAAGTTTCGTGCAAGAAAATTATAAAAATATAGCCAGAAAAATAACGAACACATTTTTTCTGCTTAGTATTTGCTCGTGCTTAGCAATTGCTGGCGAATCAAGTTCTGCGAGTTCTTCGGTCGCCAAAAAATCGCAGTTCAATAGCAATGCTGATTTACAGCCAATACCGGTTATTACTAACGAAGCGGAATACGCTGCCTGGGTCAAAAAAAGAGAAGGAGCTGGGCGAACCAGCTACGCTGGGGAATCAAAATCGTTTTTGTCAAAAAGCGTATATTCAGCGAAATCGTTGCAGCGCAGCTCATCACGTTCGGCAAAAAATTAACCTTGGTTAAAGATTTATTCTAACTAGGTTTCTAGTGCAGCGTTTTACCTGCCAGTAATTTTCTGACTTCCTCTGGATTAAAATGATAATGCTGATTGCAGAATTGGCAGTCAATATCAATACTGCCTTTTTCTATTAACAACTGCTCGACTTCTTCTTTACCTAAAGCAATTAAGGCACTTTCGCTGCGTTTGCGCGAACAACTGCAAGCAAAGGTTACTGCGCGTGGTTCAAAAATTCGTACAGGATGTTCATTGAATAATCGATACAGAATTTGCTCGTGCTCAAGTCCCACTAACTCTTCCGGTGTGATGGTATTGGCAAGCGCTTCAATTGTTTCCCAATGCTTTTCATTTTCTTCCGCATTCGTTTTCAATTGATGCGGTAATGCCTGTATTAATAATCCACTGGCATGGTAGCGATCGGCAGCGAACCATAAACGTGTTGCTAATTGTTCGGATTGCTGAAAATAATCCTCCAAGCAACCTGCGAGAGTTTCTTTTTCCAACGGAACTATCCCCTGATAGCGTTCCAGTTTTCCTCCAAAGTTTTCGGTGCGCTTCGGCTCTATCGTAATGAAGAGCACGCCTTTGCCGAGCAGATCCAGCATGCTGCCGGTTAATGCCAGCGTTTCGGTTAATTCTATCTCGTCATTCAAACGTACTATGCCGCGAATGTTATTGTGATGATTACATTCAGCCATAATGGTTGAAATAACGCCGTCACCACGCGCTTGTAAAATAATCATACCGTCGAATTTTAGAGTGGAAGATAACAGGCCCACAGCCGCTAGAAATTCTCCCAATAACATTTGGATTGCGGGTGGGTAGATGTTGTGCTCTAGAATTTCTTGATAGCTTTTATTCAACGTGACTAGCTCACCACGAATATCGCAGTCATCAAAAATAAATCGGTTTAACAAATCGTCGCTTGGCATAATACTTTTTCTTAAGAGATGTTAAGGGCTTCACAATTCTTTCTAGTGTTAGACGGTTTTGTGAGGTTCATAAGTTTGCAGATCACTAGGACTTTATCAGGAGCAACGTTTTTTAATCATCGCCTGGGTTTCTGCTACTTTCTGAGTGCGTTCTGCTTCAGTGACACGAACCATTTTACCTTCGTTATCAATAAATTGAACACGCCCGCTGATTACGCGAAGATATTCCCTCGCTTCTCTGCACCTTTTTAGCTGGTCAGGATCTGGTTTAGCTTGCTGCCTTCTGTATTCATGGTCAGCTTCATTTTCTTTTCTAAATATGTTTTCAAGTTTTTGATGTTCCGCAGTACTTGTATCGACGTTCACCTGCTTAACTTTTTCAGTAATGTCCTCGGCAGCAGCTTTAGGTTTTTTATCGCCGTAATGCACTTTGCCATTGGCATCCGTCCAGCGGTACACTTCTGCCTGTGAGTTAACACATGTTAAAATTAAACAACAGAACAAAAATCTTTTCATTTATAGCTCCCTAATTATCATCCAATAAATTAATTCGTTGAAAACGGTGAATCTGGCGGCGCTCCTTTTTGTCAGGCTTGTGATCGCTTGCCAGGAACGCGCCCATGCCTGCTTTACGCTCAGCACTGCGTTTTTCGCGTAGTACTTTGCTTTCTTCAGTTTCCTCATAAAGCAAAACCGCTTCAGGCGAGCCGCGTCGCTGATCGGAAAGCATTTTCACCACGACGGTTTTTTCATCGAGATCCTGACGAATGGCAAGCGTGATCCCAACCGTAATTTCTTTTGCTGCTTTAACGCGCTGACCATCACATTGGACCTTACCGCCTTCAATTGCCTGCTTGGCAAGATTACGGGTTTTGAAAAATCGCGCGGCCCACAGCCATTTGTCGAGGCGGACTTTGGTGTCCAGATAAGGTTTATGCATAGTGTTTTAATCTTCGCGTAATTTAACGCGGTTACGGCATGATTTCGTCAAAATGATGGATGGCAGGGAAGCCCTCCATTTTGCGTACAATTTGGCTGTCGGGCTGGTGTATACCAACGAGGTGGCGAATACCAAATTTTCTTGCAGACTCCAAAATGCGGGCGGTGTCATCAATAAACAAGGTACGTTCTGGATCAAATTTTTCTCGCGCTTGCAAGGCGTGCCAAAATTCTTGTGCTTCTTTTGGCTGATTAAATTCGTGCGACGAAATAATAATGTCCAAATTTTTGTCGATTTCCGTGACTTCCAGTTTCAGCGATAAGCTCTGTGGATGCGCATTGGTCACCAGCAAACATTTTTTATGAGTTTGGCGCAAACGAGTTAGAAAATCTTTCACATGCGGACGAATTTGGATTTTATGTTTTATTTCTTCTTTCAGGCTACGAATATCCACATCCAGGTGTTTGGACCAAAACTCCAGGCAATACCACTGCAGGGTGCCCTCATGTTGTTTGATATTTTCATTCAAACGTTGTCTGGCTGTGGCAAAATCCACCTTATGAATTTCGGCGTAACGTTTGGGCAGGTGTTCAAGCCAAAAATAATTGTCGAAATGGAGGTCGAGTAGTGTACCGTCCATATCCAGCAGTACAGTGTCTATCTGGTTCCAGTCCACAAGCGGTAGATGTACGGTCATAAAGCAATCGTCGTCTCAATAAATAGCGCAGCATGCAAGAGGGCAGTATGCCGACAAAGCCTGAGATATTAAAGCGCGAAACCGTGATGCGCAGCCGCCTGTTTCGCGCAGACGAGATCCATTTACGCTTCAGTAATGGCGAGGAACGGCGATACGAAAAGCTGGTGGGCGGTGGCAATGGCGCGGTCTTGATTGTACCGGTGTTGAACAACGACACCTTCTTGCTGGTGAAGGAATACGCGGCGGGCTTGGAGGATTATCATCTCGCTTGTCCCAAGGGTGCTATAGACCAGGGCGAATCCGTTCTGGAGGCTGCCAACCGCGAACTAAAAGAAGAAGTGGGTTACGGCGCGCGCAAACTTACCTTCCTGAAAAAAGTGCATCTTTCCCCATCTTATATGGAGCATGGGATCAACATTGTTATAGCGCAGGATCTTTATCCCGAACGTTTACCAGGTGATGAGCCAGAGCCGATTGAGGTGCTGGAGGTCTCCATCGCGGGCATTGCAGATTTTTGCTTGCGTGCCGATGTTTGCGAAGGCCGAAGTATTGCAGCCCTGTTTCTGGTGCGTGAGTGGTTGGCGCAACAGGATGCAAAGAATCTATGAGTGGGACATCGTCTGCTTCATTGAAAATAGATCAGGTGTTCATTGAGAAAATCATTGCTATAGCTCGCGCAGCGGGTGATGCCATTCTGACAATTTACAACGCCCCTGAAACCGCCAATATCCAATCCAAAAGCGATGATTCACCGCTTACAGCCGCTGATTTGGCGGCGCATCACCTGATCGTGCGCGAATTGCCAAAGCTGTTTGACGTACCCATGATTTCTGAAGAGTCTGCAGTACCACCTCTTGCTGAGAGAAAAGGTTGGCCTGCGTACTGGTTGATTGATCCCTTGGACGGCACCCGTGAATTTATAGCCCGCAATGGCCAGTTTACGGTCAATATCGCGCTTGTCGTAAATAGCGTTCCCCTGCTTGGTGTAGTGCATGTACCCGTCACGGACGAATCCTATTTTGGCCTGGATGCATCCCTCGCTGAAGACAAGCAAACCCGGTCGGACAAATATCTCGCTGGCGTACACGAGATGAATCTGCGGTCCCGCAAACTTGCACCGCGCTTCACGGCCCATGAACCCCTGGAAATTTTGATGAGCCTGCGCCACGTTGGCGATGAGGCAACCGCACTCTTAGCCAAACTGCAAACGCGCTGGCCTGCGCCTTTGCAGCCCTTAAGCGCGGGGAGCTCGCTCAAGTTTTGCTGGATTGCAGAGGGTCGGGCGGATTTCTATCCACGACTAGCACCCACTTGTGAATGGGATACGGCCGCGGCACAAGCTGTGCTTACGGCGGCGGGTGGTTTAGTTGTGCGAGCTAGCGACCTGCAACCCCTACGTTATAACACCCAAAATACCCTGCTCAATCCCTTCTTTTACGCGCTGGGAGACGCCACTTTCGATTGGCAATCCCTGCTGCGTTAAAATCATCTAAGTCATTGTCGCCTAAGTATTTATTTGTGGCATGATTTTTCCTTCTTTTTCATTTCTGCTCTGGTAAACCTACTAATCTGAACTAGCATTTAACGCTAGACGGTGCGATTTTTAGCGGCGATCAAGGTTGTCGCGAGCGCTGTTGCAGATAGGGAATACAGCCGGGCCGAGATCCTGGCTAAACCCGTTAGATTGCTAGCTCGCCGCCCAATATAACCACTAAACGACCATGACTACGCGCGATCAAGGCCCGAATCAGGAAGCGTTAGAGCAGCGCATCCAGCAACTTGAAAAAGAGGTCACGCTCTTGGAGGAGCGGCTGCGCCATTCAAAAGCCAACACCATAGGGACTCGCACTCCCGAAGGTGGCTTAATTAAAAATTCCTGGTTAATCCCTTTCGGGCAATACCTACTTATCGAATCCGATAAAGCAAACATCAACGACGCCCTCCACAAGCTCGGTAAATTATTCGATGTGGTTGATTGCAGTCTGTGGCTTATGGGCGCAACCCCAACCAACGCGGAAAACGCGTCCAGTTCATGTTGGCAATGTTTAGGCCGCTGGCAGCGGGAAGCTACTCCCGAACTTTATGAAGCGGATTGGCTGGCTGGAATCTGGCGAAAAAATTCCGATGTTGCACAAAGTTTAAATGCAGGTAAGCCGATAGCCTTGCTCGCTGCCGACCCCAATGTGAGTGACACCTCTACGGCGTTGCTACGCGCTAATGTTTTCAGCTCATTAGTGGTACCCGTGTTGCGTTACAACCTGCTGGAAGGTTTTGTGGTGCTGCATCGCGATGATTGCCGCGGTTGGTATACGCGAGATCTAGACCGGCTCATGTTTATAGCAACTGCGTTATTTAATTTACATGATCGGCAGCAGTTGCTCGTTAAATTAAATGATCGCGACACGCGTTTTAATTATGCGATTGAAGCAAGTAGCGATGGTTTGTGGGATTGGAATATCACAACCGGCAAGATCTATTTTAGCCGTAGCTGCCTGCGCATGCTCGGTTATTACTATGAAGATTTGCCAGGCGATCTTCAAACATTTCAGGACTATTTTTTATACGATGAAGATGCGGATATGGTGATGAACCGTTTCCAAACCGCTATTCAACATTGCGAAACCTATGTGAATTTACAATTTCGCATGCAGCACCAAAATGGCAAAGTCATTTGGGTGCAATCCAAAATGAAATTTTGTGAACCGGATAGCGATGGACGCCCCACCCGTTGTGTCGGGCTAAATAATAACATCAATGATTTTATTTTAGCGCGTGAAGATCTGCTGGACGCAAAAACCCAGGCAGATATGGCCAATAAAACCAAGAGCGAATTTCTGGCGCGCATGAGTCACGAAATTCGTACACCCATGAATGCGATTATAGGCTTGGGGTATTTGTTAAAAGACACCAACTTGAATGAGCAACAAAAAAGTTATCTTGGCAGTTTAAATTCTGCATCAGACTCACTCTTGCATATCATTAATGAAGTACTCGATTTTTCTAAAATCGATAGCGGTCGCATTATTCTTGAACATTCGCATTTCGATCTCGATCAACTCTTTGAAAAAATATCCCGGTTATTTGAAATAAGCGCTATTCATAAATCCGTTCGTATTATCTATGACATCAAAGCGGACGTTCCGCGCTTCTTACGCGGCGACGCCGCTCGGCTTAGCCAGGTTATCGACCAGCTCATCGGCAATGCGCTGCAATTTTCGGAAACCAGTGAAGTTATTGTTGGTGTGAAGTTACGCGAAGCAAACGTTAAATCTATAGAACTTGAATTTTCGGTGACGGATTTTGGTGTAGGTATTAAGGAAGATAGGCTTGCCACCATTAACGAAAGTTTGAAGAACCACGTCACTATCAGTCATTCTGGTCGGCTCCGTTTTGGTTTGGGCATATGTAATCACCTGGTGCACTTGATGAATGGTGAAATGCGTATCGAAAGCGCACCACACAGGGGTTGCCAGGTAATATTTAACGCGCGTTTTGACCACAGCCACCTGGGCTCCCGTTTGCTACGCAAATACGTTCGCGATTTGAAAAATATCAAAGCCTTAATCGTGGATGATAATTTCATCGCGCGTACTGTCATGATGAGCACCGCCAAAAGTATTGGTCTGGCAGTGGAGGATGCTGAAACTGCCGAGCAAGCTTTGGAAAAAATTATTCGTGCGAACAAGAAAAGCAAACCCTTTCATTTTGTGCTAATGGATTACCGCATGCCCTCTATGGATGGAATAGAAGCAGCAGAAGCCATTAAGAACAACAAAGCTCTCGACTACAATCCCCATGTTATTTTGGTGTCAGCTTATCATCGCGACGAAATTTCTAACACGGACAATCTTGCACTCAATGTTGATGAGTTTTTAAGTAAGCCAGTGAGCGAAACGCGCTTGCTTGAAGTCATCAGCAATATTATTAGCAACGATGACTATTTACAGAGTATCAGTGCTATTCACCCGGAATCGTCTGAACAAGATGATTTCTTGCGTGGCATTCGCGTGTTAGTCGCCGAAGATAATCTGGTTAATCAGCAAGTTGTTCGCGGCGTGTTAAAAAAGAAAGCCATGCACGTGACCGTCGTGAATAACGGACTTGAAGCTATTTCAGCGATGGAAAATGATGCGAAGATTTTTGATCTTGTGCTAATGGATCTTGAGATGCCGGAAATGGATGGCATAAGTGCAACGCATAGTATCCGCGCCAGTAATCACTCGCCTAATATCCCGATTATTGCATTGACTGCCCAGGCAATGCGCGGTGATCGTGAGCGTTGTATTGCTGCGGGAATGAACGCCTATTTATCAAAACCGATAAATCCTGAGTTGCTTTATAAAACGATTGCGGAACAACTCAAAGCACAATTTTCAAAAAGCGATAGCTAAAACACTCATTCCTTTTTTATCCCTCATTATAAAGAAATCATAATGGCTTTGGATCAAGACAACGAGATAAGTTACGAGGGAATAGATCGTAAACAATTAAGCAAAATAAAGCAGCAATTTATTCAGCTTAATCAATCGCGCTATCAGCGAACCCTCGCCGTACTTTCAGAGCGGCAGCAACAATTTATGGCGCTGCTGCCGCTTTTATTTCATGTCAACCATCCAATGCTACCGGGATATATCAGTCACCTCACTCCGGCGGGTGTGCAAGGTTATGCACCCAGCAAAGAAGATATCCGAATTGCGAAAATTTTAGCGCGCAGCTTCACTTATCAGCGCGATTTGGTGGACAAGACAAATGTCGTTGAAGCTTTGTTTGTTATGGGAAGCCTTGGGACCATTGCGCAAGCAGATAATAGCGATATTGATGTTTGGGTTTGCCATACTGAATATCTCAGCAAAACCGGTCTACTTGAATTGCAGGAAAAATGTAATGCCTTGAGCCGTTGGGCGACAAATATCATTCATATAGAAACGCATTTTTTTTTGATGGAAGCGAAGCAGTTTCGTCAAGGCCAGCAAACGTTATTGACCAATGAATCAAGTGGAACTGCACAACATTTTTTATTGCTGGATGAATTCTATCGTACGGCTGTGTGGCTTGCAGGTAGATTACCTCTGTGGTGGTTTGTCCCTGTAGAACAAGAAAAAAATTACACAGGCTACACAAAAAATTTACTCGAAAAGCGCTTTTTGCGAGCCAGTGATTATATTGATTTTGGCAGTGTTCCAGAAATTCCTACCAATGAATTTGTAGGTGCTGGCATCTGGCAATTGTATAAGGGAATAGATTCGCCGTACAAATCGGTGCTCAAATTATTATTGTTGGAAGCTTATGCGAACGAAAATTTTAATGAACCACTATCTCTGGATTTAAAACGAAAAATATATCGGGCGCTGGACAATGGCCAGCCGATAGATGCCAATGAGGTGGATGCCTATGTGTTGGTTTACCAGCGCCTGCAAGATTATTTGACCGCGCAAAACCAGACTTCTCGTTTGGAATTGGTGCGGCGTTGTTTTTATTTTAAGTCGGGAAAATGTTTGTCGCGTATCAGTCGAAACCCTGCTAAAGCCTGGCAGCGTGTGCTGTTGGAGGGGATGATAAAAGACTGGGGTTGGGACCATCGCGAGTTAACCATGTTGGATAATCGCGCTTATTGGAAGTCACCGCATGTATTGGTGGAACGAAATTTGTTGGCGAATGAATTAAGCCAAAGTTATCGTCTGTTAGTGGATATGAATAAAACAGACGTGGGCGAAGCGGCTATTAGCGGTAACGAACTATTAATTTTAGGTCGGAAATTACACGCGGCTTTTGAGCGCAAGGCAGGTAAGATCGATTGGATCAATCCAAATATTTCACAGGATTTAAGTGAGCCCACCTTGTGTTTTGTGCAGACGCATGAAGCCAGTTCGGTATTGTGGCAGGCGTACCGTGGTAGCCAACAAGATTTCGCGCTTCGCTCGCAAGTCGCTGAACCTATAAAGCGTTCACGCAATTTTATAGAGCTGTTGTTGTGGTGTTATTGTAATGGAATTTTCTCTGCCAATACAAAACTGGATATTGTCACTCGGAATTTTTTGTTGCATTCCTCACAACAGCATCAATTATTTCATGTTCTCCAACAATGGTTGCCACTACCGGTTAAAAAAACCGAGCATGAAAGTTTTGTTCAAAATGCACAACCAACCGAAATATTATTGCTCTTTAATATAGGTGTAGAACCACAAGCGGATTTGTATAAAAAAGGCATGCAAATGCTCAGTAATCAGCGCGATGCATTTGGCTATAGTGGTATGAGAGAAAATCTGGTGGTTAGTGCAGATGTTATCCAGCGCAATACATGGGGCGAACTCGTATGCCGCCATTTTGATGCAGATGCCCTGGTGAATTGCCTGTTGTATTATTTGCGCACAGTTCCACCGGGAAAAAATATGGCCTTGCCAAACTTGAGTGTTCGCTGTTTCAGCTTGGGCCAGGGTGCAACCATTGAACAGCGCGTGATGGAGTTGTGGCGTGCCGTTATTGCGTGTTTTTATTCTGGTACCCGCGCACGCAATACGCGTTTTATTTTTGAAATTGCTGAAGAATATTTGTTGCTGCAATTTGTTCAACAACACGCGCAAATCTTACGATTTCCAACTTATGAAAAACTGCTGGAAAAACTCGCTCTGCCGCAAATGGAATTTAGCCCTTTAGTGATAGATGCTTACGCTCTGCGTGACAAACCACTGCGCCTATTTTGTGAAGTAATTAAGTCACCGGCTATTTATGTGTTTTATTCCGTAGAAAAACAGCAGGAACAACAGCAGGCTAAAATTACGATTGTGGACCACAAAGGCGCATTTTTTAGTAAGACGGCGCAATTATTTAATGTGCAATCTTTGTTACGTCCGCTGTGCAGATTTATTCGTTCAGCCGTTGAGCGCCAAGCGCTGGATTACGAACATAGCTACGACGGTGCTGCCAAGGTGGGTGATCTGCAGGCCATAAAAATTTATGAATTGGTGGGTGATGTAAAACAAAAAACAGCTTATATGGACGCGCGCAATATAGGACAGGATTTAAGTCAGTTACAATTTATTAATGTTTGCGCAGTGGCAGAGCCAAAAGATACTCATGAATTGAGCTTTACGCTTTATTGCGATGGAAAAGAATTTTCGGCGTTGGAATTTGGAGAGGATTTATTCGGCGTGGTGGCCCGCTACATCATCTCTTGCAGAAAAAATGGTGAGAGCTATCCCTGCTATATTACGGATCTGGATCTATCACTCTGCCGCGATCTCATTGCACCGCAAACTGGAATACAACTCATCCATTATTTGCACATCAAAAATGAGATCGAGCAGAAATTAAATACCGCCTTAACTCAACCAATTATTCCAGAGTGAGCGTGCCTTTCATTAATGAAACGTGGCCAGGGAAGCTACAGAAAAATGTGTATTTACCCTCTTTCGCTAATTTACTTACCGGAACTTCAACGCTGGTGCTTTCGCCACCGCCAATGACTTTTGTCGCTGCAATGACGCGCGCATCATCGGGCTTCAAATAATTTTTATCCAAACCTGCGGCCATACCATCGGTTGCAACAGCCTGGGTGTCTTCAGTTTTACTCAGTACCCAGTTGTGGCCCATAACATTTTTAGCCAATTTACCTGTGTGGTTTAAGGTCACGGTGAATTTCTTGCAAGCTTTAGCTACAACGATTTCTTTTTTATCAAATTGCATGGCATCGTTGCCGCCGATTGTTACCGCGCAATTGTCAGCTAGCGCAACGCTGGATGCCAAAGTTAAAAAAGCAGGTAAGACAAAATGTTTAATGTTCATATTTTTCTCCGCAGGTTTTTGACGCTAATAATTGCAAATTTGCGATTATTTACTAAGAATCACCTTTCATGTTGCCATGGGTTTTGAAAGGGCACTAACTGTATGCTTTAAATTCAATTTATAAAATCCTTCCAGCGTTAAGTTTTATTGATCCCGTTCAAGGTTTTTTGTTCCTTTCAAGGAATCGATCGGGCGACAGCATTTAGAAGCTACATAATGCATCCCGTTCTTCTGAGACTTTGGTACGCAATCCCGTTAAAACTTTTACTTGCTTGCTGTAGACGACTGGTCTATTCTTACCGCTATGACAGAAACAACGCGTGACAAGCTTATTGCGATCAGCATCCAAACAATGGCGATCAAGGGTTTTAACAACTCCGGTATCGCTGAGATCCTGGCGATTGCGAATGTGCCCAAAGGCTCTTTTTATCATTACTTTAAAAGTAAGGATGATTTAGGCTTTGCGATTATTGAGCACTATGGCCAGCAAATGCGCCAAAATTTGGAAAGCTATTTGGCCACGGCGCAAGGCCCTGCCTTAACTCGCTTAAGAGGCTATTTCACGCAAATCCTGGGTTATTTTGAGGAGAACTTTTGTTCCTGCAATTGCTTGTTGGGCAACCTGGGGCAGGAACTGGCAATCCAGAATCCCGCTATGCGTGATGCCATTTTTGCTCATTATCGTGCGGTTGAAAAGGTGATTGAAGGGGTACTTCGGCAGGCGAAGGTTGAAGGTGATCTGACAGCTTCGGCTGAAGAAGGGGTGCTCGCGAAGATGTTTTTCGCTGCATGGGAAGGTTGCCTGGTGCGCGCAAAGCTGGAGCAATCGGCCCAACCTTTGCGGGACCTGCTCAATATGTATTTTTTAGTTGTTTTTCCCAGTCATCGATAATTCAGGTGTATTCACGGCCCGAAAAGGTCTTTTTTTAACAGTATTTATTAGACGACCGGTCTAATATTTTAAAGTTTTTCACAAAGGTAAATAGAAATGACTTATTCACTTCAAGGTAAAACAGTGTTGGTAACAGGTGCAAATCGTGGAATTGGCGCGGCATTGGTGAAAGAACTTGTAGCTCAGGGTGCAGGTCGCGTATACGCCGCAGCCCGTAGCACCGCCAACTTGGAAGAGCTGGTTGCTCGGGCTCCGGAGGTTGTCGTGCCTGTTCAATTGGATGTTACCAATGCATCAGACATTTCCCGGTTAGCAAACGACATCACGTCGGTGGATATCCTTATCAACAACGCGGGTATCGCAAACTTCAGTAGCTTCTCTGGCGAAAGCACCTTAAGCATCGCTGCCAGTGAGATGGCCACCAATTACTTTGGCCCATTGAACCTCACTCACGCGCTTTTGCCTGCACTGCATAAAAGCTCTGCGGCGGCGGTGATTAATGTGAGCTCGGTGGCTGGTATCGCCAACTTCCCCACGCTTGGCCCTTACTCCGCCTCGAAAGCAGCGGTGCATTCCTTCACTCAAGGGTTGCGGGCGGAATTGCGAAAAGCCAATATTTTTGTTCAGGGTGTTTACCCAGGCCCGGTGGATACCGATATGACCAAGGGTTTTGAAACCGAAAAGGCGTCGCCAGCCGATGTAGCCAAAAACATAATCAACGGATTGCAGCAAGGTGTAGAAGATGTCTACCCGGACGCCTTCGCGCAACAGATGTACGAAATTTACAACCAAAACCCCAAACAGCTTGAACAACAATTTGCGGCGGTGTTGGGATAATTACTCGATCCAATCGACTTGCATTTCTCGCTCTGCGACTTGCCCCTGGTCGTCCACTACCCGAATGTTGTGGATGCCAGAATCAACTGGGCGATAGGCGAGGGCGACTTGGGGATCGCTACTGCCGATATAGCGGTTATCGTCAAACCAGAACAAGGTGCGCACCTGAGCGGCGGCTTTAGCTTGCAGCGGAATCGTCACATCGGGTTGGCTGGTTCGAAGTTGATAACTTACATGGCGAACGGGCGAGCTGATATCCGGCGCTTGCGTTTGAAATCCCTGCTGGCATTTGGGTGGAGTGCGGCGCGGCAAACCGGCTTGGCGAAACAGCTTTTGCATATCACTGCTCCAAAACTCCATGATTTCCATACGCACCTGATCGGCTTGATAAGGCGGGCAGACGGGCTGACCCGTCTTTGAGCTCACAGCGACGGGTTGATGCAACTGGCTGACTTTAATAGGTGACTTACCGGGGATGTACCAGGTTTTGTGCCGCAAGGGACACCAGGTATTGGGCAAATCGCCACTCGCGCTGCAAACAGAAACTTCGCTTACCCCAGCCGGCGGGGCTGATGCTGGTATGGCCGCGGGTTTACGAAGATAGAGGCCATCTGCAATACGGAAAAAAAGTGGTGCGGCCGTATCGATCCCCACAAAGGCGGGGTTGCCGCGACTGTCGAAATTGCCGATCCAGACCGCGAGGACGTACGGACCAACTACCCCCACTGACCATGCATCTCTGAACCCCCATGAGGTACCCGTTTTCCACGCAATCGGCCAAGCGGAATTGAGGTTGTAATTGTCGTCCTCACCCGGCCTTGGGTTGTGGCGCAGCATATCCAAAGTGATAAAACTCGCCTCCGGTGAAATAAGTTGGGTACCGCCGGACCCTTCGACTGCTACGCGCTCAGGGCGAACGGGTTTTGTAGTAATTCTCATTTGCTCAGGGCTAACGGGTTCTGTAATTCTTATTTGCTCAGGGCGAACGGAAACCGCATGTTGATGAGGTTGAGCGGAAACTAGATCCGCAATGTCCGCGCGACCGGCAAATACATGTTCGCGTTGATGATTGTCGGAGCTTGCATTTACGTGGTTAGGATGAGAGGAAGTTGTAGACGTTTCCGTTCGTGGTGAGCGCGAAGCAGTCGAACTGCTTTCTGTTCCCTCTATAAGCTTGGAGTCTTCAAAGTTATCCGAATGATTGTTTTGAATGGGCTGGGTGCGAATATCCGATTTAAGATATTGAATACTTTTCAACTTGCCGCCATTAGCCAGCATCGCGTAAAGACCCGCAAGTTCCTCTATGCTGACTTCGCCACCCCCAAGTACAAGCGCCAATCCATAGTGATCTTCGCTTCGAAGTTGTGATATTCCTGCCATGGATAAAAAGTTGTACAGACTGGGTGAGCGAAGTTGGGTTGCCGTCCACACCGCTGGAATGTTGCGCGAATGGATCAGCGCATCCTGTGCAGTAATCGGCCCGCGAAATTTGCTATCGAAATTTTCCGGTGTATAGGGGCCGAAGTCGGTGGGCGCGTCTTTCAAAATACTTCCGGGGTGCAGAATTCCCTGATCCATCGCTAACGCATAGATAAAAGGTTTGAGCGTAGACCCGGGCGAACGCTTAGCGATAACACCGTTAACCTGACCTTGAATATCGACATTGAAATAATTCGCGGAGCCCAGCCAGGCTTTGACCTCCATGGACTTGGGATCAATCAACAATGCTGCCGCGTTCTTAATTCCTTTGTTACTTACTTCCTGCAAATACTGGCGAGTTTGCCGTTCGAGTAGTGTCTGCAAACCCAAATTGATACTGGTTTTTACCTGAGCTTTATCGCTACCAGGGATGATTGAGCTTTGCTGTTGCAACATGTCCACAAAATGCGGCGCGCGAAAAGGGAGGTCTTGAATACGATGAAAATGCACCGGCAAACGTGCAAGACGCGCTTGGGATTCCTCCATCGGATAACGTTCAAGCCAACGTTTAAGCAAGCGTTCTTTAGGTGCGTTCAACGCAGACCGCAATCGGTTGGTGCCTGCACGTTTATTGGGTTGCTGCGGAATGACCGCGAGAGTCAACGCCTCGGAAACACTCAGTTGTTTCGCGGTTTTATTAAAGTAAATCAAACTTGCCGCACCTGCGCCTTGCACGTTACTGCCGTAAGGCGCGAGGTTTAGATAAGCCTCCAGAATCTCCTTCTTGCTATACCGCATCTCCAACCAGACTGCCAAAGCCATTTGTTGAAATTTGCCGCTGGGGCTCTTGGTATTCAATCCATAAAACAAACGCGCTAATTGCATACTGATGGTCGAACCACCTTGCTGAGTACCACCGCTATAAGTGCGAAACGCCGCGCGAACAACAGCTTGCGGGTTTACCCCAAGATGCCAGTAAAACCAACGGTCTTCGTAGAGTAATACCGCTTTCGCAAGTTGCGGCGAAATATCTTTCAGCGGCGTCCAAACGCGATACTGCTCGTCCGTCGCTAGCGTTAATCGCAGCAATTCTCCATTCTCCGCGATAAACGCCTGCGAACTGGGAATTTGCTCGGCAAGACTTGGGCGTGGCCAGAAACGAATTGCGACCAAGCAAATTAAGATGGCTAACAGGATTACAACGTAAGGGGATTTAAGGTATTTAATTTGCTTTTACTCGTCTTCAAGTCTCGTCAAAATGACCCCGTCCACTGTCATTTTCCACTTGCCATTCACCTCATGCGGTGGCTTTGAGACAACGAAAGTAGTTTTGAATGTGCCGATACCAACATCAAAAACATTCTCGTGAAAATCTCGTAATGGTGCATTTATGGAGGTAGTTACACCGCCTTTAATACGCTTATAAGCGACACTGCCGTCTTGGGTAATGAGCAGCGACATGGCTGGTCCTTTCCACTGGCCGACATAACTTGTCTTATCCGGTGGAACGGGTTTGGCGCAGGCGACGAGTAGTAAGAGCAAACTACTTAAAAAAATGAATTCCAATGAGCGCATGCAAATCCTTATGAGACTAATATTAATTTGCCGAAGGCCATTGTTGAGCATTGTGAAGTATACGTAACACGAAAATTTGATCACTTTCTTGCGAATATATCGCTATGAAAGGTAATCCATCTATGACGAGTTCACGTGTGTTTTTATGGCGACCGAAACGCCCGGCATGGGGATGATGTGTTAAAACCAGCTCAACCACACTAATAATTTTTAAAACAACATCTGTAGCAACATTAAGGCTGTTTTCTTTCGCGATGTAACTTTCAATTGCATTCAAATCGCTACTTGCCAAATCAGTCCATTTGACTTGCACGCTTTGCCTCCCACTTGGCTTTGAGGTCATTGTGATCTATCAATCTACCTTCGGCTGCGGCAGTAACTCCTTTCGCTACCTCATTGATAAACCATGTTTCACGCTCAACATATTGTTTGATAGCTTGGGCCATAAGCCATGCTTTGGGACGATCCATAGCTTCAGCTATTTGGGCTATACCGGCCAACGTATCATCATCTAATCGCACGGATGTTGCTTTGAGTGTCATGGAGGTTCTCCGGGAATCTTTGTGATTCTCAAGTTTAATCGGCACTCAATGGATCTGCAATCAAAGCCGAGGATTTCCCTCGACCTTGATATCAACTGCTACGGCTTCACCACACTAAACTTGCTAGCTTTACTTCTTGCGAACAGATTCTGTTGATACATCGCTTCTGCATATGCCGCTGGGGTTTGGTAGAGGCCGGTGTTGGTGGCGCGGACGCGGTAGGTGAAGGTCACCATGTCTTTGGTTAGGCTGCCGTAAATTACCAGGCGGTCATCGCGCAAGTCGGCGAATTCGGCGGTCCAGGTGGATTGGCCGGGTTCGCCGCTGAAGCCTGCTACAAATGTTTCAGCGGGTGCTTCATTAGCTGCAACATCGTCGACATTTTCGGACTCTCCATCACCTTCACCTTCTGCATACTCGCCTTCTCCTTCTCCTTCCATAGAACCCTCATCTTCCTCAACTTCTTCATCGCTGGATTCAGGGCGGGCTTGAGTATTAGCGGGTACTGGCGAACGATTGATGACGGGCTCGACGCCGCCTGGCAGTAAATCGACGACTGCTACCTGGCTGATATAGTCTTTATCGACAGCGCGTAAGCGCAAGCGAACGAGGAATTCATCGCCAACTTTCACTTTTTCAAGCGCGTTACCGGCAAGATCCAGATACTCGCGTTGGATCTCCAAGCCTTGTTTAACTTCCGGCAGGGTAGCGCTTTGCTTGTCGAAGCCGCTTTCAGTGAGGCTATAGAACAAGGGAAGTTGGGTGTCCTGATTGACTTGCACGCCTTTGCTGTTGGTCGGTATATCGACTTTCTGGATCAGACTGGGCGCGCTGACTAAAGCTTGCAGAACATCATTTTGTGTAATGGCACTGAGTTTCAGCGGAGTTTGTGTCTGGGTAGTTGCGACCTCGCCGTATTGTGTAAGGGCAAGCAACAGATAAGCCGCGCTCAAGCTTGAGTATTCACGGTTATTGATGCGCTGGGCCATGCTGTCGAGCACTGTGGCAGGCAACTTTTCCAACAGGGTTGGGAAGTGTTTGGCATAGATGTACAACAATTGCGATTGGTGACTCAGGCCATCGTAGTAACCATCGCTATCGTAGGTTTTACTATTCCATCCCACGGTTTTCAGGGTTTTCGCAGCCAGGTCTTTTTGTTGCAACAGGCTTTGGCTGGCAGCGACATACGCGGCGGTGATGTCCGTTGGCCAGGCATCGGCATAACGTTCTTTCAGCTCTTGCTGGAATGCGCTTAATTGACTGCCAGTTTGTACACCCAAGCGGCTGAGTAGGTAGATGGCGTAAGCACGTTGACGCATATCATCCATGCTATTGCCCCACGGACGCGCCATATGATTGAGCCATTGTTGCGAACGACTAAAGAGTTCGCTCGGTACCGTTTGATTGCGGTCCTTGGCTTCAATCATATATTGAATTGCCCAGAGCGACGGCCAGTTAGCAACGCGCGTGCTGGCAGACCAAAGGCCGAAACCACCTTCTTCATTTTGGCGGCTTTGCAGGGTTCGGATTACATCGTTTACCGAACCTTTGCCTTTGATCGCGCCGAGGTCTGGATGCTGGCTGAACAGCAACGCAGGCAAGCCCATACTCACCAATTGCTCGGTACAACTATAAGGATAGTTGTCCAAATATTGTTGCAGACCGGTTGCCCAAGCCAGAGGCGTATAAGCGGCAGTGAAGTTTACGGTGCGGAATGGATCGTAAACCTGGCGGGTTAACATGACCTGCTTTTTATCGCTCTCGGTGCGACCCGTAGTGATCGCCGTGCGATAAGGCGCTGCAGGGCGAACACTCAAGCCCTCTTCAAGCTGAGCTTTGCTGTTGCCAGTTGTCGCGGTAAATACCAAGCTTGCGGCACCGGGCGTATCTTTAGCGCGAATGCGGAAACTGCCCTGGCCTTCTTTACCAGCCGCAATATCCAGGATTTGTTTGGCATCGCCGAGGATTTCGATATTGGCGGATGTCTTCAGGGAAATATCCACTTTGCCTGTACTTGTCTTCAGGTTGTTCGCAAGGCCAAAGCTCACGTCCACTTCATCGCCCGGCGCCAGCATAACCGGCATATTCGGGCTGATGATTAAATCACCGCGTACCTCAGTTCCGCCTTCGGTAACGCCCAGCGTGTCGTGGTCTACCGAGACCGCAAACAGATGCAATTTACCGTTGAAGTAATCCGGCACTTTGTAACTAACCTTGGTGCCGGACGGGCTTACGTCTACTAAGCCAGACCAATAAACCGCTGGTGCTTTGCGTTTGTTTTTGAAGGGATTAAGGTTGCGACCGAGCGCGCCATCGCCATCACCGCCAGCTGCAGACGCTTTCAGTAATTGGCTGAATTCCGGCAGGATCAAATCCAGAATTTGGCTGCTATCCACTTCCAAACGACTCTTTTGGAAGAAGAAACTGAGCGGGTCGGGTTTAACGTAACGAGCAACTTGCAAGATACCTTCATCAACTGCGTAGATGACTGCCTGACTCGCACTCGGCGCTTGTAATTCCAGCTCAAGCGTTTCGCCCGGTTTTATGAGTTCAGGTGCTTTAAGCGTTAAAGTTTGGGTGCGTGGGGCGAGTGACATTTTGAATGGCAATGCGCCGTATGAGAGAGGGCTGGTGAAAACTTCATCGGAACCCAGCGCACGCACGAATTGCACGGTGACATAGCCATTGCCTTCAAAGTTGGCGGGAATGGTGATGTGTTGCACCGAGCTGGTGGTTTCGGTTTTAAACCATTGGTGGGCAAACACCTGATCGCGTTCAAGTGTAATCAGACCGGCACCCGTGTAAGGCGCTTGAATGGAAATCTCAATGCTATCCCCCGGTGAGTATTCGGTTTTATTGAGCTTAAGTTGCAACTCGGCGCTGCGTTCCAATGAACGACTGAGATTGCCTTGGCCGATAACGGAATAGCTCAAACGGTTAAGTTCCTGGCCTTCCGCATTGCGCAACACGAGCGCGAAATCACCTGGCTCATCCGTTGGCAAGTTGATTTCATTCACCTTGGCTGCAAGGTTTTGCGGATGGGACTCGCGCAGGGTTTCCTTGAGGCGAGACTGGTATCTATAAGTACCGTTGTCCTGTTTCATCAATACAGACACGTATTTGCGCTGCACCCATTCCAGCGTTAAGCCATCGACTTGCTGGCCTTTCAATTCAGGATTGAGCGCGATCCATTGGCTGGATTGCTTGCTGGATTTGGTGATGAAATTTAAATCCGCATCGGTCTTTTTCACACCCACCAGATAAGCAGAGCTGGATACCAAAGTATCAGTCACCGCCGCCACGTTGCGCCCACCTTCCGGCTCAAACACGCGAGCGATAACCGACAGGCGATAAGTCGCCTTGGCAAACCGCGCTAGGTTTAAATCGAAAGTGGCTTGGCCCTTATCGTCAGTAGTAGCGTCGGGCAGGGCTTGTTCGCTGGGGTCGTTGAATTTATTGGGATCGTAGAATTTGTAATCGTCGTAACCTGCAAACGCGGGCACAGCTGGCGACAAAGTCATTTGTGCAGTCACACGGCGATTGGTTGCAGGAGTTCCGAACAAATTCATAGCCTCAATTTTGGCCACGACTTTTTCAGGGCTGAGCCAACCCATGACGGGCTTATCAGAGAGACTTGCACTGACTTTCAAACGATCCGGTTCAAACTCCTGCACTTTGATTGTTGTGCTTCCCAGTACGCGGTCGCGATTCCCGCTTTTAATCAAATAAATGGACGCACTGTAGGTACCCGTCGGTGCGCTAAGTTGGGTTTGCCAGCTGAGTTCATTAAAGCCAGTCGCTTTAGCATTGAAAGTTTGTCGTGCTGCTGACATACCACGCGGGTCAGTAATTTCCAATTCGAGTGGAATACCTTCCAATGCGCTTTTCCAATCCTGCGTGCGCAAAATATTACCCAGGTGAATTTCTTCGCCGGGGCGATAAAGACCACGATCACTAAAGATATAACTGCTGAGCGTATTAGGGTCAGTGCTGGTATCAACACCGCCAGTGTCGAAGCGTGAAAAATTCAGACGGCGACTATAGTTAAACGGCAGGAACGACATGTCGTCGCCATTTCGCGCAAGAATTAGCAGTGGCGTTTTCTCGCGGCGATACTGCTCAGTGATACGTTTAGGTAATTCGACCTGGCCGCTGGCATCAGTAGTGCGAGTGTCCAACGCCAAACCGTTACGGCCAATCAATTCAACTTTCACGCCCGCGAGCGGTTCGCCTTTTGAAATGGATTGAATAAAAACATTTTGGCTGCCGTCTTTATTGGTTTTTAACAAAATGCCTAAATCAGTCACCATTAAAAGTCGGCTGTCGCTGTCTTCACTGTTGTTGTAATCCTGACGCGTTTGCGAGCCTTGCTTGGCTGGATCATTTAGCGTTAAGCCTTTGGAACGAACCAAAAATAGTCCGAGCTTGGAGCGACTGGGGCTATCAGATTGAAAGTAACTGCTTAAATCCAGATTGTCGTAAACGGGTTTGCCAGGTGTATTACTAAGGGTTGGGCGAACTTCAGCAAAGCGTTCAACAATGCGATCTTCTTGCCAGGTTTCGTATTCATTTGGAATACTGAAGTCGCCACCGTTCATTGCTAATAATTGATGCAATTGATTGGGTAAAAGTCTGCCGACTTCTAATTCGACTGCATCAAGCGCGCGGCTGACAAAACCCAATTTACGCTCGCCGTTCAAACCTAAAATCACACCCTCGCCCAGTAATTTCAACGAGCTTTTGTAAGGCTCAACACGCACGACTGCCACGCTGGTTTTTGGGGATTGGGTTCCGCCTATGGCAACAATGCCGGATGAAATTTCCATATAAATATAACGACCAACCGGCGCGCGGAAATTGTACGTGTGCAATGCTTGTGCGGAGTCGTCACTGGGCAATAAATTCAGCGGAAGATTTTCAGCGGCGGCCACAATTTTTTGATCTGCACTATCCACATCCCATGGGTAAGGGTAGTCACGCGAACCTTGCTTTTCAGTGTCAGGGTGAAACTCAGGCAGAATCCAGGCTTTTATTTTTTTATCCAAACTTTTATCAGTCACTGGCGCGTTGCTGTTAAAAATCAGCACTTGCTCTGGTTCGAGCTTTTCATTGTCCGCCAAAATCATACTGAAATTAGTAAAGCGCAAACTGAAGCGGCCAGGGACAGTGATGTTACTGGTTAAATCATCGCGCGTTCCTTCACCTCCTTTGCTCGCCTGAATTCCTTTTTTCAAGGTAAGTGTCATGGGGGTGTCTTCGCGGGGCAGCGTTAAACTATTGGAATGAATATAAGCGTTGAGTTTCAGCTTGTCGTAATTAACAGTGAAGCCGGTTGAATCGCTGGCTGAGCCTAAAAATTTTGCATCTTTAGCTAATGAAAGCTGAATGTGTTTTTCAAATTCTTTTGCATCCACACTGTGACTGAAACGCACATTAGCCACTAATTTTTTCAGCGCAGGATCGCTAGGGTCTTGGTAAAACTGATTCTCGGTAATTTGTACAGCGAAAGGCGCTGTTTTAAATTCGTAATTGTAGTTTTCCAAATGCACTTGCGCGGCAAGAAAATTCTTTTTGGCAAGGTTGAGTTTAAATTCCTGGCCGATGGGCCAATCTGCAGCGGGCGTAAATACCAATTTACGATCGTTTTCCCATACCCACTGACCTGCCACTTTCGGTTTTAAATCTATACCTTTATTAACAGGCTTGCCAACAGCTTCAAGCGGCGCAACCGATTCATTGCAGCGCACAACTAAGGGGTGAATTTTTTGTTTGTCGTCAGAATAAGTTGTTAAGGCGGGTGCAGCTACTTCGCATTGCGGGTAAACAGGTTGGGGTAAATGGATGTACCAGTTGTAACCAAATAATCCGCCCGCGATGAGTAGCACTAAACCAAGAGCGCTTGCGACACTGGCTTTCGGGTTACGTTTTGCGGCAGCTCCTGCGTTAGTTAAGCGAGCGCCACTCCAGCGCATCCACGGCGGCAGGTTCCATTGCATCTCACCAAAGAGCCCGCGTAGCAACCACTTCACTCCCGCTGCCAGCTTGCTCAATCCTTTTTTGATTCCATTTACTGCCGAAGATAACGCCGCCATAAAACCCACCCTGGATAAAAATTCGAGCGGCGATTGTAACAGGCAATATTTTTTAATTTGAGTGGAGAAATGCTGAAAAGCGATATTTATTTTTTGGTTTCTGCTATCAAGCGAAAATTAAAAGCACTTCACGGGACACCTGACACTCTTATTTAGAGATGATCAAGCCTTAAAGCTGCTCGCGTGCATTTTTAAACTCTTCATAGCGATCGCGAATTTCCTTCACGCTTAAATGTTGTACATCGCGCTCATAAGGGGTGATAAAGGATTGCAAGCGCGTCTGCAACCGAACGGTGTTGTACTCCTGCGCTATCAAGATGACGCCCTCTGCAATTAATTTGTGAATGAGTAATTCTTCGCGGGTTTTCGCATGGATATTTTCAGAGATCGGCAAGAAGACGAATGCCGCGAGGATAATTCCGTAGAGAATCGGCGCAAGAACCATGGCATCAAACACCAAGCCATTATGATCAGCGGCGGCTTGCAGTGTTGCCACATTAATAATGCTACCGATTAAACCGAAGGCCGGAGCGAGTATGGCCATGTGGCGAAATACGCGTGCCTGAATGGCGCGGCGCTGCTGGAAAAAACTGATTTCGGTGTAAAGCACATCGCGTATTTCATCTACACTAAAACCATCCACCAGAATTGCCAGCGCACGTTTTAAAAACAATACGCTGGCCCGTTCACCACCTTCTTCCAGTGCAAGCAATCCGTCCATTTTTGAAAGCATGGAAAGCTGCAGCAATGACGCCACAATCTCGCGGGCGGTTGGAGTTTGGGAAGTATAACTATTGATAGCAACACGCAGGGATATGCCTAGCGAATTATAGGGATAACTTACAAAAGCGGCACCAAGGGTTCCTGCTACAACAATTAGCCAGCCCTCCAGATTCAAGAGTAGGGTTTGGCCGTGGCCAATAAAAATGCCGACAATAAAAAGTAGGAGGCAAGCAGAAATACCCATGAGCGAAATATGTTTTGGATTCATAGCGAAGTCTCTGCGCTTACTCCTAATAACCAAACCCAAGCGATCAGTAAAATATTTTGGGTTGTTGGCTATAAGCTAAGCACAAGATTGAGAACTAGCAAATTGCCTGCGAAAGTTTGTCTGTAAAACCTGAACTTCAAAAATAAAAAAAGAGGTTGCAAAGCAGCAATCTGAATTTAGTTGAGTTGGATTGGAGCTCCAATGAGAGCGACGTAGCTACATTATTGAATGCAAAAAAGTAGAAATTCGGACACGCTAAGTGTTGCTATGGGCTCAGTGTGAGTAGCCTTGTCTAAATATTTCAATAACCGTGAGCAGAGCGGGCCAATGAATATTACTGATGAACAATTATCTGCATTTTTGCGTGCAGAGCTTCCTAACGCGGAAATGGAAATGATTCGCGCACAATTAATTGAAAATGAAAATATCGCTAACCGTCTTGCAGAATTAGCTATGGTTGACGAAGTCGTTGCTGCGACCTATAAAAAAATTGATTCGCGTCCGCTTCAGATTTCTACCACAGCACTGCTTGCAGAGGAAGCAAATGTCATTGCAGAAGAAATCACCAAAACAGAAAGTGCTAAAACCGAAAAAATTATTTCTTTTCCAATATTGCAAAAATTTCAAAACGTGTTGCAAAAACATATAACGACTGCTGCAGGCCTTGTTGTGGTACTTGGGCTTGGGGCAATTCAGATGTTGCATGAGGCCGGCACGGATAGCAATGGGCAGGCGGTCATAAACGTGTTGGAACCGAGTCTAGTGGCATACAAATTACTGCTCATGGAATTGAGATAAAACAGCGTTTAACATTTACCAGTAAACAGGGTGAATTTTGTCGCCAATTTACGCTGACAAATGAAAAAGTCACGACAGAAAACATTGCTTGTCGAAAACAGGGTGAGTGGAAAATAGCAATGAGTGTCACTTTAGATAAAGTGCAGGACGAAAATACATACAAGACCGCAAGCGGTGGTTCTTTACTGGACGCGACTATTGAAGATATGGCTAACGGAGACTTTTTTGATGCGCATGGTGAAGCCCAGGCGATTGAGAATCATTGGACCAACAATTAACTTGAAGAGTCTGTGTAAAAGCGTTGAAATTTTTTTGAAGAAATATTCTGAATGCTACTACCCGCTTTAATGATAAACACATGCCCATCTTAATTGGCGCTTAAATTTCTTTGGCGAATTAAATCGCTTGTAAATTACAGCTCGTAACATATTTGGAATCGGATTAAACCCACTCAATTAGTCAACCCAATTAATCTAGCGTTCGTTTAAAAATGAACTAGCCTTAACCGTATAATTCATATTATAGGAAACATGGCTATGGAATTACGGATGCGTACAATAAAAACACCCCTATCTGTAGGTGTTGCATCAGTACTCATAAATTTTTTGACGCCGCAGTTTGCATTTGCAGAAGATTATTTTGATCTTTCACTAGAGCAATTACTTGAGACTCGGGTTTTAAGTGTTTCGAAAAAAAGCGAAACCATAGCAAACGCGCCAGCCGCAATTTATGTTGTTACCAGTGAAGATATCGCACGTTCGGGTGTTACCAACATTCCTGATGCGTTACGCATGGTTCCCGGCGTTAATGTAGCGCGGTCTGACGCTAATAGTTGGGCGGTAAGTATTCGCGGTTTTAACAGCGGCCTTGCCAACAAGTTATTGGTGTTGGTTGATGGTCGTAGCATTTATAACCCGGTATTTGGTGGGGTGCTTTGGGAAGCGCACAACCTTATGTTGGAAAGCATTGAACGCATCGAAGTCATCCGTGGACCCGGCGGTTCATTGTGGGGTGCAAATGCAGTTAATGGTGTAATCAATATCATCACTAAACATACCCGTGATACTCAAGGTGAGACTGTGAGTACACTCGTGGGTAATCAACAAGCTAATGTGAATGCGCGTCACGGAGGAAAAATTGGCGAAGATGGCACCTATCGCATCTATGCAACTGCATTAAATCACGATAACTCTCCCAAGCCTGGTGGTGGTGAAGCCTACGACGAATGGAATGATGTTCGCGCAGGCTTTCGTGCCGATTGGGGGAATGATTTCACATTACAGGGGGATGCCTATCGCTCTGAAACCCGGCAACTCAGAAACCAGTTGTCATTCATCGCTCCATACTCTGCGTTAAAACAGCAAAACATTATTTATGAAGGCGTGAATATTTTAGGGCGTTGGAGCAATGAGTTTAGTGATGGCAGCCAATTGAGTTTAAAAGCCTATGTTGATTGGACTAAGCGCGATGAGCCGGTCAATTTTATAGATGACCGCATGACCTACGATGCAGAGGCGCAATACAATTTTGCTCCCATGGGCCGCCATGAACTCGTAGTGGGAACGGGCTTTCGCTATATAAGCGATGAAGACACCGGTTATGAAAATGTAGTCTTCACACCCAGTAAACATCGCAATAATCTTTCTAATGTTTTTTTTCAGGATAAGATTGCCTTAAGTGAGCATTGGTTTTTAACGCTGGGTTCAAAGTACGAACACACTGACTATTCAGGTGCGGAATTCCTGCCCAACATAAGGCTGCAATGGCATCCTACGGATCAGCAAATGGTGTGGATTGCGGCCTCAAAAGCAGTGCGCACACCCACACCTCTCGAAACCGATATAAATATTGCTCTAGCAATTGGTTTGGTACCCGATAATCCTGTGCCTTTGAGTATCGAGTTTGTTCCCAATGAAGATTTTAAATCTGAACACCTGATTGCGCATGAACTGGGTTATCGCAATCAGATAAGCCAAACACTGTCATTCGATATGGCAGCGTTTCATAACGATTATGATGATTTGCAAACACTTACAACTCAGGAATTGGCGATCGTCATTAACAACCAAACCCCGCCACATTTTCTTCTGCCTGTTAAATTCACCAATTATCAACGCGGCCAGACTTACGGTGTGGAAACCGCATTGAACTGGACAGCAACTGAAAATTTGAAACTGGGTTTGACTTATAGCACTTTACGAAGAGATCTCACTACAACGGGTCCAGTCCTTGAAGGTGCTGGACGAGTTGACCCCGAACAGCAAGCGGGCGCGAAAATATTTTGGACTATCAATAACTCATGGACACTCGACAGTCAGGTTACTTATGTTGACGAGTTGCCCGGTATGGAAGTGGATTCCTACACCCGCTTGGATATAAATCTTGGTGGTCGCTTAACACAAAATTTACGCGTCAATCTGGTGGGTCAAAATATTTTGGAAAAACGACATCGGGAGTTTGGTGAGGTTGGTGATCTTAATCTGGCCGAAATAGAGCGAAGCATTTTTGCGAAATTAACTTGGACGCTGTAGCGTGCGTAGGGATTTATTGGTAAAGTTTTTATTTATTTTCATAAGTGTTTGCTACGCGCACAGCGTAATGTCCGAAGCGCCTGCGCCATTGTATGAGCAAAAAATTAAGGCTGGCTTGGTGTATAACTTAATTAAATACACCGAGTGGCCTAAGACACCCCTCACTCCGCCCAATCAAATTAAAAATAACTACAATGCTCCCACGCTAACAGTTTGTTTGTTCGGTGATGACCCCTTCGATGGCTATTTAACACCGCTGCAAGGGCGAACCGCGCAACAATCTGTTATTTCTATTATTCATGCAACTCGTATCACTGAAATGGCAAACTGCAGTGCCATTATTGTCCACCAAAGTCAGCGCGATCAGTTGCCAGGTTTGCTTGAGTTTTTACAGGGAAAAAGCATCCTGACACTTAGCGATATAGAAAAATTTGCCGAACTCGGCGGCATGATAGAACTCGCCCGCCAGGAAGAAAAAATTGAATTGCGTGTTAACAAAAACTCTCTCGACAATGCAAAACTCGTTATAGATGCGCGGATGCTGAAGCTCGCGAAAATAATAGCCAAGGGAGATGCGCAATGAAAAAATCGCAACTCTCAATTCGCATGACTCTCTTAATCATGGTAGGTGTATTGAATTTATTGATTGCCGCTCTGGTTGGTCACCGGGTGTATAAATCGTGGGACCATTACCAACAAGCAGAGCGATTGAAGCAAGGTATTAATGTTATCAATGCTTTGTATACCGCCAATAAAAATTTATCGCAAGCTCGCGCATCTACATTATCACTTATGTATTCCGATCCAGATATCGCAAAGCCGTTATATCAGGACGTATTAACAAATCGCAAAGCAGTAGACTCTGCATTGGTAATCGCGTTTACGGGTTTGGCTAACCAGGAAATAACAAAGGTCAACAGCTCGCTGAATCAGCTAAAACATAAATACAATATTCTACTTAAGCGCCGTACCCAAATAGATGCCGATCTTAATTTGCCCGTACAGGAACGAAACTCTGACATTACGAATAGCTTTTTTGAAGAAAACACAGCCCTAATTGCTGAAATACAAGATTTTATCTTAATTTATTCGCGATCATTTCAAGGCATAGATTCCGCCATCAGTCAGCATATGGTGTTTGAATATTTCGTATGGGATTTGGCAGAATATTCTGGGGAAGAATACGCCATCATTGGCCAGATGTTGGCAGAAAATAAATACCCAACCCAGCGGCAGCGCGAACTACTTACTTTTTTGCGTGCGCGCATAGAATATGGTTGGACTATTTTGCGCAAATTTGCACTTAACGAAGAACTGGCTGAACAATTATTTCCTTTAATGGAGGAGGCCAGCACACAATATTTTTTCACCTTTGATCAGGTGAGTGAATTATTTTACGGAAATAATCCGGCCGGCGCACAAGCCTCATATCCCATTACATCTACATTGTGGTTGGGCATGTCAGCGCAGGCAGTAGATTCTTTATTAATTTTGCAGGATGAAATTCTCAGTGAGATACAAGATCGTGCGGATCAAATCGAAGTAGACGCAAAGCGGGAAATTACTTTCAGTAGCTTGATTTTTTTGTGTGCGTTCGGAATCAGTGGTTATTCATGGGTCATTATCGCCTACCGTGTAGCGCGACCGGTGAATGCTATGGTGAATGCGCTTTATAAAGCAACACACGAGAATATCTTTGAAATTCCAAAGATACGCTATCAACACGAAGAAATTGGAAAATTGTTACATGTGCTGCAAGTGTTTCAACATAATGCGCAAAAAATGAAACAATCGAATGAGGAGTTAGAGCGCTTCGCTTTCCTTGCCGCGCACGATTTAAAATCACCCTTACGTGCTGTGGATAATATCTCGCAGTGGTTGGAAGAGGACCTGGAAGACGTACTGCCTGCTGCGAGCAAGATTCATTTGGAGGAGATGCGCAAACGAATACGGCTGATGGATAAGATGCTGGATGACACGCTGGATTATGCGCGCGTTGATGCAAAAATAGATTCACACGCCAATGAAGGCGTAAGTGGTAAAATTCTTATCGCAGAAATTATAGGTTTGATAGATTTACCGGCAGGATTTACTATTCTTACAGGAGACATGCTTGCACAGCTTCAGGTTCAAAAATTGCCATTGCAGCAGGTATTATTTAACCTGATTAATAATGCGGTGAAACACCATGATAAAAAACAAGGTGTCATAGAGGTTGATGCGGTAGAAACTCCCACTGAATTTGTATTCTCGGTACGAGATGACGGCCCAGGCATTGATCCGCAGTTTCATCAAAAAATATTTGAAATGTTCCAAACCCTGCAATCCCGCGAAAAAGCCAGGGGAAGAGGAATGGGGCTAGCGATGGCCAGGAAAATTATTATTGCCAAGGGCGGCACTATTAGTCTCGAGTCCGCCGTGGGGAAAGGCGCGCTATTTCGTTTTACTTGGCCCAAATAACTCTGACAAGAAATAGGGGGGCAGCATGCTGATGCTCGGAGATGATATGCGTGAAGTTGTAAATATTTTAGTTGTAGAAGATGATGAAATTGATGTTGAAGCGCTCAAGCGACTTTTTGCGAAACGTGACATTAAAAACCCTGTTTATTATGCCGCCAATGGTATAGAGGCGCTCGCAATAATGCGCGGTGAAAACGCTAAGGAAAAAGTACCTAGGCCTTTTATTGTGCTTTTGGATATCAACATGCCAATGATGAACGGCATTGAAATGCTTAGAGAATTGCGCGCCGATGAAGCTTTAAGGGACACAATAGTTTTTGTACTCACCACCTCACCGCGCGATGAAGATAAAACAACAAGTTATCAGCTAAATGTAGCAGGCTATTTTCTTAAAAAGGATGTCAAAGAGTTAGTGAATTTACTCAGCCTCTATTGGCAGCTGAATGAGTTCCCAGAAAAATAATAATTTTAAATTAATAAAACTTTTTAAATTAATAGAACTTTTTAAATTAATAGAACTTACAAAAATATAATGATTTCATAGTTGGAGCGCTTCATCAGTTCGCAAGCGCTCTGCCATTAAATCCACAAAGTTACGAATTTTCGCGGAAGCATAACGTCCTTCGCGATAAATAATATGAATAGGTAATTCTCTACTGTCTGCATTGTTGAGTACAGCCTTCAGGCGACCATCCGCAAGGTAAGGTGCTATCTGATAGGAGAGCAGTCTAGTTACACCAAAACCGGACAGTGCGGCTTCAATAGCGGCGTCATTGGTTGAGAAACTTAAGCGTGGTTGTACGCGAATATTCACGTTGGAAAATTTCCATTCACTTGAATTATTCAAACCATTGGCAGTGATAATGGTGTGGTGCTGCAAATCATTCGGTGTTTGTGGTGTTCCGTTAAGCGCTAAATATTCTGGCGTAGCACACACAACCCGTCGTACGGTACCCACTCGCAGCGCGTGCATGCTGGAATCTGCCAGTTCACCAATTCGGATTCCTACGTCCAGACCTTCTTCCAACAAGTTAACTACCCGGTCTAAAAACAAAGCATTTACATTCATTTTCGGGAAGCGTTTTAAATAATCCACAATACCGGGTAGCACAAATATTTTTCCAAACAACACCGGAGCCGTAATCGCTAAGTGGCCACTGGGCTCGCCATTAATACCGGTTGCCGCTTCGTCAGCATCCGCCAAATCGCTCAGCAGACGTTTTGTGTCCTCAAAATAGCGTTTGCCCGCATCGGTAACGCGCACGTAACGGGTTGTACGATTTAATAACTTGATGCCCAGGCGTGCTTCCAAATCTGCAATCGCACGCGTTGCAACGGGGGATGATATTCCCAGTTTCCTTGCCGCTGCAGAGAAACTCTCGTTTTCGACAACAGCCGCAAAAATGTGTAATTCGCTAAATCGGTCCACATTATTCCTGTTTTGAAAATAATAAATTGCTTTTGGTAAGTATTCTTTAGTTTTGTAACAATTGGCAATATGAGTTTGTTAGGAGCGGATCAAATGTGAAAGAGGATTGAACTATGGCACGTGCATTTGCGGACATCACCTTTACCAAAAGTGTTAAGGCTGCCCAAACTCTTTACGGCAGTCGCGAACAAAACTCTTTTTTCGAAAAAGCTGAAGACCCGCGCAATACCATCGGCGAACGAGAACTCCAATTTATTCAAACCCGCGATAGCTTTTACCAGGCCACGGTGGGCGAAAATGGTTGGCCTTATGTGCAGCACCGCGGTGGGCCGCCGGGATTTCTAAAGGTGCTGGATGATCGCACCTTTGGTTACGCAGATTATCGCGGAAACATGCAATACATCAGTGTGGGAAATATAGATAACGACGAGCGCGTCAGTTTAATTTTGATGGACTACGTCAATCGTCGGCGTTTAAAAATTTGGGGCCATGCGCAGATTGTGGACAGTCAGACCAATCCCGAATTATTGAACAGGCTTTACGACACGGATTACGATGCAACAGTAGAGCGTGGCATAGTGGTACATGTGGATGCATTGGAATGGAACTGTCCGCAGCACATTACCCTGCGTTTTACCGAAACCGAAGTGAAGCGAGCCGTCGCGCCTCTATTAGCAGAAATTGAAGAGTTGAAAAGTTTGCTTGCGAGCTACCAATAGTCATTAATATTAGTCATGGCCAGTAATCATTACAGGAGAAAAAAATGTCTAACGAATCCCGCCCGCCTTTTCCGCCGTTCACACGTGAAACAGCCATTCAAAAAGTGCGCGCTGCTGAAGATGGTTGGAATAATCGCGACCCTCAAAAAGTATCTATGGCTTACACTGCCGATAGTTGCTGGCGAAATCGTAACGAATTTTTAATGGGTCGCGACCAAATTGTCTTGTTTCTCACGCACAAGTGGGCGAAAGAACATGAGTATCGGCTCATAAAGGAGTTGTGGGCATTTGAACAAAACCGTATTGCGGTGCGTTTTGCTTATGAATGGCATAACGAGCAAGGTGAGTGGTGCCGCTCTTATGGCAACGAGAATTGGGAGTTTAATGAGCAAGGGTTAATGCAAAAACGTTACGCCAGCATTAATGATTTAGCAATTAATGAGGCCGACCGCAAATTCCTCTGGCCCCAAGGTCCGAGACCTATCGATCACCCAGGCTTAAGTGAGTTAGGGCTTTAAACCAGAAATAGTGAGTCAGTTCGGTGTGAAGCCGCATTAAATGTTTATTCTGCTTTTGATAATGCAAACCGGCCTGAGATTATCAGGCCGCGATTGATCTTTTAGAAATGTTAAAGTTGTGCTGTTGTTTGGCTTTACGCACTAGCTGATGCAATAAATGAACACCCTCAGACCAAACTCCCAAATTCGATTGGCTATTGATATGGCCAACATTTTTAATCCGTAGATAATCCGCACCCCACAGCAACGACCAATAGGCGGCTTTAGTTTCCGTCATCCAGGGATCATCGCTGCTGGCAATTACCTTCGCGCTTACCGGTAGGAAATCCTGGGGCAATTGCTCAGCGATACCGAATTTATCAGGATCTGCAGGCGCAACCAGAAATAAGGCAGCAATTTTATCGGGAAATTCGGCTGCTATAGACGCACTGGCCAATGTTCCAAAGCTGTGAGCTATCAACACCGAAGGCGTTTTTAACGTCTCCAGCACATCGACAATCCCTTTTCTCCAAGCTGCGAGATTCGGCGTATCCCAATCATCAACACGGATACGTTGGCTGCCAGGCAAGCGTGCTTGCCACAGGCTTTGCCAATGCTGTTCATCACTATTGTGTAAGCCGGGCACTATAACGACAGGCAAGTTTTGGACAGCCTTCGGTAGGTAAAAACGATCACTGTTTTGCTCCTTACCGTTTTTATTATTCGGTTCGGAAGAATAAGTATTCTTGGTAACGGGCATATTGGCGACTCCACAAAATTATTGAAGTCAGCTTAGTGACATTTTGTCAGAGTGAAAAATAATCGTTTTTTATGAGCTTATTCCTTTCGCATATCATCCATTTCACCATAGGCACCTAAATTACGAAAGTTATAAGCTAATAAAGAAACGGTATTTTTAGTTTTAAATATCTCTCATTACTATGGCCCCCGTCGCTAACCAACCTGGCTTAGCCATTATCACTAACGCTAAACAGATTGTCTGGAACTGAATCATGGCAAATATTCATAAAGAGCATGTCGGTATTGATGAAGACGTGCTTGCAGAAATAAAACGCCAGCTTGCGCACATCCAATACGGCTCTTTGGAAATTCAAATTCACAATGGTCAGGTTGTTCAGTTGGAAAAACGCGAAAAAAAGCGCTGGGGAAAAAGCGAAAACGTCAAGTAACCAGCCATCAATCCAAACCTGATAAAAAATGATGTAACAGGTTTTTTAAAACAAAAAAACACTGACCAGGTCACTGGAAGTTTTACGCACACTTTGGAGATTAGCAATGTCATCGCAAGAAAAAAAATTAATTAAGAAATCTGTGAAATTTACATTCAAACTTTTGCCTCTGGCAGCAGGTGCATTGATTTCTGCAACTGCCTCTGCCGGTTTTCCAACCTTGTACGGAAAAGTTTTTCTTACCGCAAATGTATATGATCTTGAAAAAAATGATTTTGCAGCTGTTACCCCAGCAACCACACCGGCGACTTACAGAAACTCAGGCGCTACTGGTGTAGCTACCGAACTTGATTCAACCGCAATCGACAGCACAGGTTCGCGTTTAGGTATTCTGGGTGACTTCGGTGTTGCCAATGACCTGACGGTTTTTTATCGCATTGAATACGGTATTGACGTTGATAACGGCACTAACAGCAATGGTCGTGAACTCACTCAGCGTAATATTTTTGGTGGTGTTCGCGGTGATTGGGGCCAAGTGCTCGTTGGTAAAAACGATACACCAGTAAAAACCTTGCAAACTACTAGCGTGTTGCGTACCGACATTGATCGTTTTAACGATTATCCATTAGCGGATATTGGAACTTACGTTGCCGGTGAAAACCGTGTTGATAATGTTATTCAATATACCTCTCCCATTTTATTAGGCGGCTTGGAATTTAATTTAGCGGCGGTTCAGGCTGAAGAGACCGGCGTGTCTGTGAGTGCAACTAATCCGCAGGACGACAATGGTTTCGGTTCAGGATTATCAACGTCGGTTGTTTATGGAAAAGCGAAATGGTATGTCGGTGCAGCTTACGAAAGTAACATCGCTACCGCGGATACTTTACGCCTGGCCGGTGAAATAACCTTAGGTGCTGTAAAACTTGGTGGTATTTTCCAAAAATCAGAACGTCATGAAGATTACGATACTATTGGTGGCCTAACGTCGACATTTGTTGGCAGCACAGGTACTACCTTAGGCGCACAAAATGGTTTGAATCCATTAGCAGAATGGGATGGCGCTTCAGGTACCGCTTACAAAGAACAAGATGCAGCTATCGTGAATGGTCAGTGGAAAATTTCTGGTCCATGGGTTGCAAAATTTCAAGTCGGTCGCTCAACTAGTACACCAAGTGCTGCTTATGCAGATGTTAAAACGGATGCAACAGCAGTTGGTTTGGATTACAACCTGAGTGATGCCGCGCGTCTTTTCACATACTACGCACAACTTAAAACCAAAGGCGATGCAATTATTAACACAGTTGCAAGCGTGGATAAAACATTTGCAGTAGGTCTAGATTTTAAATTCTAATGTTTTCGCAGGCGGTGGCAGAATGTCACTGCCTGCTAATTAGATCTCAGCGATTTTCTAACATTTCCATGCCAGGACGTAAACCATGAACGCTTTCAAAAAAGTAGCGCTTATCGCAGGCGCGGTGTTGCTGTCATCAGCAACTTTTGCAAAAGATGTAAAACTATTAAACGTATCCTACGACCCAACTCGCGAGCTATATCGCGAATTCAATGCCTCATTTGCCAAATATTGGTTAGCAAAAACAGGCGATAAAGTTACTGTTGAACAATCACACGGTGGTTCAGGTGGGCAATCGCGTGCAGTGATTGATGGCTTGCAAGCGGATGTGGTTACTTTTGCGCTTGCAGGTGATATTGATCCTCTTTATAAATTCGGTAAATTAATTCCCGAAAATTGGCAAACACGTTTACCGGACAGCAGCGCACCATATACTTCAACAATTGTATTTTTAGTGCGTAAAGGCAACCCAAAGAAAATCAAAGATTGGGATGACTTAGTTAAAAATAATGTAGAAGTCATTACGCCGAATCCAAAAACTTCTGGCGGTGCGCGTTGGAATTATTTGGCTGCTTGGGCGTTTGCCAAGAAAAAATTAGGCTCTGATGAAGCTGCACAAGATTTTGTAAAAAAACTTTACAAAAATGTTCCGGTATTGGACTCAGGTGCGCGTGGCTCAACAACCACTTTCGTGCAACGTCAAATTGGTGATGTATTACTGACGTGGGAAAATGAAGCCTATTTGGCAGTGAACGAACTAGGGCCCGATAAAGTTGAAATCGTTGTTCCTTCTTTGTCCATTTTGGCTGAAGCATCTATCACACTTGTGGATAAATACGCTGATGCACACGGCACTCGTGCAGTTGCAGAAGAGTATTTGAAATATCTTTACACCAAAGAAGGTCAAACTATTATCGCTAAAAATTTCTACCGTCCTCGCGATAAGGAAATTCTGGCTGCAAACACCAAACTATTCCCAAAAATCGAATTGGTAACCATTGAAGATTTTGGCGGCTGGAAAAAGGCACAGCCAGAACATTTCGGTGATGGTGGAATTTTCGACAAGATCTATCAGTAGTAGCGAGTAGCAAACGAATAATTGTAAGCGAGAGAGTCACCTCAATATTTGCCAGTAGTTGTACAGCTACTGGCATTTCCTTGTTGTTGACTTAACTTTTCAAAGTTACCTGACCACAGGTACTGACGAGATTTTTTGAATGAGTGTTCTAACCTCGACCGAATCGCTGCCAGTCAATGCGGTTCCCAAAAAAAAGCCCTGGGTACAAAAATCTGTTCTTCCCGGTTTTGGTTTGTCGCTAGGCTTCGCGACATTATATGCAAGCCTTTTGGTGTTTATACCATTGGCTATGTTGGTGATAAAAAGTTTTGAATTACCGCTTGATCAATTGTGGGATGTGGTGACTAATCGCCGCGCGCTTGCCAGTTACCGTTTAACATTTGGTACCTCACTGATTGCCGCAGCGGTCAATTTGGTATTTGGATTAATTGTTGCCTGGGTGCTGGTTCGTTATTCATTTCCCGGAAAACGTATTATCGATGCCGTGGTGGATTTACCTTTTGCACTACCTACGGCCGTTGCTGGTATCGCACTCACCGCTATCTATGCTCCTAACGGTTGGGTTGGTCAATGGTTCGCAATGTTGGATATTAAAATTGCTTACACCTGGATTGGTGTCACCATAGCCTTAACATTTATTGGCCTACCTTTTGTAGTGCGAACAGTGCAACCGGTATTAGCGGATCTTGAAATGGAAGTGGAAGAAGCTGCTGCCAGTTTAGGTGCAAATCGCTGGCAAACATTTAGCCATATTATTTTCCCCGCATTATTACCTTCACTCCTTACCGGCTTTGCACTTTCGTTCGCACGTGCCATCGGTGAGTATGGGTCTGTTGTATTTATCAGCGGCAACATGCCGTATAAAACTGAAATTACTCCTCTGTTGATCATGACCAAACTCGAACAGTTTGATTATGCCGGCGCTGCGGCGCTGGGAACGGTAATGTTGTTGTTCTCATTTATTTTATTGTTACTTATTAATTTGCTCCAGCACTGGAGCCATAAGAGAACAGGAGGTTGATATGGCCGGTGTCGTTTCCAATTTGCACGTAAGTAATGCCAAAAGAGTTCAGGGCGCGACCACAGAAGCGCCGTGGATTCGTTACACCTTAATTACGATTTCACTGATCTTTTTAGCGCTGTTTTTGATAATGCCGTTAGTGGTTGTTTTTGTCGAAGCGTTTAGTAAAGGTGCCGGTGTTTACTTCGCTGCTATTACTGAACCTGCGGCGGCCCACGCGATTAAATTAACCTTAACGGCGGCGGCTATTGCGGTCCCCTTGAACGTGATTTTCGGATTGGCCGCCAGCTGGGCAATTGCAAAATTCCAATTTCGCGGTAAGCAACTTGCAATTACCTTAATTGATCTTCCTTTCGCGGTATCACCGGTCATCGCTGGTTTGATTTACATGTTGCTCTTCGGTGCCCAGGGTTTGTTTGGTCACTGGTTAATGGATCACGATGTGCGAATTATGTTTGCAGTTCCCGGCATAGTATTAGCAACGGTATTCATCACGTTTCCTTTTATTGCGCGCGAATTAATTCCGTTGATGCAAGAGCAAGGTAAAGAGCAGGAAGAAGCAGCCATCACACTTGGCGCAAGCGGATGGAAAATGTTTTTTCGCGTAACCCTGCCGTCTATTAAATGGGGTTTGTTGTACGGAATTATTTTGTGTAATGCACGCGCCATGGGTGAGTTCGGCGCAGTGAGTGTGGTGAGCGGAAAAATTCGCGGCCAAACCAACACTATGCCTTTGCACATAGAAATTTTATACAACGAATACCAATTCGCCGCCGCCTTCGCCGTTGCCTCATTACTAGCACTTCTTGCTTTGGTAACACTGATTCTAAAAAGTGCATTGGAATGGCAAGCCGCACGCGAGCATGAATTGGCAGTGAGAACTGCGCAAGCGCAGTAATTGTAAGTTGATCGCTAGTGGCACTAAATATGCCCCTACGAGCTCCCCGAGCACTGGAAGATAATTGGTGTAAAACAAACTGGATGTTTGTTTTAGTGACTACGCGACAAGGATGTCGCGTCGGAACGACAGCAATTTTCTGAAGCGCGCAGGAATTAGGAGCGAGAGGGGTGTCTTTTCTTTTGGTCACTTTTCGTTGGACAAGCAACGAAAAGTGACTCGCCAACAGGCGAAATAAATAAATTAAGAGCTGGATCTCCGCAAGCGGGGGCGCCTAGCTGAAGATGACGACTCCCTGTATACATCAGTAAAACTATACGAGAAAAATTATGAGCATTGAAGTTCGTAACCTACACAAAACCTTCGGTAGCTTCACGGCGCTGAATAATGTTTCTTTGGATTTCCCGACAGGTGAATTAGTCGCCTTGCTCGGGCCGTCAGGCTGTGGCAAAACTACACTCTTGCGCATTATTGCCGGATTGGAAAATCCAGATAACGGAAGTGTATTTTTTCATGGCGAAGAAACAACAGATGTTCACGTACGTGAAAGAAATGTTGGCTTCGTGTTTCAACATTACGCATTATTCCGCCACATGACAGTGTTTGATAATGTTGCTTTTGGTTTGAGTGTTCGCCCAAAAGAAACGCGTCCGAGCAAAGAAGAAATTAAAAAACGTGTTCACGAATTGTTAGAGCTTGTGCAACTTGACTGGTTGGCAGATCGTTATCCGCATCAATTGTCCGGTGGCCAACGTCAGCGTATCGCGCTAGCGCGTGCGTTGGCAGTTGAGCCAAAAGTATTATTGCTTGATGAACCCTTTGGTGCGCTGGATGCAAAAGTGCGAAAAGATTTGCGTCGCTGGTTGCGTCGTCTTCATGACGAATTGCATATAACATCGATTTTTGTAACTCACGATCAAGAAGAGGCAATGGAAGTTGCGGATCGTATTGTTGTGCTTAACAAAGGCAAGATAGAACAAATTGGATCGCCAGATGATATTTACAATAATCCCGCCAGCCCATTTGTTTATGATTTTATTGGTCAGGTGAATTTATTTCGCAGCCGTGTTGACAAAGGCTGGGCGCACATTGGCGATTACAAATTACCAGCACCGGAATTTGGCGCCGTAAATAATAAAACTGCTATTGCTTATGTTAGGCCACATGACATTGAACTGACGCAGGAAAATAGCGAAGGCGCAATTCCAGCACGCGTTGCACACGTTAGTACTGCGGGCGCGGTGTTACGCATAGAACTTAAAAATGATTTAAGTGATGATGTTATTCATGTGGAATTGCCGCGCTCGCAAGAGCGTACACTGGATTTAACGGTGGGTGCTCATGTATTTGCGAAACCCACGAGCTCAAAAGTATTTTTACAAGATTAAGCGGCTGTGCAAAATAAAAGGTCAATCTGATAAGGATTGACCTTTTTTATTTCTGCTTTAATTCACCTCTTATACGCTATTACTTTAAAAGTACCTTCTTAAAATACCCTCCTTAAAAGCGCTCTCTTAAAAAATACACGTCTAAAAACAAATTTCAGTCAAAATCTCGCGATCACCCATTGTAAAGCTGATAAAAAATGCAGTATCGATAGATATATCGACTAGGCTTAGGATTAAACCCCGCGCTAAGCTGCGGCACTTTATAAAACCTGGAAGCCCAAGGATTCATCATGTTTGGTTTCAATAAACAAGAACTTATGGTTGCGCAAGAGGAAATTTCGACGCTCCGGCGTGCGCTCAACACGCGCGACTCTGAATTGGTTACCGCTAATCAAGAATTGGAAAAACTTCGCGGTGGTGTCAATAGTGACAAAACTGAATTGCTGAGACTAAAAAATTTACTAGCGCAACAGCAAGCTATGGCTGAATCCATAGCTACGATCCAGGCGAGCCTTGTTGGGGTTGCTTCAAATATGAGAGATGAAAAAGAGCGCGCTGCCGATATGCAGACTACATCGGCTAGCTGTAGCACAGCAGTGGGTTTAATTTCAGGTCACTTGGGAAAACTTGCCAACGATTCGCAAGTATCAGCGACACGTGTAGGTGAGTTGGATAGTCGCGCACAACAAATCAGCGGCATTGTAAATTTAATTAAAGGTGTTGCTGACCAAACAAATTTGCTCGCGCTCAACGCCGCGATTGAAGCGGCCCGTGCTGGCGAACAAGGTCGGGGTTTTGCTGTGGTAGCTGATGAAGTGCGCAGCCTTGCACAACGCACCGCGCAGGCAACCGGGGAAATTTCTGCATTGGTAAGTCAAATGCGTGAGGACAGTGCTGCCAGCCGCGAACAAATTGTGTCATTTGCGCAGCAGGCTGATTCGTTTAGCAGCGATGGTGCTGAAGCTGCAAAAACAATTGGCCATATTTTAGATATTGCAAAAATTTCAGAAAAAACGACATCGGCCGCTTCGTTACGGAGCCATTGCGAAGTGGCAAAAGTTGAGCACGTGTTATCCAAGTTTCGCCTTTATCGCGTGCTGTTTGGATTGTCCTATGAGACGGCAAGCGATTTTTCGAATAGCTCGCGCGAAAATTCACTCTTAAGTGGATACAAAGATTTGGACGAAACTCAAAACGCCGTACAGCGTGAAATGGTAGCTGCTTTGGAAGCAAACAAGCGAGGCAATGCGGATGCGACTATAACCGCGGTAACGCGTATGGAAGCTGCAAGTGCACGCATGTTGGAAGCCCTGGAGCGATTGGCGCAATCTGGCGAGTCGAAACTGGGGCGCCATTAATTCGCGTTGAAATTAGCTCTGACAAAAAGGTATCAGAGCTTTTCCCCAGAATGTTTTCAAACGTTTTTATTTGGCGAGCGCTAGCTCGATAGCTTTTTTCAGAGCTTTTGAATCTGGTCCCGTTGTGCTGCCAAAATGCTGAATCACTTTTCCATCTTTGCCTAACAGATATTTATTAAAATTCCATTTAGGTGCTTCAGATTCTGAGCCCAGATATTTGAATAAACTATTTGCGTCGTCGCCGCGCACGTGGGTGGGTGCAAACATGGTGAAAGTCACGCCAAAGTTTACAAAACAAATGCTCGCGGCGTTGCCTTCGTCTTTGTCTTCTTGATTAAAATCATCACTGGCAAAACCAACCACCGCCAGTCCTTTGTCTTTGTATTTTTTATTGAGCGCTTCCAGACCCTCAAATTGCGATGCGAAACCGCAATGGCTGGCGGTATTAACCACTAAAGTCACTTTGTTTTCTACGACCTTGCAGAGTTCGACTGAGTCTTTAGAGTGCAGTTTACGATATTCACCTTCCAGGTGTGGCGCGCAAGCGAATGCGGTGGAAGTGATTAATCCCATACTTAGCATTCCTGAAAAAAAATGTAAAAGTTTCATCGGCAGCCTCGCTGGCAGAATTACAGTTAATGGGGTCAGGTTAATAGATTCACAAATTAATGAAGATGCATAAAATTATGATACGCAATCTTAGGTAATCAGGATGACAAACACGCTCAGACTATATGGCATGAGCGTGGTTGAGTGGAATTAAAACTTAAAACCAGAAAGATAGATAGAAGCGAATAACGTCTGCTTTCAAACTATAGAGAGGTTCTTCGCCCGCCTTGTAGCCGCCTTCAGGTAATGTCGCGTTTGCGAAATTGTTGAAATCGCGAAAATCGTCATAATCGATTTGTACATGGTCCCAGAAAAAATTCACAGTACTTTTTTCGAAATAGGGAATCGCCCACGGTAACTTGTAAGTTACTCCCAAACCTATGGTCGTGGATTCAAAGGTACTTAATTCTTTATCGCGTGCCAGAAAGGTTTGTGCGGCTTCAAAGGGAAATAAATCGCTGTAGAAATCAGCGCCCGTCTGACTGTAAACGCGATATTTAACTTCGACTAATAAATCTTTTTTGAAATCGTGGGTATATCTTATTTCTGCATTGTTTGCGTTTATACCCCAGTTATCGGTGTAATGACGTCCTTCAAGGCGAACGGATGCCGAAAAAGGTAAATGATACATCGCACGCAAACTCACCGCGTCGCTATTGTGCGTGAGTGGATACTTCTCAGGCTTTGCAGAGCGTTGGCCATTGACATCTATAAAGCTATAATTCCGGTAAGGATTGTTCAAACAGCTCTCACCCTCAAGCATACCAATACAGGCTTCGGTATTGGATTCTGCGCTTATTTCAGTAATTAAGTTTCGTGTGAGAATTTGCGAAAGGTTAAGACTATAAGTGCGTCGTTCTTTGTCCAAAGGGCGAAAGCCAGGATCTGTTTCACCTTCAAGGCTACCCTCTATTTTTCTGTTTTTAAGAACCTGATCCTCGCCAAAACCAAAACTAAAATTTAGCGTGGTTAAATCACCAAAAAATGTTTGGGTCACACCAAGATTATAAGTTTTTGCCTGGTAATCATTTTCGTCACTGGTGGTATAACCCAGGCTAAATGACGTGCGGTCATGCATGTAATCAATGCCTACCGATTTTTGCTTACGTTCTTCGCTGTATCGACTGCCAGATGAATGCACATCAATAGATGCACTGCTCACCAGATCAACATAATAATTTGCTGAGACAGATACTGAACTCCCTACGTCTTTACGCACCAGAATAGACGGACCTGAAATTTTTATACCTCCGCCTTCATACTGATGCTCAAGTATATCAAGGCGTTCGTCGGGTAAGACGGCAGCGTTGGCCGATAAAATCCAACATGAAAAAATGGTTAAAACAACGCGTCCGAGCGCGGCTATTATTTTTATATTAATTACACCCACAACCGCCTCCCGCACCACCGGTCGCACCTTTGGCACCTTCACGCGCATCGTAAACATGCGAGAGGTAGGAGTCAGAAACAGGATCGCGACTGAAACTCATTATAGGATCGGCGATGTTCTGACGCTCATAAGGTTTAACCCAGGGTTGAATGCCGCATCCCGAAGTAATCAGAATGCTGGACATCATTGTACCCAACGCGATTTTTTTTAAAATCATTCGCGAATGAGCTCCTGAATTTGCTTAATATATTTTTCTTCATCGCCAGGAGAATAACCACGGTCTATGAAGCGGACGTTGCCTTTCTTGTCGATAAACACGCTGGATGGCATGGCATCTACTTTATACAAGCTGCTTAATTTTGATTCCGGATCAAATAAAATCGGGTAGGTAACTTTAATTTTTTGCAGAACTTTTTGCGCATCGGCATCATCCTGATCAACATTAATACCTAAAAGCACAAAGCCCATCTTGCTATATTTTTTACTAATGCCATCAAGCAAAGGCATTTCCTGGCGGCATGGCCCACACCATGAAGCCCAGAAATTTAACATTACTACTTGGCCACGTTGTTCCGCCAAACGAATGTTTTCGCCGGTTGAACTTTTAAGGGTAAAATCTGGTGCAGGCTCAGCGGCGAACACGAAAGTACTTATTGCGAATATACCGACAATACTGCACACCGCTTTTTGAATGAATGATTTCAACAACATATACGCCTCAAATAAGAAAATTGAAAATAATGCTAAAAGAAAATGGCAACGCCCAAGCGGCCTTCCAGATTTTTCGTATCTTTGTCTATTCCGAACAAATCATGTGTAAACGCATAGCTACGCAAACTCAAATCAATCGATAGCCAATCCGTGGAGTAGAATTTCAGGCCTGCGCCAAAGTTGTAGGTAAAGTAATTCTTGTCCGCAAAGTGTGTATTACCTGCACCGGCTAAAAAATAAATATTGGTATCAAAATGAAATTTTTTGGTGACGTACACTTGCCCTGGCAAAACATTGTAACCAAGTGCCAGATTGTAATAAGTTAAATCGCGTTGCTCATCAGTCAGTAATTCAAGTCCTCTACTCATTAATTCAAAACTTGTTTTTTGCAACTGGCTAACACCGAAAGCTGCTTCCGTAAAAAACCGTTCAGTAATGTGGTAAGCAAAGGTAACACCTGAAACTTCGTTGGTACCAAAATCTTCAATCGTCAACAAGCCGTAATACAAGCCCACTTCAAAGTTTTCGGTGTCCAGGTCAGATTCTTTGATGGTGCGGCGCTCAAGATCGGGCGTAATAATTTTCCCCAATTCATCATCGTCGGCAGCCTGAGCTTCAGCAGAGCTTACCGATAATGAAGTAGCTGCAGCCGTTATCAGCAGAATGCCAATTAGAAAAATACGCTGAATCCGACTTTCCATTCTTTAACCTCTTCATTGGAATTGTTGCTGGTGGTTATGTAATCGTTGGTTACTTCGGCACGCAAAAAAAAGCGCCCGGTAATGTGAACATAGGCGCCCAGGCTAGCTTGATATAAACCGTCTCTACGATCTTCAGATTTTATCAGCGTCGTGCTTGGGGACGTTGAGATTTCTCCCGCGGCTATGCCGATGTAAGGCGATACATACCAATCAGGAAAGGGTTGATGATTAATGCCAAGCGCAATAATTCTGCTATCAGAATAGGTGCCGGTATTTTGCGCAAAGCGAATTTCGGTGGACAAGTTTTTCGTGAATCGGTAACCCAAATTCAAATTAAAAGATTTAGCACCGTCGAAATCACCAAAGCCTGCATTGAACTCAACCCTATCGACAAGATAGTCGGCTTTTTTCGTATCAGGAAAATCTGGCTTGTTGCCATCCGGGCTGAGGGTTAACGCCATATCATTGCGATTAATCCAGCCAGTTATACCGCGCTCGGTTTGAATTTTTATCCATTCAGTATACATTTTCAGCAGCGTGATTTTTTCACCGCGTTCTACCACATGAAATATAGGGTAGCCACCACCGGCACCGTTGTGAACATTAATAAAAGCATCATTAACAGTGACAACCAGCGGTTCATCTTTTTTAAATAAATTTAAATCCGACAAATCAATTGCCGACGCGCTCATGCTCCATGCCATGGCGACGCAACAACAGAGTTGCGCCAATTTTTTGAAACCATACTGCACATTTTTTTCTATTTTTTTCTGCACGAGTAAATTATCACCCAGTTATTTTGCGATCGAGTCGAAGGGGTTGCTGTAATAGGGCCCACCCAGATCCAGCCACTCGGATAGCAATTTTAATTCGCTTTGGTTCAGTAGCCCGGCGTGAACTGTATCGCTCGTACTACCCGTAAATTTGTTGAAGAATCTCGCGCTTGTTCGCGCACCTGCACGACTCATGGTGGCTGGCACCGGAATAGCGCGTGTTAATGGAATCAAATTGCCGCCGGAGTCTAGCAAGAGATCAAACAGGTCCTCTGTGGTGTCAATGTTTAATTCATATTGACACGTCGCTACTCCAGCACAAGTCGGCACACCATTTTCATTCACGGGTGGCACTGTACATAAAGGTATTCCGTTTGTGTTGATCGTTAATGAACATACGGGAATCAATGATTGTAGGGTGCCATTTTCATCTAAATATTGTTCGGTAGAGCCTGTCAGGAGTTGAGTATAGGAGAGCATTTCCTGATTTGCTGCCGCTTTTGTGCCAACCAAATTCAAAAATCCGCCAGGTACTTGGTCCATTGTATTGCCCGCATCATCGGTAACGGAATTTGAATGGCAAGACGTGCAGCGGTTATTAATTTGTTTGCCTAGATTGTCCAATACTGGCGCGTCGGCCGCATCGAACAGAGGGCGCTCGCGATTCCATAGCGGTTGAATGTGTTGCTCGTAATTAATAATGACGCGGCATTGATTGGTCCAACCATCTGATTCTGTGCAGGCTTCCGAGGTAGGTGCATGATCTTCATCGGTCGTAGCGAGATCTGAATAGCGATAAGCAAAGCTCGGCACTTTATTTTCAAGCAATTCGGTCCATTCATCATCGAAAACCAGATCAACAGTTGGTTTGCGCTGCAAGTTGACGAGATCTGTACCATTAAGTAATTGGAAGTAGCTGCGATAAGCTAACTCCGCCATGGTTTCGCCCATGACGACATCAATCGGCGCACCCAATTTGTCGAAGCGTTTGGTGCCGGGGAATTGCGCTGCCGAGCCCGCAGACGCAGCGCCCGTGTTAATGGATGCGGGTTCTGCATCTTTTCGTCCATGGCCGGAAGTAAGATTGTTAGCCATATGGCAGCCATTACATTCGCGCGTTTCTCCTGGGCGAACTTGCAACCAGTTGTTATGGTTTGCGCTAATGCGTTTGCCGTCTTTATCCAAAACTTCCAGCGTAAAAGCTACGTCTGCTGGCACTTTAACTTTGACCGAACCGTCAGGCTCTACAGGCGCATATCCGATAATTTCGCGCAGCCCCGTAAACTCATTGAATTCCGCTCCATAAGTGCCATCGCTCAGATTGTCTTTCGTTTCGTCATCGGGGATTGATACAGCCTTTATAAGACGAATAAAACGTGCGGGGCGAGTGTCGGTTGTGGCTTGGGCGACTTGACCTACGTTGGCGAACCCGGTAGCGCCGAAGGCACTGAACTGGCCGTCCATGTCATAGACGCTACGAATATGAAGCACACCGACGTTTTCAGTCGCTAATAGCGGGTCAGTTGTAGGTGCTGTGTAAACGCTGGCAGCGCGCGGTTCCAGAGTTAGTGGCTCGGTGAACATTTTGCCTTCTTCCGCGAGTACGACCGGCAACTGGGTTTGATTGGCCATGTTGTAAATCCATAATCCGTACAACTGTTCCGCTTCTTCATAACCGGTGATGATCTCGCCATTCACAATAAACTCGTCTTTGCAGGCGACAATTTTATTAGTGACAATTTCCCTTAAGCGGCATTGTGCCCAGCTGACCAGAAGACGATTAGTGCCATCGTACAGCGGTGTCAAAGATGCGAATCGGCCATGAACGGATACATCTGTCGCTCCGGTTCCAATATTCACAGGAAGGATCGAAATAGGATTTTGTGCCTTTTCGGTTGTGCCGCCTCCCGCTGGAATTTGCAATTCGTTTTCATAAAAATTCTTAGTATCAACAACAACCATATCACCGCCCAGTAGTGCTCCGTCAGGTTTAAGAATGGCTGCAATACGGCCATCTAACATTTCCTGTGGGCGTAAAAGGCGATTGCTCGGCTCACCCATCATGGGTTGAATATTCATGCTGATATAACCGTAATGGCGCTCAACCTGCGTGCCGTCAAGGTTTACTGTGTAGAAGCTTAGGTTGTCGTGGTTACCGTTTTGGTCCCAGTGGGTGTAAATAATCCGGCCATTTTTCAAGACAGAGGGTTGTAGGTCGTGGCTTTGGTTATAGGTGATTTGTTCAATTCCGGTACCGTCGTCTTTCATCACATGCAGGGCAAACGCCGCTGTATCGTTGCCCTCTTCATAAGCAGAAAACTGTGGCTTACCGTCATCCAAAAGAATGGCTTTACTGCGTGTTTGCCGCGTTGAGGTAAATAGAATGCGGCCGTCTGGCAAGTAACTTGGGCTGATGTCGTGGCCTTGGTCGGCGACGATTTTAGAGGTGATGATAGCGCGCGGTGTTGCCTTGGTTTTAAGGTTGTACTCGTAGATGTGCCATTTGGTTTGGAGTGGGTCGTCCATATCCAATTCTGGATCAAGTGGCGCATGCAGGGCAAACAGTAATTTTGTGCCGTCAGGGCTAACGGAAAGGTCTTTTACATCGTAGCCTTTGGCTAAGTTAGTGGGGTCGTAGTTTGGGTCATCTTTGAAGACATCGGCGGTGATGTCCACAGCTTTTGCCGAAGCATTGGCTCGGTCTTTCACAATTATGCGTGCACCAGGGAAAAAGGCGGTTGGTTCGAGCAAGTCCGTTATTGGATAAATTTCTTCATCGGGATCTTCGGGGTTAACGGTTGGCACAGTGCGTTCAATATAAGCAATTGGAAAATCAATGATAACCGGATCTGGCCTTTGTCCGCCGCTGGTACCTCCACCACCGCCACATGAAGCCAGTATCAAAATACCAGCGAATGTCCATATAAACCTGTGTAGATAGGCAAGAGAAGGCTTCATAAATGATTACCTGAAGATCAGCACTGATGTGGGGAGTTGACTGCACTGTGCAGCTAAAACTATTGGAAGAATAGACCATCCATGTCAGCTGCTGCTGTTTTTAAACGCTTTTTGCATTGTCAGTGAAGATGGCGGCTGAATCTCTCGACTTTATCACGATTTAATTGAGCTCCAACGCAAACTTATGTTCCGTTTGAAAGTCAGCAGACTGAGGGCAAAATGCATAAAATTCAAACTCTTATAGCTAATTCTTGTGACGCCCCTAAGGAGTTTCCATTTATGTGACAAAGTAGGCAGGTGCGCGCGACGATCGGTTACAAGCTACCCCTGTTTTGGCACCTATAATAACTACGCAGTGCCGCGTTTTATTTCACTGCTAGACTCTTGTTTCATCCACTAATTATAAGTTCCAGCTTTACGGGAGCCACCGTGATCACATCACCTTTCACCCCATTTTTGGCACTATGCCTCGAGCGCCCGTTCGCTCTAGTGCGTCGAGTTTTTCTATCCTTTGCGCTCATCCTTGCTGTCTTTGATACCTCTATTGCGGTCGCTGGGTCGTACGAGCGAGCTCTCGTAATCCATAACCGTGTCGCGGGAGTGCCTCCGAGTCCGGCAACCTTGGCTGCAATGGCTGCTGATATTGATAATGAACGCGTTGATCTTGCTGTTATGAAAGCGATTGAAAATGATGCTTTCTACAATGTGACATTGAAGAACATGGCGACCCCCTGGACTAACAGAGACCAAACAGTTTTTGCACCATTAAATGATTATGTTGCGACAGTTGTTGGTTTGGTTCATGACGATAAAGACTTCAGAACAATTCTTTCTACCGATCAACTTTATGTTGGTAAGGCTGGGCTCGGGTTACCTAATTATGCCAGTAACAGCAATGCGCATTACGAAGCTATAGAAGCTAGAGGTTTAAATCTAAAAGATAGCCTTGAGCCAAAGCCTCAAGCGTCGCTCAATGGATTGCCAGCTGCCGCCACTGCGGGCGTTATGACTAGCCGTGCCGCTGCAAAAGCATTTTTTATTGCAGGCACCAATCGAGCGATGTTCCGTTTTACTTTAATGAACCACATGTGCCGCGATCTCGAGCAAGTCCATGACATTACTCTCACCCCCGACTTTATTCGCCAGGATGTTAGCCGAAGCCCTGGCGGCGACAGCCGTGTTTACCTCAACGGATGTATAGGTTGCCACAACGGTATGGACCCGCTCGCAAAAGCCTTTGCTTACTATGATTATAAATTTGATCTTGCCAGTGACCCCGATGCGCTGAACGGTAGCATCGAATACACAGCTGGAGTCGTTCAGAAAAAATATCTGCAAAATAGCGCCACGTTTCCCTACGGTTACGTCACAACAAACGATGGCTGGCAAAACTATTGGCGCCAGGGAGTTAATAGTAATTTAGGTTGGAATTGGAAAGCTGATCCAGGCGTGTCTGCAAGTGGGTCTGGTGCAAAAAGTATGGGGGAGGAGCTATCTCATAGTCGCGCCTTCGCCGCCTGCCAAGTTGAAAAGGTATTCAAGCATGTTTGTTTAAGAAAACCCGCGGACACCAAGGATCACGGCAAAATTGACGAATTTACAAATAGCTTTGCGAGCAGTGGCTATAACCTCAAGCAGATCTTTGTGGATACCGCAACCTACTGCAGTGAGGGAATTTAAGATGAATAAGCTAAGGCTAACTTCTTCTGCGAAAACTTTATGGGCGGGTGTTCGCTCGTCCAGTATTTTGGTGATTGCCTCTCTAATACTTATAGGCTGTGGCTCCGGCAGCAAGACACCCAATAAACCCAACAACCCCAGCAACGGAAATGGCAGCGGTAGCTCTTTTACCTATAAAGGTCAAAAACAAGCTGCAACTCCTGATGTGATTAAATTCCAAACCGAGCTTTGGGTAAATATTGCACCGCCGGATCGTTGCGGTGGCTGTCACAGTGATTCGTCAGCCAAACAGTCCCCACTGTTTGCTCGCGGCGATGACATTAACCTCGCTTATGATGCTGTGATCAGTAGTAACCTGGTCTCACTCGCCAGCCCAGGTGAGTCCCGTATCGTGGAAAAAGTTCGCAATGGTCATAACTGTTGGGTAAAAGATTCCGGCGCCTGTGCGGATACTATTCAAACCTGGATTACCAACTGGGCGGGCGAAGCCGGCACATCAACTAACGCCGTCGTCTTAAAGGCTCCTGTTGTTAAAGACATTGGAAATGCCAAGACATTTCCTGAAGACAGCAGTGGTTTCGCTACCACGGTTTACCCGCTCCTCACTGAATATTGTTCAGGCTGTCATTCCGAAAGTGCTGTCACGAAGCAGCAACCGTACTTTGCGCAAACTAGCGGCAAACCCAAAGAAGAAGATCCTAGTTACACCGCAAATTTAGCTATTGCCTATGCGGCCGCAAAAACAAAAATTCGATTGGACAGCCCTAAGGATTCACGTTTTGTCGTTCGGTTGGGGACTGATTTCCACAATTGCTGGAGCGATTGCGCCGCAAATTCTAAGGAGATGATGGATGCAATCGAAAAATATGCGTTGAGTTTACCTGAGGTAAAAATTGATCCCGCGTTAGTCATAAGTAAAGCAGTGGGTTTAAGCGATGCATTCGTTCTGAGCAGCGGTGGCCGTGTAGATACCAACCTGATCGCTAAATACGAATTCAAATCCGGGAAAGGCACTATCGCCTACGACACAAGCGGTATTTCTCCGACCGCTGACTTAAACCTTATCGGTAACGTCGCATGGAGCAGTGCGTGGGGCATCAAAATCCGCGATGCTGGCCGTGCCCAGGCTACTACTGCAAGCAGCCGTAAACTATTTGACCTTATAAACGGCTCAGGTGAGTACAGTATCGAGACGTGGATAATCCCTGACAATGTTACTCAGGGTGGCAACGACAACAATCCTTCAAGGATCGTAAGTTATTCCGGTAGCGACTCACTGCGTAACTTCACTTTGGGTCAGTATGAATACAATTATGATTTCCTTAACCGCACGACCAAAAGCGATGCTAATGGTCTGTCGTTAACAAATGGCGACTCCTTCCATACCGATGATACTGATCAGCGCGTGCAGGCCACGTTACAACATGTGGTGGTGACCTTCGATCCAGTGAACGGCCGCAAGATTTATGTCAATGGGGAATTCACTACAGATGTAGATCCTGATACTTCCGCCGTCTTGAAAGATTGGGATAGTAATTTCGCTCTGGTTGTCGGCAATGAGGTAACCGGAAATGCAACTGCATCTAACTGGAGCGGCAACATACGCTTCCTGGGTATCCACAAGCGCGCTATGAGCGCTGCAGATATTGCTGCGAACTATAAGGTCGGCGTAGGTGCAAAATATTTATTGCTCTTTAACATTTCCGAATTGCTCGATACAGACGCAACTAAATACTCAGGTAGTTTTATCGTATTTGAAGTTCAGCAGATTGACGATTATGGCTACCTTTTTGCCAATCCCTTCTTTGTTAATCTGGATGGAAAAACGGTTGACTCTGATATAGCAGTGCAAGGCGTGCGCATTGGTGTTAACGGCGAAGAGGCACCAGTTGGGCAAGTATTTGCAAATCTGAATGCGGCGCTAAATTCCGGCAGAATGGACACGGCTGGAGAAACCAAAGGTCGTCAATATCTTTCAAGTTTAGGCACTGTGATCGCCGCTAAAAACGGCCCCGACACGGACCAGTTTTTTATCACTTTTGATCGGATTGGGGGTAAATCCTACACTCGTCCCACTCCTGCCGTTCAACCCGTAGCGCCTTCCGCTGACATAGTTGGTCAGCCATTAATCGGCCTGCGTCGCTTTGCGGAAATTAATGCGACCTTGTCAGCCCTAACTGATATACCAATAAGTAATTCAGCAGTTAAGACTACTTACCAAAAGGTGCAGCAACAGTTGCCTACTTTGGCAAACCTTGACGGTTTCTTGGCTGCGCAGCAGATGGGCATTACCCAGTTAACAGTGGCCTACTGTAATGCGCTGGTAAATGATTCCTCCGTGCGCACGAATTATTTCCTCAACTTCCCATTCGGTGCTTCAGTTGGTACCGCTTTTAATTCGACGGGTCGAAGTCAAGTTATAGAACCATTGTTAAAACGTCTTTTGGCCCATGAGATTGTACAAAGTGGTGGTGGACCGACAGTAGCTCTTAGCACTCAGGCGAACCCCGCTGCGCTGCGTGGTGAGCTAAATCAGTTAATAGATAAGATGACAAGTTGCGGAGGGTCTTGCAGGTCAGATCAAACCTTAACGACAGTAAAAGCAACCTGTTCAGCCGCTCTTGGCAGTGCGGTGATGCTGTTGCAGTAATAGCGTCGGCATCCTTAAACAACTTACATCGGGTCAGAAAATCATGGCTAAAAACAAAGCTCCATTACATCCAGATGCACCGCTGCTGCTGAACAATCATCGCCGTCCCATAACTCGCCGCGAGCTGATTGCGCAAGGCTTTAAAGCCGGGTCAGCAACTGTCGTAGGCGGCTCAATGCTCAGCCTATTTGCGCCATCTGCTTTGGCGGCGCTCTCACAGGATATTATTGATAAACGCACTGCCTGCGGCATTCGATCATCAGGCGCCGGCAAAATCCCTTTCATTTGTTTTGACTTGGCTGGTGGCGCCAATATCGCCGGCTCAAATGTTCTTTTGGGACAAAAGGGCGGTCAGCTCGATTTCTTGAGCACTGGGGGCTACAGTAAACAAGGCTTACCCGCTGACATGGCTCCAAACGCGTCTCAGGCGCCCAACGCATTGCTTTACGACACCAGTTTGGGATTGGCTTTCCACGCGGACAGCGCACTATTAAGAGGTATAAAAACCCGAACTGCTGCCATGACGCAAGGTATGACCAATGGCGCAGTAATAGCAGCGCGGTCAGAAAACGACACGGGTAATAACCCTCACAACCCTATGTACGGTATTAATAAAGCTGGCGCAGACGGGTCATTACTGACTCTTATTGGATCTGTGAATAGTGACTCTGGAGGAAACTCCATGTCGCCTTCAGCCATGATCAATCTGGAGGCGAGGCCAACCAAGGTTGATAATCCCAGCGATGTATCCGGCTTGGTGGATGTAGGTGATCTTACATCTCTCATGGCGCAACAGGACATTGTATCGGTGATGGAATCCATGTATCGCATTAGCGATGCCAAGCTGGCCAGTGTTAATCCAGCGACAGGTATTCCACAACGCGATCTCGACTTAAAAGAAATGGTGCGTTGCGGCTATGTGAAAAGTGCCGATATTGCTGATCGTTTCGGTAATCCTGACGATATCTCGGTGACCAAGGATGCGAACATCGTCGGTTCTACGGGCATTTTTACCCAGGCAGAATTTGATTCAAATGGCGAATATCGTAAGACTGCGTCAGTAATGAAACTCGTCGTCAATGGATATGCAGGCGCAGGTACAGTCACCATGGGTGGATTCGATTATCACACTGGGGACCGCTCAACTGGAGAAACTCGCGACGAACGTGCTGGCAATTGCATTGGTGCTTGCCTGGAATATGCCGCGCGTAAGGGCATGCCTCTTATGATTTATGTATATAGCGATGGATCAGTCTTCAGCAATGGCATGATGGATAATTCAATGGCAGGGCGTGGTAAAGGTGTGTGGACTGGTGATGACCAGCAAACAGCATCTTCGTTTTTTCTCGTGTACAACCCAGGTAGCCGCCCTATTTTGATTGGTGGTGAGAGCGCAGATCCTGCGACTATAACGGCAGCACAGCGTGTACATCAGCAAATTGGGTACATGCGTGCATCTGGCGATGTTGAAACCGCATCCAGTCCTGCTGCAAATAATGTAAACCTGCTGGTTGAAACCGTTATCTTGAATTACATGGCATTGCATGGCGAGCAAGGGCAGTTTGGACAAGTATTTAAAGGCCAGGGTTTGGGTAACAGCACTCTGCAAGATAAAATGACCGCGTTCAAACCCATAGTTAGCGGTTTCATTCCTTAGTTTTTACACAAGATATAAAAAACCCGATCTTGAAAAAGCATCGGGTTTTTTTTGGTTTGATATTTTTAAAATTTTGAAATATTAATTTTTTTGCGCTCGTTTGCGAAACTCTGTTGGTGAAACACCAACGAGACGATTAAAAAAACGATGAAACGCCGACTTGCTGTTGAAGCCGGCCTGCAACAAAATGTCCAGCACGGTCATATCAGCGCAGCTCTCATCCAGTAATAGACGTTTTGCTTCTTCAACGCGATATTTATTCATGAATTCAAAAAAATTAGTGCCGTAGTGTTTGTTAATCACGGCGGAAACTTCTTTGATGGGCAAATCAATTCGTTTGGAAAACTCTTCAATATTTAAATTGTGTTTTAAATATAATTTATGTTCTTCCATGCCGGTTTGTACTTTTCGTATTGCCTCATCAGTTACTTTTTCGTCAACCTTTTCTTTTACAGCTTCAGGTTTCGTAACCAGCAGTTGATGAGCGTATACAACGCTATAGATAAACAACGCGTTAATTAGAATAAAGCCTACATAGTTGTCAATTATTCCAAATGTGTCCGCAATTGAGGGATGCGCAAATTCTGCAATAACGTGCACTAACAAGGTTAACGTCCAGCTTCCTAAAAATCCGTAGGTTAAAACGCTGAGCCAACCAGGCTCTGTAGTGGAAAAATGCGAATATTGATTCTCAAGTTGTTGAACATATTTATGCGCCTTTAAAACAGCCGCGATAGCGTAGGCCAGCGGTACCACTTTAATAGCAGCCCATAGAATATCTACGGCAAATTTATTGCGTATCTCAACTGATGAGTCCCTGAACCACACCAGTGAATGAGTATCTATTTTAAAAAAATATAACCACAGGATTGCCGCAAAAATTGGAATTAAATGTCCTAATTTTTTTAAATCAAGTGCAAATGATTCCTGTGTAATAGCACGTACATATAAATAAAGTGCGGAGCCTTTGAACAACAATGCACTTGTTAAAAAGTAAGGTAGGAGCGTTTGGTCAAAAAAATCCACAAAGTGGACATCATCGTTCCAAAGCATCAATACACATGTTGCGCTAATGGCGACCGAGATTAGAAATACGGTTAGTAAAATGCTGGACGCCTTATTTTTTGCCGGTAAAACTGCTTGAAAAACAGCCAGCAAAATACACTCAGCTGCCGTCATGAGTAGCACTACATCATGAATATTAAAAATATGTTCTTTCATGGAATTCTCGGGTGATTATTTACGGCTTCTTTAGCTTTTTAGAATTTTCCGGCCGTGATTATTGTATCGCTGGTGCTAATCGGCATGCGTCCTGTTTGGCGTGAAAATAGTGAGAGTTCGATCAAATCGCTAATATCTTATATTTATTGTGACTAATTGTTTCACTGTAAAAAATAAATCTGTACTAATGGTAGCCTAATTTGGCACAGTTAGATCGCGTCTTATTAGTTGCTAACGGCTAAGCAGCCTTGCCCGTAAAATCGCAAAATATTATCAACGATTTTGGTATAGCCGAATCATATGACACTGACTCAGCAAGATTTGCAAAAATTTATTCAGGAAATGCCGGATTTACAGTTCTCACCTGAAGTGGACTGTGATTGGCAAGCCATACCGCTTGCACAAAATTATCTTGATCACTATGGAATTAATTTTGCGAAACACTATAAGCAGCTTAAACATGGTTTCGGTTACACAAGGGCGTCTAGTTTTCGCATAGCAACTCACTACTGGTTACCTCTTAATCCACGAGGTACTCTGGTGATGGTACATGGCTATTACGACCATGTAGGTATCATGGGGAATGCTATTCGTTTTGCGCTCAATCATGACCTGGCTGTGCTTGCGTTTGACCTTCCTGGTCATGGTTTAAGTAGCGGTGAGCCTGCGGTGATAGATTCTTTCGACGAATATGGCGATGTGCTTGCTGAAATTTTGCAACAAAGTGCAGTTATAATGCCGCAAACTTTGTATGCTATGGGCCAAAGTACAGGTTGTGCGGTGCTCTTGAACTATTTATGGCGTCATGTGGTTACGAAGAACGGGGCAGATACATTCAAAAAACTTGCGTTATGCAGCCCATTGGTTTTGCCGCGTACTTGGCGCGGATGGTATATGGGAAGACATATTCATGCGGCTTTGCATCGTTTTATTCAACGCATTGCTCGTACGTTTAGTTCGAATTCTCACGATCTGAAATTTCTTGATTTTATTCAGCACCAAGATCCTTTGCAGGCCAGGCATTTATCCTTGCGCTGGTTAAGTGCCATGAAAGCCTGGCATGAAATTTTCTTGGCTCTACCAACACTGCAAAAAAATATTTTGGTGGTGCAAGGTACAGCCGACATGACGGTCGATTGGCGGTACAATCTTCCGCTTATCAAACGCAAGCTTCCTAATGCAGAAGTTGTATATATTGAAGATGCGGGACATCAACTGATTAATGAAAGTGAACACTATCGTCGCGATGTGTTTGCAGCGATTGAGCGGTATTTTTTCAATTAATAATTTTTAATTTTATCATTAAGGGTTTTATCGTGGAATTTATTCATCTTATTATCGATTTTATTTTACATATTGATGTTCACTTGTCAGAGCTTTTTAATCAATATGGTTTGTGGATCTATGGCATTTTATTTTTAATTATTTTTTGCGAAACAGGTTTGGTAGTGACACCCTTTTTACCAGGTGATTCATTGCTATTTGCTGCTGGTGCCTTGGTCGTAGGCACAACCCTTGATGTCAATGTTATGGCCATAGTCGTTATTACCGCGGCGATTTTAGGTAACATAGTTAATTACACAATTGGCCGCTTCTTTGGCAAACAATTATTTCGCAATCCCAATTCAAAAATTTTCCGTCAGGATTATTTAAACAGAGCGCACGTCTTTTACGAAAAGCACGGCGGCGTAGCGATTATTATGACGCGCTTTGTTCCCATCATTCGTACCTTCGCACCTTTTGTTGCGGGAATGAGTGGCATGAAATACCCCAAATTTATTGCGTACAATGTTATAGGTGCACTCTTGTGGGTCGGAATATTTTTGTACGCTGGCTATTTCTTTGGCAATATTCCGAGCGTCCGTAAGAATTTTACGTTGTTGATTATGGCGATTTTAGTCGTGTCTGTATTGCCGATTGTCTATGAAGTGTGGAAAGCCTACCGCGAGAAAAAAGTTATTGCTGAATAATTGCAGCTCAACAATAGAATTAAAAAAGCCGCTGATATCATGTCAGCGGCTTTTTTTATAGTTGGAGCTGGGGTCATTTAATCTGAGAACTGAATATTTTTCCTGAGGTTACAATGATCAGAAAGCGGTGATAGAATCCAAATAATAATACAAAATGAGGGTCATTCCATGTCGTCAAAAATCTTTTCGTTTCGCATGAAAACATCGCTATTGAGTGGAATTCTTTTATTCGTTGTAGCTCATCATTCTCCTTCAATGGCCGAGCCCGGCAAACCTGCAATGGTTTGTAGTGAATTGGTTGCATATAATTTTCCATCAGCCACTCAATTGCAAATACGCGAAGCAAAAGTGAATGAGGAAGATGCTTTTTGCCAGGTCACCGGCATTGTAAATTCGCGGACGGGTATTGATGGCAACCATTACGGTATTGAATTTGAAATGCGTTTACCGCTTGCATGGAATGGTCGCTTTTTATATCAAATGAATGGCGGTAATGATGGCAGTGTGGTTGCAGCCGAAGGCGATGCCAGCAATTTAAATGCATTTGCCGGACGATCCGCCCGCGCTCGTGGTTATGCAGTGCTAAGCACCAATGCGGGCCATGCTGGCGACGCTCCTGAAAATCAACGATACGGTTTAGCTGCAGGCAATCGTTTTGGGTTAGATCCTCAAGCTCGTGACGATTATGGTTACGCCGCAACCGCGACAATGACGCCAATCGCCAATTCAATTCTGAATGCTTTTTACGGCAAAGCACCGGCGTTTTCATATCTCGCAGGATGTTCAAATGGAGGGCGACACGGGATGGTTGCAGCCAGTCGCTACGGTAATATGTTCGATGGAATTATGGTCGGCGCTCCGGGATTTAATCTTCCAAAGGCCGCAGTGCAACATGCGTGGGATGTGCAAAGCATTCAACAAGTCGACCCCAAATTGCATAATGCTTTTAGCCGTGCAGATATGCGTTTAATCGCTGACAAAGTGCTTGAAGCTTGTGATGAACTGGACAATGTTAAAGATGGTTTGGTGAATAATGTTCGTCGATGCGAGCATAAATTTCATATTAATAATTTGCGTTGTAAAAATGAAAAGTTAGCTGGATGTTTAACTCATGCGCAAATTAATGCTTTCTCAAAAATGATGAGCGGTCCGCGCAATAGTAAAGGAAAAAATTTATATAGTAATTGGTGGTATGACGCTGGCGTAGCGGATGAAGGCTGGCGCTTTTGGAAACTTGAAAGCCCCATTCCTGCGTGGAATAACAATCCACTAATTGCCACTATGGGTGCTGGATCTTTAGCTTACATTTTTACTACACCACCTAAAGAGGTTGAAGGCTCACCTGAAAAATTACTTCAATTCTTAAGTGAATTTAACTTTGATCGTGATGCACCAAAAATATTTGCCACAAACAAGACGTTTAAAAAATCGGCGATGGAAATTATGACACCACCTGATGTAGATAATCCACGTTTGACAGCTTTTAATAAACAAGGTGGAAAATTAATTATTTATCAAGGCCAAAGTGATCCCGTATTTTCTACAGTGGATATTGTTAAATGGTATGAAAAGCTAAATAGAAACTACCAAGGGAAAGCGCAAGATTTCGCACGCTTATTTGTTGTTCCTGGTATGAATCATTGTGGCGGGGGGCCAGCAACAGATCAGTTCGACGGGCTCGATGCTCTGGAGAAATGGGTAGAGCAGGATATAGCACCTGACAGTATTACGGCGAGTGTGAGCGCAGCGAATCAAGGTTTACCACCAACCTGGAGTCTTACGCGCACAAGGCCTTTATGCCCATGGCCAAGTTTCGCAAGCTATCGCTCAGGCGATGTCGAATTAGCGGAAAGTTTTACCTGTGCGATGCGATAAATTGAGATAAAAATCTTTTTAAAAAATGCCGCTGAGTTCTAAACGCAGCGGCATTTTTTTTTAAATCTTTTTACATCATAAAGCCTAGATTTTTAGAATTGTAATTCCCAATGTTAGGCATAACAGTTACTAATTCCGAACTGCTCACTCCAAACCAGGTGGCTAAAGTTGCACCCAGCTGATCTACAGACGTAGTTGGAAGTAAACGCCCCTGGCCGACATCATCAGGCCCGTTGCTAGCAACTACCGGAGGTGTGCCGTAAAAGTTTTTACCATTCACTGCACCGCCCAACACAAAATGCATGCTGCCCCAGCCATGATCGGAACCGTCGCCATCGGTGGTTAATGTGCGGCCGAAATCAGAGGCGGTAAACGCCGTCACTTTATCCGAAACGCCCAATTCCACCATGGTTGAATGGAATGCATTCAACGCGGTGCCCACTTTCGTCATCAATACGGGATGGTTCGTCAGAATGTCATCGTGAGTATCAAAGCCTCCGAGGGATACAAAAAATACCTGGCGTTTGGTATTGAGTGAATCTCTGCCAGCAATCATCTTTGCGACCATTTTTAATTGCGATGCCAGGGAATTTCCGCTGGGGTAGACGGCGTTGAATTCAGGCACGCTCGCAAGCGCGGCTTTTAATTGCACGTCTGCATCAATGGAACGTTTGATAATGGTGGCGAGTTCGGCTTCGTAAATATGATTGCTATTAGCCGTGATGGATGCGCGCAACGCGGTTGCGCATGCACTGGAACCATACAAGGTGGTTTTAATGCCGTTGATAGCAATAGAGCCGTTTGTAGAGACCTGATACGGAATGGCTGTGTTACCGGAAATGTAAACGGCATTGCCTGCAGCGCTCACACAGGTAAAGGTTGCATTACCATTACTCGCAGCGAACAAGTCCCCCATACGCCCGCCCCAGCCTTTGGTTGATCCCTCAGCCGATGAAGATTGCCACACTGACTGCTGGTCGTTATGTGAAAAAAGCTTTGGCGGTAAGGGCACGCTCTTCGTGCTGTACTCTGCTTTGGAGGTCGGTTGGATCAAGGTCCCGACATTTAGCATCACTCCCATTTGGCCCGCATTGAAAATGGGCACCAGATCTATGAGTTCAGGTGCAAGGGCATATTGGCGGGAATCAGCTAGGGCCAGCGCAGGGTTCAAGACCGTATTAGTAAGGCTGTCCCTTGCCGTGGCAATCGCCGGACGCAAACTGCTGTAAAGATTGTAGTTGGCGGTATCGTAAGGCACGACCGTATTAGCGTAATCATTTCCGCCATACAAAAACACGCACACAATCGCTTTATAGTCAGTGGCTGTTGCCGCTGCTGCTTCGCCAATGGCTGCAAGGTTTAGCGCAAAGGGTGCGGCAATTCCTGTAATAGATAGCGCACTTGCGCGCTTCAAAAATTCGCGACGCGATAATTCCGAACTCATAAGTGGCTCCTATTTTTGTATAAGGTATTCAGGGCAAGACATGACCAGCAAAATCGCCGCGTAGATGCGATTACTGGGCCCGGAAGATGTGCTTGCAGAAATACTATCCAGCGCGGTTTTAAAATTGCTGAGCGTTGTGGTTGATAGCTGACCTGCCGCTAAAAAGGTGTTGAGTTCGGCGAGCAATTGCGTGGAATCTGCCGCGAGCGGCAAAAGTTTGCTGTAGTCCGCTTTTAAACTGGCGATGCCATTGTTAATCACGTTCTGCATAAAATTAATGTAACCGGCGACTGAAGTTTCAGTCGTGATTTGAAATTCCGGCGCAGTTCGTTGCCCAATAAAGGCGCTGGGGGGGATGTAGCCTGGGCGAAAAAAATTAAATACAGATGACGAACGCAGCGGGCTTTGGCCCAGCCGGGATGCGGGGTCTGACAAATCGCCGATAGACCAATTGTCGGCCGGGTCCGTATAGCCGAAATTGCGTGCCCAATGTACGAAGCGCAACATGGGCTCACGCAATTTCCCAAACGTTATATTGCTTGAACGCGTGGCTGATCGAGCTTCTGTATCCAGTAAAACAGCTTTGATTACGGCAGCCAGGTCGCCTTTGACACCTTTGCCGTTATTATTGAAAACGCCAGCCACTCGCGAAACATAACTGATACTGGGGTTACTGGTGACGAGTCGCTGAATAAGCTGACGGCTAATGAAGGGAGCAATGTTGGCGTGCGCCATTAAGGTATCGAGTGCAATTTGCAGGCTTTGCTCGCCACCGGTGTTTACAGGAATCGTAACACCCAAAAACGTTTTGGTTCCGGTTTCGTGATATTTCGCGTTTTGTATCATGGGCCGATAAACCGCATCCGGCGTATCGCCTGTGCCGACGCTGTTATCCAATTCCCAGCCGGTAAAAACGCGAGCCAGTTGGCTTACATCTTCTTGTGTGTAGGTTTCCTTTGGTTTCCCATTAGTGAGTTTCAGGCTGCCATCTACATTCAGTTCGTATACGCCAATGGTAAATAGCTGCATGATTTCACGCGCGTAGTTTTCATCCGGAAGGCTGTTGCCGGATGCCTTGCGGCTGCCCCTGTACGTAAGGTAAGTGCCCATAGCGGGCGCTTTGGATATTTGCTCCAGCAAATCGCGATAGTTACCAAAGGCATTCAGTTCCAAGGTATCCCAGTAATAAGCTAAGGCGAATTGGCGGAAACGAATGCCTTCGATACCCATACCTATGACGATAATCTCAGACAATGCCAAAGCCACACGCTGACGTAGTACATCGCTCGCATTGATCAGGCGACGCCACATCATGCTATCTGCACCTGCCAGGTTATTTTTATTGGCAACGTCGGAGAATCCTTTCGCGTTCAGGATCGCAACATTTTTGGTTCCGAGAGGCTTTTTCATTTCGTCATCAATCCAGGCCTCATAGCCTAAGGCTTGCAATCTTGCTACCTCCGAGCTGGTAGAGGACAACCCTGCCTGCGCTAAAAAAGACACCGCCTCGACATCCGTGATAGCGGCGGCTGAGCTTGATGAGGAAGACGAGGAACTCCGTGCCGACGAATTTGAGGATGATGACGACTTCGAGGAACTTGAAGAAGAACCCGGAGAACTAGAAGAGCGCGAGGAACTCGACGAGGAAGATTTAGGTGTGGAAGACGAGCTGCGTAGACTCGACGCTGACGATGGTGAAGATGTTGGTATAGATGAAGGAGTTGAACTGGTCGAAGAGGACAATGATGAAGATTTCGACATTGAGCTGGACGACGAACCGAGTGAAGAAAAACTTTTGGAAGACGAGAGCTTGCTTGAACTCACAGCTGATGACTTGGATGACGCCAGAGAACTCGACAAGCTACTGGAGTTCAGTGATGAACTCATTGCGGAAGATGTCACTGAAGACGTCACTGATGAGGAAGACGCAGCGACTCCACCAACAACGGTCTCCCCGCCACACCCTGTAAGGGCGACCGAACCGAGTGTGACGCCAATACCCACTTTGACTTTACGATCGGTTTCCTGAACCGCATTTTCCTCAATGTGGTTAGCTTGCATATCATCCCCTCACTTGAATTTATTTATGGCTCAAGTGTAAGAGGCGTCTCAGTCGACAAATGTGAACGAATGCTGAATTTAATGCCATACCGAATACAATTTAATCGGCGTGTGAACCAAGTGGTATTAGCGGCAGGGGAATGGGGGAAGGAATGAAAGCCGCTGGCAAGCAGCGGCTTCGAAGCGAAGAAGTATTAAAACAAAACTCTGCAGCGAATAGTCCCTTCGATATTTTTCAATTGCTCCAATGCAACCTCATCGTAAGGTGAGTTGATATCCACAACCACGTAACCCACTTTGTCGTTGGTTTGCAAATATTGCGAAGCAATGTTGATGTGACGATCCGAAAAAATATTGTTAATTTTCGAGAGAATACCGGGCACGTTTGCATGCACGTGTAATAAGCGGTGTGCATCCGGGTGGCCGGGTAAGGCAACTTCAGGGAAATTAACGGAGCTGATAGTAGTGCCGTTATCCGAATATTTAATTAGCTTCTCAGCTACTTCAATACCGATATTTGCTTGCGCCTCCATGGTTGAGCCACCGATGTGCGGAGTCAAAATAACATTGTCCAACCCGCGCAAGGGGCTTACAAACTCATCGTCATTCGCCTTTGGCTCTTCGGGGAATACATCAATTGCCGCACCGGCAACTGCGCCTGATTTAATAGCGGCTGCAAGCGCGTCTATATCCACAACTGTTCCGCGCGATGCATTAATTAATATGGCGCCTTTTTTCATCAAACCTATTTCACGGGCACCAATCATATTTTGAGTGGCGGCGGTTTCCGGCACATGCAAGCTAATAATGTCGGAGGTGGCTATCAGCTCATCCAGCTCGCGAATTTGGTTTGCGTTACCTAATGGCAATTTAGTGATGGTGTCGTAGAACTGCACGTTCATTCCCAAGGATTCTGCGAGCACAGATGTCTGGCTTCCGATAGAACCGTAACCAATTAGGCCTAAAGTTTTACCGCGAATTTCATAGGAGCCTACTGCAGATTTATCCCAGCCACCGCGATGACAAATTGCATTTTTTTGCGGAACATTGCGCAGCAATAAAATGGCTTCGGCGATCACCAGTTCAGCCACGGAACGAGTGTTGGAATAAGGTGCGTTGAACACTGCCACACCGTGCTCCTGAGCTGCTTTTAAATCCACCTGATTGGTGCCAATACAGAAGCAACCTGCCGCGATAAGTTTTGGTGCATTTTCAAAAACGCGACGTGTTAATTGAGTACGTGAACGGAGGCCAACGAAGTGGGCATCCTGGATTTTTTCGATGAGCGTATCTTCATCCAGCGCCGTTTTCAGGTATTCAATATTGGTATAGCCCTGGTCATTTAAAACCTGTACCGCTGATTGATGCACGCCTTCCAACAATAGGAATTTAATTTTGCTCTTAACGAGAGAGGTTTTGCTCATGATTAGCTCCGGAGTGGGAAATTCGCAGGGCGCGAGCGAGGCTCGGGGCGCTACGGTGGAGAGATGGAAAAATTTGGGCCGCATAATACCACAAAGCTGACTCCTGACCGTCCAGATGCTCCGGTTTTGCAGGCAAATCTTTGTAAGAAACCTGCCCATTCCAGTGCGCGCTTAGTCAAGCTCAAGGCATAGCACCGCATGAATCAGCTTTTATGTCCGCCCTAACATTTAAGGGCGCGACTCAAAGGTGTTTGTGCGCTGACGAACCTTTTTTCAGCGGCGCCAGCGGTAAACTCAGCTAATCCGTTGTTCGATCGTGGAGGCAGAAAATGGAACATAGATACATTGTTCATTACAGACTAGATGGCCAGGAGGAATCCCTGGAAGTTATCACCGATTCAGAATCGTTAACCTTTGACGAAGCGAAGAAAAAAGTTGAAGCCGCAGCCAAACCCTACGGTAAAACCAATATCGAAAAAATCGAGATCGTTAAAGTAGAAGTCGCGGATGTAATAAATACTGATCCGCAAACGTCGGCGAGTGAGTAAAGCAGAAGCCTGGTCGGATATATGCTGGATATTTTTATTTAAAATTGATTATTAAATTTCGGGGTTTCGTTTAACAAATTTTAAATACAAGTATTAAGTTTTTTTATTTTCTACCGCGCAACCACACGAACGATACTGTGCATAGTAACTCGCGAGATAGTCATCAAAAGGAATATGATTTGATTCTTCGAGTTTCGATTGCTCAGCCAACGATTGTGCGGCTTGCAAATGCGCTGCGGTTAGCGCTTCTAATGACAAAGGTCTACCGGTAAAGTATTGGCGATGGGCCTCAGCTAAGTTGAGTGTGTGATCGAGAAAACTTTTCCCTTCTCGCAAATCTGTAAGTACGTTCGCAGACGGTGTTAATTCTGGATTCGTAAGTTTTGAAAATTGATGTTGCACTGCATTGCTGTAATCACTACCGCCATAACTTTGATCAAGCAGCTTGGCGCATTCGAGCGAGCTTTCTAATATTTCCTGCGCCCAGTCTTTAAATTCGACTTCATTGCCATCACGCAAAAGTTTCAAATTTGGATCGCGACCCGAATAAACGATACGCTTCTGGTTTTCTGTCCATCCATTATATTCATCGTAAGGCGTTTCAGGGCTATCGCTTAACAGACAATATAAAAGAAATGCATCTATAACCCGCAGTTGTTCCGCTGTGACACCAAGAGGTTCATAAGGATTTAAATCGATACAGCGAACTTCAATATATTCCACACCGCCTAAGCGCAAAGCCTGTAATGCAGTTTCGCCAGGTTGAGTAGTGCGCTTTGGGCGAATGCTGGAGTAAAACTCGTTTTCAATCTGTAGCAAGCTGGTGTTGAGTTGCTTGTAATTTCCCGCATCATCTTTTACGCCGATGGATTCATAGGCAGGGTGTGGTTGGGTAATGGCGCCGCACAATGTACTTAAATAAGAATCAATGTGGTTGTAGCAAACAAATAGAGATTGTTGAGCATCGCTTTGATAGCCCAAGTCTCCCATGCGCAATGAGGTTGCAAAGGGAAGGTGTTGGGTGTGCGGGTCATTTTCCAGCGGCTGCAAACGATGCTTGCGACCTTGTACAAATTCATTGCTTACTGCAGGCGCAGCACCAAACAAATAAACCAGTAACCAGAAATAACGACGGAAGTTACGGATCAGGGCAAAATAGCGCGCAGTTTTGAAATCTTGCAGCGGTTGGCTATTGTTTTCGCGTTGCTGGAGTTCACGCCAGAAATTGTCCGGCAGGGAGAAATTGTAATGCACGCCTGCAATCGTCTGCATGCTGCGGCCATACCTGTGACCAAGCCCGATACGATAAATAGTTTTCATCGTCCCGCTATTGGAATTGCCGTAACGAGCAACCGGAATGTCCGCATCATCAGGCAAACTGCTAGGCATGCTTGCGGGCCACAAACGTTCGCCATTTTTAGCGAGCTCTTCATAAGTGAAACGGTGAATATCATCCAATTGCTGTAAGAGCGCGGGGATATTATCAAAAGGTTCGGTAATAAATTCGAGCAGTGATTCGCTGTAATCAGTGGTGATGTGAGGGTGCTTTAATGCCGAGCCCAAACCAATTGGGTGGCTGGTTTGCGCAAGCTTCCCGGCGGGAGTAATACGCAGGCTCTCTTTTTCAAGGCCACGCAAAATGCCTTTCAAGCTAGCATTGGCGGAAGTTTCGGCGAAGGCGGCTAAATGCGCGCGCCAGCTGGCATTATTAGTTGTAGGCAAAGCCGAACCCCTGCTTTAGTGTTATGGTTAAACTAGTTTAGCTTGAGTAGCCGACGAGTTTTCATCTTCATCGCTATCGGGTGAGAAAACCAGTTCTTCTTCCGGTTCTACTTCATCATCGGCTTCCGCGGCGGCAGGTTCAGCAAATAAGTCTGCTCCAGCCTTGGGTGGTTTTGGAGCCTTGGGTAAGGGCGCGGGCATAATATCCGCGTCAATAATAGGAAGCGCTTTTTCATCCAGGTCACAGGCGACAACTTTAACGCGCTGCTTGTAATCTTTGGATGTAATTTCAAACATCTGATTCACCGCTTCATCTTTGTGCAGCGTTTTGAATACCGAACTGGCATCATAACCATCGACCCACTCTTTACTCTTTCCGAAAAAAAGTTTGTCCTGGTTTTGCAAAATGAAAGTCTGAGTCATGGTTGGATCAACCCGTATACACACGAAAGTTAGGTGAACAGAACATTTGGGGCGAAACATATAAAGTTCAAGTGCAATTATTTATTTTGCGCCCTACTTATGGCAGTTTAGATAGTACAGCTATATAAACGGTTTGTAGGAGAGCAGGGACGCTGCTGGTTAGAGCGGATGAGAAACGATCACAACTTGTCTCTGGATCGCAACTATTTTAGTTAAAGGTCATTTATGTACCATCAGGAAATTGTCGCGTTTAACGAATTCTTGCGCAGCGAAAAGCAATTGTCTATTCATACCCAAACAAATTATCAACGAGATTTGCAAAAGTTTGCAGATTACTGTGCAAAATTTTCGCTTACAGATTTATCGGCGATTCGCTCTCAGCATATTCGTCAAATGGTCGCTCAGTTGCATCGCCAGGGGCTCGGTGGTAAAAGTTTATCGCGCTGGCTTTCAGCAATGCGCAGTTTTTTTGAATTCGCTATCCGCAAAGGTTGGGCAAAAAATAATCCCGCTGACGCCATACAGGCCCCAAAAAGTCCTAAGAAATTACCTAAAACATTGGACGTTGACCAAACTGCACAATTTGTAAATGTTAAGGGTGATTCCGAATTGGCCTTGCGTGACCACGCTTTGTTGGAATTAATTTATTCATCGGGTTTGCGTCTGGCAGAGGTTGTTGGTTTGAATTTAAACGATATAGATCTGCAGGATCAAATGGTCACTGTTACAGGTAAGGGAAATAAAACTCGCATGCTACCAATCGGTTCACATGCGATCACCGCCTTAAATGCCTGGTTACCTATTCGCAAGCAACTATTAAAAGACGACTCAGAGCAAGCCGTGTTTATTTCGCAGCGCGGTACACGTATTACTCACCGCGCTGTGCAGTTGCGTATGCAGCAACTCAGTATAAAACAGGGCATGGATACACCGGTTCACCCGCATATGTTGCGACATTCTTTTGCTAGCCATATGCTGGAATCCAGCGGCGATTTGCGTTTAGTGCAAGAGATGCTCGGTCACGCGAATATTTCGACTACCCAAATTTACACGCATTTGGATTTTCAACATCTTGCAAAAGTGTATGATAGCGCCCACCCGCGCGCTCAGCGGAAAAAAAATCCAGCTGAATAAAATTTATGTCCTATCTACCTGTTAATTATTCTTCTTCAGAAAAAACTCAATCGTTTGTAAATCAAAAAAATAATCAAACTCTATCAAAGGATGGGCTTTCAATAGCTTTACTTGGTTATCGCAGTCACCCACATGTTGGTGGTCAAGGTATTTATATTCACTATCTCAGTAAAGCGCTTGTTGAGATGGGGCATAAGGTAGATGTTATTTCCGGCCCACCCTATCCAGAATTGGATGAACGCATACATTTAATTAAATTACCGAGCCTGGATTTGTACGCGCATAAAAATCCACATTGGGCCTTGCGGCCTAAACATTTTTTATCCTTCGCGGATTTTTATGAATGGTGGAGTAAGTTAAGTGGTGGTTTTGGAGAGCCCTATTGTTTTGGTCGTCGCCTCGTTAAATATTTCAAAAATAATAATCCGACTTACGATATTGTGCATGACAACCAAAGTCTGTGTTATGGATTGCTGCACTTACAGAATAACGATCAACGCAATGGCGTAACTGTAGTCGCAACGGTACATCATCCTATAACGCGTGATTTGGAATTAGCTTTGCGAGCCGCTCCAACAAAAGGCCAGAAGTGGTTAACCAAACGTTGGTATAGCTTTCTTCACATGCAAAAAAAAGTGGTTCAGAACCTAAACTATATTCTTACCGTTTCGAAACAGTCTCGACGGGATATCGCTGATGCCTTTTCAATTCCGCAAGAAAAAATCAACGTTATCCCCAATGGTATAGATACGGATATTTTTAAACCCTTACCGCATATTTCGCGCAAGCCATGGCAAATAATTACTACAGCATCATCTGACCAGCCGCTTAAAGGTTTAAGCATCTTGCTGAAAGCGCTTGCAAGTTTGCGCAATGAATTTCCTGACTTGAAATTGCTGGTGATCGGAAAGTTGAAAGAAGATGGCTCTACCGAAAAAGAATTGAAAGTCTTACAGCTTGAAAGTTGTGTCCAATTTAAATCCGGTATTAGTACAGAACAGCTTGTCACGGAATATGCACAATCTAAAATTGCTGTAGTTCCTTCACTGTATGAAGGGTTTGGTTTACCCGCAGGTGAAGCACTTGCATGCGGTATTCCTTTAATTTGCAGTGATGGTGGCGCATTACCCGAAGTAGTGGGCGATGCGGCCTTTATGGTGAAAGCTGGCGATGTAAACCAGTTGATAGATGCATTGCGAACATTGTTAACCCATGAAACGCTTTGCGCTGATTTTAGTGCCAGAGGGCGTACTCACAGCCTTCAACATCTATCCTGGTCAATTGTCGCTACACAATTAAGTGACTATTATCGGCATATTTTAAGCCTAGAGAGTAAAGCGTAATTGCTGACAATAAATTATAAAATTCTTGATTTTGCTAATGACGATGTGGTTTTAGACGTGGGCTGCGGAGAAGGACGCCATATCATTCATGCCTGTCTTGAGCACGACATTATTGGTATAGGAGTAGATTTATCAGCGCAGGACTTAAAAACTGCGAGTGAACGTTTTGCTCCTTTTAATACGCACAATCTACAAAGCCAATTCTTTTTGCAGCAAACGGATGCAGCGCGTTTGCCTTTTGCAGATAATAGTTTCGATAAAATTATTTGCAGCGAAGTACTTGAGCACATTGAAAATTATGTGGATGTTTTGCTTGAAATAAAACGTGTATTAAAACCTGAGGGTGTGTTGGCGATTTCTGTTCCTCGTTCGTGGCCAGAAAAAATTTGCTGGCGATTAAGCACAGCTTACCATCAGGTCGAAGGCGGCCATATTCGAATTTTCAATGCGGCTGAACTGCGCACAGAAATTGAAAGCATAGGTTTTACCTTCACGCATCGTTATTGGGCGCATGCACTACATTCACCTTTCTGGTGGTTAAAATGTCTGTGGTGGAACTCGCAAGATAATTCGCGCATCGTAAAAATGTACCATCGACTATTGGTATGGGATCTCATGCAAAAGCCCTGGATCACGCAAACCTTGGAAAAAATACTAAATCCAGTATTGGGTAAAAGCGTGGCTATGCACTTTAGGAAATCAGAAAAAAATCTATGAAAAATTTATTGCTCTCCAAAGGATTTTTTCCTGAAAGCCTGTTGCGGCCTACCGTGAATTATATTTTGCGTGTCCAATTACCGAATGGCTGCATCCCCTGGTTTCAAGATGGTAAAGCTGATCCTTGGGATCATATTGAAGCGGCTATGGGCTTAAGTATTGGCGGCGAACTTGATGCAGCAGAGCGCGCTTACCAGTGGTTAGCACAGGAACAACTTGATGATGGCAGCTGGTGGGCAAATTATCTATCGAATGAACCCGTTGATAGAAACCATCGCGAAACAAATTTTATCGCTTACGTTGCAACCGGCGTTTGGCATCATTATTTAATTTCACAAGACAAAGATTTTCTAAGGCGACTATTTCCTGTTGTAAAAAGAGCTGTGGATTTCGTATTGGAATATCAATCGCCGACGGGTGAAATATACTGGGCCGTGGCAGAAAATGGGGCGGCAAAGAAAGATGCACTGGTGACTGCATGCGCATCAATTTACAAAAGCCTGCAGTGTGCAATTCTATGTGCAAAAGAGTTAGGGTTTGCTGCTAAGGATTGGTCTCATGCGTATCAAAAATTGGTTCAATGCCTTCGCCATCATCCTGAGTGTTTTGATCGAACCTGGGAATCCAAAGAACGCTTTTCGATGGATTGGTTTTATCCTGTATTGGCGGGTGTGGTTCAAGGCAAGCTAGCGCACGAGCGCATCAATTCGCGCTGGAAAATATTTGTTGAAGATAATATAGGTTGTCGCTGCGTTAGCGATGAACCTTGGGTAACAGTCGCTGAGTCGTGCGAATTGACGCTTGCGCTCCTGGCTGCAGGCGAACATGCCCGCGCGTTGAGTTTATTTAGTTGGTTGCATCAGTTTATGGATGAAGACGGCGGCTACTGGACCGGCTTTAATTTTCGAGATCAGGTTATTTGGCCGCGTGAGAAAACTACCTGGACTGCGGGTGCAATTTTATTGGCGGCGGATGCGCTCACTGAGCATAGTGCGGCGTCTAAATTATTTATTAGGCGCATGGATTCAGAGATGGAACAACCAGATGCGCAATTGGTGCAATAAATCTGCAGGATTAGGATGTTAATCTTTCAATTAGATATTTAAAACAAACGCCGCATAAATTTGAAGTAATCTTTCGTGTTCAGAATGGCTTTTACTCATCGGTATTCAGTATACATTTCAAAAAAATTTATTTAAGCTGCTCAGGCTTTTTTAAGCACACAAATTGTTTTTCAGGCTTATCACCGATCTGTTTATCACCGATTTAAAGGAACTTAAGAAATGAAAAAAATTATCGTTTTATGTGTATTGAGCTTGATTGGATCGCCAGCGTTCGCTGGAAAAGATTGTGAAGAATTGAAATCTGAAATCGCTGCCAAGTTGGATGCAAAAGGCGTTTCGGGTTATACGCTTGAAATAGTATCCTCTGAAGATGTGAAAGAAGAGAAGGTGGTCGGTAGCTGTGAAGGTGGCACCAAAAAAATCACCTATAAGAAAGATTAATCCGTATAAAACTAAAAAGGCGTCTATCTAGACGCCTTTTTAGTTTTGATCATTTAGCTTGCACAGAGTCGTAGACGACTACTTTACTCCACAAGTGTTCGCAATCTTCAATAAACTGTAGATGAAGTGGATGAGTTTGATAAATTTGCTCATCGGCTTCGCTGTCAAAAAAGGCTAGCCAGGAAACGCTGTAGCTATTATCAATCACGTTCCGATCTTCAGTTGCTGCTGGCGTAGCTATATGAAAGCCTTTAATCGTTTCTATTTTGGTTAAAGTTTTTACGCCGTTGATCAGCTTTGCCTGATCTTCTTTCGATGCAGGATTTTTGAGCCAAAAGTAAACATGGTGCGAAAGGGTAGAAATAATACCGCTCATAGTTTCTCCTGTTGATTAGGTGAGAATGCTTGTTGCTGAGGTATGACCAGGTTAAATCACCATAGCTTTTGCTTTGGTCATTTCTATTGCTTTTAACCGTTTTGCTATAGCTAACTCAATACCTGACGCATCCAAACCTTGTTCAATTAATTGTTGATTATGATTTGCGTGATCAACAAAAGTATCGTTTAAACCGAGGTGCAATACCGGCATGGCATAACCCTGGCGGGCAAGATGTTCGCTCACCGCTGAACCTGCGCCACCTGCAATAGCATTTTCTTCAAGGGTAACTATCAAGCTATGACTATTGGCCATGCGCTCGATAAGTTCTTCGTCCAAAGGTTTTACAAATCGCATATCACACAAGGTAGTGTTGAGTCGCTCGGCGGCTTGCATTGCATTGGTGAGTAAAGTACCAAAACAAAGAATGGCAACTGGCTCACCTTCGCGTTTTAGGTCTTTATTCATTGAACGAACTATGCGGCCTTTCCCGATAGGAAGGCTGCTAAAACTTTTTTCAATCTGCACGCCTGTGCCTGTGCCGCGCGGATAACGAACCGCTGCTGGGCCAGGAAATTGATAAGCGGTGTATAGCAATTGGCGGCATTCATTTTCGTCGCTTGGTGCTGCGATCAACATATTCGGAATACAGCGCAAAAAACTCAAATCAAAGCTGCCCGCGTGAGTTGGTCCATCTTCGCCCACCAGACCAGCGCGATCTATGGCGAAAGTTACATCGAGATTTTGTAGGGCCACATCGTGTACGAGCTGATCATAAGCGCGTTGCAAAAAAGTTGAATAAATAGCGACAACAGGTTTTTGCCCTTCGCATGCCATACCAGCAGCGAGGGTAACAGCGTGTTGTTCGGCAATGGCTACATCAAAAAAACGATCGGGATATTGCGCAGCAAAATCCACCATTCCTGACCCTTCACACATGGCTGGAGTGATGCCAATTAAACGTTGATCCTGCGCAGCCATATCGCAAAGCCAATCGCCGAATACTTGTTGAAATTTAATTTTATGCGATGAGCTTAGCGTCTTCTGCGGTTCGATTTTGTTGAGCGCATGGTAACCAACGGGGTCCAATTCTGCCGGTTCAAAACCCTTACCTTTTTGGGTAATGATATGCAGAAGTTTTGGGCCTTTAATATCGCGCAGATTACGCAGGTAACTTACAAGGTCAATCATGTCGTGGCCATTGATGGGGCCAACATAATTAAATCCCATTTCTTCAAACAGCGTGCCTGGTGACATAAAGCCTTTAAAGTGCTCTTCGGTTTTACGCGCAAATTCCCAGGCGGAAGGAATTTTGGTCAGTACTTTTTTACTACCTTCGCGCAGGCCGTTGTAAAACTTGCTCGCCCAAATTTTGGAAAGATAAGTTGCCAGCCCACCCACATTCGGTGAAATCGACATGTTGTTGTCGTTGAGAATCACCAGCATGTCAGTTTCAGTATGTGCAGCATGATTTAACGCTTCGAATGCCATACCTGCGGTCATAGCGCCATCACCGATAATGGCTACAGCTTTGCGACCATTGCCACTTATTTCATTGCCAATCGCCATACCAAGCGCAGCGGAAATTGAGGTGCTGGAATGGCCTACACCGAAAGTATCGAATTCGCTTTCATCGCGTTTAGGAAAGCCAGACAAGCCGCCGCCCTGACGAATAGAATTCATTCGCTCGCGACGTGACGTAAGAATTTTATGGGGATAAGTTTGGTGGCCAACATCCCACACCAAACGGTCAGACGGAGTTTCATATACATAATGCAAGGCGATGGTTAGTTCGACCACGCCCAAGCCTGCGCCAAAGTGTCCACCGGTTTGGCCAACACTGAATAATAAAAAAGCGCGAAGTTCTTCTGCCAGCTGGGGTAATTGTTTTTCGTCCAATGCGCGCAGGTCAGCGGGTGAATCAATGCTGTCCAAAAGTGGCGTGGTGGGGCGGCTGGTAGGGATCTCGTTGAACATGTGTTGCTTTCGTCTGATTAAAGCGCACATTGTAGGGGTTGGCGGTTATATTTCCTAGCGCAATTCAAGCGCGCGCATACAGGTTATTGGGTAAAGGTGTGGCAGAATAGCCGCGTTTTCCGATAGGTGCTGAACGGCAGCACTTTATTCCTGGGGCTTCAACCATGCTTGTTCATCCAAATCCTGATCCCGTCGCGTTTTACATAGGCTCATGGCCTGTGTATTGGTATGGGCTCATGTACGGAATTGCATTTTTGCAATTTATCTTGCTTGGCAATTTGCGTATAAAACAACCGCATATAGCAGCGCAAGGTTGGACTAAGGATCATGTGAGTGACATTATTTTTTACGGTATGTTGGGTGTCGTTATAGGCGGGCGATTGGGTGAGGTTTTATTTTATCGACCGGCTTACTATTTTGAGCATCCGCTGGAAATCCCCATGACCTGGTTGGGCGGAATGTCCTTCCATGGCGGATTTATAGGCGTGATGGTAGCTATGTGGATATGGTCGCGAAAAAGTAAAAAAAATATCGGTGATATTTTCGATTTTATCGCGCCTTTAGTACCACTCGGTTATGCCGCAGGTCGCTTCGGTAATTTTATCAATCACGAATTACCGGGGCGTGCTGCCAGCGCAGATTTGCCGTGGGCAATGCAATGGCCTGGCGTCGATCATTTAGTTCATCCCTCTCCGCTCTATCAAACATTGATCGATGGATTATTATTATTTGTGATTGTCTGGTGGTTCGCGCGAACACAGAAACCGCGCTGGGCGACTGGGGCCCTTTATTGCATGCTCTATGGATGCGCGCGATTTTTCACCGAATATTATCGAGTGCCAGATTGGGAGACAAGCCTTGCAGGCGTGACTATTTCATCTGGACAGGTGTTAAGTATTCCCATGATCTTGGTCGGTGCGGGCGTGATGATTTGGGCTTACAAATTTCAACAGCCACAAAGTGTAGGGACATTTACCGCGGAACAAAATCCAACGTTAAAAAAAGCAGATGCAAAAAATAAGAGAAAAAATAAATGACCCAAAAAATTGTGCTTGCGAGCGGTAACGCAGGCAAGCTGCGAGAGTTTCAGCAATTACTTTCCGGCTGCGGTTTTGAAATAATCCCGCAATCCGATTTTAAGGTGACTAATGCTGAGGAAACCGGCACAACCTTTGTTGAAAATGCGATTATAAAAGCACGCCACGCTTGCCAACAAACCGGGCTGCCGGCAATTGCTGATGATTCGGGTATTGAGGTAGATGCGCTCAATGGTCGCCCCGGCGTTTATTCTGCGCGTTATGCGGGTGAGCATGCGAACGATGAAAAAAATAATGAAAAGCTACTGGTAGAATTAAAAAACGTTCCCTCTGAAAAGCGTACTGCTCGTTATCACGCTGTGCTGGCCTACATGCGACATGCCGACGACCCGACACCCATTTTGTGTCATGGCACTTGGGAGGGAGTTATTTTGACCGAACCCCGCGGTGAAAATGGTTTTGGCTATGATCCACTATTTTTTATCCCTTCGCATAATTGCGCGTCAGCAGAGTTGGACAAAGTAGAGAAAAATCGCATAAGTCATCGCGGTAAAGCTATGCAAGAATTACTGCAAAAAATATCTAAGGCATCACCTAAGGAATAACAATGAAAACCAACTTGATGGTGATAGTCGTTATTGCGGGTTTGCTTACAGCAACGTATAGATTTCTGCCTACCAATGTACAGCAAGAAATTGATTCTCAACTTAGTAAAATTAAAAGTACCGAAGCAATTGCAACAAAAGCAAATGCTGATAGTGAGAGCAAAAAATATAAGTTACAAATCCCCGATTCCGATTCCGATTCCGATTCCGATTCCGATAACGCAAACAAGCAATCAGCGAAGACAATTGTTGCCAGTGCTTATATTCAACGTCTGGAAGACGTGCAAGTGCATGATGAAGGGCGGGTAGTTGCGGTTCTATCTGATGATCGCAAAGGTAGTAAGCACCAGCGTTTTATTTTGCGAACCAAGGAAGATATCAGTGTGCTAGTTGCACACAATATTGATCTCGCTAAACGTGTAGAAAATATAAAGCAAGGTGATACCGTAGAATTTTACGGCGAATATGTTTGGAATGAAAAAGGCGGTGTTGTGCATTGGACTCATCATGATCCCGATGGCAGCCATGTATCGGGCTGGCTGAAGCACAATGGCATTAAATACCAGTAAATTTTGCTGTGGGAATCAACGGCTACCAGTTTTAACATTGAATTTGTTAGTCAGACGTCATCCTCGCGTCGCGGGGATCCAGCTGTTGATTTTAAATTTTTGAACTTATATCTACTAGCGAAGAGCTGGATCCCCGCTGCGCGAGGATGACGACTCCCCAACGTATGAACTTTTAGTATGTCACTTATTCTGCCCCCGCTTTCTCTTTATATTCACATCCCCTGGTGCATTCGCAAATGCCCCTACTGTGATTTCAATTCGCATCAAGCAAATAATAATATTCCTGAAAATGAATACATTGCAGCACTTCGCTTTGATCTCGAACAAGATGCAGCTTTAGCGCAAGGCAGAAAACTCACCAGCATTTTTTTTGGCGGCGGTACACCGAGTATGCTTTCAGAAAAAGCCATCTCTCAAATAATTAAAGATGCAGAACGAATTGTTGGCTTTGAATCTGACATTGAAATCACGCTGGAAGCAAACCCCGGCACTTTCGAGCAGGAAAAATTTTCCGGGTTTCGCGCTGCAGGCGTGAATCGTCTCTCAATTGGAATACAAAGCTTCAACGACACTCAATTAAAACTTCTAGGAAGAGTACATGGGCGCGATGAAGCTTTGCGTGCTATCGACGTGGCCCGCAAAGCTGGCTTTAATAATATCAATTTGGATCTAATGCATGGTTTACCACAACAATCTGTTGAAGATGCCAAAGCAGATTTGGCGCAAGCGATCGCATTAAATCCTGAGCATATTTCCTGGTACCAACTTACTATCGAAAAAAATACTGAATTTTATTCGGCGCCACCCATATTGCCCGTAGAGGACACGCTTGCCGATATTCAAGATGAAGGCCAAGCTCTACTTGCACTCGCTGGTTATGAACAATATGAAATATCTGCCTATGCAAAAAATAAAAAACGCGCACGGCACAATATTAATTATTGGGAGTTCGGGGATTACTTAGGAATAGGCGCTGGCGCACATGGAAAAATTACCCAGCCGGAGTTGTCACGCATCACTCGCCTATGGAAGACTCGTTTACCAAAACATTATTTGGGCGCTGCTTTCAGCAAAAAAATATCCACGAACTTAAGCGGTCATCAAAATGTATTCGGCGGCGGCAGCGAAATTCTCTCTCAAGAATCCTTGCCGCTTGAATTCTTAATGAATACATTACGCCTAAATGACGGAGCACCTGCTAAATACTTTAGTGAACGTACAGGCTTAACATTAGAAGCTCTTGAGCCCCAATGGGGTGAACTCACACAAAAAGAATTGGTTGAAATTGCAGATGGTAATTTGCGACCAACAGAGTTTGGTCGAAGGTTTTTAAATAGAGTGCTTGAGGCGTATGCGGAAAGTTAGTTTTATTATTTACACCGAAACAGCTTCTTTAGTTTCCTCCCAGCGCAATTTATCTGTGTAACGCAAAATCTGCATTTTTCCCTGATAGTCTTCAATCAACGCGCTGCAATTTTCTATCCAATCACCTGTATTGCAATAACGTAAATTATCTTGTTCAAATAAGGCGGGATAGTGAATGTGACCGCAGATGACTCCGTCGTAGCCGCGCCTTTTGGCTTCGCTTAAACATTCCTGTTGATAAGTGTTTATTGCTGCTTTCGCACCTTTGATGTTGCTTTTAATTAATCCTGACAGCGAAAAATAAGGGCGTCCCATCCATTTGCGAAAGCGGTTGGTCCAGCGATTAATAAATAATAATAAATCGTAACCCATATCGCCGCACAAACGTGTGAGCCAGCTGTGGTTGATGTAAGCATCCATTGCATCGCCGTGCATAATTAAAAAGTGTTTACCGTCGGCAGAGGTGTATTCATGTTCATGTTGAATTTCTATTGGGCCAAAATGTTGTCCGCAAAAATGTCGAATAGGTTCGTCGTGATTTCCAGGAACGTAGATAACACGCACACCGCGAGCTGCGAGCTCATAAAATTTCAAAATAACCTGGTAATGTTTTTGTGGCCAACAGAAACGACGTTTGAGGGCCCAGAGATCAACAATATCACCGACGAGATAAAGTGTGTCGCAGTGGATGTGATTTAAAAAATCCAGCAGATATTCAACTTTGCAGTCGCGATAACCGAGGTGTATATCTGAGATCCAGATCGTGCGGGCATTTATAAGCGGTGTTGCAGAACGTGCTGAAAAATTTTCGTCGAGCTCATTGAGTAAATTGCGGGACAACACAGAGGTGGATGCATTCATGAGGCGGTTCCATATGGTTGTATGCAAATATTTTTACAAAGCCATATGACGAAAAGACAACATTTATGTGAATTTTTAGTGACGGTTACGAATTAGTAGCAGCTATAAAATTATTTAATTTTTTTATTAATCTATAACTGCGAAGACATTATAAGAATGCGTATTAAGTTACGCGTTTCGCTGCTCGACATTTTGGGTAAAGTCCCGAATTTCTACTTTATCCTGGCGAAGCCAATGTAAAACCGCCTCGCGACTTTCGAGCATATCTTTATAGGTTTGCAAGATGACCAGGTTCGGCTTTGGTTGTTGTTGCAGTAACTCTAACCGTTCGGTTAAAAACGCAATATCGCTCTCAACTTTTCGGGCAACATCTTCGCTGTTATGTTCTACATTACCAATACTAAGTTTTGTCATGGGTGGCTCCTGAGAATTCCTTCCGAGGGAGTATTATCCTCTCTTTTTACAGGCCGCAATAGACGACATAAGCCGCAAGTTTTGTGAGCAATATCTCACAAAATCTGTTTTTTAGTGAGGGTAAGCGTAAACAAACCGGCGGCAGCAAGAACGATTGATGGACCGGCTGGGCTGTCCCAGAGATAGGATGCGTAGAGACCAAGGCCGACTGCAACAGCACCTAATAAACTCGCTACCAGAGCCATGGCTTCAGGGGAATGGGTGAGGCGACGACTGGCGGCGGCCGGGATAATTAAAAGCGCGGTAATTAGTAAAACACCGACTACTTTCATGGCGATCGCAATTACTAGCGCCATTAGGAGCATCAGTGCGGTGCGAATTTTATTCACGGGAATACCTTCTACCTGGGCTAACTCTTCGTGAACGGTGATAGCGAGCAAAGGGCGCCACAGCCAGATGAGCACACCTATGACGACACATGAAGTTAACCATATGGTGATGAGATCCAGTTTGTTGACCGACAAAATATCGCCAAAAAGATAAGCAAGCAGATCAATTCGGGTATCACTAAAGAGGCTGACGCAGATTAAGCCTAGCGCCAGTGTCGAATGCGACAAAATTCCCAGCAGCGTATCCGTAGCCAGAAACCGGTTGTTTTGCATGGCAACTAAGATGAGTGCTAGAAGTAGACACCCGATCGCTACGGCCAGGTTGAGGTTAATCCCAATGAGTAAACCAAACGTGATGCCCAGAAGCGCAGAGTGCGCTAGCGTATCGCCGAAATAGGCCATGCGCCGCCAGACAGCGAATGCGCCAAGAGGCCCAGCTACCAGGGCGACAGCAACTCCAGCGAGAAGCGCAGTCAGTAAAAAGTCAGGCATGATGATCGTGCTCGCATGAGTCGGAACAACCCTTTTTATTAAGGCTTGGGGCACCTTCAATCACGTTGCCGTGGGCATCATGGTGGTGATCGTGATGATGGTGATAGAGCGCAACCTGAGATTTCGCCTCTTGCTTGGGTCCATAATTCTCGACCAATCCCTCCCCAAACAGCGCCAGATAAGCAGGATCGTTGGTGACTTTATCGGGATGTCCATGACAGCACACATGTTGATTGAGGCAAACGACTACATCTGTAGTTGCCATCACCAAATGCAGATCATGGGAAACCAGGAGCACACCACAGTTGCGCGATTTTCGTATCTCGTTAATTAGCGCATAAAGTGCAGACTGACCGCTTACATCAACACCCTGTACGGGCTCATCAAGTACCAGTAGTTGAGGGTCACGCAATAATGCACGAGCAAGGAGGACGCGCTGTGTTTCTCCGCCGGATAACAACTGCATGGGAGTTTTGCCTAATTGCTGGATGCCGGTGAGTTTCTGGATTTCGGTAAGGTCAGCTTTCGGTTTACCACCTAATAATAGGAAGCGCTCCACATTCAGCGGCAAGCTGGCATCAAGGTGCATTTTTTGGGGCATGTAACCAATGCGTAGATTGGGCGAACGCTCAATCGTACCTTCATCCGTTTTGATAAGGCCGAGTACGCTACGAACCAAGGTGGTTTTTCCGGCCCCATTGGGCCCAATCAAGGTAAGAATTTTCCCTGCATCTATCTGCAAATCAACATTCTTTAATAAATGACGGCCGTTGCGGATCACGCCTACGCCGGCTGCGCGAATCAGGTGTTGCGTCATGGCGAATCCTTGCTTTCGTTATGTTGGCAAGCGGGACACAAGCCATTGATTTCAAGGCTGTGGCCCGTGACGGTAAACCCGGATTCAGTCGCTACATCATTAAGCTGTTGGTTCAGTTGCGGGCTATCCAATTCGACGGCGACTTTACAGCCTTGGCAAATAAGAAAATGACTCTGGTGTTTTTGGCTGGGTGATGGGCAACCGATATACGCGTTCAGGCTGTTTATGCGGTGGATCAATCCCTCTTCCAATAGGAAATCCAGTGCGCGATAAACTGTGGGGGGAGCAATCTGCCGCGTGGATGCCTTGGCGAGCATATCCATTAATGTATAGGCGCCCAGAGGTTGATGGCTTTGCCATACCAGTTCGAGCACTTGCTCTCTCAAACTGGTCAGGCGAACACCGCGTTCATCGCATAGTTGGCGCGCAGCGACTATAGCATCGCTAATGCAATGGCCGTGGTTGTGATGGCTACAAGCTTTTGCGAGTGTGTACATGTTTAAATCTGCGGGAGATAAAAACCAATATGTTACACTATAACCTTTTATCTCACAGCTTTTAGCTGAAGCGTTTTTTGATGCAGGCGATGGATATATGAGGACTTCGAAATTTTCACTATTTGCGGCAATCGTTCTGATGTTGTCATCAGTGAGTGCTTACGCCAAACCTCTGGTGCTTTCGAGTCTGCGACCGCTGACATTAATCGCACAGGAAATTACGGGGGCATCGGCAAGCGTCGATACACTTCTACCTGTGACAGCGTCGCATCACGATTATCCTTTAAAAACCTCGGACTATACGCGATTAAAAACAGCAGACATCGTTCTCTGGGTTGGTCCTGAATTGGAAAGTTTTCTGCAAAAGCCTCTTAGTAATCTAGACGCTAGCAAAATAATTACGGCCTACACGTTAAAAGATATTCATTGGCCGGCGGACAACCATAGGTCGGGAGCGCAGAAAGACACGCATGAGCATGAACAAGATCCGCACCTGTGGTTAGATCCGCGTAATGCAGTGCTGGTAGCGAAAGCAATTACCGAAAAGTTGGAACAAGTCGATGCTGCTAATGCAGTTCTCTATCGCGAAAATTTTCGATTGTTTAAAGAGAAGATTCAAAAATTGGATGAAAGACTAAAAGCTTCTCTGAAACCATTGGAGGGGATTGGGTTCGTTGTATATCACGAGGGATTTGGGCATTTTGTTAGCCATTACGGCTTGTATCAGCTGGATTATCTAACTTATACGCCAGAACAAAAGCCAGGCGCACGACACCTACACCAACTTAGGCTGATTTTAGCGAAAGAAACGAAATGTTTGTTTCTGGAACCTTATGGAGATACGCGATCCGCACGGGATTTAGCACAAGAGTTTAAGTTACCGACAGCTACGCTTGACGCACTAGGGGCGCAAGATGTCTCAAATTACTCTCAACTCCTCGAGCAAATGTCCAACGCTTTTCTAACCTGCCTGACGAACTGATGAAGACGCATGTATAGGGAAACGAAGTCTGATGCCTCTTTCTGTTAATGCGTCAATTTGGCGTTTGTTCAATTCCCTTAAAAAAGCGTCGTAAGCGGTGCGTACCTTACGGTCTGTGATTAAGGCGCTAGTTTGCAATAATTCGAGAATGCCTCCCTCACTTGCCAATTTGTGACGTTCACCGGTGTGGTGATAATACTGGCTGCCCAATTGCTGCAGTCGAAAAATGGCTGTTTGAGAAAAAATTAGCGTATCCATGAAAAGCTCCTTCGACGCATTACGTCATGCTTTGTTGTTAGTTAACGACCGACTTTGTTTACTATTTGATTACAGAAAACACAGTCTAGGTTAAATAATAAGCATGGGTGTTTCTTCAAATGCCATTAATTTAATTGTTTCAAAATTTGTGATGGGTGCAAAAAAAGGGCCCCGTATCGTCATAGCAAAAAGATATAACGAGACAGGGCCTATGCAGGGTCAAACAAGGAGGTAAAACCACTTACCATAAACAAACAACAAACTTCACAACTACGGGTACAGCAAAAACTTCAAACTTCCTCAACCTGTAAATTACAAGTCGGCTTAAATTTAGATTGCGCTAAAGGCGCCAGGTTCTGGAAGGGACAACTAACAACAGGGGGCAATTTCTACACAAGGATTACGTTAGCTGTTTTCAGCAAATTTACGCACATCTTTATGTGTTGCCCGACCTCTGCAATCGGCAGAGCTGCAAATTAGTATCGGCTTCCAGCAACCCTCCGCATAAATGCGGTGGATTAAAACTTAACGTTTACAGCAACTTCTTTTTTAATGGTCTCAGCGAGTTTCGCTTCTATAGCTGCACTCACAACATCAGATGCTGTATTGGCTTCTTTTTCTAAACGAGTAGCTGATTCATCCGCGACAACAATTTTTAAATTGGTTGATGCGCTGGTATCGGCTGAGGCCAAGGTTAAGGGTTGTTCAACTTTTGCTTCATCAGCCAAAACAGGTGCAGTTACCAGTAGGGCTGCGAGTACTAAAAATGACGTTTTCATATGTGATCTCCTTTTGGGGGGTTACTTTCAATTAGGAGGTAATTGTGTTACCTCTTGTTACACATAGTAACACATCGCTTTTTTTTGGCTAGCGCTTTTTATGGATTATTTCGATATAAGCAGAAATATTTAAGCAATATCAACAAATTGAGACTGTAGTCTCCTTTTTGATGTGAACTTGTGTTTTGTGCAATTAAGTAACACTTGTGTAATGAAACGACTGCGCATGTATTCTCAGCATCGGGTTTGCGCGGAGTTCGGGTGCTGCGTACGATGGGTTTTGGTGTATTCTGCGGCCTCGATTTTCTGTCCTCCGCTAACTCAAAAGATTTACACCATGGATTCTCAAGCTTCTCCATCTGCATCTCCTGGCCCGCTCGTTCTGGTAGACGGTTCTTCGTATTTGTATCGCGCCTATCACGCCCTGCCACCCCTAACTAATTCAAAAGGTCAGCCTACGGGGGCGGTAAAAGGAGTCATCAATATGTTGCGACGATTAATAAAGGATTATCCGCGTAGTCAAATAGCTGTGGTATTCGATGCAAAAGGTAAAACCTTTCGCGATGAGATGTATGCAGAATACAAAGCTAATCGTCCACCTATGCCCGATGATTTGCGTCCGCAGGTACAACCGATTCTCGATATTGTTGAAGCTATGGGATTGCCGTTGCTCGTGGTGGAAGGAGTTGAAGCAGACGATGTAATAGGAACGCTAGCTCGCCAGGCAACAGAACAAAAAAAGGATGTGGTGATTTCCACCGGCGATAAAGATATGGCGCAACTCGTTAACGAGCACGTCACGCTTGTTAACACCATGACTGATACGTGTTTGGATATTCCAGGTGTAACTGAAAAATATGGTTTCGGCCCCGAGCTCATGATTGATTATCTCGCGCTCATGGGCGACAAGGTGGACAACATTCCTGGCGTTCCTGGTGTCGGTGAAAAAACGGCGCAGGGATTAATTCAGGGGATGGGAAGTTTGGATGCAATTTATGCGGACCTGGAAAAAGTCCGCACGCTTTCGTTTCGCGGTGCGAAAAATATGCCGGAGAAATTAATTGAACATCGCGAAATGGCTTATCTCTCATATCGTCTCGCCACCATTAAAACTGATGTAGCTTTAGCAGTTGGTCCAGAATCTATTAAAATTTCAAAGCCAGCGAATTTGAAATTGCGTGTGTTGTTTGAAGAGCTTGAATTTAAAAATTGGGTAAAAGACTTGGCGGATTCAGTTGAATCTACGGGCGTTGGCTCAATCGCCGCTAATGCCAGTTTTGAATTTGAATCTGCACCTCAAGAGCCTATCTCGGAATTTATTGCGGCAGCGCCGCCCGCTGAAATTCATTATGACATTATCACCGATAAAAATTTATTTTCGGTTTGGTTGTCTCGCTTGCAAAACGCTGTGGAATTTTCGTTTGATACTGAAACGACCAGTCTGAATATTATGGATGCAAAAATTGTTGGAGTGAGTTTTGCAATCGAAGCAGGAAATGCTGCCTATATTCCTTGCGGCCACGATTATATGGGCGCTCCGGAGCAGCTTTCTATCGAATGGGTACTGCAAGAATTAAAACCGATTTTGGAAGATGCGCAAAAAATTAAGATTGGCCAGAATTTAAAATATGATCGTAGTGTACTTCTTAATTATGGCATTGAACTTCGCGGTATAAAATTCGACACCATGCTCGAATCCTACGTTTGGAATTCAATTGGTAGTCGCCACAATATGGATGCGCTTGCGCAAAATTATTTGGATTATAAGACGGTTACTTTCGAAGAACTTGCTGGCAAAGGTGTAAAGCAATTGGCCTTCAATCAATTAAAAGTTGAAGATGCAGGGCACTACGCCGCCGAAGATGCCGATATCACTTTGCGCTTGCACCAATTTTTTTGGCCGCAATTAAAAAATATTTCTTCGCTTACTTCCGTATTTGAAAATATTGAAATGCCGCTGGTTCCCGTGCTGTCACATATCGAATGCAACGGTGCTTTAGTAGATGCAAATTTGCTTGGCAAGCACAGTATTGAATTGGGTGATCGCCTAACGCAATTGGAGCGCAAAGCTTATGAGATTGCCGGGCAGGAATTTAATTTGAGTTCGCCCAAACAGTTAGGTGTGATTTTGTTCGAGCAACAAAAATTACCCATCATTAAAAAAACACCGACCGGAACACCTTCAACGGCAGAAGAAGTTTTGCAGGAATTGGCCTTAGATTATCCGCTGCCTAAAGTGCTGATGGAGTATCGCGGGCTGGCAAAATTAAAATCAACTTACACTGATAAATTGCCGCTGGAAATTAACAAGCGCACCGGGCGCATTCATACTAGCTATCATCAAGCAGTTGCTGCTACGGGGCGCCTGTCATCACAAGATCCCAATTTACAAAATATTCCGATTAAAACGGAAGAAGGGCGTCGTATTCGTCAGGCTTTTATCGCGCCCCAAGGTTACAAATTAATTGCAGCTGATTATTCGCAAATCGAGTTGCGAATTATGGCGCATTTGTCGGATGACACAGGCTTACTAACCGCCTTTGACTCAGGTTTGGATGTTCATCGCGCCACCGCTGCGGAAGTATTTGGAGTGGCGTTGGATTCAGTGACGTCGGAAATGCGACGCAGCGCCAAAGCAATTAACTTTGGTTTGATTTATGGCATGTCTGCTTTTGGTCTTGCTAAACAATTGCGCATTGGCCGCAATGAAGCGCAGCAATATATCGACCGCTACTTTGAACGTTACCCGGGCGTGCAGCGCTACATGAATGAAACCCGCGCTTTGGCTCATGAGCAAGGATTTGTAGAAACTATTTTTGGTCGTCGATTATATTTGCCCGATATCAATGCGAAGAATAAAAATCTGCAAATGGGTGCGGAGCGAACCGCCATTAATGCGCCTATGCAGGGTACGGCGGCGGATATTATTAAGCTTGCTATGATCAGTGTGGATAACTGGTTAGTCGAATCTAACCTTGACGCAAAACTGATTATGCAGGTTCACGATGAGCTTGTGCTTGAGGTTGCTGAGGCGGATGTTGAAAAGACTCGATCTGGTGTCATCGCACGAATGTCCGCTGCCGCTAAGTTGAGAGTTCCTTTATTGGTCGAGGCGGGGGTCGGAGATAATTGGGACCAAGCTCATTAAATTAAGAATCAATCAGCACATTTCAAATATAAGCTGTTGTTTTTAATGTGCTTTTAGAATTGTGCAAAAAATTCGCAAATTTATTTACAAATTTCATGAACTTATTGGATGGTGCTTAGTCTCAGTTATGTGTGTTTTACTTTCATGAGCTAACTCCTCCCCTAATGGCAATTTGCCAGCTAAGCGTGAGAAATATGCAAAGCTACCCCGGCCTCTGGTTGGGGTTTTTTTTGCCCAATATTTCTCAAATCATGCTCCGCTAACTCTGGTTGGGTTTTTTGCCCAATATTTCTCAAATCACGCTCCGCTAACTCTGCCTGGGTTTTTTTTGCCTGAAATTAGCATGAATCATGTAATCGCTGATTCTGTTTGGGATTGGCCGTAATTAGTTAAGCCGTGCAATCACTAAGTGTTGGAAGGTTGCCCCCGAAAAGCTGAACCCTGCTATCGCCAGCGTAAAAATTCTCAACGCTGATTTATAAACCTATGTGTCATTGAACTTATTGGTTGAGATGAGTCTATTTAGCAGGACTGCAGTGTCCAACAACATTTTAGGCTAGTTGATATTGCTTCCAAAGTCTTCTGATGTCCTTCCCCAAGCACATCAGTTTTTCCCGGCGGCTAGTTCGCCGGTTTTTTATTGCGCGGTAATTTCCCCGCTTGATTCTGACATTTCGCTTTCCTGCTCGGGCGCAAGCCAAGTCTGTAATTTGGCTTTTAACTCATCCAAACCAGTGTTCTTTAGCGATGAAAAAATTTGCACGCTGACCAACTGGTGTAAACCCGCATTTTTAATTTCGCGCTGAACAGTTTGTAGTTGACTGCCAGCTTGCCCGCGGCTCAACTTGTCTGCTTTGGTCAACAGAATGTGGACCGCCATATTAGAATTGGTTGCCCAGTTCAACATGGTGGTATCAAATTCTTGTAATGGATGGCGAATATCCATGAGCAATATCAAACCATGTAAACAACGACGTTCACGCAAATATTCCGAGAGATAACGTTGCCAAAGCTCTTTTTGTTCCCGCGATACTTTTGCATAACCATAACCTGGTAAATCCACCAGTCGTTGTGTTTCGCTCAATTCAAAGAAATTGATGAGCTGTGTCCGACCGGGAGTCTTACTTACGCGCGCCAATTTGTGATTGTTGGTGAGAGTATTAATGGCGCTGGATTTGCCAGCGTTCGAACGCCCGGCGAACGCGACTTCAATTCCATCCTCCGGAGGGCACTCGCGAATACTGGGCGCGCTATGAATAAATTTGGCCTTGTGGAAGTTGATCGCACTGGTCATAAAAACCCTTCAAATTGGTGTGTTATTAGTTCGATGGTATATAATGCGGCACGCCTCTTGGAGGACTAATGCTTGCTGGAACAAACGTTTGGGAACTCTGAGCCGCCACCCGCAGACAATCAGACGGCAAAGATTGATGGCCGCATTGTAGCCTGATGACAATCCCTACGCGAATTAAATGATCCCTCGGCAGCTTGAAGAGTTGCTGATAACACAATTGAATGACAGGTTTGCTGATGAAACATATGGTAAAGAGTGCACTTTTTTCGCTAGGTCTAGTCGCTATTGCACAGGGTGTTTACGCTGCGGGTGATAGTAAAGTTGTTGGCGATGCTAAAGCCGGTCAAGCAAAAGCAGCGGTTTGCGGTGCATGCCATGGTGCGGATGGTAATAGTCCTCTCCCTAATTTCCCCAAGCTTGCCGGTCAGGGTGAGCGTTATTTGTTAAAGCAAATCCACGATATTAAAGAGTGGGATCTTGAAACCAATCAGGCTAAGAAAGCCACCACTGGTCGTGCGGTGTTAGAGATGACCGGACTGTTAAGTGCCGTGAGTGATCAGGATATAGCGGACATGGCAGCCTATTTTGCCAGCCAAAATACCCAATTGTCCGGCTCAAAGAAAATGGAAGTTCAGGTTAACTCCGGCCTAAAAGTAGATGCAATGGAGCTGGGCGCAAAAACCTATCGCGCCGGTAACATTGCAAATGGCTTACCTGCCTGTACCGGTTGCCACGCACCTGATGGGAAAGGTAATGCGGCTGCTGGGTTTCCGCGCTTGAGCGGTCAACATCCCGATTACATTGAAAAGCAATTGACCAACTTCCGTTTGGGCAATCGTATTAATGATGGTGATACAGCGCCAATGCGCGCAATCGCTGATAAATTGAGCGATGCGGAAATTAAAGCCTTGGCAAATTTCATTGCGGGCTTGAATTAATCCTCGTAAGTGCGTAAAAAAGGCGGCTCAGGTCGCCTTTTTTATTGGCTGATAATTTGATAATAAGCCATTGTCCTTTTTCCAACTTTTTCGGAGTCCTCCATGCGTATTTTTTCCATCCTCTTAGGTATGTGCCTCTCAGTTTCGGTGTTCGCGGCTAATTCACCCATTATGTTGAAGTATCAGCAAGGCCGGGATTACACCCTTCTTGAAACGCCTGTTCCTACCTTGGACCCTTCCAAAATTGAAGTTGTGGAAGCCTTTTCGTTTACATGTCCTCATTGCTACAACTTCCAACCCGCATTGGATCAATGGAAAAAGGTGCAGAAGCCTGACATCGCTCTAGTACAAACCCACATGCAGTGGAGTGGCGGTATGAAGCCTTATCAACGCGGGTTTTACACAGCGGTGACCCTGAAGATTCAGGATAAGATCATGACTCCTGTGTTCGAGGCTATTCATAAAGAACATAAGTACCTCGATAAACCAGAACTCTGGGCAGACTTGTTTGCAGCTCATGGCGTTAGTAAACAAACCGTTATCACAACTTACAACTCAGCTGCTGTTACGGATATGCTGGCTAAAGCAGATGAACGTATTCGTGCGTTCAAAATTTCCAGCACTCCACAATTGGTTGTCGATGGTAAATACATAATTCCAACGCCGGACGGCATAAGCGAGGCGGATGCGCATAAGAAGATGCTGGAAATTGTAGATTTTCTAGTCACCAAGATTCGCGCTGAGCGCGCAGCAAAAAAATAGTAAATAAAGCTTATCTCTAGACCCCGCTACTAAAAAAGTTGCGGGGTTTTTTATTGCACAAGTCGCTTAGGAACTAACAAACCCGAAAGAGTTCTTAGTGATGTGTTTTTTAAACCCTGTTTGAAATGTGGAGTCAGGTTATGCGTATGTTTGCCGTCCTTGTGGGACTTGTATTGAGTGGTGTTGTTAGCCTTGCAAATGCAGCAGGTTATACCGAAGGAAAAGATTACGAGGTATTGGCGACTCAGGTTCGTCCTGCTGATGCCAGCAAAATTGAGGTGGCTGAGGTTTTTTCATTTTTGTGTCCTCATTGCCATCGCTTTGAGCCATTGATTGTGGGTTGGGCTAAAAAGCAACCGGCTGACGTTGTGCTCGTGCAAACCCATGCGTCTTTCAATCATAATTGGCCAGTTTATCAACGCGGTTTTTACACTATGCAGGCCTTGGGTGTTAGAGATAAAGCGCAAGAAGGGGTGTTCACCAGCATCTATGTTGGCAAGCAGGAAATGCTTACCGCAGAGGCTTGGGCAAACTTCCTGGCGACCTACGGTGTGGACAAGCAAAAGACGCTTAGCACCTTTAACTCCTTTGGCGTAAACAGTCAGGTAAAGCAGGCGGACAATCGTGTGCGTGACTTGAAAATCGCCAGTACCCCATCGGTTATTGTTGATGGCCGCTTCCGCGTACTGGTGTCCAATCATGAAGAGATGCTTAAGGTCGCGCAGTTCCTGGTTGATAAGGTTCGCGCTGAGCGCGCTAGCGTTAAACGCTAGTTTTCCCCAGCTACTTTAAGGTAGCGTAAAGCTTTATAAAAACGCCCACCTCGATTGAAGTGGGCGTTTTTGTTTCCGATCATTTTTCCGAACTCTGTCTATACTGATTTCAGCATAAAACCGACTTCCGAGAAATGTATGGCTGAAAGATCCGATGATAAAAGTGCTAACTGGCGGGAAAAATATTTAGATGCACTGGATCAGCAAGAGCAAATTGAAAAATCCCTGGGTGCGCAGCAAGAAATGCTTAGGCGTGCACTGGTGAGAGTTAGTTTTGCAGCAGATGGTCAGGACGATGCCTTGGACGAGGTGCTCAATCAATTGCGGGAGCGTATGCGTGGCAACATCACGGGTGATACAAGTTTCTTGTTAGCGCGCCTCGATGAAGTTGCCCTTAACTTTGAAAAAAACCGTGAGCAAAATGCGCAGGATGTACGTCAATTTCTAGCTGAAATTATCAGGCCATTACAAGAGTTAGATTTAACTCGCGGCGTAAAAAAAGAAATTAGTGAGTACCTTTCGCAACTACCCGAGCGTAGTAAAAAAGTGCGCTTATACCCCGCGCTTTTGCAACAGTTGTCGAACATTCAACAGCAAGCATTGAAAGATATCGAACAACCAAAAACCGGCTTGTTACAAAAAATATTAGGTTCAAAAAATACCGTTAGAGAAGACGAGCAACATCCGCCCACCGCTATGCAAAACAAGTCTGAAATTGGTTCGTTGGATAAGCCGCTAAATTATGATGAAAGAAATTCAACTCATCATATTGAAAGGGAGCTTTCGAGTAATAACAGCTCCGCAAAAATATCGAGTGGAGCGGCTCATGGTAGTAAGCAAGATATCAGCGAACATTTGCCACAAACTTTTATCGATCAAATTACTCAAGTTATCAACCAATTTTTAAACGGGCTTGAAAAAGAAGTGCCCATCGCAAAAAAAACAAATGTGATTCGCGAACGACTCAACGCGGCGATATCCGCAGATACCTTTATAAAAACCCTGGAAGCTTTACGTGATCTGGTTATGGAGGCATATCTTTCTGCTAACCAAGCATTTGCTACTTATTTGAAAAATGTAAATCAGGAGCTTGCTGATATTTACAGTTTGGTTGATGGCGCCACTAAATCAGAAACTCAACGTCGCAATGCCACCAGTAGTTTGCAGGATTCCATGCGAAAAGGTATGGAGTCTTTAGAATCCAGCGCCGAGTCTGCAACAGATTTGGCGCAATTAAAAAATTCTGTGCAATCACAAATCGGAAATATTCGGCAAGCACTCGATCACTTTCAGCAGGCCGAACACGAACAAAGTCAGCTTGCGAGCCAATTGGAAATACTCGCTGGTAAAATAAAAATTATGGAAGATGATGCAGAGAAAAATCGTACGGTATTGGAAAAGCAACGATTTAAAGCGCTACACGATCCGCTCACCGAATTACCCAACCGTGAATATTACAATGAGCGGGTAGCTTATGAATATCATCGTTGGGAGAGATACGGGCGCTCACTCACCTTGGCCGTATTTGATATAGACCATTTTAAAAAAATAAATGATAGTCACGGACATCAGGCGGGTGATCGCGTATTGCGTGTTATCGGGCGTTCGGTCGCTAAGCGTTTGCGAGAGGTTGATTTTTTTTGCCGCTTTGGAGGTGAAGAATTTGTAGCTGTTATGCCCGAAACAAGTCTTGCGGATGCGTTGCCGGTATTGGATACCATCCGCTCCGCTATAGCCAACGCATCATTCAATTATAAAGATCAACCCATTTCAATTTCATTGTCTATAGGTGTTACTGAATTTAAAAAGGGCGATGATGTTGAAACTGCTTTTGCACGCGCTGATGAAGCACTTTATGCCGCAAAATTCAGTGGGCGAAATTGTGTTAGATCAATCTGAGTTCAGATCATTAGTACATTAACACTCGTTAACTAATATCTACAAAATTAATTGCCCGCTGCTATAGCGTGCGTTTATGCTACACCCGCATTGAAAATCTACACTCAAACTATTAGCGGATCAGCTAGGTACTTCATTTAATCAGGTACATTATGAAAAAAATAATACTCGTTTGCGCTTTAATTGCAGCATCCTGCGCTCAGGCGAAAAATTCACCAGCAGAATCATTGGTCATTAATGATAAAAATTATTTCGCAATGCAAGGTTTAAACGTCACTGTATTTAGCGATATTTATCCAGACGGCCATCAGACTGGCGTTACTATTATTCAACATGGCAGCCGTGTTGCGGCGAATGGTGATCTGCGTTTGGAAATTTCACCCGGGCAGTGGTCGCCAGTGCCTACCGGTGGTGAGCAGGTAGTGGATAAAGAGCAGCGTAGTATTTCGCAAACCATGCACTACCCTGACCCGACGAAAGATAAAAAGGGATTCAACCCCATTAATTATCCCGATTTAAAATTTTCTTATAAAGTTAAGGTTACTGCCTTACAAGGTAATCAATTTAAAATTAGTGTGGATCTGGACAAACCATTGCCAGCGGAGTGGATCGGAAAAATTGGTTTCAATTTTGAGTTATTCCCCGGAGAATTATTCGGTAAAGCATTTTTGATGGATCAACAATCGGGAATCTTTCCACGCCAGGCCAACGGACCGATTGAAAATATTGGCGGCGAATTTCTTGCAAAACCATTAGCGACCGGCAATAAATTAGTCGTTGCGCCCGATGACGACAAGCGCCGTATAGTCATTGAGAACGTCACGAAAAATGGCGGCACCAATAAACTGGAGCTTTGGGACGGCCGCGCTAATCATAACAATGGTTGGTACATAATACGCACCGCCATCCCTGCTAATGCAACCTTGAATGCCATTGAATGGATCGTCACGCCGAACGTTGTGAAAGGTTGGCAGTACGAGCCAGTGTTGCAAGTATCACAGATTGGGTACGCGACCAAGCAACCTAAAAAGCTTGTTATCGAGCAGGACGCAACCGATGTAAAAGTGGATGAAATTGCTATTTATCAACTTACTGAAAATGGTAAGAAACTTGTGCGCAAAGCCAAGCCGCAAACATGGGGAAATTTTCTACGCTATAACTATTTAACCTACGATTTTTCCGACATTCAAACTCCTGGCAGTTATGTAATTAGCTATCGCGATAAATCCACATCATCGTTCAAAATTAATGATGATGTTTTTGATCGGCATGTGTGGCAACCAACGCTGGAATATTTCTTGCCGATGCAAATGTGTCACATGCGTGTGAATGAAAAATATCGCGTGTGGCATGGCTTGGATCATATGGATGACGCCATTATGGCACCGCTAAATCTCAATCATTATGATGGTTATATTTCTGGTCCATCCACCTTAACTAAATACAAACCAGGTGATCGTGTTCCAGGTTTGGATGTGGGTAACTGGCATGACGCCGGCGATTTCGATATGCGTATTGAGTCGACGATGGGTACGATTTGGCTATTGTCAGAAATGGTGGAGGAATTTGGTTTGAATTATGACGCTACCAGTATCGATCAAAAAACTAAAATCGTAGAAATTCATCAGCCCGATGGTAAAAACGATGCGCTGCAACAAATTGAACATGGCTTGCTAAGTGTGCTCGGTGGCTACAAAGCGTTAGGGCGTTTATATCGCGGGATTATTGATGTGGATTTGCGGCAATACGTGTTGCTCGGCGATGCGTCAGTGCAAACAGACAATCTGCCTTATGATCCGAGATTAGCTAAGGGCCAAGTAAAAAATGATAAATCAGGTAACAATGATGATCGCTGGGTATTTACCGAGGATAATCCTAATCGCGAAATCAATGCCGTAGCGGGCTTGGCATCTGCAGCGCGTGCGATAAAAGCCTACAACCCACAAATGTCACAAGATGCGCTTGCTGCAGCGAAAGATATTTATCAACAATCATTTTCGCGCGCGACAAAAATAGACGAAAAAACCTTAGCTGCTGCTGAAATGTTTTTAGCAACGCAAGATAAAAAATACCTTGCCGATTTATTGCCCTTAAAAGAACAAATTATTGAAAAAATTGGCGAAGCTGGTTGGTCATTGGGTCGCGTAATGGCGAGCATTGAAGACAAAAATTTTGTAAATGCAATCAATGCTGCCGTAGAAAAACACCAATTGCAGGTTCGTGAACGTGCGGCAGTAGAGTCTCCCTACGGTGTGCCGTACAAACCGAATATATGGGGTGCAGGTTGGAATATTCAGGAGTTCGGCGTGCAACAATATTTCTTTCATAAAGGTTGGCCGCAATACACTACTACGGACGCTTATTTCAGCGCATTAAATTTTGTTTTAGGTGTTCACCCAGGTTCAAATACACAATCATTTGCGTCGGGCGTAGGCGCAAATTCTGCCACGGTTGCTTACGGCACTAATCGCGCAGATTGGTCGTATATTCCTGGTGGGGTTGTTTCGGGTACGGCATTGATTCGTCCGGATTTGCCTGAGTTAAAAATTTGGCCATACTTTTGGCAGCAAACGGAATATGTAATGGGCGGTGGAGAAACCAATTATATGTTTTTGGTGTTAGCGGTAAATGCAGAAAATAAAAGGCGTTCGTTATAGATAAAATTATTTCCCTCTTCAAACAATAAGGTTTAAAAAGCTCTCAATTGTTGAGAGCTTTTTTATGCGAGTAAGAAAATTTATGATCAGCTCGTTTTACCTTGAACTTCACGTTCTTTTAAGAGGAACCAGTTGCCTGAAGTTGTGTCAAACTACAGTAAGTCCGTATGATTTTTAGTGGTTAAAATTCCATCATGCTGCTTTAGCGTTAGAGAAAAAGAGCTAAACCTAATATGATTGCGAAATTGCTATCACTTTGCGTTTAGGCTTAGGCATTTTATGAAAACTCATATTCCCACCAATATCATTACCGGTTTCTTGGGTGTGGGTAAAACTACGGCAATTACGCATTTGCTCAAGCACAAGCCCAAAGATGAAATATGGTCGGTGCTGGTTAACGAGTTTGGTGAAATCGGTATCGACGGCGCTATGCTAAAAACAGTTAATGCGCATGTTCGCGAAGTCCCAGGCGGTTGCATTTGTTGTGTTGCGGGTCTGCCGATGAAAATGGCACTGAATATGATGATCGCAAAAACCAAGCCAGACCGTATCATCATTGAACCAACCGGCTTAGGGCATCCCGAAGAAATTATTAATACGTTGTTAGGCGAGTATTACAAAGATGTGCTGGATTTACGTGCGACCATCACTTTAGTTGATCCGCGTAAGTTACAAGATAGTCGCTATACAGAAAACGCGAATTTTCAGGATCAAATTGCAGTGGCGGATGTTGTCGTTGCTAACAAGACCGACGAATGTGGTCCTGATGACAAACGTGCCTTCGATGAATTGTTAAATAGTTTCGAATCTCCAAAACAGGCGAGCTTTTGGATAGAGCATGGTCAACTTGACGCGAGCTGGTTGGATTTCCCTCGCACCAGTCACACAGTGAAAAATCCACAGCACCACCAGAAAAATCGTTTGGCGCCCCAGCGTGAAATGTATAACGCTAATGTCAGCCTTCCTGAAAACGAACGTTTTATCCGTCGCGAAAATTCTGCGAATGGTTTTTACAGTTGTGGTTGGTTATTTCAACCCCATATCCAGTTTAACTTTAACCAATTATTTGGTTGGTTGTCCGGCGCGGACTTTTTGCGAGTTAAAGCGGTAATGCACACGAATGAAGGTGTCTATATATTTAATGCTGAAAATGGTGTGCTCAGCGTTAACCAAATTCCATTGCAATCACCAGATGAAATTTTGGATAGCCGAATTGAAGTTATTGACGACAAGAACATCGCGGTTGATTCCAGCGAAGCAATATTGCTGGGTACGATTATCACATCGTAATGAATTATCTGACGCTTGCTGCAGCAATAATTCCAAGTAGCAACTAGACTTAGTGGGTATGTATGCTGGCTCGGTTTGAGCCGGTTTTTGAGTTTAATAGGAAGAGGGTTTTACCATGTCGTTACTGTTAGCACTAGTCGCAATTTGGGCGCTGATCGCCATACTTACTTTGCTTCAGGTTGCGCTGCCTATCGCCTCGGTGTTGGTAGTTGGCCTCTGGCTAGTGCTTGGGACTATCGTACCCTGCCTGTTGTCCTTATGGGCCCTGGTGCCACTGATTTTCGTTGTGGCAGTACTGAATGTACCCGGGTTAAGACGAGCTTTGCTTACTAAACCTGTTTTTGGCATTTTGAAAAAAACCATGCCGAGCATGAGTGTGACTGAACGCGAAGCACTGGAGGCGGGTACCACTTGGTGGGAAAAAGATTTATTCAGTGGCAAACCTGACTGGAACCAGTTTGCGCAAATAGGTTTGCCGCAGCTAACCGCTGAAGAGCAGTCCTTTTTGGATAATGAAGTTAGCGAGCTGTGTAATATGCTCAATGAGTGGGAGATTTATAACTCCCGCAAAGACCTGCCGCCTGAAGCCTGGCAATTCCTCAAAGATAAAGGTTTTTTCGGCCTGATTATTCCTAAAGAATTTGGTGGTCGTGAATTCAGCCATTATGCGCAAAGCCGTGTGATGAGCAAAATCGCCAGTCGCTCAGGTACTGCCGCAGTGACTGCAATGGTCCCTAATTCACTCGGCCCAGGCGAGCTGTTGATGAACTACGGTACTGAAGCGCAAAAACATCAATGGTTGCCTGGTCTTGCAAACGGTACAGAGATCCCCTGTTTCGGGTTGACTGGTCCAGAGGCAGGGTCTGACGCAGGCTCCATTCCTGACACCGGCATAGTCTGCAAAGGCGTTTACAACGGGCAAGAAGTGCTTGGTCTGCGTCTTACGTTTAGCAAGCGCTGGATTACTCTGGCTCCGGTTGCAACCGTGGTTGGTCTCGCTTTTAAATTGCACGATCCGGAAGGTTTATTGGGTGACCCGAATAAGAAGGAGTACGGTATTACCTGTGCGCTTATTCCGGCGAATCATCCGGGAATGGAAATTGGCAAACGTCATAACCCCGGCTCTCCTTTTATGAACGGCCCAGTGTTTGGAACCGATGTATTCATTCCGATCGACTGGATTATTGGCGGTGCTGCCATGGCCGGTAAAGGCTGGCGCATGCTGATCGAGTGCTTGGGTGCAGGGCGGGGTGTTTCCTTACCATCGCTTTCCACTGCCAGTGGCGAAATCAACTATCGCTTGGTGGGTGCTTATGCGCGTATCCGTCGTCAATTCAACACTGAGATCGGAAAGTTTGAAGGTGTTCAGGAAGCTACTGCAGACATCGCGGGTACGGCATATACCCTGGAAGCTTTTCGCCAACTGGTGACTAAAGGTTTGGAAACGGGCTCGCCATCGGTGATGACTGCCATGGCCAAGTACCATGCGACTGAACTCATGCGTAAATCGGTTGAGCACTCGATGGATATCGTAGGTGGACGAGCGATTCAGCAAGGCCCGCGCAACTTTCTTATTTACTCTTATCACAGTGTACCCGTCGCGATTACGGTAGAAGGTGCGAATATTCTTACGCGTTCTCTGATGATTTTCGGTCAGGGTGCAATGCGTTGTCATCCATATTTGTTTAATGAAATGCAAGCGATGCAGGATGAAGATCAAGAGCGCGGTATTAATACCTTCGATAAATTATTTACGGCGCACCTCGGTCATGTGTTTAGCAATTTATTGCGCACTAAATTACTCGGTTTAACGCGCGGTCACTTCAGTAGTGTGCCTGCCAATGCGGATGATTTCAGCAAACGTTGGTATCAACGGATTAATTTGTTGAGTGCGTCTTTCGCTAGTATTTCGGATATAGCATTGGCAGTTTTGGGTGGAAATTTAAAACGTCGAGAATTATTGTCAGCGCGCTTGGGCGATATACACAGCCAGTTACTCATTGCCTGTGCAATTTTAAAATATCACTCAGCGCATCCACGCACGCGTGCAGAAGATGTTCACGCAGAGTTCGCCATTACGACTGCATTAAATAAAGCGCAACAAGCGTTAATTGAATTTGCAGATAATTTCCCGGTGGGCTGGGTTGCTAAATTGGTTCGTTTCCTAACCCTGCCGTTCGGAAAAATTGTGTTAAAACCAACGGATGATTTAACGCGCGAATTGGGTGACTTGATGTTGGAAGATAATCCGGTTCGTCAGCAATTGGCTCAGTATATTTTTGTAAGTCACGATCCGGAAGATGCTGCAGGTCGTGTTGAAAGCACCTTCCAAATGTTGTTAGCACTTGGCCCCTTATGGACTACCTGGTTGAAAAACCAAAATAAACTGACAGGCTCTAACATGGCTGAGAAACTACAGGATGCGGTAAGTAAAAATATCATTCAGCCGCAAGATGTAAATCGTTTGCTGGAATACGATGCACGTCGTTACGATTGTATATTAACGGATGCGTTTGATAAGCTTTGATGAGTTAACTGGAAGTGAAAATCCCCGATGTGTAAGCATCGGGGATTTTTTTTGCCTGCCGAAATCGAGCTTATAAAATATTTTCAACCAAGCACCCAGCGGCTGCGTTTACCCAACCAATATCTCACCAGCATAATGACTGCAATTGACCCATAGAATTGAATCAAAAATATAAGTGCGGTAGAAGTCAAAGCTACAGTAGTGTTTTGCGTCAGTGCCCAAGGGGCGGCTATAGGGAGGTGTAAAATATTTTCAATTGCCATGGAAAACAAAGGGTGAATGAAAAAGATGGGGAAGCTAAGTTCAGCTAAAAAATTCAAATGGTTTGCCAGCCACCCAGGCCGGATGAAACGGCACAGCTCTAAAAATGCGACGCAGCCAAATAGCACTTGAATAAATTGCAAATCCACACCGGCATAGGTGAATGCATAGGTGTGGTAGTTACCGACATGAACAAATACATAGCTTTGCAAATACGCCGACATAGCAACTATTGTCAAACCCATTAACAATAACCAGCCGCGCCACTGTAATAGCGCAGATGCGTAGAGAGAAAACAAAATTCCTAATAGATAGAATGGCGTGAAATAAATTAGGGATTGTAAAAAATTAGTGTTAGATGCAGGGCGATGCATAAAAATTGCTATGACGGAGAATACTACCAAGACCAATAGCTGAATTGTCTTCTGTTGATTCGCGAACAAGATGTGCAAAGGCGAAACCATAAAGGTGAGCATAATAAAAGGGATATACCAGTGCGGATAAAGCACAAATCCATTGCGCAATGTATACCAACAATTTAGTAGCGCAACGTCCCACGAATTACCGTCCCATAGCCATCCGATAAAACGAAAGCACAAAGCAACCGCTGAAATAAACAGAAAAGGAATTAAAATTAACTGAGCTTTGCGCTTAACAAAAGGGACATAATCAAAACGAGGCATAAATACGCGGTGAAAAAAGAAGCCGGATATAAATACAAATAAACCGGTTCCGCCGCGCAATAAATTTTCCAATAATAACGGAAATCCATTCAGCCATAAAAATATGGAATGGCTAAGCACAATTAAAGCGATGGCCCATCCGCGCAGATAATCAAACTCTGCTAACCGTTTTGGCATGGGCTATTCAGTCCGTATAGCACAGGCGCTTACAGGCTCCGGGCGGTAGACGCCAACATTTAAATAACCAGCATCTTTCAAGTTAGCGGCATGCAATTGGCTCATAACACCTTTTTGGCAATATAAATAATATTGGGCATTTTGTTCAATCGTCGGGAATTTATTATTTAACCCGTAGAAAGGAATTTTTAAAATGCTAATACCTTCCAATGTGAGCGGATTAATTTCTTCTTCATCTGGGTGACGAATGTCGATAACTATCTGACCGGCAGGGATTTCACCAATCACGGGAACAGATAAATCAGCATCGAGCTCATTAACAATTTCATCGATATTTTGTGCGCGCCGTTCAGCAATAGCACGTTCCAAAACCGCCATATCAAAATTGGCCTCTTCGCGCTCAACCTTATGCAATTTCGCTTTAGTGGTTGGGTTTACCGAAATCACACCGCAATATTCCGGCATTTGCGCTGCAAAAGTTTCTGTGCCGATTTTGCGTGAGATATTAATGATATCGCCTTTATCCATGGTGGCGAGGGGGCGCAACACAATCATGTCAATTGCACGATCAATCACATTTAAATTCACGAGCGTTTGGCTTGAAACCTGCGCAACGCTCTCGCCCGTAACAAGCGCGGGGATTTCCAATGATTCAGCAACTACTTCGGCTGCACGCAACATCATGCGTTTCAGGGTTACGCCCATGTAGGCGTTATCCACTTTTTCTAAAATTTCTTTTACGACTTCTTCAAATGGAACCGTTACAAATTTTACGCGATGCGAGGCACCGTATTTATTCCACAAATAGTACGACACTTCTTTTACGCCGATCTCATGCGCGCGACCGCCGAGATTAAAGAAACAATAATGCGCGCGCAATCCACGTTTAATACAAAGGTAAGTTGAAACCGTTGAATCAAATCCGCCGGAAATTAGTGACAGCACCGGGTCTTGTGCACCGAGCGGAAATCCGCCCAAGCCCTGGGTTTTATTCGCAATAACAAATAGACGATCCCATTTGATTTCAAGGGGAACCACAATATCTGGTTTGCGCAGTTCAACACCTTTGGCATCCGAGTGGTGCAAAAGCCCACCGCCAACATATTGCTCAACTTGGGTAGAGGTGAATTCGTGATTGCCATGACGACGGGCACGCACGCAAAAGGTTTTACCGGCGAGCGCATCTTTCCAATGCGGTAATACTTTTTTGAAGATATCGTCGAGGTCACCAACGGGATAAGCTTTGATGAGGGAGAAATTCGCAATTCCCGGTGTATGCGCCAGAACTTCAGAAACTTGTGCAATAGTCGCTTGGTCAGCATCCGGCGCAACGATTTCGATCTTCTCCCAATCGCGCTGCACATCCACCTTTACACCCTTATCAGCAAGTAACTTGCGCAGGTTATCGCGTAACTGCTTGATAAAGCGCTTACGTACTGGTGGGCTTTTAATGATGATTTCGGAGAAAACTTTAACGATGAAATGCATGGCTGGCTCGGCTGAATTAACAAAAAAGGCGCAGTAGATGCGCCCCTTGGATTGAACAGCCGAGATTATACAGAAGGAGGCATGGCATGTGTCTTTCCTCCATGCCTTTACACTACATCATTATTTACTGCGGAATATAACTTCTTTCATTTTTTGCAGTTTGGGTGCGACAACCGGGACGGTAAGCATGGTACTGAGAACCGCCATGATCAATAAAGCAGTAAAGGTTTCGCTAGTGATAATTTGCTTGTCTAATAGGACGTTGGCAAAAATGATCATGATGAGCGCTTTGGTTTGCAGCAACCAGCCAATAATTGAAGCTTCACCCTTTTGCCATTTCAGAATCTTCCCCGCAATATGAACACCGGCCAGCTTACCCGCCACTGATGCAACGAGCAGCACACCGGCTGCGATAAATACCGTTGACCCGCCCACTTGCCAATTGGTGCGCAAGCCGGTGCTGAGGAAGAACACCGGCATTATTATTAATAAAACAAAGTATCGCAGCTTGTCCATGTCCTCTTGCTTAAACCATTCGGCTTCCATAACGGCTCCAGCCAGGAATGCGCCCACCATGAAATGCAGGCCAGACCAATCGGCAAAGTAACCACACACGCCCAGCCAGATAAAAGATACGTACCAGCGATCACTCTCTTTCAGCTTCACCATAAGTTTGCGGAATAGATAAGCGGTGATTGCAAAGCCGACTAGGAACATTGCCTGCCGAGAGACGCGCTCCCAATCCAGCAAAATCAACGCTAGTACACCCCAGATTGCCACATCATCCAGGCTGGCATAGCGCAGAATACGTTGGCCAATAGGCTGGCGTAGGATATCGAGCTTTTCCATAAGCAATATCAGAATCGGCAGGGCAGTTACCGCGCACGCCATACCTACACCAAGGATGAACTGCCAGGTCATGCCTTTTTCGCCCATCCAACCATCGCTGAAATAAAGCAAAAATACCGCCGCACCGCAGCCAAACAATAGTGGCGTACCAAGCGCAAGACCTGCAGTAACGCCACTCTCGCGTTTGTATTCCCACGCTTTTTTAAGATCAAGTTCGACACCTGCAATCATGACGAAAATCATCACTGCCCACCAGGCGATACCATTTAACGATTGAATAACGGGTTGTGAAAAAACGAAGTTGTAGTAATCAGGAAAAGCAGCACCCAAAACACCAGGCCCTAAAACAATGCCCATGATGATCTGCACTACTACGAGCGGCGCCCAGTAATCGGTGCGCCCAAGTCTCCATATCAGATAAGGGACAGTAAAAATGATCATCATAGCGATGAGAAAAATTTCAGTGACGTTCATGGAATGGTTCATGGCAGACCCTTGTAATTATTTTTGTATTTTTAAACATTTTTCGTAGCTGTCATCAAATGCAGCAGAAGTGAGCCGGGCTTTTTACGATAGTAAAATTTCTCTGACAAGGGATTGCCTATCAGATTTAACTATTAATTATTTGGTGAAGAGATCAGGGGGATAATTGGATATGGATAATAGGGAAATTAATGAGTTCGGATATTAAGACGTTGAGCTTTAGAGCGACTCTAAAAACATTAATGCACCATATTAAACCGTGTGCACAAGATATCGCACCAATATTGTGCTTTGACGAAAATGCTTATTTTTTACAACGCCTTATTTTTAAAGACATGTTGCTATTTTTGGTGGATGGCATATATTTTGCCCCTTTTCGATCACCCTAATCTCGCCCGCTTGCTCCCGCTTCAAAAAAGGGCAGGATGAGCGGAGGATGGAAGCGGGAAAATTTCACTGACCTAGCTCATATTAAAGCTATAAAACACCCTTTGGAGGCATTCGATGTCTAAGACTTTAGACCTGATTAAAGAACACGAAGCTCGCTGGATTGATCTTCGCTTCACCGATTTTAAAGGCAAAGAACAGCACGTTACTTTCCCTTCGCACGTTGTAAACGACAGTTTCTTTGTTGACGGTAAGATGTTCGACGGTTCTTCCATCGGTGGCTGGAAAGGCATTAATGACTCAGACATGATCCTGATGCCAGACGATTCAACAGCTGTTCTGGATCCTTTCTATGACGAAGCCACCATCAATGTGCGCTGTAACATCGTTGAACCTGCCACCATGCAAGGCTACGACCGCGACCCACGCTCTATCGGCCTGCGCGCTGAAGAGTATTTGAAATCAACTGGACTGGGTGACGTTGCATTGTTTGGTCCAGAGCCAGAATTCTTCATCTTCGACAGCGTTCATTTCCATTCAGGTATGGGCAGCTCTTTCTACAAAATCAAATCTGAAGAAGCTGCATGGCAGTCAGGTGATGATGTTGAAGGCAAACACGGCCACGCTCCACGCGTAAAAGGCGGTTACTTCCCGGTTGCTCCAGTAGACTCTTTGCACGACATTCGTGGCGCTATGTGTAACGCGATGGAAGCGATGGGCCTGGAAATCGAAATTCACCACCACGAAGTTGCTAACGCTGGCCAATGTGAAATCGGCGTAGGCGCTAACACTCTGGTTAAGAAAGCGGACGAAGTACAGATCCTGAAGTATTGCGTACACAACGTTGCTCACCAATACGGTAAAACCGCTACCTTTATGCCGAAGCCTTTGATCGGTGATAACGGTTCAGGCATGCACGTTCACCAGTCTTTCTCCAAGAACGGCAAAAACCAATTCGCTGGCGATGCTTACGCTGGTTTGTCTGAAACCGCTCTGTTCTACGTTGGCGGTATCATCAAGCACGCTAAAGCACTGAACGCTTTCTGTAACGCCTCTACCAACTCTTACAAGCGTTTGGTTCCAGGCTTCGAAGCTCCAGTAATGTTGGCTTACTCTGCGCGTAACCGTTCAGCGTCTATCCGTATTCCTTACACTGTTGGTGAGAAAGCCAAGCGTATCGAAACCCGTTTCCCTGATCCAACTGCTAACCCATACCTGTGCTTCGCTTCATTGCTGATGGCGGGTATTGATGGTGTTCTGAACAAGATTCATCCGGGCGAAGCAGCAACTAAAGATCTGTACGATCTTGAGCCGGAAGAAGAAGCAGAAATTCCACAAGTATGTTCATCATTGGAAGAAGCTTTGGCATCTTTGGAAGCTGACAATGAGTTCTTATTGGCTGGCGGTGTGTTCTCCAAAGACTTCATCGATGCTTACATCGCATTGAAGAAAGAAGAAATTCAACGCGTTAACATGACTCCGCACCCAGTAGAATTCGAACTTTACTACAGCGTGTAAGTCATCGAAGCGATTAGCTTTTACGTTTTTCGCTCAGGTTGTAAGAAAAAGGCCGCATCTTTAAGGTGCGGCCTTTTTCTTTGGGCAAATGGCGAGTAATCTCTATAAACATTCTCAATGGAATCTACATCATGCATCGCAATGTTTATGTTGTTACAAGCCTGGTAGTTGGAATTCTAATTAGCCTCACCTCCTACGCAGAGGTTTATAAGACGGTCGATAAAAATGGTCGGATAACTTATACGGATGTTCCACCTGAAAATGCCGCTGCCAAACCTGTCGAATTAAAAAGTATAAACACTATTCCTGCGCCGCCGGTTGTACCCATGGAATCTCCGCCGGAAGTGCAGGCGCCAGCAGAATATAATGTTCAAATTCTTGCACCGGAAAATGGCAGAACATTGATGGCTGATGAGCGCTCGGTTGATATCTCTGTAGCGGTTGGCCAAGCCTTACAAAATGGCCATAAGCTTGCCTATAAATTGGACGGCAATATATTCCACACGAGTATTGAAACGACTTACACTTTTGTCGAACCCCCGCGCGGTGAGCATGTTTTGACGGTTGATGTGGTTAGGGCTGATGGTAAAAGTCTCGCTCAATCCAATCCTATAACCTTGTTAGTCATGCGTCCTATCGTTAGGCAAAATGTCGCTCCAGTGCCCAGGAAATAAATCATGGCACTAAAATGATGCATTTTTAAATTCGAGTGGTGATTGATGGTCGTTCAAACGCCCCAATTTCTGGCTCTTGGCTAGTTGGTTTGCTTCTTGCATTCTCTTGCATTATTAGAACTGCACCTTCCCAAGGCATTTTGGAGTTTGAAGCGCTTGACTGAACGCGATATTTACAAGCCTCTGCTAGATAGCTTAAGCACGGCCATAGTTCTGGTTGATAGCAGCCTCCTGTTGATTCACATGAATCCTGCAGCTGAAGCCTTGTTAGCCATGAGCTGCGAGACCAATCGCGGTGAACCTATTACCTATTTCTTTTTCGAAACAGAAGAAACAGAAAAACAACTCAAACTCGCCGCCAGTAAGGCCAATCATTACACCAAGCGCCACGCTGAATGGCGGCTACTGCACGGATCTACCATCACCGTCGATTACACAGTTACACCCTTCGGTGAACAGGAAGGTTTAATTATCGAGATTCAACCTATAGATAGATTGCTGCGCATTAGTCGCGATGAAATGGTCACTTCCTCGCACGAAACCACCCGTAACCTTATTCGCGGTATGGCGCACGAAATCAAAAATCCCCTGGGTGGTATTCGTGGTGCGGCGCAATTATTGGCGCGCGAACTTCCTCATTCCGGCCTCACCGAATATACCAATATTATTATTGATGAAGTGGACCGCCTGCGTAACCTTGTGGACCGTATGCTAGGTCCCAACCAGCTGCCCAAGTGGGCTGCGTTGAATATTCATGAAGTCCTGGAGCGCGTAGCGTCGATTATTAAAGCAGAAAGTAACGATGTGATTAATTTGGTGCGGGACTACGACCCCAGTATTCCTAACATACTCGGCGACAAAGAGCTTCTAATACAAGCCTGTTTGAATATTTTGCGTAATGCTATGCAGGCGCTACTGGAAGCCGGTATGACCAACGGTGTAATCCAGCTGCGCACTCGAATTCAACGCCAATACACTATCGGCCGCAAACATCATCCGCTCGTTTGCCGTATTGATATTGTCGATAACGGCCCCGGTATAGCGGCGGACATGATTGAAAATATTTTCTACCCCATGATCACTGGCCGCGCTGAAGGCACGGGCTTGGGCTTAACGATTTCGCAACATCTTATTCATCAACACAATGGCCTCATCGAGTGCCACAGTGAGCCGGGCAAAACCCGTTTCTCACTTTACCTACCAATGGAAGCGTAACATGCAGAAGTCTAATAAGGTTTGGATCATCGACGATGATCGCTCAATTCGCTGGGTGCTGGAGAAAGCTCTACAGTCAGCGAATATTGATACACGTGTTTTTGACTCGGGCGACAGCGCGCTAAGCCAGCTCAACCGCGATACGCCGGATGCAATCATCAGCGACATTCGCATGCCGGGAACTGATGGATTGGTGTTACTTGGCAATTTGCACAGCACGCATCCGCACATTCCCATTATCATCATGACAGCACATTCCGATCTGGACAGCGCTGTGGCTGCCTACCAAGGCGGTGCCTTCGAATACCTGCCAAAACCCTTCGACGTTGATGATGCCGTTGCGGTAACCCAACGGGCTCTAGCCCATGCACAGGAGCAGAAAAACGATGCTCCTGTTGCTGCCGAAATAGATGCAAACACCGAAATCATCGGTGAAGCTCCGGCGATGCAAGAAGTTTTTCGCGCAATCGGTCGTCTGTCGCAATCCAACATCACGGTATTGATTAACGGTCAATCCGGTACCGGTAAAGAGCTGGTAGCACGTGCATTACATCGTCACAGCCCGCGCCGTAACGAGCCCTTTATTGCGTTGAACATGGCGGCGATTCCGAAAGATTTGATGGAATCGGAACTTTTTGGTCATGAGAAAGGTGCTTTCACCGGCGCTGCTGCGCAACGGCAAGGTCGCTTTGAACAAGCCAATGGCGGTTCGCTGTTCCTGGACGAGATCGGCGATATGCCCGCTGAAACTCAAACCCGTTTGCTGCGTGTATTGGCAGATGGCGAGTTCTATCGTGTCGGTGGCCACACCCCGGTAAAAGTAGATGTCCGCATTATCGCGGCGACTCACCAGAATCTCGAAACCCTGGTGGCCGATAACCGCTTTCGCGAAGATTTGTTCCACCGTTTAAATGTAATTCGCATCCATATTCCCAAACTGGCGAATCGCCGCGAAGATATTCCGAAACTCGCACGTTTCTTCCTGCATAAAGCCGCGACCGAGTTGAATGTAGATACAAAAGTCCTGTTGCCGGAAACGGAAGATTATTTTTGCGGTCTGCAATGGCCGGGAAATGTCCGTCAACTTGAAAATACCTGCCGTTGGATTACGGTGATGGCGTCTGGCCGAGAAGTGCATGTTGAAGATTTGCCGCCAGAGTTGCTTGAGCATAAAGAAGGCAGCGCACCAGCCGACGATTGGGAACGCGCATTGCGCCATTGGGCGGATCAATCGCTCGCCAAAGGTCAGCACCAACTGCTTAGTGAGGCCGTACCCACCTTTGAGCGTGCGCTCATTGAAACCGCTCTCAAATATACCGCGGGTCGCAAACGCGACGCTGCAAATTTGTTAGGTTGGGGGCGCAATACCCTCACTCGTAAATTAAAAGATCTTGGCATGGCAGGAGGAAATGACGAAGATTAATGCAAATGTCTTGCGCGATCATCGCGCAAGACGCCTGCTCGACACTGCTTATTTGTACCCCCCTCCTCTCTAATTTCCGCGCCTAAGAACTCGATACGATTCTTTACTCTATTTACCACACAATTAGAAATAGGCATCTATACTCAAAAAACGCTACTTGGATGTCGCTCAAATTCAAAATTGTTGTTAGCACAGGCAACCGCTAAAGCTTGGAGATTTCAAGCCGTTAACCTGTGCATAGTCGGAAAATGTTAAGTATGTCGGGGGACACGATGGTTCAAAAATCTTTATTAACTAAACTCATGGCGGTATTAACCTTTGCCATGATTGCTATTTCCGTTGTGGTCGCTGGAGTGAATTATCAAGTTGCGACCAGTAAGTTGGAAAGTAATTTCGACGCTGATAAGGAAGCGATGATCGAACTAACCAATTCATCTATTAAAGAAGCCGTGTTTGCTTATGACTTCGAACAAGTTCAAGCAATTGTAAAATCTCTCGTTAACACGGATTTAATTACTGCAGTCACCGTTGTTGATCACCGAGGACAAGAGCTTGCGAAAGCGCAGGACGATGATCGTAGCGAAGGTCAAATTACATCCAAGGGCGTAGAAATTGTTTACAACAATGCCAAAATTGGCAGTTACGAAATTACGTTTTCCAAACATAACTTGCAATCTACCTTAAGCAATCAATCTATTAATAATATCGTTGTTGTTGCATTTTTATTGGCGGCGAGTTTATTAGTGGTTTATGTCCTAACGCAAAAATTAGTTCTTAATCCGGTTGCGGAAGTTACCCGGTCACTGTCAAGTATTGCTGATGGGGGTGGTGATTTAACCAGAAGACTCTCCACTGATAGTCGTGACGAAATTGCAGCGCTTGCGCATAATTTTAACCGCGTGCTTGAACATATCGCACACATTATTCGCAACGTGGTAAACGTTAACGAGAAAGTTCGCCAAAATGTTTCAACTATGTCTCACGCCACCGAAAGCACTGTAAATTCAACGTCGCAACAATTGCGTGAAATCGAATTGGTTGCAACAGCTGTGGAAGAATTATCTGCATCTGCCAATGAAATTGCGCGCCACGCTGGCGATACCGCTGAACGCACCAATGCCACCAGCATTTTGGCAGAGCAAGGCAATGAAATTGTTAACACCTCTCTTGAAAACGTTAATCGTTTGACGATTCAAATCGAATCAACAGCACAAAAAATTCAGGTATTGAAAAACAATTCCGTCAATATTGGTTCGGTGATGGAAGTCATTCGTACTATTGCAGAGCAAACTAACTTACTCGCACTGAATGCCGCTATCGAAGCAGCGCGCGCGGGTGAACAAGGTCGTGGTTTTGCTGTGGTTGCGGATGAGGTGCGTTCGCTCGCGCAAAAAACCCGTTCATCGACTGAAGAAATTGAATCCATCATCGTTCAATTACAACGCGCTGCAGATGAAGCCCATCAGGCTATGAATACCAGCACTGCAGCAGCACGCGATACCATTGAAACTGCCTCTAAAGTAGGTGGCGCGCTCGATAAGATTCGCTCCAACATTAGCGTTATTAACGATATGAACCATCAAATCGCTACGGCCTCGCATCAACAAAGTTCAGTAGCGAATGAAGTGAGTAAAAATATCACGGCTATTCACGCACTTTCAGAGAAAGTTTCAGAGAACGCGCAGATCGTCAATCAAAGCGGTAGCCAGTTGAGCCAAGAAAGCGCTGAACTACAAAAAGAATTGAACAGCTTTAAACTCTAGTTTAATCGTTGCAATTTCAGGCTCCTTCGGGAGCCTTTTTTATTGATAACTTAAAATACCAAACGTATTAATGTTCCTCCCTGATAAGTTTGTGCCGCATACACTGAACCCATATGCGCCTGCATAATTTGTTTAACTAAAAACAATCCAATACCTGTGCCCTCCCGTTTTGAAGTATAAAAAGGCACAAACACCTGTTCCAATTTATCATTCGGTATCCCACAACCGTTATCAGTGACCTCCACAATAATGTTGCCGCCGTCACCGATATAAGCTTCAAGAGTTACAGTTCCTCCCTCAGTGCGGATGATCGCTTCTACGGCATTCTTCAACAAGTTAATTAGTACCTGTTCAATCTGCATTGGATCTGCGTCAAGTATTAGGTTTTCCGGCATAACGATAGAGTTAAGCTTGATATTTTTATTGCGCGCTTGCTCGTTCAACAGCTGACATACTTCGGAAAATAATAAATGAATATTAATTTTGGCATATTGGATGACCGGCGGATTGGCAATACGACGATAGGCTTGCACAAAGCCCATTAAGTTTTCTGCGCGGCGCGCGACTATATTTATTGCTTGGTGCGCGTCGGCCAGCATTTCATCGTTCTCATTGTCGGCGGATGATTTTGCAGAAGCTAATAAATCGGAAGCTGTCTTGCTCAGACTCGCAACTGGAGTCATGGAATTCATAATTTCGTGTGTAAAAACTTGAACAAGATTCTGCCAGGCTGTCATTTCTTGCTTATCTAGCTCACGCTGAATGGGATTCAGGGTCACAATTTTTTTCACACCATCCGAAAGCTGAATGCTAGCGGCCGATAATGTTAATGATATCGTTGTCTCGTGCAATAATATCTGTGATGTGCGCCGCTGGCCCGGGGATATCTGCTGAACGTCTAAGGCCAATTGTCCACCAAACTGATTTAAGTAATCCGTATATTCTAATCTATTACGCTGAAACAGCTTTTGCGCAGCCGAATTGGCAAGCGTCATTTTTTTATCATCTACAATTAAAATTGCAACGGGTACTTTTTCCAGTAGTAAAGAATAATATCGAACCAATTCCTCGTTCTTCTGGCGCAACTGTAAAAATTGCTGTTGAATTCTAACAAACTTCTGATGAAGCTCCTGTCCAATCGAAGAATTAAAATTTTGTGGGGAGTGGCGAGTAAAATCATCGGTGGTAATAGCTTCAAAAAAATAATTTAAATCGCGATGGGTTTTCTCTATATATTTTAGGAGAAACCAAGCTTGCATAGCTATGAAAAATACTAGCCCGGCACAAGTTGCCCAAAAATCACCATTTTGAAATAAAATAATCAGGCATGCCATGCTGAGAAAAATAAAGCCTAATCGTGAAATGATATTCAAACTAAAGGTTTTATAATTCATGTTTTTCCATCCTTCTATATAAAGCTGTGCGAGTTAGGCCCAACTCTTTTGCGGCGTGCGAAACATTTCCATCATGTTTTTTTAGCGCCTCCGCAACAGCGTTTTTTTCAAGGGTTTCCAAATGCAACGTATTGAAAAATATCGATTCGCTTTTGGTTATTTTATTGGGTAGTGAAAAATCCTCCAAATTTAATTCATCACCATTACATAAAACCACAGCTCTCTCTACAGTGTGACGTAATGACCGCACATTTCCTGGCCATTGGTAATCCATTAGTGAATTTAAAATGCTGCGAGAAATTATTGGTTTCTTTCGCTGATACTTTTGTGCGTATACGCCCAGATAATAGTCCACCAGCAATGGGATATCGTCGCGTCGTTCGCGTAACGGCGGTAGGGTTAATTCAACTGTGTTTAATCTGTATAACAAGTCCTGACGAAATAAAGTATCTTCTGTCAAATTAGTATAAGTTGCATTTGTTGCTGCAATAATCCTTACATCCAGAGCTATTGGTTTTTCCTCGCCAACAGGAACTACCTGCCGTTGTTCAAGCACCCGCAATAATTTCACCTGTAGATGCATAGGCAAATTAGCAATTTCATCCAAAAATAAAGTGCCGCCGTTGGCTGCTACGAAGCGTCCCACGCGTGATGTTTGTGCGCCCGTGAAAGCTCCCTTTTTATGACCAAACAATTCGGATTCAAATAAAGATTCAGCAATAGAGCCCATGTCAATTGCCATAAATGTTTTGTCCGCGCGTGTAGATTTAGCGTGAATTGCGCGTGCTAATAATTCCTTTCCGGACCCATTTTCACCGAGAATTAATACGTTGGCTTGAGTAGGGGCGCAGCGCATAGCTTTTTGCATAAGCTGGCGCATTGGCACTGATTCGCCAATAAAATAATCTTGTTTGGCATTTATGGTTTCACGTAACGTCAGATTTTCCGCGCTAAGCCGCGAGATATTTTGGCGCGACTGGCCCAATTCAACAGCCGCATTAAGAGTGGCAATTAGTTTTTCATTATTCCAGGGCTTAATGACGAAATCCGTTGCGCCCGCTTTCATTCCTTTAACTGCCAATTCCACACCAGCGTATGCCGTCATTAACACCACAACGATATGAGGGTAGTTAGCCTGCAGCTGCGCCAACCAATGAAAGCCATCATTACCGCTGCTATCACCTAAAGTGAAATTCATATCCAGTAGTACGACATCCACTTGGTTTGCTTGAACAAGCGCGAGCAAATCCTCTGGGTTTGCCAAGCAATTCACTGTTCGACATTGACGTTTTAAAAGCAGCTGCGCAGACATCAAAATATCTTGGTCGTCGTCCACGATCAGAATATTGCCGTTGATACCCATCATGATTAATCCTTTTAAAATTCTGAAAGTCGGGCTAGTGTATTTTGTCCGAATACGTACATCAAGTGTACGTATTCGGACGATTTTAATAAATAATTAGTTGCTGATGAATGTAAGTTACTGAAATATATGAAATAGCTTCCTGGCATACGCGTTGCAATTTCATATGGAGAATTTATGTGATTAAGGCTATGGATAAACTAATCGTCAAAACCCGGTGGCAAAAGGCCCAAAAATATATGGCAGTCGCACTGATAGGCAGTGGTGTGTTTAGTGCCTGGCTATTTGCAATACCTGATAAGGGCAAAGCTTTGACTGTGGATGGCGAAGACATTCAAATTGCTAAAGTAAGTCAGGGAATATTTGAAGATTTCACACCCCTACGTGGGCAGGTGATGCCTCTGCGTACTGTTTATCTGGACGCAATTGAAGGAGGGCGCGTTGAAAAAATTCATTTGGAGGATGGTACTGAAGTGACACAAGGTCAGCCATTGGTGGATATTTCAAACGCCAGGCTAAAGCTGGATGCTATAGGTCGGGAGGCTCAGGTGAGTGAGCAAATTAACAATATGCAAAATCTCCAGCTTTCACTGGTGAGAACAGAGCTAGAACACAAGCGGACACTCAATGAATTAAGTTATCAGATAAAAGTTAAAGAACGTGCGCATATGTTAAAGCTCTCTATGGGTAAGTCAGGCTATGTTAAAAAATCTGAACTTGATGATGAGCAAGATGAACTGGAATTTTTGCGTAAAAAGCAAGAGCTCGAACGAGAGAGTCGCAGCATTGACGACGCATTACAAAAAGCACAAATGATACAAATTGGCGATTCCGTTAAAAATCTAAAAAGCAATTTGGGTTTTACTCGAGAAAACTTGGAGAGCTTGAATGTTAAAGCCGCCATTGCAGGTCGGCTAACAGCGTTTGATCTTGAGATAGGGCAATCATTAAATCCAGGTGAACGATTTGGACAAATCGATGATCCATTGCATTTTAAGCTTTTAAGTATGATTGACGAATTCTATATGTCACGTCTATTTGTTGGTCAAACTGCTGAGCTGAATGTAGAAGACAAAATATATTTTACTACGGTTAAGAAAATATACCCGCAAATTAAAGATGGACAATTTCGTGTGGATTTCGTTTTTGGCGATTCTCAGCCACCAAATTTATACCGAGGTCAAACAGTACAAATGCGGTTGCAACTTGGTGAAAATATACCAGCGCGTCTTATACCCTCTGGCTCTTTTTTTCAGGATACCGGTGGTAATTGGATTTTTGTTGTTTCGAAAGATCAAAAAATTGCGTTGCGCCGCGCCGTAAAATTGGGTCGCCGCAATAACAGTTTTATTGAGGTGCTGGATGGGCTCGACATTGGTGAGAAGGTAGTCATTAGTGCCTACACCCGATATACCGATATAGATAAGTTAACTATTAATTAAAAAAGCCAAACAAAGGAGCTAAGCGTGATAAAACTAAAAAATGTTGAAAAGATTTTTCGCACCGACGAAATTGAAACAATGGCTTTAAATAAAGTTAGCTTTGAAATTAATGCTGGTGAATTTGTGGCAATCATGGGGCCTTCAGGCTGCGGAAAATCCACATTATTAAATATTCTGGGAATGCTTGATAGTCCTGAAAATGGCGATTATGAGTTTAACGGAAAAAATATCGCCAAATATTCGGAGTCTGAGTTAGGTCAGCTTCGAAAAGAAAATATCGGTTTTATATTTCAAAGTTTTAACCTCATTGACGAGTTAAATGTATTTGAGAATATTGAACTCGCACTTCTATATCACGATATTTCCTCAGCCGAACGCAAGCAGCGCGTGCAAGTTGTGATAGAGAAAATGGAAATTGTTCATCGCGCCAAACACATGCCGAGTCAGCTTTCAGGTGGACAGCAACAACGTGTGGCTGTTGCTCGTGCCCTGGTGGCCAATCCAAAACTGATTCTTGCGGATGAACCGACAGGAAATCTGGATTCGGCGCGAGGGCAGGAAGTTATGTCCTTACTAAAAAAATTAAACCAAGAAGGATCGACCATTATTATGGTAACTCACTCGGCTGAGCACGCAGAGTATGCACAACGAAGAATTAATCTGTTTGATGGGAAAGTGGTGGCGCAAAGTCAATTATCGGTTGCATAAGAACTAGCAAAGGGAAAACCATGTTTAAAAACTATTTCATAACAACTTTACGTAACTTACTTAAATATAAAACCCACTCAGCGCTTACTATACTCGGACTGGCGATGGGTCTGGCAGCAAGTACTATCATTTTCATCATAAATTACATCGAGTTGAATTACGATCACCACTGGAGCGATGCGGAAAAAATTTATCAGGTGGAGGCTCTCGTAAAATACAATCTTCAAGGCAAAAAACAGCCGATAGTTCCTGCAGCTTTCTACGATCTGTTTAAAACTAAAGTGCCAGAAATTACTAAGGTCACACGGTGGACTGCCACCGGAACCAAAATCAAATACGTGCGTGGAAATATGGAGGAAAACGTATTTGAGGAAAGAATGGCGCTGGTAGACGATTCCTTTTTCGAAATATTTAATTTCCCTTTATCCAAAGGGGATTTAAAATACTTCACCGGTGATACTGGCTCTGCAATCATAAGTGAGCATCTAGCAAAAAAATTATTTGGAAGCGAAGATCCAATCGGAAAGGTAGTCAATATAGATATTACCAATGTAAACAAGCCTGCCATAAAATCAGCGGGCAGTAACTCGCGAGAGCAGCGCTTCAAAAATTATAAAATCGCTGCGGTTCTGGGTACAACATTCCATAAGTCTAGCATTCCTAGTCCTAACATTTACGTGCATCTTGAAAACGATAAGGTGGCTGAGGTGGAGAAAGAAGGTGAGAATACCGTCTCCTATTTATACAGTTATCAGATGTATATAAAATTAAAAGATGGTGCAGACATATCACAAATACAAAGAGAATTGCCTAGCGTTCAAGATAAATATATTCCTACAGAACCTGAACAAACGCGCATGAAATCTAGTGAATATTACAATATAAGCTTTATTAATATTAAGGATACACACTTAAAAGGCTCGCAAGTTGGCGGGCAAATTGAAAAAATTTGGATGCTGTTTGGCTTGGCACTTATTATTCTGCTTATGGCCTGTATTAATTATATTAACCTCGCTTTAGCAGGATATTCCCGACGCCACAAGGAAATTGCTTTACGTAAAACAATGGGCGCATCTAGGAATCATATAGTTCTTCAATTTTTAACCGAAGCATTATTGCTGACAAGCTTTTCACTTTTCATTTCTTTTATTATTGTTGAGCTTAGTATCCCATGGATAAGAGGTTTATTGAGTTTAGATATTGAGTCCGCCTATATTTACCAGTCTCGACTACTCGTTTATTTATTTGCCGTGGCCAGTTTGATAGGTTTAATCTGCGGTGCTTACCCCGGCTTCTATTTATCGCGCTTTAACCCTGCAATCATTTTAAAAGCCAATAAGTCGGTAGAGTCCTCAGGAAATATAAAAGTTAGACAATTTTTGGTAATTGTTCAATTCGGTATATCGGGGATTATGTTGTGCTGCTCATCCATTATTGCTGCGCAAATGTATAAGGTCGGGAACTACGACCCAGGCTACCAAACAAAGAAAATAGTCTTTGCCATTCATGAAGGGTTGAGCGGAGCCAATTTGGGTAGCATACAAAGCTTAAAATATCAGTTGTCAAAAATACCTGGCATTCAAGCAGTTGAATTCTCTATGCCCAATATTCCCGGGAAATATAGTTCACAATTTCAGGTCTCAAGGAAAGAAGGCGCCTCAGCTCCAAATGTGTTTGCATTGCAGCAAGTCCAACTCGCAGGACCAAACGACCTGGAATTGTTTAACGTGAAACTCATCGCAGGTAAATTTTTTTCCGCACCCGCAAATCCCGTAGATGCACCTAAAGAGATGCAAGATAAAATTTACATAAATCAACAAGCGCTTTTGCCATTGGGTTTCAAACATGCAAATGAGGCTATTAATCAAATAATTGAGGTGAATTTTAGTGGCACTAATTTCCCCATGACAATAATGGGTGTAACAGAAGCTGTTCATATAGGGTCTCTAAATGCTCCTGAAGTCCCATGTTTTTTCTGGCCCGTGTCAAGTACAGGTCTTCCAGTCGCGATCGCAGTGCGTTACGACCAGATCAATAGAAATCAGGCTTCTGACGAAATAAAACGTATCTGGAAAAATATTTTAGGATACACACCTCATACGTGGTTTATTGAAGACTCGATTGCAGACGAATACAAAAACGAAAATCTAATTGCGCGTTTTGTGTATTTATTTACGGGTATAGCCATTTTTATCAGTTGTTTGGGTTTGTATGGACTTGCTACACACGCGACAACCAAGCGTAAAAAGGAAATAGGTTTGCGCAAGGTTCACGGTGCATCCGTTTACAGCATTGTTAAATTGTTGTTGTGGCAGTTTAGTAAGCCCGTTTTATTCGCAAATTTAATCGCATGGCCTATTGCGCTCTATGCCGCGTCGCGATGGCTGGAGCAATTTGTTGACCGTATTGATATTTGGTATTGGGGACCGCTCTTCTGTTTGGCGTCCGGATTACTTGCGATTTTAATTGCATGGTCAACCGTTGGAGCACAAGCATTTATGGTGGCTAGAGAAAAACCGGTCGAAGCCCTGCGAGAAGAATAGAACGGCAATTCATGGCTTAGTCGAATTCAACGGACAAAAAAAGCTAAGGACGCTGGCAGCGTGATCAATACTGCATATTCGTGTACATACGTATATCATCACGATTAACGCCTGGTCACTTAATTTTATAAGAGATGTTATGAAACAACGTAAACCTGTAATCATTGCAAACTGGAAGTTGAATGGCGGTGTGGATTTGATTTGCACATCGGTGGCGTCATTTATTGGTAAACATTTTGAAGCTGATATCGCGATCTGTCCGCCTTACATTTATATGCGGGATATGCTGACATTCTTGCAGTACTCCGAATTAAAAATTGGCAGTCAAAATGTTAGTCGCTATGATTCGGGCGCTTACACGGGCGAAACATCCGCACAAATGTTGAAAGAAGCTGGCTGTGTGCTTTGTATCATTGGTCATTCAGAGCGCCGTGCGATGTTTTCTGAAAATAACTATGGCTGTCAGTTAAAAGTACAGACCGCACTCAATCACGGTTTACTACCGGTGTTGTGTATTGGCGAAACCCAGGAAGAGCGCGCAGCGGGCGTTACTAAATCAATTTTGTTAGCGCAATTAAGTGAAGGTTTGAATACAGTTGACTTAGTGGGTGAGGATATTTGTATCGCATACGAACCTGTCTGGGCAATTGGGACTGGTTTGGCTGCAACACCGGAAATGGTTCAAGAGGTTCATCAATTTATTCGTGATGAACTAACTCGTTTGTATAATGAAGAAATTGCAAAATGTGTGCGAATTGTTTACGGCGGTAGCGTGAATAAAAATAATGCTGCTGAGTTACTTAAGCAGGAAGACATTGATGGATTGCTTGTAGGTGGCGCCAGTTTGGACCCCGGACATTTTCTTGCCATTTGTGAGCAAGCATCTGAGCAAGCAAAAATATCTGGCGCGATCAACTGATTAGAAAATTGCAGTGCGTGACTTTGGATTTCTAAAGCTCATTTGGTTGCCAATCGCCTAGAATTTTATTTTTGTTGTAAAGCGTAATCTCGTTATCTTTTAATTCGCGTCGTTTATTGTGCGCATTCGCTCCCGGCCCAATACTTTTATATTCAATGAAGCGAGAATCTTCAGGTAGAAAAGTTTTACTTCCACCGTCCTTCTGCATACCATTCATTGAGTGCCAACCGTCATTCATGATGTGCGCACCCATCCAGGTATTTATAAATACAGCTTTTCCAATGGCATTCGGGTCTGCATAACGACCATCGGCAAAATCACGTGTTGGATGCCATGGTCTACCCAAGGCTACGGAATTGTCGGGCACAGATTCTTCGCGAGTTAATCGACAATTTAAAAAAGTTAAACCATATTCAGACGCGATTTGCGTTGAAGGTGCAGTAATAAATCCGTGAGGATTGATGCTTTTTCCACGAGCCAGTGTTTTAATTTCTGATTTGGTAAAAAGTGCATTACCCTGACCAAATATAAAATCTATGTTTCCTTCAATGTAGACCTTATCAAACCAGCTACGTCCTGAATTTACAAATAAGGTATCTTGGTTGCCAAGCAAAGCGACATTGCGAACTAGTGTTCTATCGCTTGGTGCATCAATAAATAATGCTACTGCTTGCGGGTCTTTAATTCGTGCGGGATTGTCATTTGAAAGCTGATCATTGGTCAAAAAATCGAAATTGTTTTCGAGGGTGATATTTTCAATGTGTATATCCTTTGCGCTTATCCGGACCGTGGCGCTACCGCCAGTGCCTGAGGTTTTTCCTTTGCCATCAGGTCTACCTGAGTAATCATCAAATCTTATATGCGTATTTTCTTTGTTCGCACCTATTAATTGCACATTATTTTTAGTGACGAGTAACTTCTCAGCATACGTGCCTTGAGCGATATAAATACGATAGGGAGTAGTTGAGTGCTGCGGTGCGGCATCAAGAGCGTGCTGTATTTTGGAGTAGACAGGTATTGTATGACTCGATTGGTGTCCAACAATAGCGTCATAGCTTTTTAACTGATTTTCATAAGACGCTAGATTCCAGGATGACTGCAAAAAAAATAGTATCAATAAAGAAAAATTTAATTTCACAGTATTCCTGTAATTAATAAAAAATGACTATTTTTAATGTTTAAAGCTTTCTTTAATAGTTTCCAAAACGCCTTTTTCGTAAAATTTTTCCAGCCATGCAATGGTCATTGCGATAAATTTTTCCTCATGAATTAAATCAGACCCAAAAATTTTTGGTAAACCTACAATAGCCTTAACCGTGGATGCAATATTACCCGCGTTTGCATCGCAAAGACTTCGCAACTCAGCTGCATGCGGATCAGAAACTTCAATGGGGCTTCCCTTTTCATCAATTCCAGAAATGTAACGAATCCAGGCCGCAACGCCGAGGCAAATAATATCAATATGATTCTCGGTTTTTAATTGTTCACGGAGAATTTCCAATAAGCGTTGCGGTAATTTTTGTGAACCATCCATCGCAATTTGCCAAGTGCGATGCTTAAGGGCTTTATTGGAAAATCGATCACGCAATTGTTGTTTATAAGCTTCGATATCAAAGCCAGTAGGAGCATGAATTGTCTCACCAGCTTCGCGTGCCATATAAGTTTTTATCATATTGACAAAAGCTGGCTCATTCATAACTTCGCTGATGTAATCAAAGCCTGATAAATAACCGGTATAGGCCATAATGGAATGGGATCCATTTAACAGGCGCAATTTAATTTTTTCGAATACGCGTACGTCGTCTACCAACAGTGCGCCCGCTTTTTCCCATTGCGGTCTGCCATCTGAAAATTTATTTTCAATCACCCATTGCGAGAATGGTTCAGCGACAACCAAACCTTCGTCGCGAACTCCAAGACGTATCGAAATATCACGGCGATCATCCTCAGTGGTGGCAGGTACTATGCGATCAATCATGGTGGAAGGAAAACAGGTATTTTTACTAATCCACTTCGCAAGTTCCGCTGAGATTTTTTGCGCAAATTGCAAAACAACCTTTTCTAGAACTTCGCCATTGTTTGGCAAGTTATCGCAGCTGAGCGCAGTAAAACTTTTAATTCCGGCTTTAAAGCGCACATCTAATGCTGCCACCAAAAAACCAATCGCGGATTTTGGAGCTTTTATGTTCTCCAAGTCATGCTGAATGTCAGGATTATTAAAATTTAAATTGCCCGTTGCTGGATCATGACAGTAGCCTTTCTCAGTAATGGTAATGGATACAATTTTAATATTAGGCTGCGCCATAATATGAATTAATTCGGCGGGATTTTCAGGCCCTACCAAATTTTTAATGACTGCACCTATGATCTGTAATTTTTCGCCGTCACCAGAGCGCTCAACCAACGTGTACAGACCGTCTTGTGGTGCGAGTTGATCACGAACACTGGGGGAGCGTAAGCTGCAACCAATAATGCCCCAGTCTCCGCCAAATGTATTCAGCACTTGCTCAGTGTAGAAAGCTTGATGTGCGCGATGAAATGCGCCTATACCCAAATGTACAATTCCGGCTTTCAATTTACTACGGTCATACTGTGGCAAAATAACATCGGCAGGTAAGTATACCAATTGCTCTTGATTCAATCTCTTCATAACATTTCCACGATATTTAAAAGTTACTTACTGCCATTATGTTGCAGGAAATAATTCTGGGCATTAAATTTTTTCAGTGATATATTTTAATTCACTAGGATAAATTTTACTGATCTAACAATTTATATTTTAATCGGACTTAATATGGCTCATATAGCAGCGATTGGGGAAGTTATGGTGGAGCTTGCTCCTTTTCCCGTGGATATTCCCGAGGCAAAAAATCGCGATATTATGGCGCTCTCATTTGCGGGTGATACTTACAATACCTCCGTGTATATGTCGCGGCTTGGCTTACAAACTGATTATGTAACTAATTTAGGTGAAGATACTTTTTCGCAACAGATTATGCATCGTCTGAACAGCGAAAATATCGGCACGGGTATGGTTCAATGTTTGCCTGGGCGTTCTCCGGGTCTATACATCATTCGTAATACACCTGATGGTGAGCGTGAATTTTCCTACTGGCGTAAAGAGTCTCCTGCTCGTGAATTGTTTTCTACAGCGGATAACTGTGAGCTTCTCTTTCAGCAGCTAAAAAATTGTGATTGCGTTTATTTAAGCGGAATCACCTTGGCAATTATTGGTGAGAGTGCGCGGCATCATCTACTTGCAGTACTGCAAAAATTACGCGCTGCTGATGTCAGTATTGCGTTTGATAGTAATTACAGGCCGCGTCTTTGGGAAAGTAAACACGAAGCTCAAACTGCCATGATGCAAGTAATGCAGCACACGGACATTGCATTACTCACGCTTGATGACGAATTTTTATTATGGGGCGATGAAACTCTTGAAGGCTGTAAGCAGCGTTACAAAGATTGCCATTTGCGCGAACTCGTTTTAAAGCGCAGTGCAGAAGATGTTGTCATTATCACTTCGGATTCGCAGATACATGTTCCAGTTCCACCTGTGGCTGATATTGTGGACACTACAGGTGCGGGCGATACGTTTAATGCGGGATATCTCGCAGCACGTTTGCAAAACGCGTCGGCAGAAGACGCTGCTCGGCAGGGTATTCGTTGTGCAGGTATTATCATTCGCCATCGTGGCGCGGTGATTGAAAAATCAGTTTTTGATAAAGAGCTTGGCGCTTAATGGCCTGATGTTAACGAGTCGCAATTGGTGCGGATTTTTATCTACTCGTTGCAAATTTTTTTTAATTTCCTAGACGGTTGCCCCTATCTTCCAAGGCGTGAATTCATTATCGCCGTAACCAAGCAATTCACTTTTCGTCGCTTCACCCGATGCAACTTTTAATATGTGGCGAAATATTTTTTCGCCACATTCTTCTAAACTTATTTCTCCATCCAAAACGCCGCCACAGTTAATATCTATATCTTCTCTCATGCGTTCATAAAGTTGTGTATTACTGGATAATTTAATACAGGGTGCGGGTTTGCAACCAAAAGCAGAGCCGCGGCCGGTGGTAAAGCAAATTATTTGTGCGCCGGAAGCAATTTGCCCTGTAGCTGATACGGGGTCGTAGCCTGGGCTATCCATAAACACCAGGCCTTTTTGCTCGATGTGTTGTGCGTAAAGGTAAACTCCATTTAAATTGGTAGAACCACTTTTTGCTTGCGCTCCCAACGATTTTTCCATGATGGTGGTTAAGCCACCGGCTTTATTTCCCGGTGAAGGATTGTTATTTAATTCAACGTGATTACGTGCGGTGTAATCTTCCCACCACCGAATACGCGCCAACAATTGCTCTGCAACTTGCGGCGATGTTGCGCGTTGTGTGAGTAAATGTTCAGCGCCGTAAATTTCCGGAGTCTCGGATAAAATAACCGTGCCGCCATGACGAATTAAAATGTCGCCAGCAATACCGAGGGCAGGGTTTGCGGTGACTCCGGAGAGTGCATCCGAACCACCACATTGCAATCCCACCGTTAATTCACTCGCAGGAAAAGTATCGCGTTGAAATTTATTAACGCTTGGCAACATCGTTCGCAGCGCTGCAACACCCTTTTCAATGGATGAGCGTGTGCCGCCAGAATCTTGAATGGTGTAAGAGCAAAAAGTGTCGCTATCAGCCAATCCACTTTCTTCCAACACTCGGCTCACTTGCATAGTTTCGCAACCGAGTCCGACCATCAACACCCCGCCAAAGTTTGGGTGTCGAGCATATCCATCAAAGGTTCGGCGCAAAGTTTCATAACCTTCACCGTCAGAACTCATGCCGCAGCCGGTCTCGTGCGTGAGTGCAACTACGCCGTCTACGTTGGGGTAATTCTGAAGTTCACCGGAAAAACTTAAGTGCTGTGCAATAGCGCGAGCGACAGTGGCTGAACAATTTACGGTGGTGAGGATGCCAATAAAATTACGTGTTCCTGCCTTGCCATTTGCGCGTCGGTAGCCCCGAAATGCTGCGCGTGCTGATGCGGGCACAAACTGCGTTGGAGCTGCTTTGCTGCAAAATCCGTAATTTTTATCCGCATCGCCCATCACACAGTTGTGAACATGAACATGAGCGCCTTGGGCAATGAATTGATTCGCAAACCCCATGGTTTGCCCATACTTTAAAATTGGTTCGCCTTTGTTGATATCGCGCAAAGCTACTTTATGAAGGGCCGGAACATATGTGGTTAAGCGTAGATTCGAGGTAATCAGGTGAGTGCCCGCAGGCAATGCCACTTTGCAAATACCGACATTATCCAATTCATGTAAACGAAGTATGTTGCTCACATAACCACCTGATAAACACTGCTAGTGACGCAAGTGTAGCCTAACTAATTCGCTCAAAATTGAATGCCGGAAGAAAAAACAGGCGCCTTACGGCGCCCAAATCGGCAATGGTATTCGGTCAATACCGGCCTCAGATTATCATCGGGAATTTGACTCCGCAACTTGCATACAAGCAAAAGACGTAAGAAAGTAAACGGTTACATTTGTGTCGTTTCGATTTTTAAGGACATTTATCCTATTAATACACCGCCATAGTGAAATTTAATAACTCTTTGCGATTTTTTTAGAATTTTATCCCAATAAATATTTATTATGATTACGAAAACTATTTTCAGAAAAGATAATGGTAACCGATTACATATTTATTATTGACAAAATGTAACCGTTTACAATATAAAAAATAGTCAATTTTTACTACAAAACATCATTTTTATGGATAATTTAGTGTTAACAGCTGTTGCTTTTATTTTTTTCGTTATTCAGAATAAAAATAGTTGAATACGTGACATGGGGTTGTTGCTGTATTCGATGATTTTGGAAGCGAAAAAGCACCGATTTTTATGTAATTGATCGATTATTGTTCATATTAAGGGCGCGTGTAACCGGTCTCCGGGCTTTATAAACAACGATTCGATTCAAACAATGATCCAGATAAAAATAAACGAGCTGGTTTGATATGTCCTTAATTGACTTAAAACGGCGTAGTTTCCTGGGGGTAATGGCAGGCTGTTTAGCGGGTTGCACCTTTTCGAAAGAGGCAACGCTAAATGCCGTGGACCTTAACCCAGCGGATGCATGGGCTCAGAAATGGTCATTGGCATGGGACAGTGCTGCGGACATTTTACGAAGCACGAAAGCACCAACCTTTGCTCCGCAAACATTTTCAGTTATGAGTTTTGGTGCGAAGGCAGATGGTGTTTTTGACAACACTCGGATATTTGCCCGTGCAATTTCTGCATGCCACAACGCTGGCGGCGGAAAAGTAGTAGTACCAGCAGGAAATTTTTTTACGGGCCCGATTCATTTACTTTCAAATGTAAATTTACATTTGGATGAAGGTGCGCAGCTCTTATTCAGTACAAATCCCAACGATTATTTACCTGTAGTTTTTACGCGGTGGGAAGGCATGGAGTTGATGGGATATTCGCCGCTTGTCTACGCCTATCAACAGGAAAATATTGCGCTCACCGGCAAAGGCACATTAAACGGCCAGGCAAATGAACTGAACTGGTGGCCGTGGAAAGGTGGTGAAAAATGGGCGAAGCCTGGGGTCGCCACGCAAGCAAATGCACGCCGGCAGCTTGAAATGGATGTTGAAAAAAATCGTCCTGTCAGCGAGCGTGTTTACGCAGAAAATTCTCAGCTCCGCCCGGCCTTTGTACAGCTTTATCAATGCAAAAATATTTTAATTGAAGACGTCACCATCACGAATGCGCCTTTCTGGTTATTGCACCCCGTGCTGAGCGAAAACGTAATTATTCGTGGCGTCACCTGTGACAGTCTCGGCCCAAATTCAGACGGTTGTGATCCAGAGTCTTGTAAGAACGTCATCATTGAAAATTGTTATTTTGATACTGGCGATGATTGCATCGCCATAAAGTCTGGGCGAAATGCCGACGGTCGCCGCATTGCTGTTGCCAGCGAAAATATTGTTATTCGTGACTGCAAAATGCGCAGTGGTCATGGCGGCATAGTTATTGGCAGTGAAATTTCTGGCGGTGCACGAAATATTTTTGCAGAGAATTGCGAAATGAGTAGCCCAGATCTCGAGCGTGGCTTGCGCATAAAAACTAATTCCGTACGCGGCGGCACTGTTGAGAATATTTACGTGCGTAATATCAATATTGGAGAAGTGCAAACCGCGATTGTGATTGATTTTAATTACGAAGAAGGCGACAGCGGGGTTAACACTCCCTATGTGAAAAATATTGACGTACGTGATCTTCGTTGCAAAAACGCTAAACAGGTTTTTAACGTGAGGGGCTACAAGCGATCTCCAATCACTAACTTGCATTTATCAGACGCGCAATTTGAAAAAGCTGAAGATGTAGGAATCATTGAGTTTGTGGATAGCTTTGTCGCAAAAAACGTGACCATTCAAGGAAAACCATTTTCGATATAAACATTATAAAAATTCGGAAAATATCTAGTTTATTTAATAATTTATCCGAAATGAAAGATCCGCGGCGCTGATTAAAGTTTTAGTCAAAAATATCTAATAAAAAATAATTATCACAATGCTAGTGTGATTTATCAAACAATAACGATGGGGAACAGCAAATGACGAAGTTCAAAATTAATCCACTTGTGCTTGCAATGGCGATTGCTTTATCAGCGATTGCAGAAGCACAAGTTGTTGCATCGCAGACAGAAGATGGAACGATTGAAGAAATTCAAGTGACTGGCTTTCGCGCAAGTATTGCTAAATCGCTTGATACCAAGCGCGGGGCGTCGGGCGTGGTGGATGCAATCACATCTTCAGATATCGCAGAATTCCCCGATAATAATTTGGCTGAATCCTTACAGCGTATTCCCGGTATTGCCATTACTCGTTCCGGTGGTGAAGGTCGCAATATTTCCGTTCGTGGTCTTGGCCCGCAATACACTCGTATTCGTGTGAATGGTATGGAAACTGTTTCAACGACAGGCGGGACGGACGCAACCGGCGGTAATAACCGTTCGCGGAATTTTGATTTCAATACTTTTTCATCCGATTTGTTCAGTTCATTAGTGGTTTACAAAACGGGTTCTGCCCAGGTTGATGAAGGCTCACTGGGCGCTACTGTAGATATGCGCGCTGCGCGACCATTTGATTATGGCGATGAACTTGTCTTCACCGCAAACGGACAAGTTGGTTACAACAGTTTGTCGGAAAAGACAGATCCGGCGGGAGGATTTCTAGTCAGCAAACAATTTGCAGACGGAAAAGTTGGTGCGCTCTTATCCTACTCATACTCAGAGCGCAGTATTCTTGATCAAGGTACAAGTACAGTTCGCTGGAGCAATGCCGCCGGTGAAAAATTTGGCAAGCTTAGAGGTGAAGCCACCACCGCAACAACGGATGTCGTGACTGCATTCCACCCGCGTATTCCGCGTTACGATTCTTACCAAACTGATTTATCACGCGAAGGCGTTAGTGCGTCTTTGCAGTTTCGTCCGACGGATTCAACGGAAATTAGTTTGGACGCTTTGCTTTCAACTTACGAAGCCACACGTCAGGAAAAATTTCTCGAAGCGTCCATGAATGGAACACAAAATGCCAATGTAGATATTACCGATTATGAAATTCGCGGTAATTCACTGGTGTATGCATCCATGACGGGAGCGCGTTTGCTTGCAGAGAATCGCCAGGACGAATTGAGTACAGATTTTTCAATGTATACGCTCTCGGTGAAGCACGAATTTTCTGAGCGTTTCAGAGTTAACGCACTCATAGGCACCTCTGAATCTGATTTCAAAAACCCCATTCAAAATACCATCATCATGCAGGCTAATAATCAAAACCTGACGTGGGATTATCGCAATAGTGATGGACGAATTACGTTTGGAGATGGTGCTTTTGTTCCCGCTAATTGGTCGATCAACAGCGTGCGCCAGCGACCTCAGGCAACACTCAACTCCTACGATACGGGTGCGATTAATTTTGAATACGATATTGGCGAAACCTTTACCGTAAAAGCTGGTGCTACCAATAAATCGTTTGAAGTGGACACCTGGCAAACGGCCTACACAGGTGGCGAGGCATTAGGAGCTGCTACTACGGGCAGCAACAATTGCTCGCTGACTGGAAACACGACGGCAACCAATACACCGAGCCCATCCTGTGGCGTTGACCTTCAAGCTAGTGCAGATTTAATAACGAGTTACGATTCCGGGTTGGGCCAAGATACGCCCTGGTTGCTGCCAAATCGCGAGCTTATCATGCAAACTTTCGGTCTGTGGGATAAGCCGATGACGACCAATGAAAGTAGCACAGCGCGCAGCAGTACCTTCAATGTGACTGAAGATACCCTGAGCTCATACGTGCAATTAGATTTCAAAACCGACATTGCTGGAATGCCATTTCGTGGTGATCTAGGTGTGCGCCACTTTACTACCGATCAGGAATCTACCGGCTGGGTAAGAGAGAGCGGTGTGTGGGGTCAAAAGCGTGTGGCAACCAGCTATTCCGATACTTTGCCGTCTATAAATCTGGTGCTTGAGCCTATTACCGATGTTCAAATTCGCGCGTCTTACTCTGAAGGTATCGCCCGTGCGAATCCGGGGCAATTGACGGCGGACACCAACGTAACCGTAACGGGTACCAATCGCTCGGTCACGGTTAATAATCCTTACCTGGTTCCGTCCAAAGCGAAAAGTTATGACCTGGGAGTTGAGTGGTATTTTGCTGAAGAAGCGGCAATAAGTTTTGGCCTATTCCGTAAAGAAGTGGATACCTTCGTTCAAACAGTACCAAGTCGTAGACCGCTCACCAGCCTTACTACGCTCGCCGGTTTGGGCACAAACCCGCAAGAAGCTGCCGAGGCCGCATGCGGTTCTGCATATTCGAGTGATGCTGGTGCGTGTAATGAGAATTCGGAATGGGCTACCAGCGAACAAGCAAATGCTCCCGGTGGAACTATCGATGGTTACGAGCTTACCTACCAACAACCGTTCACTTTTCTTCCTGGTTTATGGAGCAACTTTGGCGTTATAGGCTCATTTACGCATGTGGACGCTGATCTTGATTACGCTACAGCGACAGTGGGGACTTTTAGAACAGCACCGCTATTACTGCTTTCTCCGAATTCGTCCAGTTTGACGATCTACTTCGAACGCGAAGCTTTTAAAGCGCGCGTATCGCTAGCCAATCGCGATGAGTACCTCACGCTTGCTGTGCTTGATGCTAATGGTAACGACCAAAACGGAACCTACGGCACGACAAATGTTGATGCGCAAATTTCTTACGAAATTAACGATCACTTTAAAGTAACGCTGGACGCACTAAATCTCACCAACGAGTTGGATGACCAATGGGTTGATGCGGCTGATAAGCGTTTGTCTTATGTTCATGAAACCGGCAGACAATTTAATCTCAGTGTGAATTATAAATATTAATATTCTGAAATATTGATACGAACACCATTAGTAACTGAAATGTCAAAGTGTCATAAGAAATCGTTGTAAGAGAGTTGTTTTAAAAAGTGTTGTTTGAAAAGTGGTTTATAGCAGGAATGCCTATCCCCGACATTCCTGCTTTTTTAACCCCCATTCTTAAAACTGAATATGTAATGTCTACACGAGCAGGTGGTTGTATTGAAACAAAATAAATTATTTTTTGGGCTGATATTTTTAAGCGCCACTACCAGTCTCTTGTTAGGGTGTAATACCGGAAAATTAACGCCGGCAAAGCCTGCGACTCATTTATCTTTTGCAGTTGCCACTATCAATGTCACCAATCCAAATAATTACATGCGTGAACAAGAGTCTCTGCATTTCTCTTTTTATGATTTGGGGCTAGCCATCGACGATGAAAAAACCAAATATTTAGTCGCTCAGGAAAACGGGAAAGTTTTGCCGAGCCAACTTATTGATACGGATAATGATAGTAAACCAGATACACTTTTACTCTCCGTTGATCTTGCTCCAGCAAAAACTCATAGTTTTGATGTTGTGAGCGATGCAAGCATTAAAGCACCTGTGTTAAAGAAGAAGACGCAAGCCGAGATATCGATTAAAGAAGGTGGCCAGTGGAGAGATAAGGTTTATGAAAATTTCACTCACTTTAAAAACGTACAAAAATTCACGCCACCACCGCAATACACTGATCACTCTTATTTTATTCGTTATGAAGGGCCGGGGATAGAATCGGATAAAGTTGGGTACAGAGTTTATTTAGATTGGCGCAATGGCTTCGATATTTTTGGCAAAAAAACCAACGAAATGGTATTGCAGGATATTGGCCATAAAGATTATGAGACGTACCATCACGATGCACAGTGGGGCCAGGACATTTTAAAAGTTGGAAAAACTCTAGGCGCAGGTGGATTCGGCTTCTGGAATGGAAAAACGGTTGATCTGGTTTCAGATGTAAAAACCTGGGATGCAACTATTGTAGAAAACGGCGCTCTCTATTCTGATTTCAATATCAAATATAACCAGTGGAAAGTTAATGAAAAGACGTTTGATGTTTCTTCAGATATATCTATGCACGCCGGAAGTCGCTTGGCGCATGTACGTTTAAAAATCACTGGACACGAAAAACCTGTTGTGAGCAATAATCTGGATCCGCGGGCGCAACTAAACAAAGACCTGCCTAATATTGCAATCGGTATTGTTAAACACCCAAATACAAAACTTATTTTGGGTAATGAAAATATAAGTGGTTCTGCCTGGACTTACGCCGCCAGCTGGGGTAAACAAAGTTTAAGCAGTGATGATAGTTATTTAGGTATGGCGGTTATTTTTCGCAAAGGTGAACGCGAGAAACAAACAGATGATGGCAACTCTTATGTTTCTGTGATGAATACCAATGGCGGCGAGTTGGACTACTATTTTGTTGCTGCATGGGATCAAGAAGTTAATGGAATTAAAACCGAGCAAGAATTCAAAACCTATTTAGATCGTGAAGTCGAGCGTTTAACCAAAGCGCCGCGAATTAATATTCAGTCAACCTTAACGGTAGCAGCCAAGCATAAGCCCATAGATTATGCTTCTGCATTGGCGTGGAGCAAAGCGCTAGCGGATTCAGAGCTGGCAAGAAAAACTTTGAACTATCACGCGCAAGGCTGGGACGAATATCGCAAACGTCCACCTAAATTTGAATACGATGTCGTGGGTATGCAAATTAATGCACTGCAAAAACTAGATGCTATATCACCGGACACGCGCTACAAAAATGCGCTTGAAACTGTAACAGCCAGTTATATTAAGCCCGATGGAAAAATTACTGCTTTCGATGCGGATTTATTCAGCATCGACCTTACCAAGCCGGGCGATATGGTTATTTTATTGGAGCAGCGCACTAAAGAAATTAAGTACCGCAAGGCAGCCGATTTATTGCGCGCAAATTTAAAGCGACACCCGCGTACATCTGAAGGCGCATTTTGGCATCGCATTATTTACCCCAATCAATTATGGTTAGACGGCGTTTACATGGGCATTCCATTCCTAACGCAATATGCAGCGACCTATGAAAAAGGCGCACAGCAACATAAAAGTTTTGAAGAAGCGGTGCATGAATTTGTCATAGCGCGCAAACATCTGCGCGATCCTGAAACAGGGCTTTATTACCATGCATGGGATGAATCTAAAAAAGCTGATTGGGCCGACAAAAAAACCGGCAGAGCTTCGCAATATTGGTCGCGTGGTATGGGTTGGTATGCAATGGCGTTGGTTGATGTATTGGATTATTTGCCAGAAAGCGAAACAAAATTACGCAAGACAATGATTGATATTACTAAAGAATTGGCGCCAGATATTTTGCGCTATCAAGATGCTGCAACGGGAACCTGGTGGCAAATTACGGATCGTCCGGGGGAACTTGGAAATTATCGTGAGTCCTCTGCAAGCGCTATGTTCACGTATTTTTTAGCAAAAGCAGTAAACAAAGGTTATTTACCGGTGTCTTATCGCGATGCTGCCGTAAAAAGTTATTCGGGATTAATCAACGAATTCGTGAGCGTTCATCCTGATGGAAAAATTAGTATGAATGGTCAGTGTTTAGTTGCAGGCTTGGGAGTGGGGCGAGATGGTAGTTACGACTATTATTTGACTGAACCGATCACTTCAAATGATCCAAAAGGTAATACGCCTTTTATACTGGCGGGTTTGGAAATTCATACTTTATTGAAAAGTAATCATTGAGATAGAATTGCACATGAAAACTATTGAAGAACGTTTTGCTGTCCATGTAGATGACTACAAACACTATGACACCGAGAAATTACGCAAACATTTTTTAATTGAAAATGTATTCGCTGCTGATGATATTTTATTTGTCTATACCCATTACGAACGGCTGATGGTTGGCGGAGTAATGCCGGTTAATAAATCTGTTAAGCTCGAATCAATTGATCAGTTAAAAGCAGATTACTTTTTACATCGCCGGGAACTAGGCGCTATCAATATTGGTGGTAATGGCAGAGTGATGGTTGATGGTGTGGAATACGCTATTCAAACCAAAGAAGCAATTTATATTGGTCGAGGTGCGAAGGACGTTGTATTTAGTAGCGACGATAGCAAAAACCCGGCAAAATTTTATTTGAATTCAACACCTGCACATTGCGCTTATCCGACGAAAAAAGTAAACAAAGAAAATAGCAAAGTGTTACACATGGGCGCAGGAGATACTTGTAACGAGCGCGATATTTATCAGTTAATGATCAATACCGTTCTTGATACCTGCCAGCTGCAAATGGGCATGACCGAATTAAAACCCGGCAGCATTTGGAACACCATGCCAATGCATACTCACAGCCGTCGTATGGAAGCCTATTTTTATTTCAATATTCCAGATACTCACGCGGTGTGTCATTTCATGGGCCCTGCGGAAGAAACGCGTCATATTTGGGTGGGTAATGAGCAAGCTGTTGTATCACCGCCTTGGTCCATGCACTCAGGTGTAGGCACCGCGAATTACACTTTTATCTGGGGAATGGCTGGCGAAAATCATGATTACACCGATATGGATTTTCATAAACCGAGCGAGCTTAAATAAACCACGACACAGTTAAGTAATAATCCGTTCACCCTAAGCTTGTCGAAGGGTGGGTTTAGTAATCGGATGATTCGAAATGGTTCGACTGCTCCGCGCTCACCATGAACGGTTTTTAAAAATATTGTCTTAATCGGGCTATTTCCGTTCGTCCTGAGCCTGTCGAAGGGCGCGTGCGGTAATCGAAGTATTCGAAAATGGTTCGACTGCTCCGCGCTCACCATGAACGGCTTTAAAAATATTATCTTTAATCAGGGTATTTTCCGTTCACCCTGAGCCTGTCGAAGGGCGCGCACCGTAATCGCAGTATTCGAAAATATTCGACTACTCCGCGTTTACCATGAACGATCCTTGAAAATATTATCTTTTACTAAGAGTTAACAACGTGAATCATCCTTTATTTGATCTAACCGGAAAAATCGCCGTCGTCACAGGTGCAACTCATGGTCTTGGTATGGCGATGGCGGCGGGCCTTGCAAGTGCAGGAGCTATTTTGGTTATTAATGGAAATTCTTCGCAAGAAAAAATTGATAACGCCGTTAATACCTATCGTGAAATGGGGTTCAAAGCCTTCGGTTACAAATTCAATGTGACTGATGAAAATCAAGTTATTGATGCCGTAGATCAAATTGAAAAAGATCATGGCCCTATTGATATTTTGGTAAACAACGCAGGCATTATTAAACGCATTCCTTTATTAGAAATGCCCGTGTCAGAATTTGAAGAGGTTATTAAAACCGATCTCACTGGCGTATTTACAATGACGCGCCCAGTGGCAAAAAAAATGGTTGAGCGCCGTAGCGGAAAAATTATAAATATTTGTTCAATGATGAGTGAATTGGGCCGTAACTCGGTAGGTGCTTATGCAGCTGCCAAAGGCGGTTTGAAAATGCTTACCAAAAATATGGCAACGGAATGGGCTAAATATAATGTGCAAGTTAATGGCATTGGCCCAGGCTATTTCGCAACCGCGCAAACCGAACCGATTCGTGTGGATGGGCATCCCTTTAATGAATTTATTCTTAACAGAACGCCTGCGGGCAAGTGGGGTGATCCGGATGACTTACAAGGCGCTACGATTTTTTTATCATCCAAAGCCAGCGATTTTGTAACCGGCCAAATACTATATGTCGATGGTGGAATATTGGCATCCATCGGCAAGCCAACGAATGAACTTTAATGTTACTGAAGATTAGAAGTTATTAAAATCATTCAAAACAGTCGCAGGCGTCTTACAACCTTAAGGGAACCGCAGCAACGCCCGGAAAACCACAAGCAAACCATCACTAAACTCAATCGTCATGTACTAGCGGATAAAGGATTCTTGTGCTGCAATAGAGGAACCCCTCAATGCATTACGAGACACTTATGACTGTTATCGATCAACCTCAGGGCACGCTTACGCTGCAAACTTTATCAATGCCCTCTGACACCAATCCGCTGGGCGATATCTTCGGCGGTTGGTTGTTATCTCAAATGGATATAGCTGGCGCAATACTAGCGTTGGAGATTGCCCACGGCCGTGTAACAACGGTTGCCATTAGTGGAATGAAGTTTTTGCACCCGGTGCCGGTAGGCTCTCTCGTAAGCTGTTATTCAATTTTACGTTCGGTAGGTCGTACATCTATTAAGATTGGTATTGAAGTTTGGATTAAAGATTTTAAAACGCACCAGCGCTTAAAAGTTACGGAGGGAGAGTTTGTATATGTGGCGATTGATGGCGAGGGGAAAAAGCGGCTGGTGAATGAGGCCCGGTGAAATTACTGTATAAAATATGCAGCGCGTTCATATTTCGAGTTATGCAAATTTTATTGAATAGGTCGATTTTGTCATTAAAACATCAGCAAAAATTAGATACATTGGCACTAGAAATTCGATAGGTTTTTCTGAAAACTCTCTAAAATTCAACATAAATAAAAATTTATTTATTGTAATTCAATAGGTTACTTGAATAAAAAATCTTTCATTGATTAGTATTCGATCTCTGCGTGTTACCACCTCTCAAACAACCAAGCTGAAATTATAAATAAATGCTGTTAAGGTCACTGCATGTTCTAACACAGCGCGGCAATGGCGCTTAAAGAAATAAAATAGCCGAGGTTGGTATGCTGAAAGATTCACGCGCAGGTTATGGCCTTATCACCATTATTTTTCATTGGGTATGTGCCCCCCTCATTATTTTTCTGTTTGGCCTTGGTGTTTACATGCGCGGGCTTGATTACTACTCGCCTTGGTATCATCGTGGTCCTGAAATTCATATTGCTATCGGTTTATTAGTTTTTTTGTTAATGCTTGTGCGTCTGTTGTGGCGTTCTACCAGTGCCTCTCCAGACGCTATACCCACTATTAGTAAGCCAGTTTTATTGGCTGCTACGATTTCCAAAATGGCACTTTATGCATTTGTATTTGTCATTTGTATCACGGGTTATTTAATAACGACGGCAGAGGGTAGTGCAGCGAGCTTCTTCGGTATTGTGAGTGTTCCCGCAACCATTACGCTTTCGGGTGATAACGTAGATCTGGCGGGGCTTATACACAAGTACATTGCATGGGGCCTAATAGGCGTAGTAGTTATTCATGCGGCAGCAGCTCTTTTTCATCATTTTGTAAAAAAGGATAAAACCCTGACAAGAATGATTAAACCAGCTAGCGAGTTTGACTAGAGCTGGCATTTTAATTAAATATTTTTCGCTATAACACCAGTTTATTAATCACCAGGAGAATATTATGTTTGCAAAAAAACACATTGCCATACTTGCCGTTTCCAGCGTTGGCTTATTTTCATTACCGAGCTTGGCAGATAATTACACTATCGACACCAAAGGTGGACACGCGTCCATTAATTTTGCAATTAAGCATTTAGGTTACAGTGTATTGACGGGTCGCTTTGATACTTTTGAAGGAGACTTTTCCTACGATCCTGCAAAACCAGAAGCAAGCACCGTAAATGTAACTATAGATACTAATAGCGTAAACTCAAATCATGCGGAACGTGATAAGCATTTACGCAGTGCGGATTTTTTAAACGTGCAAAAATTCCCTAAAGCGACGTTTGTGAGCAAGAAAATTGTGCTGGACAAGGATAAAAATGAGTTCGATATAGTGGGCGATCTCACCCTGAATGGTGTTACCAAAAGTGTGACTATTGAAGTCGAGAAAGTCGGTGAAGGTAAAGATCCATGGGGTAGCTACCGCGCAGGCTTTGAAGGCGAGACCGAAATAAAACTTAAAGACTTCAATATAAAGATGGATTTAGGACCGGCATCTCAAGTTGTTAAATTGGAGTTGAATGTAGAAGGTATTAAAAAGTAATCCGCAACTAATACGTGAAAAGCCCATCCATAATAACGCTGGATGGGCTTTTTTATTTTCATAGGATTTATCATTAAAAATAAATACAATAATAGCTAGACACATATTTCCTTGCGAGTTGCTCCTATGAAATCATCTAAACATACATTGATACATCGTTTAGCAAGTTTTTTTTTCTTATTATCTGTAACGCAAACCTCTCTCGCAAATGATCCATCCTTAATCTTAACCTACGACAAACCGGCAACGGTTTGGACAGAAGCCTTGCCTATTGGTAATGGGCGTTTGGGTGCCATGGTGTTTGGGAATCCTCGTAATGAATTGCTCCAGCTCAATGAGGCTACGCTTTGGAGTGGAGGGCCCGTTTCGAAAAATGTAAATCCAAAAGCGTATCAGTTTCTCGCACCCGCTCGCGCGGCGTTGCTTCAAGGTGATTACAAGGGCGCCAGTGACATCGTGAGAAATATGCAAGGTTTGTTTACCGAGAGTTATCTACCTTTGGGTGACTTGCTAATTGAGCAGAAATTATCGCAGCAGGTGACGAATTATTATCGCGATTTAAATATTCGCGATGCAATTACTACAACCCGCTTTTCGGAGAATGGCGTTAACTATACGCGTGAAGTTTTTGCATCTGCGCCAGACAATGTCATTGTATTGCGCATAGCAGCTGATAAGGAAAATAAGATTTCGCTAACAGCAAGCACAAAAAGTGCATTACGTTTTACCAACAGCACGACACCAACGAGTTTGCTAATGCAAGGTAAAGCGCCCACCCATGTTGAACCTAGTTATTACAGCCCAAAGCGGGAGCCCGTTGTTTACGATGAAACGGATAAGTGCAAGGGTATGCGCTTTGCAATAGCGGTTAAACCTATTGTTAAGGGCGGGAAGGTCACCTATAACGACAATAAAATTACTATTGCGAATGCTACAGAAGTTATTCTATTACTGTCCGCTGCTACCAGCTTCAATGGCTTTGATAAATGCCCCAATAGCCAAGGTAAAAATGAACACAAAATCGTGCAAGATTATTTGAAGAAGTCAGCAAGTAAAACCTACGCGCAATTATTGGAAGCGCACCTTGCAGATTTTCACAGCTATTTTGACCGCGTTTCTTTGAAGCTCAATCCTGGTGAGATCAGTAAAAATAATTTACCCACAGATCAGCGTTTATCTAATTACACCCAAGGTGCAATAGATAGCGATCTTGAAGCTTTGTATTTTCAATTTGGTCGTTACTTGTTGATCTCTTCGTCGCGCACTCCTAATGCACCGGCTAATTTGCAAGGTATTTGGAACAAAGAAGTTCGTCCGCCCTGGAGTAGTAATTACACCACTAATATTAATGTGCAGATGAATTATTGGCCGGTTGAAAGCGCCAACCTTTCAGAATTATTTTCACCGCTTAATGATTTGATTCATAACCTTGCCATAACTGGCAAAGAAACTGCGGTGAGCTTCTACCGTGCACCGGGATGGGTGGTCCACCATAACTCGGATATTTGGGCCACATCAAATCCCGTTGGCGATATTGGTAATCTGGACCCCATGTGGGCCAATTGGTACATGGGCGCTAATTGGCTTAGCCGTCACTTGTGGGAACACTATCAATTTACGGGCGATAAAAAATATTTGAAGCAAATATATCCGCTATTAAAAAGTGCGGCAGAATTTAGCCTTGCCTGGTTGCAAACGGATAAGGATGGCCATTTAGTTACCATGCCATCCACCTCGCCTGAAAACGTTTATTTCTATCAGGATAAAATGGGTCAGCAACAGAAAGGAAATATCACTGTAGCCGCAACTATGGACATCGGCATTATTAGTGATTTATTTGGAAATGTAATTGCTGCGAGCGAAATTCTGAATACTGATAAAACCTTCAGACAGACGTTAATTGACCACAAAGAAAAATTATTGCCTTTCAAAATTGGCAATAAAGGTCAGTTACAAGAATGGTATAAAGATTTTGAAGAAGTAGAATCTCATCATCGTCATGTGTCACATTTGTATGCTTTGCATCCCGCGCATGAAATTTCTCCCTTAAGCACACCGGCGTTGGCAGATGCTGCAAGGAAAACCTTGGAGTTGCGCGGTGATGATGGCACAGGCTGGAGTTTGGCATGGAAAGTAAATATGTGGGCCCGTCTGTTGGACGGCGATCATGCATATACCTTATTTAAAAATTTACTGCGTATAACTCGGGAAAAAGGTAATCCGTACAGTGGCCATGGTGGTGCTTATCCCAATTTATTTGATGCTCATCCACCATTTCAAATTGATGGAAATTTTGCAGGGACGGCGGGTGTTATTGAGATGTTATTGCAAAGCCAGAATAACGAAATTCATTTATTACCCGCGCTACCTAAAGCATGGCAATCTGGAAGCTTAAAAGGTTTAGTCGCGCGCGGAAATTTTGTTGTAGATATTGATTGGAACAAAGGAGAGTTAGTTACTGCGAATATTCTTTCGCGCAAGGGTGAGTTGTGTACGGTGAGAAGTAATAATCCAATAGAAATTAAATCACTCAACATGCGTAGTGAAAAGTCCAGCTTGGGTTACACCTTAAGTTTTAAATCTATCCAAGGGCAAAGCTATCAAGTCACTGCACTGCAGAAATAATTATTTAGTGGTTTGGTGTTTCATTGGCTATACATATTGCATTAGATTTCAGGGGCGCTTGGCGCCCCCGATTTTTATTTAACAACAGAAAGTTTATAGCTCATTAGCGATGTATATTCTTCACCAGGCCGCAAAATAGTATTCGGAAATTGTGGTTGGTTTGGTGAGTCCGGAAAATGTTGTGGTTCAAGGCAAAAGCCACTTCTATAGGTGTAGTGCCAACCTTCGCACGCTAGCGATCCATCCAAATGATTGCCGCTATAAAATTGTATGCCTGGCTCTTGCGTAAATACTTCCAACACACGGCCTGATGTGGGTTCGTAAACGCGTGCTGCAAGGCTATATTCTTTTGAACTCGCTTTATTCAATACAAAATTATGATCGTAGCCAATCCCATTTTTAAGTTGTTCGTCATCATCATTGATTTGTTCACCGATTCGGCGCGGCTTGCGGAAGTCGAATGGTGTATTTGCAACGGTTGGTAAGTCACCGGTTGGAATTGCAGTGGAGTCAATTGCGGTATAGCGATCAGCATTAATCATGATTTCATGATTCAGAACGTCGCCTTTACCTGCCAAGTTAAAATAAGCATGCTGGGTTAAATTAACGGGTGTCGCCTTATCGGTAACAGCGTGATATTTCACTACAATTTCGTTGTTATTAGTGAGTTCGTAAACAACCGTAACGTGCAAATTTCCGGGATAGCCTTGATCGCCATCTACGCTTAAATATTTTAGCGTTACGCCAACCGATTCTTCTGTTTCAAATGAACTTGCATTCCACAAAACTTTATCGAACCCGATAAAACCTCCATGCAAATGATTTTGGCCGTTGTTTGTATCGAGTGTAATTATTTTACCATCGAGCGTAAATTTTCCATTTGCGATACGGTTGCCAAAGCGACCAATAAGTGCGCCGAAAAAGGGCGAATCTTTGTAGTAGGGTTCAATTTTGTCAAACCCGAGGCTGATATTTGCGAACACACCATTTTTATCGGGAGCATGAATTTCTGTGATAACACCACCAAAATTGGTGATCTTAACAATAAGACCATTTGCATTTGTGAGCGTGAATAAATCCACTAGAGCACCGTCAGGAGATTTGCCAAAACCCTCCTGCTTAATACTCAATTTTGCGTTAGTGTGTTGCGCCATAGTAAATTCTCTGATTTTGGTAGATCTAAAGTTCTAGATCATGAGCTTGAATTTTTCATCATATAAATAAAATTCCGTAGTCACAAGCAAGTGCGGCTTGATGCTAGGGGATTATAAAAAATAGTCGTTTTCAATAGCGTGGACCAGAAGTACATCTATACCGGCCATACCAGCAGCAGCGGCAGCTTGCAGGCCTAATTTAGAATCTTCAAAAACCACACATTTGTTTGCGGGAATATTCAACAATTCTGCACAGCGCAAAAAAGTATCTGGTGCAGGTTTTGGATTTTTAACCTGGTCCGCACCGACGACAGCATCAATATAAATATCCAAGCCACATAATTTTAAAATAGTTTCTGCTTCCTGGGTGTAGGCGCCTGTGCCTATCGCCATAGGTTTCACACCGTAATATTTTTTTGCTACTTCAATTAACGCAGTTGGTTTTACAAATTTGTGCATGGCGTCATGCACTAAACTTTCTTTGAAATCGTTCATCTCCTCCAAAGTTGCCGTTGCAGTGAGGTTGAAGTTTTTTAATAAAATTTCGATAGTGCCTTTAGTAGGCACACCTGCCAAAGATCGCATGAGTTGTCGATCAATTGGAATTCCATATTTTTTTAACATCTCGCTCCAGGCATATTCATGCAATTGGCCGCTGTCAACGAGTGTGCCGTCCATATCAAAAATCAAAGCATCGTATTTATCGTACATGGGTTTCTCTAAAAGATATTGATCGAAAATTAAACGAAATCTCAGTGGTAAAAAATGGTGCAATGTGACAATCAGATTACCTTGAATAAATTTTTTTAGAAAAGATAAAGAAAAGTAAAAATTTATTTAAATTCGAGTCGCCAAATTCAACACGAGTTTAAAATTTATTCAATTTGAATTAGAAGTTTTAAGCAACCTGAACCAACCATGAATAAGAATCTAAGTGAGTTGTTGATCACACTTAATCATGCGGTTAGACTCCAAAAACCGTCTAAGCTGAACTTGCAAACAAATTGTGTAGGCTTTGCGCAATAAAAATCCAAAAATAACATTAATTAAAGGATGCTCTTATGGCCAGTATCTATTCTGCCAATCCTAACCACTTATCCGTGGATTTACCAAGCTCGGCCGTAGGCCTTCAAATGTGGCTCGCTGGAAGTTTACTCAGCTTCACCGTTGTGTATGTTTCGTTGAGTGCCTGGTTGAATTGGTATGCACTCCATCTTTTGTTTGGATTGAGCGCTGATCAAACATCTCTATTCACATTAGTCGCTGGGGCATCATCCGGATTCTTGGGGATGTTTATGACCCGGACCCTGGTGCGTTTGCCACTATACATTTTTCGTAGCTATTTGAGTGCCCGTTAGAAATCAGCCGCTATACTTTATGTAAGTTTTTGTTAGTGCGGAAGTGATTTATCTAAAGACGCATTTAAAAGCAGTTTCCCGTTTTTATGATTTAAAAATGAGGTGGGACTATGAAGAATGTAAAGGATATTTTGAATTCTAAGGCAGATCCGGAAACTTATAGTGTTTCCCCGGATGTTATGGTCTGGGACGCTATAAAACTCATGTCTGAAAAAGGTGTAGGTGCCTTACTGGTTACCCAAAAAACAGACGCTGCCAATCTTGTCGGTATTATTAGTGAGCGCGACTATATGCGTAAGGTTGCATTACTAGGGCGTTCGTCAAAATCGACTGAAGTCAAAGATATCATGACCGCCAATCCGATCACTGTGACGCCAGAGGAAACAATGGATGCCTGCATGGCGTTAATGACTGAAAAGCGCATTCGTCATTTACCCGTTGTTGGCGACGGAAAATTATTTGGCATGCTATCCATCCGCGATCTATTGGAAAGCACCATGGAAGAACAGAAGCATTTGATACAGCAACTCGAGCAATATATCCGCGGCGAAAGCTATTAAATGTTTTTAATTCTATGTTAATTTTTTAATAAAACTCTGTAAAATTATTTCGTTTATCCTCTGTTGCGGTGATACGAAGTCCGCAAAAAATTAATCGGTAGAGATAATTCACCCCGCTATAGATTATCTAAAAATATTCGCGTTAAATATCCAGGCGCCATAAAAAGCTATGGGGTGACACAAGTGTGCACTATACTGCATCACCTAAACATTTTGTTTAATGCGTTAATATGACTTCTTCACTATTATCTAGCGAACTACGCAGATTCATTTATACAATTGGTTCCATACCAGAGCTCGAGGCTATGTTGTTGTTGCAACAAGCGCCAGCTCAAATATGGGACGAAAATTTAATTGCGAAGCGTCTCTATGTCAGTAATCAGGAAGCCGCTGTTATGCTGCAAAAAATAGCCGTCGCTGGAATTTGTCAGTTTGTTCAGGAGCCCTCAGCCGGTTTTATCTATGCTCCAGCATCTACAGAGTTGGCGGAATTAATTAATCAGTTGGCAAGTTATTATCCTCGCAACCTCATTGAGGTCACTAATATGATTCATTCCAAAGCATCAGCAAATTCCCGTGTTCAGCAATTTGCCGACGCATTTAAGTTTTTTAAGGATAAATAATGGCAGCCGTTATTTATACTCTGTGTACACTTACGTCACTTCTGTGTGCTGTGTTACTACTGCGCAGCTACCTGAAAAGTAAATACCGGTTACTCTATTGGGCTGGTTTATGTTTCGCGGGTTTAACACTTAACAATTTGTTTTTAGTCTCAGACAAACTTATATTCCCCGAATGGGATTTGTTCCCGTTACGCGTTGCGGTTGGGTTTCTCGCGCTTTGCTTTTTTATGTATGGGTTAATATTCGATGAGTAATGATGGCACAATGATTGAGATGATGATGGGTGCAACTGCAGCCTTTTATTTAATCATCGGATTATTCTTTATCCGCTTCTGGCGCTCAACGCATGACCGATTTTTTTTATTTTTTGCGCTTTGTTTTTTGGTAGAAGCGGCCAACCGCGTTATGCTTGGTCTCTTTTTCGATTTCAGGGAGGCGTCTCCCATTTATTATGTAATAAGGCTCGTGTCGTATAGCTTTATCATTATCGCTATTCTGGATAAAAACAAACGTTCCAAAGCTGAATAATTTTCTCATTTGTTAATATTCTTTTTTGTAAAAATGTACACAATTAGTTAATTAAAGTCAGATCCATTTTTTTAAAATAGTTATAGTTAACGATATTAGAGCTTCCTCCATCTATCCCGGCCGCGACATCATATAGTTTATTGTTGAGACAATAATGCATCCTAATTTACACAAAGATGTTAGAGCCATCCAGGCTATTGAAGCTATTCCCACCATACTCGATGCCGTTGCAGCCATTACCGGTCTCGGATTCGTATGTGTTGCACGCGTTACAGAAGATTCCTGGATAACTTGTGCTGTTTTAGACAAGCTCAATTTTGGTTTAAAGCCAGGTGATCCTTTAGATGTTACTACTACCTTGTGTGAAAACGTTAGAAATACCAAATCCGCTATTGTTATCAATCATGTGAGTGAAGATGCTGTTTATTGTAATCACCACACACCGGCAATTTATGGTTTCCAAAGTTATATTTCGATTCCTATCCTCAGAAAGAACGGCGACTATTTTGGAACCCTGTGTGGTCTGGATCCAGGTCCGGCAAATCTTTCCAATACGGCTGTTATCGCCAGCATGACAATGTTTGCAGAATTAATTTCTATTCAGCTTTCCAATGAAAGCCAATTAGTAAAAGCGAATCAGGATTTAATGGATGAACGCGAAGCTGCAGAATTGCGCGAACAATTTATTGCTGTACTAGGCCACGATGTTCGTAACCCCTTAAGTGCCATATTAACGGCCACGCAAATTATGCAGGGAATGAAAGATATTCCCGCGCGTGCATCAGGCCTTGTGCATATGATCAATGGAAGTGCGCAACGTATTTCAGGGCTAATAGATGATGTTGTTGATTTTACCAAAGGTAAAATGGGTGGTGGTCTTGGCATTGAACTATGTAAAAACACATTAATCAGTAATATGCTTGAACAAGTCGTTTCTGAGCTGGCAAGTAAATATGCGCAGCGACATATCATCGTAGATATTGCGCCGCATATTTCTTTATTGTGTGATGCAGGCAGGATTGGTCAATTGTTGTCGAATTTGCTCAAGAACGCACTCGTGCACGGCAATTCAATCGAGCCGGTTTATGTTAGGGCGCAGGTGGATCAAGGTTTGTTTACCTTGTCGGTCACCAATGCCGGTACAGTGATACCTCAGGAAACCATTAAACAATTGTTCAAACCTTTCTGGCGCGGTGCATCAAGCACATCAAAAGAAGGCCTCGGCTTGGGTTTATTTATTGTTTCAGAAATAGCCCGCTCTCACGATGGCGATGTTCGAGTTATGTCGTGCGAAGAATCCACATCATTTATATTTACAATGAAAACCGCCGACTTTGTTGATCGACGTCAATTGCAAAAATTTCCTATTAGTTTTGCTGAGCGTCGTTACCCTGCCTAGTTTAACTATTCACATAAGTTTCACTGTATAGTTTCTTCGAGCTGATGCAGCCAGAAGTTTTTGACCCACGCGCAAAAAAGTGAAAAGCAATAAATTATTACAAAAAAACCGGCACATTGGCCGGTTTTGTATAATATATTCGCGTATCAAAGAAAATTTTTGCGACGCATTCTTTTAACACTCATCATGATTAAGCCGAGCGCAAATAACAAATAAGTTTTTGGTTCTGGAACATTAACTTTAGTTACCGACCAATTACTCGGCGAACTTTCATCACCATATAAAAAGCCGAGAGTATTTGCATAAGCCCATGAGTAGTAGGCACGTTCTATGTAGATATCATCTTCGTATAGATATTTGTCACAATTGCAAGTGCCGGCACCATAACTGGATTCAAATAACCATGAGGTTTTAGAGGGAAGCGTATATTCATTAAAGTAGATAAGCTCGCCATCTTCATCAAATGCAAGGTCTCTAACGCCAGGTATTAATTTAGTAAGTTGCAGAGAAAAGTTCCATGCTGTAGGCGTTCCATCCGCCCCCAGTGTAAGACTGCCTGAGGAAATCGGAATATCTTCTGCAAAGTTCGACTCGTCAAGGACACTTGCATACCCTGTTCCGGTTAAATTTTGTGTTGAAGATGTTTCAGAAATGTTATCGAAAACTACATTAAAAGACGGAAACGGCGGATCAAAGGAACCTAAATAATCATCAGGCTCACCACCTAAATAACCTTGTACAAAAGGCAATGGATTGCTGGTGTAAGTGAGCTGTACATAGGCGGCCGCACTGTGCGTGAATAATATAGCGGATGACCAAAGCACTAAACTTATGGCGCGTTTAATGAGTTTCATAACTATATCCTTAAGTTCAAAACGGGAGAAAGAATGTTGTGAGAGTCACGTTTAAAAGTAAACGTTTATATGAGTGGCTTTCGAATAATAGTCTGGCTAAACACTTGACTATTGTCTACGGGCTTTCGTCGGAAAAGGCGCGAACTCTATAAAAAGTGGCGTTTAAAATTAGTGTTATTTAAGTGGTCGTATAACCAAGCGCCTAATGAATTAGGCTTATTGTTGAGTGTCGCCAAAACATTCCTTCAGAGCGGTCTCTAAAGGAATGCTTCGTAGCGTCATCACGCCTTACCACCGCAGATGCGGAATATATCCACCCGGAATGATATTAAAGAACGACAGAACTATGAGAATAAGCAAAATAATAAATAGAATTCGAACAATCTGTGCTACAGGTGCTGGTAAAGGAAGTAAAGAAACTAACCACCAAATGAGCCCAAATACTACGAGGTAAACGATGAGATTGATGAGTATTTCCATCTTTAACTCCTTATTTTATGTATGTGTATTTAATGTTTATTGACTCACACTACCGCCAAGTTGCAATTATTCTAGTGTGTGGCATTAATAGGCGCCGTGCGCTAGCGTACAAAGTCATTAACGCCATTTGCCTACCATGCCTCTCTTCCGCATATAAAAAATAATTTTTCAGGTTATATGTATGCCACAAGATCTATCCAAAAACGCCAATCGTTTTATTATTTTCTCTGTATTTTTCACCGCACGGGCTTACTACCCTGTATTGGCAATTTTGTTTCTGGATCTCGGTTTAAGTTTGGATCAGTTCGTTATGTTGAACTTGATTTGGGCCGCTACGATTTTTTTATTCGAGGTGCCGTCAGGGGCGCTCGCTGATACGATTGGTCGGCGAAAATTATTAATCGCTGCGTCAGTGCTAATGATCGTAGAAATGACCTGTCTATTATTCGCACCGCGCGATGGTGGCGTTTTATTGCTAGCCCTCTGCATCATAAACCGAATTTGTTCCGGGCTTTCTGAAGCTTGCGCAAGTGGTGCGGATGAAGCACTTGCATACGACTCTCTCGCAAAAGAAAACCGCACAGGCGCTTGGGATAAGCTGCTTGCTAAAGCCATGCGTTGGCGCTCTGCTGGTTTTGTTATCGCAATGATTATCGGCGGCTTACTTTACGACCCGAAAATAATTAATTTTATCTTGCCTGCTTCTTTTCAGCTTACAGCAGATATTGTGCATCGCTTACCGGTTGCGTTGGTAATGTGTCAGGCGTTTGTATGCTTATTATTTACGTTGCGAATGGTTGAACCTCTCCAAAACAAAACTGAAACTAGTCAAAACAAGATCGAAACGAGTCAAAATAAAAACGAAGGTATTAAAAATGACAGCTCACACCATGAAGATCATATTGCCGTAAAATCTACTGTGGCAAATACGATTCGTCTTACGCTGAATACCGCGCGTTGGGTTGTAACAAATCGTGTGTTACTCGTTGCCATTTTAATCGGCGTTGCAATTGACTCCATCACGAGAAATTTTGCAACCATCAACTCAAGCTATTTCCGCATGATCGAATTACCGGAATGGACCTACGGTTTTATAGGCGCAATCATGGGCGTGCTTTCATGGTTCGTGCCCACTATCGCCAAACGCCTTAACGAACGTTTTAGCATGCTCGCTAATTTAGGTTTTACCGCAGTAACCTGTTTAATTGGTTTAATAATTGTCGTTCCAATGTGGCCCATCTACGGCGTACTACCCGCAATATTTTTAATGACCATGATGGGCTTCCTCAGCTTCACCCTCAGCCGCGTGCTACATCAAGAAGCCGACTCATCCCGCCGCGCAACCGTACTCTCCGTAAAAGGCCTCATATTTAATTTCGGCTACGGCGCTTTCAGCTTGGGCTTTTCAGGTCTACTCGCCTACGCATCCCAAGAATCAAAAGACACCGCACTTCAACAAGTGCTTATGTGGCAGGTTCCTTATTTCGTGATATTGATTGTCGCGTTATTTGTATGGGCAGGTTTTTATTTGAAACATAAAAACTAAGGTTCAGTTATTTCGATTGCCAATAAAAAAGCCGCGCTCGGTAACTCTTACTTCGGGAGAGAGCCTAGTGTAAGGTGGTGTAATTTATATTGGCGTTAAATGATGCAATAGTCTTTAATAATGGTTAGCGATCAACAAGAATAAAAATTTTAAAAAAGTAATCAAAATAAATCAAAAAATATATTAGCGTTTCATTAGGATGCCACATGGATATTGAATATATTATTAACTTGTTTAAAAAATACGGTTTTGATCATAGAAAATCTATATCAACTAAAGACTATCTTGCATTTACATACAAATCTGGATTTTTTCATAACGCAGAACTTGTTTCCCTTAATATTAAAGAAAAAGATCGAATTGATCTCGAAATGAATAGTTCTCTCGCGGAGCTAGAAAAACTTGGATTTTCAACAAAAAAATCTTTTTATGCAACAGCAGAAGATCTTGAAGAAAAGCTATTTAATGGCTTTTTTCAAGTTGAAAACTGGAGAAAGAGAGTAGATTCAGATTATAAGAATCATACTAAGAGAATTCTGAAAACTCTACCTTCAGGGCCATTAAATTATGAATATATTACAGTACCTTATTTAAAAAATAACATCCCTCAAGAACTAAACTTAGTTAAAAATATTATTAATGACCTTGAATCGGAAGGGCCTTTATTGGCGATAATTGAGGCTCCTGCAGGTTTCGGAAAAACATGTACTTCATTTGAAATTATAAAGAATTTAATTGATGATGAAAATTTGCCATTACCATTTTTTACTGAGTTTTCACGCGACAGGCAAGCAAGAGTTTTCAGTCATATATTTGTTAGAGAAGTAGATAAGTCATTTAACTCTGTTAAATCGGACGCGGTTGTGGCGGAAGTTCGCAATGGTAGGATTGTAGTAGTTTTGGATGGATTTGATGAATTACTTCATGACAACAGTGTAGAGATTGATTCCAATAGTGATTTTGAAAACGCTGAACCAATGTTAGAAACAATTAGTGAACTTCTCACCAAAAATGCAAAAGTTATTTTAACATCAAGAAGATCAGCAATTTTTGATGGTGAAATATTTAATGACTGGTTAAGTCGTTATGAAGATAAATTTAAAATCAATCGATATAGGCTAGACCAGCCGCAGACAAAAGATTGGATAACCCCTGAAAAATATAAAGCATTATCTGATTCTAATATAGATATTGATAAGCTTTCAAATCCTGTATTACTTAGTTATTTGAGGTTTTTAGATCAAAAGACATTTGATGATTTGTGCGGTAGTCCATCACTTATAGTTGAAAGATATTTCTCTTCAATGCTAGAAAGAGAGATGGAAAGGCAGGATTTAAGAATGACGCCCGTTATGCAATCTGAACTTCTAACGCTTGTCGCAGAAGATATGTGTGAGAAAAATTACACGTCTGACTCAAAGGAAAAAATAATAAATTTAATAAAGGAAAAGGCGAACCATTTACTCATCGAAGTTAGGGCAACATATCCCCCCAAAGATAGGCCAACATTAGACAAGCTGGCTACAACTTTATCAAATCACGCTTTTTTTGATAAAAGTAGTGGTGACGAAGACATAGAATTTATTAATGAGTTTGTTTTTGGCAACTACATTTCTGCTGCAATATTAAGATGCCAAGATGATTGGATGGCAAGTGATGAACGATTTATAGAGCCGGCAGTTTTAGCTTATGTTCCAAGAGCAAAGGAAGAAAGAAAAATATTATGGAATGGATTAGGTTCAATGAGAGCATTTCTCGATGCTTCTTCAAGAATGAAGTTTGAGGCATCTCTTATTGAAAGCGTTGAGTGTCAAGAATACGATCACTCAGATATTCGGTCAATTAATTTAAAGAAGACAAAACTTTTTAGTTCGGGAAAAATATCTGGGAGTGTTTTTTACAACAGTACATTTACCGAAACTAGCTTTAACCTAAATAATTTTGAGGATATAACATTCATAAACTGCTCGTTTTGGAGTTGCACTTACGAAGCTGACAAATCTAAAACTCTCAGTGTAGATTTTTACAACTGCGACGACAATAATAGATTTATTGTAGATATTGAATCGCTAGAAAAAAATTCTGATCTGAAAGTACCTGAACCTGAAATATCAGAATTTATTTTGGCTAAAATGTGGCCATTAGGTAGCCCTTCTATAGAGCGCCTACATCATTTTTTAGGCAATCTTTGTAAAAGTGATAAATACTCAAAAAAGGAAATACTTAGGGGAATAAAGATACTGAAGAATAAAAACATTATATCAGTAGCTAATGATGTAAATTTTGTAGTAATAAATAAAGTTAAAATACCAGAAATAAAACAAATTTTAGGAAGGGAATAAGTGAAAAATATAAATTCCGAAACCGTTAGAAAGGATATTGTAGAATCAGTGACCAATAAATTAAATGCTATTGGCCTAATGTTTAGAGTTTTTTCGAGGTCAAAAGATCCATACTCACTGAACAGAAAGATAAACTCAGATGAAAATTATGGGGTCACAAAAAAGCTTCAAGATTTGGTAGGTATCAGGATAGTATTATATTTTAACGACGATATAGATAGTGTTAGAAGCATCGCCTCAAGTATGTATGCAGAGAGATCGCAGGATGTAAGTATTGATCAATACAAAAATGATGAATTTAAGGCCCTTAGATATAATATAGTTTATTCGCTTTCTGATTCACATACCGAAGCACTTGGTCTGGGGAAGCTTAGCGATAAAATAGATAATACTTTTGAATTACAAATTAGAACGATTTTTTCTGAAGGGTGGCATGAAGTAGAGCATGATTTAAGATACAAATGCAAAGAGGATTGGAATGGCTTCGATCCATCCAATAGAAGACTTAATGGAGTCTACGCATCATTGGAAACAAGTGAGTGGACGATGATCAAGATATTTGATGAATTAGCGTATTCACACTACAAGGGAGGTGATATTTCCGCAATGATTCGACAAAAGTTTCGGCTTAGATTTTCTGATCATAATATATCGGAAGCCCTGAAACTGATACTAAAGGCCGATGATCTCGCCAAGAAAATTTTTAGGTTAGATCGCTCAGAAATAATTATGTTAATGAACAAAAAGGATTATAACTTTCCAGTAACGGTAGAGAATTTTATATATTTTTGCAATTTATTAAAAATAAGAAATGAAGCGATATCGAGCATCACTCCTAATCTAATGAAGGAAGAAATTTTACATTTGTAGATTCTTCTTTATTCGGAGCCAGATTGATAATTTGTAAGCTATATAGATCAAAAACCGTAAGAGCTATAGGTTCATTTTTTCAGTTTTAAAGGTGAATTCCTACCATCGTTGTTCAAAAAAAATTGGTTTTAAAGACAGTCCGATCAACTTATCTTTATCATGCTATTAATTTAATTGTTGACTCAAAAATTATTAAGTAGGGAGTCGTCATCCTCGCTTGCGGGGATCCAGTTTTAAATTTGCTAGTCGCGAAGCTGGATTATTCGCTCTGCTCACGCTGCGGGTCAACCTGCGGTTGTTAGTCCCGTTTCAAGAGGATGACGACTCCCAAATTAACTACTTGCATATCATCTCAATAAAAAGCCGCATCTGTTTAGGATGCGGCTTTTTTGATCGCGCTAGAATAATAAACGCAAATACAACTTAGAAATTAAGCGCGTCTTCTACGCAACATCAACGCTAAACCACCTATCAGCAAAAGTGCAATTGAACCTGGTTCAGGTACTTCGGTTGAAACAAGCTTCAATGAGTCGAGTGAAAAAATATCCGAATTAAACGCCCAACTATAAGTTCCGTCAGCTTCCAGGGTTCCTACCGTTCTACTTATGGCGCCGAATGACCAGCCAAGAATGGATGGATCATTGGTATCGATATTGGCACCGCTCAACGAAAGATCGGTTAACCAGTCGAAACTATTTAACACCACAGTAATTTGCACATAATCGGAAAAATCGGGATTAGCAGTTATCGTGTCCAGGATTTGGAAAAAATCTTCGGTCTCTCCTAACCAATTAGGATGTGATCCGTTGTAAATGTCCACAATATCTATGCCGCCCCAATCATCGAACGAAGCACCATTAGTGATAAGACCATCGGGCGAGGAAGAATAATAACTAACTGCGGTTGGCGTATCCAAGGTTTTGGTTGTGGCTTTTGATAGATCTATATTCATTTTGCCACTGACTGTGTCGCCAATAGCATTGCCATAACCGGCACCAGACACAGTGGTAACGTGCCCGGTGTATTCTAATGAAATAATATTTGCAGTAGCGAACATGGGTAAGCATGCGAGGGCCAAGGCAATTAAAGCAGTGCGTTTAATCATGATGTTTCAGTCCGTTTTAAAAATTATTTTAGCAACCAAGCCGGCTGCGTGGCGCATCATACTCCTTGGTCTATGCTCCGTATAATAACTTTTGATAGTAGGTAATAGATGGGTGGTTTTTGAGTTGAGCGACATGGGCGCTAAGGTTAAGCGTGTGGAGTTAGAGTTGATTGCACGACGGCTATAAAAGTAAAAGGCAGGAAACTCCAAAAGAAAAAGCCGCATACTGTTTCCAGCATGCGGCTTTTTTATTAACAAACAACTAAATTAAATGCGCGAAGCCAAACTTGTTTTAGCGCGTTCAACAGCAGCTTTCACTTGGTTCGGCGCTGTTCCGCCGATGTGATTACGCGCAGCCACTGAACCTTCCAGTGTGAGCACAGCAAAAACATCCTGTTCAATGTTTTTGGAAAATTGTTGCAACTCTTCCAAGCTCATTTCCGATAAATCTTTTCCAGTTTGAACGCCGTAGCCTACTGACTTGCCGACAATCTCATGCGCATCGCGGAAGGGAACGCCGCGACGTACAAGGTAATCGGCCAAGTCTGTTGCGGTAGAGAAACCACGTTTTGCAGCTTCGTACATTTTTTCTTTACGCGGTAAAATCGCGGGCACCATGTCTGCAAATGCGCGCAGGCAATCTTTTACGGTATCAATTGCGTCGAAGACGGGTTCTTTGTCTTCCTGATTGTCTTTGTTGTACGCCAAAGGTTGCGACTTCATCAAGGTTAATAGCGCAGTGAGATGGCCGTAAACGCGACCAGTTTTTCCGCGCACTAATTCTGGAACGTCGGGGTTTTTCTTTTGCGGCATGATGGAGGAGCCGGTGCAGAAACGATCCGGTAAATCGATGAAGCTAAATTGCGATGATGTCCAGAGCACTAGCTCTTCGCTGAAGCGCGATAAGTGCATCATTAGAATCGCGGCAAAGGAACTGAATTCGATGGCGAAATCACGATCGCTTACTGAGTCCAGTGAGTTTTCGGTTGGTGCATCAAAACCTAAAAGTTGCGCGGTGTAAGCGCGATCAATCGGGTAAGTTGTTCCCGCCAAAGCTGCAGCGCCGAGCGGTAAATAGTTCATGCGCTTGCGACAATCTAGCAAGCGTGAATAATCGCGCTGCAACATTTCAAACCATGCTAATAAATGATGACCGAAAGTGACCGGCTGCGCAGTTTGCAAATGGGTGAAGCCGGGCATTATGGTACTTGCCTCGCGCTCAGCTACACTCAATAGGCCTTGTTGTAGGCGCGTAAGTTCTTTGGCAATTGCATCGATTTCATCGCGCAAATAGAGACGAATGTCGGTGGCAACTTGATCGTTGCGCGAGCGCCCGGTATGAAGTTTCTTACCGGTGATGCCAATACGTTGAGTCAGAACCGCTTCGATGTTCATGTGAACATCCTCAAGGCTCACGGACCAGTTAAACTTACCGGCAACAATTTCAGCGCGGATGTCTTCAAGCCCGGTAATAATTTGGTCGCGCTCGGCATCCGTCAAGACGCCAACTTTCGCCAGCATAGTGGCGTGGGCGATGGAGCCGTTAATATCGTGATGATAGAGACGATAATCAAAACCAATGGATGCAGTGAAGCGCTCTACAAAAGCGTCAGTCGCTTCGGTAAAGCGGCCGCCCCAGGGTTTGATAGGCTGATCGTTTTGGCTCATGGCAAAGTCTCAAGCAGAATTAGTATTGGAAATAGTAATAAACGGAAAGATTAAAAAGGCGGGCATTATAGCGCTAGCGGGGTGTTGGAAATCCACTTTCAATGCGTTGAGATGGCTATTTTGCTACGCGCGCGACTCATAGATCGGCTTTGGAGCCAGGCAACAGTGACTACACCTAAGAATAAACGCGCAAATGGGGATTTTTTGCCAAACCTTTGCAATGCCCAATCGGTATTGTTTCTGGTATTGGCGGCCGAGCTTATGGCCATTTTGCTTACGCTTAATGCATCCCTGTTGCCGCAGTTCAGTTGGGATTTACTTGCGCTCTACTCATTTCAAGTACAGTGGATTAGCCTGATCAGCGCATTCGTTATTTGTAGCATTCGCCCGTGGTTGCGCACCTGGACACCTACACAAGCGGGCATGATGGCTTACGGTTCGGTCTTACTAACGACTTTGATCATCTCAACCTTGGGCCAGTTCCTGCTGCAAGCATTCGGTAGTGGCTGGTTTGAGGGATCCAATAGCTTTACGTTCAACGGCTGGCAACTTATCAATAATTTGCTAACCTCGGCGATTTTATCGGGTATCGCCCTGCGCTATCTGTACTTGCAGCAGCAGCTACGCAACCAGCAACAAGCCGAGTTGCAGGCGCGTATTCAAGCGCTACAGTCGCGAATTCGCCCGCACTTTTTATTCAACAGTATGAACAGCATCGCCAGTTTGATCGGTTCCGATCCGGATATGGCGGAGCGTGTCATTGAGGATTTGGCCGAATTATTTCGCGCAAGCCTGGCAGAGCCCGCGCTTATTCCGTTCGAGCAAGAGATAACTTTATGTCGTCACTATCTCGAAATTGAGCAATTACGTTTAGGTAAGCGTCTTACGGTCGAATGGCAAATTGGAGCCTTGGGCGAGGATTTTAAAATTCCCAGCCTCATGCTTCAGCCGTTGGTGGAGAATGCTATCTTTCACGGTATAGAGCCTATGCCAAAAGGCGGCACTGTATCGATTAAAATATCCCAGGCAAAAAACCAGTTAATGATAGCCATAACCAACCCCTATCCACTCGCTAAAAAAATATCGGCACAAGCGCAAACGGCATCACAAGACCGTCACAACCGTATGGCGCTCGATAATATTCGCCACCGTTTGCAAGTACACTATGGCAATAAAGCACGCTTGTCTTCCAGTGCGGAAAATGGCGTATTCACAACCTATATTTTTTGCCCACTGTCACAATGAGAAAATAATAAAATGGAAATCTTGATTGTTGATGATGAACTTCTTGCCCGCCAACGACTGGTGCGCATGATTGAAAAATTTGAAGTGCACAATATTATTGGGGAAGCGGAAAATGCCGAAGAGGCAATGCATTTAATCAATGAGCATGACCCGGATATCGTTTTACTGGATATACGCATGCCTGGAAAAGATGGGGTTGCACTTGCCAAAGAAATTAGTCAATTAGATTGTCCCCCCGCTATCATTTTTTGTACCGCCTTTGATCAATACGCACTGGATGCGTTCGGTACAACTGCCATCGGCTATTTGTTAAAACCCATCAAAGCAGAGCAACTGGAAGATGCACTTGGTAAAGCGCAAAAGCTGAATAAGGTTCAACGCGCAGTGGCACAAAAGCCTGCGCAAGACAACAAAACAACTCGCACCCATATCAGTGCAAAAACTCGACGCGGTATTGAATTAATTCCATTGGATGATGTGCGTTACTTTGTGGCGGACCATAAATATGTCACCGTATTTCACCGCAACGGTGAGCATTTACTCGATGAAACCTTAAAAGAATTGGAAGAAGAATTCGGCTCACGTTTCATTCGCGTCCATCGTAACGCCTTGATCTCCGTTAAACATATCGAAGCAATTGAACGCGCACCACAGGGGCAATATCAAGTACGTCTCGCTGATACCGAACAGCGTCCGATCATCAGCCGCAGACATGTGAGTGATGTGAAGGATTTATTGAAGATGATGTAACATGCGAAAAATAATATCCCGCAAAAATATATTTTTTACTTCTATTCAACTTTAGCATCTACGACGGAGCGCCAGGTTCCCGACTTATTTGCGTTCTCAATATTCCACTGAAATGTGAATTTATGCCAGCATGAAATTGGCTTACCTTCTTCCATACAAGGCGTAAATTTCCAGTGGCGTAACGCGTGGGTGGCAATTGTCTGGTCTAGAAGATCAGAACCACTTGTTGATGCAATGCGCGCGTCTGTAACACTACCATTTTCTGCAATATTCAGATTTAGTTCCGTTGTACCTTGTTGACCTAAACGTGCTGCTTCTTTTGGGTATTTGGGGTGAGTTAAACCTTTCGACGAGCGTTTTGCTTTAACAAAGGTTGGGTTTATATCAGGAGGCGCGACCTCATGTTGAACATGTTTTATAACATTGCTTGTGGCAACAACATCCGGTTCGAAATCAAGGTTTGATGGTGGAGTGAAATCCGGGATAGTTCGTTTAACTTCAGATGGCTCGGGAGGAATAATTTCCTCAACTTTGGGCGGAACTACATCCACAATTTCAGCTTTAATAGCTTCAGCTTCTTTTTTTGTATTTGCAGCCGTGTTGAGAGAAAATAATCCATAAATTAATACGATGTGTAGAAGTATAACAATGGTCAATCCGAATGATCGTTGTTTATTATTTTGAGCTTGATAATAGGACATGAAACTTCCTTTTTAATTTTAAAATACGTCCTAGATTAAAGTCATAGCACGGTTTTAGAAATAAATTTTTAACGGAACCGCTGTAATATTCTTAATTTTCGTTGAGTATATACAAGTCCTCGGTGCCAGCGAGGAAAACTCAACAGCGTCAGCCTAATGAGCCGCCCCTAAAACATAGCGTTTACTCATGAATAATTCGTTTAGCCGATTGTAGCGCCGTATTTTGAACTCTACAAGAAGCGTACGTTACTTCCCAAAACTTACAAAGCTCAGGTTTTAAATTAGGGTGCTCGTGGTTAGTAAAGCACTAAAAGCTAATGTTGCAAAAATAAGTCCTTACCTTTGCTAAATACCTTTTTATTCAGCCCCATACCCATTTTTAACGCTACATCTTTATCCCACTGGTTTTTTATTTTGCTGATGCTTATTGCTTCTGAAATGCTCAGTTGATCCAAATGATACCAGGGCGAAATCAACGGGAAAAATTGTAAGGGCCAATCAGTTCCGTAAATTAGTCGGCCCTCAAGTTCTGGGTGTGCGAGCACCTTTTCCACATAGCCTAATTTATTAATCTGGGTGAGGCTTGAAATATCACCGTAGAGATTGGAATATTCTTTAAACATAGGCAGAATGCGCGCAAAATTATCTTCGCCATCTGATTCACCAGTTGTTGCGATATGTGCTGCTATCACATTAACGCCGAGCGACAAAGGTAGTTGCAGGCGGTGTGGATCTGCGAGTTCATCTTTTGCATGACTAAACGATTTTTCCATTCCTGTGTGAGTTAGCAAAGGTATATTAAGCTCTACCATTTTTTTGTAGAAAGGAATAATCGCAGAGTCGGCAGGGTCAATATACATAATGGAAGGAATCCATTTAACCAGCACAGCACCCTGCATTTTTGCTTGCTCTAATCGATCAATAGCGTCTTTGCGATACGGATTGATGCTGGCTGCGTATAAAAGATTTGGGTAACGACGAGTTTGTTCGTACACATATTCATTGGGAACATATATTTGCGTTTTTGATCTATCTAACTCACCTTGTTCATTAATAACGCCGTCAAGCGAGAGAATTACCGCCTTATCAACAACTTTCGATTGTGCAACCGCGTCGCTTATTTTTCTCACTACAACCTGATCGCCTTCTCGTTCTAATTCCTCAAGCGATGTTCCCATCGCCATCAAGTAAAATCGGAACCGAAAATTATTTCGCATTTCATCGTTAATAAAGCAACCGGAGTCGCCGTAACCCAAGCCGGCGACATGAACGTGAAAATCGATAACGTGCTTCCCTTCAAAAGGCAAAAGATGATCGTTATTTTTAGCTGCAACGTAACCAATAAGTAAAAAAGCGAATACAGACATTAAAAGTATTGCAAATAGTTTTTTCATAGGCTCGAATCCTTGTGATGTTTAGGCAACGGTCGACGTTACAGAAGCTAAGGCTACTTGCTTGGCGCCGCCAAAATCAGTTTTTCCGCTACCGAGTTTTGGAATCGCTGCTACATGTTGCACCATAGAAGGGATCATGAGTGGGTTGCAGTTAATCGCTAATAAACGCTTACGTAATTCCGAACTATCAATGTCAACATTAATTAATAACACTATCTGTTCACCTTTTTTATCATCCGGAATATTAACCGCTACCATTTCAACATCAGATTCAGTAATAACTTTTTTGATTTCGCTTTCAACGGCGCCGAGGCTAACCATTTCACCACCCAGTTTGGCAAAGCGTGAATAGCGATCCACTATTGTGAGAAATCCATCAGCATCTAAATGGCCTTTGTCGCCCGTTTTGTACCAACGACGGTTGTCGAGTTCCACAATAACGGATTTGGTCTTCTCTTCGTCATTTAAATAACCCATCATGACTTGTGTGCCCGAAATTAAAATGAGCCCGTCTTCTCCTTGTGGAAGAGTTTGTAAAGTAGCTGGGTCAACAACACGAAATGAACAGCCGGGCAGTGGCAAACCAACGGTGCCGATTTTACTGCCGGTTTGCACGTGCCAATCATTGATATCCAGTTGATCTGGAATATTTACGCTCGCTACTGGTGTTGTTTCCGTCGCGCCGTAGCCCTCATAAATAATTTTATTAAATTTACTTAAAAATTCCTCACGCACATCTAATGACAATTTTTCTGCGCCGGCCACTACCACGCGTAGCGAATCCAGCATTAAGGGAAGCACTTTTTTATTTTTAGTGTATAGGCGCAAAAAGGTTGCCGTACCACACATGACAGTTACTTTATGGCGCGCTATAGCTTTGCCAATAGCCACTACATCGGTCGGGTCGGGGTGACATACAACAGGAATGCCTTCAATGAGCGGCAGTAACGTAGTCACGGTTAAACCAAAAGAATGGAAAGGAGGCAGGCTGCCCATGACTATATCGTCATCACGCGTTTTTAATACGTCGCTGATTTGCTTTATGTTTGCCATGAAATTTCTGTGACTTAAGACAATGCCTTTAGGCATGCCTTCGCTGCCACTTGAAAATAAAATTGCGGCTGAGTCATTGATATTAATCTTGTGTCCAAACAATCGGTAAAATGAGTAGGCAGGTAATATAATGGCTAGTAAAAAGCTAATAGCTAACAAAGGTTTGGAAATTTCTTCTTTCAATTGCTCCAGGTAGACGATATTCAATCCGTTTAACATTCCGTCAACGTCCAAACCGCGCCCTTTCAATTTTTCTACAAATTTTTCCGATGTATATACAGTTTTAATGTCTGCATTTTTAACACCGGCTTGTACGGCAGCGACGCTGGTAGTGAAATTTAAATTGACAACCGTTTGTCCATTTAGCATGACCGCCATATTCGCGATGATTGCAGCGCTGCTTGCGGGCAGTAGCAAGGCAATGTTTTTCGATGTGTCTATTGTGCGCATCTTGTGAGCGAAGCCTGCCGTCGCAGCCATAACTTTGCCATGGCTTAGTTCTACTCCTGTCGTGTCAATAACACAAGGCGCACCTAAATGTTCTTTAGCGGAGCGCATCCATGCGAGGGGAAGAGGTTCGAATTTTTGCGAGTGGTGTTCCCATGCATCGAATGACAATTCAAATATTTTTTGTTTTAACTCCTCGACTTTTGTGCTCATGGGTAGAGCAGTACCGAGCGTCACAATAATTTCTCTGCGTAAGCCGCGTGAGGTGTTATTACGGAGTTTTTCACTTCCCGCACGTGACAATCGGCTGCCCCAAAGACCATGTAGATAAAATGGAATAATGACACCTTGCACGTCCTCAACAACACGTTCGAATCCGCCATGGAATAAACCAAGTGAACCTGTGCGACTAATAGCACCCTCTGGGAATAAACATACGACTTCGCCCGCTTTCAATAACTCATTAATTTTTATCAGCGATTCCTTGCTCTGGCCGCTGCTAATAGGAATTACGCCAAAGAATTTAAAAATGGGTTTTAAATACCATTGCTCATAGATACTACGTAACATAACAAAGCGTACGGGGCGAGGGCTTGCAATTTGAATCATTGCCCAATCGATCCAGCTGATGTGATTGCCTAATAATAATGTGCCGCCGTTTTTGGGGAGATTATCAAAACCAACAATGTCTATTTTGTATTTTCCTGAAATCAGAAAGCCACAAATAATGCGTGTTAATGAATGCGGTAATTTGCAAACAGTGTAAAAAGCTCCTGCTAAAGCAACGACCATTAGAAGGAAAAATAATTGTGCGCTGGTCATTCCTACGGAGGCTAAAAAAATTGTCAGGCTTAAGAAGCTGACCATGCTGATGTTTTGTACCCAGTTATTCCCTGCGAGAACTGTACCTAATTCATCTGATTTTGCGTGATACTGAATTAATGCATTTAACGGAATAATAAACAGACCACCTAAAAACCCCAGCGCGGTGAATGTGATGGCCATGCTAATGCGTGAGTCCAGCGCTGACATAAATCCCAGTAGTAACGCAAACCCAAGTGCGCCGACAGGAATTAATCCCAATTCAATATGATTTTTTGAAATTTTTCCGGCAAACAACGAACCTAGAATAATCCCGATACCTGCACAGGCAATAATGCCTTGGATGACGAGAGTATTAGTCTCGTTTAGAACGTCTTTTGCAAAAGCAGGGAAGGATGCAAATAGAACCTGTGCAATTGCCCAGAACATGGATAAACCAATAATGGAGAGCAAAATGACGCGCTTTTTTGAAATTATTTTTAAATTATTTCTTAAGTAATCGCCGCTAAAATAGCCGGATGCTGAAAAATTTTTGCTGTCATCTCGCTCACGCTTTGCAGGTAGTTGATAGGCCATCCACAACTCAATCAATGTTAGCCCCACCAAAATCCAACCCAATGGCGCTATGTTAGCGACTATTATTTCTTTATCAGTTAAAACCACATGAGTTAATAATTTTTCAAACAACGCAGAAAATACAAATGTTCCGCCCAAAATTGCCACTATGGTAACTGCTTGTACTATGCCATTTGCGCCAGCCAGATGTTGAGCGCCGACCAATTCGCGAATGTAGCCATATTTAGCGGGAGAATAAATTGCAGCTTGAATGCCTAATACCAAGGTCATCGCAAACGCAAACCAGAACCAGCCTTGATAGTAGGAAAAAGTAATGAGTAACACCGCCAAGAGCGCGAACCAGGCGCTGTAACGCATGACCTGGTGTTTGGGATATTTATCTGCGAGAAATCCGGCGGGAGAAAATAATAAAATAAAGGGAATTAAAATTAATGCATTAACTATGGCGGTAAGCACCACTTGTTCCTGGCCATCGTACATTTTGAAGATGGTATTTTGGATAACTATTTTATGACCCAAATCCACAAATGCGTTGATGAATAGCACAAGGATGTAGGGAAGAAAGCCTTTGATCTTGAAAACGTCTTGCATACCAATCTTGCTCCTTATTGATTATTTACAAGGCCCTAAGCGTGTTGGCTTTAGCGGCCGCGGCAAGAATGCCCAGTCACTTCAACTATTGCTACCTTTTTCACACAAGTAGCTATAAAGTTCACTAAAAGTCTCATATATCGATACTTTCTGCTCCGGTGTGACTATATCAGGTGAATAATGGCCCAAATAAATCCCCTTTTGAATACCTTAAAGAAGGCACTTAAAGCTCATGGGCTAACTTACTTAAAAATTGCCGAAGCACTTGAGCTGAGTGAGGCTAGCGTCAAACGCCTGTTTGCTGAGCAGACTATTTCCTTGCAGCGCCTAGAGCAAATTTGCCAACTTATGGAAATGGAGATTTCTGACCTTGTGCAAATGATGAATGAACAGCAACCGCGGTTACAGCATCTAAGCATAGAGCAGGAAAAAGAAATTACGCAGGATTTGGTTTTACTATTAATGACAGTATCGGTGCTTAATCGCTGGACGTTGCAAGACATAATCACGTTTTACAAATTCAGCGAAAGCGAATGCATCCAAAAACTCGCACGTTTGGATAAATTAAAAATAATTGAGTTATTACCTAAAAATAAAATCAAATTGTTAGTAGCGCCTAATTTTAGTTGGCGCGGCAATGGGCCCATTCAACAATTCTTCCAGGAAAAAATCGCGGCTGAATATTTTAAAACCAAATTCAACGATGAAGATGAATGCTTAATTGTATTGAACGGTATGCTTTCTTCGCAAAGCAATGGAGAGTTCCAGCGTAAGTTAAAAAAACTTGCGCGCGATTTTGACGATATAAACAATGATGATGCTTCGCTGCCTTTGGAGCAGCGTAACGGTGTGACGGTTGTGATGGCAGTGCGCAATTGGCGCTATGGGTTATTTGCGCCTTTATTGAGAAGATAGCGAAACCATTAAAGTTTTTTATGCCAAAAAAGCGCACGACCCATTTTCGCATCCAGCTCGTAATGCGAAAAACCGCATGCACTGTAAATAGCTTGTGCGGTTTTATTTCCTTCTAAAACCTCCAGGGTAATTTTGCAGCAGTCGAGTTGACGAGCCAGTTCTTCAATTCTGTTCAAGATACGCTTCGCCAATCCACGCCCACGAAATTCAGGAGCCACAGCGAAGTCGTGAATGTTTATTAAAGGTTTGCATGCGAAAGTGGAAAAACCTTCAAAGCATATAGCTAAGCCTGCAGGTTTTTGATCCACAAAAGCCAATACTACGTGAACACTATATCGCGATTGTAATTCAGAAATTAAATTCTTTTTTACAAATGGCGATAAGTCTTCACCGCCGCCCGTAATATCTCGAGCGTACTCGTTTAAAAGAAATAGAGTTGCATCGGCATGTTGAGTAATGGATAAGTCGGCAATTATTATTTCTGTGATGATTAGTCTCCAGGTATAATTTTATGATACTTAGCTTTCGAGCTAACACTCGATAATTAAATTACCAAGCTACAGCTTGAGCTCCAAAAAAAATGGCATTTTTTAATTAATTTGTATATGCAAGGTACCAGATTTGGCCGTCCTATAAAAACGCCCGCACAGTGCGGGCGCTTTTACTGAGAAAGGACCAATTTATTTACAATTCACCACCGGTGTTTCAACTGCACCGCCGTTCGTATTTCCCTGAATCCCGAACTCAACAGTTTGACCTGCAGTGAGATTTGCATTCCAGCTTAAGCTATTCGCAGAGTAAGGATTCGAGCCCGTGATAGTTGCATTCCAAGAACTTGTTAACCGGTTAGCGCCTGCATATTGCCAAGTCGCGGTCCAACCATTGATTGTGTTTTTTCCTTTATTAGTAACGCGAATTGCACCCTGGTAACCGTTGCCCCATGAATTGGTGACAAGGTAAATGCAACTCAAGCCTGCGCTTGCAATGCTAGATGAACTGCTTGAACTTGCGACTGAAGATTTGCTGCTCGACGAAGAACTAACAACGCTACTTGAACTTATATTACTCGAGCTTCTTACAGATGAACTGGCGAGGCTGGAAGTCGTTGTGCTACCAACAATACCGTAAGGCGCAGGTTGAGCTGCGCATGTAGAGCGCGCTATACAACTCTTATTATTTTCATAACCCCAACCGCTTGTGTTGTTCTTGCACACCGAATAAAGCGTGCCATACCAATTACATTCGCTAGCTAACGAAGAGCTGCTTGAAATGGAAGAGCTAACGGACGAAATTGAAGAAGAGGATCTGCTTGATGAAGTGATTATTGAAGATGAGCTTGATCTTATGCTCGAACTTGAACTCACTGGAACACTTGAAGAACTACTTCTAATGCTCGACGAACTACTTCTACTACTGGATGAACTTGAGTTGCTGCCGAAATTGGTTGCCAGTTTAGAAGTGGCTTTAATTCCATTTGCACTGTTAATAAGAAAGTCGCCCCAAGTGCTGAGGTTGGATGGATCAAAATTGATTGCTATATCTAACGCGGTGCAACAACTTCCGTTGCCGCTCCAACTCCAACCCATATAGCCAATACCCATTTGTTGTGTGTATTGGAGTATCGACGCTTCATCCACATTATTGCCATTATTCTCGGTGCCAAATTCGCCGACTATCAGCGCATGGCCTTTAGCTAGAAAACTGGTGAGATAGTTTTGAACGGCGGTCGCGTTGTTATAAACCTCATACATATGGACCGAGAACATGGTGTTGCCGAGCGAGTCTGCCGCAAAAATAGTTTGTGCATTGTCGCGCATTATTCCTTGCCAATCCTGACCCCAGGCTGGTGCATCAACCATGATCAAATGAGTTAAGCCCGCGTTACGTAAAGCTTTAACCGCAGCGGATGTTTCGCTCGTGTAAGTAGATGCGTTGGTATTATTACCGTAAGGTTCGTTGGCGATATTGACGATCACATAATCTTCCTGACCGATGATGGCATTTTTAATATCAGAGCTAACCCAATACTCCGCAGCTTTAGAAATGTTCGTTGCAGTGGTTTGCTCGCCATAACCAGTTGAGTCATGAACTTCCAATACGCAAACTAATTTGTTGGATTTACACAAACTAATGATGTTAGCTACATCGGCGCCATTGTTACGTGTCCATTGAGTTCCATTACTCAATACGACGCGTATCGAGTTTGCACCTGTCGCGGCAATATCAGTCATCGCTTTACTAGTAGAGCTGGTGTACCAGGTATGAGCATGGTTAACACCACGAAAAATAAAATTGTTGCCGTTCGGGTCAAGAACTTTAGTCCCACTCACGCTCCAGCCTGCGAATGCGCTTGAAGCAGTCAATAAGCTCGCAAAAAGCGCTGTGCTTGCTATTAAGCTGCTAATATTTTTAAATTTTTTATTCATAACCTTACCTCTATTTCAGTTCGCAAATGAACTGCTCTTATTTGTCGTTGAGGAGTTGCTGCATAAAAAAATCATCGGCTTCTCATATATATCGACCAAATGAACGTTGGGTGTTGCAGAATTTTATTTGCTAAATCCGAAAATTCAGGCGATAAAAAACCTGCACTCTTTTTTCAAAGATGCTAACGGAAGACACGAAATTTAATTAATGAACCAGCAAAACGTATTTTTATCTGACCAATAGGGTCAGGAAATGGTTATACGGTAAACAATTATCAAAAGCTTGAGCATGAAAAGACGCCACTTGTATGATTATTATAAGTTTGAAAATTGCGATTTCTACCGAGAGTAACCGTTTACATGGTATCCCTGTGAAAGCTCTTTTGGCAATAGTCTTAGGTGCCAACCAGTGCACACTTGGATACAAGTGAATGCGAGATAGCAAATCTTGCTTAATGAGGCTCTCTGAGCTATTTTCAGATTTGCGTGTAAGTTTCAAATTACTGCAGGCAAGGTAGGTGTGGGTCACCTAATAACAATTCAACTTTTTGATTAAGGATGTGCAGCATGAATTTCCAAGACTCCATCAAAATCTGTTTTACCAAATACGCTGATTTTACTGGTCGTGCTTCGCGTCCTGAATATTGGTGGTTTTTTCTGTTTTGTTTTTTGGCGAGCAGCGTGATTTCCGTATTTAGTTATGGCCTAAGTACAGTATTCTCACTCGCGACCGTGCTTCCATCGCTTGCAGTAGGTGCGCGTCGTCTTCATGAAACGAATCGTAGTGGTTGGTGGCAATTATTATGGCTTGTACCGGTTATTGGTTGGATCATCATCATTATTTTTCTCGCTCAAGAAGCTCAGACCGAGTCGCAGCCGGTTCAGTAATGTGAAATAGGAGCGAAGTAATATGCTTCGCTCTTTAAAGATACACATCTAAATTTAATACTGCTTATAAGGCAAAAACTTGCCTGACAAAACCACATTTACTCTGTCACCTTTTGAATCTGGTTGGCGAACTATATCCATACTGAAATCAATCGCGCTCATAATGCCATCGCCAAATTCTTCGTGAATTAATTCTTTTATAGTTGCACCATAAACATTCACAATTTCATACCAACGGTAAATTAATGGGTCAGTCGGGACTGCCGTAGGTAATGAGCCTTTGTAAGGCACAACTTGCAACCATTTTTGCTCTTCATCGGTTAAGTGAAAAATATCCCCGATTACTTTTGCTTGCTCTGCGCTAAATGTCATTTGTCCCAGGCAGCCTGCCGTTACCCATTCCTTACTCAAACTCAACTTTTGAGCAACGTAGCTCCATTTAATATCGTTCAAAACTTTATAGGTAATAATTTTTTCGGTTACGTCGTTGCGATTCATAAGATCTCCTGGGGATTAAATATGTGTATTAAATAAATCTTGAAGCTTTGATAGAGCAATTAGCAAGCCACATTTTTAACAGGTTATAAATCTAGCGCATAAAAAAGGGCAGTCTAAAAGACTACCCATAAACGACTCATGAAGCAGTCGAAGAAGATGGGAGCATGAAACTAAAATCTGGTAACTTAAATCAAACTAATACTTGTACTAAACCATCTTCAACGCGCACAGGGTAAACCGCAATATTATATTCCGGCTTTTCAAGGCATTCGCCAGTGCGCAAATTAAAATGTTGTTTGTAGAGTGGCGACGCGACTACTACTTCGTCACCAATTGAACCAAGAATACCGCGTGACAAAATATTTGCTTCACCGATAGGATCGTAATTCGATACTGCAAATACTTCATTCAAACGACGCGAATTAAATAATGCAATTTGTTTCTTACTGACAAGGGCGCATAGGCCGGTGTCTGGCAATAAGTCGTGATGTTCGCAAACGCTAATCCACATTTTTTCACTCATGATATTTTCTCTTAATAATTTGTATTATTTTCCCTCACCCTAGCCCTCTCCCAGAGGGAGAGGGAATATATCGTCGCAAGAAGAAGCATGTCCTAATCTCACGAGATTTTTTAATTCCCCTCTCCCTCCAGGAGAGGGGCTAGGGGTGAGGGCTTAATCCACCAGTTCAACCAACTCTATATTCTTGTGGCGCTCGTCTTTAAACGCCGGACGAATTTGCCCACGCTCCAACACATAAGCCAAATTATCATCCCGCTCGTCTGAATTAATAAAATGCTTAAAGCGTTTCATGCGCTCAGGGCTTTCGATAGTGGTTTTCCATTCGCATTGGTATTGGTTGATGTTGTCTTGCATTTGCGCTTCCAACTCTTCACCTATACCAAGCTTGTCATCGATCACTACCTTCTTGAGGTAAGCTAAACCACCATCCAGATTTTCAAGCCAGACAGATGTACGTTGTAAGCGATCACCAGTGCGGATATAGAACATCATGACGCGGTCAATATATTTAATCAGCGTTGCGTCATCCAAGCCTTGCGCAAACAAATCAGCGTGACGTGGACGCATACCACCATTACCGCACACAAATAAATTCCAACCGCTTTCGGTTGCGATCACACCAAAATCTTTTGATTGTGCTTCAGCACATTCGCGAGTACACCCAGATACGCCAAATTTAATTTTGTGCGGAGCGCGTACACCTTTGTAACGATTCTCCAAGGTGATTGCCATGCCGACAGAATCAAGCACACCATAACGACACCAGGTACTTCCTACGCAGGATTTAACAGTGCGTAGAGATTTACCATATGCATGACCCGTTTCAAAACCGGCATCAACTAATACTTTCCAGATTGCTGGCAACTGGTGTAATTGCGCACCGAATAAATCAATACGTTGGCCGCCGGTAATTTTTGTGTAGAGTTTGTAATCTTTCGCGACTTGACCGAGAACAATTAATTTCTCTGGTGTGATTTCACCACCGGCAACGCGCGGCACAATTGAGTAAGTACCGTCTTTTTGCATATTGCCGAGGAAAATATCGTTAGTGTCTTGCAGGCCGATATGTTTGTCATCCAACACATATTCGTTCCAGAATGACGCCAGAATTGAACCAACAGCTGGCTTACAAATATCGCAACCTAAACCGTAACCGTGGCCATCCAGTAATTCGTCGAACGATTTAATTTTCTTGATGCGAACAATATCCGCCAACTCTTTACGTGAGTGCGAAAAATGCTCACAAATATTGTTGCTAACTTCTACACCGAGTTTAATCAACTCAGCGTCCATAACTTGTTTTACTAACGCGGTACAACCACCACAGGATGTCGATGCTTTGGTCGCATCTTTAATACCGCTCATAGTAGTTGCGCCGTTTTGTACTGCACAACAAATTGCACCTTTGCTCACATCCATACATGAACAAATTTGCGCACTATCTGGCAACGCGCCCACGCCCATCGCTGCACCAGCACCATCAACTGATGGCAAAATTAAACCGTTTGGATCTTCTGGTAAATCCATTCCGTTAACGCACATTTGTTGCAGGACACCGTAAGCCTCTACATCGCCTACCAATACAGCGCCGAGCAATTTTGTGTTATCGGCAGAAACAATAATTCGCTTGTAAACTTCTTCTACATCGTTGCTGTAAGTGTAACTTAGTGAACCGGGAGTATTGCCGTGTGCGTCGCCAACGGAAGCAACATCAACGCCTAATAGTTTTAATTTGGTGCTCATATCGGCACCAGTAAATTCTTCGCCGCCACCAGTGATATGCGACACAGCAACTTTCGCCATGTGATAACCGGGTGCAACCAAACCGTAAATACGATTTTGCCAAAGTGCAGATTCACCGATTGAATAAATATCTTTAACAGAAGTTTGACAGTTGTTATCAACAACAATACCACCGCGATCACCCACCTGAATTCCACATTTGCGTGCGAGTTCATCTTGAGGTCTAATGCCTGCAGAAAACAGAATCATGTCAGTTTCTAAATGACTGCCATCGGCAAAATTCATGCGATAACGAGTATCTGTACCAGCAACGATTTCTGTCGTCGCTTTTTGTGTGTGAACTCGCACACCTATGGATTCAATTTTACGGCGCAATAATTTTCCGCCGCCTTCATCCAACTGTACTGCCATTAAACGCGGGGCGAATTCAACCACATGAGTTTCAAGCCCAGCTGCTTTTAATGCTGCTGCTGCCTCCAAACCTAATAAACCACCACCTACCACAACGCCGATTTTACTTTGCGATGCGGAGTAGGTAATAGCTTCCAAATCTTCAATAGTGCGGTACACCAAGCAGTGTTCGCCGTTATTGCCGGGAATTGGTGGAACAAATGGAAACGAACCTGTAGCGAGAATTAATTTATCATAAGCTTCACGGCGTCCAGACGCGGTGATAACTTCTTTATTTTCCAGATCCAAATCAACTACTTTATCCTTCAAGATAAATTCAACAGATTTTTCGTTGTAATAATCTTCGCTGGTCAACATTAAATCTTCAGCGGTAGATCCAGAAAAGTATTTGGATAACTGTACCCGGTCATAGGCCAAACGCGGCTCTTCCGAAAAAGTAATGACCTGATAATTTGCAGCATCAGTGTGATTCACTAAATTATCAATAAATTTGTGACCTACCATGCCATTACCGACTACAACAATACGCTTCTTCATAATTGCCTCACGTTTTTAAACGCTTTTTAATGTAACTAAAATATTTACAGTAGTTTGTATTTCCGTTCGCCCTGAGCAGTGGGCTTGTGAATAGTCGAAGGGTGGTTCGACGAGCTCACCATGCGCGAAAATTTCTATGCAGTCATGTGCTGAGCTTCTTTGATCCAAGCATCCACTTGCAATTGATTTTTCAAGTTCACTACCTGACCAACAATAATCAGTGCTGGCGATTGAACCTGCTCACGCAAAACAGCTTCAGGAAAATTTTTCACATCGGAAATAATATTGCGTTGGTTTTTACGGCAACCGTTTTCAATAATGGCAACAGGCGTATCAGCAGACAAACCACCTGCTAGTAATTTTTCCGAAATTTCGGATGACCGTGTTAAACCCATGTAAAACACCAGCGTATGATTTAATTGCGCGAGCGCGTTCCAATTTACGTCCAGTGCTTTTTCAGCGTGACCGGTGACGAAGGTACAACCTTGTGAAATACCGCGGTGGGTTAAGGGAATATCAGCATAAGTACTGCAACCAGATGCCGAGGTGATGCCTGGAATAACTTCTGCCTCAACACCTGCTTTACGCAGCTCCAACAATTCTTCGCCACCGCGGCCAAATACAAAAGGGTCGCCACCCTTAATGCGGCAAACGTTTAAACCTGATTGAGCTTGATTTACTAACAGCGCGTTTAAATCTTCTTGCGGAATGCTGTGATTATTTTTTACTTTACCAACATAAAGCGCAGGTACGTCTTTTGGAAAGAGCGCACAAATTTCCTCGCTGACGAGTTGGTCGTAAAAAATAATATCGGCAGAATTAATTGCTCGTAGTGCTTTAATTGTCAGCAAATCTGCATCCCCAGGACCTGCACCTACCAACCAAACTCTCCCTGTTTTTGAGGAGAGTAAATGTGGTTGATCTATGGCACCCGCGTTAATGGGTGTAGAATTTTGTAAGCTGGTTGTTACTTGTTTCATTTTGGGCACCTAGCGGATTGTGCATATTCGGGATTTTGCAAGCGCAATGCCAAGTTAGAGAAAACAAAAAAACTAAAGGATAAAACCTTTGCATTCAGTACGTTATAAGTTTTCAGTCGTAGCGGTCTTAGGTGAAAGTCTAGTGATCAATCACGGCTAGGGAGATGGTGGTGAATTTAATTGGTGCAAGTGCGCGCCATAACAACGCAAATCAGAGAATTTACAAAAACATAAAATGCACCAACTTAAATCAAGGTGATGGTGCGATGTGTTCACATAAAATGCATAATGTTTGTAGAATCAAACTGAATCGAAAAAAAGTTATTTTCTACATTGCTGGTTTTAAAAGTTACTCATCAATTTGCTGGCTTATTTGCGAAAAATTTTCAAGAATCACTATTTTAGAGCGCCTAATTTAACCTCATCGCAAACTTGGCTTGCTTAGTGCTGTTGCTGTACAGCTTGACGAGTAAGATTGCTTGGAAATGGTCATCGTGTGAACTAAAAGCCTTTACTCTAGACTTGAGCAGAACTTTGGCGCTCTATTTATAAACTCGGTTTCCTCTAACTACGAAGATGCTCATGCGTTCAATTGCTGCCACCTCAGCTCCCCGTCTTATCGATAGTTATGGTCGTGCTATCGACTATGTGCGCCTTTCGATTACAGATCGTTGCGATTTGCGTTGCATTTATTGCATGGCGGAAGACATGACTTTTTTACCGCGATCGGAAGTCCTGACAATTGAAGAGCTGGCTACGTTGGGTGAGGTGTTTTGTGGAATAGGTGTTACCAAATTACGAATCACCGGGGGTGAGCCACTTATTCGCGGAGGGGTCGTTGAGCTAATGCAGCGGTTGCGACGGATTCCCTCTCTGAAGGAGCTTTGTCTTACCACTAACGGAACCCGCCTTGCTCAGTGCGCACAAGCTTTAAAAGATGCTGGAGTCGACCGAATCAATATTAGTCTCGATACCCTTCGCCCCGAGCGATTCAGGCAGCTCACTCGTTTCGGCGATATCAATCAAGTATTGGGCGGCATTCAAGCTGCCAAGCAGGCAGGCTTTAAAAGAATCAAGCTCAATTGTGTTGCGCTCAAGCATTACAATGCAGACGAGGCCAGTGAACTTGTGGATTTTGCATTAAAAGAAGAGCTGGATATCAGCTTTATTGAAGAGATGCCCCTTGGCAAAATTGATGGGCATGGCAGAGCGGTCGAATTTATTAGCAGCGCTGATTTGCGTAGCAAAATTGGCGAGCGTTTTGATCTGCAGCCAACTCAGGAAACCAGTGGTGGGCCAGCGCGGTACTGGAAGGCTAGCGGTTATAGTTCGCGTATAGGTTTTATTTCGCCGCATTCCGAAAATTTTTGCGGTAGCTGTAATCGTGTGCGAGTCACCGCCACCGGGAAATTAATCTTATGTCTGGGGCAGGAAAACAGTGCGGATTTGCGTTCAGTAATGCGCAAAAATCCGGAGCCGGAAATTGCATTGGGTAATGCTATTCTTGACGCTATTGCGCACAAGCCTGAAAAACATAGTTTTGCAGTTGCAGACGAGCCACAGATTTTACGTTTTATGAGTCTAACCGGCGGCTAGTACTTACGATCCCAATCTGAACCATTCTTCAAATAATCTGCAGGAATTTTATGTCATCGCAAAAAGATGTTGAGTCTTTAAATATTTGCATTCTCGCTGTATCTGACACGCGCTCGTTGGCCACAGATACTTCCGGGCAAAAACTTCAGGATTTGCTCGCTGCGGATGGTCATCATTTATATGCGCGTAAGTTGGTGATTGACGATATTTATCAAATCCGCGCCGTTGTTTCCCAGTGGGTTGCTGATAAGCAAGCCCAAGTGATTTTAATTACCGGGGGAACGGGGTTTGCCGGACGCGATAGTACTATCGAGGCCGTGAGCCCATTGTTTGATAAAACGGTGGTTGGGTTCGGGGAGTTATTTCGGCAGGTATCGTATGCGGAAATAGGTACTTCAACTATTCAATCGCGTGCTACCGCTGGGCTCGCCAATCGCACATTGATTTTCTGTCTGCCGGGTTCGACTGGAGCATGCACTACTGCATGGGAAAAAATAATTGCGGAACAGTTAGATAGTCGCCATAAGCCATGTAATTTCGTAGGGCAACTACGCATCAGCCTTGAGTAAATCTTAGTAGGTCGGCGGCAAGTGCCTAAGCATTTCTCTGCGCGCTGCAATTAACTCTTTATAGGTTTGTATCATTGTGAAATTAACTTGGGTCCCATTAAGTTTTAGCGCATCTTGCTGACGCTCATATTCAGAAATTTCAGACAGTAGCTTGGCGCGCAAATCGTCTGTTCTGGCAAGATTGATCCCTACACCTACCTGACCCGCTAACTTTTTCATGACACCACCTCTAATTTTAATGCAGTAACGCAAATATGTGCGTCGAATTTTAATAAGGTTCGACTCCGTGAATTTTTGTGTCGCCTATTGTTTATACAGCATAGCTCATCAGATTAGTACACAGCTATAGTTTCCTAGACCGTTTGCTTCTTTGCATAGTTCCACATGCCCCCGGATAAACAAAGTTGGTGATAAGCGTGTTCTCTTCATTTAGCTGAGTCTGCTATCGCTTAAAAAACCGTCAATTTCCTTTCGATAATCATATCCTCGTAACTCCGACATGGGTATAATGCGCGGCCTCAGATTTGCCGCAAAAATCTTGTGTAATGAAATTTTGCGGCGGTCGCGTCTAAATTGTTGGTGTAAGTGTTTGATTTACAGGCATTTTAGGCGCTAGCGCTTGGCATTTACCAAGCGGCGGGGGACTACCCCTGCACCTCATTGCCTATTCATTCCCAAGAGAATCACCACTGTGACAGATACAGCTTCAGTTCGTAAATTACGTAACATCGCCATCATCGCCCACGTTGACCATGGTAAAACTACCCTCGTTGACAAGCTGTTAACTCAGTCTGGCACCCTTAATCGCCGCAGTGAAGGCGCTGATCTGATCATGGATTCCAACGATCAAGAGCGTGAGCGCGGCATTACCATCCTCGCGAAAAATACTGCGATCACTTGGAACGACTACCGCATCAACATCGTGGACACTCCAGGACACGCCGATTTCGGTGGTGAAGTAGAGCGCGTTCTGTCGATGGTTGACTCAGTATTGTTGTTGGTTGACGCTGTTGGCGGCCCAATGCCACAAACCCGTTTCGTAACGCAAAAAGCGTTTGAACAAGGTTTGAATCCGATTGTTGTTATCAACAAAATTGACCGTCCGGGCGCACGTCCGGATTGGGTGGTTGATCAAGTATTTGAATTGTTTGACCGTTTGGGCGCGACCGACGAGCAGTTGGATTTCCCCATCATTTATGCATCTGCGTTGAACGGTGTTGCAGGCTTGTCTCCAGACGCTATGGCTGATGACATGACTCCGCTGTTCCAAATGATCGTTGATAAAGTAAAAGCACCAGCGGTAAATGCTGATGGCCCATTGCAGATGCAAATTTCAGCATTGGACTATAACAGCTACGTAGGCGTTATCGGGATCGGCCGCATCACTCGTGGTACCTTGTCTCCAAACCAACAAATCGTGGTTGTGCCGCACGAAGGTGAACAACGCAAAGCTAAAATCCTGCAAGTTATGGGCTTCCACGGTCTTGAGCGTGTTGAGACCAATCTGGCGACTGCTGGCGATATCGTGTGTATCACAGGCGTTCAAGGTCTCGGTATTTCCGACACTATTTGTAGCCCGGATTGCATCGAGCCTATGAAGCCGTTAAGTGTTGATGAGCCAACCGTAAGCATGACCTTCCAGGTAAATGATTCTCCGTTTGCGGGTAAAGAAGGCAAATTTGTAACTACCCGTAATATCAAAGACCGTTTGGATCAAGAGTTGATTCACAACGTGGCTTTACGTGTTAAAGAAGGTGAGACACCGGATAAATTTATCGTGTCTGGTCGTGGCGAATTGCATTTGTCGGTATTGATCGAAAACATGCGTCGCGAAGGTTACGAAATGGGTGTTTCGCGCCCTGAAGTAATAGTGAAGGAAGTTAATGGCGAAAAACATGAGCCCTTCGAGCAAGTCGTTATCGACGTTGAAGAGCAACATCAGGGTAAAGTGATGGAAGAGCTCGGCCTGCGTAAAGGTGAGTTGCACAACATGCAACCGGATGGTAAAGGCCGCATCAAGTTAGAGTTCCTGTGCCCATCACGCGGGTTGATTGGTTTCCGCGGTCAGTTCCTTACCATGACTTCTGGTTCAGGCATCATGACCAGTATTTTTGACCACTACGGGCCAGTCAAAGAAGGTGAAGTAGCTAAGCGTCAAAACGGTGTACTGATTTCCATGGTGAAAGGTAAAACCCTCGCCTACGGTTTGCACCCATTACAAGAGCGCGGTCGTTTGTTCTACGGCGCTGGTGTTGAAGTGTATGAGGGCCAGATTGTTGGTATTCACTCACGCAACAATGATTTGGTTGTTAACCCGACTAAAGCAAAACAACTGACCAACGTTCGTGCTTCTGGTACCGATGATGCATTGACCTTGTCGCCACCTATTCGACACACTCTTGAACAAGCATTGGAATTTATTGAAGATGACGAGTTGGTTGAAGTGACTCCGCTGAGCATTCGTGTACGCAAAAAATTGCTTACCGAAAACGAGCGTAAGCGTGGTAAAAAAGCTTAATAGTCGTTAGCGTTATTGTGGCGATTGTAAAAAATCCCTCAGGTGCAAGCTTGAGGGATTTTTTATTGTACTGATGATTTATAAGCTAGGCTTGCCAACACCTCAGTTTTATTAATTTGATGACTCCAAATAATTTTTCGAATCTCTCAAATGGATATTTATTTTTTAATTTCATTTTTAATTCTCGGTGCTTTCACCGGTTTGTTCGCTGGTTTGTTCGGTATCGGCGGCGGTGGAATTATGGTGCCGGTCCTTACTTTTATTTTTGCGAAGCTGGAGTTTCCTGCTGAGCATATCGTGCACATTGCGCTAGCGACTTCCATGGCAGCGATTGTGCCTACGGCAATTGCAAGCTTGCGCGCGCATCATGGTCGTAATGCCGTGTTATGGAACGTTGTCGTAAAAATTACACCAGGAATTTTAGTGGGCACACTTGCTGGAACATTTCTCGCGAGTTATCTAGCTGCAAAACTGCTCGCAATTTTCTTTTCCTGTTTTATGGCCTTTGTTGCACTGCAAATGGTGATAGACCGTAAAGCAAAACCATCGCGGCAATTACCTGGAACATTTACATTGACGGGTGTTGGTTCAGGAATTGGTGGAATTTCTGCGCTTGTTGCAATTGGCGGCGGCACTCTGACGGTACCCTTTTTAACCTGGTGTAATGTTGCCTTGCCTATCGCAATTGGAACATCGGCTGCCGTTGGCCTACCTATAGCTTTTTCGGGTGCAGTTGGATATTTGATAAACGGTTGGTCAATAGAAAACTTACCGGAGCACAGTTTGGGATTTATTTATTGGCCTGCGGTAATCGCTATGGCCACCGCCAGTTTTTTCACCGCACCACTCGGTGCAAAGCTTGCGCATAGTTTGCCGCTTGCGTTACTTAAAAAATTATTTGCGATTTTGCTAATCAGTTTGTCACTACAAATGTTATTCACGGTGTTGAGCCATTAAGTATGTCGATTAAGAAGTCTATTGGGGCTGCGCTAAAACAAAATTTACTACCAGGGCTAGTGTTGCAGATATTTGCACTTACGCTCGTGCTTGTATATTTTTTTGTGCCAGCAGCAAAACCAGTCTACGCATGGTTTGGAGTTTTAAAACACGCTTATGGGTATGGCTACGCATTTTTTGCTACGGCTTTGTTTGGCGGTTTAATTCCGTTCTTATATTTATGTGCAACGAATGGTTTGGACAAAAATAGAAGTTATCTTGGACTGCTAACGTTTTATTTTATCTTTTGGGGATTAAAAGGAATCGAAGTAGATTTCTTTTATCAGTTACAGGGCAGATGGTTTGGATATGAAAGCAACTTGGAAACGATTGTATTAAAATCGGCGGTAGACCAGTTTTTATATAGCGCATTTTGGGCTGCGCCCAGTATTACGATTGTTTATCTGTGGGTTGAATGCGGCTACGATTTCCGTAACTGGATAAATGCAATGAACCGTAACTTTTTTTGTGTAAAAATTCCAACGGTCATTTTGTCAAATTGGATGGTATGGATTCCATCGGTCTCTATCGTCTACAGCATGCCACAGGATCTACAAATCCCTTTGTTCAATCTTGTGTTGTGTTTTTGGGTGCTGCTGTTGGCTGTATTAAATAAAAAGAGGTAAGTTTGATGTGCTGAAAAATCTCTCACATATAATTCAGCGATAGTGCTTGCCGATTTGAACTATATACATTTGGTGCTCTTCTGGCACGGACTCTAGAAGACTCCTTAAAATTGCGTTGTACTTTGCTCACTAAACGATTTAATTCCTGAATACCTTCGGCCCAATAATTTATGAAAACATCGGCAGTTCCTGATTCCAAACTGCTAGCCTGCAAAAAATCGGTATCCCAATTTAACGCCAGATAAGAATTGGTTTCATCAGTTGCTTTGCCACTAACAACTATCGTAGTAGTGACAGGTAATTGTTTAGGAATTTTTTTGCGGATATCAAATTTATCGGGATCTGCGGGATTCACTAAAAATGCCGCAATAACTTTTCCTGGGTACTCTGCTGCTACGCTTGCCGCTGCCAAAGCTCCAAAACCTTCTGCGATTAATACAACGGGTTCATCAATAGCAATGAGTGAGGCGATAATACTATTACGCCACTTCACCCAGTCAGCAGTATGCCAATCATGCATGCGAATACGGGTGGTGCGAGGAATTGTTTGCTCCCAGAGGCTTTGCCAGTGTGGTAGCCGATTGTTGTGCAAGTCGGGTACGATCAATGCGCGATAGCCGTTAAGTGCGCAAGCCAATTCAGTTGAATAATCTTTTATAGTAGTGTTCATAACAAGCTCCTATCGGAAGGTCTCGTCTGCAGGTTAAGTCCGCTTAGCTGAATTGCGAATGAACAAGTATAGGCCTAATTAAATTAAGTCTATAAAGTGTGAAGCAGATTAGCGTTGAAGTTTGTGCAGGTGACGAATGGAGAGTGGCATGACGAATGAACTAATTATTGAAGATATTATTGTCGGCGAGGGTAAAGCTGCGGTGAAGGGCGCCCTTATTTCAACTCATTATCGGGGTTTTCTAGAAAATGGTATCCAGTTTGATTCCTCCTACGATAAAGACCGCGCCTTTGAATGCGTGATTGGCACGGGGCGTGTGATCAAGGGGTGGGATCAGGGGATTATTGGAATGAAAGTGGGCGGTAAACGAAAACTTTTTGTGCCCGCACATTTAGCTTATGGCGAGCGCCAGATGGGACCTCTAATAAAACCGGGTTCCAATCTGGTGTTCGAAATTGAATTGCTGGAAGCCTTAACTCGTGACGAATGATTGCTATGAATTATCTAATTCAAATGTTTCTGAATAATATTGGTTAGAGCAGCAATATGGTCAGCACGATCGTTCAGCGCTGGAATATATCTGTATTGAGTGCCGCCTGCATGGACGAAAATTTCGCGATTTTCCATGGCTAGTTCTTCAAGGGTTTCAAGACAATCCGCGCTAAAGGCAGGCGATATGATGGCAATATTTTTCACGCCCTGTTGTGCAAGCTCTTCGAGTGTTTTATCCGTGTAGGGTTGCAGCCATTCTGCGTAGCCGAAGCGAGATTGAAACGTTGTAATGTAATCTTCTTTTGCCAAATTTAATTTCTCAGCAAGCAGTCGTGTTGTTTTTTGACAGAAACAAAAATAGGGGTCGCCCAACTCCAGATTACGTTTTGGCATACCGTGGTAAGACAGCAGCAATTTCTCAGGTTTTCCATATTCATCAAAATTTTCCTGAACACTTTTAGCGAGCGCTTCAATGAAAGGCGGATGATCACAATAGTTGTTTATAAAATGTAACTCTGGAACAAAACGCCATTTTTGCAGTTCGCGAGTGACAGCATCAAATGTGGAACCGGTAGTGGCTGCAGCATATTGAGGGTAGAGTGGCAATACAATAATTTTACGAACACCTGCGTGTTGAAATTCGTCCAAGGCTTTTTCAATTGAAGGGTTACCGTAACGCATTCCTAATTTAACCAGAGCAGTGTCACTAAGACTCGCTTGTACTGCAGCAGCTTGAGCTTGGCTGATAACGAGTAATGGCGAGCCCTTCGACGTCCATACCGATTTATATTTCGCTGCAGATTTCTTCGGGCGCACGCGTAAAATTATGCCGTGCAAAATAAACCACCAGATAAATTTTGGTATTTCAATGACACGACTGTCTGCTAAGAACTCACCGAGGTAGCGTCTCAATGCAGGTGCTGTAGGTGCATCTGGTGTCCCTAAATTTACCAGCAATACACCCGTAACGGCGGGCTTACCTTGATGAAAAAGGGGGTCGGCATTGGCGGTGGTAGAACGGTATTTATTCATTATGCATTTATTCTCGCAATTCCGGCTGGCAGATAATTGGGCGCAACTTTAACAGGGATATTTTTGGCTGGCAAAACCGTGTAGGTCGTAAATTGAACTACGCTTAATTAATAACCGCTGCCGCATCATCTATTCGAGAGCTTGGCTTGCCATGAATCTGGTCAAATACTTTAAACACATCGAGTTGTGGAAAAAGTTCACCTGCCTGGGTTTACTCTGCCTTATCCTCATTGCTATGCCAACTCTGATGTATTGGCATGAAACAAATAAACCCCTGGCATTATTAGAAAAAGAACAGCAAGGGCTGCAGCCCATTCGCCTTATTTTAAATATCATACAACGCACCCAACAGCATCGCGCGACTGCAGCGCGCTTTTTGCTGGATGATTCAATTCCCAAGACCGCGCAGCGCGTAAAAGCAGAAGAGCTGGAAGAAGCCATTTTTTCCTATGAAACTTATCTCCATAAAAACCTTAACACGGAATATCGGCAAGCATTTGAGAGAATTGTAGATTATTGGCACAACGTTCATCAGCGGGTGTCGCGCAAGAAAATAAACTTTGCTGAAAATTATGAAATGCATAAGACACTTCTTAATATGCAGCTGGACCACGTGCAGGTGCTGATTGATTATTACCAGTTAACTCACGATCAATCAGCAGCCGGATATCTTATCGACGTAAGCCTGATGCAACTGCCAGAGTTAATAAATACGCTTGCCCGAACCCGTGGTTATGCGATTGGTCTCCTGATTAAAGGAAAGGCCAGCCCCGATGAGCGGGCGCAACTAAAAGCTTTTTTGTTGGCAAGCGAAGCTAAAATAAATACTATCGATTCGGCATTTCGAAAGCTTGAATCAATAGAAGGTAAAACCTATGAAAGCGCTTATCAGCACTATCAGGCTGTAAAAATTCATTACGAAAACACTCGCGAAATAACGCAACAAGAAATTTTTTTGAAAGAGGAATTTACTTATTCGAGAGATGATTATTATACAATTTTTACTTCTGCTATAAATGGATACTACAATTGCATTTATTTTTCATTGGATCAGATAGATTTGAATTTGACCAATCGCATTAATAATAAAAAATCAGAGATATATAGGGATTTGTTTTACATTTTATTTTCTATCTTAATCGGAATAATTGTTTGCGTTAGGTTTTTCCGTGGTTTCTTGCAGCAATTGGGCGGTGATCCAAAACAGATTGCAGATACTATAGAAGCGATTTCTCGTGGTGATCTTGATTCTGATATAGAGCCAAAAAATTCTCATTCCCTATTGGAAAATGTTAAATGTATGCAAGAGAAATTGCGAGAGAGCGATCAAGCAAAAAGTGAATATATAGCCACTGCTACCCATGAATTAAATATTCCCCTGTCAGCAATTAGCAGTACCTTGACACTTGCAGTGAGCGGGCAATTGGGTGCATTGCCAGAGTCGGCAATGACATACCTGGATATGGCTCAGAAAGATTGTGTTCATTTGGGTGAATTGATCGACAAATTTTTAGATTTTAATAAATTTACGGTTAGCAAACTTGAGTTGGATATGCGCATTCAACCGTTAATGCCGATAATCGAAGATGCAAAATTATCCATGGCACCCTACGCTCAAAAGCACGGTGTGCATATTGTGATGGGGCCGAGTTTCGAGTATCTGCTAGTGAATGTAGATGCGCGTCGATTGCGACAAGTGTTAAAAAATTTACTATCGAATGCCGCAAAATTCTCTAATAAAGGAGAAGAGATAGTTCTCAATATAACCGTCCATGTTGATAAGGTAAGAATTGATATTATTGATCATGGTTGCGGAATTGGCGATGAACTTAAAGAGGGTTTATTTGACCAGTATCCTCAGGAAATTGCGTCTGAATCAAAGCTGTCAAATAGCCTAGGCATGGGTCTTGTTATCTCTAAAAAGCTGATAGAAGCTATGGGTGGAGAAATCGGTTTCAAATCCACCCTTGGAATAGGCTCATGCTTTTATATAGATCTGCCTCTGGAAGAACCAAATACCGAATAGGTATTCTTGCAGCTCGATTTAATGTAAATTATTTAACTAAAAAATCACCTGAATCTATGAGTGCAAATTTGCTTGTGTCTTGTCTATAAACATAGGCCCATGCATTAACAAGTTCGCCACTGCTTAAAATAGTAGTGATTATTTTCCGCTCGTACTCATGAGGTTGTGGTGATTTTTTTGCACAACCTTCATACACATCCAGCTCATGAAGTTGGGCTTCGTTTTCGATTAAGTAAACTTCTCCCATTGCCCAATGTTCGGTTTCGCTTAATACCAAGCCGGGGTAGTAATCAACGAGGTATAACTTTCCACGGGTTTTGGCAGGGGATACGAAATCTGCTCCGCGTAAATACTCTTTATGTGCGTCACTTTCGCAGGTGCTGCGTAAGGTTCCGTAAACAAATAAATAATCGCTTTTGAGTTTTTCTTCACTGACGTTTGAATCATACATAGTTAACTATTTTCCTCGCTTGGATGAACTGTATTTGTGGCAACTTTGAATATGGTCATTCACCATGCCAGTGGCCTGCATAAAGGCATAACAAATCGTTGTACCAACGAAATTAAAACCTTTTTGTTTAAGTGCCTTGCTCATGGCATCAGATTCTGGAGTTGAAGATGCAACCGTGCGGGTTGTTTTATGCTTGTTATCAATAGGTTTTCCACCGACGAAGCTCCATAGAAATTGACTGAAATCTTCACCGTTTTTTTTCATCGCTAGATACGCTTTCGCATTTTTTACCGCGCTATCGACTTTTAACCGATTTCGAATAATTCCTTCGTCCAACAATAGCTTGGCTTTTTTAGCATCGGTATAGCGTGCAATTTTTTCCGGATTAAAATTATCAAAGGCTTTGCGATAGTTTTCGCGTTTGCGTAAAACCGTAATCCATGACAGACCAGCTTGTGCTCCTTCCAAAATAAGAAACTCAAATAAGGTTTGATCATCATAAACAGGTACACCCCATTCATTGTCATGATATTCAATATAAAGCGGGTCGGTTCCGCACCATAGGCAGCGAGTCGGTTCAGTCATTAGATTTCATCCGTAATACAGTCTTCTTGATGTTTTTCTTTCATAAGCGCTAAAAAATGTTGCAGGCTTTTTACCTCGTGGGTTTCAAAAACGTCGCTCATAACATCCAGACTATTAATACGATCAAGTCTGAAGGTGCGATAGTCACTGCGCAATTGACACCAGGCAACCAATGTCCACACCTTGCCCCAAAAAATCAAACCTAATGGTTCTATGACGCGATTGGATTCCTGCGTATCTGCACGGGTATAAATAATGTTGACGCGTTGTCGAGTGCGAATCGCTTCACGAATGGGTTGGCTGTGTGCGGTATAAAATTTTTGTACATCTTCCATATGTGGGACTAATAGCGGCAAGTTTTCATCACTGTGGCGTAAATGATCCGGAAGCACAGAGAGAATTTTTTGCACAGCTTGCTTGGCGTGGGCTGCCATATCGGCATCGCCCCAGCCACTTACCATTCGCGCGCCCAACAAGAGGGCTTCCACTTCATGGCGATCAAACATTAAGGGCGGCAGTTGATAACGATGCGATAATCGATAGCCGACGCCAGCTTCGCCTTCAACCGGTACTCCAGACAAACTCAGGGATTGGACATCGCGATAAACAGTTCGCTCGGAAACCCGTAAATGTTCACTCAATTGTTTTGCCGTCATAACAGTGCGCCGGTTACGCAATAATGTTAGCAATTGAAAAAGACGTTCAGCGCGTTGCATGTATTACCTGTGGAGCAGTTGAAAGTGAAGCGGACGCGGTTGAACCGCAAGATTGAGCAAAGTTTACACTAGGTGCTGCCAATAGTTGTCAGTAGGGCGACAATCCCAAAAGTATTTGCTGGCTGGAGAGCACAATGCGCCAAAAAGTACGCCTAATATCGAGCGCTCTGTGCTACCTTTAGAAGATTGCTACGGCCCAAAATGGCTTGGCGCTTTGTGTTTCACGTGAAGTTTCATGCAAATAACAAGGTTAGTCTATGCATACATTTTACCCCGAGTTAAAACCCTACCAACGTCATTGCATCGCTGTTGAATCCCCCCACGAACTTTATGTCGATGAATCAGGTAACCCTGACGGCATCCCCGTGTTGTTCGTACATGGTGGGCCAGGTGCTGGTTGCGGAAAATTTGATCGACGCTTTTTTGATCCAGAAGTTTATCGGATTGTGTTGTTTGATCAGCGCGGTTCCGGTCGTTCTCGTCCCCATGCAGAGTTACAATCCAACTCAACTCAAAAGCTGGTTGAGGATATAGAAATTATTCGCACTACACTCGGTATTGATAGATGGGTGCTGTTCGGCGGCTCATGGGGTTCTACCTTAAGTTTGGTTTATGCCGAGACTTACCCTGAGCGCGTGATGGGTTTGATTCTGCGCGGCATTTTTCTTTGTCGCCCGGTGGATTTATTGTGGTTTTATCAAGAAGGTGCGAGTCGTTTATTTCCAGATTATTGGGAAGATTTTATTCAGCCAATTCCTGAAGAAGAACGGCACGATATGATGAATGCCTATTACCGCCATCTCATCAGTGACAATCAAATTCAGCAAATGACAGCGGCGAAAGCATGGTCGCTTTGGGAAGGTCGCACGGCAACTTTGCGCCCGAATCAGGACGTTGTTGATTCATTCACTGAACCGCATCGCGCTTTATCTCTTGCGCGTATCGAAGCGCATTATTTTGTGAACAATGCATTTTTGGAAGAGAATCAAATCCTGCGTGATGCGCACAAGCTTGCTGGTATCCCCGGCGTAATAGTGCATGGTCGATACGATGTTATTTGCCCCTTGGATAATGCCTATCTGTTGCACAAAGCATGGGCGGGATCGGAATTGAATATTATTCGTGAGGCGGGCCATGCATCGCGTGAAGCGGGTATTGTGGATGCACTGATTCGCGCAACCAATGACATGGCGAAAGAACTTGGCGAAAGACCGGATCAATTGGCCTGATGTTAGGTTTGCTTCAGCGTGTTAAGCGCGCCTCAGTAGATGTTAGCGGCGAATGTGTTGGCAAAATTGATCAAGGAATTTTACTGTTGCTCGGTATCGAAAAAACCGATACCGAAATTACTGCAGATAAACTGATGGATAAAATGCTGGCATATCGCCTGTTCGCCGATGAACAAAACAAAATGAATTGTAATGTTCAACAAATCAAAGGCGGCATTCTAGTTGTTTCTCAATTCACATTAGCGGCAGATACTAACAAAGGCTTGCGCCCCAGTTTTTCATCAGCCGCGCCTCCGGTTCAGGCAGAAGCACTCTATAATTATTTTGTTGAACGACTGCGATTGAAGCATTCACCAATAGCTACCGGAATATTTGCTGCGGACATGCAGGTTAGTCTTGTGAATGATGGGCCAGTGACTTTTATGCTGAAGATGGAATAATTCCTAATGCTTGCTGGTATTAATCAAGTCAGTAATACCAGCAAGTACCTCATCTAAAAATTTTCCTGCTAAAACCAGATCATATTGCCGCATAGCATTTTGTATGTTGTGGTGCAAATCTTTGCCAAGGGTTTGCTCGCTTTGCTGTGCAAATAATTTTTTACTGCTATTCATGTCCCCGTTGTTAAAACTTCTTTTTAACTCTTGCAATTGCAGCTGCAGGGTCTCAAGGTCTATACGATTTTGCCAAGGGGTCTTCTCATCATCTTCAGAAATTACGATTGCAGCCTGCTCAGGTTCATGAAATTTTGCTGTAGTAAATTTTTTCAATGCAGAATAAATATCACTGAAGTGATAAGGCTTGCTAATAAAATCATGGAAACCTTCCGCAAGATAAAACGTGCGTTCGTGCTCAAGGCTTGATGCGGAAACAGCAAGAACAGGTAAATTTTCTTTTGCAATGGTTTTACGCAATGCCCTTAACATATCGCTGCCGCTTAACTCAGGCATGCGAATATCTGTAAAAATAATATCGGGGATTGATTTAAGTGCTTGCTGTAAACCCTCGTCTCCATTAGTTGCCTCTAAGACTTCACATCCTATATCGCGCAATAAATTCACTAATATATCGCGGCTTGAGTTGTCATCCTCAACAACTAGTACCTTGCAATTGCTGTCAGGCAACAATTTTGTTGTGGCGAGTGAAGTAACATTTTCTATTTGTTTGTCATGCTCAATAGTGAGAGGCAGTCTTAAATGCGCATGAGTTCCTTTTCCTTGAGAGCTATCCAATGTTAATTCGCCGCCTAGTTTTTCTGCGAGATGTTTTGAAATAACAAGGCCCAGACCTGTACCACCGGATTCTTCACCGGATTTGCCTTGCTTAAACGCAGCAAATAATAATTGCATTTCCTCTAGACTAATACCGGGGCCAGTATCAATCACATCAATTAAAATGCCTCGTTCGTTGTGCATAACATTCAATTGGATTTGGCCAAGTTGGGTAAATTTAATCGCATTGCCTAACAGGTTTAAAATAATTTGCCCTATTTTTTGCCGATCACTTTTTACGATGGCAGGAGTTGGAAGCTGAAGCTTGTAATCAAATACAAGTCCTTTAGCAATCGCTTTGTTACGCATCAATGAAGCAATATCATTAAGCTCCTGACGTAAATCAAAATAATCTGCACGAACATGTAATGCTCCTGCTTCAATTTTGGAGAGGTCCAAAATATCGTTAATTAAATGCAGTAAGCGTTGGCCAGCATTGAGAATTGAATTCATGCGCTCGCGCTGCTGTTCAGATAGTTTTGAATCTGCGATCAATAATTGCGAATATCCCAAAACCGCATTTAAAGGTGTACGTATTTCGTGGCTCATGTTGGCAAGGAAACGGCTTTTCGCGCGGGTGGCTTCTTCGGCGGTTTCTTTAGCAAGCTTCAATGATTCCTCTGCCTGCTTTTGTTCCGAAATATCGATCATGACTTCACCCAGGTAAATGGGGTTGCCTTTGTCATCGCGGATAATAAAAAACGTTTCTTTTGTGGGAAAGCGAGATCCATCTGAACGCAAGGCCGAAAGCTCACCTTGCCAATAACCTTTTGAAAGCACGAGCGGTAAAATTCTATTTTCCCATTGCTTATGTAGATCAATCGGAAAATAAGTATAGAAATGGTTATGTGAAGGTATGTCTTCGCTCGCCAGCATTTTTTGCATACTGGGGTTTATATAGAGCGGTTCTGTGGCAAGTGTCATGATTGAGAAACCTTCACTGGCATATTCAGCGAAGCGTTTAAACTTTTCCAGCTCACCAATTAATTGATGTTGTTCAGTAATATCGCGTGCAATACTTAAAATACCTATAGGGTTTTTATTTTCATCCCGCACAGCTACTTTAATGGTATCCATTAAGCGCTGTTGGTTGAGCATGGGTATATGCATCCATAGTTCGCGCCTTACAGAACTCTCGCTTTCTAAAACAGTTTGTTCATACTCCTGAATAATTAATTCAAAATCTCGATCTACATAGTCGCCTGCATTTTTTCCGATGACATCTTTTTCGTTGCGCTTAAATAAATCGGTGACTACTTTATTAAAACTCAGGTAGGTACCTTCATTGGATTTGAACCACACAGGATCAGGAATGTTGTCTAGCAATGTGCGCATGTGTGCTTCGCTGGCTTTTAACTGCTCCTGGGTGAGTCGCTTGTTCTCAATTTCCAACGTGAGTGACTCATTTGCCGAGCGTAAAGCGCTGGTTTGATGTTTGATTTCTTCCTCAAGCTTGGCTTGGTTTTCAATGATTAACTGATCCTGGCGATGCAGAGCTTGCAAGTACGCACTGAGCAAGATTACTACCAATAGACCGATGCTCAACACTATGAGCTGTTGTAAATTTGGTAAAAACCAGGTTGACACATTCGCGTCACTCGTCAGTAACAACCATTCATTACCTGCTACTTTGATAGCAGGTATTTTTCCGGCGACAATGGTGGATAGCTTAATTAAGTTAGGGTTTTCCGTGAGCTTTGTTAGCTGATTGCCATCCCACCTCCAGAAACTATCGAATGCAGAATTGCTTTTGATGCGCAATGCGATATCTATATTGGATAACTGGTTTCTGACAATAGCAGACCCGATGAGAGCATTTAAATTAACGTCTACGCTTATTACACTGAGTATGTTGCAACTGGCTTTATCGTCGTTTGTGCAGCTGACAATTGGCGAAATGATACTTAACTCCGGCCCAGTATTATGTGCAGTAGACTCCGCATTCGGACTATGTAGAAAAATATCGCTGTGAACTGGGCTTAGAAGGGTTTTGATATTAAATAATAATTCTTTAGAAAATTCATCGTCATTAAAGGCCTTCCACTGTAAATTTTTTTCGCCTCCGTGTGTTAAGCCGAAAGCGGCGGAAAAATCCAATATTAATGGTGAATTTTTTTTATGTCTACTGGAGGGTGTTGTTGGTATCCAGCTGAAAGACGTCAACCAAAGGTTTCTCTTCAGAAATGGCTCGGTGAGTTTTTGAAACTCGAATTGATCAGGAGCGTTATTTAAAAAATATTCCTGCAGGGCACTAAGGTCGCGTGTAATCAGATCTACATTGGTTTGAATACTGAATTGCAAATTTTCTGTCTGGTGCGCGCGATTTTTACGTTGGGTTTCATGTTCACTGTGTCCGATAGCTGCAACAGTTAAGAGCACTATTCCCACACCAGCACAAAAAATTAAAAAAGCATGTGCTTGTGAATTTTTATAGTATTTCTTTTTGTGATACAGCCATAATAATAGGGGGGCTATCACTAAGACGCCAATCACGTCACCAATCCACCAAACCGCCCAGTTTTGCAATGCAGTTGTCAAATTAATAATACCGGCTTGCCACAAAACAATGTTGCCTAAGGTGGCCGACACGCAACATCCAACAGCGACTAGGATGGTGAAAATTATGGATGGTAATGTTGCTATGCGAAATTCACAGCGATAATATCTACGGGCACTTTTTGCAATAAGCATTGCTTGTAAAATGCCGGCGCAACCAATAAGGGTTGCAACAATTAAGCTGGTAAATGTGTTGGTGAAAGGGCTGGTGATCGAAATAATTTTGCTTGAAATAATAGCGCCAACTAATAACCCAGGTAAAAGCTTACGGCCGAAAACTATACATGCGAAGGCTGCCAGACCGGAGGGCGGCCAAAGTAGAGTGGCATTTGTTGTAAGCGCGCCCCACTCGAAACCGATAGTGGCGAGAACAAAATAGGCGAGGCAAAATAAAATATTTAGGGTGATTGTATGTTCAGAAAGTTGCTTCACAAGCTAAGCCTTTAGTGAGCTAGGACAAATGCGCAAGCAATGCGTTGTAGGTAAGTGCTTCCGGTTGATGATATAAAAATCCTTGGCCCCATTTAACATTCAATTTCTTGAGCAATTCTGCTACGGCTTCCGTTTCTACGAATTCTGCGATAACTTCTTTTTTAAGTGAGTGTGCCATTTCGACAATCGCTTTTACCATAGCATAGTGATTGGAATCACGATCCATATCGCGTACAAAAACGCCGTCAATTTTAATTGAATCAAAAGACAATTGGTGGAGATAAGCATAGGAAGCAAAACCGCTTCCAAAATCATCCAGTGAAAAATAGCAACCTAATTTATGTAAC